>Ga0180223_1000055_pt1 | contig 280516 bp, 255 predicted proteins | sample eDN5th30CKraftOP_FD_151337 | JGI IMG/M metagenome (GOLD analysis project Ga0180223, IMG submission 151337) | Enriched Organic Plus compost microbial communities from Emeryville, California, USA - eDNA 5th pass 30_C Kraft OP (version 2) (version 2) ...
CGTTCTTTGCTATTTTTGTATGGCCGCCATGCATCGCTTTCTCTAGTCGACATATGTCAACTAGATAAATGACTTGCTTGGTTCGCTCGAAGAGTTCTTGTTGAATATTAATGAGCCTGTCGTACTGCGATTTCTCCTCGCGATAAACATATTTGAGGCTATTTCGTATTTTTTCCGCTTCTGCAATCAGTTCTTTGGTTGTTTGTTTTGGATTGTCCATCTTGCCGTTCTCGATATAATCGCTTTCCAGAAGCTGCCCAAGTAGGTGCCTGAGGAGCATACCCTGCTTATCTCCCCATGATAATTGAGGAGAGGGCTACTTTTTTTCTGTATGTTCTTTGAAGAGATTTATCTCAAGCTTTATCGTGTATTGCTCATCTAGAGTATTGCGCACTCTATTTGAACTCTCTTTGGATTTATGGAGAAATTGAACTGGATCAAACACTAGTCGCTCAATAGCGTCAGCTATTGCAGCGGGAGTTTCGGGCGGGCATATGAATCCTTCATTCTCAGATAGAAATTCAGGTATGGCTGCCACATTCGTTGCCACTGGAACTAGTCCGCTGGACATAGCTTCATCCCGGGATACACCTTGAGTGTCCATGCGTGAGGGGGTCAGGAAAATACCGTAGTTTCTGTGTTTTTGTGCGATTTCTTCGTGAGTTAAAAACCGCTTTGTCAAAGTTATGTTTTTAAAGTTCGCCAATGGCTTGGTGATTTCATCGTAGTCCTCACCATCGCCGCATAGCTCGATATGAAGTTGGTCAAAATAAGGTTTCTGTGACAATAATAATATAGCTTCGACAGTTAAATCGTTCGCATACGTACGCCCGGTGTATGGCCTAATTGATAGAAGCTTCAATCGATCATCTTCTGTCTTTGGATGATATTGGAAAATGGATCCGTCCACAAAATTGGGAATCACCTTGATTTTTTCGCCGGACAGTCTTATTCCAAGATCTTCTTCTGTAGTGGTCTTTAACCAGTTGGAGACAAATACTACTGAAAGATTAGGGCTTGGGTGATTGAAGACGGTGCGCCAAAAGGCCTTTCGGTTATCGCTAAGTTTCTTCTTGCGAGCGATTTGCTCTGCCGTCATACCAACAAACTCATATTCACGGCGCTTCCAAAGCTGGATTTCTGAGCCATGTGCCCAGACGGTTACCTTGATGGTATCAAGAAAGTCTTTCAGTACGTTCCACATGTTTGTGTCCAAAATATGAACCAAGACATGCTTATACTGGCCTGACTGCAAGGTATCGCGCAGAAGTCTTGCATCACCCGATACAACATCAATATTTTCGAACTCGCGATAGGGCTGGCAAGTTTGATTTGTAATGCGAAAGATTTCTACTAGATGGCCGTTACGCGCGTATGCTCGCACACGCGTGTGCAGGAATCCGTATCGGTATAGGTCATCATAGGCAGGATATTGTTTAGTAAGTACTAATATTGGAGATCGGCCAGCGACAACTGCCGGCTTTTCTCCATGAGTCCCAAAGACTAATTTATGAATTTTTATGTCCGAGGAACCTATCATACGCAAACCGAATCGTATGAAAACGCATTCGTTCGGAATGGCTAACGCATGAGTTCCGCCAGCTCCCATCATGGAGTGAGAGATTTTCTTTCCGTCTTTGTCCTGGAATTCAAATACAGTTCTTACCTCGCCGGGATCATCACAAATAAGTTGAAACTGGCTGTTAAGCACCATATTGATCTCATCCCGCCTAAAGGATTTTTGGAGATAAATATACGCAAACTTTTCGGCGGGAAGCTTGGATTTTATGCGAAGCTTTGTTTGGTCTGACGTCAGTGTTATTAGTTTCGACGCCGGCGGAGTAAACAGTTGAGCTAATTCGGGACCGGAGAGCGATGGCAAGGTATCGTCGGCTAACTCGCTATTTACAATTTCTGCAGGAGCAAGAGATTCAGCGAGAGGAGCCAACTCGCGCGCGAAAGAGATGCCGCTAAACTTGAACGCAATGTCCCTTGCCAATTGCAGTACTTGGTCAGGTGCATAGCTGCCGTTGCATGCGTAGTTGAACTCGTCTACGGCCAACGTCTGACGCTGCTCAGTAGTAGCAGCATGTGTATCCTTTAACCAGGCGCTCAGTTCTTGGTCAGTTACCGTTGTGGCCTTTACCAACGACGCTCGCAATGGGAGCATCTGTGTGAGGCGATATTGCCTACCGTCGTCAACAAGGGACAGAATATCGCCATCGTACCGATAATGCGTAGCCTTTCCATAGGCTTGTGCAGCAGGACAGTATGTGGCCGCCCAAGCCAGGTCCTCGGCGTAATACTCACCATAATAATCCTGGGGATGTAGTAAACCAAGTAATACATCGGGGTCTGCGTTGCTACGGAGGCCGGCAATAAGTTCCTGCACAGACGAGTAGCATGTGGCTCGCGGATTTTTCAGTATGGCGTCATCACATGGTAAGGTTGTCAAGACAAATAGCCGGCATGTTCGGTGGCTTTGTCGTTGCAATGCCTCTAATAATATGTGGAGTTCAGATTGCTGGTTAGTGGCGGCAACGAAAATTACGCCAGGAACCTCCACCTTGTACGGCGTGTTCGATAGTTTGGCCTTGATGTATGCCAGACGGTGCTGATATGTGTGCTCAGCCATGACCTTCCGTAAGCCTGCGAGACGGAATTTTCTGTACGTCAGCTCATCACTGCAAATTGCCTGAGTGCGAGAGTTAATTTGATCTGCACTATCCGATGAGATGACCAAGTCCCCAAAAAGCAGCCGCACCCCGCGAGAAAAATTGCTTATCACAACCGTATTCGATGCAAGCAACTCGAACACCCGCCTTGCAAACATGGTTTGCGACTGCTTGATGGTGTTCATGTTGATGCCGTATCGGTAGCCTTTATACGCGCGGTCAATCTCCTCGAACTTCAAGGTACCTAAAATGTATTGGCTATACTTTTCGGGAAATTGATAATGCGGATGCGGCTTATCGTAATTTCGGTCATAGATTTCTACTGGCCGGAACTCTTGTACTGTATCGATAAGTGCAGCAAAATCACGTTGCCGTTCCGGATAACGTAGATAATAGGACCCAGCAAAATTAAAGGCATCTTTTCGGTCGTATATTTCGATGGGATTGTGCTTGGAAGGCTGCGCAGCAAAAGGCAACAGATATACTCGTTCATGTCCGAGTATTTTTTTGTATTTTGGAATGCAGTCTATGTCAGTAGTGAAGACGTGGTCAACAAGCGACGCCAATTCGATGAATGTACTGAAATGAACCGGATCTTCCTTATTCCAGAATAGACTTGGTACGTGATTGTCTTTGGCCCACTGCACCACGGCTCGCACTTCATCGCCACAATTGCTGACTTTGCGCGCCCATAGATCATCGACACCTTTCCAAGCTGATTCAATGAAAACGAGATCTGGTTTGAACGTTTCAACCTCTTCGCGCCAAGTTTCCGGGCGCAGCTGTAGCAGTTCACTTTCCGGAGCATAGGAATGAAAAGTGAACTCGTCCATGATCGCCGCAATGCGAGTTTTTTTCTTTTCCTGACTACCTTCTAAAGCAGGCTGACTGACGAGCATCGTGGGAGCCTGCGGCAACCGAATAACCGGATTCTTATTTGGAGCGCTCGTGCTCTGACCTTGAGCCGCCTGCTTTCGTAATTTGCTCTCTCGGCGAGCTTTGGCATCGCGGCGGATGCGTATCAAGTCTGAGGGCAAGCGGATAAACGCGGACCAAGACTTGAATCCATGTATTAGCGTATACCCAAGCTGAAACGATTGAGTGCGTCGAGTTTGTTCAACCTGGTGAAAGGCCTGTTCTTTTTCGTGCTGCAAATTGCGAATTCGGCGCTCGAGATGGCGGATTTTGCCCTCTGCTGTTCTTTCGCGTTCTTGAGCTTCTCTGTATTGAGCCAAGATTTCACGATATTTGAGTTGCGCATCTTTCAACTGAGTTGATACTTCGGCACATTGCATGTGTATGTGGCGGAGTTGCCCTCGCATTTCCTGCTTCTCGGCCATGGCGCGGCTCTCGGCCTGCTCATTTCGACTTCGAACTTGAAGCAGCTGCGCGTCAAGTTCCTTGAGAGACAGTTCAGCGTGCCGGTATTGCTTTGCCAGCTGATTACGGTTCTCTTGTAGCTCCCGAAAATTGGCTTCGAGTTGGTCCTTTTCTTGTCTTAGGACCTCAAGCTGCTGTAGCGCTTGGCGCTGAGCGTGCTCCAATTGGGCACGCGTTGTTTCATTTTCGGCTAGCTTCAACGTAAGTTTTGTTTGCAATTCGTGGATATTCCGCTCAAATTGCTCCTGCTTCGCCTTTAGCGCTTCCTCCTTTGCGATCACTTCTTGTATCGCGACTTCACGGGCCTCTTGTGCATCGCGTAGTGCTTCCTCAAAGCGTGCATGTTGGTTCTGAAGCTGGCGTTCAAACTGCTCTTGTTGTGTTCGGATATTGATTTCAGCCGCTCGCTGTTCTTGAGCTGCTTCATCGCGGCTCTTTTGCGCATCCCGCAAGGCCTCGGCCGCCTGGGCTTCCAGTTCCCGTGCCCGGGCTTCCAGGTCCCTAATGCGTGACTCGAATTGTTCCCGTTGAACCTTGGCCGCCACTTCGCCAGCCAGCAGGCTCTGCTTCGCGGCATCTCGAGCGTTTTCGGCGTCGCGCGCATCTCGCTGGGCATCCGCCGCGCGGCGCTCGAGCTCCTGGATACGCAGGTCGCGTTCGAGTTTTTCGTGGCGCAGCACTGCGATCTGCTGGACTTGCTCCAACTCGAGGATGCGGGATTGCGCCTGCACCTGGGCAACCGCCTGGGCCGCCTGGTCGGCGGCGGATTGGCGAGCCTGGAGTTCAGCCTTCAGCTCGGCGATCTCTTGCTGGGCCGCAGCTTCCGCATCTTTCTGGGCGTGTTGAACGGCTTCGAGCTGTGCGCGTAGGGTGGTTGCTTGCGATTCATGTTCGGCTTGCAGGCTGTCCAACGCCGCCAGCCGCTCCGTGGCGTCGTCGTACTGGGCCTGCATGGCCAGGAGCTGCTCATGCGCGGCGTGGAGCTTGTCCACGGCAGCTTGTTCGGCGTCTTTAAGTGCAGCTTCCAGGTCTTTGACCAGGGCGTCCGGCCATGTAGTCGTGGCGGGGGTGCGTGCCAGCACCTTCTTGCGCGCTTTGCTGACAAACGCGATGGCGTCGCCGAAGACACGGGTTTCCTGGGTCTCGAAATGACGTCCCAGGTGGCGTGCCGGCTCACGCACGAAAAATGTATGGCGGGTGCGGATGCTGTCTTGTACGCCCAACGGCCACAGGGTGATCAGCCTGCCTTCGGGCTTCAGCTTGCGGTAGGCGAGCTCGATCAGCTCGCGCGGCTTGCTCGCCTGGGCAATGCTCTCGGTCAGGATGATGGTGTCGAAGCTGCGGTCGATGAGAGAGGGCACTTCATCCAGGTTGCCTTCATGAAGCGTCACCGCGCGCTGCACCTGCGCGGGTTCCTGGCCGATGAAAGCGCGCGCCTGTTTATAGACGACAGGGTCGCTGCACAAGCCTACGACGGTCTTGCCATCACGAGCCAGCAGGATGAGCGCGGCTGCCTGGCCGCAATCTGCTTCAAGTATGTGGTCGCCCTGGACCTGCTCGCAGAGCCACGCCAACCGGTCCTGGGCCTTCTGCATGAGGTCCGTGCCCAGTTTGCCGGCGTACGCTTCCCATCCTTGTTGCTGCATCGTAAGTATGGCTGACATAGCTATCGTCGTATTCCAAATCCAAAAAAGGGCACTTGCACCGGGACCATGCCGGTGCCAGTGCCCACAGGCTTCCAGTGGCGGCGGCGAGGCGCCGCCGCCGGTGTCGAGTGGTGCGTCAGGCCGTGGGCAAGCCTACTACGTCGACGACATGCAGGCCCTCGCGCTCGGGCCAGGTGATCTCGGTGAACTGGCCATGCTTGACAAGTACGGCGATTACGTCAGCATCGGCCAGGGCTTCATCGAGCGTGGCCAGGCGGCCACGCTTGAGCGTCGCCGGCAGCGTCTCGATGTAGGGTTCGACATAGAGCACGTCGCACGGCACCTGCTCGCTGATGTCCTGTGCGATGTGCAGGGCAGGGCTCTCGCGCAGGTCATCGATGTTCGGCTTGAAAGCCAGGCCAAGCAGCGCGACCTTGATTTTTTCCGGCGCGGTTCCACGGGCCTCGACTTGGCTGATTGCGGCCTTGATCTGCGCCGCGACCCAGTGCGGCTTGCTGTCGTTGACCTCGCGGGCGATACGGGTCAGGCGGGCCTGTTCGGGGGTCTTGTTGACGATGAACCACGGATCCACGGCGATGCAGTGTCCACCGACGCCGGCGCCCGGCTGCAGGATGTTGACGCGCGGATGATGGTTGGCCAGCTGGATTAGTTCCCAGACGTTGATCTGCAGCTTGTCGCAGATGAGGGAAAGTTCGTTGGCGAACGCGATATTGACGTCGCGGAACGCATTTTCCGTCAGCTTCGACATTTCGGCGGTGCGCGCATTGGTCTCGAGCAGTTCGCCCTTGACGAAGGTGCGGTAGACCTCCTTGGCCTTCTCGGCCGAGATGGCGTTGATGCCGCCGACAATGCGGTCATTTTCGACCAGCTCGCGGACGACCTGGCCGGGCAGCACGCGCTCGGGGCAGTAGGCGACGTAGATGTCGCTGTCGGTGCTGCCTTGCAGCGGCAACTTCAGGTCGGGGCGCAGTTCGGACAGCCATTGGACCATCTGCTCCGTAGTGCCGACCGGCGAGGTCGATTCCAGGATGACGATGTTGCCCGCTTTGAGCACCGGGGCGATGGCTTCGATGGCGGCCTGGATATATGACAGGTCGGGCTCGTGATCCCCCTTGAAGGGGGTAGGGACCGCGATCAGGAAGGCGTCGGCAGCTTCGGGCTTGGTGGTGGCTCGCAGATAGCCTTCTTTGACTACCGACTGGACGATTTTTTCCAGGCCGGGTTCGACGATGTGGATGGCACCCCGGTTGATGGTGTCGACGGCGTGCTGATTGATATCTACGCCGATGACCTTGACCTGGCGGGAGGCCAGCATGGCCGCGGTCGGCAGGCCGATATAGCCCAGGCCGATAACCGAAAAGGTGGGAGAAGTCATGTTCGAGCTCATTTCTGGGTCTGCGAGGATTGGAAGTGTTTCAAGAGCGCCTGGACAATGCGCTGCGAGGCTTGGCCATCACCGTAGGGGTTATGGGCATAGGCCATTTTCTGGTACGAGATGTCATTGTCGGTCAGGTCGGAAACGGCCTGGATGATGCGTTCGGTGTCCGTGCCGACCATGCGCACCGTGCCGGCCGCCACGGCTTCGGGGCGCTCGGTGTTGTCACGCATGACCAGCACGGGCTTGCCCAGGGAGGGGGCTTCTTCCTGGATGCCGCCGGAATCGGTCAGGATGATGAAGCTCTTGCCCATGAAATACACGAACGGCTCGTACTCCAGCGGTTCGATCAGGTGCACGTTCTCCAGGCCCTTGAGCAGGCGGTTGACCGGCTCGCGGACATTCGGATTGAGGTGCACCGGATAAACGAAATGCATATCCGGATAGCGCTGGGACAATTGCTGGATGGCACGGCAGATATTTTCGAAGCCGTTACCGAAATTCTCGCGCCGATGGCCGGTGATCAGGACGATGCGATTATCGCCAGTCAGGTACGGATATCGCTCTGCCAGATCGCGCTGCAGTTCGACATTGGCGTCCACTTTGGCCTTGACCGTAAGCAGCGCGTCGATGACGGTATTTCCGGTTACCAGGATGGCGCTTTCGGGCTTGCTTTCGCGCAGCAGGTTCTGGCGCGACTGTTCGGTGGGCGCGAAATGCAGGCTGGCCAGGTTGCCGGTGAGCTGCCGGTTGGCCTCTTCCGGCCACGGCGAGTAGATATTGTGTGTACGCAGCCCTGCCTCGACATGGCCGATCGGCACGCGGGCGTAGAAGGCGGCCAGCGAGGCGGCCAGCGTGGTCGTGGTGTCGCCATGGACCAGCACGTAGTCCGGCTTGAAATCGTCGAGTACGCCGCGCATGCCTTCCAGTACACGCGCCGTGATGCTGTATAGATCCTGCCCCGGGCGCATGATGTCCAGGTCGTACTGGGGCGTGATGGCAAACAATTGCAGTACCTGATCCAGCATGTGGCGGTGCTGCCCGGTAACGCAGACGCGCGCCTCGAAGTCGCCGTGGGCATTCAGCGCTGCGACGACGGGAGCCATTTTGATGGCCTCTGGTCGGGTCCCGAAGACTGTCAGGATTTTCATATTACTGGGAACTTCTCCAACAAAATACAGAAGAGGCCGAACATGTCGTCGGCGACGGGCCACGGAAGAGAGCGGAATGGCGAACCTGGAGTGTCTTGCTGCACCTCTGTCTTCAAACCACGCCTGCTCGATTGTTATTGAGCGGACAGGCGCAGCAGAACCGGAGTGATGGTTTCACCTCTGAGTACGGACTAGGTGCATGCATGTACATCGATAGCTGCTCAAAAATGAGAGCCTATCAATAAACTAGCCCTGCCATATGACTGCGATGTGGCGCAGATTGGCATGTTGCAAGTAATTGTTTTGTTGCCTGCAAAATTGGCCATAGTTGTTAACGTTGTTTACATATGGACGCGGTTTTGAAGCTAGCCTGTAGGAATTGTAGATCGTCCGTGCATAAAAATTACAGAATAATTTGGTCAATAAAAATAAAGAGCTAGGGGGGAAGCGGCGCAGGCGAGCCGGCCTCGGGACGCAGGAAATAAAGTTGCTGCCAATCGTCGAGCTGAGTCCGGATAATGCCGCTGAACAGGTCGTCCAGCTCCCGCGCGAGGCGAAGCTGCCCGGCGTCGTCGCCAGCGGACGGGATGGGCCGGTCCTCGAGGATGTGCAGCTCGAAGCGGGCGCCTTTGCTGCGGCGCAGGTAAACGGGCGCCAGCGGCGCGCCGGTGGCGGCTGACAGGCGTATGGCCAGGCTGAGGTTGCTGCCGTAGGGCAGTTCGCGGCCGAAAGTGGGGAAATACACTTGGCGGCCGCGGGCTTCATCGAGGTGTATCAGTACTGAACCGCCCGGTTTGCGCAAGTGCTCGACCAGTTGGCGGGCCGCCTTGAGGCCGGGTTCCAACACGGCGGCGCCGTGTTTGCCGCGCAGTTTTTCGCTGAGGCGTTGCCGGAAGCGGTTCGGCAGGCGGCGGCTGATGGTCATGCCGGGAGAACGGATGATGCGCATCAGGCACATGCCGAGCAAGTCGCCCAGGTTGCCGGTGTGCACGGATACGAAAATGCGCGACGTCGGCTCGGTTTGCAGTTGCCGCAGGCGCTCGGCGGGCAGGGCGGTGACCCGGCCGCCGTCCCAGATGCGGTCCATGACCAGGGTTTCCAGCAGGGCACGGCCGGCATTGCGGTGCAGGCGCTGCAGCAACTGGTCGATTTCGGTGCCGGCCAGGTTCGGCGCTACCAGTGCCAGGGCCTGGCGCGCCTGGGCTTCGGCGTTCTTCCTGGCCTGGCCGAGGTAGCGCCCGCGCAACGCTCCAAAGGAGGAACACATGCCGACGGGCAGGCTGCGGAACAGGTAATAGGCGCCAAACTCGCCCGCGCCCGCCAGCGGCTCTTCCAGCCAGTATTTGCGCCAGCGCCGCAGGCTCCCGGCGTCGCGCCAGTCCGGGAGCAGGGCGGGCGCGTCGGCCGCCACAGCCGCGGGCGGCTTGACGCGGGGAACGTTGCGCTGGCGGCGAGCCATGTCTGGCTACAGCGCGGCGCGCAGCGCGGCGACGGTGTTGCGCAGGTCTTCCTCCGTATGCTGGCACGATACGAAGAAGCGCAAGCGGGCCGATTTTTCCGGTACGGCCGGGTACAGGATGGGTTGCACGTTGATGCCGCGCTCGAACAAGGCGGCCGACAGGCGCGCGGCCCTCAGCGAACTGGCGGTGATGGCGGGAACGACCGCGAAGCCGGCGCTGCCGCCGGTGTCGATGCCGGCGGCCTGCGTCAATTCCAGGAAGTACCGTCCGCGGGCCTGCAGCGTGGCGACCCGTTCGGGCAGCTCCTGCATGCGCCGCAGCGCGGCCAGCGAGGCGGCCGCCACGCTGGGAGGCATGCCGACGCTGTAGAGGAATCCTGGCGCCAGGAATTTCAGGTGTTCGACCAGTGCGGCCTCGCCGGCGATGTATCCGCCGCAGCCGGCCAGCGTCTTGCTGAGCGTGCCCATCCAGATGTCGACGTCCTTGCCGGCCAGTCCGAAGTGCTCGCGGATGCCATAACCGCGCTTGCCCATGACTCCCAGCGAATGGGCCTCGTCGACCATCAGGAAGGCCTTGTGGCGGCGCTTGATCTCGACGAAGCGCGGCAGGTCGGGGAAGTCCCCGTCCATGCTGTAGATGCCTTCGAGCACGATGAGGACCCGCTCGAACTGGTGCCGCTGGTCCTGCAGGATGGCGTCCAGGGCGGCCCAGTCGTTATGGGCGAAGGGTAGGCGGCGCGCGCCGGAGAGCTGGATGCCCTGCAGGACGCTGTTGTGGATGAGTTCGTCGTGCAGGACTAGGTCGCGCGGGCCGAACAAGTATCCGATAGTGGATACATTGGTGGCATGGCCGCTGACGAAGGTGACGGCGTCCTCGACTTCGTATACCTCGGCCAGGGCGCGTTCCAGCTCGCGATGGATGGGGCGCTCGCCCGACACCAGCCGGCTGGCCGAGACCGAGGTGCCGTAGCGGTCGATCGCGTCCTTGGCGGCCTGGGCGACTACCGGGTCGCCCGACATGCCCAGGTAGTTGTAGCTGGCGTAGTTGATGTAGGGCTTGCCGCCGATGCGCGTGGCTGCGCTGGCGGTGGCTTCGTGCAGCTTGAAGAAGGGACTGCGCACGCCCATGCGCGCTGCTCCTTCGTTCAGGATGCGCAACTGCCGGTAGCCGGGATGCAGCTCGAAGCGGTAGTACTCCTCGGGGATCGCGCTGCGCTGGGCGGCAGGCCCGGACATGGAGCGCGTCTCCTGTTCCTGGCCCGCTTGCCGCAGCTTGCGTTCGAGCGCCTGCTGAATCAGTTTGTCCTTGATGCTGGCGGACAGGCCAGGCAGTCCTTTCTTTGCTTGGCTCACGGTGCTCAATGGATCATCCGCTGTTTCGGCGCGCCGGCCTCGAGTTCGCTGGCAAATTTCGCCATGAGTTCGCTGGGCACTTCATCGGTATGCTGCGAGACGACATGCTCGACCTGCGCCAGCAGCGTGTCCTGCGCGGGCGTTTCGCCGTCGTTGCGCAGTAGCTGGATCAGCCTGCCTGCCAGTTTGGCCAGTGTCGGGCTTTCGTTGAGCGCCATGACTGGCAGGCGAATGCCGAAGCGGTTTTCCAGGGCCACGACGAGTTCCACGCCCATCAGGGAATCGAGGCCCATGTCATAGACCGACACGTCGGGGTTGATCTTGTCGGCCGGCACGCGCAGGATCTCGCCGACCTCGCTCTTGAGCATGTCGACGAACAACGGATGCAGCGCCTCGTCGTCCAGGGTGGCCAGCAGGTGAGCGATATCCCGCGCGTCGCCTTCGTCTTCGCCGCTTTCGCCCGCATGGTGGGCGAGCATGCTGAACTTGGGCGTGGCGGCGCTCGGCAGGAAGCGTCGCAAGGCGCGCCAGTCGAGTTCCAGCACGCCCAGGCCGCTGGCGTTGGCTAGCAGCATGTCTTCCAGCGCCCGCAGCGCGATGTCGGAGGCCAGTGCCGCGCCGCCCATGCGGCTTTGCAGGGCATCCTTGACTTTCTTGTTGCGGGCCAGGTAGCCGACGTCGTCGATGGCGCCCCAGCGCACGCAGGTGGCCGGGAGGCCCAGCGAGCGGCGCTGGCGCGCCAGGCTCTCCAGCCAGTTGTTGGCCGCCACGTAGTTGGCCTGTCCGGGGTTGCCGAACAGGGTGGTGGCCGACGAGAAGATCACGAAGAAGTCCAGCGGCAGGCTGCGCGTGGCGGCATCCAGGTGCAGGGCGCCCAATATCTTGGGCGCCAGCACACGCTGGATCTGCTCGGCCGTGGCGCCGCGCACCAGGCCGTCGTCGATCACCATGGCGGCATGCACGATTCCCTTGACTGGCGGCATGGCCTGGCTCAGGTCCTGCAGCAGCGCGGCCACTGCCGGCGCGTCGGTCACGTCGCAAGCGGCGGCGTGGACGGTCACGCCGCGAGCCTGGAGGGCGGCGATGGCCTGCTGGGCGGTGTCGGAGACAGGGCCGCTGCGGCTGATCAGCGCCAGGTGGCGGGCGCCCTTGTCGGCCAGCCACTGGGCGGTGCGCAGGCCGAAGCCGCTCAGGCCGCCGGTGACCAGGTATGTCGCCTGGGCCGGCAGCGCGAGCCCGGCGGGTTCGCCCTGGGGCGACGAGGCCACATGCGCCTGGCGAATGCCATTGCGGTAGGTGATGACGATCTTGCCGATCTGGCGCGCCTGTTGCATGTAGCGGAACGCGTCGACGATGTCGTTGGCGTCGAATTCCTGGTAGGGCAACGGGTGCAGCACACCCTCGGCGAAGAGCTCCATCATTTCGCCGAACAGGCGGCGCGTCAGGGCGGGGCGCTCGTGCATCAACTGGTCGGCGTCGATGCCGAAATAGCTGATGTTGTTGCGGAATGGGCGCAAGCCGATGCGCGTGTTCTCGTAGAAATCGCGCTTGCCCAGTTCGAGGAAACGGCCAAAGGGTTTCAGCACGCGCAGATTGCGGTTGATGGCTTCGCCGGCCAGCGAGTTGAGCACCACGTCCACGCCCCGCCCGCCGGTGTCGGCCAGGATCTCGTCGGCGTAGGCGAGCGAGCGCGAGTCGTAGATATGCTGCACGCCCAACAGGCGCAGGAAGTCGCGCTTTTCCTCCGAACCGGCGGTCGCGTAGATTTCCGCGCCGCGCCATTGCGCGAACTGGATGGCGGCGATGCCCACGCCGCCGGCGGCGCCGTGGATCAGCACTTTTTCGCCTTCTTCGAGCTGGGCCAGGTGGTGCAGCGCGTAGTAGACGGTGAAGAAGGTGCTGGGAATGGTGGCGGCCGCCTCGAACGAGATGCCCGGCGGAATGCGCGCGATGGCGCTCGATTTGGTCAATACCCGGTTGGCGAAACTGGCCGGGCCAAAGCCCACCACGGCATCGCCCGGGCGGTAGTCGCCATCGGCCTGGGAGCCGACGCGCACCACCGTGCCGGCGAATTCCAGGCCCAGCGTCGGGCCGGCAAAGCCATTCTCGATGGCTTCGTCCGACAGCAAGCCGAGGGCATACATCACGTCACGGAAGTTCAGCCCGGTGGCATGCACCTGGATTTCCAGCTCGTCGTCGGCGGGCGTCGCTTCCGGCGCGGCTTCCCAGCGCAGGTTGCGCAGCTGGCCGGGGAATTCGAAGCCCAGCCGCACGGCGGCGTCCGCGCCGGCCGGCTCCGCCAGCCCGGCGGGGCGAGGTACGGTGCGCAGGCGCGGCACATAGCGCCGGCCCTGTGCGGTGAGCGCGGCTTCTTGTTCGGCGTCGGGCCAGCGCAGCTCGCGCTCCAGCGCGTCAAGGACGGCGTCGGCGACCGGAGCGCCGGCGGGCAGGTCGAGCAGGCGCACGCCGAATTGCCCGGCCTCGTTCATCATGGTGCGACCGTAGCCCCACAATGCGGCATCGTCTGCGCTGGCCGCTGCCGCGCCGGCGCCTGCCAGGTGCTGCGCCGCGCCGCAGGTCAGCAACCACAGCGTGGCGGCGTTGCCGCTGCGCTCCAGGGCCTGGAATGCGGCGGCGGCCAGGGCGCAGCGGCGCACCTGGTTGTGCAGCACATCATCGGGGGTGTTCGCCGGGGATGCCAGCCCGTCGAGGTGGACAATGCCGTCCAGGCGCGCCAGTTGCGACTTGGCCTGCGAGAGTACGGCGTCGAACTTGGCAGGATCGGCATTGCGCTGGATGACCGTGCGGTGGCCGGCGGCGGCGAGGCGCGCCGACAGGGCCGCGGCCAGGCCGGCGTCGGCATCTGCCGCGCCGGTCAGCAGCAGCCAGCCCGTCGGTGCGGGGGCCGCCTGGGCGGCGACGAGTCGGTCGGCGGGGGCCGCCAAGTCGCCGGCGGCCGCCGCCAGCAGATAAGGGCCGGTCAGCGTGCCGGGAGCGAATTCCAGCAGCGGGCCGCAGGTCCAGCCCGGCTGTTGCGTGATCGCGTCCTGCCAATAGCGGGCGGGATACTGGCACGAGGCTTTGCCGTGGTCATCGGTGCCGGCGGTCCACCAACTGGCGTCGGCGCCCGCGATGAAGTCGAGCCAAGCCATGGGATGCGTGGCCGCCACTAACAGCGTGCCGCCGGCTTTCAGATGCGTCTGGGCGTATTGCAGGCTGCGCTGGGCGTCGTCGGCATTGGCGTTGTCGGCATGCAGGATGACCAGGTCGTGGAGCCGCCGATCGGGCTCCTCGTTGTCGGATCCGATCAAGTCGTACGCGGTCTGCGGGTAGGCATCCAGCAGACGCTGAGCCTGCTCGAGGGCGCCGGCCGAGGTCGAGGCGTAGCGATAGTCGGACAGGTCGGTGTCGAGCACCGCATGGCAGTCGACCGCGAAAGCGGGCGCGTGGGCGCTGATTTCCAGCACGCCCAGGCGCGCGCCGGCGGGCAGGGATGCCTGGGTGCGTGCCAGCAGGGCCTGCAAGGCGCTGCCCAGCCGTTGGCGCGCCTCGGCGCCGAAGATCTGCCGGACCAGGGCTGCGGGCGAGGCGTCTTGCGGGCAGATGTCGGCCAGCTTGGCATGTCCCTGCAGCAGAGCCGGCAGGTGCAGGCCGATACGGCCCACGGCATGGACGATATGCGCGTAGTCGGGATATTCGCGCACCAGGCTGTTCCAGATATCGACCACGCCGGGCGCGCCTTCGTCCTGGTCGCGCACGGCCCAGCCGGAGGGGGTGCGTTCCAGCAGGCCGGCATCGGTGGCGCGAGCCAGCAAGTGGTTCAGCAGGGCGGCCGAGTCAGGCGCGGCCTGGCGGCAGCGCTCGATCGCGTCGTCGTAGATATGGCCACTGCCGCCGAGTTCGCGTAGCGCCTGTACCAGGAAACGGTCGCACAGGCTGTCGAGCAATGGCTCGATTTCATGGGCGTAGCGCGCATGCGTGCCGTCCTGCGCGGCGCCTGCGGCTGCCGCCGCCAGGGCATCGGCGGCCGCGACCGCATCCAGGATGCTCGCGCGACTTTGCGCGTCGTGAGCGTGCGGGCAGGGCACGCCCGGGTCGTCGAGGAAGTCCAGCGTGCCGGCGTTGGCCTTGGACAGGCGTATGCTGCGAAAGCGCGCTTCGCGCACCGCGGCGATCTGCTCGCCCTCGGCGTTGAACAGCGCGAACTCGGCCGTCAGCGAATGCGGGCCGCGCCGCAGCAGCCGGGCGCGCACCAGGCGCGGGGCGCCTCGGTCGGTGCGTAGCGCCAACCGGCCAATCTTGGCGGGCACGAAGGCCACCCCGCGGCCCATGGCCGGGTCGTCGCGCAGCAACTGGATGATCAACTGGAAGGTGCAGTCGAGCAGGGCCGGGTGCAGATGGCTTTGCTCAAGCTGGGCCTGGACGTCCGCCGATGGCTCTAGGACGGCCAGCACGCTGTCGCGGTCTTCGTTCCAGCCGTGCTTGACGGCGCGGAAGGCCGCGCCATAGTCCAGCCCGACGGCGCGCGTCAACAATGCATGGGTTTCGCCGGTGAAGTCATGGGCCCGCTCGGGCAGCTGGAGCGCAGCGTCGTTCAACAAGGCCTGGCCGGGCTCGCGCAACACCCGGCCGACCGCATGTAGGGCCCATGGCTCGGTGCTGCCCAGGTCCTTGCCCTGGATGCGCAAGCCGCCGTCGGCGATATCCAGGCTGCACCGGATGCGTTTCGAGGGAGAGGCCGCCAGCAGCAGGGGCGCGCGTATCTCCAGCTCTTCGATTTCGGCGTATGGGCCAGGCTGCCATTGCAGCGCCGCGGCCAGGGCCATTTCGGCGAACCCCGTGCCGGGAAAGACGACTGCATCCCCGACGACGTGGTCGGCCAGCCAGGGGCACAGCGCCGTATCGAGCTGGTTTTCCCACAGGCCTTCGTGTTGCCGCAACGGGTAGCCCAGCAGGGGATGCACCTTGGCGCGCTGCAATTGGCCCAGGGATTCGGGCGTGACAGGGTGCCAATGCCGTTCGCGCTGCCAGGGATAGGCGGGCAGGGCGACGTGGCGGCCTGCCCACGGGAAAAGGTCCTGCCAGTCGACCTGAGCGCCGCTCAGCAAGGCCTGGCCGGCGGTTTCGCGGATTTTTGCGGGTTCGTCGTTGCCGCGGCTCGCGGTGATGAGTACCCGGCCCTTGCGATCTGCAGCTGCGAGGCTGTCGTTGACGTACGAGCGCAGCACGGGGTGCGGACCGACTTCGATGAACACGTTGTCGCCGCGCGCCACCAGGGCGTCCACGGCTTGCTGGAAGCGCACGGGTTCGCGGACGTTGCGCCACCAATAGTCGGCGTCCAGCTGCCGGCCGTCGAGCCGCTCGCCGGCGATGGTGGAATAGAACGGCACGTGCCCGGACTGGGGGTGCAGATTCTCCAGCGCCTGCCGCAATCCTGGCCGGATGGCGTCCATGGCGGCACTATGGAAGGCGTAGTCGAGATCCAGGCGTTTATAGAAAACGCGGCGTTCGGCCAGGACTCCCTCAACCGTCGCCATGGCGGCCGGGTCGCCCGCCAGTGTCGCGCCGCGCCCGCTGTTGAAGCCGGCGACGCACACCGCGCCGGTGAGTTGCAGTTCGGCCAGCAACGCCTGGGCGGTGCCGCCGTCGATGCCGACTGCCGCCATGCAGCCCTGGCCTTTCGTGGTGCCTTGCAAGCGGCTGCGATGGAAAATGACCTGCACGGCATCGGCCATCGAAAGCGCGCCGCAAGCCCAGGCCGCAGCCACTTCGCCCACACTGTGGCCGACCACCGCGCTGGGCAGGATGCCGCGTTGCGCCAGCATGCGCGTGATGCCCACCTGGATGGCGAACAAGGCGGGCTGGGCGATTTCCGTACGCTCGTACTGGTTGGCGCTTTCGGCGCGTGCCAGTTCGTCGGCAAGCCGGTAGCCGGCCAGCGGCGCAAAGAGGTTGTCGATTTCGTGCACGGCTTCGGCAAAGACCGGCTCGGCCAGCAGTTGCCGGCCCATGCCGGCCCATTGCGAGCCGTTGCCCGAATACACGAACACCGGTCCCTGGGCATTGGCGACGGCGCTGCCGGTGGCCACGCTGTAGCGGGGCGCGTTGTCGTCGGCGAACTGGCTGAGGGCCTGCGCGATGCTTTCGCTATCGGTGCCGTACACGACGGCGCGCTCGGCGTGCCATTCGCGCCGCATGACGGAGTGATAGGCGATGTCGTACAAGGCGCGCGCCGGTTGCCCCTGCAGTACGCCGGCCAGGTGGCGGGCGCTGGCCCGCAGGGCCTCGGTGGTCTTGCCGGAGACGATGACCGGCACGGCGGCCGTGTTGGCCAGCTTGTCCGCCGGATCGGCATCCGGCTCGGGGGGGCTTTGCAGAATGACGTGCGCATTGGCGCCGCCGAACCCGAACGAGTTCACCCCGATGGTCAACGGCCCTTCGCGGCGCAGTGGGTAGTTCTGTGTAGCAATCTCGATGTTCCAGCCATCGAAGTCGATTGCCGGATTGGGATTCCGGACGCCGATGGTGGCCGGTACGGTGCGATGTTGCAGGCTGTAGATGGCCTTGACCAGGCCTGCGACGCCGGACGCCGCTTCCAGGTGTCCCAGGTTGCTCTTGACCGAGCCGATCGGCAGCGGGTTGCCGGGCCCCCGCGGCTGTCCCAGCGCGGTCCCGATGGCGCGCGTTTCGACCGGATCGCCGACCGCGGTGCCGGTGCCGTGCGCTTCCAGATAATCGATTTCAGTGACGGGGATGCCGGCCTTTTCATAGACTTGCTGCATCAGCGCGATCTGCGCGTCGGCATTGGGCACGGTCAGGCCGGACTTGCGGCCGTCGGTATTGACGGCGCTTCCCGGGATTACCGCCAGGATATGGTTGCCGTCGGCCACGGCCTGGTCGTAGTCCTTGAGCAGGAACAGGCCCCCGCCTTCGGAACGTACATAGCCGTCGCCCGATGCGTCGAAGACCTTGCAGCGTCCTTCGGGCGAAAGCATCGATGCTTTCGAGAAGGTAATGAAACCGTAGGGATGCAGGTGCAGGCTGACGCCGCCGGCGATCGCCAGGCTGGTTTCACCGGTGACGATGGCACGGCACGCCTGGTGGAACGCCACCAGGGACGAGGAGCAGGCGGTATCCACCGCCATGCTGGGTCCATGCAGGTCGAACAGGTAGGACAGGCGGTTGGCGGCGATGCTCGACGTGTTGCCGGTGGCCATCGAAGCGTCGATCGCACCGGTATCGTCGGACAGGCGGTAGGAATAATCCGCGCTCGCAATGCCGATATAAACCCCGCAATCGCTGCCCCGCAGGCTGGATGGCTTGATTCCGGCGTGTTCGATGGCTTCCCAGCACAACTCCAGCAACAGGCGCTGCTGGGGGTCCATCAACGCGGCCTCGCGCGGGGAAATGCCGAAAAAGTGCGCATCAAAGCCCGACACGTCGCCGATCGAGCCGGCGGCGAAAGTGTAGGCGGTGCCGGGGTGGTCCTTGGCGGGATGCAGGTAAGCGTCCTGTTGCCAGCGATCGGGGTCGACTTCGGTGACCAGGTCGCGCCCGGCCAGCAGGTCGGCCCAGTACCGCTCGGTATTGGTTTGCGGGAACCGGAACGACAGCCCCACGACGGCAACGCGCTTTGCCATGTATTTCTTCCTTCGAACAACAGCTCTCGAGAGCTTCTTGATTTTCTTTTGTTAGGGACAGACGACTCAGGGGCCGGGCGCCATGGCGCGGGGCGGGCTGGGTCTACAGGCAATGACCAGAAGAGCGGCCGCTTCGGGGCGGCTTGGCGGATAGGAGATGCAAAGATTCCTTGAACGGTAGGGAGCAGGATTTTTCCGGGACGCCGGCATTTGCTGCGTTGCCCGCGCCAAAGGAAAGCGACTCGGCCATTATGGTCAGGTTGTCCGAAGAATTCGAGAGTCAGATTTTACTGTTTATAGTGCGAATGGAAGACAGGTGGCGATGCTTGGCAAAATACAGATACAAAACGCTGCGGAATGCCCAAGGAATTGCAGCCAACTGCGCAAATTTTCCCGGATTTCCCCGATTTATACGATTTCTATACGCCGCGCCGCCTTTATTGACTAGCTGCTTATTGCAAATCATGTAACCAAATGAACAAAAAAACAGGGAAAACAGCGTGGCGGGAAATCCCGCGTTTCGATTATCCCGGCCTTGCTGTTGCATCGCAACAATTGTTCTCCATAAAAAGAGGCCCGGATGGGCCTCGAATGCCGGCCTGTTGGCCGGCATTAATAAGATGGCGGAAGCCGGAGTTTATTTAAAGGCCGTCTTGCTGCCGTCCTTGTGCCAGGTGAATACCTGGAATTCGAAATCGTTCAGGTCCCCTTGCTTGTTCCAGGACGTCTTGCCGATGGGGGTGTCGAACGAATTGGCGTGCAGATACTCGGCGACCTTGGTGGGGTCGGTGCTGCCCGCGCCCTTGATGCCTTCGGCGATGACCTGGGTGGCCGCGTAGGCCGTCAGCTGGAACGCGCCGCCGGCATTGCGCTTCTTGGCTTCGAAAGCCTTGACGATTTCGGCGTTGGCGGGATTCTGGGTGAAATCGGCGGGCAGGGTCAGCAGCATGCCTTCGACGGCGTCGCCGGCGATGGCGTTGATGTCGGGGTTGCCGACGCCTTCCGGCCCCATGAACTTGGCATTCACGCCTTGTTCGTGGGCCTGGCGCAGCAGCAGGCCCATTTCGGGATGGTAGCCGCCGTAGTAGACGAAATCGACGTTATTCGACTTGAGTTTGGTGATGACGGCGGAATAGTCGCTGTCGCCGGCATTGATGCCCTCGAACATCACGACTTTGACGCCGCCTTTCTCGAGGTTGTCCCTGACCGCCGTGGCGATGCCCTGGCCATAGGACTGCTTGTCGTGCAGGACGGCGACCGTCTTGGGCTTGATTTTTTCCAGGACGAACTTGGCGGCGGCCGGGCCTTGCTGGTCGTCGCGGCCGATGGTGCGGAAGATGAACTCGTAGTTCTTGCCGTCGGTCAGGGCGGGCGAGGTGGCCGAAGGGGTCACCATGACCACGCCTTCATTGTTGTAGACGTCGGCGGCGGCAATGGTGGCGCCGGAGCAGACGTGGCCGACGACGAAGCCGATTTCGTCGTTGACGACCCGGTTGGCGGCGACCGGGCCCTGCTTGGGTTCGCAGCCGTCGTCGATCACCACGGTTTCCAGCTTCTTGCCGTCGATGCCGCCCGCGGCGTTGATGCGCTCGACCGCGGTGTCGACCCCTTCGCGCACCATGGCGCCATATTGGGTAACAGGGCCGGTGGTGGGGCCGACCACGGCGATCTTGATGCTTTGCGCCTGTGCGCCGGCCGCGCAGGCCAGGCCCGCCGCCAGGCCCAGCGCGGCCAGGACCGGCGTGAGGCGGAATGCTTGTTTCATGGGGAATCTCCTTTGCGTCGTTATATAAGCCTGGCGCCCGCTGGGCGCCGCGAGGCTTGTGGTGGCAAGCATACCTGAAAGCCAGCTTGATTTGCGTCGGCGGGGTAGACAATCCGCGGCGATTGGGCGATGGTCGCTTTATGCGCATCCGCGTATATGCAAAAGACGATTTGTTCGTTTGCCTTCATAAGGCAGCAGGGCATTATTGACGCCATGAGATTCCAACCGATCATCGTTCCGGGCTGGAAAGACTCCGGGTCCGGCCATTGGCAGACGTTGTGGGCGCAGTGCCTGCCTCACGCCCAGCGCGTGCGCCAGCCTGACTGGCATACCCCGGATCCGGCGGTCTGGAATGCCACCGTGGCCACCTACGTGGATGCGGCCGCCTGCCCGGTGCTGCTGATCGCGCACAGCCTGGGCTGCCTGGCGGCGGTCGGCCTGCCGGTGCCGCTGCGGGCCAAGGTGGCGGGGGCCTTGCTGGTCGCGCCGGCGGACGTCGAGCGGGCCGGGGCGCCGGCGTGCCTGCGCGGCTTCGGCCCGGTGCCGCGCCATTCCTTGCCGTTCCAGTCCGTGGTGGTGGCCAGCGACAACGACCCCTATTGCCAGCTGGAGCGGGCGCGCCAGTTCGCCGCCGACTGGGGCAGCCGCTTCGAGGTCGTGCCGGGCGGCGGGCATATCAATGCCGAAGCGGGCTTCGGGGAGTGGCCGCAGGGGCTGAAGATCCTGGCCGCGCTGCGGCGGCGCGCCACCTGGCGCGTGACGGCTCCCTTGCCGCGCGTATCGCCGGTGCCGATGTCGCTGGCGTCGTAGCGCGGGCGCTGTCAGGTGCCCTGCACCCGGCGCCCGGTATCGGTCTCGAACCAGTGCAGCGCGTGGCGTCCGTCCGGGCCCACGCTGACCTGGTCGCCAGCCCTGGCGGGCGTCTCGGCCAATTGGCGCGTGGCGCAGCGCACCACGACGGAATTTTGCCCGCAGCGGCAGTGCACCAGTTGCTCCGATCCCAGCGTTTCGACCATTTCGACTTCGGCCGGCAGGCCCTGGGCGTTGAGCAGCATATGCTCGGGCCGCATGCCCATGATGACGGCGCGGCCGCGCACCGCAGCGGGCACCTGCAGCGGCGAGATATCCAGCGCGACGCCGTCCAGGGTTTGCAGCGTGCCGTCGCCGGCCGCGTTGACGGGGACCAGGTTCATGGGCGGGGAGCCGATGAAGCCCGCCACGAAAGTGGACGCCGGCTTTTCGAAGACCTCGGTCGGCGTGCCGATCTGCTCGGGCACGCCCTGGTACATGACGATCATGCGGTGGGCCAGCGTCATGGCCTCGACCTGGTCGTGGGTGACGTAAAGGCTGGTGGTGCGCAGGCGGCGGTGCAGCTTCATGATTTCCAGCCGCATGGCCACGCGCAGCTTGGCGTCCAGGTTCGACAGCGGTTCGTCGAACAGGAACACCTTGGGCTCGCGCACGATGGCGCGCCCCATGGCGACCCGCTGGCGTTGCCCGCCGGACAGCTGGCGCGGGCGGCGGTCCAGCAGCTGGTCCAGTTCCAGGGTGCGCGCGGCCGACTCGACCCGCTTGCGGATTTCGTCCTTGGACAGCTTGCGGATTTTCAGTCCATAGGCCATGTTCTGGAACACGCTCATGTGAGGGTAGAGCGCGTAGTTCTGGAACACCATGGCGATGTCGCGCTCGGCCGGCTCCAGGTCGTTGACCACCTTGCCGTCGATCAGGATTTCGCCGCTGGTGATGGTTTCCAGGCCGGCCACCATGCGCATCAGCGTGGACTTGCCGCAACCCGAGGGGCCGACGATGACGATGAACTCGCCGTCCTGCACCTCGACGTCGATGCCGTGGATCACGGCGACGTTGCCGGCATAGGTTTTCTTGACGTTGCGGAAGCTCAGGGTAGCCATGGAATGTTCTTCGTGTAGACGGGTGAGGGCGGGGCGGCGGGCTATTTCTCGGTGTCGACCAGGCCCTTGACGAACCATTTCTGCATCAGGATGACCACCAGCGCGGGCGGGATCATGGCCAGCATGGCGGTGGCCATGGTGATGTTCCATTCGGTGACGCTGTCGCCGCCGCTGATCATGCGCTTGATGCCGATCACCACGGGATACATGTTTTCCTGGGTGGTGATCAGCAGCGGCCAGAGATACTGGTTCCAGCCGTAGATGAACTGGATCACGAACAGCGCGGCGATGCTGGTGCGCGACAGCGGCAGCAGCACGTCGCGGAAGAAGCGCAGCGGGCCGGCGCCGTCGATGCGGGCCGCCTCGACCAGTTCGTCGGGCACGGTCAGGAAGAATTGCCGGAACAGGAACGTGGCGGTGGCCGAGGCGATCAACGGCAGGGTCAGGCCGGCGTAGCTGTTGAGCAGCCCCAGGTCGGCCACGACCTTGTAGGTGGGCGCGATGCGCACTTCGACCGGCAGCATCAGGGTGACGAATATCATCCAGAAGAAGAACATGCGGCCGGGGAAGCGGAAGTACACGACGGCGAAGGCCGACAGCAGCGAGATGGCGATCTTGCCGAGCGAGATGACCAGCGCCATGATCAGGCTGACGTACAGCATGCGTCCCACGCCGGCGCCGGCCAGGGCGCGCGCGTAGTTCTCGGCGAAGTGCGGGCCGGGCAGCAGCGACATGGGCGCGGCGGCGACTTCCTGGGCCGTCTGGGTCGAGGCGACGAAGGTCACATACAGCGGGAAGGCCACCAGCGCCACGCCGCACAGCAGGATCAGGTGGGCCAGGATGTCGAGCCAGGGGCGGCGTTCAACCATGGTGTCGTAGCCTTGTGGGGAGGATCAGTACTGGACCTTGCGGTCGATGTAGCGGAACTGCACGACGGTGAGCGCCACCACGATGGCCATCAGCACCACCGACTGCGCGGCCGACGAGCCCAGGTCCAGGCCGTGGAAGGCGTCGCTGTATACCTTGTAGACCAGGATCGAGGTGGCCGTGCCCGGGCCGCCCTGGGTGGTGGTGTCGACCACGGCGAAGGTATCGAAGAACGCGTAGATGATGTTGACCACCAGCAGGAAGAAGGTGGTGGGCGACAGCAGGGGGAAAACGATGGTCCAGAAGCGCCGGGCCGGGGAGGCGCCGTCGATGGCCGCCGCCTCGATGAGCGAGCGGGGGATCGACTGCAGGCCGGCGAGGAAGAACAGGAAGTTGTATGAGATCTGCTTCCATACCGCGGCGATGAGCACCAGCGTGAGCGCCTGGTTGCCGTCCAGACGCGGGTTCCAGGCCACGCCCAGGCTGTGCAGCGCGACGGCCAGGATGCCCACCGAGGGCGAGAACAGGAACAGCCACAGCACGCCCACGACCGCGGGGGCCACGGCATAAGGCCAGATCAGCAGGGTCTTGTACAGGCCGGCGCCGCGCATGACGCGGTCGGCCATGACGGCCAGCAGCAGCGAGACCGCCAGGCCGACGAAGGCCACCAGCGCCGAGAACACGGCCGTGACGCGGAACGAGTCCAGGTAGTCGGACTGGCGGAACAGCTCGGCGAAGTTGGCCAGCCCGACGAACTCGGAGGACAGGCCGAAGGCGTCCTGCAGTTGCATGGACTGCCACATGGCCTGGCCGGCGGGCAGGAAGAAGAACACCAGCGTGACGGCGATCTGCGGCGCCAGCAGCAGGTAGGGCAGGGTCTTGTGCCGGAATATGACGCGTTTTTCCATCGAGACAAGTCCCAGGAGCGAAGATGGCGGCGCGCGGGACGCCGCCGCCTGTGGTGTCGCGGGGCGCCGGCGGCCGATTGCCGGCGCCCCCGCGGCTTACTTGGCGCTTTTCTCGAATTTCTCGAGCAGTTCGTTGCCGCGCGTGACCATGACTTTCAGGCCATCCTGGGCGGACGCCTTGCCCGACATGATGCGCTCGATTTCCTGGTCTTCGATTTCGCGGATCTGCGGCAGGAAGCCCAGCCGCAGGCCGCGCGACTGGGCGGTCGTTTCGACGTTGAGCTGCTTGACGCCGACTTCGGTGCCGGGGTTCTTGTCGTAGTAGCCCTGCTTCTTGGTCAGTTCGTACGCAGCCTTGGTGACGGGCACGTAGCCGGTCTGCTGGTGCCAGCGGGCGGCGATTTCCGGGCTGGCCAGGAAGTGGAAGAACTCGGTCACGCCCTTGTAGACCTCGGGCGACTTGTTGGCGAATACCCACAGCGAGGCGCCGCCGATGATGGTGTTCTGCGGAGCGCCCTGGACGTCGGCGTAGTAGGGCAGGGTCGAGGTGCCGAACTCGAACTTGGCGTTCTTGGCGATGTTGGCGCGCAGGCCGCTGGAGCCGGTGATCATGGCGCACTTGCCGCCGATGAACAGCGAGTTGGGCTGGTCGCCGCGCCCGCCGTACATGAAGATGCCTTCCTTGGCGAGCTTGGCCAGGTTGTCCAGGTGGCGCACGTGCAGCGGCGTGTCGATGGCCAGGCGGGCGTCGAGGCCGCCGAAGCCGTTGTCCTTGGTGGCGTAGGGCACGTTGTGCCAGGCCGAGAAGGTCTCGAGCTGGACCCACGACGGCCAGGAGGTGGTGTAGCCGCATTCCTGGCCGGCTGCCTTCAATTTCTGGCCGGCGGCGGCCAGCTCTTCCCAGGTCTTGGGCGGCTTTTCGGGATCGAGGCCGGCTTTCTTGAAGGCGTCCTTGTTGTAGTAGAACACCACGGTGGAGCTATTGAACGGCATCGAGATCAGCTTGCCGTCCTGCGAGGAGTAGTAGCCGGCGACCGCGCCGATGAAGGCCTTGGGGTCGAGCGGCTTGCCGGCTTCTTCGGACATCTGCTGCACGGGCTTGATGGCGCCCTTGGCGTACATCATGGTGGCCGTGCCCACTTCGAACACCTGCAGGATGTCGGGGGCATTGCCGGCGCGGAACGCGGCGATGCCGGCATTCATGGATTCGCCGTAGTTGCCCTTGTAGACGGCGTTGACCTTGTAGTCGGGGTTCTTCTTGTTGAAATCCTGGACCAGTTCGTTGACCCGTTCGCCCAGCGCTCCTTCCATTGAGTGCCAGAACTGGATTTCGGTGGCGGCGTGGGCCGAGGCACCGGCAAAGGCCGTCATCAGGACGGCGAAGGTGAACGCGAGACGCTGGGGTCGCATGGGAAGGTCCTCCGGGTTGCGTGGCTGCGGCGCGGGGGTGTCCGGCCGCAGGGAACACGACACCTTATGTATGGCTTGTGACAGAGACGTGACTTTTACACCACCGGCGGGACCTGTCAAATATGGAATACGTGAGAGGGGGCTGGTTTGTTCGCCGTATCGCGGGGGGCGGGATGGTGCCTGGCATCTTCGGCCGCAGGGGTTGGAAGGTGTCTGACACCCCTTGCGGCGGCGTCGGCGTGCATAAGGTGGTGTTTGGGGGTGTCAGACACCTGACGATGGCCGAGAGTGTCAGGCACCTGTAGGCGGGAGGGCAGACACCTGCGGGCGACGGCGGGCGGGCACCTGATTGAGGGGCGGCCCGGGCCGCGGCGGGGTCAGGCGCCGGAACGGGCCGGCTGTTCCGGCGGCCGGGCCAGGTTCCACATCAGCGCCCGGAACGGCGCCAGCATGCTGACGTTGACGGCCAGCTTGATGGCCAGGTCGCCCAGCAGCCACGTGACCCAGGGCAGGCCCGAGCCGGCGAACGCCACGCTGAAGAACACGGCCGTGTCGAGCAGGGCGCCCACGGTGCCGGACAGCAGCGGCGCGTGCCACCAGCGCTGGTCGCGCAGGCGGTCGAAGACCTGGATGTCGGCCAGCTGGGCGCAGATATAGGCCAGGCCCGACGCCAGGGCGATGCGCGGCGAGGCGACCCATACCGATATCGCCAGGGCGGCGGCGAACCCGACCCAGGCCACACGGCGCGCGGCCGCGGGGCCGAAGCGGCGGTTGAGGACATCGGTGACCAGGAAGGCGACTGGATACGACAGGCCGCCCCAGGTCAGCCAGTCGTTCAGCGGCACCTGGACCAGGATGTTCGAGCCGACCACGATCAGGCCCATGCAGCCCACGGCCACGGCGAAGTGCCAGGGCGTCATGGGTTGGAAGCGCCGCGCCGTGCTCATTTGCCGAACTCGTCGGCCAGCTCGCGCGAGCGCTGCGCGGCGGCTTCGATGGCCTGCTGCACGATGGCGGGCAGGCCGGCCTGCTGGAACACTTGCAGGGCGGCGGCCGTGGTGCCGCCCTTGGAGGTGACGCGTTCGCGCAGCACCGCCGGCGGCTCGTCGGACTGCGCCGCCAGCCGGGTGGCGCCGGCCAGCGTGCCGAGCGCGAGCTGGTGGGCCTGGTCCGGGCTCAGGCCGGCGGCCACGCCGCCCGCCACCAGCGACTCCAGGAAAAGGAAGACATAAGCGGGGCCGCTGCCGGACAGCGCGGTGACGGCATCGAGCGCGGCATCGTCGGCGACCCATACGACCTGGCCCACCGAGGACAGCAGGCGCTCGGCCAGCTCGCGGCCGGCCTGGTCGACGCCCGGCAAGGCGGCCAGGCCGGTCACGCCGGCGCCGACCAGGGCAGGGGTGTTGGGCATGCAGCGCACCAGGTTCTGCCAGGGCTTGCCCGGCTCGCCGAGCCAGCCGGCCAGTGTGTCGGCCCGGATGCCGGCCGCCACGCTGATGACCAGCGTGTCGGGCCGCAGCCAGGCGCGCGAGGCGGCGACCGCTTCGCGCAGTTGCTGCGGCTTGACGGCGTAGATCCAGACCCGGCATGCCTGCAGCGCGGCATCGGGGACGGCGGCGGCGCTGGCGCCGCGGCCGCGCCAGGCTTCTTGCGCCGCCGCGGTCGGGTCGACGACATGCAGGTTGGCGGCCGGGCAAATCTTGCCGGCCAGCCCGCTGGCCAGGGCCGTCGCCATGTTGCCGCCGCCGATGAAAGCGATAGTCAGATCTTGGTCCATGGGGCAGGATTGTAGCCCTCTGGCTGGCGGCAAGCGTGGTGTAAGGATGTTGTCAGATACTGGCGCCGACTTGGCGCGCCGCCGCGGGGGCGGTCCGCGCCGGACAAGGTGTGTCCCCTTTTGTTTTTTGCTTGGAAATATTGGGGATTACACGCAGTGACACCGTGAGGCCCTGCTTTCAGAATACCGCCCACGCTGTACTTTTGCCCAAGAAGCCGGCAATGGTCGCCTCGGGCCGCCGGGTATCCCCCGGCGATGCCGACGTTCCCAAAGCCGCTCATCCCTCTCGCCGGAGAACTCCGTATGAAGCTGCTGCATCGTGCAACTCCCGTGGCCATGGCATTGGGAGCGTTGCTCCTGGCCGGCGCCGCCCAGGCGGCCGACACTATCAAGATCGGCATTCCCCAGCCCATGACCGGGCCCAACACCCAATACGGCACGCAGATCCAGGCCGGCGCGCTGACCGCCATCGAGACCATCAATGCCAAGGGCGGCGTCAAGGGCAAGAAGCTCGAGCCCATCCTGATCGACGACGGCTGCGAACCCAAGCAGGCCGTGCCGGCCGCCAACCGCGTGGTCAATTCGGGCGCCAAGTTCGCCGTCGCGCATGCCTGCTCGGGCGTGACCGTGCCGGCGGTCAATGTCTACGAGCAGGAAGGCATCGTCGCCATCACCCCGGGGGCCACCTCGCCGCTGGTGACCGACACCATCAAGCCGCACTTCTTCTTCCGCACCATCGGCCGCGACGACCAGCAGGGTCCGTTCGCCGCGCGCTACATCGCCAACACCCTCAAGCCCAAGAAAGTGGCCGTGCTGCATGACAAGCAAACCTACGGCTCGGGCGTGGCCACCCAGGTCAAGGACACGCTGGAAAAGAACAAGGTCAACGTGGTGATGTTCGAGGGCATCAACGTCGGCGACAGCGACTATTCGGCCGTGATCACCAAGCTCAAGACGGCCGGCGTCGACCTGGTCTACTTCGGCGGCTACCACCCCGAGCTCGGACTGTTGCTGCGCCAGTCGCGCGAGCAGGGCCTGGACGTGCAGTTCATGGGTCCCGAGGGCACCGCCAACCAGGACCTGGTCGCCATTGCCGGCCCCGCCATCGAGGGCCTGCTGGTGACGCTGCCGTCGGACTTCACCAAGCTGCCCGGCAACGAGGGCATCGTGAAGGCTTTCCATGACGCCAAGCGCGATCCGGACGGCGCCTTCCAGATGCCGGCCTATGCCGCCGTGCAGGTGCTGGCCAAGAGCATCGACGCGGTGGGCGAGGATCCCGCCAAGGTGGCCGACTATATGCACAAGACGTCGTTCGACACGGCCATCGGCAAGGTCGAGTACGACGCCAAGGGCGATCTCAAGGACTTCGAATTCGCCGTCTTCAAGTGGGACAAGAACGGCAAGAAGACCCAGCTGTAAACACGCGCCGCCCCGGCCATCCGCCGGGGCTTGAACGCACGCCCAGGTTTCCGGCTCCGGGTCGCTCCACCGGGGCCGGAACCATTTGGAGCATAGGTAATAATCCATGTCAGACCTTATCCCCCAACTCACCCAGCAGGTCTTCAACGGCCTGTCGCTGGGCGCGATCTACGCGCTGATTGCCATCGGCTACACAATGGTCTACGGCATCATCGGTATGATCAACTTCGCCCACGGCGAGATCTATATGATCGGCGCCTACGTGGGCCTGGTCACGCTGACCGCCATCGGCACCAACAGCGGCCTGCCGCTGCCGTTCATCATCGCGGCCATGCTGGTGGTGGCCATCCTGGTCACCGGCGTATACGGCTTCAGCGTCGAGCGCGTGGCCTATCGTCCGGTGCGCGGCAGCCAGCGCCTGGTGGCGCTGATCTCGGCCATCGGCATGTCCATTTTCCTGCAGAACTGGGTCGCCCTGGGACAGGGCGCGCGCGACATGGCCGTGCCGTCGCTGATCTCCGGCTCGCTGCAATTCAATATGGGCTCGGGCTTCGACGTGACCCTGCCGTATTCGCGCATCATGATCATCGTGGTGACGGTGCTGCTGATGATCGCGTTGTCGCTGTTCATCAAGTATTCGCGCATGGGCCGCGCCTCGCGCGCCTGCTCGCAGGACATGCACATGGCCAACCTGCTGGGCATCGACACCAACCGGGTCATCTCTTTCACCTTCGTACTGGGCGCCATGCTGGCGGCCGTGGGCGGCGTGCTGATCGCCATCACCATCGGCAAGCTCAACCCGTTCATCGGCTTCCTGGCCGGCATCAAGGCATTCACCGCCGCGGTGCTGGGCGGGATCGGCAGCATCCCCGGCGCCATGCTGGGCGGCGTGCTGCTGGGGCTGGCCGAGACCCTCGCCGCGGCCTACATCTCGTCCCAGTACAAAGACATCGTGGCGTTCGCGCTGCTGGTCCTGATCCTGCTGTTCCGCCCCACCGGGCTGCTCGGCAAACCTGAGGTGGAAAAAGTCTGATGGCCAACAACACCCTGAAAAACGCCACGATGGCGGCCATCCTGACGGCTGTCATCGTCATGCCGGTGTTCGGGCTGCAGCTGGTTCGCCAGGGCGCCCGCACCAACCTCGAGACCCACTGGGACATGGTGGCCCTGGCCGCCGCGGTGGTGTTCGTCTTCCAATTGCTGCGCCCCTGGATCGCGCGCCCCTTCCAGCGGCTCAAGACCAGCATACCCGTGCTGCCCGCCGCGCCCGCCAAGGGCAACAAGTGGATCATCGCGCTGGTCATCGCGGCCGCGGTGATCTGGCCGTTCTTCAGCGGCCGCAGCTCGGTCGACATTGCCACGCTGGTGCTCATCTACGTAATGCTGGGCCTGGGCCTGAACATCGTGGTGGGCTTCGCCGGGCTGCTCGACCTGGGTTTCGTGGGCTTTTACGCGGTCGGCGCGTATACCTACGCGCTGCTGTATCACTGGGGCGGCTGGGGCTTCTGGGAAGCGCTGCCGTTCGCCGGCGCCATGGCGGCGCTGTTCGGGTTCATCCTGGGCTTTCCGGTGCTGCGGCTGCGCGGCGACTACCTGGCCATTGTCACGCTGGGCTTCGGCGAGATCATCCGCCTGCTGCTGATCAACCTGAATTTCCTGACGGGCGGCCCGGACGGCATCTCGGGCATTCCCAAGCCGTCGGTCTTCGGCATGGAAATGGCGCGCCGGTCCAGCGAGGAGGGCGTGCGCACGTTCCACGAGATCATGGGCTGGACCTTCGACAACCAGCACATGGTGAATTACCTTTACCTGATGGCGCTGGCGCTGGCACTGGTGACGCTGTTCGTGTCCACGCGGTTGATCCGCATGCCGGTGGGCCGCGCCTGGGAGGCGTTGCGGGAGGACGAGATCGCCTGCCGCTCGCTGGGCCTGAACCCCACTCGCATCAAGCTGTCGGCGTTCACGCTGGGCGCCATGTTCGCGGGTTTCGGCGGCGCCTTCTTCGCGGCGCGCCAGGGCATGGTCAATCCCGAGTCGTTCACCTTCATCGAGTCGGCGCTGATCCTGGCCATCGTGGTGCTGGGCGGCATGGGTTCGCAGGTGGGCGTGATCCTGGCGGCCATCCTGCTGACGGTGCTGCCCGAGGTGGCGCGCGAGTTCGCCGAATACCGCATGCTGATGTTCGGCCTGGTGATGGTGTTGATGATGATGTGGCGTCCACAGGGGCTCCTGCCCATGAAGCGTCCCCATGTGGAGCTGGCCAAATGAGCGAGGCATTGCTGAAAGTATCCGGACTGACCATGCGCTTCGGCGGCCTGCTGGCCGTCGACAGCGTGGGCTTCGAGGTCCTGCGTGATGAAGTGTTTGCCATCATCGGCCCCAACGGCGCCGGCAAGACCACCGTGTTCAATTGCGTGGGGGGCTTCTACAAGCCCACCGCCGGCGAGATCATCATGGACGGCAAGCCGATCACCGGCCTGCCCAGCCACAAGGTGGCGCGCCATGGCCTGGTGCGCACCTTCCAGAACGTGCGGCTGTTCAAGCAGCTCACCGTGCTGGAGAACCTGCTGGTGGCCCAGCACACCCAGGTCGAGTCGCGCCTGCTGCCGGGGCTGCTCAAACTGAAGTCATACCGCCAGTCGGAGGCCGACGCGCTGGCGCGCGCCGCGCAATGGCTGGATTTCATGGGCCTGCGCCAGTATGCCAACCGCGAGGCCGGCAACCTGGCCTACGGGCACCAGCGCCGGCTGGAAATCGCCCGCTGCATGATCACCAAGCCGCGCCTACTGATGCTGGACGAGCCGGCCGCGGGCCTGAACCCCCAGGAAAAGCGCGACCTGCAGCAACTGATCGACCAGTTGCGCCGCGAGTTCGGCGTGGCGGTGCTGCTGATCGAGCACGACATGAGCCTGATCATGGGGATATCCGACCGGATCCTGGTGATGGAGCACGGCAAGCCCATCACCACCGGCACGCCCGAGCAGGTGCGCAGCGACGAGCGCGTCATCAAGGCGTACCTGGGGGAAGAATGATGCTGAAGCTGGACAACATCCATACCTACTATGGCGCCATCCAGGCGCTCGATGGCGTATCGGTCGAGGTCAACCAGGGCGAGATCGTCACCCTGATCGGCGCCAACGGCGCCGGCAAGACCACGCTGCTGATGACGGTCTGCGGCAACCCGCGCGCGCGCGAGGGCACCATCACGTTCGAGGGCGAGGACATCACGCACAAGGACACCCACCACATCATGCGCAGCGGCATCGCCATCTCGCCGGAAGGGCGCAGGGTCTTCAAGGACCTGACGGTGGCCGAGAACCTGATGATGGGCGGCTTCTTCGCCAGCCGCGAGGTCATCCAGGCGGGGCTGGAGCATGTCTATGGCCTGTTCCCGCGCCTGAAGGAGCGCGCCAACCAGCGCGCCGGCACCATGTCCGGCGGCGAGCAGCAGATGCTGGCGATCGGCCGCGCGCTGATGACCCGGCCCAAGCTGCTGTTGCTGGACGAGCCCACGCTGGGCCTGGCGCCGCTGATCATCGCGCAGATCTTCGACATCATCCGCACCATCCGCGACCAGGGCGTGACGGTATTCCTGGTCGAGCAGAACGCCAACAAGGCGCTGCAGGTGGCCGACCGCGGCTATGTGCTGGAGAACGGCAAGGTGGTGCTGCAGGACACCGGCGCCAACCTGCTGGTCAACGCCGACGTGCGCAAGGCATACCTGGGGGCGTAGCGCCTGCCGCTAGGCGGCCTGCCGGTGCAGCGGCGCGTCGAAGTAGTAGTCGATCGCCGCGCGCGCCAGCGCGTCGATGGAGTCCGTCAAGGGCACGTCCAGCGCCGCGCGCCGGTCGTGCGGCAGGGCCAGCGGCAATTCGGTGCAGCCCAGCACCACCGCGTCGGCCCCGCGGGCCCGCAGCCGGCGCGCGCCCTCCGCGGCCGGCTCCAGGGCCGCGGCGACGGCGTTGGCCTTGACGGCGCGGATCGGCGCGACGCAGTGGCGGTCGATTTCGTCGGCCGTTGGCACGATGCACTTGTAGCCGTGCCGCGCGAGGCGGTCCTGGTAGAGATTCAGCGCCAGGGTGGCGGGCGTGCCCATCAGGCCGATGCGGCCGCGCGCGATGCCCATGCGGCGCAGGTCGTCGATCACGGCATCGATGATGTGCAGGATCGGCAGCGCGGTGGCCGCGGCCAGTTCGTCGTACCACAGGTGCGCCGTGTTGCACGGGATGGCGATCACGCGGGCGCCGGCCGTCTCGAGGAAGCGCAAGCCTTCCCGCATGTAGGGCAGCGGGTCCTCGCCGCCGCGCATGCGCGCATCGCTGCGATCCGGGATGCGCGGGTCATTGCGCAGCAAGGTGGGCACATGCTGCTGGTCGGTGGCGGCGGGCGTCAGGGCCGCCACGCGCATGGCGAACGCGGCGCCGGCCAGGGGGCCCATGCCGCCGAGGACGCCCAGGTAGCCCGGATGGGAAATGTTCATGCGTGTCCCGGCTCCAGTACGTGGCCGGGCCGGGCAGCGCCCGGCTGGCGGCCGTCCCAGACCTGGGCGCCATTGACCCACACGCCATGGATGCCCTGGCTGACCTGCACGGGTTCGCTGAAAGTGGCGGTGTCGGTGACGGTGGCCGGGTCGAACAGCACCAGGTCGGCGTAGTAGCCGGGGCGCAGCAGGCCGCGGCCGGCCAGGCCGTACTGGGCGGCCGCCAGCCCGGTCATCTTGTGAATGGCGTCCTCGAGCGTGAGCAGATTCTGTTCGCGCACCATTGTGCGCAGCACGTTGGTGAAGGTGCCCCACTGGCGCGGATGCGGGTGCGGGTCGAACGGCAGGCCGTCCGAGCCCACCATGGTGAGGGGATGGCCGAAGATGCGGCGCACGTCCGCCGGATCCATCAGGAAATAGATGGCGCCGGCCGGCTTCAGGCGCTCCAGCGTGGCCGCGTCGTCCAGGCCCAGTTCGGCCATGACGTCGGCGAAATCGCGGCCGGTGGCCGCCGGATAGCCCTTGGACCAGGTGACCAGGGTGCGCTGCGCCAGCCGCACGCGGTCGAGCCGCAGCATGGTCGAGGTGGCGGGGTAGGGGTGGCAGTCCAGGCATACCGGCTGCCGCCGCGCCGCCTGGCTGATCAGGTCCAGGGTTTCGCGCGAGCGGCCATGGTTGCGTGCGCCGGCCAGCTTGTGGTGCGAGAACACCACGCGGCATTGCAGCGCCCGGCCGATCTCCAGCGCTTCTTCCATGGCGGGCACGATGTGATCGGCCTCGTCGCGCAGATGAGTGGCGTAGATGCCGGCGCGCCCGCGCAGCGGCTGGCAGACGTCGATGATTTCCCGCGTGGTCGCGGCCGCCGCCGGAGGATAGAAGGTCCCGGTGGACACGCCGAAGGCGCCGGCCTCCAGCGTTTCCTCCAGCAGGCCGCGCATGCGGCCGATCTCGGTCGCGTCGGCCTCCCGCGCGACGTCGCCCATGGTGGCCACGCGCAGGGTGGTGTGGCCCACCAGGGGCACCACGTTGACGGCGGCCGGGGTGGCGCGCAGCGCGGCGATCCAGCCGGCGAAGCTGTCGAAGCGGAACAAGGCCGGCGGGCCGAGCAGGTCGAGCGGTTGCGGAATGGCCGCGCCGGCCAGCGGGGCCAGGCTGATGCCGCAGTTGCCCGTGACCACCGTGGTGATGCCTTGCGATACCTTGGGCGTCATGTCGGGATGCGCCAGCAGGTAGCCGTCGTCGTGGGTATGCGAATCGATGAAGCCGGGCGCGGCCACCAGGCCGCGGGCGTCGATGACCGGCACGCCGGCGGGGATGGCGAAGTCGCCGACCTGGGCGATGCGCTGCCCGGAGACGGCGATATGGGCCCGCTGGCGGGCGCTGCCGCTACCGTCCACGACGGTAGCGTCCGACAGGATGAAATCGGCTTGCATGCGGGCGGTCAGTCCAGTTTCTCGATGCCGGCCTGGTCGATGATCTGCCGCCATTTGGCGGTTTCGCTGTCGATCAGCCGCTTGAAGTCGGCCGGCGACCCCTGGACGGGCTCGGCGCCGAGCTTGGCCAGGCCGGCCCGCACCGTGGGTTCCCGCAGTGCCTTGTTGAAGGCGCCATTCAGGCGTTCGATGACGGCGGGCGGGGTGCCCTTGGGCGCCACGACGCCGCCCCAGGCGACCGTCTCGTAGCCCTTCAGGCCGAGCTCGTCGAGCGTCGGCACATCCGGTAGCAGTTCCAGGCGGCGCAGGCTGCTCACTCCCAGCGCGCGCACCCGGCCGCCCTGGATCAGCGGCACCGCTTCGGAGGAGTTCACGAAGATGAAGTCCAGGCGGCCGCCCAGCAGGTCCTGGATGGCGGCCGGGCCGCCGTTGTACGGAATGAACATGACGTCGATGCCGGCCATGCTCTTGAACAGCTCGCCGCCCATGTGGCCGGTAGTGCCGACGCCCGAGGCCCCGTACGACAGCTGGCCGGGCTTGGCGCGGGCGCGTTCGATAAGGTCCTGCACGGACTTGTCGGGCGAGCCGGCCGGCACGATCAGTACGTTGTACAGGTTGAACAGGTGCGCCACCGGCTCCAGGTCGGCCTCGACGTCGTAGGGCAGCTTGTTGAAGAGCGTGCGATTGACGGCCAGCGTGTTGATGTTGCCGTAGCCGATGGTGTAGCCGTCGGGCGCGGCGCGCTTGATCAGCGCGATGCCGATGTTGCCGGCGGCGCCCGGGCGGTTTTCGACGACTACCGAGGTGCCCAGGTCCTGGGCCAGCTGGTTGGTGACCAGCCGCGACAGCACGTCGGGCGAGCCGCCGGCGGCGGACGGGACGATGAAGTCGACCGGTTTGTCGGGCCAGGCATGGGCGCCGGAGACGAGTCCGGCGGCCAGCGACAGGGCGGCGATGCTGCGAGCCAGTGTGTGGCGCATATTGGTTTCCCCTTGTGTTGATGAAGCCCGGGCAGATTAGCACCGGCGCCGCCGCACTCCCTCATCGAAAATTGTCCCCGCCCTATAATCCGCCGTTATCGAGGGACAGAGGGCAGACATGGACGCAGGGCAGGCCGAGGACATGCCGGACGCGCGGCCGGGCCAGGGCGGCCGGGCCGCGCCGCCGTTGAGCCTGCGGCAGATCGAGGTGTTCCGGGCCATCATGATGGCCGGCTCCATCAGCGGCGCCGGCCGGATGCTGCATGTCTCGCAGCCGGCCGTCAGCCGCGTGCTGGCCCTGACCGAAAGCCGCCTGGGCTACCCGCTGTTCGAGCGCGCCAAGGGCCGGTTGCTGCCTACGCCCGAGGCGCGCCGCCTGTATCAGGAGGTCGAGCAGGTGTATGGCGGCATCCAGCGCGTCAACGACCTGGCGGCCAGCCTGGGGCGCCAGGGCGCGGGCATGCTGCGGGTGGTGGCCAGCGCCAGTTTCGGGCAGGGCATGATCCCGCGCGCGCTGGAGCGGTTCCGCGCCCGCAACCGCACGGCGCGGGTCGATTTCCGCAGCGTTACGTTCGACGAGCTGGTGGGCTATTTCCTGAGCGACCGCGCCGATATCGGCATTTCCATGTCCGCGCCGGACCATCCCAATCTCAGTTCGACCCGGGTGGGGGAGGACGCCATCGTCTGCGTGCTGCCGCAGGGCCACCCGCTGGCGGCGCGCGCGGTGATCCGCGCCGACGACCTCGCGTCGGCGGCCTGGATCGGCTACCCGGCCGGGACGCCGCTGGATCGGGCCCTGGAGGGCTTCTTCGGCGCAGGCCCGCTGGCGCCCGCCACCATCGAAGTGCATTCGCCGGTGACGGCCCATGCCTTCGTGCAGCAGGGGCTGGGGCCGGCGCTGGTGGACCGCTGGTGCATTCCGGCGGAATCCAGCGTGATCGTGCGGCCGATCGAGCCCGCGGCGCGGGTCGAGATCTGGGCCACCCATTCGAACCTGGCGCCGCTGCCCCTGCTGGGCCGGCGCTTTCTCGCGGCCTTGAAGGACGTGCTGGCCGATGCATCGAATTTTGTCGCACGCACATAACCTGGCGCTATTGCGCGCCGGCCGCCGCCGCGCCCAATCGCCCGCAAACCGTTGAGCGGCGCGGCCTGGCGCGGCAATGGCCAGCCCGTGACGCGCGTACGGCGGCGGGTTTACGACGGCTGGCCGGCCCGGCATGCTTCTGCCTTTTGGCAAAGCCGTAGGAGCGACAGGATGAGCAAGGGGCAAAGAAAGATCGGACTGGCCGTGGCCCAGATGGGGCCGGTGCATCTGGCCGATACGCGCAGGGCGGTAGTGGCGCGGCTGGTCGAGATGCTGCGCGAGGCGCACGGACGGGGCGCAGAGCTGGTGGTGTTTCCCGAGCTGGCGCTGACCACATTCTTTCCGCGCTACTGGATGAGCGACGCCGAGGCGCAGGCCCGCTTCTTCGAGGCGCAGATGCCCAACCCCGAGGTGCAGCCCCTGTTCGACGAGGCGCGGCGGCTGGGCGTGGGATTTTACCTGGGCTATGCCGAACTCACGCCCGGGGGAGTGCCGTTCAACACGGCCATCCTGGTGGACCGCTCGGCGCGCATCGTGGGCAAGTACCGCAAGGTCCACTTGCCCGGGCATGACGACCACAAGCCCGACGCGCCGTTCCAGCACCTGGAGAAGAAGTTCTTCCAGGTCGGCGACCAGCCTTTCGGCGTGTGGGACGCCATGGGGGCGAAAATCGGCATGTGCCTGTGCAATGACCGGCGCTGGCCGGAGACCTGGCGGGTGATGTCGCTGCAGAGCGCGGAACTGGTGCTGCTGGGCTACAACACCCCTTCGGTGAACATCCATTGGCCCGAGCCGGTGCACTTGCGCATGCACCATCACCTGATCACCCTGCAGGCCAGCGCCTACCAGAACTGCGTCTGGGCGGCGGCCGCCGCCAAGTGCGGCTCGGAAGACGGGCACCACATGATCGGCGGCTCGGTGATCGTGGCGCCCACCGGGGAAATCGCGGCGCAGGCCAGCACCGAAGAGGACGAGGTCATCGCCGTGCGCGCCGACCTGGGCCTGGCCGAGACGTTCCGCCGCCATGTGTTCGACTTCGCGCGGCACCGGCGGCCGGAGCATTACGGCCTGATCGTCGAGCGCACCGGGCCGGGCGCGCCGCTGCCGCGCGATTGAGCAAGGGCATCCCGACTAGAGGCCTTCGGCCTTGAGCGCGGCCTGCACGCCCAGGTCGCGCTCCATGCGGTCGAAGAAGGCCGCCAGGTTGTCCATGCCGGACAGGTCGATGTTCTTGGCGCGCGCCCAGCGGGTCACCACGTACAGGTAAGGATCGGCGATCGAAGGGGCGGCGCCGGCCAGGTAGTCTTGGCCGGCCAGCTGCCGGTCCAGCAGGCCGAACTGCTTGCTCAGCATGGCGGCCGCAGAGGCCCGCAGCTCGTCCTGGGCGGCCTCGTCCGACAGGAATCGCTGCGCGCCGAAGACCAGCGAAAAGGTGCGGTGCAGGTCGGAGTTGATGAAGCCCAGCCAGCGACGCACCTCGGCGCGCGAGCGGGCGCTGCCGTCGCCCAGCAGCTTGAGCTGCGGGGCCTGTTCGGCCAGGTACTCGAGGATGGCGGCGTTCTGGGTCAGCGCCAGGTCGCCGTCGACCAGCGCGGGGACCGCGCCCAGCGGATTGATCTGCAGGAATTCGGGCTGCTTGAGTTCATCGCGCGCCAGCTTGCGGGTGTCGTAGGGCTGGCCGATCCATTCCAGCACGATATGCGCGGCCAGCGAGCAGGCGCCGGGCATGTAGTACAGTTTCATTGAGCGTTTTCTCCAGAAGAACAAGACGGCCGCCCGTCTCTCGCGCCCATGGTACCCCTTCGGCGCGAGACAGGCTGCCGCGTTTCCGACCACGACCATCGACGCCGCCGCGGGAGGTGCTTCATGTCGAGATTGCGATCATGGCGGGCGGCGCGTGCCGCCCCATTGGCCGGCGCCATGCTGGCCGCGCTGCTGGGCGCGACCGCGCCGGGCGCGCCGCGGGCCCAGATGCAGGCGCCCGCGCCCACGCGGGCCGAAGTCCGGGCCGTCGAGGTGGTCCGCGGGCTGGAACATCCTTGGTCGCTCGCTTTCTTGCCCGACGGCGGCATGCTGATCACCGAACGCCCCGGCCGCCTGCGGCTGCTGGATGGCCAGGGCAAGTTGTCGGCGCCGCTGGTGGGTGTGCCCGAGGTGCATGCCGAGGGGCAGGGCGGCCTGCTGGACGTGGCGTTGTCGCCCGATTTCCGCGATGACCGCCTCGTGTACCTGTCGTACGCCGAAGCCGATGCCAAAGGCGAGCGCAGCGGCACGGCGGTCGGGCGGGGCCGGCTGGCCGACGACGCGCGCGGGCTGGAGGATTTCCAGGTCATCTTTCGCCAGGAACCGAAGCTGTCCAGCGGCCAGCATTACGGCAGCCGCCTGGTGTTCGGACGCGACGGCATGCTGTATGTCTCGCTGGGCGAGAACAACCGCCGCCCGACCGCGCAGGACCTGGACAAGCTGCAGGGCAAGATCGTGCGGCTCGAGCCCGATGGCTCGGTGCCCGCCGACAACCCGTTCGTGGGCCGCGCCGGCGTACGTCCCGAGATCTGGACTTACGGCATGCGCAACCCGCAGGGAATGGCGCTGAACCCCTGGACCGGCGAGCTCTGGGAACACGAGCACGGCGCACGCGGCGGCGACGAGATCAACATCATCCGGCCAGGCCTGAATTACGGCTGGCCGCTGGCCACGCACGGCGTCAATTATTCCGGCTTCGCCATCCCCGAGGCCAAGGGCGAGACCGTGCCAGGCACGCAGGCGCCGTTGTACTGGTGGAAAAAATCGCCGGCGGTCAGCGGCATGGCTTTCTACGATTCGGACCGCCATCCGGCCTGGCGCGGCTCCCTGTTCATCGGGGCGTTGGCCGAGCAAGTCCTGATCCGCCTGCAACTCGACGACGGCAGGGTGGTGGCCGAGGAGCGCCTGCTGCACGACCTGGGCGCGCGGGTGCGCGACGTGCGGCAAGGGCCCGATGGCGATGTGTACGTATTGACCGACGCGGGCGACGGCGCCTTGCTGCGCCTGGCGCCAGCCGGCAAAGGAGAAGGCAAATGAGCACCTACGAATTGATCGGTTCCCGCGGCTGCGGATCGGCCATCGTGGAAATGGCGCTGACCTTGGCCAACGTGCCGTATACCTTGACCGACTTGCCCTACCTGAAGCCAGGGCCCGGGCGCGAACGGTTGCTGCGCCTGAATGTGACCGGCCAGGTGCCCACGCTGGTGCTGCCGGACGGCGAGGTCATGACCGAAAGCGCGGCGATGATCCTGCACTTGAACGATGTGGCGCCGGCGGCAGGTCTCGCGCCGCCGCCCGACAGCCCGGAGCGGACGCGTTTCTGGCATTTGCTGATGCGCCTGGTCGGGGCGGTGTATCCCACCTTCACGTATGCGGACGACCCGCCCAAGTGGACCACGGCCGGCGAGCCCGCCGAGCTGTTGCGTACCCGCGTGCATGATCGCCGCGCCGAACTCTGGCAGGAGATCGACCGCCACGCCGGCGCGCCGCACGTGCTGGGCCGGCGTTTCAGCGCGCTGGACCTGTACGTGGCGGTGATGGTCCGCTGGCGGCCGGGCATGTCGTGGTTCCAGCAATATTGCCCGGCGCTGTACGCCGCGGCCGGCGCGGCCGCCCGGCAGCCCGACGTGGGGGCCGTCCTGGCGCGTCATTTCGACCCGCCGATGGAATAGCTGCGACGGGTGTCAGGCGGCTCGCCAGGCGGCCCACGCCACCAGGGCCCAGGCGGCCAGGAAGGCCACGCCGCCCAGCGGCGTGACCGCGCCGAGCCAGCGCGTGCCCGTCAGCGCCAGCAGGTACAGGCTGCCGCTGAACAGCACGATGCCGGCGAACATCACCGCCCCGGCGGTGGACAACAGCGTCGAGCCGAAGCGCGCGCCCAGCAGGGCCACCACGAACAGGCCCAGCGCATGGACCAGGTGATACAGCACGCCGGTCTGCCATATGGCCAGCAAGTCGGGCGCCAGCATGCGCTTGAGCCCGTGCGCGCCGAAGGCGCCCGCGCCCACGGCGGCGATCATGTTGAGGGCTGCCAGAATGGTCAGTTGGCGGTCGGTCATGGCGATGTCGTCCTGTGCAGTCGCGGAAACGGCGCGGCCCGGCCTGGTCAGGCAGCCAGGACCGCGCGACCCACGACTTTACCCTGCCGCAGCGCGTCCAGCACCGAGTCGGCTTGCGGCAGGGGGTAGCGGCTGACCGGGATGGGCGGGACCCGGCCGGCGCGTACGAGCTCCATGAGTTCGCGCAGCTCGGCCAGGTTGCCCACGTAGCTGCCGAGGATCGACAGGGCCTTGAGCGGGATCAGGGCCAGCGGCCAGTTCGAGCCGCCGCCGAACAGGCCCACCATGACCAGCTTGCCGCCCTTGGCCAGGCAATCGAAGGCCAGCGCGGTCGTGGCGGGCGCGCCCACCAGGTCGATGGCGCCGTAGAGGGGGCGCCCGCCAGCCGCCTGCAGCAGTTGCGCGGCCGCGTCGGGGGCGGCGCCGTCGATGGCCGCCAGGGCGCCGGCATCGAGCGCCGCTCGGCGCTTGGCCGGGTCGATGTCGACCACGATGGCGCCGGCGCCGTCCAGCGCCTTGAGCAGCGACAGGCACATCAGGCCCAGGCCCCCCGCGCCGAAGATGACGATGGGGTGCTTGCGGTAGAGGTCCGGGCCGAGCTTCTTCAGCGCGGAGTAGGTGGTCAGGCCGGAGCAGGCGTATGGCGCGGCCAGCGCCGGATCGAGGTCGCCGATGTCGATCAGGTAGCGGGCGTGCGGCACCAGCACATATTCGGCGTACCCGCCGGGGCGATGGATGCCCAGGCAGGCGGGCGCCGGGCAGTGGTTTTCCTGGCCGGCCTGGCAGGCCGGGCACTGGCCGCAACCGATCCAGGGGTAGACCAGGTAGTTGCGCCCCGGCTGCAGGCCGGTGGCGTCCGGCCCGGCCGCGGCCAGCGTGCCGACGGTTTCGTGCCCCATGGTCAGGGGCAGCGTGACGCCCCGGTCTTTCAGCGTGAGCGTGCGCCCCTGGCCGAGATCGTAGCCGCCTTCCCACAGGTGGATATCGCTATGGCAGACGCCGGCCGCCCGCACCTGCAGGAGCACTTGCGCGCCCTGCGGCTCGGGCATGGGCAGGTCGAGCGGCTCGAGCGGCGCGCGGAAGTTGACGACGCAATAGCATTTCATGGGGTGCCTCCTTGTGGGAATCAGGAATTGCGGCGTGGCGGGCGCCGGATCAGCGTGGATTTGCCGAACAGGCTCTGCACCAGCTCGGTGGCGAGCATGGCCGTCTTGTTGCGTATGTCGAGCGCCGGGTTCAGTTCGACGATGTCCAGCGACCCCAGGCAGCCAGTGTCGGCGATCATTTCCATGCACAGCTGCGCTTCGCGATAGGTGGGGCCGCCGGGAATGCTGGTGGCGACCGCCGGCGCGATTTCCGGATCGAGGAAGTCGACGTCGAAACTGACGTGCAAGTGGGTATCGGGCGCCAGGCCGGCCAGCGCTTCTTCCATGACGGCGCGCATGCCGATCTCGTCGATGGCGCGCATGTCGTGGATTTCGATGCCGGCGGCGGCGATCAGGCGCTTTTCGCCTTCGTCGACACTGCGTATGCCGATCTGGCGGACCCAGTCGGGCTGCAGCGCCGGCGTATGTCCGGCCAGGCTGGTGAGCGGCTCGGGGCCGTGGCCGCACAAGCAGGCCACTGGCATGCCGTGCAGGTTGCCGGAAGGGGTGAGCGCCTGGGTGTTGAAGTCGGCATGGGCATCCAGCCACAGCACCCGCAGCGGCCGGCCCACCCGCCGGCAGTGGCGCGCCACCGCGCTGATGGAACCGACGCCCAGGCAGTGGTCGCCGCCCAGCAGGATGGGCAGGCGGCCGCGTTCGAGCTCGGCGTGAATGGCGTCGTGCACCGCGACGTTCCAGGCGACGACTTCGGTCAGGTGGCGGTAGCCGTGTTCGGCCGGCAGGCCGGGGTTGGCGGGGCCCGACAGATTACCGGCGTCTTCGACGTCGTAACCCAGGGCCTGCAGGGCCAGGTCCAGGCCGGCGACCCGCAGGGCTTCCGGCCCCATGGAGGCGCCGCGCGAGCCGGCGCCTACGTCGGTGGGCGCGCCGACCAGGGTCAGTGCACGGCGGGCGGCGGGGCGGGCGGCGGTCAGGGACACGATGGCGGGCTCCTGGCGGCCCGGGGCCGCCTGCTTCGATGTACCGGTATCTTTATCGATGTGCGGCCGCGGCGCAAGCGGCGCCGCCGGTGCCCCGGTCGACGGCAGGGGCATGCGCGGGACGCCGCCCGGCCTGCGGCACAATGCGGTTTTCGGATACTGCCGCCCATGGCGGCCGCTCAATCATGTTCCGCTCGTTCATTTCGCGCCTGGCCGGCCTGCTGTGCCTGCTGGCGCTTGCCGCGCCGGCGGGCGCCGCCCAGGACGCCCCGTTGCGCATCGGCGTCATCCCCAGCGTGGGCAACGAGGCCACGGAGATCGCCATCGCCCAGGCGCGCAAACAGGGGCTGCGCGTCGAGCTGGTCGAGTTCAGCGACTGGGTCATGCCCAACATCGCCGTCGCGGAAGGCTCGGTGGATGCCAACTTCTTCCAGCACGCGCCTTTCCTGGAGTTGTTCAACCGCAGCCGCGGCACCAACCTGGAACCCATCGCCTATGGGTACTCGACCACCATCGGGCTGTTTTCCAAGCGGCTCAAGCGCGGCGACCCGATTCCCGAGCGCGCCACCATCGCCATACCCAATGACCCGGTCAATACCGGGCGGGCGCTGCTGCTGTTGCAGTCGATGGGATTGATCACCTTGCGCACCTTCGCCGACCATCAGGCCACCATGCAGGACATCGTGGCGAACCCCCATCAGCTGGCGCTGATCCAGGTGGAAGGTTCGCAATCGGCGCGCACGTTCGACGATGTGACCGCGTCGGTCACCTACACGACCTTCGCCAAGCACGCGGGCATCGACGAGAAGGACGGCCTGGCGTTCGACAATACCGATCCGGAGAACGTGCGGCGGTATGCGATCCGCTGGGTGACCACGCCCGAGCGCGCGCAGGATCCGCGCCTGCTGGCGTTCATCCGGATTTATCAGCAGTCGCCGGAGGTCAAGGCGACGCTGCGCCGACTGTACGGGGACCTGATCGATTTCCCGTGGTGAGCCTCAGGCGGGCAGGGCGAGCAGTTCGCCCATGCGCACCGGGCCGCGCACCGACGGCGTGTCGGTCCAGCGGATGCGCCCGGGGCCGAACAGCACGATGACCGTCGAACCCAGGTTGAAGCGGCCCATTTCGGCACCCTTGGCCAGGCGGATGGGGCCGCGCGCCGCTTCGTCGTAGCGCTCGGTGCGCACCATGCGCTTGTGCGGGGTGACCTGTCCCGCCCAGACGGTCTCGATCGAGGCGACGATCATCGCGCCCACCAGCACCAGGGCCATCGGCCCGTGTTCGGTGTCGAACAGGCAGGCCACCCGCTCGTTGCGGGCAAACAGTTCGGGGACGTGGCTGGCGGTGAGCGGATTGACCGAGAACAGCCGGCCGGGCACGTGCACCATTTCCCGCAGCGTGCCGTCGCAAGGCATGTGCACCCGGTGGTAGTCGCGCGGCGACAGGTACACCGTGGCGAAGTCACCGTTCATGAAGGGTTCGGCGCGGCGCGGATCGCCGCCCAGCAGCTCGGTCAGGCTGTATGAGTGGCCCTTGGCCTGGAAGATGCGGCCGTGCTCGATGCGGCCGAGCTGGCTGATGGCGCCGTCGGCCGGGCAGAGCACCGAGCCGGGATCGGGATCGAGCGGGCGGGCGCTGGGCCGGAGCGCCCGGGTGAAGAAGTGGTTGAACGTTTCGTAGGCCAGCGGATCCTGCACCAGCGCCTCGCTCATGTCGACCCCGTAGCGGCGCACGAAGCGCGAGATCATCCAGTTCTTGACGGCGGGCGTGCGGCAGTCGGCGGCCAGCCCCATCAGGCGCGACACCAGGTGGTGCGGGGCGAGGTACTGGCTGGCGAGAAAGAGCTGGTCTTTGAAGAGCATGGATTCGTGTAGGGGCCTGCTGGCCGTCCGTGGGGCTAGGATGTTACTTGGTATGGCCGGGCCGCGCCAGGGTGGCGCCTTCGGAAGCCGTCGCGGGCGCCGGCGGGTCCGAGACGCACGGCAGCGGTTCGATCGGCACGCCGTCCGGGATGTGCCGCACGCGGTCCCGGTGGACCTGGCGCGCAGCAAAGCCGTGGTGCCGGCTGGCTGCGTTGCGCAACAGCACCGACAGCACGGAACCCTTGTCCTGGATCCAGCGTGTGCGGCCCTGCAGCAGCCGGCAGGCGCTTTCCGGCGTGCCCATGCGGTAGGCCGTGCCGTTGATGGTCAGCCGGCGCTTGCCGTCGAACTCGGCCGGATCCTGATCGATGATGGCCACGGCATCGAGATTGCCCGTGCCATGGTCGATGCGATAGAGGAAAGTGATCCGGCTATGCGGATCGTGCACCGCGACCAGTTTCTCGGCGCCGGAAATGTCGGAAAGCATTCCCACCACGGGCGATTCCACCAGCAGATTGCCGCGCTGTTCTTCCGTATACAGCAGAATGGTCGGCGGGGCGGCGGGCGGGGAAGCGGACATGGGCGGGCGGCGGGCTGGGAAGCGGGGCAGGCGGCCCGATTCTAGCGTATCGCGCCGGTTGGCCGGCGGGCATGCAGCTTGCGGCGACCCGGGCGGCCGCGCGCGTGGACGCGGCCGCCCATGCCAGGAGGACAACCCATGCCAACTACCCCCACCCCGCAGGCGAGCGACGACGGCAAGCCGCGCGAACAGGCCCAGCCAGGACGCCAGGACCGCATGGAGCCACCGCCCGAGGGCGAAGAGCGCGCCTATCAGGCCGCCGGCAAGCTGCGCGGCCGCTGCGCGATCATCACCGGCGGCGACAGCGGCATCGGCCGGGCCATTGCCATCGCCTACGCCAAGGAAGGCGCCGATGTGCTGATCACCTATCTGGAAGAGCACGAGGATGCGCGCGAGACCGTCCGCCTGGTGGAGCAGGCTGGCCGGCGTTGCCTGTCGATCGCAGGCGACCTCGGCGACGAGGCGCATCTGCAGCGCGTGGTCGAACTGGCGCGCAAGGAATTCGGCCGCCTGGATGTGCTGGTCAACAACGCCGCGGAGCAGCACGTGATGCAGACGTTCGAGAATATCGGGCGCGACCAGCTGGAGCGCACCTTCCGCACCAACTTCTTTGCCATGTTCCGCCTGTCGCAGGAGGCGCTGCCGTTGTTGTCCGAGGGCGGGTCGATCATCAACACGACCTCCGTGACGGCATACCATGGCAACCCCAAGCTCATCGACTATTCCGCCACCAAGGGCGCGATCGTGGCTTTCACGCGCTCGCTGTCGACCGCGCTGGCCGAGCGCGGCATACGGGTGAACGCGGTGGCGCCGGGGCCCATCTGGACCCCGCTGATCCCGTCGACGTTCCCGGCCGACAGCCTCGAGTCATTCGGGAAGAATACGCCGATGAAACGGCCCGGCCAGCCGGACGAAGTGGCGCCGTGCTATGTCTTCCTGGCCAGCGACGATGCCAGCTATATGTCCGGCCAGGTGCTGCATCCCAACGGCGGTCAGATCGTCAACGGCTGACGGCGCGGGCTATTGCCGCGGAGTGCGTATCTGGATGTCGTTGCGTACTTCCTTGACGCCGGATACGCCGCGCGCGGCCTTGACCGCCTGCGCGGCGGCATCCTGGCTCTGCACGAATCCGCTGAGCTGCACCACCCCGTTGTAGGTTTCCACCTGCACGTCGTTGGCCGAGACGCCCGGCGCTTCCACCAAGGCGGCCTTGACGCGGGCGGTCGTGGCCGTATCGTCGGTGTACTGGCCGGTGCTGCGGTGACCATCCTGCCCGGCGCAGGCTGCCAGGACGGCAGTGAACGCGACGGCGATGAAACTGCGGAGAATGCGGGAAGTGCTCATGGCTTGCTCCTGGAAAGTGGCGACCGTCGGATACGGCCCCCGGCACCAAAGCAAGCGCCGTTCCCGGCCCTACCGGGCGGATTTACCACTCTCTGCAAAGATGGCGCGGCGTCGGCGGGCAGCGCGCGCCGGCGGGGCCGCGGCAATTCATGGGCATGCGGGTTGCGGTACGGAAGTTCCCTACATCCGTTTTGGAGACTCGCATGAAACGTGAACTATTTTCCTGGACCGCGGCCGTGGCCGTCATGGGCGCGCTGGCGGGCGGCGCGTATGCGCAGTCCACGCCGGATACCGGCAAGCCGTCGAGCACGTCGCCCTCGACCACTCCGAATGATGGCTCCGCCGTGCCGCCCAATACGCCCGTGCCGCCGGGACAAACGCCGCCCGCCGGCGAAACCAATCCGACCACGGCGCCGGGGCGGGGCGGAATGGATTCGGGGCACACCAGCCCCGGCGGCGATGCCAGCCCGGGCTCCAAGACCGGCCTGCCGACCGACAAGAACCACGTGCCGGAACGCAATGAGCCGGGCACGACCGAGCCCCAGATGCCCAACACGGGCGGCAAGTAGCGAGCGAGGGTGGCGGCGCGGCGCACGCGCCGCCACGATGCGCCTGGCAGATCAGTACTGGCGTCGCATTTCCGCGGGCGGGCGCTTGATCTGCGCGCGGTATTTCGACACCGTGCGGCGCGCGACCACGATGCCGTCGGCGGCGAGCTTGTTGGCCAGGGCCACGTCCGACAGCGGCATGCGCGGGTCCTCATTGTCGATGAGCTCGGCGATTAGCGCGCGCACCGCGCCAGCCGAGCACGATCCGCCGGTATCGGTGGCCAGTTCGCGCGAGAAGAAATACTTGAACTCCAGGATGCCCATCGGCGTGGCCATGTACTTGTTGGCGGTGGCGCGCGAGACGGTCGATTCGTGAATGTCCAGTTCGGCCGAGACTTCGCGCAGCATGAGCGGGCGCAGCGCCACCGGGCCGTATTCGAAGAACATGTGCTGCAGCCGCACGATGGCCTCGGCGACGCGCTGGATGGTGCTGTAGCGCTGCTCCACGTTGCGCACCAGCCAGCGGGCTTCCTGCAGTTCCTGCGCCATCGGGCCGCGGTCGCGGTAGCGCGCGGTGCGGAACAGGTCGGCGTAGACCTTGTGCAGGCGCGGCTGGGGCACCGCGCCGCGATTGCAATAGACGCGCCACTGGCCCTGGTCCTTGCGCACGATGACGTCGGGCACGATGTAGGCGGGCGGCGCCTGGTCATAGCGGCGGCCGGGGCGGGGGTCGAGCGAGCGGATGATGTCGCAGGCCTGCCGCAGTTCGCTCGCCTGGCAACCGGCCGCGCGCTGCAGGGCCTCGTAATCGTGGCGCGCCAGGATATCGAGGTGTTCGTCGACAATGCGCTGCGCCAGCGCGACACCCGGCCGCGCGCTGCCGGCCATGGCCTGCAACTGCAGTGTCAGGCATTCGCGCAGGTCGCGCGCCGCCAGGCCCGGCACGTCCAGTTGCTGGACCAATTTCAGGGCCGCGCGCCATTCGCTCTCGTCCGGCGCGACGCTGAAGACCGATGCGTCGGCCAATTCGGCCAGCGGCAGGCGCAGGTAGCCGTCTTCGTCCAGCGCCTGCACGATGTACTGGTCCAGCAGGCGATCGCGCGGCGACAGGCGGTAGGTGCGCAGTTCCTGGTCCAGGCGCTCCTGTAGCGATACCGAGGCCCCCACCCATTGCCCCATGTCCATGGGCGCGCCATCGTGGGTGGCGCGCGAGGAGGGGTAGTCGCCCGAATACTCGGAAGGCGGCGCGCCTTCGGACGGCGCGGTCGCCTGGGCGGGTAGCTGCTCGGCCGGCTCCGCCGCGCCGCGCGCCATTTCGCCATCCATGGCGGGGAAAGCCGCGGCAGCTTCTTCGTCTTCCTCCAGGAACGGATTCTCGACCAGTGCCTGGCGGACTTCCTGATTGAATTCGAGCGCCGACATCTGCAGCAGCTTGACCGACTGCTGCAGACGAGGCGTGAGGGCGGTTTGCTGGTGCAGGCGCAGCTCATGGGCGGCGTGGATCAAAGTCGTCTCCTTGTCGTGTCGATGCTGGGTGGCTCTACAGAGTCATGCAAAAACCATGCCAGCCGCTTTTCCCCTCGCCTGCGCAAGCCGGCGCGGGCACGCCCGCGCTCATTCTTACGGCGCCATGTAAGAAGTGCCGGATTGGCGGCGGGGCGGCGCGGCGGTGCGAGAGACGGCATACCGCTTGCTCATGATGAGGTCGGCCCCGGCTGGCAGCGTGCCGGGATGACTATCCTAGGAGAGCCCATCATGAAGAAGATCGCGATCGTCAGTGAACATGCCTCGCCACTGGCTTTGGCCGGCAGCGTCGACAGCGGAGGCCAGAATATTTACGTGGCCCAGACGGCGCGCCAGTTTGCGGCGGCGGGACACCAGGTCGACGTCTTCACACGCAAGGACAACGCATTTCTGCCCGCAGAAGTGTCGTGGCATCCGAACATACGGGTGATCCATGTGCCCGCCGGGCCGGCGCGCTATGTGCCCAAGGAAGACCTGCTGCCGTACATGGACGACTTCGGCGCATTCCTGTCGCGTCATTTCGCCCGGCAGGCCCGTCCCTACGATGTGGTGCATGCCAATTTTTTCATGTCGGCGCTGGCATGCCTGCCGGTGGCGCGCCGTCACGGCGTGCCCCTGGCGGTGACTTTTCACGCGCTGGGCCGCGTGCGGCGGCTGCATCAGCGCGAGGCCGACCGCTTTCCCGACAGCCGTTTCCAGATCGAGGCCGACATTGTGCGCGAGGCCGACCGGATCATCGCCGAATGCCCGCAGGACCGCCGCGACTTGTTGAACTTGTATGACGCGGATCCTCGCCGCATCAGCGTGGTCCCGTGCGGTTATGACCCGGCCGAGATGGCGCCCATGGACGAAGGCGAGGCGCGCGCCGCCCTGGGCTGGGGCGCCGACGAGTTCCGCATCCTGCAGCTCGGCCGCATGGTGCCTCGCAAGGGCGTGGACAATGTGATCGAGGCGCTCGGGCTGCTGCATGCGCAGCACGGCGTGGCTGCGCGTCTGTGCGTGGTGGGCGGCAACGACGTGCGGCCCGACGAGCGCACCACGCCGGAGCTGGCGCGCCTGCGCGGCATCGCCGAGCGGGCGGGCGTGGCGCCGTTCGTCGAGTTCACGGGGCGGCGCGACCGCCAGGAGCTGTGCCGCTACTACTGCGCCAGCGATGTGTTCGTGACCACGCCCTGGTACGAGCCGTTCGGCATTACGCCCGTGGAAGCCATGGCGTGCGGTCGGCCGGTGATCGGTTCCGATACGGGCGGCATCCGCACCACCGTCAAGGACGGCGCGACGGGCTTTCTGGTGCCGGCGCGCGACCCTGCGGCGCTGGCCGGGCGCCTGGCCGTGCTGGCGCGCGATCCCGTGCTGCGTCGTCGCATGGGCCTGGCGGGAGCGCGCCGGGCGCGTCGCTTGTTCACCTGGCAGCAAGTGGCCCGCGACCTGCTGGCCGTGTACGACGGCTTGTACAGCGGCACCACCGCGCCGCCGCTGGTCGCCGGGCATTCGGCGGTGCTGGCCGCCTGAGGCGGCCGGCAGGGGCCGGGCCCCTGTCCGGGCGGCGCCGGCCCCGCCCCGGGCACAGGCCCTAGTGCAGGCCGCGCCGCTTCAGGACGCTGATATTGCCGTCCGGCTCGATGTAGGCGCGCCGGATTTCGGACAGGTGGCCGATGCCGCGCTGCCGCAGCTCGCTCATCAGTTCGTCGGGCGTAATGTATTCGCGCCGCATGCTGCGCTGGAGCATCTTGCCGTCGCGCACCAGGCATACCTTGTCCGCTTCCAGCAAGCGCCCGAAGGACGGCACGAAATAGCTCAGCCGGTCGATCAGCGCCACCCAGCCGATGATGGTGGCCACCAGGATGGCTCCGTCAGTGATTGACTCGTACTGGCCGGCCATGCCGTTCTGGGCCGCGTCCGCGATGAGCACGAGCACCAGCATGTCGGCCACGCCCAGCGAGCCCACGTCGCGCCGGCCCGCCACGCGCAGCAGCACCAGGATGAACCAGTACATGATGGTACCGCGCACGATCAGTTCCAACGGCGATACGGTGAGGCGGAACAGGTCCAGCCAATTGACGTCCATGGACGGTCTCCCCGGAATAGGTCAGAAGGAACGCCCCGCAGGCGGGCGGAGCGGGTGGCGATGGCGCGGCCTATTCGGTCCGTCCGCCGTTGCGCGCCGGGTCGGGCCGCGTGTGGGCCAGGCCCGCCTGGTCTTCGTCGACGATGCGGTCGGCCTGGATGTCGGTCCCGCTGTCGTCTTCCAGCGTAGGCTCGACGCTTTCCCGTTCGCCCGTGCCCTGGGCGTCCGAGTCGTTCTGGCCGGCGGTGCCCGGCAGGTCGCTGCCGGAATCTGACGAGTCGCTGGGGCCCAGGCCGGGCTCCCGCGGCGCAACATGGAAGGGGAAAGGCGAAAGACGCAAAAATTGCAGTTTCATGGCGGACTCCATTGCGGCTGTGCGGGGCGCCCCACGGCGCCGCCCGTTCTGTTGCAAGCGGCGTGCCAGCCCGCGGGAACGGCGCTTGCGGCCTGGGGCGGCACCCTTGTCCTTATCCAGGAGCCGCCATGAAACACACTGCTGGTACCTCGTCGGAGGACCGCCCGGATGAACGCCGCGCCCGGGAGGACGAGCGCATGCGGCGCAAGGACACCGACCGCACCTTGAACGATAAGCCCGCCGATCCCAACCGCGCCGGCGCCAAGGTCCGCATACCGCCGGGCGTCGACGCGGAGGACTTCCGCGACCCCGGCCGCCAGACGCCCGACGCGCCGCCGGTGGACAATCGTTCGTGAACTGGCTGGGGCCTGCGCGGTGGGGCTCGCGGTGAGGTGTCAGACACCCTGCGAGGAGGCCGGGCAAGTTTATAGGCCGTCTCCCCAGGGTGTCTGACACCTGGGGGAGTTCCTGGCCATGTGGCGGAGGTGTCAGACACCCTGCGGGGAGGCCGGGCAGGTTATAGGCCGTCTCCCCAGGGTGTCTGACACCTGGCGGGAGTTCCTGGTCATGTGGTGAGGTGTCAGACACCCTGCGAGGGGGCCGGGCAAGTTTGTAGGCTGTCTGCCCAGGGTGTCTGACACCTGGGGTGACGCCTGGGGCGCCTAGGTGGCGGTCCGCTGGCCGGCCAGGTCCAGCAAGGCCTCGCGCAGCACCGCGGCGTTGTTGTGTTCGGTGTCGCGCGCCGCGTAGACGAGCGTCAGGGGGCCGCGGCCGCCGACCCGTAGCAGGGCGCCCAGGCTGTCCTGGCGCGCCGGGTCGGCCAGTTCGGCCAGGTAGCGCTTGCGGAACTCGGGCCAGTGGGCCACGTCGTGGCCGTACCATTTGCGCAGGGCCGCGCTGGGCGCCAGCTCTTTGTGCCATTCCGCCGCGAGCTCCGCCTTGGCTACGCCGCGCGGCCACAGCGCGTCCACCAGGGCGCGGTAGCCGTCGCTCTTGGCGGGGGGATCGTAAGCGCGCTTGAGCTGGATTTTCCTGGCCATGAGAATCTCGCGGTGGGGGCGTCAGCCCGGCTGACGTTCGAACACGCGGCGCAGCACGTCGATCGGCACGGGGAAGACGATGGTCGAACTCTTGTCGCCGGCAATATCGTACAGCGTGGAAAGATAGCGCAATTGCATTGCCTCGGGGGTGCTGGCCAGCGTGTGGGCGGCTTCGACCAGTTTCTCGGCCGCCTGCTGCTCGCCCTCGGCGTTGATGATGCGCGCGCGCCGGTTGCGTTCGGCTTCGGCCTGGCGGGCGATGGCGCGCACCATGCTTTCGTCGATGTCCACGTGCTTGATCTCGACGGTGGCCACCTTGATGCCCCAGTCCTCGGTCTGGCGGTCCAGGATTTCCTGCAGGTCGGCATTGAGCTTGTCGCGTTCGGACAGCATTTCGTCGAGGTCGTGCTTGCCGAGCACCGAACGCAGCGTCGTCTGGGCGAGCTGGCTGGTGGCGTCCATGTAGCGCTCGACCTGAATCACGGCGCGGTCGGCGTCCATCACGCGGAAGTACAGCACCGCGTTGACCTTTACCGAGACGTTGTCGCGCGAGATGATGTCCTGCGTGGGGATATCCATCACCACGGTGCGCAGGTCGACCCGCACCATCTGCTGCACCACGGGAATGAGCACGATCAGGCCGGGGCCCTTGACCCCGGTGAAGCGACCCAGGGTGAAGACGACGCCGCGTTCGTATTCGCGCAGCACGCGGATCATGGACAGGGCGAGCAGCACCAGCAGTGCCGCGACAATCAGGTAGATGATGAGGGTCATGGGGTTTTCTCCGTGGATGCGGTGTCGGCGCGGACCGTCAGCACCAGGCCCTGGCGCGACTCGATGACCGCCTGCTGGCCGGCGGATAGCGGCGTGGACGAACGGGCCTGCCAGGTTTCGCCGCTGGCGCGCACCAGGCCCGTGTGCCCGTGCCACGACAGGACTTCGACACGCTGGCCCGCCCGGGTGCCGTCGCCGGCCACGACGCGGCGGCGCTGGGCGCGCAGCGCAAGGGCGAAGATCGTGAACAGCAGCAGCGCGCTGGCCGCCGAGGCGCCGATGACCAGCGGCAGCGACAGGGAGAAGTCCACGGCGCCGGCGGTGTCGTAGAGGAACAGCGAGCCGAAGGCGAACATGGCGATGCCGGCCGCGCCCAGCAGCCCGAAGGCAGGCGTGAAGGCCTCTGCGGCCATCAGGCCGATGCCCAGCAGGACCAGCCCCAGCCCGGCGTAGCTGACGGGCAGCATGTTCAGCGCGAACAGGGCAGTCACCAGCGCGACTACGCCGACCGCGCCCGGCAGCACGGCGCCCGGATTCATCATTTCGAACAGGATGCCGTAGATGCCCAGCAGCAGCAACAGGTAGGCGATGTTCGGGTCGGTGATGATGGCCAGCAGCCGGGTGCGCCAGTCGGGCGCGATCTCCTGGGACGGCGCGTCGCGGGTGGCCAGCGTGAGGGCCGAGGCATTGGCCCGCACTTCGCGGCCGTCGGCCTGCGCCAACAGGTCGCGCAGGTCGCCCGCCACGATGTCGATCACGCGCTGTTCCAGCGCCTCGCGGGCGGGCAGGCTGGCGGCCCCGCGCACTGCCTGTTCGGCCCACTGGGCATTGCGCCCGCGCATTTCCGCCAGGCCGCGGATGAATGCGGCGGCATCGTTGACGGCCTTGCGTTCACGCGCGTCGGCGGGCCGGGCCGCGCTGGCGCGCTGGTCGGCATTCTTGTCCCCGGCGGCCGGCGGCTGCGGATCGCGCGGGGATTCGTCGCGGCCATTGCCGATCTGCACCGGCGTGGCCGCGCCCAGATTGGTGCCGGGCGCCATCGCGGCCACGTGGCAGGCGTACAGGATATAGGTGCCGGCGCTGGCCGCGCGGGCGCCGCCCGGCGCGACGTAGCCGATGACAGGCACTGGCGAGGCGATGATGGCGCGCACGATGTCGCGCATGGAGGAATCCAGGCCGCCGGGCGTGTCGATGCGCAACACCACGGCCGCGGCGCGGCGCGCCTCGGCGGCGGCCAGGCCGCGTCGCAAGTATTCGGTGGTGGCCGGCCCCACGGCGCCCTCGAGCTGCAGGACGACGACGGGCGCCGGCTGCCCGGCAAGCTGCGCCGCCCGGGCGTGGCCGGGCATGGCGAGCGTCGCGGCAACCGCCAGCCACAGGCCGGCCGCCGCGCGCAGCAGCCGGGCGGCGGGGCTGGCGTGAGTCGGATGGCGTAGCCTGCATTGCGGCATCGCGGCGCTCCTGGTGGGCGGGCCCGCGGGCGGACCCTGTTCCCATGGTAGTGCCTGCGCCGGCCACTGCCAAGGCGCGTATTCGTCAGGCCGGCGGCGCGGGCTCGAGCGAATACAGATAGTGGCGGAAGCGGTCGTAATGATTGACCAGGTCGGCCACGACCTGATCGGTGTGGTAGCCGTAGATATCGTAGCCGCGCCCGCCCTTGTTGAGGAATACCTCGGTGCGGTAGTAGCGCCGCTTCTCGCCTTCGCGGCGGGCCCCGTCGCTGAGCGCGAAGGCCGGGATCGGCTGGCCGACCAGGCGCACGGCGTAGATGAAGTCCTCGGCCGTGCCGCCGTGCTGCACGGTGAGCTGCGCGCCGTCTTCGAGGCGCACCGCCTCGGTGACGATGCCGCGTTTCTGGAGTTCGGCCGCCACCAGGCCGAAGGCTTCCATTACGGTCTTGTCGATGAAGGCGTTGGCCTGCGCCTTGGTGGGGTGGCTGACGATGCTGTGCAGGCGCTGGCGCAGCGATAGCCCGCCCTGCGAGGCGATCAGCGGGGCGGTGGGCAGGCTGCGGCTGAGATTGATGACGACTTCGTCGCGCAGCCCCTTGAGTATGCCGTAGCACATCAGCAGCATCACGACCGACAGCGGCAGCGCGGCGATGATCGCGGCCGACTGGACCGCCTCGAGCCCGCCCGCCAGCAGCAGGCCGGCGGCCACGCCGCCGCAGGCCTGCGCCCAGAAAATGCGCAGCCACAGCGCCGGCTCCTCGTCGCCCTTGGAGGTGATCATCGACACCACCAGGGCCCCGGCGTCGGAGGCCGTCACGAAATAGACAGCCACCAGCAGTCCGGTGATCCAGGCCAGCAGGCCCGACCAGGGCAGGTAGTCGAACACGGTGAACAGCGCGATCGGCAGATTGTCGCCGACGGTGCGCGAGATATCGCCATTGGCCACGTTGGCGTCCAGCCAGATGGCCAGGTCGCCGAATACGGTGAACCACACGAAGCTGAAGCCGGCCGGCGCGAACAGCACGCCCACCAGGAATTCGCGGATGGTGCGGCCGCGCGAGATGCGGGCGATGAACATGCCCACGAACGGCGACCAGGAGATCCACCAGCCCCAGTAGAACAGCGTCCATTTGCCCATCCAGTCGGTGGGCTCGTAGGCGCTGATGTGGAAGGTGCGCGCCACGAAGGCATGCAGGTAGAGGCCGATGTTTTCCACCAGCGCCTGCAGCAGGAAGCGGGTCGGCCCGAGGATGAGGATGAGCAGCATCAGCCCGACCGAGACCAGGATGATGAATTCGCTGAGGCGGCGGATGCCGTTGTCCAGGCCGGTGGCGACGGTGATGGTGGCCAGCGCGGTGACGATGGCGATGAGGATGAGCTGGGTGCCGAGGGTCTGGGGGATGCCCATCAGGTAGTTCATGCTGGCGTTGAGCTGCGATACGCCCAGCCCCAGCGAAGTGGCCAGGCCGGCCAGCGTGCCCACCACTGCGAAGATGTCGATGAAGTCGCCGATGGGCCCGTGCACGCGTTCGCCCAGGATGGGATGGAAGGCCGAGCGGATGGCCAGCGGCATGCCGCGCCGGTAGCCGAAATACGCCATGGCCAGCCCCAGCACCGCGTAAATGGCCCAGGCGTGCACGCCCCAGTGGAAGAAGGTGATTTCCATGGCGTCGCGGGCCGCCTCGGCCGAGTGGGGCGGGGCGTTGGGCGGTTGCGAATAGTGCATGATGGGCTCGGCCACCCCGTAGAACACGATGCCGATGCCCATGCCCGCGCTGAACAGCATGGCGACCCAGGTGCCGTACTTGTAGTCAGGCACCGAGTCGTCCGGCCCCAGCTTGACGGTGCCGAGGCGGCTCATGGCCAGGCCGAGCAGGAAGATGACGAAGATGCCCACCGCCAGCATGTAGAACCAGCCGGCTTCGTTGGTGATCCAGGTATTGACGACGTCGAAGTGGGCGGCGGCGGACTCCGGCGCGGCGACCGCGTAGATGATGAGCCCCAACGCAATGATGGCCGAGCCGATGAAGGTGACCGGCGCGACCGGCGCGGTATTGGTCTGCAATATCTTCCCCTTGGAGCCGTGGCGGAGGCAGGTTCGGAAAACGCGCGCGGGCCGCCCTGCAGCGGCCCGTTCAGCTTATACCTGGACGGCCGGAAAACGCAACGGACGCGGGGGAAGGCGCAGCAATCAGCGGGCCAGCAGGGACGCCAGGTGCGGCACGGTGGTCTGCGGCGAGGCGGCTTCCAGGCCGCGCTCGAACAATTGCTGGATGGCGTCGGCCGCGCCGTGCACCGCGCCGGCTTCGTCGGCCATGGTGGTGTAGTAGCTCAGGTCCTTGCGCGCATTGGCCAGCGAGAACCGCAGGCCGGAATCGTCGCCCGCTTCCAGGAAGGGGCGCATGCGGTCCAGGGCCGCGCCGCCGCCGCCGCCCTTGGCGAGGATGTCGACCAGCACCGCCGGGTCGATGCCGGCGCGCTCGGCGCAGGCGGCGGCCTCGGCGATGATGGCGGCGCAGCCCAGCGATACGTAGTTGTGGATCAGCTTCATGCGGTGGCCGGCGCCCACCGGCCCGGCATGCATGATGTTCTCGGCATAGCAGCGCAGCAGCGGCTCGCATCGTTCATACAGCGCGCGGTCGCCGCCGACGATGAGGTTGAGCCGGCCCGCGGCCGCTTCTTTGGGGGTGCGCGTCATGGGTGCGTCGAGGAATTGCCCGCCGGCCTCGGCGACGGCCTGCGCGATGCGCACGGTGGATGACGGAATGGCGGTGGAGCAGTCGATGACGATCGTGCCCGGCCGCAGCCCCTGCAGCAACCCGTCGGGGCTGAACAGCACATCCTCGACCTGCGGCGTGCCCGTGACGCACAGTATGACCACGTCGGCCTGGCGGGCCACTTGCGCCGGGCTGGCCACCTTGGCGGCGCCGGCCGCCAGGAGGCCGTCGACCGGCTGGTTGCCGGGGTGGTCGAGCAGCACCAGCGGATAGCCGTGCTTGATGATGTTGCTGGCGATGCCGTGGCCCATTAGGCCCACGCCGATCATGCCGATGGTGTCTTTGCCGCTAGTCATGAGATGGATGCGCGCTGGAGTTGAACGAGGAGCGCCCGCCGCAGTTCCGTGCGGCGGGCGTGGATCATCATACAAGTAAGCGGAAAATCCGTGCCAGCGCGCGCCGGTAGGGATCAATGCCAGCGCTTGCCCCGGGCCGCGCCGATGACCGTGCCGCACACCAGCGCGGCCGCACCGGCCCATAGCAGGCCGCGGCCGCCGGTGGTCAGGTGGGTGTAGACGCTGCCCCGCCGCACATGCGGCACATCGCCATCGCCGCGCGCCGTATCGGCGCGCGACGGCGCGCCGGCCTCGTAAAGGGCGTCGGCGCGATCGCCGGCGGGGCGATCGCTGCGCTGGTGGCGGATCAGCCATCCGGCCATGCGGTCGGCCAGTCCGGGCATGCGCTGGCCCATCGACGAGATGGCCTTGGAGGCGCTGCCGACGTAGATGTCGCGGCGCGGATGTTCGGCGGCATAGAGAATGGCGCGGGCCACTGTCTCGGCCGAGTAGAGCGGCGGCGGCAGGCGCGGCTCGACGTCCATGTAGTTGCGCGCATGGTCGGCATAGCCGGTGGCGATGGAGGCCGGCTTGATCAGCGTGACCGAGATCGGCGCCGCCTCGGCCTCCAGTTCCATGCGCAGCGCGTCGGTATAGCCCTTGACGGCATGCTTGGATGCCGAGTAGGCGCCTTGCAGCGGCACGGCCCGGTCGGATACTTCGCTGCCCACGTTGATGAGCGCGCCGCCGTGCTTTTTCAGGTGCGCGGCCGCCGTGGTCGAGCCGTACACGACGCCCCAGTAATTGGTGTCGAACAGCCGACGCTGGTCTTCGATGGGCACGTCCTGCAGGCGGCCGAAGATCGACACCCCGGCGTTGTTCACCCAGGTGTCGATCTGGCCGTAGCGCTCGATGGCGGCGCCCAGTATGCGGTCGTGGTCGGCCGCCACGCCGACGTCGGCCGGCACGGCCAGGGCGTCGCCGCCGGCGGCGCGGATCTCGTCGACGACCTGGTTCAAGACCTCCTGGTTGCGGCACGCCAGCACCACCTTGGCGCCCCGGCGGGTCGCCAGGCGCGCGGTGGCCAGGCCGATGCCGCTGCTGGCGCCGGTGATGACAATGACCTGGTCATGCAATTTTTTCAAACGGACTTTCATGAGGGGCTCCTGTGCCTGAAGAGGGGCGGACCCGGCGGGGATGCCGTCGCGGGTCCGCGCCAGGGCAGTGAATGCCGCAGTTCGGCTTCGATGCGGCGGTGTTCTTCCATGGGCACGTGGCGTGCCAGCCGCAGGCGGAACGAGCCGTAATGCAGCCACAGCGAACCCGGCGCCTCGGGCGGGCGCACCAGCCGGGTCCAGTTGCGGTTGAAGACGTGGCGGGTCACGGCCGGCCCGCTTTGCACGTCCACGACCAGCCGGCCGTCGGCCAGCAGCATGATGGTCTCGCCGTCGCGCACATGGCGCGTGAACGACAGGGCCGCGCCGGCCAGCAGCAGAATCTCCGCCGCGCCATAGACCGCCACCGGCCACAGGCCGCGCAGCGCGAAGCCCAGGCTGACCGCCAGCGCGATGCCCGCAGTGAATCCCATGCCGAGCAGGAACTGGCGAGGCGTGACGCAGCAGGTGCGCCGCAGTTGCCAGCAGCGTTCGACCGGCAGGCTGTCCGGCGGCTGCGCCGCGCGAGGCGGGCACGGGATGGGCGGGGCGGCGGGCGGCTGCGCGCCCGCCAGGGACGGGGCGGGTCGCATGGGCTCAACGGATATCCGGCGGAACGGCGAAGGTGTGGTGCGGCGCCGGCGAGGGCACCGTCCATTCCAGGCCCTCCGCGCCTTCCCAGGGCCGGGCGGCGGCGCGGTGGCCCTTGCCGCGGTAGCAGCTCAGCATGGCATACAGGAACAACAGCTGCGACAGGCCGAACCAGAAGGCGCCGATGGTGGCCACCTGGTGGAAGGTGGTGAATTGCGCGGCGTAGTCGGCATAGCGGCGCGGCATGCCCGCCAGGCCCAGGAAGTGCATCGGGAAGAACGCGACGTTGAACGAGATCATGGTGGACCAGAAGTGCTGCTTGCCGAGCTTTTCGCTGTACATGCGGCCGGTCCACTTGGGCACCCAGTAGTACGCGCCGGCGAACAGGGCGAACAGCGAGCCCGCCACCAGCACATAATGGAAGTGGGCCACCACGTAATAGGTGTCCTGCACCTGGATATCGATGGGAGCGATGGACAGTATCAGCCCGGTGAAGCCGCCGATCGTGAACACGAAGATGAAGCCCACGGCGAACAGCATGGGGGTCTCGAAGCTGAGCGCGCCGCGCCACATGGTGGCGACCCAATTGAAGACTTTCACGCCGGTAGGCACCGAGATCAGCATGGTCGCGTACATGAAATAGAGCTGCCCGGGCAAGGGCATGCCGGTGGTGAACATATGATGCGCCCAGACCAGGAATGACAGCACCGCGATGGCGGCGGTGGCGTATACCATCGAGGCATAGCCGAACAGCTTCTTGCGGGCGAACGTGGGCACGACCATCGAGATGATGCCGAACGCGGGCAGGATCATGATGTAGACCTCGGGATGCCCGAAGAACCAGAACACGTGCTGGTACAGCACCGGGTCGCCGCCGGCGGCGGCGTTGAAGAAGCCGGTGCCGAAATGGCGGTCGGTGAGGATCATCGTGACCGCGGCGGCCAGCACCGGCATCACGGCCAGCAGCAGAAACGCGGTGATCAGCCAGGTCCAGCAGAACATCGGCATCTTCATCAGCGTCATGCCGGGCGCGCGCATGTTCAGGATGGTGACGATGATATTGATCGCGCCCATGATGGACGAGGCGCCCATGATGTGCACGGCGAAGATGGCCAGGTCCATGCCAGGCCCCATCTGGGTGGATAGCGGCGCGTACAGCGTCCAGCCGGCGGCGGTGGCGCCGCCCGGCACGAAGAACGAGGCGGTCAGCATGATGGCGGCCACGGGCAGCAGCCAGAAGCTGAAGTTGTTCATGCGGGCGAAGGCCATGTCGGCCGCGCCGATCTGCAGCGGAATCATCCAGTTCGCGAAACCGACCAGCGAGGGCATGATCGCGCCGAAGATCATGATCAGGCCGTGCATGGTGGTGAACTGGTTGAACAGCTCGGGCCGGAAGAACTGCAGGCCGGGCTCGAACAGTTCGGTGCGCAGCAGCAGCGCCAGGACGCCGCCTTCCAGCAGCATGACGAACGAGAAGATGAGATACATCGTCCCGATGTCTTTGTGGTTGGTGGCGAACAGCCAGCGGCGCCAGCCATGAGGCGCCGCATGACCATGCGGCGCCTCGTCGTGGGTCAGTGTGTCCATGGCGGATCCCGGGAGAGGGGCGGAATGGCGCAGGCGGCAGCAAGCGCCATGCCGGGACGACGGCGCGGTGTCGTGGCGGGAAATTGTTTCAGCTGGCTGCGGCCCGTCGTGCGCCGCCGCGCCGCAGCCGCGCTTCCAGCGCCGCATAGGCGACCAGGGCCACCGCCAGGGGCGCGAGGTAGTAAAGCGCGCGGTAGGCCAGCAATGTGCCCAGTACCTGGCTTTGCGGCACTTCCGAGGCCAGCATGGTGACGAACACGGCCTCCAGCACGCCCAGGCCGCCCGGGATGTGGACCAGCGCGCCGGCGATGCTGCTGATGAGCAGGGCCGCCAGCACCAGGGTGTAGGAAACCTGGCGCTCGAACAGCAAGTACAGGATGCCGGCGATGGCGCCCCAGCACAGCACCGCGGTGATGCATTGCAGCAAGGCCAGCCGCAACGATGGCAGCGGGATGTGGCGGCCGGCCAGATGCAGGTGGCGGCGGCGCGACACCGCGCACAAGACCAGGTACGCGCTGGCCGCCACCAGCATTGCGCCGCCGGCGATCTCCAGGGCGAGGCTGCTCAGGTGCCAGGCGGTGGGGGCCTGATGCAGCGTGAACAGCACGCCGAACAGCCACAAGTACCCCAGCCAGTTGGTGAAGATGCTCATCGCCAGGATCTTGGAAATGACCGATACGCGCAGTCCCAGCTTGCCGTAGAGCCGGAATCTCAGGCCCACCCCGCCGATCAGGGCGCCCAGGTTGACGTTGATGGCATAGCTGACGAACGCCACGGCCATGGTCGTGGCCGCGCCCAGCCGGTGTCCGGTGTACGCCCGGCCGATGAGGTCGAAGGCGCTGTAGGCGGCGTAGGCCACCGGCACCAGGCAGGCGCTTTCCAGCAGGGCCGTATTGGACATGCGCTGCAGCACCTGCCACACCTCGTGCCATTGCACGTCGCGCGCCAGCTGCACCAGCAGGACGATGGCCGCCACCATGAACAGGCCGGTCCAGACGCGCCGCGTGCGGCGCCAGAAGCGGCGCGCGCCGCGCCATGCCGTGCGCCAGGCCGGGCGGACAGTGTCAATCATGGCGCGGCTCCTCGGTATCCATGGCCGGCTGGGCGGGATCCACCCGCTGCAGGCGGGCAGGGCGCGCCGGCAGGCTGCCGGCCCAGGCGGGAAAGCGATGCAGCACGTGGAAGACCGCCACGCCGAACCAGAGCCGCCGCAGCACGCGCTTGAACCCGTGCTTGGGGACGATCTGGCGGCAGTGGCGCTCGATCAGGGTTTCGAGCGAGTCGCGCAGTTCGGCGGTGAACGCGCGGTCACGCACGATCACATTGGCTTCCAGGTTGAGAGCCAGGCTGAGCGGATCCAGGTTGCTGGAGCCCACGGTGGCCCATTCATCGTCCACGCAGGCCACTTTGCCGTGCAGCGGGCGCTCGCAGTATTCGTAGATGGTCACGCCGGCCGACATGAGGTAGTCGTACAGCGTGCGGGCGGCGAGTTGCGCGATGGGCATGTCGGGTTCGCCCTGCAGGATCAGGCGGACCCGCACGCCGCGCCGGGCCGCGTTGCGCAGGTCGCGCAACAGCCGGTAACCAGGGAAGAAATAGGCATTGGCGATGATGATGTCCTGCTGGGCGGTGCGGAAGCCGGCCCGGTAATAGCGCTCGATATCGGTGCTGTGACGGTCGTTGTCGCGCGTGACGAACAAGGCCGAGCCCTGGCCGCGTGCGCCGTGCGCCGGCCCCCGGCGCGCCGGCCAGCGCTGCCGGCGTCCGCCCCGCACGGCGGCCTGCGCGAAGCGGCGGATGTCTTCCACGACCGGGCCCTGCAGCTCCACCGCATAGTCCTGCTTGGCGGTGGGACCGAATTCGGTCAGGTGGTCGGCCGAGAAGTTGATCCCGCCGACGAAGGCCGTCTGGCCGTCGACGACCACGATCTTGCGATGCATGCGGCGCAGCGCGTTGACGCGGAACCCGAACACGCGCGGCTGGGGGTCGAAGATGTGGAAGCGCACGCCGGCCTTCGCCAGGCCGCCGATGAATGCGTCGTCCAGGCAGTCAGAGCCGTAGCCGTCCACGGTGACGTCGACCTCGACGCCGCGCCCGGCCGCCTCGATCAGGACCGCGCGCAGTTCCTGGCCCACTTTGTCGTCGAACAGGATGAAGGTCTCGAGCAGGATCTCGCGCCGCGCCGCGCGCAGCGCTTCGAATACCCGCGGGAAGAACTCCTCGCCGTTCTCCAGCAAGCGCACGGTATTGCCCTGGCGCCACGCGGCGGTCATAGCCGGACCTCCGCCGCCAGCGGGGCATGGTCGGACAGGTGGCGCCAGACACGCGAGGCCAGGGGCACGGGGCGGGCGCCCGCCACGTCGCGCACATAGATGCGGTCCAGCGCCAGCATGGGCCAGCGGGCCGGGAAAGTGCGCGGCTCGCGGCCGAGCGCGGCGCGGAACACATCGCGCGCCGAGCAGGCCGCCATGAGCTGGCCGGCGCGGCGGCGCCAGTCATTGAAATCGCCGGCGATGAGAACCGGCGCGCCGGCCGTGATGCCGCGCACCAGCCCGCACAGGCGTCCCAGCTGTACCCGCCGGTGGGCTTCGCGCAGCCCCAGGTGTACGCATATGACATGCAGTTCGCGGCTCAGGCCCGGATGGCGTACGGTGCAGTGCAGCATGCCGCGGCTCTCGTGGCTGCCCACCGAGACGTCGTGGTTTTCATGATGGAGGATCGGCCAGCGCGACAGCACCGCGTTGCCATGGTCGCCGTCGGGATACACCGCGTTGCGGCCGTAGGCGAAATCGCTCCACAGGCTGTCGGCCAGGAACTCGTACTGCGACGTGGCGGGCCATGCCGCCAGGCGCCGCGCGTGGCGGTGATGCGAACCGATGACTTCCTGCAGGAAGACGATGTCGGGGCGCGCGTCGCGCAACGCGGCGCGCAGTTCGTGCAGGATGAACCGCCGGTTGAAGAGGGTGAAGCCTTTGTGGACATTGACCGTCAGCACCTTGAGTGTGGCGGGGGTGCAGCTTGCCGTTTCCTGGCCAGGCATGTAGCTCTCCGTTGGGCGATGCCGCGCATCATGCAAGCGCCGTGCCAGCGTCCGGCCAAGCCATGGAGAGGGCCGGCAGGCTCTTTTTTACCAACCGATGCAAAAAATACCGGCCGTCGCCCACGGCGTTCGGGGCCGGGCCGCGTCCGGGGCGGGCACGCGGCATGCTGGGGGCAGCGCCTGCGTTGCGGGGTGTTACGCTGTTTGTTTGCACAAGGCGGCAAGAGTGCCCTAAAGTCTTGCAAGTCGAGGCCTCGCGACAGGTACCGCCTCCGCGACCCGCGCATGAGGGTGTGATGTTCAGCAAGCAAGACCGCGTTCGCAATCCATGGACCGACACGCGCGCCCGGCTCGAGGACGAGCGTGTCATGCTGCACCGTATCGCCACCGGCATGCCGTTGGACGAGGTGATGGATCACGTCTTGCGCAGCATCGAGCAGCAGTCCAGCGTGGAGCTGATCACGTCGATCGCGTTCGTCGACGAGGCCAATCATCGCCTGCGCCATGGCGTGGCGCCCGGCCTGCCCGCCGAATTCGTGGCGGCGATCGACGGCGCGCAGATCGCGCCGGATGTGGCCTCCTGGGGCGCGGCCGCATACTTCGGCAGCCCGGTCTACATAGACGACATCGCAGTACACCCGAATTGGCAGCGCTGGCGCGACCTGGCGCTCAAGCACGGCCTGCGGGCGTGCTGGTCCACGCCGATCAAGGGCACCGACGGCGGGGTACTGGGGGTGTTCTCCAATTATTACCGGGTGCGGCACCTGCCGTCCCCGAGCGATATCGACGCCATGGCGCTGGTCACCCGCATGGCGGCCTTGGCCATCGAACGCCATCGCACCGAGCAGGCGCTGCGCGACAGCAGCGAGCGTTGGCGCGGCATGTTCAACCGGATGCAGGAAGGCTTCTTCCTGGTCGAGGCCATGCGCGGCGCGGACGGCAAGGTGGCGGATTTCCGCTTCCTGGAGGTCAATCCGGCGTTCGAACAGCAGAGCGGCCTGCAGTCGGGCGACACGCTCGGCCATTCGCTGCGCGAGATGATCCCCGGCGTGCCGGACCTCATCATGGAGACCTTCATCAATGTGGTGGAAAGCGGCGAATCGGCGCAGTTCGAACTGGCCGCGCCGCACCAGGGTCGCGAGGCCTGGTACGAAGCCCGCGTGCACAAGGAGGGGCCGGAGCGCATTACCGTCCTGGTGCTGGACATTACCGCGCGCAAGGCGGCCGAGGCCGAGCTGTGGGCCGAGCAGCATCGCAAGAACTTCCTGCTGTCGCTGTCGGACCAGATGCGGGAGATCCACCAGCAGGCCGATATCGAACATGTAGCATGCGAGGCGCTGGGGCGGCACCTGGAACTGAGCGTCGCGGCCGTGCTGGACTTTTCCGGCGATGCGCCGCCGCGCATCGCCACCTGCTGGATGTCGGAACAGGCGCTCGCCGAAGGGGATACTTTCGAGCCGGGCCAACTGGGCGAAGAGTGCATCCAGGCTTTCGAGAATGGCCGCACGGCGTATATTTCGCCGTTGTTGACCAGCGCGCGGGGTGACACCAGCCCCAAGGCCATCGCCGTGCCGCTGCGCCGCTGGGGCTGGCCGTCCGGCATGCTGTATGTGCGGCCGCACCCGAGTCACCGGCTCAAGGGGCCGGATATCGCTTTCATCGAGGGAGTGGCCGAACGCCTGTGCGAGGCGATCGAACGGTCGCAGTACGCGCGCGTGCTGGAGCAGCGCATCGAGTCGGCGATCGCGGAACGCGACCGGATCTGGCGCCTGTCGCCGGAGCTGCTGGCGGTGGCCAATGCGCGCGGCCGTTTCGTCAGCGTCAATCCGGCGGTACGCACGATTCTCGGCTGGACCCCCGAGCAATTCCTGGCCATGCCGCTGGCGGAGCTGGCGCATCCGGACGACCAGCAGACCATCAAGGCCAGCCTGCTGCGCGGCGACGGCGCCGAGCCGCCGGGCGTGCGGCACCTGGAGTGCCGCCTGTTGAACAAGCAGGGCACTTATAACTGGATCACCTGGACTATCTCCTGGGCCCACGACAACTTCTATCTGGTCGGCCGTGACGACACCGATTTCAAGCTGCAGGCCGAGCAGCTGCGCCAGGCCCACGCGGCCTTGCTGCAGTCCCAGAAAATGGAGGCAGTGGGGCAACTGACGGGCGGCATTGCCCATGATTTCAACAACATGCTGCAAGGCATCAGCGGCGCGCTGTATCTGATCCAGCGCAAGCTGGACGCGGGCAAGTACGGCGAAGCCAACCGGTTCATTGAGACGGCCATGGACTCCACTGGCCGCGCCGCGCGGCTGACGCAGCGCCTGTTGAGTTTTTCGCGGCGCCAGCCGCTCGATCCCAGGCCGCTCGATCCCGCCGCGGCGCTGGTCTCGATGGAAGACCTGTTTCGCCGCTACACCGGCGAAGGGATAGCACTGGTCTGCCGCGCCGCGCCCGACCTGCACATGGTCAAGTGCGACGTCAACCAGTTCGAAAGCGCGTTGCTCAACCTGGTGATCAACGCCTGTGACGCCATGCCGGATGGCGGCCAGTTGACCGTGGAGGCGCTGAACACCCGCCTGGACGCCGATTTTCTGCGGCGCTATCCCGACGTGCAGCCAGGGGAGTTCGTGGAGGTCCGGGTGGCCGACGAAGGCTGCGGCATGGCCCCGGAGGTGCTGGAACGGGCGTTTGAGCCGTTCTTCACCACCAAGCCGCTGGGCGAGGGTACCGGCCTGGGCCTGTCGACGATCTACAGTTTCGCCCGCCAGGCGGGCGGCCTGGTCGCCATGAGCAGCGAGCCCGGCGCGGGCACCGTGGTCAGGCTGTGCCTGCCACGCTACGACGGCAAGCCCGAGGACGCCCGCCCCGGCGCGGAACCGGAGCACGGCGATGCCGGCGAGCTGCCCGCCGAGGCGGTGGTGGTGCTGGTCGAGGACGATGTCAACGTGCGCGAGATGGTGCGCGAAAGCCTGGTCGGCCTGCGCTTGCGGGTGCTGGCCGCATCCGATGGCGAAGCCGGCGCCAAGCTGGTCGCCGGCGCGCCCCGCGTGGATCTGTTGCTGACGGATGTGGGGCTGCCCGGCCTGAACGGCCGCCAGCTGGCCGACATGGCGCGCGAATCGCATCCCGGGCTCAAGGTGCTTTTCATGACCGGTTACGCCGAGAATGTGGTCGATGGCAGCGAATTCCAGGGCGACGGCCTGGAAGTCATCCTCAAGCCGTTCTCGCTGGGCGAGCTGATCAAGCGCATCCGCAAGATATTGCGCAGCGTGCCGCCGGCGCAGCCGGCGGCACGGGCCGGGGCTCCCGGCGCCGCGCGGGGCGGCACGGCCCTCAGCCAGCCATGCGCACGGTGACCGGCAGCGCCTGCAGGAGCGGCGCCACCGGCACATAGCCGTGCGCATCGGCACGCGCGACATCCTGCGTACGGAGATCGCGCCAGGGCTGGCGGACCAGGCCGGCCGGCAGCCGCACCCGGGTGTCGGCCCAGAATTCGGCCGCTCGGGCCGGCTCGCCGCCAGCGGCCAGCCGCATGCCGCACAGGCGCGGCACCACCACCAGCGCGTGTTGCTCGCCGTGGCTGCGCACATACGCCACGACATGGGCGGCCCGCGCGCCGTGGACCGAGAGCGGCAGGTATGAGCCGTGCCCGAACAGCAGCGGATAGCCGGCCCGCAACTGCAGCAGGTGGTGGATGAGGGCCTGCTTGACTTGTCCCGATCGCCATGGCGGCGGCAGGCCGGCCCAGTCCTGGCCGGTTTCCTGCATGGGCGCCGCGGCGGCCGCCAGCGTGGCGTGGCGTAGCGGGTAGTCGACCGGCCGGCGGTTGTCGGGGTCCACCAGGCTGAAATCCCACAAGTCGGTGCCTTGATAGAGGTCGGGCACGCCCGGCACCGTCATGTGGAGCGCGACCTGGGCCAGGCTGTTGACCAGGCCGGCCGGCGCGATGTGCTGCACGAACGCGCCGATCTCGCCTAGCGGAGTCGCCCCGCCTTCGCCCTGTCGCAGGCGTTCCAGATAGTCCGCGCAGGCGGTTTCGTAAGCCGGGTCGGGCTCGGTCCAGCTCGAATGCTGCTTGGCTTCGCGCACCGCCTTGGTCTGCCAGGCGCGAACCCGTTCCAGGAACGCGTCCAGGCCGGCGGCGTCAGCCGGGTCCAGCCCGACCGGCCAGGCGCCCACCAGGGTCTGCAGCAACTGGTAGCGGTCCGCCGCGGACGGGGCCGCGCCGGCCGCGCCGAGCCAATGCTGGACGCGCCGCAGCCATTCCAGAGGGATCTCGGCGAGCACGGCCAGGCGCGCGCGCGCGTCCGCGCCGCGCTTGTGGTCATGCGTGGCGGTCGCCAGCATGGCGGCGGGGAAACGCCGCGCCCGCGCGGCGCAGGCGCGATGGAAATCGGCCACCGACAGCCCGAACCGGTCCGGCGAGGCGCCCACCTCATTGCGCGACAACAGTGGCCCATAGCGGTAGAACAGCGTATCTTCGAGCGCCTTGGCGGCCAGCGGCGGCGTCAGTTGCTGGAAGCGCCGCAACGCTTCGCGCTGCACGGCCGGTTGCGGCGAGCCGCCGGCCAGCCAGCGATTGACTTGGTCGAGCAACCGCGCGTCGGCGCGCGACCAGGCCAGCCCCGGCAGATGGCGCGCACGCGCCGCGGCCGCCTGGCAGCGCGCCTGGTCGGCCGCGTCGCGGCCCTGCGGGCCCGCATAGGTGCGATAGACCGTGAACGCGGCGAGCCAGCGCGTCAGCACGCGGTCGATGGCATCTTCGCTCCAGTCGCGCGTGTCGGGGTCCAGGCGCGCCACCTGCAGCAGCGCGCGCGCCAGGGCGCGCCGTTCGGCGGCGAAATGGCGCGTCAGCATGCGCAGGCGCGCCGCTTCCAGCTGCTCGCGCACTGGCCGGGCATCGCGCGCGAGGACCTGCCAGGCCTGCGTGAGCACGGGCTCGGCGGCGGCGTCGTGCAGCAGCGCGCCGACCTGGTCCATGAAATCGTAGCCGGTGGTGCCGTCCACGTCCCATTGCTCATCCAGGGTTTCATCCGGGGCGAGGATCTTTTCCACGACCACGTAGGGATCGCGCGGCAGGCCGGCGGCCAGGCGCGCCTGGCCGCAATCGCGCAAGGACTCCCGCAGCCGCCTGCAGTAATCCTGGGGCTCGGCCAGCCCGTCGACGTGGTCCACCCGCACCCCGTCGATGAGGCCTTCGGCATACAACCGCAGCGGCAGGGCGTGGACCGCGTCGAAGACTTCGGGCCGCTCGACCCGGACGCCCACCAGCGTGGCGATTTCAAAGAAGCGCCGCCAATTGATCTGGTCCGCCGCGGTGCGCCACCACGCCAGCCGGTAGTGCTGGCGCTCCAGCAGCGCGTGCAGGCGGGCGCGGCCATCGGGGTCGGCCGGATCGTGTGACGCGCGCGGCTCGCCGGGCGCGGTCTGTTCGGGCTGCGTGCCGGCCGCCAGGGGCAGGCGGGCGTCGCCGACCTGTACCGCGAATTCGCCGCTGCCCGGTTCGTGGACCAGCACGATGCCGCCTGCGCGCAGCGTCTCGCCGTACGGCTCCGCCAGGCACGGCAGCAGCACTTTGCCGTGCAGGGCCGGGTCGGCCGGCCGCCAGTCGATGTCGAACCATTCCGCGTAGCGGCTGGCCGGCCCGCGCGCCAACACGTCCCGCCACCACGGATTGGCGCTGTCGGCGGCCATGTGATTGGGCACGATATCGGCGATCAGGCCCATGTCGTGCTTGCGCAGGGCGTTCACCAGGCGTTCCAGCGCGGCCTCGCCGCCCAGTTCGGGGTTGACGCGGCTGTGGTCGACGACGTCGTAGCCATGGGTCGAGCCGCGCCGCGCGCAGCCGAGCGGCGACAAGTAGAAATGGCTGATACCCAGCCGCGCGTAGTACGGGACTTGCCCGGCCGCATCGTCCAGCGTGAAGCCGGCATGCAGCTGCAGGCGTACGGTGGCGCGCGGAATCATGGCGTGCTCCGGCAGGTCTTGATCGTGTCGATGCGGGCACGCACGGATGGGTCGGCCAGCAACTGTGCGCTGCCGCGCGGCAGGCGCTGACGCCAGTTGGGATGCCCGGCGGTGGTGCCGGGCAGGTTGGGCTGGTCGGCCAGCCCGGCCAGGTCTTCCAGCGGCGCGAGCATCAGCGGGGCGGGCGTGGCGGCGACAAAACCCAGCATGGCCGCGACCGGCGCTTCCCGCAGGGCTGGCCCGGCGTGCGCCAGCCCGGCCGCGCGCAGGGCCGCCCACAGCGCGTCGCGCTCGCGCCGCCGGGCCTGGCGGGCGGCGGCGCCCGGCATGGCGCCGAGCCGCTCGCGCCAATCCAGGTCGCGCCCTTCCCACCAGCCGCGCAGGGTGGGGAGATCGTGCGTATCCGGCATGGCGAGCGCATCGGCCGGCCAGCGGTCCGGCGGGATGAAGGCGGGCGGCTGGTCCGGGCCGGAGGCGGTCTGGAACCACAGCACGCTGGTGCCCAGCACGCCGCTCTGCGCCAGGCGGTCGTTGAAGCCTGCGGGTACGGTGCCGAGGTTTTCTCCCACGATCAGCGCCCCATGGCGCCAGGCCTCCAGCGCAACGAGGCGCAGCAGGTCTTCGAGGGGGTAGCGCAGGTAGGCGCCTTGCGCCGGCGTGGCGCCGCGCGGCACCAGCCACAGGCGCGCCAGCCCCAGGATGTGGTCGATGCGCAGTCCGCCGGTGTCGGCCAGCGCGGCGCGCAGCATCTCGATGAAGGCGGCATAGCCGGAGGCGCGCAGCGCGCGCGGCGAGAAGGCCGCCAGGCCCCATTGCTGGCCGGCGTCCTGGAACAAGTCCGGCGGCGCGCCGATCGTCACGCCGTCCAGCATGTCGGCCTGGCGGCTCCAGGCGTGGCTGCCGCAAGGGTCGGTGCCGACCGCGAGATCGGCGATCAACCCTAGCCGCATGCCCGCGCCGCGCGCCCGGGACTGGGCGCGGGCCAGGCTGGTGCGCGCCAGCCACTGCATGAAGACGTGGAAGGCCACCTCGCGTTCGTGCGCCGCGCCGAACCCGCGGGCGCGCGGCGAACTGGGATCGCGCAATTCTTCCGGCCATTGCCGCCAGTCCCGCGCGGCGCCGGGGCCCGCCCCGTGGCGCGCGTCCAGCACCTCGAACACCGCGTGGCTCTGCAGCGCGTCGCCGCCGGCCTGGCGGAATTGCGCGAAGGCATCGCGCAAGGCCGGCCCGGCTTCGTCGAGCCGGTCATAGAGTTGGCGCAGCAGCGCCAGCCGCAGCGCGCCCGCGGCCTGCCAGTCGATATGGGCGGCGCGCTCGAGCCGGGCGGCGCGTTCGCTGCCGCCGATGGCGGCCATGGCCGCGCGTACTACGTCCGCGCCGAACACGGCGCACGGGTCGGCGTACAACGCGTTCAGGAATAGGCGGCTGGAGGGCGCATACGGGCTGCAGGCCGCGGGATCGGCGCTGAACATGGCGTGCACCGGGCTGATGGCCAGCGCATCCGCGCCGCGGCGGCCCGCCTGGACCGCCAGGTCGGCCAGCGCGCCGAAGTCGCCGTAGCCGCCCGCCGCCGGGTGGGCGGCCGGGTCGTCGTGGCGCAAGCTGTAGATCTGCGCCGCGACGCCCCAGGCGCGCGGGCTTTCCTGCTGCAGCAGCTCCGCTGGCGACGGGCAGCGCGGCGGCGCCGCGGCCAGCACGGTCGATGCGCCGCCCAGTTCGAGGCGGTGATATCCGGGCCGTTGCGGAATGGGCAGGTAGCCGCGGCCGTCCTGGCTGAGCGTGTGTCCGTCCAGGACGGAGCCGTCTTCGCATTCGATGCGGTAGGGGCGCGGGCGGTTTTCGGGCAGCGGCAGCCGCCCGCCCGCGTCGACCACCTCCAGGGCGGGCGCGGCGGCGGGCTGGCGCAGCCGCGCCAGGCTGTCGCGCGCCAGGGCGGGAGTGCCGGCCGGCAGGTCGAGGGCCTCCAGCACGGCGCGCAATGACTCGGCGGAAACGGTTTGCGGCCGCCTGTGGGCATCCACCCACCGTACGGCAATGCCGGCCGCCTCGGCCAGCAGCGCCAGCGGATCCGAGGCCGCCGGCGTGTTCATTGTGCTTCCTCCAGCAGGCAGATGGTGCAGGCGCCGGGCAGCGCGCCGCGCCGCAAAGCGTCGAGCGCGCCGTGGCAGCTCTCGAACAGCAGCACGCCGGCGCCGCTTTGCGGCATCGAGGCGGGTATGGCCGCCTCGTCGTCGCCCAGGTTGGCGTACAGCGACAGGCGCGCGCCGTCGTTCATGCGCCAGTGCGCCGCCACCGCGCATGGTCCCAGGGCGTCGGCGCGCTCGGCGCGGGCGCCGGGCAGGCGCGGCACGACAAAATGCCGGCGCACCGCCAGCAGGGCCCGGTAGTACTCCAGCCATTGCGCCGCCTCGGCGCCGTCGGTCCAGGGATAGCAGGCCGCGTAGGTGTCGTATTCGTTGGGATCCGGCAGGGCGCGGGACGTGCCGCCCCCGCCCGCGTCGAAGCGGAATTCGCGCTGGCGCCCGGCCCGCACCGCCTCCGCCAGCGCGGGGTCGGCATGATCCGTGAAGTACAGGAAAGGCGCCTGCGAACCGCATTCCTCGCCCATGAAGATCAGCGGGATCTGCGGCGCCAGCAGTTGCAGCGCGACGGCCGCCCGCAACGTATCCGGGTGTTCGCCGACCAGCGTGCGCAGCCGCTCGCCTAGCGCCCGATTGCCGATCTGGTCGTGGTTCTGCAGGAACAGCACGAACGCGGTGGGCGGCAGGTCCGCGCTCGGTTCGCCGCGCCGGCGGGCGGCATCGCGCCGCGTCGGCTCGCCCTGGTAGGCGAACCCCTCGGCCAGGCAGCGCGCCAGCATCGCGGCGGGCGCCTCGGTGTAGTCCGCGTAGTAGCCGTGCGTCTCGCCGGTCAGCAGGTGGTGCAGCACGTGGTGGCCGTCGTCGTTCCATTGCGCGTCGTAGCCCTGGACCAGCAAGGAGGCGCGATTGTCGTCGTTTTCCACCACCAGGTGGATGTGGCGCTGCGCCGGAATGTGGCTGCGCACGTAGCGCGCCAGGTCGGGCAGCCACTCGGGGTTGGCGATGGCGTGGACCGCGTCCAGGCGCAGGCCGTCGAAGCGGTATTCGGTCAGCCAGTACAACGCATTCTCTTCGAAGAAGCGCCGCACTTCCGGCCGGCGGAAATCGATGGCCGGGCCCCACGGGGTTTCCAGGTCGCGGCGGAAGAATGGCTCGGCGTAGTCCGCCAGATAATTGCCGTCCGGGCCGAAGTGGTTGTAGACCACATCCAGCATGACGCTCATGTCCAGGGTATGGGCGGTGTCGATCAGGTGTTTCAGCTGCAGCGGCGTGCCGTAGCGTGTATCGGGCGCGAAAGGCAGCACGCCGTCGTATCCCCAGTTGCGCCGGCCGGGGAAGTCGGCGATGGGCATCAACTGCACGACAGTGATGCCCAGCGAGGCCAGGTGCGGCAGGCGTTCTTCGAGCCCGGCAAAGCCGCCCGCCAGGCCGGCATGGACTTCGTAGATGACCGCTTGCTCCCAGGGGCGGCCCGACCAGTCGGGGCGGGACCAGGTATAGCCGCCGGGCGCCGTGACGACGCTCGTGCCGTGCGCGTCGTCGGCCTGCTGGCGCGAGGCTGGGTCGGGCACCCGGCGCTCGTCGTCGAGGCGGTAGCAATAGCGTGCCCCGGCCGGGCACGCCACCCGCGCCTCGGCCCAGCCCTGGGCGTCCGGTTGCAGGGGGATGGGGTCCATGCCCTCGATTTCCAGCGCGAGCGTGGCCGGCGCGGAAGGCGCCCACAGGCGGAAGCAGGTCGTGCCGTCGGGCATGAGCAGCGCGCCGAAGCGCGGCAGGGCGTCGTCCACCGGTGCGCCCGGCATGGCGGGCGCGCGGAGGGCGGGGCTGGCGGGCGAAATATTCATGGCTCGACTCCGGGGACGCGGGCGCTGAGCAGCGTCAGGCTGTGCGCCGGCACCTCGACCTGCGCGCCGGTCGCCGGCCGTGCTTCGTCCTGGGCGTGGGCGCTGTTGACTTCCAGCGTCCATGTCAGCGCGGGCTCCGGCAGGTGGAAAGTCACCGGCGCGTCGCCGGCGTTGAGCAGCAGCAGGGTGAGGTCGGCCTCGTCGCCAACCGGGCAGGCGCGTCGCATGGCCAATGCGCGGCGGCCCGCGTCCTGCCAGTGCGCCGGGTCCATCGGTTCGCCGTTCTCGGTGAACCAGCCCAGCGCCGGCACGCCGGGCGCCGCTTCGCGGTTGGCGTCGCCATAGCGGTCCGCGCGCAGGCTGGGATGGGCGCGCCGCAGGGCGGTGAGCCGCCCGGCATAGCGCGCCAGGCTCGCGCCGGGCTCATGGGTGGCCTGGGTCCAGTCGAGCCAGCTGATGGGGTTGTCCTGGCAATAGGCGTTGTTGTTGCCTTCCTGCGAGTTGCCGAATTCGTCGCCGGCCAGCAGCATGGGCGTGCCGTCGGCCAGCAGCACCGTGGCCAGCATCGCGTGCTGGACCCGCGCGCGCAGCGCCTGCACGGCCTCGTCGCCGCCCGGGCCTTCGTGGCCCCAGTTGGCGCTGAAGTTCTCCGCGTGGCCGTCATTGCCGTCCTCGCCATTGGCTTCGTTGTGGCTGGCGCCGTAGCTGACCAGGTCCTGCAGGGTAAAGCCATCGTGCGAGGCGACGTAGTTGATGCTGGCCCAGGGACGGCGGTGGCGCCGGTCGAACAGGTCGCGCGAACCGGCCAGCCGGGCCGCCAGTTCGCCCACCATGCCGTCGTCGGCGCGCCAATAGCGACGCACGCCGTCGCGGAACTTGTCGTTCCATTCGGCGAAGCCGGGCGGGTGCTGGCCAAGTTGATAGCCGTCCGGCCCCACGTCCCAGGGTTCGGAGATCAGTTTCAGGCGCGCCAGCTCCGGATCCTGCAGGATGGCGTCGAAGAAGCCCGAGCCCGGATCGAAACCCGTGCCTTCGCGCCCCAGCGTGACGCCCAGGTCGAAGCGGAAGCCGTCCACCCGGTAGGCCGAGGCCCAGTAGCGCAGCGAGTCCATCACCATCTGCAGCACTCTGGGGTGGGAAATATTGAGCGTGTTGCCGCAGCCCGTGTCATTGATGTAGTGGCGCTCCTCGCCCGGCACCAGGCGGTAGTAGCTGGCGTTGTCCAGGCCGCGCCACGACAGGGTGGGGCCCAGTTGGCTGCCCTCGCACGTATGGTTGTAGACCACGTCGAGGATCACCTCGATGCCGGCGGCATGCAGGCGCCGCACCGCCTGCTTGAGTTCGTTGGGACCGCCGTGCGGCACGTAGGCTGGCTCCGGCGCGAAGAACGACAGGGTGCTGTACCCCCAATAGTTGCGCAGCCCGCGCTCGACCAGGAAGCGGTCCTGCAGGAACGCATGCACCGGCAGCAGCTCGACCGCGGTGATGCCCAGGCGATGCAGGTGGTCAATGAAGCGTGGATCGGCCAGCGCGGTGGCGGTGCCCCGCAGCGGCGTGCGCAGGTCTTCGCGCTGCATCGAGGCGCCGCGCAGGTGCACCTCGTACAGTATGGTCTCGTTCCATGGCGTGGCGGGCGGCACGCTGCGGCCCCAGTCGAAGTAGTCGTCCACGACGATGGCCTTGGGCATCGCCAGCGCGCTGTCGCGGCGGTCCATGCTGAGGTCGGCCTTGGCGTGCTGCAGGCGATAGCCGAACAGCGCGTCGGACCAGCGCGGCGAGCCGGTCAGGCGCCGTGCGTAGGGATCCAGCAGCAGCTTGTGCGGATTGAAGCGGTGGCCATTGCGGGGATCATACGGGCCATGGGCGCGGTACCCGTACACCAGCCCCGGCTGCGCGTCGGGCAAGTAGCCGTGCCAGACTTCGTCGGTGCATTCGGGCAGCGGCAGGCGGCACAGTTCCTTGCGGCCGCGGTCGTCGAACAGGCACAGCTCGATGCGGGTCGCATTGGCGGAGAAGACCGCGAAATTGACGCCCAGCCCGTCGCTGGTGGCGCCCAGCGGGTAGGGCGCTCCCGCGGTCAGCCGGCGTTGTGCGGGAATGGCCATGTCATACCTCGTGTCGTAGCAGCAGAGTCGATAGCGGCGGCAGGTTCAGCACCACCGATTGCGGCTGGCCGTGTGCCGGGGCATCTTCCGTGTGGGCCAGGATGGGGCCGGCCAGCCCGGCGCCGCCGTAGGCCGCATCGTCCGTGTTGATCCGCTGGCGCCAGCGGCCGGCCAGGGGCACGCCGATGCGGTAGTCGTGGCGCGCCACCGGGGTGAAATTGCAGATCGCCAGCACATGGTGCTCGCCATCGGTGCGCACGAACGCCAGCACGCTGTTGGTCTCGTCGTCGCCCACCATCCAGGCGAAACCCGCCGGGTCGGCATCGCGCCGGTGCAATTCCGGCAGCTCGCAGTACAGGTGGTTCAGGTCGGCCACCAGCCGCTGCATGCCGCGCCGGGCCGGATCGTCCAGCAGGTTCCAGTCGACCGGGACGTCGTGGTTCCATTCGCTTTCCTGGGCGATCTCGCCGCCCATGAACAGCAGCTTCTTGCCTGGATGCGCCCACATATAGCCGTAGTACAGGCGCAGCTGGGCCATCCGGTCGGCCGGGCTGCCGGGCATCTTGCCCAGCAGCGAGCCCTTGCCGTGCACCACCTCGTCGTGCGACAGCGGCAGGATGTAGCGCTCGGAGTAGGCGTACATCATGCCGAAGGTCACGTCGTGATGATGGTAGCGGCGGTGCACCGGGTCGTGGCGCATGTAGCGCAGCGTGTCGTGCATCCAGCCCATGTTCCACTTGTAGTCGAAGCCCAGGCCGCCGTCGCGCGCCGGCGCGGTCACGCCAGGCCAGGCGGTCGATTCCTCGGCCACCGTGATGGCGCCGGGGCATTCGCACGCCACTACGGTATTGAGCTCGCGCAGGAAATCCACCGCCTCCAGGTTCTCGCGCCCGCCGTAGCGGTTGGGCACCCATTCGCCCGGCGCGCGGCTGTAGTCGCGGTACAGCATCGACGCCACGGCGTCGACGCGCAGGCCGTCCACGTGGAAATCGCGCAACCAGTGCAGGGCGCTGGCGATCATGTAGGCCTTCACTTCGGTGCGCCCCAGGTTGTAGACCAGGGTGTTCCAGTCGGGATGGAAGCCTTCGCGCGGATCGGCGTATTCGTACAGGGCCGTGCCGTCGAAGCGCGCCAGCCCATGCGGGTCATCGGGGAAATGGGCCGGGACCCAGTCCAGGATCACGCCCAGCCCGGCGGCGTGGCATTGATCGACGAAGCGCGCGAAGTCGGCCGGCGTCCCGTAGCGCGCGCTGGGCGCGAACATGCCGAGCGGCTGGTAGCCCCAGGAGCCGCCGAACGGATGCTCCATGATCGGCATCAGCTCGATATGGGTGAAGCCCAGCGCGCGGGCATAGGCCGGCAGGCGGGCGGCCAGCCTGTCCCACAACGGCCCCGGAGCGGGGTCGTCCAGCCATGAGCCGACGTGGACTTCGTAGATGGCGAGCGGCGCGTCCGGGCCCTGGCGGGCCGCGCGGCCGTTCATCCAGGCGCTGTCGGTCCAGGCGAAAGGCGCCGCGTCCGGCACGATCGATGCCGTGGCGGGCGGAACCTCGGCCTGCCGGGCCATTGGATCGGCGCGCAGCGTGGTGACATCGTCGGCGCCGAGGATCTGGTACTTGTAGCGGCTGCGCGGCGCCACGCCGGGCACGAAGATCTCCCAGACGCCGGCGGCATGGCGCAGCCGCATGCCGTGGCGCAGGCCATTCCAGCCGTTGAAATCGCCGACCAGCGCCACGCGCCGCGCGTTGGGGGCCCACACCGCGAACCGCACGCCGGCCACGCCGTCGATCTCGCAGTTGCGGGGGCCCAGGCATTGCCCGGCATACAGCCAGGAGCCCTGGGCCAGCATTTCCAGGTGCGATTCTTCCAGCAGCGGCCCGAAGGCGTAAGGATCGACCAGCAGTTCCGAGCCGCCGTCCGGCCAGCGCACCCGCAGCCGGTAGCGGGGCCGGCCGGCCCCGCAGTGCGCACTGATATCGGCAGCGTACAGCCCGTCGCCGACCGGCGGCAGCGCCAGCTCGGCGCCGTCCTCGAAGACGGCATCGACACTGAGCGCGCAGGGCATCAGCACGCGCAGCACGGTGCGGTCGTCCAGCCGGTGGGGGCCGAGCACCCCGAAGGCGTCGGCGTGCCGGCCGGCCAGCAGGGCTTCCTGGACGGATGGCGCGATACCGTGGCTGCGCACAGCAGGACTGGCAGCGTCGCTCATGGGCGGTGTTCCTCGTGGTCGATGGCGGCGGAAATCAGCAGCGAACGCGCGAGCTCGGCCAGCCCGCACAGGGGAATGGAGACCCAGTCCGGACGATGCCTGGCCTCGTAGCCGATCTCGTAGGCCGCCTTCTCGATCAGGGCGGCCTGGATCAGCGCCTGTTCGCGCTGCGGCGGCAGTTTCAGCGCGTCATCGGCGCCGCTGTGATAGCCCTGCATGAAGGCTTGCTCGGCGCGCGCGCGGAACTGCTCCAGCAGCATGCCGCGCCGGTCCTGCTGGGCATCGGCCGCCGTGCCGGCGCCGGTCGCGCCGGCCGAGGGCGGGCTGCCCAGCGGGTCGCCGCGGCTGACCGTGGCCGCGGCATAGTCGAACGAACGGAGCATGCCGGCCACGTCTTTCAACGGGCTGGTCTTGGCCCGCCGCGCCGACAGCGGCCGCCCGGGTTCGCCTTCGAAGTCGATCAGATAGGCATCGGTCTGCGCCAGCAGCACCTGGCCGAGGTGGAAGTCGCCATGGATGCGCAGGTGCGGCGTGCCGGTCTCGGCCTGCGCCAGGACGGCGATCCGCTCGACCAGCCGGTCGCGGTGTTCGTCCAGCCAGGCAGCGCAGGCGCGCGCACCGGGTTCCAGCGTGTCGCGCAGGCCGCGCAGGGTGTGCAGGGCGCGGTCCAGCATGGCCACGATCTGCTCGACGCGCGCCTGCGCGTCTTCGCTCTGCGCGACCTCCGGGGCGAAGGCCGGGTCGTCGCAGGGGCGCGCCAGCACGCTGTGCAGTTCGGCCAGGCGGCGCCCCACCGTGCAGGCGACGGTGGCGTAGCCCGCCAGTCCCTCGTTGAATTCTTCGACACTGGCGTCGCGCAGCAGGGCATCGTCGAGCGCGCGCTTGAGGTAGTCGATGGTCCAGACCCAGGCGTCGCCTTCATGGATCAGGTAGGCGTGCAAGAGGGCCAGCGTGCGGGTCGAGCCGTCGGCATCCCGGCGCGCCACTTCGCCCAGCAGCGCCGGCGTATTGGCATAGCCGGCCTGGGTCAGGCGGCGCGACATCTCCACTTCGGGAAAAACGCCGGCCTCCACGCGACGCAGGATCTTCAGGATGGCGGCCTCGCCGATCGTCACCGAGCTGTTGGTCTGCTCGCCGCCGTGCCAGTGCAGCGGCGCGTCGGCCGGCAGGTCCAGGTCGCGCAACCCGGGTTCGGCCAGGAAACACAGGGTGGATTGCGATTCGCCGCCGGCCGGCTGCTCGCGCCCGGCCCGCAGCGCGGCCACCAGGGTGCGCACGAAGCCCTCCTGCAGCGATGCGTCGGTCAGCACGCCGACATCGGCGCCGCGCCGCGTGCGGGCCAGCACATAATGCTGCTGCGACGCCGGTTTCCAGGCCACGGCCAGCGGCACATGCAGGCGCTGGCGCGCGGCGCCCGCGCCGGTCTCGATCTCGGTGACCAGGTATTCTTCGGTGCCGCCGCCGGCCAGGGGCGTGCTGTCGACCAGGCGCGCCTCCTCGATGCGCCGCTCGGCCGGGAACCAGCGCTGCCGCTGCAGGAACGTGGGCAGCACGTCATGCTCCAGCGCGCGGCGCGACGATTCCGTCAGCGCGAAGCCGCTGCGCCCGCGCAGCACCAGGGTGGTCAGTTCGGGCATGCGCGCCGGCGCCTGCGTGTGCCAGGCCGGCGACGGCCGGTCGCTCGACAACTCGAACCAGTAGAAGGCATAAGGCGGCAGGGTCAGCAGGTAAGGCAGCTTGCCGATGTCCGGGAACGGGCTTTCGCCCAGCATCTCCACCGGCACCTTGCCGTCGAACTCGGCCAGGTCCAGTTCCACCGGCTGGGCGGTATTGGACAGGTTGGCCACGCACAAGACGGTGGTTTCGCCGTCCTGGCGCAGATAGGCGAGGATCTTGCGGTTGCCGGGATACAGGAAACGCAGCGTGCCGCGTCCGAATATTTTCGACTGGCGGCGGATCGCAACCATGCGGCGGGTCCAGTTCAGCAGCGAGTGCGGGTCGCGCTGCTGGGCCTCGACGTTGACCGCCTCGTAGCCGTAGAGCGGTCCCATCAGGACGGGCAGCGGCAGGCGCTCCGGGTCGGCGCGCGAAAAGCCGCCGTTGCGGTCGGGCGACCACTGCATGGGCGTGCGCACGCCGTCGCGGTCCCCCAGGTGGATGTTGTCGCCCATGCCCAGTTCGTCGCCGTAGTAGAGCACCGGCGTGCCCGGCATGGACAGCAGCAGGCTGTTCATCAGCTCGATGCGCCGCCTGTCCCGTTCCAGCAGCGGCGCCAGCCGCCGGCGGATGCCCAGGTTGATGCGGGCGCGCGGATCGGCCGCATAGACGTTCCACAAGTAGTCGCGTTCTTCGCTGGTGACCATTTCCAGCGTCAGCTCGTCGTGGTTGCGCAGGAAAATCGCCCACTGGCAGGTCGGCGGGATCTCCGGCGTCTGCTTGATGATGTCCGTGATGGGAAAACGGTCTTCCTGGGCGATGGCCATGTACATGCGCGGCATCAGCGGGAAGTGGAACGACATGTGGCATTCGTCGCCATTGCCGAAGTACTCCTGCGCGTCCTCGGGCCACTGGTTGGCCTCGGCCAGCAGCATGCGGCCCGGGTACTCCGCGTCGATCACGGCGCGGATGCGGCGCAGGATCTGGTGCGTTTCCGGCAGGTTCTCGTTATTGGTGCCCTCGCGCTCGACCAGGTAGGGCACGGCGTCCAGCCGCATGCCGTCCACGCCCATGTCGAGCCAGTAGCGCATGACCGACAGGATCTCCTTCAGCACCTGCGGATTGTCGTAGTTCAGATCGGGCTGGTGCGAATAGAACCTGTGCCAGAAGTAGGCGCCCGCCACCGGGTCGCGGGTCCAGTTGGATTTTTCCGTATCGCAGAAGATGATGCGGGTGCCGGCATAGGCCTGGTCGTCGTCCGACCATACGTAGTAATTGCGCGCCACGCTGCCCGGCCGGGCGCGCCGCGCGCGCTGGAACCACGGATGCTGGTCGGAAGTGTGGTTGACCACCAGTTCGGTGATGACGCGCAAGCCGCGCGCATGCGCGGCGCGGATGAAACGGCGCGCGCCGGCGATGGTGCCGTAGTCGGGATGCACGCCGCGGTAGTCGGCGATGTCGTAGCCGTCGTCGCGCCGCGGCGAAGGGTAGAACGGCAGCAGCCAGATCGTGTCCACGCCCAGGCTGGCGATGTAGTCCAGTTTCTCGGTCAGGCCGGGGAAATCGCCGATGCCGTCATTGTTGGCGTCGTAGAACGACCGGATGTGCAACTGGTAGATGACCGCGTCCTTGTACCAGAGCGGCGTAGTGTGTGGCGGCGGCAGGGCGGAGGAGGCTGGAGACATGATGGCTTCCATGTTTCAGTCGTGCGCCGACAGGCGCCACAGGCGGTAAGGTTGCTCGGGCCGCAACGGGATCTCGCGCCACTTGCCGTGCCACGCTTCGCGCGTGTCGGCAAGCAGGTCGTCGGCCTGCAGCACGCCATGGTCGGGCTGGCCGAGCAGCCAGAAGGGCGCTTCGATGCGGGCGGTCTGCGGCTCGTGCGGGTCCAGGCTGATGACCGCCAGCACCACATTGCCGAGGCAGGGCGTCGCTTTCCAGAAGCACAGCACCTGCTCATTGCCGCTTTCGAGCGCGTTGAACCCGCTGTGGGTCTGCAATGCCGGGTTGGCGCGGCGGATGGCATTGAGCTGGGCGATCTGCGCGATGATGTTGCCCGGCGCCTGCCAGTCCCGCTGGCGCAACTGGTATTTCTCGGAATCCAGGTATTCCTCCTTGCCGGGGACCGGCTGGAATTCGCACAGTTCGAAGCCGCTGTAGACGCCCCACAGGCCGGACGTCGTGGCGGCCAGCGCGGCGCGGATCAGAAACCCGGGCCGGCCCGAGGTCTGCAGGAAGTACGGGTTGATATCGGGCGTGTTGACGAAGAAATTCGGCCGGAAGAAGTCCGCCGCCGGAGCGCTCGACAATTCCTCGAGGTACTCGGTCAGCTCGCGCCGGGTATTGCGCCAAGTGAAGTAGGTGTACGACTGCGTGAAGCCGACCTTGGCCAGGCGGTACATCATCTTGGGGCGGGTAAACGCTTCCGACAGGAAAATCACGTCGGGATGGCGCCCCTGCACCTCGCCGATCAACCATTCCCAGAACGGCAGCGGCTTGGTGTGCGGGTTGTCGACCCGGAAGATGCGCACGCCGTGCTCGATCCAGAACAGCACGATGTCGCGCAGCGCCAGCCACAGCGATGATTTGCGGGCGCGCCGCCCGCTGCTTCCATAGAACGAGACATTGACGATGTCCTCGTACTTCTTGGGCGGGTTCTCCGCATAGCGGATCGTGCCGTCGGCGCGGCGCTCGAACCAGTCGGGATGGCGCGCCAGCCAGGGATGGTCGGGCGAGCACTGGATGGCGAAATCGAGGGCGATCTCCATGCCGTGCTCGCGCGTGCGCCGCACCAGGCGCAAGAAATCGGCCAGCGTGCCCAGTTCCGGATGCACCGCGTCGTGCCCGCCTTCCGGCGCGCCGATGGCATATGGGCTGCCCACGTCGTCGTCCAGGCTCTCCAGGCTGTTGTTGGGGCCCTTCCGGTGGGTGCGGCCGATAGGGTGGATGGGGGGCAGGTAAAGCACGTCGAACCCCATGTCGCGCACCTCGGGAAGGCGCGCGATCACATCGTCGAAGGTGCCGTGCACGCCCGGCGTGGCGGCCTGCGAGCGCGGGAACAGCTCGTACCAGCTGGCGAAGCGCGCCAGCGGCCGGTCTACCCATAATGGATACGGCGCGGGACTGAGGTAATGGAACGGCTTGTCGCTGAGCGCGTGCATGGCCGCCGCCACGCCATCGTCCAGCAGCGCGGCCGCGCGTTGCGCGGGATCCGCGCCGGGGCCAGCCTCCAGGGCCGCTTTCAGCGGCGCCAGCACGGCCTCGTCGGACGCCATGTCCTGGCCGCGCGCCAGCGCGTCGCGCAATAGCGCCGCGCCGTCGAGCAGGTCGGCCTGCAGGTCCTGGCCGGCGTCGCGCTTCTTGACCAGGTCAGCCCGGAAGGTCTGCCAGGTATCGCGCCAGGCGCTGACCAGGAATTCATGGCGGCCCACCCGGCACGGGCTGATGTGCGCTTCCCAGCGGTCATTGGCCAGTTCGCGCATGGGCGCGCTGCGCCATTCCGTCTCGTCGGCGGCGCGCCAGAGAACCTGCGCGGCCAGTTTTTCGTGTCCGTCGGTATAGATGTCCGCCTGCACGCGCACCCGGTCGTGCGCGACGCACTTGGCTGCGAACAGGCCGCCGTCGACCGCCGGCGCGACGTTCTCGACCGCGATGCGCGCGCCCCGCTGCGCGCGCGGGCCGGCGCGCCGCCCGGTGGCCGGCACCTGGACCGGGCGGGCCGGCTTGACCGTGAACACGGCGGCGGCGCCCGGGTCCAGGGCGTCGCCGCGCAGGCGCAGCTCGGCGGGCACGCCGTCGAGCTCCAAGGCGCCCGCGGGCAGCAGTCGGCCGATGCGGTCCCAATCGACGCGGGCCGGCGCGTCGGCGGCCGGGTTGGCCAACAGCACGCGCGCGCCCCCGTCGGCCGGGCCGGTGGCGGCGTCCTGGCGCACCAGCACGCTGCACCGGCCATCGCCGCCGCCGGCCACGCGCAGCGGGCCGGCGGGCGGCATGGCGCACAGCCAGGCATTGAGTTGCGCGTACGCCTCGGGACGGGTATCGATGCCGTCCGCGATCATGATGCCATCGCCGCTGACGGCGGCCGCCCACAGCGCGCGCAGCGCCTGGGCGTCGGGCAGGCCGGCCGCCGTGTCCGGGGCACTGGCGATGACCGGCGCGACCGCCTGCAGGCGCGCATGCTCCTCGGCTAGCCAGGTCGACTTGAAGTCCCACCATGGCAGCGAAGAAAACACTGCGTCGAAGCCCGCGCGCCGCAGCGCCTTGACCTGCTGCGGGTCCAGCCCCGGCGTCCAGGCCAGGAACAGGCGATCCGGAAATGCCGCGCGCAGCGGCGCCAGCAAGGCGTGCCAGTCGTCGGCGCCGATGCGTTGCGGCGCATCGCAGCGGAAGCCGCCCAGGCCGGCGTCCAGCCAGCGCGCCAGGCGTTCGCTCCAGGCATGGATGAAAGCGGGCGGCAGGGGGCCCGCCCGCAGGTGCCGGACGCCGCGCTCGGCCAGGGCGGTGCGGGGATCGCGGGCCGGGTCGTGGGCGGGCGCGCGGTACCAGTCCGGGTCGTGGCGCGCGGCGTCCGGGCCGACGGCCACGCGATCGAGCACCAGGTCCATCAGCACCGCCACGCCCCGGTCGGCGCCGCGGGCCGCCAGCCGCCGCAGGGAGGCCTCGAGCTCCGGGCCGTCGTCGAAGCCGGGGTCCGGGCGATCGAGATCGAGCGGTACCGGCGAATCGGCCGATCCGGGCGCGCGCAGCCACAGCGGGTCGGTCAGCAGCAAATTGAAGCCGGCCTCGCGCACTTGCCGGCACAGGGCATCCCAGGGGCAATCGGGTGGCTCGCGCAGGCGGCCGACGCGCCCGCCGCGCGCATAGTAGATGCGCAGCGGCTGGCCCGCCGCTGCGGCGGGGTCGGGCGGGGCGCCGGCATGACGCGGGGGGCTTTCCATGCGCACCCCGCGCTCAGTAGCCGACGGCAACAGGCATGCCGTCCAGCGGCCTCGGATAAGCGGGAGCGGCCGCGGGCCGGATGGTCGGCGCCGGCACCTGGCCGCGCAGCGGGCCGCCCACCAGCGATTGGAACAGTTCCAGATACGGCGCAGCCGCGCTGTCCCAGCCGAAGTCACCCGCCATCCCGTTGCGCTGCATGGCCTGCCACAGGCGCGGCTGCGCGCGCAGGCGCAGCGCGCGATCGATGGCGGCGGCCATGGCCTGCGGCGTGTCGCCGTCGAACAGTACGCCGGTAGCGGCGAACATGGCTTTGTCGGGCTGCTCCGCGCCCGGGTCGACGATCGTATCGGCCATGCCGCCGACCCGCGAGCCGATCGGCACCGTGCCATAGCGCATGGCATACAGCGGCGTCAGGCCGAACGGCTCGAAGCGGCTGCCGTGCAGCAGCATGTCGGCGCCGGCATGCAGGCGGTGCGCGGTCGGTTCGTCGTAGCCGATGCGCACCGCGCAGCGGCCCGGATAGCGCTCCGCCAGCGCCTGGAAGGCCTGTTCGTAGCGGCGTTCGCCGCGGCCGATCACCGCGACCTGCAGTCCCGGGTGGCGGTGCAGGGCGTCGGGCAGCGCCTCGATGGCGACATCGGCCATCTTCTGCTCGGTCAGCCGGCTGCCCAGCGCCATCAGGGAGGCATCGGGGCTGACCTGCAGGCCGAACGATTTCTGCAGGGCGGCCTTGGCGCGCCGTTTGTTGGCGGGCCGGCGCAGGCAATAGCGCATGCTGCCCAGGTGCGGATCGCTGGCAGGATTCCACAAGGCGTCGTCGATGCCGTTCGGGATGGCCTGCAGATCAGCGGCGCGCGCGCGCAGCAGCGGATCCAGGCCGCAGCCGAACTCGGGGGTGAGAATCTCGCGCGCGTAAGTGTTGCTGACGGTGGTAATGCGATCGGCGTAGCGCAGTCCTGCCTTCAGGAAACTCAGCTGCCCGTAGTGGCGGGCGCCGTCGTCCGTGCAGTAGCCCTCCGGTACCCCCAGCTCGCGGGCGCAGGCCAGCGGGAAGACACCCTGGAACGCCAGGTTGTGCACGGTGAGCACGGTCTTCACATAGCGCAGCCCGCTTGCCCGCGCCAGCAGCGGCACCAGCCCGGCGTGCCAGTCCTGGGCATGCAGCACGTCGGGTTGCCGTATGCCCGGCAGGCCGGTGGCAACGCGCACGGCCGCGTGGGCCAGGGCGGCATAGCGCAAGGCGTTGTCCGGATAGGGCGTGCCGCCCGCGTCCATATACAAGTCGTCGCGGTCGTACAGCGCGTCGTTGCACAGCAGGTACACGGGCAGGCCCGACTCGCCGGACAAGGCGCCGGCCAGCGTCGCCTCGCCGCCCGGCATGCCCGACAGGCGCGCGATGTGGCGCACCCCGGTCACCTTGGCGAGCACGCCGCGGTAGGCCGGCATCAAGATCCCGACTTCCATGCCCGCGCGGCTCAGCGCACGCGCCAATCCCGTCACGGCATCTCCCAGCCCGCCACTCTTGGCCAGGGGAAATGCCTCGGATGTCACCATCAATACTCTCAGTCGCGCCATGTCCGCTCCCGTCTGTTGCGATGCGTCCCAATGAAAAAAGGGGACGCGCTCAGTGCCCGCGCCCTTCATCGCAAGCGGTGTGCCCGGGGCCGGCGCCCGCGGTTTCGGAACCGCGAGGCTCGCGCGACAGCCTGACGCGGCGTTCGGGCACGGCGAAGGCGATGTCGGCTTCGCCCAGCTCCCGCAGCAGGCCGAGATTGATGCGCTGCTGGATATCCATGTAGCGGTTGTAATCGGCGCTCATGACGTAATAGACGGCCTCGAACACCAGGCCGCTTTCGCCAAAACTGGCGAAATGCGCGCGGTCATAGCGGGTGTCGGATTCGTTCTCGATCTGGCGCCGCACAATGTCCGGCACGGCGGCCGCCTGGTCGGGCGCGGTGCGGTAGGAGAGGGTGAAGCCGAACACGATGCGCCTTTGTTGCATGCGCTTGTAATTTTGTATGGTTTGCTTGAGCAGCTCGGTGTTGGAGCACACGATCTGTTCGCCGCCCAGGCTGCGGATGCGGGTGGTCTTGAGCCCGATGTGCTCGATACTGCCGGCGACCGAGCCGAACACGACGAAGTCGCCCACTTCGAAGGGTTTGTCCAGGCCGATGGCAATGGAGGCGAACAAATCGCTCAGGATGGTCTGCACCGCCAGGGCGACCGCGACGCCGCCGATGCCCAGGCTGGCCACCAGGGCGGTGATGTTGACGCCCATGTTGTCCAGCATCGCCAGCACCGTCATGGCCCAGATGACGATGCGCAGCAGCAGGGCCAGCAGGGTGGCGGTCACCGCGCGGGCTCCGGCCCGCCCGGTCAGCGCCCGCACCAGGCCTACCGTGACGGCGCGGTCGGCCCACAAGGCTGCCTGCAGGGCCGCCAGCACGAACCACAGGTGCGCGGCCGCCACCGCCCACGGCGCGATGACGCCCGTGACCCGCGCGCTGAACAGCACCGCGATCAGGGCCAGGATCAGCCAGTTGGTGCGCCCGATGATCTCCAGCGCGGCGGCGCTGCCCGGCCCGGCGCCGGCTTCCAGCCGGCGTCGCAGCCGTTGCCTGGCCATCCGCAGGGCGAACAGGGCGGCAAGCAGCAGCACGACCGCCATCGCGGCGGTCAGCAGCCATGCCCAGACGGGGCTGCCTCCCAGGGTGTAGTCAACCAGCAAGCGCACGCGTATCCCCCGTCATGAACGAGGCGGCGCGTCATGCAAGCGGCGTGCCGGCGGGCCGGCACGCCGTCAATGGGCGGACTACTGCGGACCGTCCGCGCTGTAGGCGCCCAGGCGGTTGTAAAGGGTCTTCAGGCTGACGCCCAGGGTGTCGGCGGTGCGCTGCTTGTCGCCGTCGTGGTGCGCCAGCGTGGCGAGGATCACGTCGCGCTGCGCCTGGCTGAGCGGCGTGCCGACCGGGAACTTGAGGGTGCCGTCGGATACGTCCGGGCCGGTGGCGGCCGGCGTGCGCCGGCGGAATTCGGCTTCGACCACCGAATCCGACATGATGAAGGCCCGCTGCACCACATTGCGCAATTCGCGCACATTGCCCGGCCAGTCGTACAGCGCCAGCGCGTCCAGCATGCGCGGCGAGAACCGCTTGCGCGTCTGGTGCGCCGCGTTGAGCTCGTCCAGGAAGCGCTGCGCCAGCAGCAGGACATCGTCCTCGCGCTCCCGCAGGGGCGGCACGCGCAGCGGCACCACCAGCAGGCGGTGCAGGAAATCCTGCCGCAGTTCGCCGTTATCGACCGCGGCGTAGGGATCGCGGTTGGTGGCGCAGACGATGCGCACGTCGGCGCGCAGCAGCTCGGTGCCGCCGACGCGCTGGTAGGTGCCGCTTTCCAGGACCCGCAGGAACTGCACCTGCAGGGCGTCCGACATCTCGGTCACTTCGTCCAGGAACAGCGTGCCGCCGCTGGCCGTCTCGAAGTAGCCGGCGGTCTGCGCCAGGGCGCCGGTGAAACTGCCTTTCTCGTGCCCGAACAACTGGGCATGCACCAGCGAACTGCTGATGGCGCCACAGTTGACGGCGATGAACGGGCTGGCGTGGCGCTCGCTCGCGTCATGGATGGCGCGCGCCACCATTTCCTTGCCGGTGCCGCTTTCGCCGGTAATGAAGACCGTGGCGTCGGAACGGGCCGCGCGCTCCAGCTGGGTTCCGAAGTCCCGCATGGCGGCGCACATGCCGTCGAACGCGTCGATTCGCGCAGCCGTGCGGGACGCCGGCCTGGCATGCGCGGGCGATGAAACGTGCATAGGGTGTTCCCCCGGGATTTCGCACGGGCCCGGAAAGGGCCCGCGATGCTCTATAGTGAACAGTCGGTTTGATGATACGGCAGCGTTTGGAGCGATTTGCAACCATGTGCAAATATTGGCAAACGTTGGTGGTGCGAACCGGTACGGCCCGCCCGCGAGCGCCCGCCACGAGGTATGCTCAAAAGCCTATTGGTCTGTCTTTGTAACGGAGAAGAAATGCCTCATCTGCTCGTTCTGGACGATGACGAAGCGATACGCGAGGTGCTGGCCGAAATCGCCCGCGAACATGGTTATTCGGTCGCACAGGCCGCGACCATGAAAGATGCGTTGATACAACTTCAACGCCAGCAGCCCGACCTGGTCCTGACCGATGTGCGCCTGCCGGGCGCCAGCGGCATGGAGATCTTCGGCCGCCTGCCGAATTCCGACGCTGAAGTGGTGGTGATCACCGGGCATGGCAGCATGGACAATGCCGTGGAGGCCCTGCGGCTGGGCGCCACCGATTACCTGGTCAAGCCGGTGTGCCTGGACCGCCTGACGGAAATCCTGAACCGGGTCGCCGCCGACCGCGGCGCCTCCGGCGACGAGGGACCATTCCAGGAGCCCGGCCGTTTCGGCAAGATGCTGGGCCAGTCCGCGGCCATGGAAGACCTGTACAAGCAGCTGGCGCGCGTGGCCGTCACCGACGTCACCACGCTGCTGATCGGCGAGAGCGGCACCGGCAAGGAACTGGCCGCCCACGCGGTGCATGAACTCAGCAGCCGCAACAAGAAGCCGTTCATCGCCGTCAATTGCGGCGCCATTTCGCCGCACCTGATCGAAAGCGAGCTGTTCGGCCATGAGCGCGGCAGTTTCACCGGCGCGGACCGGCAGCACAAGGGATACTTCGAGCGCGCCGATTCCGGCACGCTGTTTCTCGATGAAGTGACCGAGATGCCGCTGGACCTGCAGGTCAAGCTGTTGCGCGTGCTCGAGACGGGCCGCTTCATGCGGGTCGGCACCAACCGCGAGATCGCCTGCGATGTGCGCATCGTCGCGGCCACCAACCGCAACCCGGAGCAGGCCATCCAGGAAGGCAAGCTGCGCGAGGACCTCTATTACCGGCTGAGCGTGTTCCCGATCGAGCTGCCGCCGCTGCGGGACCGCGGCAGCGACATCGTGTTCCTGGCCGAGCGGTTCCTGCAGGCGCTCAACGAGAAGTACGGCGAATCCAAGCAGTTTTCCGAACAGGCCCGCCAGGCCATCACCGAATACGAATGGCCGGGCAATGTGCGCGAGCTGAAGAACTATGTGCGCCGTGCCTTCATCATGGCCGAGGACGGCGTGCTGGGCGCGGACGCGCTGCAGCCGCAGATCGCGCCGGATGGCGGCGGACAGTCGGCGCGGGTCACGGTGCCCCTGGGCGTGACCCTGGCCGAGGCCGACCGGCGCCTGATCATGGCCACCCTCGAGCGTTGCGGCGGCGTCAAGAAGCAGACCGCCGCGGTGCTCGGCATCAGCGCCAAGACGCTCTACAACCGCCTGGAAGAATATTCGCGCGCCGGCTACGCGGTGCCCAGCGAAGAGAAGGTGTCGCGCTCCGAAAGCTAGGGCCTGCCCGCGCCGAAGGACGCGCGACGCCGGCCGGCAGCGCGTGGCCGCCGGCCCTGGCACAGGGTTTGCTGCATCCCGTCCCCATGAGGATCTATCTCTGGGAGCATGCATGCAAACCGTGTCGGATTTCATCCTGTCGCGCCTGGCGCAGTGGGGCATTCAGCGCATCTACGGCTACCCCGGCGACGGCATCAATGGCCTGATGGGCGCGTTCGGGCGCACCAGCGAACCGCTTGAGTTCGTCCAGGCGCGCCATGAAGAAATGGCCGCCTTCATGGCCTGCGCGCACGCCAAGTTCACCGGCCAGGTCGGCGTCTGCATGGCCACGTCGGGCCCGGGCGCCATCCACCTGCTCAATGGCCTGTACGATGCCAAGCTCGACCACCAGCCGGTGGTCGCGATCGTGGGGCAACAGGCGCGCACGGCGCTGGGCGGCGACTACCAGCAGGAAGTCGACCTGGTCAGCCTGTTCAAGGACGTGGCGCACGATTTCGTGCACGTGGCCGCGAGCCCGGTGCAGGCCCGCCACCTGGTCGACCGCGCGATCCGCATCGCCATGGAGCGGCGCGCCGTCACCTGCGTGATCGTGCCGAACGATGTGCAGGACCTGCCCGCGGTGGAGGTGCCGCCGCGCGAGCACGGCACCGTGCACACGGGTATCGGCTTTACCTCGCACGCGGGCGTGCCGGGCGCCACGGCGCTGCAGAACGCCGCCGAGATTCTCAACCGGGGCGAGAAGGTGGCCATCCTGGCGGGCGCGGGCGCGCGCGATGCCGGCGACGAATTGCTGCAGGTCGCCGATATGCTCGGCGCCGGCATCGCCAAGGCCCTGCTGGGCAAGGCGGTGGTGCCCGACGATGTGCCCTATGTCACGGGTTCGATCGGCTTGCTGGGCACCCAGCCGAGCTGGCGCATGATGAACGACTGCGACACCTTGCTGATGGTCGGCACGGCGTTTCCGTATAGCGAATTCCTGCCGGCCGAAGGCCAGGCGCGCGCCGTGCAGATCGACCGCGACGGCCGCATGATCAGCCTGCGATACCCGGTCGAGCAGGGCCTGGTGGGCGACAGCAAGTCCACCTTGCAGGCGCTGTTGCCGCTGCTGCGGCCGAAGAGCGCGCGGCGCTGGCGCGAGACCATCGAGAAGGATGTGGCGCAGTGGTGGAAGACGGTCGAGGCGCGGGCCATGGTGGCGGCGCAGCCGATGAACCCGCAGCGGCCTTTCTGGGAGCTGTCGGCGCGGCTGCCGGATCGCAGCATCATCACGTGCGATTCGGGTTCGGCGGCCAGCTGGTATGCGCAGCATCTGCGCCTGCGCAAGGGAATGGAGGCGTCCTTGTCGGGCGGCCTGGCCACCATGGGCAGCGGCGTGCCGTATGCGCTGGCGGCCAAGCTGGCTCATCCGGACCGTCCCGTATTCGCGCTGGTCGGCGACGGCGCCTTGCAGATGAACGGCATGAACGAGCTGATCACCATCGCGCACCGGTGGCGCCAATGGCGCGACCCCACGCTGGTGGTCATGGTGCTCAACAACGGCGACCTGAACATGGTGACCTGGGAACAGCGGGTCATGGGCGGCGATCCGCGATTCAAGGATTCGCAGCTGCTGCCGCCGTTTCCCTATGCCGAGTACGCACAGCTGCTGGGTCTCGAAGGCATCCGCGTGGAGGACCCCGAGCAGGTCGGCCCGGCCTGGGAGCGCGCCATCGGGGCGGGCCGTCCGGTGCTGCTGGAGATGGTCACCGACCCGGAAGTGCCGCCCATTCCGCCGCACATTCCCCTCAAGCAGGTCAAGAAGTACATCCAGGCGCTGCGCCACGAAGACGCTTCCGGCGGAGCCGCCCTGCGTGCCACCTTGAAGCAGTGGTGGGCGGGCTGACCCGTCCGCCGCCCCTGTATTGCCGATCCAAGGAGCTTGCCATGATCTATACCCCACACCCGATGCCGGCCGCCGATGCCCGCGGCCATTCCCGTCCGCCGGCCGAGCCGGTGCGCGACCCGCAGCGCGACGAGGAAACGCCGGACCGCCCGCCCGAGGAAGCGCCGCACCGCGAGCCCTATCCGCCGGGCAGCATTCCCAATCCCATGCCGGGGCTGGACCCCCAGCAGACCCCGGGCATCGACCGCTGGCAGGACGATGCTTTCGAGGCCGCCTGGCGGCGCGCCACGCGGGAGCTGTGATGGGCGGCGAATCCTTGCGCGGCGCGGCGGCCTATGCCGACCGCGAGGCCGCCGCCGAAGCGGTGCGGCTGGTGATGCCGATGATCGAGCGCGCCATGACCGACCCACGAGTCGGCGAAAGCGGCTTCCTGCACATCGTGATCATGGACCCGGCGGCGCGGCCGGGCGTCGACGCACCAGAGCAGGCCATCCTGTACGAAGAGAGCGTCGGCGACCGCGCCGCCTGGGACGCCGACTACGGGGCCTACGCGCGCGCCAAGGCGGCCATATCGTGGCGTACCGGCCTGGACAGCCACACCGTATGCGAAACGCGCCCGCATTTGCTGCGCCCCGCCGATGGCACCGTGTGGGGCAGTGTCTGCGTGGAAGGCATCGTCGTGGGCGTCAGCGGCGCCAACCCGTGGTACGACGAAGCATTCGCCGGGGCCATCGCGCACGCGTTCAAGGCCCTCGCCAAGGCGCGCAGCCGCGGTTTGCCCCGTTGAGCGCTGGCGCGGCGCATGCGGCGGCACGGCATTTGCGGCAATCACAGACCCGCGCCGGCACGGCCGGCGGTTTCCCAAGGAGTCAACAATGAACCTGCATTCCCACCGCAACCACGATTCGGACGAAGCCCGCCATCGCGTCAAGGGCGGGTTGCGCGAACTGGTGTCAGGGGTCGAAGACCTGCTGCGTTCCACCGCCTCGTATAGCGGACCCGATATCGAATCGACCCGGGATCGCCTGAAGCGCCAGCTGGACGCCGCCCGCGAGCAGGCCGAAGCCTGGGAGCGGTCCGCCGTGGGCCGATACCGCCGGGTGTCGTCCGCCACCGACGGCTATGTGCACGACCACGCCTGGAAGACGGCGGGACTGGCGATTCTGCTGGGCGTAGCGATCGGCGTGTGCCTGGCGTCCGACCACTGGCGCCGCTGAGCGGCGCATCCCAGCTCGCCGATGACGCGGGGGAGGGGCCGCCGTCCCCCGCAGGAGCGCCCTTATGCCGGCCGACAGCAGCGCGGCGCAAGCCCGCCGCGAGGTGACCCGCAGCATCCTGACCGCCCTGTGGCAGTATCGTGGCCGCACGGCGGCCGCGATCGGGCTGCTGGTGGTCGCCAAGCTGCTGATGGTGGCCGTGCCGGCCGTCCTCAAGCGCATCGTCGATGCGCTGAGCGAGCCGGGCACGCTGCTGACCCTGCCGGTTTTCCTGTTGCTGGGCTATGCGCTGCTGCGCTTTGCCGGCAGCCTGTTCACCGAATTGCGCGATGTGGTGTTCGTGCGCGTCGCGCAGCGCGCGGTCGCGGACTTCAAGGTGCGCATGTTCGAGCACCTGCAACGGCTGGGCGCGCGCTTTCACGGCGCGCGCCAGACCGGCGTGCTGGCCCGCGATGTCGAGCGCGGCACGGCCGGGGTCGGCTTCCTGCTGGGAACCGCCTTGTTCACGTTGCTGCCGACGCTGGTGGAGATCGTGTCGGTGCTGGTGATCCTGATTGCCGGCTACAGCACCTGGTTTGCCGTCATCGTGGCGATCACCTTCGTCGTTTATGCCGTGGTGACGACCGTGCTGACCGAGCGGCGCGCGCCCCTGCAACGCGGCATCAACGACCTGGACTCCAAGGCCAGCGGCCGCATGGTCGACAGCCTGATCAATTATGAGGCCGTCAAGCTGTATGCCAATGAGTCGCTCGAGTCGGGGCGCTTGCAAAGCGTGCTGCAGGAGTGGGTCGGCAAGGGCATCGTCAACCAGCGCACGCTGTCGACCCTGCATGTCGCGCAAAGCGGCATTATTGCGTTCGGGGTGGCGGCCGTCATGGTGCTGGCGGGCCAGCAGGTGGTCGACTATCGCATGAGCGTGGGCGACCTGGTGCTGGTCAATGCGTACATCATCCAGATCTGCCTGCCGCTCAATACCCTCGGGCTGATTTTCCGCCAGGCCAAAGAGGCCATGATCAACGCCGAGCGAGTCTGCGCCCTGCTGCAGATCCAGCCCGAGGTCGGCGACGAGGGCGGCCTGCCGCCGCTGCGGGTGCGCGATGGCGCAATACGTTTCGAAGCGGTGAGTTTCGGCTACGAGCCGGGCCGGCAGATCCTGTGGGATGTCGACTTCAGCGTGCCGGCCGGGGCCACGGTGGCCGTGGTCGGCGGCAGCGGCTCCGGCAAGTCGACGCTGGCGCGCCTGCTGTTCCGCTTCTATGACCCCGACGCCGGGCGGGTGCTGATCGACGACCAGGACCTGCGCTCGGTGGACCAGAAGAGCCTGCGGCGCGCGCTGGGCATCGTGCCGCAGGATACGCTGCTGTTCAACGAGACCATCGCCTACAACATCGCCTACAGCGACCCCGGGGCCAGCCGCGAGGCGGTAATCGAGGCCGCGCGCGGGGCGCGCGTGGACGAGTTCATCGCCAGCCTGCCGGCCGGCTACGACACGCAGGTCGGCGAGCGGGGCATCAAGCTTTCCGGCGGCGAGCGCCAGCGCATCGCGATCGCGCGCGCCCTGTTGAAGAACCCGCCCATCATGGTGTTCGACGAGGCGACCTCGGCGCTGGACACCCGCACCGAGCGCGCCATCCAGGCGGAGCTGATGCGCATTTCGCGCGGCCGCACCGCCCTGGTGATCGCCCACCGGCTGTCGACCATCGTCGATGCCGACCGCATCCTGGTCATGGATCACGGCCGGGTGGTGGAGCAGGGCACCCACGAAGAGCTGCTGGCGCGCAAAGGCATGTATGCGCAGATGTGGGACCTGCAGCGCCAGCAGAGCGCGCTCGAGGCGGCCGCCACGCGCATCAGCCGCCAGCCGGTCAACCTGGTGACCCTGGTGGCGGCGGTGCTCGACGCGGCGCGCCCGCTGCTCGAGGCCAAGGGGGTGAACCTGTACACCTTGCTCAGCAGCGAGGCGGCGCGCATCACCGGCGACCCCAGCGCGCTGCAGCAGCTCATCTGGGATTTGTACGCGCACGCCGTCGCGGTCACGCCGCCCGGCGGCCGGGTCGAATTGCGGCTGGACCGCGCCGGCCCTGCGACCCGGCTCACTATCACCGACGGGCGCCCGCCGCACGATGAGGCGGCCGCGCAGGCGCCGGCGGACGGCGAGCCGGAGGTGCTGCGCAGCATGGCAGCGCTGGATCCGGCCCGCGCGCAGGCCGAGGCCGAGCGGCTGGGCGGAACGCTGCGCGTGGTGCCGGCGGCGGCCGGCGCGATGGCCTACACGCTCGAGTTTCCCTTGCGCGCCATCGACGAGCTGCCGGCTTCGGCGCAACCCGCCGCCATCGACCTGGCCGGCCGTTCGATCATGGTGGTGGATGACCAGGAGGACGCGCGCGGGCTGGTTGCCGAGGTGCTGGCCGATTGCGGCGCCGCGGTGCAGACATGCGCCAGCGGCGGCCAGGCGCTGGGCGTCCTGCAGCAAGGCGCGCCCGGGGACTGGCCGGACTTGCTGGTTTGCGACATCGCCCTGGGCGATATGGAAGGCTACCAGGTCATACGCCGCATCCGCGCCCTGGAAGCCGAGCGGGACGCGCCGCTGGGAGACCGCATGCCGGCCATCGCGCTGTCCGGCCATACCGGCGCGGAGGACCGCTTGCGCGCGTTGCTGGCGGGCTTCCAGGTCCACATTGCCAAGCCCGTGGATCCGCGCGAGCTGCTGGCCACCGTGGCTAGCCTGCTGCGGCCGGCGCAGCGGCGGGCTGCTTCTTCCTAGCGGCGCGGGCGCCGGCTTTCTTACTGTCAGGTGTAAGAAGTGCTTCGCCGCGGCGGCGGGCCGGGACGGGCCGCCCGTGGCACAGCGTTTGCGTAGCCCCTGGGACCGGCGGACCGGATTCTCCGGCGCCGGAGAGGCATGCAGGAGGCGAGCCATGCGTAACCGAAATCAGTCCCCGGAGCGGTATTACGCCGACGACTTCGATCGGCCGCGACGCGATTCGGGCGACGAGCGCGATGACGCGCATCAATACCGGCGCGAGCACTACACGCGGCAGAGCGGCCGCTGGGGCGCCGAAGAGCCGCCCTATGGCAGGCGCTATGGCGAGCGGCCGCAGGAGCAGGCCGGCACCGGGCGCCCCAACCGCCGGGGACCGCAATACGAACAGGGCGGACAGTATCCCGGCACCCGCGCCACCGGGCCGTTCGAGGGGCTGCGCAGCCGCAGCGCCGACCCCGGACAGAGCAGCTATGGCGGCTTTCGCGACGAGGACCCGCGCTGGCAGCGCCAGCAGCTCGACTACGGCGATGAGCCGTCCTATGGCGAATTCGAGGGCCAGTCCCACGACTGGAACTATGGCGAGCGCCGCGGCGACCCCTATGGCTGGCAAGGCCAGCCGCGCAGCAAATCGCAGCGCATCACCCCCAAAGGCTACGTGCGCAGCGACGAGCGCGTGCGCGAAGACTTGTGCGAGCGGCTCAGCCACAGCGGCCTGGACGTCAGCGACGTGTCGGTCGACGTCAGCGACGGCGTCGTCGCGCTGGAGGGCACGGTGCCCGACCGCCGCACCAAGCACGCCATCGAAGACTGCGCGGACGATTGCCTGGGCGTGACCGACATTCAGAACCGCATCCGCGTGGCGAGCGGCAATCATCCGGGCATGACTCGCATGGAGTGAGCCCGGCACACCCACCCGATATCGACGGAGATCACCATGAGCAATGAAACCATCGGCCAGCCCGGCGCGGACCAGCAGACCCGCATCGTCGGCAAGGGCAAGGCCACCGCGGACGGCCCGGGACCGGAGATCATGGCCGCCGACACCTTGACCGGCAATGACGTGTACAACCCCGCCAACGAGAAGCTCGGCACCATCCAGGACATCATGCTGGACGTTCCGCACGGCCGCATCGCGTATGCGGTGCTGTCGCATGGCGGCGTGCTAGGCATGGGCGACAAGCTGTACGCCATTCCCTGGAGCGCGCTGGTGCTGGACACCGACCGGAAATGCTTCGTGCTGGATGTCGGCAAAGACCGCCTGAAGAACGCCACCGGCTTCGACAAGGACCATTGGCCCAGCATGGGCGACCGCCAGTGGGCCCAGGAACTGTACGAGTACTACGACCAGCCTCCGTACTGGTAAGGGCCGTGCGCCCGCGGCGCCGCGCGGCGCCGCTTTCGATCCCGGCGGGCGCGCGGCGCCCGCCGTTCCTCGGTACTACGGAGCAACGACGATGATGGAAAACGAAACGCTGGCCGGGCGAGCAGTCCTGGTCACGGGCGGGGGCAGCGGCCTGGGCGCCGCCATTTGCGGCATGCTGGCGGCCGAGGGCGCCAGCGTCATGGTGGCGGACCTGGACGAGTCGCGCGCGCACCAGGTGGCGCGCCGGCTGGCAGAGGGCGGCGCGGCCGCGCGCGCGGTCGTCATGGACGTGGGCGACCAGGCCCAGGTGACGGCCGCGCTCGATGCAACAGTGCAGCATTATGGCAAGCTCGACGCGGTGGTCAACAACGCGGGCATAGACGTGACCGCGCCGATCGACGAGCTGGACGTGGCCGCCTGGGAGCGCGTGCTGCGCACCAACCTGACCGGCCCGTTCCTGATGGCCAAGCTGGCCAAGAGCCGCCTGGCGCCGGGCGGGCACATCGTCAACATCGCCTCGACCGCCGCGCGGCGCGCCTGGCCCAATGCCAGCGCCTATCACGCATCCAAATGGGGGCTGATGGGCTTGTCGCACGCGCTGCACGCGGAGCTGCGCGGCATGGGCCTGAAGGTGAGCGCGGTGATCGCCGGCGGCATGCGCACCCCGTTCCTGCTGGACCGGTTCCCCGATATCGACACGAGCTGCCTGCAGGACCCGGAGAACGTGGCGCGCGCCGTGCGCTTCGTCCTGACCCAGCCGGCCGAGACGGTAGTGCCGGAGGTCATGGTCCTGCCCATGAAGGAAACCTCATGGCCCTGACGCCCGCGGTCTTTCTCGACAAGGACGGCACGGTCCTGGCCGACGAGCCCTACAACGTCGATCCGGCGCGCATGAGCTATGCGCCGACGGCATTCGACGGCCTGCTGCGCCTGGGCGCGACGGGCCTGCCGCTGATCGTGATCAGCAACCAGCCCGGCGTGGCGCTGGGCTATTTCGATTGCGCCGCGCTGGCCGGCGTGGAACAGCGCCTGGCCGCCATGTTCCGGGCCGCGGGCGCCCGCCTCGCGGGCTTTTATTGGTGCCCGCACCATCCCGAAGGCTGCGTGCCGGGCTACGCGCGGGCCTGCGCGTGCCGCAAGCCGCGGCCCGGCCTGCTGCTGCGCGCGGCCCGGCAGCAGGGCATCGAACTGGCGACTTCCTGGTTCATCGGCGACATCCTCGATGACGTCGAGGCCGGCAATCGGGCCGGCTGCCGCACGTTGCTGCTCGACGTGGGCAGCGAAACCCAATGGCGGCCGGGCCCCTGGCGCACGCCGACGGCCCGGGCCGGGGGGCTGGGGCAGGCGGCGCGGCATGTGGTCGACGCTATGCGCGGCGTGCAGCGGGAGGCCGCATGAGAGACGATGCCGCCACGGCCTGGAAGAGCGCCCGTCACATCGTCTGCGTGCGCCTGGACAACCTGGGCGATGTGCTGATGACGACACCCGCGATGCGCGCCCTCAAGGCGCTGCCGGGACGGCCGCGCTTGACATTGCTGGCCAGCTCGGCCGGCGGGCAGGCGGCGCCGTTCCTGCCGGAGGTGGACGAGGTGCTGCGCTACGACGCCGCCTGGGTCAAGAACGACGCGCACGGCAACAGCCAGGACCTGGAACTGCCCGCGCGCCTGCGCCAGCTGCGGGCGGATGCCGCGGTCATTTTCACGGTCTACAGCCAGAGCCCGCTGCCGGCCGCGATGTTGTGCCACCTGGCGGGCATTCCGCGCACCCTGGCGCATTGCCGCGAGAATCCCTATCGGCTGCTCACCGACTGGGTGCGCGAACGCGAGCCCGAATCCGGCGTGCGGCACGAAGTGCAACGGCAACTCGACCTGGTGGCCGCGGTCGGCGCGCGCGCGGCCGACACCTCGCTGTCCTGGCGGGTAAGAGACGCCGACCGCGCCGCGCTGCGCCAGCGCCTGCATGAGCGCGGCGTCACCGAGCCGGATGGGTGGATCGCGGTGCATAGCGGCGCCAGCGCCGCTTCGCGCCGCTATCCCGCGGAGCAGTTCGCCGAGACCGTGGCCGCCTTGCGCGGCGAGGGGCGCCGCATCGTGCTGCTGGGCACGGCGGCCGAGCGCGGGCTGGGCGGCGCGCTGGCCGCACGGCGGCGCAGCGCGCCGGGCCTGGTCGACCTGTGCGGGGAGCTGTCGCTGGGCGAGCTGGCGGCGGCCATCGAAGGCGCCGCGGTGCTGATCTGCAACAACAGCGGGCCGGCGCATATCGCCGCCGCGCTGGGGGTGCCGGTGGTCGACCTGTATGCGCTGACCAATCCGCAGCACACGCCCTGGCAGACGCCGAGCCGGGTGCTGTACCACGACGTACCGTGCAAGTACTGCTATCGCAGCATCTGCCCGCAAGGCCACCACGCCTGCCTGGCCAAGGTCGAGCCGGCGCGGGTGGCGGCCGCCGCGCGCGAACTGCTGGCGCATCCGGCGCCCGCGCCAGCGCCCGTTGCCCCGTTGGCCACCTGAGCGCAAACCGGAAGAAGAGGAAACGACTATGTACTCGTTGGGAATCAATGCCGCTTTTCACGACTGCTCGGCCACGCTGGTGCGCGATGGCGTGGTCCTGGCGGCGGCGGAAGAAGAGCGGTTCACCCGCATCAAGCATGGCAAGCGCCCGGTGCCGTTCTCGACATGGCAATTGCCGTATCACGCCATCGACTACTGCCTGGCCGAAGCCGGCATTGCCTTGAGAGACGTCGACCAGTTGGTCTATGCCTTCGACCCGGCGCTGCTGCCGGACCCGCCCCAGGCCGACGGCCACATCGTCCTGCCGCTCGAGCCGTCGCGCGCGACGGCGCGGCCCCACGAGGGCTCGCCCTGGGACCCCTTGTTCACCTCGTACGTGCTCAACGCGCCGCGCCAGTTGCTGGACGGCGCGCCCCACCACCTGAAGGCCCGTTTCGAAGGCCTCACGCTGGACCATATCCTGTCGCGCTGGACCTTCCTGGACCACCACCTGAGCCACGAGGCCAGCGCCTTCCTGGCCGCGCCGTGCGAGGAATCGGCGGTGCTGACGCTGGACGGCCGGGGCGAGCGCACCAGCACCAGTTTCGGCCTGTTCCGCGACGGCCGCTATACCCGCCTGAAGCAGATCGAGCTGCCGCATTCGCTCGGGCTGCTGTACGAGGAGGTGACCCGCTACCTGGGCTTCCTGCATTCCTCGGACGAATACAAGGTGATGGCGCTGGCCTCGTTCGGGCAGCCGGAGTACCTGCGCCAGTTCCGCGAGATCGTGCGGCTGGAAGAGCAGGGCGGCTACCGCCTGGAGCCGGCGCGGCTGGAGCAGCGTTTCGGTCCCGCGCGCAAGCGCGGCGCGCCGTTCGAGACGCGCCACAAGAACCTGGCCAGTTCCCTGCAGCACGTGCTGGAGGAGACCGCCTTGCACATGGCCGGATGGCTGCATCGCGAGACCGGCGCGGCCAATCTCTGCATGGCGGGCGGGGTGGCCCTCAATTGCGTCATGAACGCGCGCCTGAGCCGGGATGGGCCGTTCGACAGCGTCTGGGTGCAGCCCGCCGCGGGCGATTCCGGCACCTCGCTGGGGGCCGCGCTGTACGTGGACCACCAGCGGCGCGGCGGGCCGCGGCGCTGGGCCATGGAGCACGCCTATCTCGGGCCCGCCTACGACGATGAGGAGATCGAGCGCTTCTTGTACCGTTCCAGGCTGGCGTTCCGCAAGCTCGACGACGTGGCCGAAGAGGCGGCCGAGTTGCTGGCCCAGGAGAAGATCCTCGGCTGGTTCCAGGGCCGCATGGAGTTCGGGCCGCGCGCGCTGGGCGCGCGCTCCATCCTCGCCTCGCCGCTGGACAGCGGCATGCAGGCCCGCCTCAACGGCCTCAAGGACCGCGAGGATTTCCGGCCGGTGGCGCCGGTCGTGCTGGAGGACCGCGCCCATGAATGGTTCGATGCGCGCGGCGAACAGCCGCTGTGCGCCCCGTTCATGCTGTTCGTCTATGACGTGCTGCCGCATCGCGCGGCGCAGATCCCGGCCGTGCGCCACATCGACGGCACGGCGCGCGTGCAGACCGTGCGCCGCGACCAGAACGCGCGCTATCACGACTTGCTGGCGGCATTCGAACGGCGCACCGGCGTGCCGGTGCTGGTCAATACCTCGTTCAACACGCGCGGCGAACCGGTGGTGTGCTCGCCGCGCGACGCGGTGGAGTGCTTCTGGACGTCGCCGCTGGACGCCCTGGTCATCGGCTCGTACTTGCTGGAGAAACCCCGATGAGCACGCAGGCAGAGCCGATCCTCGTGTCGGTGGTGGTGCCCACGTACCGGCGCCCGCAGTTGCTGGAGCGCTGCCTGCAGGCCTTGCTGGCCCAGGACTTCCCGGCCGATGCCTACGAAATCATCGTCTGCGACGACGCGGACAGCCCGCAGACGCGCCGCCAGGTGCGCGAGCTGGCCGCCGCCGCCGGCGGCGCGCCAGCCTTGCGCTACCTGGCCGTCACGGGCACCCGCGGCCCGGCGGCGGCGCGCAACCTGGGGTGGCGCCATGCGCGCGGCCGGATCATTGCCTTCACCGACGACGACACGATCGCCGATCCCGACTGGCTCGGCCAGGGCGTGCTGGCGCTGCGGCCCGGCATCCAGGCGGCGGCCGGCCGCACCGACATGCCGATCCCGGAGATCCCGACCGACTATGAGCGGGACGCCGCGGGCCTGACCCGCAGCGAGTTCATCACCGCCAATTGCTTCGTGCGGCGCGGCGCGCTGGAAGAGGTGGGCGGCTTCGACCAGCGCTACACAATGGCGTGGCGCGAAGATTCAGACCTGTTCTTCGCCTTGCTGGAACGCGGCATGGAAGTGGTGCGGGCGCCGGCGGCGCGGGTGCTGCATCCCTTGCGGCCGGCGCCGTTCGCGGCCGGCCTGGGGATGCAGAAGAAGGTCATGTTCGACGTATTGCTGTATCGCAAGTACCCGCGGCTCTACCGCGCCCGGGTGCGGCAGGGACCGCCCTGGTTCTACCTGTCCGTGGCGCTGTCCCTGGTTGCGGCGCTGGCGGCGGCCGCGGCCGGCTACTGGATCGCCGCGGCCGTGCTGGGCGGCATCTGGCTGGCCTTGACGGGCTACTTCTTCGCGCGGCGCCTGGCCGGCGTCTCGCACGCCCCGTGGCACGTGGCCGAGCTGGCATTGACCTCGGCCGCCATTCCGCTGCTGTCGATCGGCTGGCGCCTGGTGGGCGCGGCGCGCTACGGCGCGAGGTTTCCATGAGCGCGTCCCCCGACATCGGCGAACGGCCGGCCCGCATAGCGGTGTTCCGGGCCTTGCAGCTGGGCGACATGCTGTGCGCCGTGCCGGCGCTGCGGGCCTTGCGGCAGGCTTTTCCGGCGGCCTGGATCACCCTGATCGGCCTGCCCGGGGCGCGCGGGTTCGTGCAGCGGTACCGCCATTATGTCGACGAGCTGCTGGAGTTTCCCGGCACCGCGGCGTTTCCGGAGCAGGCGGCGCGCGAACAGGCCTTGCCGGCCTTCTACGAACAGGCGCGCCGGCGCCGCTTTGACGTGGCGCTGCAGTGCCACGGCAGCGGGCAGCATTCCAACGATATCGTGCGTTGCCTGGGCGCCCGCCAGTGGGCCGGCTTCGTGCCCACCGAGGCCGAGGCCGTGCCCGGCTGCCGTATGCCCTGGCCCGACCGGCTGCCCGAGCCGCTGCGCTACCTGGCATTGCTGCGCTACCTGGGGATCCCGGCGTTCGATTCTTCGCTCGAACTGCCCTTGACCGAGCAGGAAGAGCAGGGCGCCGAGGCGCTGCTGCGGCAGGCCGGCCTGGATCCCGCCCGTACCGTGCTAGTGCATCCCGGCGCGCGGCTGCCGTCGCGCCGCTGGCCGGCCGCGCGCTTCGCCGAAGTGGCGGCGGCCCTGGCGGAGCAGGGGTGGAAAGTGGCGCTGACCGGAACCGATGAAGAGGCGGAGCTGGTCTGCGCCGTATGGCGCGACTGCGGCGGACGGGCCGTCAACCTGTGCGGCCGCACGTCGCTGGGCGAGCTGGCGGCGCTGGTGCGGCGCTGCCGCCTGGTGGTCTGCAACGATACCGGCATGTCCCATGTGGCCGCCGCGGTGCGCACCTGCAGCGTGGTGATCGCATCGGGCAGCGACGTGCGGCGCTGGGCGCCGCTGGACAGCCGCCGCCACACGGTCCTTGCCATGAACATGCCGTGCCGGCCCTGCAGCCATGCGGTCTGCCCGATCGGCCATCCCTGCGCGCTGGGCGTGACAGTGCCCGAGGTGCTGGCGCGGGTCCGGCGACAACTCGAAGAGGCGCAACATGTCCCGTCCTGACATCGCCGCTGCGCGGCGCCTGCGCGTGCTGGTCTGGCACGTGCACGGCAATTATCTTCATTCCCTGACGCAGGCGCCGCACGACTTCTACGTGCCGCAGCGCGAGGGCGGCGGCCCCGGCTATGGCCCGCTGGGCAGGAAGATTCCCTGGGGCGACAATGTGCACGCGGTGCCCGCCGAGCAGGTGCGCGACCTGCCGCTCGATGTCGTGGTGTACCAGTCGACCCACAACCTGGCGGACGCGCCCGCGCTGCTCTCGCCGGCGCAACGGCGCCTGCCATGCGTCTACATCGAGCACAATCCGCCCGCCCCGCTGGCCGCCGAGACGGTGCATCCCTTTCGGCACGACCATGGGCTGCTGGTGCACGTGACGCCCTACAACGCCGTCATGTGGGATGCGGCGGACATGCCGCAGTGGGTGGTCGAGCATGGCATCGCCGACCCCGGCCACCTGTATCGGGGCGAGTTGGCGCGCGGCATCGTGGTCGTCAATCACCTCATGCGCCGCGGCCGCAGGGTCGGCGCCGACTTGTACGCCGAGGCCGCCGCCGAGCTGCCGCTGGACCTGATCGGCATGGAGTCGGCCGAAACCGGCGGCCTGGGGGAGATTCCCAACATGGAAGTGGCCGCCTTCATGGCGCGCTACCGCTTCTTCTTCAGCCCGGTGCGCTATGCCAGCCTGGGCCTGTCGCTGGTCGAAGCGATGATGTGCGGGGTGCCGGTAGTGGGGTTTGCCGCCACCGAATTGCCGTGCGTCATCACCAGCGGCCGCGACGGCTATGTGGACACGCGGCCCGGCCGCCTGCACGAAGTCATGCGCCAGCTGCTGCATGAACCGGCGCTCGCGCGTGAATGGGGCGACGCGGGCCGGCGCACGGCGCTGGAGCGGTTTTCACTCGACCGGTTCATCGATGACTGGAACCAGGTGTTCGCCACGTTGACGGAGGCAACATGAAAGACAACCACACTGCATCGCAGCGGATACTCGTGGCCGGCGGCGCCGGCTTCCTGGGGGCACACCTGTGCCGCCGCCTGTTGCTGCAAGGCAACGAGGTCATCTGCGCGGACAATTTCCACACTGGCCGCCGGGAGAACCTGGCGGCCCTGGCGGCGCATCCGCGCCTGACCGTGCTGCGGCACGATATCGCCCAGCCGCTGCCGGACGATATCCAGGTCGACCGCATCTACAACCTGGCCTGCCCGGCCTCGCCCGTGCATTACCAGGCCGACCCCGTGGCCACGCTGCGCACCTGCGTGCAGGGCGCGACCCAGCTGCTGGAACTGGCGGGACGCACCGGCGCGCGGATCCTGCAAGCCTCCACCAGCGAGGTCTATGGCGACCCGCTGGAGCACCCGCAGCGCGAGGCCTACTGGGGCCACGTCAACCCCGTCGGCCCGCGCTCCTGCTATGACGAGGGCAAGCGCTGCGCCGAGACGCTGTTCATGGAATACGGCCACCGTCGCGGCGTGACCGTGAAGATCGCGCGCATTTTCAACACCTATGGCCCGCGCATGGCGGCCGACGACGGCCGCGTGGTGTCCAATTTCATCGTGCAGGCGCTGGCGCGCCGGCCGCTCACCATTTATGGCGACGGCAGCCAGACCCGTTCGTTCTGCTATGTGGAAGACCTGATCGATGGGCTGGTGCGGCTGATGGAAAGCCCGCCGGAGCTCAGCCAGCCGGTCAACCTGGGCAACCCGGCCGAGATCACGGTGCGGCGCATGGCCGAGCTGGTGCGCGAGCTGACCGGCTCGAACGTGCCCCTGCAATACCGCGAGCTGCCGCAGGATGACCCGACGCAGCGCTGCCCCGACATTGCGTTGGCGCGCACCCGCCTGGGCTGGCAGCCCGTGACGCCGCTGGCGGTCGGGCTGCGGCGCACGGTCGAGTATTTCCAGGCCCTGGCCGGGGCGTCGCCCGAACGCGCGCCGGCATTGAGCGCCCAATGAGGCTGGAACATGGACTTGTCCGGTAGCGTCGTCGCCATTTCGCCGCATTTCGACGACGCCGTGTTCAGTTGCGGCAACTTGCTGGCGGCACGACCGGGCAGCACGGTGCTCACCGTCTACTCGGCGGTGCCGGGCAGCGCCACGCCGGCGCCCGACTGGGACCGGCGCTGCGGCTTCGAGCGGGCTGACCAGGCGGTGCTGGCGCGCCACGAGGAGAATCGCGCCGCCATGGCGGTGCTCGGCGCGCGCGGGCTGGGCCTGGACTTGCTGGACGACCAGTATGGCGGGCCGCGTGCCGAAGCGGGCCGGCTCACCGGCGCGCTGGCCGCCGCGTTGAACACCCTGGGGCCCGACGTGGTGCTGTTGCCGCTCGGATTGTTCCATCGCGACCACTTGCGCACATCGGATGCGGCGTTGACGGTCTGGCGCTTGTTCCGCGACGTCATGGACACCGCCTGGCTTGCTTATGAAGAGGCGCTGTACCGCTGCAAGCCGGGCCTGGTGCAAAAGCGGCTGGCCGAACTGCGCGAGCAGCGCGTGCTCGCCACGCCGCTGAGCGGCCCGGCGCCGGTCGATCCGGACCGCAAGACGCGCGCCGTGGCGGCGTACGCCAGCCAGCTCCAGGCGCTGGGCCTGGTGCCGGGTAAGGGCGACGATGCCGCGCCGGAACGGTACTGGCGGCTGCAATTGGCGGAAGGGGAAAAGCAGTGACCGTACCGGCCCGTGTGTCCGTGGTGGTGCTCACACACAACCGGCGCGAGGAGTTGATGCGCACGCTCCAGCGGCTGGCCCGCCTGCCGGGCCGGCACCCCGTCATCGTGGTCGACAACGGCAGCACGGATGGCACGGCGCAAGCGGTGATGCAACAATTCCCCGGCATCGAACTGGTGCGCGCGGCGGCCAACCTGGGCGCCGCCGGCCGCAACCTGGGCGTGCGCGCGGTCGGCACCGAATATGTGGCGTTCTGCGACGACGATGCCTGCTGGGAGCCCGGCGCGCTGGAGACGGCGGTGCGGATCATGGACGCCACGCCGGAAATGGGCGTACTGGCCGCCCGCATCCTGGTGGGCGAACAAGGGCGTCCCGACCCGGCCTGCGGCGTCATGGAGGAAAGCCCCTTGCCGGAACAGCCCGGGGTTGGGCCGGGCCTGCTGGGGTTCATGGCGGGCGCTTGCGTGATGCGCACCGAGGCCTTCCGCCGCGCGGGCGGCTATTGGCCGCCGCTCCTCATCGGCGGCGAGGAACACCTGCTGGCCTTGGACATCCTCGAGCACGGCTGGCGCATTGTCTATGCGCCGGCGGTATGCACCCGCCACTGGCCGTCCACGGCCCGCGACGCGCCGCTGCGGCGCCGGTTGCTGGCCCGCAATGCCGTGTGGACGGCCTGGCTGCGCCTGCCCGCCGACATGGCCTGGCGCGCCACGCTGCGCGAGTTCCGGCTGCAGCCCACGGCGCGCGCGCGCCTGCGCCTGGCGCGCGACGTGAGCCGGGGCCTGGCCGCCGTGCTGGCGCGCCGGCGGGTCGTGTCGCCCCGGGTACGGGAATTGCTCGCCTGTGTCGAGCATTGATCTCCCTGGAGGCTATATGTCATTGATTGTTGCAGCCCGCTTTCAGACCTTCGACCAGGCCGAGGCGGCCGCGCGCAGCCTGTTCGGGGCCGGCTTCCGCGACGAGGATATGCATACCTTCTATGTGAACATCGCCGGCGAGCACGCCCGCTATCCGGTGGGAGGCGACCGCAAGGCCGATCCCGATGCGCGCGGCGCCTCGATCGGGGCGGTGGTGGGCGCGGCGGCGCTGGGCATCGGGTTCGCGCTGATATGCGCCGTGATTGCCTGGCAGATCGATCCCTCGGCCATCGCGGTCACCGCGGCTGGCGGGGTGGGTGCGTACATCGGCGCGCTGGCCGGCGCCTTGTGGGTCACCGGCCAGGGCCGGCGGCTGCGGCGCGGCGCGTGGGCGCGCGATGTCCACCCCGAGGTGCGCCAGGCGGGCGTACTGCTGGCCGTCCATATCGCGCCCGACCAGGAGGGCCGCGCAGTGGCCCTGCTGCGCGAAGCGGGCGGCGTGGATGTCGAGCGCGCCAATGGCCGCTGGATGAACGGCAAATGGGAGGACTTCGACCCCCTGACGCCGCCGCAGCGCGAGCCGGCCCAACCGGGCTCGGCGCCGGCGCGCCAGGCCTGAGGCGCCGGTCAGCGTTCCAGCCTGGCCACCATGCGCGGCCCCAGCGTGCGGCGGCGCGATGCGTAATCGCGCCAGGGGTCGGGCCCGGCTTGCAGCGTGTCCAGCGCGTTGCGGATGTTGAACACCGCGCCGCGCAAGTCGTTGTCCTCGTCCAGGGTTTCCCAGGCGATCGGCATGGAGACCGGGGCGCCGGCGCGCGCGCGCACCGCGAACGCGGCCACGGCGGTAGCGCCATTGCCGTTGCGCAGATAGTCCACGAAGATCTTGCCGCGCCGCCGCGCCTTCGACATGTTGGCGGTGAAGTCGGCCGGCGACTCGCGCGCCAGCTGCGTGGCCAGCGCCTGGGCAAACGCCTTGACCGTATCCCAGGGCTGGGTCGGCCGCAGCGGGGCGACCACATGCAGCCCCTTGCCGCCGGTCGTCTTCAGGAAGGGCACCAGCCCCACGTCCTCGAGCAGGGCCTTGGCGCGTCGGGCGCCTTGCACCACTGCGCGCCACGATACGCCCGGGCCCGGATCGAGGTCCAGGGTGATGCGGTCCGCCTTGTCGTGGTGGGGCGCGCGCGCGCCCCAGGTGTGGAATTCGATGGCGCCGTACTGCACCAGGGCGAGCAGCCCCGCGACTGATTCGATGATCAGGCCGGTATCGTCCGCCGCCACGCCGTCGGGCAGGGTCGAGCTCAGGTGCTTCTGAAAGAAGCAGGTGGCGTCGGCGCCTTCCGGACAGCGCAGCAGCGCCACGCGCCGGCCTTCCAGATGCGGCATCATGTGGGCGCCGATGGCTTCGTAGTAGCGCGCCAGATCGCCCTTGGTGGTGTCCGGCTCGTGCAGGACCACGCGGTCCGGATGGGTGATGGTCACGCCGGCATGGCGGCTGCGGGTCTTGGCCACGGAGTCTCCTTGGGCGGCGCGCGGCGCCATCTGGTCGACCGGCCGGGCGATCTCGGCCCCCGCCTGGCTGGCCGGCTTGTCTTCGCGCAGGCCCAGGAACACGGCCTGGCGCAGCAGTTTATCGCGCGTCCAGCCGGCATAGCGTATTTCCGCCACCAGTTCCGGTTGCACCCACGTGATGTCGCGCTGCGCCGCGCCGTGGAAACGCTGTCCGGAGCGGGGCGCTTGCGCAAACGGACTGGTGGCGCGGCGCAGGGGACGCAGGCGGCGGGCCAGCATGTCGAGCGTGCGCGAGTCGAACCCGGTGCCGACCCGCCCGGCATAGTCCAGGCGCTTGCCCTGGCGCAGCCCCAGCAGCAGCGAACCCAGGTGCGAGCGCGAGCCCGCCGGGGCGGTATAGCCGCCGATCACGAATTCCTGGCGGGGCTGGCATTTGAGCTTGAGCCAGGTGCTCGACCGCCCGGCGACATACGCGGAGTCCAGGCGCTTGCAGATCAGGCCCTCCAGGCTGAGGCGGCAGGCCTCGGTCCAGGCCGCCGCCCCTTCGGTGTCGTCGGCGACTTCGAGGCGCTGCGTCAGCAGCAGCGGCGCATCTTCGGGCAGCTCGGCCAGCAATGCCTCCAGCATGGCCTGGCGCTCGGCCAGGGGCAGGCGGCGCAGGTCGCGGCCGTTCCAGTAGGGCAGGTCGAAAGCCACGAAACGCAGGCCTTGTCCGTCGCCGTCCAGCGCGTTCTGTAATGCCTGGAAATCGGAGATACCGCGCTCGTTCAGGCAGACGACCTCGCCATCCAGCCAGCCTGCGCCGAGTTCCAGGCGCCCCAGCGCCTCGGCCAACGGCTTCATCCGGGTGGTCCAATCGTTGGCGTTGCGGCTGGCCAGGCGGGCCGTGCGCCCTTGCAGCGCGCACATGATGCGGTAGCCGTCGTACTTCATTTCATATGACCAGCCGGAGCCGCTGGGCGGGCGGTCGACCAGGGTGGCCAATTGCGGCGCGAGATCGCGCGGCATGGCGGCGGCGCGGCCGGGAGGCCGCGTCTTGGCGCCGGACTGGCGCGCCGCCTTGGCGCTTGCGCGGGCGGCCGGCGGCGGCCGGCGCACCCGCCTCGGCATCGTCGCCCGGCACAGTATGCGCGTCGTCGAGCTTGCGCAGCAGCCACTGGTCTTCCTCTTTGCTGATCCGCAGCAGCACCCAGCCGCCCTGCAGCCGCCCACCTTCCAGTTCAAAGCGCAAATGACCGCGCGCGAGGCCCCGCGCCGGATCGCCGGAGGGCTTCCAGGTGCCGCTGTCCCAGATATCGACATGGCCGGCGCCGTACTGGCCCTTGGGGATGTCGCCTTCGAAGCCGCCGTACTCGAGCGGGTGGTCCTCCACATGCACCGCCAGGCGCTTGACTTCGGGATCGCGCGATGGCCCTTTGGGCACGGCCCAGCTGACCAGCACACCATCCAGTTCCAGGCGGAAGTCATAGTGCAGGCGGCGCGCCTGGTGACGCTGCACGACGTAGGCGAGCGGCTGGTCGCGCGACCGGCGCGCGCGCGCCGCGCCGGCCGGCTCGCCGGTCGAGCTGAAATCGCGTTTGTCGCGGTAGCGGGTCAGCGACCGGTCCACGGCCATGCCCCGTCAGGCCGCCTTGCGGCGGCTGCTGGCCGCGCTGCTCTTGCGCGCGGCCGTCTTGCGGGCCGGCGTCTTGCGTGCGGTCTTGCGCGGCGCGCGCTTGGCTGCCTTCTTGGCCGTCTTCTTGGCCGGCGCGGCCTTGCCGTCGCCGCCGCGGCGCTCGATGCTCTGCTTGAGCATCGACATCAGGTCGATGACCTTGGCCGAGCCGCGCGGCGCTTCCTCGCCCGGTTCGGCCAGTGCGTGGGTCTTGCCCGATTCGATCTTGCGGTCGATGGCGGCGAGCAAGTCGTCGCGGTATTCGTCGCGGTAGCGCTCGGGATCCCAGCTTTGCGTCATGTCGTCCACCAGGCGCAGCGCCATCTCCATTTCGCGGGCGCCGGGCGCGTGCTCCTTGCCGTGCGGCAGGTTCAGGTCGTCGGCCGCGACGATCTCGTCCGCATAGCGCATGGTGATGAGCATCAGCGCATCCCCCAGCGGCAGCAAGGCCGCCAGGTACTGCCGCGTGTGCAGCACTACCTGGGCCAGCCCCAGCCGGCCGCTTTTGCGCAGCACTTCGCGCAGCAAGACATAGCCTTTCTCGCCGCGCCGGTCCGGCGCCAGGTAGTAGGGCGTGTCGAAGTAGTACAGCGGCACCTCGGCCGCCTCGACGAAGTCCAGCACATCGACCGTCTGCGTCGCGGCCGTGTTGGCCTGGCGGAAGTCCTCGTCGTTCATGAAGACATATTCGCCTTTTTCGTATTCGTAACCCTTGACGATGTATTCCGCATCGATGGCCTTGCCGGTGCGCTTGTTGATGCGCTGGTAGCCTACCGGCGCATTGTCGCGCCGGTCGATCCAGTCGAAGTCCAAGCGTCCCGAGCGCGCGGCGGCATATACCACCACGGGAACATGTACCAGGCCGAAGGTGATGGCGCCTTTCCAGACTGTACGCGGCATGTTTGCTCCTTGCGGGCCGCCGGCCGGGAGCCGCGCGGCGCGTGATCTGCCGGCTCGCCAGCAATTTCCGGGCCCGCCTCGCCGCGATGGCATCTCTGCTTGCAAAATGCGCGACAAGGTCGCATTTCGCGGCGTGCCGGCGTACTACCATGCACATATGGTCAGGAGAATCCCATGACGACACGCAAACCCGCCAGACCCGCCCCGGCGCGGCAAGCGGCCCATCGCGCCGACGCCCCGGAAGGCGGCAAGATCCTGCCGCCGCGCGATCCCGTGGATGTGCCGCGCCAGCCGCCCAGGCCGGACGCCAGTACGCCGGACGAGGCCGCCAAGGACAGCCGTCCCGTGCGCGACAATCGCGACGACTCGAACTGGGCCGACGGCTCCAAGCCGCGCCCGCACGCCAAGAATACGCGCACGCATTTGCTGTAGCCCGGCCGCCGCGCCCCGTCAGCCGGCGCGCAGGAAATGCCACAGGCGCCGTTCGTCGGCGTTGAGCCCGCGCGGGCCGGCGGGCGCCGCGCCGCGCGGCGGCAGGCGCGCTTCCTGGTAGGCCGCCAGGATGGCCGGATGGATATAGCAGCGGCGGCATACTGCCGGCGTGTTGCTCAGGCGCCGCGCGACCTGCTTGACGACCTCGACGATGACGCGCCTGGCTTCGGTTTCGCTGGCGGCCGGCTGTCGCTGCAGCAGCGCGAACGCCATGACGGAGCCGGCCCAGGTGCGATAGTGCTTGGCGGTGAAGGCGCCGCCGCCCGCCTGCTTCAGATAGGCATTGACCAGTTCCGAGCGGATCGCGCGCGGTTCGCCGTCGGCGTCGCGGTAGTGGAACAGTTCCTGGCCGGGCAGGTCCAGGCAGCGCTTGACCGTACGCGCGATGCGCGCGTCCGTCACGGTCACGTCATGCGCCACGCCGCTCTTGCCGGTGAAGCGCAGCCGCAGCTTGTCGCCGGCCACTGCTGTGTGGCGCCGTTTCAACGTGGTCAATCCGTACGAGCCGTTGGCGCGCGCGTACTCGCGCGTGCCGATGCGTATCAGGGTGATCTCGAGCAGGCGCATCAGCACGGCCAGGACCTTTTCCTGCGACAGCGCGGGGCGCGCCATGTCGCGCTCGACCTGCTTGCGGATGCGCGGCAGGCAGGCCGCGAACTCTGCCAATTGGTCGTATTTGCCGGCATCGCGCAGCGCGGTCCAGTCAGGGTGGTAGCGGTATTGTTTGCGGCCCCGGGCGTCGCGGCCGGTGGCCTGCAGGTGCCCGTTCGCCCGCGGGCATATCCAGACATCCGTATAGGCGGGCGGAATGGCCAGCGCGTCGATGCGCCGGATCACGTCCCGGTCGACGATGCGCCGTCCGCGCGTGTCGAAGTAGTGGAATTTACCCGTGCGGCCGCGCCGCCGGCTGTAGCCCGGCCGGCGGTCGTCTACATAGACCAGGCCGGCGTCGCTGGGCGCCGGGTATGGAGGTTGCTGCGCGTCAGGCTGTTGCGAAGCTGTGGACACGGAGGTTTTTATGGAAGGTTCCCTGAAAGATATGACCGTGGCGATTCTGGCGGTCGACGGTTTCGAGCAGGTCGAGCTGACCGGCCCGCGCGATGCGCTGCAGCGGGAGGGCGCGCGCACGGCGCTGATCTCGGCCCGCCGCGAACCGGTGCAAGGCATGCACCATGACCGCAAGGCGGACCGGTTCGACGTCGACCTCAGTTTCGCCGAGGCCCAGCCGGCCGAGTTCGACGCCGTGCTGTTGCCCGGCGGCGTGGTCAACGCCGATGAAATCCGCATGCACCCCAAGGCGCGCGAATTCGTGCGCGCCATGCACGAGCAGGGCAAGCCGATCGCCGTGATCTGCCATGGACCGTGGCTGCTGGTGTCGGCGGACCTGGTGCGCGGGCGCACGTTGACGAGCTGGCCGTCGCTGCAGGACGACCTGCGCAATGCCGGCGCCCACTGGGTCGACCAGGAGGTGGTTGTCGACGGCAAGCTGGTCAGCAGCCGCAAGCCGGACGACATCCCGGCGTTCAACCGCGAAATGCTGCGCGTCTTCCAGACGGCGGCGGCCCGCTGAGCCGGACGCGGCGCGCGCCACGCTATGAGCGGCGCGCGCCCGCGCCGCGGTTGCGCTGGCTTTGCTGGTCCTGGCCCGAGCCGACCTGCGTGGCGTGGCCGTCCTTTTTCGAACGATTCTGGGCGTCGCCGTGGCTTTTCTGCGCTTCGCGCGGGGTATCGTCCCGGGTGGCGGGGGAGGGCTGTGATTGCGATTTCATGGTGGGCTCCTTGGCTGGCTGCGCGGGAGCAGGAGGCTCGCCGGCTTGCCAGGCTTGGTAGTAGTGCGGCAGGCGCGACAGCGCATAGCGCGCGCTGGCCTGGCGGATAACATTGCGGCCGCCGGAAAACCGGCGGGTTTCGGTATAGACCGTGGGCCGCGCATCGGCCGCGCCGGCACGGAACAGCCATGCGTAGCACTGGGTGCCGGGCGGAATGCCATCGGCCGTATCGTCGGTGACGCCCGTATTGGCGATCGCGACCGAGGCGGGGCTGAGACGGCTCGCTCCCAGCACCATGGCGCGCGCCACCGCCTCGCTGGTGAGATTGCAGCGCTGCAGGAGTCCGGCGTCGATGCCCAGGCAGCGGATCTTCGCCTGCGGGGCGTAGGTGACGAACGCACAATCGAGCAGTTCTCCGGCGCCAGGCACATCGGCCAGCGTCGCGGCGATCAGGCCCGCCGTGCAGGATTCGGCGGTCACCAGCACCAGCGAGTGTTCGGACATGAAGCGGGCAACGCGTTCGACTTCGTTCATGGCGGATGCTCCGTTAGCGCGCGGCCTGGTCGCCGCCGGTGCGGGCGCCGACGATCATTTCCGTGGCCCAGTTCAGCAGGATGGACGTATACGAGCGTTGCGCCGATTTGTCCGTCAGGGCGTGGTCCGCGCCGTCGACGATCCGGTGTGTCATCGAGTGCGCCTGCCGGAACGCCGAGCGGTAGTTCATGATGGTGGAGTGGGGAATGAAGGCATCATGTTCGGACTCCACGATCAGCACATCTCCTGTAAAAGCTTCGCAAGCGGCCAGGGCGCGGTTCTCGTCAGGCCCCACCCGCGTCAGGCGGTAGGCCTGCAGGCTTTCGCGGCTCAGCGAACCCTTGGGGCGGTCCCATTCCTCGTCGCGATACAGCGCCGGCACGTGCAGCGCCAGCCACTTCACTGGCCGCAAGGTCGAGAGGATGGCGGCCAGGTAGCCGCCGTAGCTGCTGCCGACCACCGCCACCTCGCTGGCGTCGATGGCCGGATGCCGCAGCAGGCAGTCGTATGCCGACACGACATCGCGCAGGTTGTCGGCGCGCGACACGCGCGAGCGCTGCGCCTCGGTGGCGGCGTGGCCGCGCAGGTCGAAAGTCAGGCACACGCAGCCCAGCCCGGCGATGCTGCGGGCGCGCACCAGGTCGAAGGCTTGGCTGCCGCCCCAGCCATGTACGAACAGCACCCCGGGGATCTTCGCCTCGGGAGCCAGGAATGTGCCCGACAGCCGCTGGCCTTCCACCGGGATCGAGACGGACTCACTGTGTGTCGCCATGTCCCACCACTCCTGCCGATTTGGCGATGCGGCCGACCGTCGGGTCCTCGTCGTCGAACACGATGCTGGCGCCCGCGGGATGGGCCTGGCCGGCGCCGTAGCTCTCGGTAGTGCGCGCGCGCACCCGGGGCAACGACGGGTCGTCGCGCAGCGCTTCCAGCGCGCAGATTTCGGCCATGCTGGCGCCGCCGGCCCGCCACGACTGTTCCAGCACGCCGCACCGGCAATCGCCTTGCGGACCCCGGCCTTCGGCCACGTCATAGTTGCGGCGCGAGGCGAAAAAGCCTGCGTAGCAGTCAGCGACGGCGCCATCGTAGCGGCGCGCCAGCCCGATGGCGCGCTGCAGGGGGGCAGGCCAGTGCTGGGCCGCGAGGTTGTCCAGGCCGCCCCGCACGAACAGGATGTCGGAGCCGCCGTAGACTGGCTTGCCGGCGTTGTCGCGGGTCAGGTGCTGGGTGCCCACGTAGCTCGCGGCCATGACCGGCAGCCGCACGGTGCCGACGCTGTAGGTGGTGACTGCATCGAGATGTTCCTCCAGCACCAGCCCGCAGCGCGCGATGTCGTCGGCATTCTGGGCTCGGATCGCTTCCTGCAGTTCGATGGCGTCCCGCACGGTGCGCTGGCCGCGGCCCGCCGTGGCCTCGACCGGCTTGATGCGCACGGGGCCAGCGCGCAGCAGCAGGTGGCCGGCCAACTGGGCATCCTCGGGAGAAAACACCGTGTAGCCGGCCAGCACCGCGCCCTGCAGGCGCGCTTGCAGCCGGGCGGACCAGCCGGCTGGCGGCACGGTCCAGGCGTTGGGCGGCGTGGGATGGGTAATGGCCTTGGTGGATACGAAATCGTAAGGAACCACGCCGCCGTACAGGTCGGCCTCGCCGGCGATCCCCAGGCGGGTCGCGGCCGCGGCGCCCAGCGTCATGGCCGGTACGTAGTAAAGTCGGCGCGCCGCGCCGGCCGGGTGGGCGGGCGGCTCGTAATCGACGTCGCAGGCGCAGCCCAGCAGTCCCGCCAGCCGCCTGGCCAGTTCCTGGTGGCTGGCGGTTTCATGGGCGGATGCGCCAAGCCGGCGCGGATAGGCGACGACCAGATCGGGGCGGGCAACGGCATCGGACGAGCGGAGCATGGACGGCCTTGCAAGAATCAGACGACTGGCGCTACGCACGCCGCGTGCCTGACCGGATCAGCCGTTCAGCCAACGCATGAACCAGGCCAGCAGGGCCAGCAGCAATGCGGCGACGGCCCATACCCGGGCGACTTCCCAGACTCTCTTCAGTCCCCGATTTTTCATGCGCAACTCCCTGTTTTAAAAAGGAAAAAATTCTTGTCACGATTGTCGTGAACGGGTGCGCGACGCAGATTTCATGCCCGCCCGGGGCGCGGCCGGGGAAAGAAATAGGTTACAGGGTTGTTCAGCTTGCTGTAAGAAATGCTAAAACACGGGTTTCGTCTTATTTGCCACCACGGAGATTGCATGCTCGAGTTTTTGCAGACCCTTAGTTGGGCCGCCGTTTTTCAGATCATTCTCATCGACATTCTGCTGGGCGGCGACAACGCCGTGGTCATCGCGCTGGCCTGCCGCAATCTGCCGCCCAAGCAACGCATGCAGGGCATCCTGTGGGGCACCGCCGGCGCCATCGGCCTGCGCGTGGTGCTGATCGGCTTCGCGCTGACCTTGCTGGCGATTCCGTACCTGAAGATCGTCGGCGCGCTGTTGCTGCTGTGGGTCGGCATCAAGCTGCTGATCCCGGAAGAAGACGCCCATGGCAACATCCAGGGCGCCTCGTCGATCTGGGCGGCCGTCAAGACCATCATCGTGGCCGACTTCGTCATGAGCCTGGACAACGTCATCGCGATCGCCGGCGCGGCGCAGACCGCCGACCCGTCGCACCAGATCGGCCTGGTGATCTTCGGCCTGGTGGTCAGCGTGCCCATCATCATCTGGGGCAGCACGCTGGTGCTCAAGCTGATCGATCGCTATCCGCTGGTGGTGACGTTCGGCGCGGCGCTGCTGGGCTGGATCGCGGGCGGCATGCTGGTGACCGACGTGGTGATCGTCGAGCACTTCGGCGAAGTGTCGGGCGCGATGAAGATCGCCGCGGAAGTGGTGGGCGCGCTGCTGGTGGTGGGCCTGGGCCGGCTGTTCGCCGCGCGCAAGAAGGCCGCCGCCCCGGCGCCGCAGGTGAGCCGCCAGGAAGGCTGAGCTCGCGCGCCATCGTCGTGCCGCACGCCGGCACGGCGCCGTACAACGCCTTCGGGCATTGCGCGGCGCCGTGCCGGTTTTTTTTTGCGGCGCATAACCACATATCGACTAAGTATTTTTCAGGCGCCGCGCGCCGATGACAGAATCGGTCCGTTGTTCATTGCACGGGCGATTCCGATCATGACCATCCTGATGCTGGCGGGCAGTCCTTCGCGGCAGTCGCGCTCCTCGGCTTTGCTGCGCTACGCGGCGCGGCGCCTGGCCGCGCGCGGGCTGGCCAGCGGCGAACTGGGCCTGCATGACCTGCCGGCCGAAGACCTGATCGAGGCACGCCACGACGGAGCCGCCGCCGCTGCGCTGCGCCGGCGCGTCGCCGCGGCGCAGGCGCTGCTGATCGCCACGCCGGTCTACAAGGCTTCGTTCGCGGGCGGCCTGAAAGCCATTCTCGACCTGCTCGACGAGAAGGCGCTGGCCGACAAGGTCGTGCTGCCGATCGCCACCGGGGGCACCAGCGCCCATCTGCTGGCGGTGGAATACGGCCTGAAACCCGTGCTGTCGGCGCTCGGCGCGCGCCACATCCTGGCTGGCGTATACGCCACCGACCGGCAGGTGGCCCTGCAGGGCGAGGAGGTGGCTATCGACGGCGATGTGCGGTTGCGGCTGGACACCGCCGTCGACCATCTGTGCAGCCAGCTGGCGAGCGGGCCGCCGGCCCAGGGCTACGACCTGGGCTATCTGGCCTTGAAGGCCCGATTCAGCATCTGACCCTGGAGGCTTGCTCCAATGACTGCTTCATCTGTTCGTTTCCTGCGCCGCGCCGTCGCGCTATTGCTGGCCGGGCTGGCTGCCGCGCCGGCGTTCGCCCAGGACGCCGCGACCTTGCGCATCGGCTTCCAGAAGTACGGCACGCTGACCATCCTGAAGGCGCTCGGGACGCTCGACAAGGCGCTCGCCGCGCAGGGCATCGCGGTCACGTGGACCGAGTTCCCGGCCGGCCCGCAATTGCTGGAAGGCCTGAACGTGGGGTCTATCGATTTCGGCACGGTGGGCGAAGCGCCTCCGATCTTCGCCCAGGCCGCCGGCGCGCCGCTGGTGTACGTGGGCAACGAGCCGCCGGCGCCCGACAGCGAAGCGATCCTGGTGCCGAAGGATTCGCCGGTCCGGTCGGTGGCCGACCTGAAGGGCAGGAAAGTCGCCTTGAACAAGGGCTCCAACGTGCATTATCTGCTGGTCAAGCTGCTGGAGCAGGCCGGCGTGGCTTACCGGGATGTGAACGTGGCCTATTTGACGCCGGCCGATGCGCGCGCGGCGTTCGAGCGCGGCGCAGTCGACGCCTGGGTCATCTGGGATCCGTTCCAGGCGGCCGCCGAACTGCAGCTGGGCGCCCGCGTGCTGGCCGACGGCAAGGGCGTGGTCAACAACTATCAGTTCTTTCTTGCCTCGCGCGCCTATGCGGACCGACACCCGCAAGTGATCCGGACCGTGCTGGAGGAAATCCGCAAGGGCGACCTGTGGGCGCGTGAAAACCCCACGCAGGCCGTCGACCTGCTGCAGCCGGTGCTGGGGCTCGAACGGCCGATCGTGGAGCTCGCCGCACGGCGCCTGGCGTACGGGGTGCAGCCGGTCACGCGCGAGGTGCTGGCGCATCAGCAGGATATCGCCGACGCCTTCCACGCGCTCAAGCTCATTCCCCGCAAGCTGGACGTGTCGCAGGCCGCGCCGGCGGGCCTCCGCTAACGCCCATCCACCTTCATCCCATCCGGAATTCCGCATGAATGTCTTCTGGTTCATTCCCACGCACGGCGATTCGCGCTACCTGGGCACTACCCATGGAGCCCGCGCCGGCAGCCATGATTACTTCCGCCAGGTGGCTGTCGCGGCCGACACCCTGGGCTATGACGGCGTGCTGCTGCCCACGGGGCGTTCCTGCGAAGACGCATGGGTCGTGGCGTCGAGCCTGATCGGCGCGACCCGGCGACTCAAGTTCCTGGTCGCCATCCGCCCGGGCGTCAGTTCGCCGCAGTTCGCCGCGCGCATGGCGGCAAGCTTCGACCGCATGTCCGAAGGCCGGCTGCTCATCAATGTGGTCACCGGCGGAGACCCGGCCGAGCTGGAGGGCGACGGCCTGTTCGTCGGCCACGACGAACGTTATGCCATCACGGCGGAGTTCCTGCAGATCTGGCGCGGCATCCTGCAGGCCAGCCACCGCGGCGAGGCGTTCAGCCTCGAGGGCCGCCGGCTGGTGTCCAAGGGCGGCAAAGTCATCTATCCGCCGGTGCAGCGGCCCTATCCGCCGCTGTATTTCGGCGGCTCTTCCGAGGCCGCCCACGAGCTGGCCGCCGGGCAGGTCGATGTCTATTTGACCTGGGGCGAGCCGCCCGGGGCCGTCGCCGCCAAGCTGGCGGACATGCGCGCCCGCGCGGCGCGCCATGGCCGCACGCTGAGGTTCGGCATCCGCCTGCATGTGATCGTGCGCGAAACCGAGCAGCAGGCCTGGGCGGCCGCCGACGACCTGATCCGGCATCTGGACGACGATACGGTGGCCGCGGCGCAGGCCGCGTTCAGCCGCATGGACTCGGAAGGGCAGCGGCGCATGGCCGCCCTGCACGGCGGCCGCCTCGGCGATGCGCGGGGCGGCCGGGCTCACCTGGAGATCGCGCCCAATCTGTGGGCCGGCGTCGGCCTGGTGCGCGGCGGGGCCGGCACGGCGCTGGTCGGCAGCCCGCAGATCGTGGCGCAGCGCCTGCGCGAGTACGCGGACCTGGGGATCGACACCTTCATCCTGTCCGGCTACCCGCACCTCGAGGAATCGTATCGGTTCGCCGAACTGGTGTTTCCGCTGCTGCCCGGCAGGGCGCGCGCACAAGCCGCGGCGGGGCTGCTGAGCGGCCCGTTCGGCGAGGTCATGGCGACCGGCCTGGCGCCCGCCAGGGCGGCGGGCTGATGGCGCGCCGCATGGCTGGCGGCGACTGGCGGCGGCGCGCCTTGCCCTGGCTGGTGCCCTTGGCGGTGCTGGCATTGTGGCAATGGTCGGCGCAGGTCGGCTGGCTGTCCTCGCGCATCCTGCCCGCGCCATCGGCCGTGGCGCGCGCCGGTTGGGAACTCGCGGTGTCCGGCGAGTTGTGGGAACACCTGCGCATCAGCGCGCTGCGCGCCTTGTGGGGGTTGCTGCTGGGCGGCGGGCTCGGCCTGGCGCTGGGGCTGCTCAACGGCGCCTCGCGGCTGGCCGAGACGCTGCTGGACACCAGCCTGCAGATGGTCCGCAACATCCCGGTGCTGGCGCTGATCCCGCTGGTGATCCTGTGGTTCGGCATCGAGGAAGCCGCCAAGCTGTCGCTGCTGGCGCTGGGCGTGTTTTTTCCCATGTACCTGAATACGTTCCACGGCATCCGCTCGGTGGACCCGGCATTGATCGAGATGGGGCGCTCGTACGGGCTGAGCGGCTGGCGCCTGTATCGCGACGTGATCCTGCCCGGCGCGCTGCCCTCGATCCTGGTGGGGCTGCGCTTCGCGCTGGGCCTGGTGTGGGTGATCCTGATCGTTACCGAGACGATCTCGGCGCAGTCGGGCATCGGCTACATGACCATGAACGCGCGCGAATTCCTGCAGACCGACGTGGTGCTGCTGGGCATCCTGCTGTATGCGCTGCTGGGCAAGCTGGCCGACCTGTGCGCGCGCGGGCTGGAGCGGCGCCTGTTGCGCTGGAACCCTGTGTACCGCGCGGCCTGAAGGCGCGCCAACGGAGAGCCGGCATGTTCGTCAACCTGAATGAATTCGAAGTCCTGCAATACCTGGACGCCGCGCGGCGCGATCCGCCGGATCCGCCGGCGCCGTTGCCGGCGCCGGCGCGGGCGGGCGTGGGCATCGGCCTGCGCGGCCTGTACAAGCGCTACGGGGCGCGCCCGGTGCTGGACGGACTGGCGCTGGACATTGCGCCCGGCGAGTTCGTCGCGGTCGTGGGGCGCAGCGGTTGCGGCAAGAGCACGCTGCTGCGCCTGCTGGCCGGCCTGGAGCCGCCCAGCGCCGGCCCCGCCGGGGCCGGCGATCCCGCCGCCGCGATCCGCCTGGACGGGCAGGCGCGGGTGAACGCCGACGAGCGGGTGCGCATCATGTTCCAGGATGCCCGCTTGCTGCCCTGGCGCTCGGTGCTGGACAACGCCGCCATCGGCATGCCGGCCAGCGCCCGCGGCGCGGCCGCGGCCGTGCTGCGGCAGGTAGGCCTGGGCGAGCGCGCGGGGGAATGGCCGGCGGCGCTGTCGGGCGGGCAGAAGCAGCGCGTGGCGCTGGCCCGCGCGCTGGTGCACCGGCCCGGCCTGCTGCTGCTGGATGAGCCGCTGGGCGCGCTGGATGCGCTTACGCGCCTGGAGATGCAGCAACTGATCGAGGACCTGTGGCGGCGCGACGGTTTCACGGCGGTGCTGGTGACCCATGACGTCGAGGAGGCGGTGGCGCTGGCCGACCGCGTCCTCGTGATCGACGCCGGCCGCATCGTGCTGGACCAGCCGGTCGCGCTGGCCCGGCCGCGCCGGCGCGGCAGCGCCGCCTTCGCCGCGCTGGAGGCGCGCGTGCTGGACGCGGTGCTGGACCGCGGCACACCCGCACCGGCGCCGGCGCCCGTCATTTCCATCGGCCATCTGAGACTGGCCGTCTAGCACTGCACACCACTGAAAGGAGCATCGCCATGGGCATTCAATCCATCAACGCGCGCAACCAGTTCCGCGGCCGCATCAAGGAGATCATCCTGGGGCCGGTATTGTCGGAGGTCGACGTGGACACGCCGGCCGGCACGGTGACCTCGGTCATCACCACGCGCTCGGTCAAGGAGCTGGACCTGCAGGTCGGCACCGAGGTGCTGGCCTTCGTGAAGGCGACCGAAGTCTCGGTGGCGAAACTGTAGCCGGGCGGCCTGCTTGCACGATGTGCCGCGGTGGCGTTCAATGGAAGCCTGGACGCCGATCCGGCTGGCCGGGGTCGCGCGGTGGCTTCATTGGCTTTCCATACCCGAGGTATTGCACATGCAAGCACGCTTCGATCCTCCGCCGGAGTCCGGCGCCGACGAACCCCCGGCGCAGCCGAACCCCCGCCGCGATTTCCTGCGGCGCGGCGCGGCAGCCGGCGGCCTGCTGGCCGCCACCGGCATCGGCGCGGCGCGCGCCGCGGCGGCGGACGCCGACGCGCCGCTGGCCGTTCCGCCCTGGACCCGCGCGCCCGGCGCGCCCACCGGGGGGCAGCCCTACGGCCAGCCATCGGCCTTCGAGAAGCACGTGGTGCGCCACCTGCGTCCCAACGACAAGCAATACATCTCGTCGTCGACGCGCTCGCCGCTGCAGGAGCTCGACGGCATCATCACGCCCAACGGGCTGTTCTACGAGCGCCACCATGGCGGCGTGCCGGCGATCGACCCGGCCGAGCACCGGCTGGCCGTGCACGGGCTGGTCGACTCGCCGCTGTTGTTCACCGTCGACGATCTGCGGCGCTTTCCGTCCGAGTCGCACATCTATTTCCTGGAATGCTCGGGCAACCCCGGCTACAACGTCTACGGCAAGACCGCCGCCGAAGCCAATGGCCTGGTCAGCTGTGCGGAATGGACCGGGGTGCCGTTGCGCACGGTGCTGGCAGAGGCGGGCGTGCAGTCCCAGGCCAAGTGGGTGGCGGCCGAAGGCGCCGACGCGGCGGCCATGACGCGCAGCATTCCGCTCGAGAAGTGCCTGGACGACGCGTTGCTGGTGTATGGCCAGAATGGCGAACGCCTGCGGCCCGAGCAAGGCTATCCGCTGCGCCTGCTGCTGCCCGGCTACGAGGGCAACATGAGCATCAAGTGGCTGCGGCGCCTGCACGTGACCGATGCGCCCGTGTATTCGCGCGAGGAAACCTCCAAGTACACCGACCTGATGCCGGACGGCAGCGCGCGCCGTTTCACGTTCTACATGGAAGCCAAGTCGATCATCACCGCGCCGTCGGGCGGGCAGCGCCTGGCGCAGCAGGGCTTTCACGAGATCCGCGGCATCGCCTGGAGCGGGCGCGGCAAGATCGCCCGCGTGGAAGTGTCGGTCGACGATGGCGCCACATGGCACGATGCCGCGCTGCAGGAACCGGTGCTGTCGCGCGCGATCACCCGTTTCCGCTTTCCCTGGAACTGGCAGGGCCAGGCCACCGTGATCCAGAGTCGCGCCACCGACGAGACCGGCTATGTGCAGCCCACGCTGGAAGCCCTGGTCGCGGTGCGCGGCGTCAACGGCGTTTATCACAACAACGCGATCACGCCCTGGCGCGTGGCGGCAACCGGAGAGATCACCAATGCGCGCATCAAGGAATCCTGAGGCGCCCGCGGGGCGCTTCGCGCTGGCCGGCCGGGTCGTGGCGGCATTGTCCTGTGCCTGGGCGGCCGCCGCGGCGGCCCAGCAGGCGCCGGCGCCCGGCCGCTACGGCATCGGCACGCCCTTGAGCGAGGCGCGCCTGGCCCCCTGGAACATCGACATCGCCCCGGACGGCCGCAGCCTGCCCGCCGGGCAGGGCAGCGTGGCGGCGGGCCGCACGCTGTATGCGGCGCAATGTGCGGCCTGCCATGGCGCCAAGGGCGAGGGCGGGCAGGGCGACCGCCTGGCCGGCGGCGCCGGCACGCTGGGCAGCGCCAAGCCGGTGCGCACGGTCGGCAGCTACTGGCCCTACGCGACCACGCTATACGACTACATCCGGCGCGCCATGCCGCTGCACGCGCCGCAGTCGCTCAGCAACGACGAGGTCTATTCCGCCACGGCCTATGTGCTTCACCTGAACGGGCTGCTGCCGGAAGACGCCACCCTGGACGCCGCCGCGCTGCGCGGCATCCGCATGCCCAATCGCGACGGCTTCGTCGACGATCCGCGGCCCGACGTCGCGGCCACGGCGCTGCCGGCCCCCGGCAAGTAGGTGGCCGGCGCCGCCGCCGGGTTTGGCGCGGCGCCGGGGCGGCCTATATCATGGCGTCGGCGCCTTAACGGGCGCCGCGTTGCGGCGGCCCGCGCACGAGTGGCCGCACGTCTCTCGCCAAGGAGGTCGCCACGTGGCCGTGCCAGCAAGTTCAGCCAGGTCTTTGGGTATGTATTTGGATTCGGCGCTGCCGCGTGCGCGGCTGGCCGTGCCCTGGGCGATGCTGGCGTGCTGGATGGCGCTGCTGTTCGCCTTGTGCGCGGTCCCGGTCGCGCATGCCGCGACAGCCGGGACCGCCGCGCCCGCCGGTCCGGCCACCGAGCTGACGCCGGATCGCCTGGCCGATCTGCTCGCCGACCCGGCGGCGCGCGACCAGATCATCGAGCGGTTGCGTGCCGAAGCGCCCGCGCCCGGCCGCACGACGGGATCCACACAGGCGCCGGCCGAAGCCCCGTCGCTGCCCGCCCGCATCGCGCATGGCGCGCAACTGTTCCTGGCCGGCATGGCCGCGCACGCCGAGCGCGCGGTCGACGACCTGAGCGCGCTGGCGCGCGGCGAAGGCATGTCGCCGGAACGTCGCGACCAGCTGGCCGCCACGCTGCTGGGGCTGGCCGTCGTGGCCGCCGCCACCATCGCGGTGTTCCTGTTGTTGCGCGCGATTGCGGCGCGCGCCTACGCGCGCATCGACGCCTGGACGGCGCAGCCGGCCGCCGCGCCGCGCGGCCCCCATCGCGCGGGCGGGCTGGCGCTGGCCGGGCGCCGCGCGGGCGCCATGCTGGGCGCGCTGGCCATCGACCTGGCCATCGTGCTGCTGGCGGGCATGGCCGGCTATGTGGTCGCGCTGTACGGCACCGGCACGCGCGGCACGGTCAGCACCGCCCAGTCCTTGTTCATCAATGCCTATGTGGCGGTCGAGATCGCCAAGGCGCTGATCCGCGGCGTATTCGCCACGCGTTATCCCAGGCTGCGCCTGTTCACCATGGCCGACGACGTGGCCCGCTACTGGAACGACCGCCTCGGGCGCATGGCGGCCGCGTTCGGCTATGGGCTGATGCTGGTCGAGCCGCTGGCCAAGTCGCTGCTGTCGCCGTCGATCGGCGAACTGGCGGGCTTGGTCATCATGCTGGCGGCCTATGGCTACGCGGTGCGCGTCGTATGGCGCAACCGGCAGATACTGCGCGAGCGCCTGGAACAGCGCGCCGAACGCGCCTCGGCAGGCTATTTCGGCACTCGCTTCCGGGTCCTGGCGCGCACCTGGCACGTGCTGGCGATCGGCTACTTCACGGTATTGCTGGTGGTCAGCCAGGTCGACCCGGAGCGCGCCCTGCCGTTCATGGTGCAGGCCACGCTGCAGTCGCTGGCGGCGCTGGCGGCCGGCGCGCTGCTGATCATGCTGCTGGCCGGCGCATTGGCGCGGCGCATCGCGCTGCCCGAGGACCTGCGCCGCAAGCTGCCCATGCTGGAAGCGCGCGTCAACGCCTATGTGCCGGCTGCGCTGCGCGGCCTGGGCATCCTGATCCGCATTGTCGTGGCCTTGTTCGTGCTCGACGCCTGGCGCGTGTTCGACCTCTCGACCTGGATCGTATCGGACGCCGGCGCGGCGGCCGTGCGCGTGGTGGTCAATGTCGCCATCGTGCTGCTGATCGCGGCGGTGGCCTGGACGATCATCGCCAGCATCATCGAGCACCGCCTGAGCCTGAGCGAGGGCGGGGCCATGCCGACCGCCCGCGAACGCACGCTGCTGTCGCTGTTCCGCAACGCGGCCCTGATCGTCATCGTGACCATGACGGTGCTGGTGGTGCTGTCGCAGATCGGGGTCGACATCGCGCCGCTGATCGCCGGCGCGGGGGTGGTCGGCCTGGCCATCGGCTTCGGATCGCAGAAGCTGGTGCAGGACATCATCACCGGCGTCTTCATCCAGCTCGAGAACGGCATGAACCAGAACGATGTGGTGCAGGTCGCCGGCATCTTCGGCACGGTGGAAAAGATCACCATCCGCTCGGTGGGCATCCGCACGCTCGACGGGGGCTATCACCTGATTCCGTTCTCGTCGGTGGACGTGGTGTCCAACCACATGCGCGACTTCTCGTACCACCTGGGCGAGTACACCATCGCCCACCGCGAGAGCGTGGACGACGCCGTGCAGCACCTGCGCAACGCCTTCGACGAGCTCATGCAGGACGAGTTGCTGGCCCCCGAGGTGCTGGAAGATATCAGCATCCCGGGCGTCACCGCGCTGAACGAGAAAGGCGTCACCATCCGCGTGCTGATCAAGACCACGCCCGGCATGCAATGGGCCGTGCAGCGCGGCTACAACCGCCTGGTCAAGAAGCACTTCAACGCCGCCGGCATCGAGCTGCCGTATCCGCACACCGTGGTCTATTTCGGCCAGGACAAGAGCGGCTACGCGCCGCCGGCCAATGTGTTCATGCAGCCGGAGCGTCCCGACGAGGGGCGCGATGCCCGCGCGGCCGGCCATACGCGCCGCCGGCTGTCGCGCGAGCAGGGCACGGCGTCCGAGGATGTGCTGGGCAATGAGCTCGACCGGGTGGCGGAGGACCCCGACGCCCGGCCGCAATCGGCGTAGGGCGGTTGCGCTGGCGCTAGCGCATGCCGAGCAGCCGCTCGACCTCGCGCGCCAGCGTCACCAGCCGCGGACCAAGATCGGCGGCCCGGGCCTTGTACGGGCCGTCGCACGACGGCACGCCGCAATTGAAGACGTACAGCAGCGATTCGTGCTGGCGGTACAGCGGCACCGCGAAGCCATAGGCATCGGGGCGCCACTGCAGGTTGTTGCCGCAGTATCCCTTGCGTTCCAGGTCGCGCTGCGCGCCCGCCAGGGCGGAGACGTGCCGTTCGAATTCGCCCGGATTGGCGACGCGCAACTGGTTCAGCACCGCGACGCGCTCGGCGTCCGGTACGCGGCTCAGCCAGGCCTTGCCGGCCGCGCTGGCCAGCATCGGCAGCGCGGCGCCGATGTCGGGGCGCGTTTGCAGACGCTCGTTCGAGCGCGCCGTTTCCACATAGACCATTTGCAGCCGGTCCCGCACCACCAGGGATACGGCACCGCGCGCATGGTCCGCCAGCTGCTTCATCAGGGGTCGGGCGACCTGGCGGATCTGCATGCTGGCGAGCAGCGGATGGCTCATGGCCAGCACCGAGGCGCCCAGCCGGTAGCGCGCGGTAGCGGGATCGCGCTGCAAGAAACCCAATTCGACCAGTGTGTGCGTCAGGCGGGCGACGGCGCTGCGCGATAGCCCGGTCTGGTGCGCGAAGTCCTTGTTGGCCAGCTCCGGCTTGTCGGCCTTGAAACAGGCCAGGATGTCGATGCCATGCGCCAGGGTGCTGGCGAACTGGGTGTCGCGCTCACTGGAGGAACTCATGCGCCGCGCTCCGCCCGTTCGAGCAGGACTTCGACCCGCGCCACCAGTTGCGCCAGCCGTGGGGCAATGCGGCCTTCCAGCTCGCCGGCTTTGAGGCGCGAAGCCGGCAAGCCGCAATTGAACACCAGAACATGGCCGTCTATCGGGCGGCGCAACGGCACCGCGACGGCATGCACGTCCGAATGCCAGTCGCCCGCGGACAGGCAATAGCCATGCCGCGCATAGTCGCCGCGGGCGCGTTCCCAGGCCGGCGCATAGCGCTTCCAGCCTGCCGGATCGCGGCTGCGCAAGGCTTGCAGGATAGGCGTCGCGGTGGCGCTGTCGCACTGGGCCAGCCAGGCGCGCCCCATCGTCGAGGCGAGCAGCGGCAACAAGGCGCCGATATCCGGCCGGAAAGCGATCGCATCGTGCCCGCGGCAGGTTTCCAGGTAGACCATGTGCAGGCCGTCGCGCATGCCCAAGGATGCGGAGCCGCCCGCCTGGTCGGCCAGGCGCTTCATGAGGGGCCGCGCCAGCTGGCGGATTTTCATGCTGGCCAGCAGGGGATAGCTCAACGACAGCACCGCCGGCCCCAACCGGTAGCGCCGCAGTCTGCCGTCATAGAGCAACAGGCCGCGCTGCAGCAGCGTATAGGTCAGGCGCGATATGGTGGCCTTGGACAGCCCGGTGCGCTCGGCCAGCTCTTTGTTGCTGAGCGCTGGTTCGCCGTGGCGGAAGGTTTGCAGCACCGACAGGCCATGGGCCAGGGTAGTGGCGAAAGCGGGGTCCGGGTGGCGCCCGGAAGCGGCGGGGGGTGTCATTGCCAGGCTGGCCCGGGAGTTCTCCTGCCTGGAATGATAGCCGCCGCGCGCGTCGTTGTGTTCAAGATATCAAAACAACCGTCTCGGATCTGCATTCGTTTTGATAGTCTGCCAGGCATCGACGCCACCGGCGCTCGCCGCCACAGGACCAGGCAGAATGATCAGAGATCCCGACAGCTTTTCCGCATTTCTCGACTCGTTGCGGCGCTTCGTGCGCGAGCGCCTGGTGCCGCGCGAGGCCGAAGTGGCGCGCGCCGACGCCGTGCCGGACGACCTGGTGCGCGAGATGGCCGGCCAGCACATGTTCGGCTATTCGATTCCGGCCGAGTACGGCGGCCTGGGGCTGACCACCGAGGAGCTGGTGCTGGCGGCGCTGGAGCTGTCGCAGTGCTCGGTGGCGTTCCGCGCCCGCGTCGGCACCAACACCGGTATCGGCTCAGAGGCGCTGGTTGCCGACGGGACCGCGCAGCAGAAGGCGCGCTACCTGCCGCGCCTGGCCTCGGGCGAAATCACCGGCTCGTTCGCCCTGACCGAGCCGCAGGCCGGATCGGACGCCACCGCGCTGCAGACCACGGCCCGCCGCGACGGCGATGCCTATGTGCTGAATGGCGAAAAATGCTTCATCACCAATGCGCCGCTGGCCGGCCTGTTCACGGTGATGGCGCGTACGGATGCGTCGCAAGCCGGCGCCGCCGGGATATCGGCGTTCCTCGTCGAGCGCGGCACGCCCGGCCTGTCCACCGGGCCGGCGTACGACAAGATGGGCCAGGCCGGCTCGCCCGTATCCTCGGTGCATTTCAGCGATTGCCGGGTGCCGGCCGGGAACCTGATCGGCGGCCAGGAAGGCATGGGCTTCAAGACCGCCATGAAAGTCTTGAACAAGCAGCGCATCCACCTGGCGGCGCTGTGCGTGGGGCCCGCCATACGCATGCTGGAAGACGCGATGGCATTTGTGGCCGAGCGTCGCCAGTTCGGCCGGCCGCTGATGGATTTCCAGTTGATCCAGGCCATGATCGCCGATTGCCAGACCGAGATCCACGCCGCGCGCGCATTGGTGCTGCAAACGGCGCGCGAGCGCGACGAGGGAAAGGATGTCACGCTCGCGGCGTCGATGTGCAAGTACTTCGCATCCGAAATGTGCGGCCGCGTGGCCGACCGCTGCGTCCAGATGCACGGCGGATATGGCTATGTCGCCGACTACGCGGTCGAACGCTTCTATCGCGATGTCAGGCTGTTCCGCCTCTACGAAGGCACCAGCCAGATCCACCAATTGACGATTGCCCGGCAGACGCTGACGCGCGCCGGATACTCGCCGGCCCGCTGAGCGGCATCCAGGGGCCGCGTCCACGACATACAAGACGGCCCTCCACCAGGAGACAAGCATGAAAAGATTGGCAAAATGGGTTGCCGGCACCGCCGTGGCGCTGTCGGCGGCATGGCCCGGCCTGGCCGCCGCGGCCTATCCGGAGCGTCCCATCCGTTTGATCGTGCCGTTTGCGCCGGGCGGCTCGACCGACATTCTGGGGCGGCTCCTGGCGGACGCCTTGCCGCCCATCCTGGGCCAGCCCGTGATCGTCGAGAACAAACCGGGCGCCGGGGGCAATATCGGCGGCGACATCGTGGCGCGGGCCGAACCTGACGGCTACACGCTGCTGCTCGCAGCCGCGGGCCCGACCGTGATCAATCCGAGCCTGTACCGGGACATGCCGTTCGACCCGGCCAGGGACCTGGCGCCGATCAGCTGCATCACCCGCGAACACAACCTGATGGCGGTCGGGCAGTCGGTGCCCGCTGCGACGCTGGGCGAGTTTCTCGATTATGCCCGCTCCAACCCCGGCAAACTGTCGTTCGGCTCGCCCGGCAACGGCTCGCCGGCGCAATTGGCCGGCGAATTGCTCAAGCAGAAGACCGGCATCCAGATGGAACATGTGCCCTACAAGGGCACCGGCCCGGCCGTGACGGACCTGATCGCCGGCCATATCGCCGTCATGATCGACAACATGCCGGCGCTGTTGCCGCACGTCCAGGCCGGACGGCTGCGCGCGCTGGCGGTGCCCAGCGATACGCGGGCCGCCGCCGCGCCGGATATCCCGACGTTCCAGGAAGCCGGCGTGCCGGATTTCGTGGTCATGGCGTGGAAGGGCTTGATGGCGCCGGCCGGGACGCCGGACGCGGTGGTCGAGCGCCTGAGCGCCGCGATTTCCCAGGCGCTGGCCGACCCGAAGCTGCGCGAGCGACTGCAGGCCATGGGCGCGGAGCCGCTGGGCAGCACGCCGCAGCAGTTCGCCCAGCAGATCGCGTCGGAAACCGCCTGGTGGCGCGAGCTGGTGCAATCCACCGGGACCCGGATCCAGTAAGGGGGCACGCATGAGACTCTCGCGATTCAAACCCTGGGCCTTTGCCTGCGCGGGGCTGTTGCTGGCGGCGGCCGGCAGCGCCGCCGCCGCGTATCCGGAGCAGCCGATACGGCTCATCGTCCCTTATGCCGCCGGCGGCGGCACCGACACGGCGGCGCGCATGCTGGCCAAGAAGCTTGCGCCGCGCCTCGGGCAGCCCGTCCTGGTCGAGAACAAGCCCGGCGGCGCCACCCAGATCGGCACCGCCTATGTGGCGCGCGCCAGGCCGACGGCTATACCTTGTTGATGGGCACCGCCAATCTGGCGACCAATGCCGTGCTGTACCGGAACCTGCCCTACGACGTCGCCCGGGACCTGACGCCAGTGGCCTGGGCGACCGATGTGCCGGTGTATGTGCTGGCACCGGCCGGCGCCGGCATTGTCGACCTGGCCAGCCTGCGGCGGGCCGCGGGCCAGGGCACGGGCCTGGCTTACGCCACCGCCGGAGTCGGCAGCATCCCGCATCTGGCCGCCGAGATGTTCGCGCACCAGTTCGGGATGCCATTGCGGCACATTCCGTACAAGGGTAGCGCCGAGGCCGTTGCGGCGCTGGCCGGCGGCCAGGTGCCGCTCAGCTTCGACAACCTGCCGCCGGTGCGCGCGCAGATCGAGGCGGGCCGCGTCGTCCCGCTGGCCATCGCCGCCGCGCGGCGCAATCCGCTGCTGCCCGAAGTGCCGACGCTCGCCGAGTGGGGATACCCGCTGGAGGCGTCGTCCTGGTGGGGCGTCATGGCGCCGGCTGGCACGCCAGCGGACATCGTCGAGACCTTGAACCGGCACATCGACGCGGTACTGGCCGACCCCGAGGTCCGCGAGTACTTCGTGCAGCAGGGGATGCAGCCCATGGGCGGCGCCCCCGGCGAGTTCGGCCGGCACATTGTGGAAGAGACGCGCAAATGGCGCGCAGCCGTCGAGCAGGCGGGAGTGCGGGTGACGCAATGAACGAGATGAAAACCACGACAGAGCGGGGCTACGCCGGCGATATCGACCAGTTGCGGGCGCGCGTGCGCCGCTTCGTCGAGGAAGCGGCCATTCCGCTCGAATCGCCGGCGTTGGCGCACGATGTGGCGGCCCTGGATGCGGCTATCGCGCAGTTGCGCAAGCGGGCGCGCGATGACGGCATCTACGCGCCGCAGTTGCCGCCGCGCTGGGGCGGCCTGGGACTGGACTGGCGACAGTGCGCCGCGGTTCTGGAAGAGGCGGGGCGCGGGTTCCTGGCGCCGGCGGCCATGAACTGCGCGCCGCCGGACCAGCCCAACATGCTGACCTTGCTGGCCATTGGCAGCGCGGCGCAGCAGGCGCGCTACCTGGGGCCGTTGGCGCGCGGCGAAGCCCGCGCCTGTTTCGCCATGACCGAGCCGTCGCCGGGCGCGGGTTCTGATCCCGCCATGCTGGCTACCCGGGCCGAGCGGCGGGGCGGCCGCTGGGTGCTCAACGGCCGCAAGATGTTCATCAGCGGCGGCGTGGGCGCGGCCTTTGCCCTGGTGCTGGCGCGCACCGATGCCGGCGCGAGCCTGTTCATCGTCAACGCCGATGCGCCGGGCTATCGCGTGGTTCGCGATATCGGCATGGCGACCGGATACCAGGTGGGCGGCCATGCCGAGATCCTGCTGCAGGACTGCGAGGTAGACGACGAGGCTCTGCTGGGCGAGCCGGGCAGGGGCTTCGAGTATGCCCAACTGCGGCTGGAGCCGGCGCGGCTGTCGCACTGCATGCGCTATATCGGCCGCGCCGCCCGGGCGCTGGAGCTGGCGCAGGGCTACGTGCAGCAGCGGGAATCCTTCGGCGCCCGGCTGGCCGACCTGCAGCAGGTGCAGGCCATGGTCGCCGATTCGCACATCGACCTGCATGCCAGCCGGCTCATGACAGCCGATTGCGCGGCGGCGCTGGACGCCGGCCGCTCGGTCAAGCACTTGTCGTCGATGACCAAGGTCTTCGTGTCCGAGGCCGTCAATCGCGTCGCCGACCGGGCCGTGCAGATGATGGGCGCGCTGGGCGTTTCCGACGAGACACCGGTGTCGATGATCTGGCGCGAATTACGGCCGTTCCGCATCTATGACGGCGCCAACGAACTGCACCGGGCGACCCTGGCGCGGCGCATCCTGCGCCCGGCGTCGCCGCTTCTCTCCACAGGAAAATCATGAGCATCCCGCCGTTTCTCGCCTACCGGTTGCATGCGCCGGCCTCCGGCACGCGTCCGGCCGGCCGCTTCGAGACCCTGGGCATCGATGATCTCTCGCCGGGCGAGGTCGTCATACGGGTGGCGTATGCCGGCCTCAATTACAAAGACGCCCTGGCCGCGGCGGGAGAGGGGCGCATCATCCGCGCCTATCCGCGCATCGGCGGCATCGACCTGACCGGGCGGGTGGTCGCCTCGGGCAGCGACGCCGTGGCGACGGGGCAGGAAGTCATCGTGCACGGCTTCGGCATCGGGGTCGATTGCGACGGCGGCTACGCCGAATATGCCCGCGTGCCGGCCGACTGGGTCATGCCATTGCCGCCGGGCCTGGGCCTGCGCGACGCCTGCGTCCTGGGCGCCGCCGGCTATACCGCCGGCCTGGCGTTGCACTGGATGGAACACAGCGGCCTGGCGCCGGCGCAAGGCGAGGTGCTGGTAACCGGCGCGACCGGCGGGGTGGGCAGCATCGCGGTCGACATGTTCAGCCAGTGCGGTTATCGCGTATGCGCCATGTCGGGCAAGCCCGATGCCGTCGAGTACTTGCGGGGTCTGGGCGCCGCCGAAGTGCTCGCGCCGGCGCCCGCGCCGGCGTCCGGGGCCAAGCCGCTCGACAGCGCGCGCTGGGCCGGCGTGGTCGACTCCGTGGGAGGCGAGGTGCTGGCGCGCGCCCTGAGCGCGCTCAAGCCCGAGGGCATTGCCGCGGCCTTCGGGAATGCGGGCGGCATGCAACTGCCGACCACTGTGCTGCCGTTCATCCTGCGCGGCGTCAAGCTGCTGGGCATCAACGCCAATAGTCCCATGCCCCTGCGCCGGCAGGTCTGGGGCAAGATCGCCACCCGCTACCGGCCCGCCCGCCTCGACGCGATCGCGCATGTCATCGAGCCCGCCGCGTTGCCGCAGTCGCTCGACGCCATGCTGCGGCGAGCCAGCCGCGGCCGCACTGTCGTCGATTTTTCCTGAAACCGATTCCGCCACCAGCCATGACCTCGCGCGCAGAGCTTTCCCGTCTATTTCATCCTCGCAGCATTGCCGTCGTCGGCGCGTCCGCCGCGCCCAACAAGATCGGCGCGATGCCGCTGACGCTGCTGCGCCGCCACGGCTATGCGGGGCGCATCGTGCCGGTGAACCCGCGCGGCGGGACCATTCTGGACTTGCCCGCATGTCCCGACCTGGCCGCTCTGGCCGAGCCGGTGGACCTGGCTATCCTGGCCGTGCCCGCGGAGCACGCCGCCGACGCGCTGGCCCGGGCGCGCCCGGGCCAGGTGGCGGGGGCAGTGGTATTCACCTCCGGCTATGCCGAGACCGGCGAGGCGGGCAGGGCCCGCCAGGCGCGCCTGGAGGCCGTCGCGCGCGAGCGCGGCATCCGCTTGCTGGGGCCCAACTGCCTGGGCTTCATGAACGTGCGCGAGCAGGTTTACGCGACCTTCTCGCCGGCGCCCATGAACGGCACCGTCGCCGCCGGCGACATCGGCATGGTTTCGCAGAGCGGCGCGTTCGGGGCCTATGCCTACAGCATGGCGCGGGAACGCGGGCTGGGGCTGTCATACTGGATCAGTACCGGCAATGAAGCGGATCTCGACGTGTCGGACTGCATCACATGGCTGGTCGACGATCCCCATACTCGCGTCATCATGGTGTACATGGAAGGCTGCCGTGACGGCGCGAAGCTGCGCCAGGCCCTGGCGGCGGCCCGCCAGGCCGGCAAGGCAGTAGTGGTGGCGAAGATCGGCCGCACCGCCGCGGGCGCCCAGGCGGCAGCCTCGCACACGGCCGCCCTGGCCGGCGACGACGCGGTCTACGACGCACTGTTCCGCCAATACGGCGTGGCGCGCGCGCACACGATCGACGAGTTCTTCAACCTGGGCTACGCGCTGAGCGCCTGGCCGCAGCGGCCGGCCGGCCGCCGGCTGGGCATCATCACGATTTCCGGCGGGGTGGGCGCGCTGATGGCCGATGACGCGCAGGACGCCGGGCTGATGTTGCCCGAGCCAGCGCAGTCCGTCCGTGACCGGCTGTTGGCGCGCGTGCCTTTCGCCAGCGCGCGCAACCCGGTGGATGTGACCGGCCAGGCAGTGGCCGAGCCCGGCCTGTTGCTGGAGACGGCCGACGGGATGCTCGCCGGAGGCACCTATGACGCCCTGGCGGTGTTCCTGGCGGCGGCCGGCTCGCTGGATTCGCTATGGCCGACGTTCGAGTCGTTCGCGCGGGCACTGCGCGAGCGTCATCCCGCAGTGCCGCTGTCACTGTGCGCGATCTTCCCGCAGGCGCGGCGGCAGGCGCTGGAGGCGCTGGGATGCCCCGTCTTTACCGACCCCAGCGCCGCCATCCGGACCTTGGGCGCCGTGGCGGTCATGGAAGACGCGGCCGAGCCCGTCGTCATGCCTGAGCGGCAGGCAGCGGCCGCGGAACTGCCCGCCGGCTCCGGCCCGCTCAACGAAATCGAGGCGCTGGCGCTGGTCCGCCAGGCTGGGATCCCGACGGTGGACGCGCGTCTCGTCGCCAGCGCGGACGAGGCGGTGGCCCAGGCCGATGCCGTGGGCGGCCCGGTGGCGCTCAAGATCGTGTCGCGCGACATCCTGCACAAATCGGACGTGGGAGGCGTCCGGCTGGCCCTGCAAGGGGCCGGCCAGGTGCGCGGCGCGCATGCCGGCATCATGGCGGCGGTCGGGCAGCAGGCTCCCCAGGCGCGCATCGACGGGGTGCTGGTCGCCCCGATGGCGCCGGCCGGGGTGGAGTGCATCCTGGGCATGCACCGCGACCCGGTGTTCGGGCCAGTCATCATGTTCGGCCTGGGCGGCGTGTATGTGGAGATCCTGCGCGACGTCAGTTTCCGCCTGGCGCCGTTCGGGCACGCCCAGGCCCGCGCCATGATCGCCGGGCTGCGAACATACCCGCTGCTGTGCGGCGCGCGGGGTGCGCCGCCCTGCGACGTGGAGGCCCTGGCCGCCGCCCTGGTGGCGTTCGCCGCGCTGGCGTACGCGGCGCCGGACCGCATCGAGTCGATCGAGATCAATCCGTTGCTGGCGCTGCCGCGCGGACAGGGCGTACTGGCGCTGGATGCGGTGGCCGTCGCGAGCTAGGAGCACTGCAAAAATCGCGGCGCCGGATTACATTCACGGCAAATGTATGAAGGCGAACCATGCGAATACTGGTCATCGAGGACGAGCGCAAGCTCGCGGACTATCTGCAGAAGGGCCTGGCCGAACAGAGCTTCGTGGTCGACGTGGCGCGCGACGGCGTCGAAGGCTGCCATGCGGCGCTGGAGCTCGACTACGACGTGGTGGTGCTGGACGTGATGCTGCCGGGCCTGGATGGCTTCGAAGTGCTGGCGCGCCTGCGCCGCGGCAAGAGCACGCCGGTGCTGATGCTGACCGCGCGCGACCGGGTCGAGGACCGCGTGCGCGGCCTGGAGGGCGGCGCCGACGACTACCTGGTCAAGCCATTCGCGTTCTCCGAGCTGCTGGCGCGGGTGCATGCGCTGCTGCGGCGCGGGCGCGGCCAGGAGCCGGCCGTGCTGGCGCTGGACGACCTGGAGCTGGACCTGGTGCGTCGCAAGGCCCGCCGGGCCGGGGTGCGGCTCGACCTGACCGCCAAGGAATTCACGCTGCTGGCCTTGCTGCTGCGCCGCCAGGGACAGGTGCTGTCGCGTACGCTGCTCGCTGAGCAGGTCTGGGACATGAACTTCGACGGCGATACGAATGTCATCGAAGTCGCGGTGCGGCGCCTGCGCGCCAAGCTGGACGATCCGTTCGACCGCCGGCTGCTGCACACGGTGCGCGGCATGGGTTATGTGCTGGAGCGACGCGAGCCATGATGCGCCGCCCCGAGTCCATCGAGCGGCGGCTCACTTTGCTGCTGGGCGCCATCGCCCTGGCCGTGTCCAGCGTGGCCGGCTGCACGCTGTTCTGGGCCTTGCAGCGCGAGGTGCAGCGCCAGCAGATTACCGAGGTGGCCGGCAAGCTGGAACTCATCGAACACCTGATCGGCATGCAGGCCGGGCCGGAGCCGTCCGGGCACCTGGCCACCACGCTGGACAATATCCTGGCCGGCCACGGCCAGTTGCGCGCCTGGATCATCGGCGCCGACGGCCGGCCCCATTACGGAGGACCGGCGCCGCGTGTGCTGCGGGCCGGCCCGGGCGACGAAGTACTGCTTGAGACCCGCGACGGCCAGCGCATGCGCGGCCTGCGGGTGGCCCTGGAGGCGGGGCCGTTCGACCGCGCCGCGCTGACCGTGGCCATCAGCACGCGGCCCGGCGGGCAATTCCTGTACACCTACGCGACTGCGCTGCTGCTGGTTTGCGCGCTGTGGGTGGGGGTGACCGTGGCCCTGGGCGCATGGGCGGTGCGGCGCTCGGTGGCGCCGCTGCGGCGTCTGTCGGCGCAGGCGGCACGCATCGGTCCCGGCAACCTCGCGGTGCGCCTGCCGCAGCCGGACGGCGATGCCGAGCTGCACGAGTTCGTCCGCACCTTCAACCAGCTGCTGGACCGGCTGCAGGCCGCCTACCAGCAACTGGAAGGCTTCAACGCCGACGTGGCGCACGAACTGCGCACGCCGCTCGCCACCCTGATCAGCGGCACGGAGATCGCCCTGGGCAGCGAGCGCAGCGCCGCCGAGCTGCGCGAGGTGCTGGCCTCCAACCTGGAAGAGCTGGAAAGCCTGCGCGCCCTGGTCAATGACATGCTGTTCCTGGCGCGCGCCGACAGCGGCGAATTGGCCCAGGACCTGCAGCCGGTCGACATGCGCGGGGAAATCGCGCGGGTCGCCGATTATTACGAGGCGGCGCTGGAGGCGGCCGGCCTGGCGCTGCGCATCGAGGGGCAGGGCGACGGTGCGGCGCTGGCCAATCCGCGGCTGCTGCGCCGGGCGATCGCCAACCTGGTATCCAACGCGATCAAGGCCGCGCCGCGCGGCAGCGTCATCCGCGTCGCCTACGCGGCCGAGGGCGCCGGCATGCGGATCAGCGTGCGCAACACCGGCCCGGTCATCGCGCCGTCGGCCCTGCCGCGCATCTTCGACCGCTTTTACCGCGGCGATGGCGCGCGCGGCGGGCGCTCCGCGGGACACGGCCTGGGGCTGGCCATCGTGCGGGCGGTTGCGCGCATGCACGATGGCCGCGCGTTCGCCGCTTCCGGCGCGGACGGGACCGAAGTCGGCTTCAGCATCGGCACGCGGCAGATTACAGAAACGTAATCTGGCCGACAGCTTGGCGTCGGTCATGCGCGGCTAGAGTGTCCGCATGACTGCATTATTCGATACCGCGGGCCGGAAGCCCGCCTCGGCGCCGCGGCGCCGTTTCGTCCAGGGCCTGGCCGCCGGCGGCCTGCTGGTCGGGGCCGGGCTGCGCCATGGCGGCGCCTGGGCCGCGGCCGCGCCGGCGGTGTTGTCCGGCACACAGTTCGACCTGGAAATCGGCGAGTCGCCGGTGAACTACACGGGGCGGGCGCGCCGCGCGACCACGGTCAATGGCCAGCTGCCCGCGCCGGTGCTGCGCTGGCGCGAGGGCGATGACATCACCTTGCGGGTCACCAACCGCCTGCGCGAAGACACCTCGATCCACTGGCACGGCATCCTGCTGCCGAGCGACATGGACGGGGTGCCGGGCTTGAGCTTCGCGGGGATCCGGCCGGGCGAGACCTTCACGTACCGGTTCCCGGTGCGCCAGAGCGGCACGTACTGGTACCACAGCCATTCGGGCCTGCAAGAGCAGACCGGCCTGTACGGCGCCATCGTGATCGAGCCGCGGGCGCCCGCAACGCCGCCGGCGGACCGCGACTACGTCGTGCTGCTGTCGGACTGGACGGACGAAGACCCGGCCGAGGTGTTCCGCAAGCTGATCGTGATGCCGGACTACTACAACCGCAATCGCCCCACGCTGGGCGACCTGGCGGCCCGGGCCGGGCAGGCCGGCTGGCGGCAGGCCTTGGACGAGCGGCTGATGTGGCAGCGCATGCGCATGGACCCGACCGACCTGGCCGACGTATCGGGCGCCACCTATACCTACCTGACCAACGGCCGCTCGCCGGCGGGCAACTGGACCGGGCTGTTCCAGCCCGGCGAGCAGATCCGGCTGCGCTTCATCAACGGCTCGGCCATGACCTACTTCGACGTGCGCATTCCCGGCCTGAAGCTGACCGTGGTGGCGGCCGATGGGCTGCCGGTGCGGCCGGTGGAGGTGGACGAGTTCCGCCTTGCGGTGGCCGAGACCTACGATGTGATCGTCGAGCCGGACCAGGCGCGCGCCTATACGATTTTCGCGCAGGCCATGGATCGCTCCGGCTATGCGCGGGGCACGCTGGCGCCGCGGGCCGGCATGCAGGGCGAGGTGCCGCCGCTGGACCGCGTCCAGGTGCTGGGCATGGCGGACATGGGCATGCGCCACGACATGGCAGGCATGGGCCACGGCGCACACGGCGGGCATGGTGGCGGGCATGGCGGCGCGGCCGGCGGCATGGTCGAAGCGCGGCATCCGTACCCGGCCGAGCGCGGCGTGGCAAACTCGATGCTGCCCGATGTGGTGTCGACCCGGCTGGACGATCCGGGCGTGGGGCTGCGCGGCAACGGCCGCCGCGTGCTGACCTACGCGGACCTGCGCTCGGCCGCGGTTCCGGCCGACGAGCGGCCGCCTACCCGCGAGATCGAGCTGCACCTGACCGGCAACATGGACCGCTACCTGTGGTCGTTCAATGGGGTGAAGTTCGCCGATGCCAAGCCCATCGTGCTGCGCTACGGCGAACGGGTGCGCTTCGTACTGGTCAACGACACCATGATGACCCATCCCATCCACCTGCACGGGCTATGGAGCGACCTGGAATCTCCCGACGGCGCGTTCCAGGTGCGCAAGCACACCGTCAGCCTCAACCCGGCGCAGCGCATCAGCTATCGCGTCAGCGCCGATACGCGCGGCAACTGGGCCTACCACTGCCACCTGCTTTATCACATGGAAGCCGGCATGTTCCGGGCCGTGGTCGTGGAGTAGGCGCATGAAACATCGTTCCTTCATCCGCGCCGGCAGGTGGGCGGCAGGCTTGCTGGGGCTGCTGCTGGCCTGGCCGGCCGGGGCGCAGTGGGGCCACGCCGGCCACGGCATGGACCATGGCGGCGCGGCAGGACAGTCCGCACCCGCGCCGGCCGGGGAGCACGCGGCCATGCCCGGCATGACGCACGGCGCCGCGCCGCCGGGCCGCCTGCCGTCCAGCGATGGCGCGGGCGCGCGCGGCTACGAGGCTTACGGCATTCACGCCGGCATGATGGACGGCATGGCCGCCAGCCAGTTGCTGTTCGACAAGCTCGGCCTGGCGCACGACCGGGCCGGCCGCACCGGCCTGCAGTGGGACGGCGAATTCTGGCTCGGGCGGGGCCGGGACCGCTTGTGGATCAAGAGCGAAGGCGAACGCATCGGCGGCGCCTCGGCGGCCAAGGTCGAGGCGTTCTGGAGCCGCGCCGTCTCGCCTTACTGGGACGTGCAACTGGGCGCCCGGCGCGATTTCGGCGCCGGCCCGAAGCGCGACTGGCTGGCGCTCGGCCTGCAAGGCGTGGCGCCATACGAAATCGAGACCGAACTGACCGCCTATATGGGCAAGGCGGGGCGCACGGCGCTGGGGCTCAAGGCGGAGTACGATCTGCTGCTGACGCAGCGCCTGGTGTTCACACCCGAAATCGAGGCCAGCCTGTACGGCGAAGACGATCCGGCGCGCGGGGTTGGCGCCGGCCTGGCCGACGCCGCGCTGACCCTCAGGCTGCGCTACGAAATCACCCGCCAGTTCGCGCCCTATGTCGGTGTATCCTTCGGCCGCAAGTTCGGCCAGACGGCGCGCTATGCCAGCGAGGCCGGCGAGAGCCGCTCGGAACGCGCGCTGCTGGCCGGGCTGCGCCTCTGGTTCTGAATGCCGCCACGACGAGACCACTCATCATGCCAATCGATATTTCCCGTCCCTTGTCCACCCGCCGCCGTCTGCTGGCCGGCCTCGCGCTCGCGCCGCTGGCGGCCCGGGCCGCCGCCCCGGGCGCCACGGTGCGGGTCTGGAAGACGCCGACCTGCGGTTGTTGCCAGGATTGGATCGCCCACCTGCGCGACCACGGTTTCCAGGTGGAAGTCAGCGAAGTCGACGACACCTCGGCGATCCGCGAGCGGCTGGGCATTCCCAGGGAGTATGGCTCGTGCCATACCGGCCTGGTGGCCGGCTATGCCCTGGAAGGCCACGTGCCGGCGCGGGACATCCAGCGCCTGCTGCGCGAGCGCCCGGCGGCGATCGGCCTGGCCGTGCCCGGCATGCCGCTCGGCTCGCCGGGCATGGACGGCCCCGAGTACGAGGGCCGCAAGCATCCCTATGAAGTCCTGCTGGTGCGGCGCTGGGGCCTGACCTCGGTGTTCCAGGCCTATCCGGCCTAGAAGCCTGTTCACCCTCCGGGCCGGCCGGCAGGCTAGGCGCGGGCCCGGGCCGGCGTATCGCCCGCGCCCAGGTCCCAGTACAGGCCGGTCATCAGAGTCAGGGCCTCGCGCAGCAGCTCCGGCGGCAGATGTTCATTCGGCGCGTGCTGCGAGCAGCCCGGATACGAATGCGGCACCCACACCGTGCGCAAGCCCAGCACGTCCGTGAAGATGTCGTTCGGCAGCGAGCCGCCCAGGTTCGGCAGCACGGCAACTTTCTTGCCACTGGTGCGCTCCAGCGAAGCCACGGTCCAGCGCACCCACGGATCGTCGGGGTCGATGCGCGTGGCCTTGAACATGGTTTCCCGCGTGGTCTGCACCCGCACCATGGGAAAGCCCTGGCGGTCCAGGTGGCGGCGCAGGGCGGGCAGCAGCGCGTCCGGGTCCACGCCCACCACGAAGCGCAGCTGGCAGCGGGCCCAGGCGCGGGGCGGAATGGCGTTGACCGGCGTGTCGGGGTTGCCCGTCTTGTAGGCCAGCACCTCGAACGAGCACCAGCCGAACACGCGCTCGGCCGGCGACAGGCCGGGCTCGCCCCAGTCGGGCTCGATTTCCGGGCCGTCCGCGCCGCCGTCGACTTCACAGTCGGCCAGCGCGCGCCGCACCGCCGGCGGCAAGCCGGCCGGCACCCATTCGGGCACCCGGATCTGGCCGCTGGGCGACACCAGGGTGGCAATGGCGTGGGCAAGCTGGACGCCGGGGTTGGAGATCAGGCCGCCCCAGTTGCCGGAGTGATGCCCGCCGGCACGCGCCTCGATGCTCAGGTCGAAGTTCAGGCTGCCGCGCGCGCCCAGGAACACGGTGGGCCGCTGCGGGCTCAGGCGCGGGCCGTCCGAGGCGATCAGCAGGTCGGCGGCGAACCTGTCGCGGTGCTGTTCGCACAGTTCGCGCAGGCCCGGCGAGCCCGTCTCTTCGCCCATTTCGAGCAGGTACTTGACGTTGAAGCCGAGTTTGCCGCGGGTCTGCAGCACCAGCCTGAGCGCCTCGATGTTGATACTGTGCTGCCCCTTGTTGTCGGCGATGCCGCGCCCGTACCAGCGGCCGTCGCGCTCGGCCAGCGTCCAGGGCGACAGGCCGGCGTGCCATTCCGGCTCCAGCCCGCGGATCACGTCGCCGTGGCCGTAGCCGAGCACGGTGGGCAGGGCCGGGTCCTCGATGCGCTCGGCGAACAGGAAGGGCGCGCGCGCCTTCTCGTGCGTGAGGATGCTGCATTCGAACCCCATGGCCTCGAACGCCGGCCGCATCTCCGTTTCCAGGTAGGCGGACAATTCCCCCGCGCGGCCGGGGTTCTGGCTTTCGGTGGGAATCGCCAGGCGGCGCGCGAGCAGGTCGCGGAAGGCGCCGGAATCGAAACATTGCTCGGCGCGGGCGATGGCGGTTGAGCGGCTCATGGCTGGACGGCTCCTCGGGACGATGGCGGATAGAGATGGCAGGCCACCAGCGCGCGCTCCTGCGGCAGCAGGGCGGGGCGCTCGTGGCCGCACTGCGGCATCGCGTGCCGGCAGCGTGGATGGAACGGGCAGCCCGGCGGCGGCTTGAGCGGGTCGGGGAACGACAGGCCCAGGCCCGTGTCCGGAATGCCCAGGCCCGGTTCGGGTGTCAGCACCGAGGCCAGCAAGGCCTGGGTGTAGGGATGGCGCGGCTGGCGGAACAGCTCGGCGGCGGGCGCGGATTCGACCACGCGGCCCAGGTACATGACGGCCACGTGGGTGGCGATGTGTTCCACCACCGCCAGGTTGTGGCTGATGAAGACGTAGGTCAGGTCGAACTCGCGCCGCAGGGCCATCAGCAGGTTCATGATCTGCGCCTGCACCGATACGTCCAGCGCCGAGGTGGGCTCGTCGCAGATGACGATTTCCGGGTTCATGACCAGCGCCCGCGCGATGGCCACCCGCTGGCGCTGGCCGCCGGACAGCTGGCCGGGCGTATTGCCCGCCAGGCGGGCCGGTAGCCCGACCCGCTCGAGCATCTCGATGGCCTTGTGCTGGCGCGGGTTGGCGATGCCGTGCACTTCCAGCGGCAGCGACACGATCGAGGCGATGGTGCGGCGCGGGTTCAGCGAGGAGTACGGGTCCTGGAATACCGGCTGCACGCGCCGCGCCAGCGCGCGGCGCGACAGCTCGCGGATGTCCCGCCCCTCGATGCGCACCGCGCCGCCGGTGGCCGGCAAGAGGCCCAGCAGCAGCCGCGCCAGCGTCGACTTGCCGCAGCCGGATTCGCCCACCACCCCCAGCACGCCGCCGCGCGCGACCGCCAGGTCCACGCCGTTGACGGCGTGCAGGGTGCGGCGCGGCTGGAACATGCCGGTCTTGACGGTGAAGCTGCGGCTGACGTCCTGTGCCTGGATGAGCGCGTCCATCAGCCGGCCTCCGTGCGGATGCAGCGCCATTCGTGGCCGGGCGGCGCCCGATGCAGCGGGACGTCCGACCCGCAGGCGGGCCGGGCGTGGCGGCAGCGTTCCCGGAAGGCGCAGCCGGACAGGTCGCCGACCAGTGCCGGCACCACGCCGGGAATGGTGCCCAGCGGCGTGCCGGGCGGGGTGCGGCCAGGCACCGGGATGCAGGCCAGCAGGCCCTGGGTGTACGGATGGCGCGGCCCGGCGAAGATGTCCGCGACGGGTCCCTGTTCGACGACCTGGCCGGCATACATCACGGCCACCTGGCGGGCAATGCGGGCCACCACGCCCAGGTCGTGGGTGATCAGCACCATGGCGATGCCCAGTTCGGCCTGCAGGTCCGCCAGCAGGCGCAGGATCTGCGCCTGGATGGTCACGTCCAGCGCCGTGCTGGGCTCGTCGGCGATCAGCAGTTCCGGCCCGCACATCAGGGCCATGGCGATCATCACGCGCTGCCGCAAGCCGCCCGACAGCTGATGCGGGTATTGCCCCAGGCGCTGTCCGGCCGAGGCAATGCCGACTTTTTCCAGCAGTTCGACGGCGCGTTCGCGCGCCTGCGCGGCGCCCGCGCCGCGGTGATGGCGATAATGCTCGGCCAGCTGCTCGCCAATGGTATAGGCCGGGTTCAGGGCGGTCATGGGCTCCTGGAAGATCATCGCCATCTTGTTGCCGCGCAGCGCGTTGACGCGGCGGCGTCCGGCGCGCGACAAGTCTTCGCCCAGCACGGCCAGGCGGCGGGTGCTGCGCCGCGCCGCCGCCGGCAGCAAGCCCATGATGGCCAGCGAGGTCATCGATTTGCCGCAGCCGGATTCGCCCACCAGGCACAGCGTCTCGCCGCGCCGGACCTGGAAGGACACCCCGCGCACCGCGTGCAGGGCGCCGCGCGGAGTGTCGATGTCGACCCGCAGGTCCTGCACGTCCAGCACGATTTCCGCAGCATTCATCGTCGGGCCCTGTCGTCCGGAGTGAGCCACTGGTGCAGGCCGTCGCCGGCCAGGTTGATGGCGAAGATCAGCAGCGCCAGCGCGCTGCCGGGAATGGCGATCAGCCAGAAGGAAAAGAACATGTAGGCCTTGGCTTCCGAGATCATCAGGCCCCAGGACGGCAGCGGCGGCTGCACGCCCAGGCCCAGGAACGACAGCGCCGCCTCCAGCAGGATGGCGCTGGCCGCTTCCAGCGTGGCGATGACGATCAGGTGCGGCACTACGTTGGGCAGCACCTCGCCGCGCACGATGCGCCAGGTCGAGGCCCCGGCCGCCTGCGCCGCCGACACGTATTCCAGCGCACGCACCTGCTGGGTGGCGCTGCGCATCACGACCGCGAAGCGGTCCCATTTCAGCAGCCCGAGCACCAGGATCACCACCCATAGCGAACCGCCCACGATGGCGACCGTGGCCAGCGCCACCAGGATGACGGGCATCGACAGCCGGGTGGTCACCAGGAACGACACCGCCATGTCGATCTTGCCGCCGAAATAGCCGGCCGCCATGCCCAGCGCGGTGCCGATCAGCCCGGAAATCAGCGCCACGCTGGCGCCGATCAGCAGCGAGATGCGCGCGCCATAGAACAGGCGCGACAGGTAGTCGCGGCCCAGCTGGTCGGTGCCCAGCGGATGCAGCCAGGTGCCCTTGTCGTACCAGACCGGCGGCGCCGTGCGGTGCGTCAGGTCCTGGAAATACGGGTCGTGCGGCGACAACCAGGGCGCGAACAACGCGATCAGCACGATCGCCAGCAGGATCGTCCCGCCCGCCAGCAGCGCCTTGTTGCGCCGCAGGCGGCGCCAGGTCGGCCGGCCCGGCGCGGCCGTGCCGGCGGCCGCGGGCGCCGGCACCTCGGCCAATACGGGAGGAAGGGGCGCGGCCATGATTCAGGACACCCTGATGCGCGGGTCCAGCCACGCGTTGGCGATGTCGGCGGCCAGGGTCAGCAGCACGTACAGCACCGACAACAGCAGGACGATGAGCTGCATGACCGGGTAGTCCTTGAAGGTGATGCTCTGGTAGGCCAGGTAGCCCAGCCCGTCCAGCGCGAAGATGGTCTCGATGACCACCGAACCGCCCAGCAGGTAGCCCAGCTGGACGGCGGCCAGCGCCACCACCGGCACGATGGCGTTGCGCAGCGCGTGCTTGAAGATCACCGTGCCGGTGGGCAGGCCCTTGGCGCGCGCGGTGCGGATGTAGTCCGCGCCCAGCACTTCGATCATGCCGGCCCGGATCAGCCGCATGAACGCCGGCGCCACGTAATAGCCCAGCGCGATGGCGGGCATCACGAAGTGCTGCCAGGTGCCGCTGCCGGAGACCGGCAGCACGCGCAACGTGATCGAGAACAGCATGATCAGCAGCAGCGCGAAGAAGAAGTTGGGCAGCGCCTGGCCCAGCACGGCCACCGCCAGACACAGCCGGTCGGCGAGGCTGCCCTTGTACAGCGCCGCCAGCACTCCCAGCGGGATGGAGATGAAGAGCGCCACGCCGAGCGCGGCCAGGCCCAGCAGCAGGGTGGTCTGGAGCTTGGAGAAGATCAACGGCCCGGCGTCCGTCTTGAAATACACCGAGGTGCCGAAGCGGCCGTTGAGGATGTTCCACAACCAGTCCGCGTACTGCACGGCGATGGGCCGGTCCAGTCCGTAGGCCTTGCGGATCATGTCGATGTCGGCCTGGCGCGCGCCTTCGCCGGCCAGGGCCACCGCCGGGTCGCCCGACAGGTGCAGCAGCAGGAAGGCCAGCACCGACACCGTCAGCGCCACCAGCACGGCCAGTCCCAGCCGCCTGATCAGGAACCCGAGCATGGGCGTTCTCCGTGTCGCGGGTTATTTCCAGCTCATGTCCCAGAAGCGCACCAGCTCGTCCGGGTAGGTCTTGAACTCCAGGTCCTTGCTGGCCACGTAGTAAACCGGCAAGGTCCACAGCGGCGCGGCGTAGGCGTGCTTGGCGATCAAGGTCAGGGCCTGCTTGTAGGCGGCGTTGCGGGCCTGGCTGTCGATGGTGTGGTCGCCCTTGTCCAGCAGCTCGCGCACTTTGGGGTCGCGCGTGATGTCGTCGTTGCCGAAGGCAAAATACACCGGCGTCGAGGCCGAGACATCATTGACCAAGTTCGAGCCCCAGGTCTGGTGGGTGAGCGATGCCTTGCCGGCGCGGATCATGTCGCGCATGGCGGCGTACTGCAGGAAATTGAGCTTGGCGCGGATGCCGACCGCCTGCAGGTAGTTGATGATCGCCTCGGTCTGGTTGCGCTCGCGGTAGGCCACGATGTCAATGTCGAAGCCATCGGGATGGCCCGCCTCGGCCAGCAGCTTCTTGGCCAGCGCCGGGTCATACTTGTAGACCGGCGCGCCCTCGTCGGTGCAGCCGACCTGCGACGGGGTGCAGATGGTATTGAGCAGCTCCGCCCCTTCGCCCACGATATTCTTGATGATGGCCTCGCGGTCGATGGCGTGCAGGATGGCCTTGCGCACGCGCTCGTCCTTCAGTTGCGGCGCGGGCGTGTTGTCCAGGATGTTCATCTGCATGAACACGATGCGCATCGTGTTGCCGCTCTTGACCTGCAGCTGGGGCAGCGTCTTGAGCTGCTCGGCCTGGTCCTTCGGCACGTGCATGATGAAATCCTCGCCGCCCGAGATCACTTCCGCCATCTGGGTCTGGCGGTCGGGGATGAAGCGGATCACCACCTTGCCGATGCGGGGCTGCGCCTTGGGCGAATCCTTGAAGTAGTCCCGGTTGGCCTCGAGCGTGATGGACTTGCCCGGCACGTACTCCGCCACCTTGTAGGGGCCAGTGCCGACCGGCTTGGCGTTCATGCCCTGCGGCCCGACTTCCGCGTAGTACTTGGCCGGATGGATGGCCACGGTGGTCGACAGGTATTCCTTGGCGCCGGGGAAGGGCTCCTTGGTGGTCAGCCGCACCTTGTATTTGCCCAGCTTCTCGACCTTGTCGATCCAGCGCACGTTCTGCTGGGTGGTGGCCTTGTTCTTGGGGTCCGACACGAAGTTCAGCGTGTACACCACCGAGTCGGCGTCGAACTCTTCGCCGTTATGGAATTTGACGCCTTCGCGCAGCTCGAACTCGAGCGTCTTGTCGTCGACCTGTTTCCAGCTCTTGGCCAACTGGCCCTTGTACTCGTTGGTCAGCGGATCGCGGTACAGCAGCGTGTCCCAGACATTGGCGGCGATGATCACGCCGATGCGCACGTTGTTGTAGTACGGGTCCACGCTTTCGGGCGCCTGGTCGTAGGCCATGCGCAGGGTGTCGTCCTGCTTGCCGGCCAGCGCCGGCTGGGCCGCCAGGGCGGCGCCGGCCAGCAGCAGCGCCGCGACCGGGAATCGAAAGGACAGCGGTGCAACGAAACTAACGCGACGTTCAGCCATGATTGGCTCCTGTAGACCGTATCGGTTGAGCGGAATACTGCGGTGTAGCGTGTATCGTTCCCGGGATGCTTGGTCGTCCTAGCCGGGGGGTGGGTCGTGCTGCGGCCGCCGCGCATGTGCCGAGGCCTTGAGGGCCGCATCGCACTTGCGCTGCAGGTGGGTTCGCATGATGGCGGCCAGGCGTTCGGCGTCGCGCGCGGCCAGCGCATCGGCCATCTCGATGTGCTCGCGCATCGCCTGGTCCCATTTCTCGCGGTTCTCGTTGGAGACGAAGCGCAGATTCTGGATGCGCGCGTTCTGCGTCTCGTAGAGCCGCGCCAGCAGGCCGTTGTGGGCCGCCTGGCTGATGCGGGCATGAATCTCGCGGTTGGTGCGGTAGTAGGCCGGCAGGTCGCGGCGCGCATGGCTGGCCATCATTTCGTAGGTGAGCGCGCGGATCTCGGCGATTTCCTGCTCGGTGGCGCGTTCGCAGGCGTAGCGGCAGGACAGGGCCTCCAGCCCGCCGATCACTTCGAACGCCTCGCGGATGTCGGCCTCGGACAGCGCCACTACCCGGGCCCCGCGGTTGGGTTCGATGCGCACCAGTCCTTCGGCGGCCAGCAGCCGGAATGCCTCGCGCAGCGGCGTGCGCGACACGCCCAGCAGCTCGCCCAGCGCCCGTTCGTTCAGGCGCGCGCCGGGCGGATATTCGCCCTGGATGATGCGTTCGCGCAGCTGCCCGGCCACGCCCGCCGGCAGGGTGCGCCCATTGCCGGCGCCGCGCGCGGGGCGGGCCGACGGGGCGGCGCCGGCGTCGGCGCCATCAGCGGGCAGGGCGGGGTTGCTGCGCATTGGTATACCAAATGGATTTGGTCTTTCGCAGACTATAAAACAGGCGATCCGTGCGTCGTCATGGGGGATACCCTGAATACTCGATATAAAACAAAGATATAGGGTTAGCCATGATAGGCCGGTCGTGGCGGGCAATTGCCCGTGCCGGACGGCTTGCGTATGATGCTTGGACGCGTTTTCTAGTTGTATACCAATTCTGCCGACTAGAGGCCTACCCATGATCTCCCTGCACGGGCATCCGTCCGGCCGTCATTTCCTGCAGATACCCGGGCCGACCAACGTGCCGGACCGCGTGCTGCGCGCCATGCACCGCGCGACGATCGACCACCGCGGCCCCGAGTTCGGCGGGCTGGGGCGGGCGGTGCTGCAAGGCATGCAGTGGGTCTTCCAGACCCGCTCGCCGGTGGTCATCTATCCATCGTCCGGTACGGGCGCCTGGGAAGCCGCGCTGGTCAATACCCTGTCGCCCGGCGATCGCGTGCTGATGGCCGAGACCGGCCACTTCGCGGCGCTCTGGCAGCGCCTCGCCACCCGGCTGGGGCTGGACGTGGAGATCCTGGAGGGCGACTGGCGGCACGGCGCCGACCCGGCCCGGATCGAAGCCCGCCTGGCCGCCGATGCCGGGCATCGCATCAAGGCGGTGTGCGTGGTGCACAACGAGACCTCCACCGGCGCCGTCACCGACGTTGCGCAAGTGCGCCAGGCCATCGACCGCAGCGGCCATCCGGCGCTGCTGATGGTCGACGCCATATCTTCGCTGGGGGCCATGGATTATCGCCACGATGAATGGGGCGTCGATGTCGGCGTGGCCGGTTCGCAAAAGGGCCTGATGCTACCGCCCGGGCTGTCGTTCAACGCGCTGAGCGAGCGGGCGCTGCGGGCCGCGGCCAGCGCGCGCCTGCCGCGCTCGTACTGGGATTGGTCGGCCATGCTGGCGCTCAACGAGGGCGGGTACTTCCCCTATACACCCGCCACCACCTTGCTGTACGGGCTGCACGAGGCGCTGGACATGCTGCGCGCCGAGGGCCTGGAGCGGGTCTTCGCGCGGCACCGGCGGCTGGCGCAGGCGACGCGCGCGGCGGTCCGGGCCTGGGGGCTGGAGCTCGTCTGCCAGGACCCCGCCGCGTGCAGCAATGCCCTGACCGCCGTGCTGATGCCCGACGGGCATAGCGCCGACGCGCTGCGCAAGGTGATCCTCGACCGCTACGACATGTCGCTCGGCCAGGGGCTGGGGCGCTGGTCGGGCAAGATATTCCGCATCGCCCACTTGGGCGATTTCAACGATCTGTCGCTGTGCGGCGCGCTGGCCGGCGTGGAAATGGGCCTGGCCGCCGCCGGCGTGCCGCACCGGCCGGGCGGCGTGCAGGCCGCGCTCGATTACCTGGCCCGGCCCGCCGCCGGCCTTCACGAAAAGGGGTAGGAGATGAACGAAGCATTGATGCAGCAGGCGATCCAGTTCGCCCAGGAACACGAAACCGACTGGGACCGCGAGGTCGACGGCGTATGGGGCGTGCATCAGCAGGACCCGCCGCCCTGGAACCGGCTGCTCGGCCCGGTGCACGGCCGCGGCCCCGTGACCGGCCTGGTGGTGGTGGACGGCCGGACGGTCGCGTCCTGGGGCGAACCGCAGCGGGCCGACCTGACCTTCAGCGTGGCCAAGCTTTACCTGGCGCTGGTGGCCGGCGTGGCGCACGACCGCGGCCTGTTGCCCGACGTGGACGAACCGGTGCGCGCGCGCGTGCCCGGCATCGGGTTCGACACCGGCCGCAATGCCCGCATCACCTGGCGGCACCTGCTGCAGCAGACCAGCGAATGGGAGGGCGAGCGCTTCGGCGTGCCCGACCAGGTCGACCGCTATCGCGCCGTCACCTTCGGCGCGCCGCCGGCCGGCAAGAAAGGCGACGCGCGCCCGCTGCAGGAGCCCGGCACCTACTGGGAATACAACGACGTCCGGATCAACCAGCTTTCTTACGCCTTGCTGCACCTGTTCCGCTGGCCGCTGCCGGAGGTGTTCCGCGAAGCAGTGATGCGCCCCATCGGCGCCAGCGAAGACTGGCAATGGGTCTGCTACGACAACGCCTGGGTCGAGATCGACGGCCAGCGCATGCCGTCGGTGCCGGGCGGCTCGCACTGGGGCGGGGGCATGTCCATCAGCAGCGCGGACCAGGCCCTGATCGGCCGCATGCTGCTCGACGATGGCCGCGCCAACGGCCGCCAGGTCATCTCGCCGGAGTGGCTGCGCGCCATGCGCACGCCCAGCGAACTGGCGCCGTACTACGGCTTCCTGATCTGGCTGAACGAAGGGCGGCGCATTTTTCCCAGCGTGCCGGAGTCCAGCTTTTTCGGCATCGGCGCCGGCAGCTCCTTCACCTGGATCGAGCCCGAGCGGCGCATGGTGGTCATCGTGCGCTGGCTGAACTCGGCGCATGCCGACACGCTGTTCGGCAAGATCCTGGCCGCCGTGGACGGCTGAGCGGGCGGCGTGCTCCGGCGCGGGGCCGGTTGACGGGGGTCAAGCTGCGGCCGGACGGGCGGCACTACCCTGGAACCGGCGGGCAACCGCCCGCCAGTCCCTCCACCACAAGAGCACGCCATGTACCAGCACATCCTCATCCCCATCGACGGCTCCGAGCTCTCGCGCCTCGGCCTCGTCAACGGCCTGGCGCTCGCCAAGGCGCTGCAGGCCCGCGTCACCATCATGACGGCGATCGAGCCCATCAACGTCCTGTCGGCCGAAACCGTCCAGTTCGCCAGCGTGCAGCAACAGTACGAGCGCCAGGCGCGCGAACGCGCCCGGCAGTGGCTGGCCGACGCCGCCGACCAGGCCCGCCAGGCGGGCGTGCCGTGCGACACCGCCATCCGCGAGAACAGCCAGCCGTACCTGTCCATCATCGAGTGCGCCACCCAGGGCGGCTGCGACCTGATCACCATGTCGTCGCACGGCCGCAGCGGCATGGCGGCCGTGATGGTGGGCAGCCAGACCCAGAAGGTGCTGACCAAATCCAAGATCCCGGTGCTGGTCTACCGCTGAGCCGCGCCCCGCGGGGCGCGCCGCGCCGGCGCCATCCGCCGGACTGGATATAATCGCCAGTTCGGCTTTTTTTCGTGGCCGCCACTCATCCCTTCCTTTGCGCCCCCGCGCACTACCGATATGAAAAAACTGACCGCTGCTTTCCTGGTCTGCGCCACGTCGCTGCTCGCGGCCTGCGGGCAGAGCGACGACCCCGCCCCGCAAGCCGGCGCCGCCGCCGCCCAGAAAATTGTCGTCGGGCTGGACGACAATTTCCCGCCCATGGGCTTTCGCGACGAGAACAACCAGCTCGTCGGCTTCGACATCGACATGGCGCGCGAGGCCGCGCGCCGCATGGACATCCAGGTCGAGTTCAAGCCCATCGACTGGAGCGCCAAGGAAGCCGAGCTCAACGGCAAGCGCGTCGACGTGCTCTGGAACGGCCTGACCATCACCGAAGAGCGCAAGCAGAACATCGCCTTCACCGCGCCCTACATGGCCAATCACCAGATCATCCTGGTTGCCCACGGCTCGCCGGTGCAGGCCAAGGCCGACCTGGCCGGCAAGGTGGTCGGCGCGCAGGACGGCAGCAGCGCCGTCGACGCCATCAAGAAAGACGCGCCAGTCGCCGCCAGCCTGAAAGAGATCAAGCTGTTCGGCGACAACGTCACCGCCCTGATGGACCTCTCGGCCGGCCGCCTGGATGCCGTGGTGGTGGACGAAGTAGTGGGCCGCTACCTGGCCAACAAGCGCGAAGGGCAGTACCGCGTCCTGGACGAGAATTTCGGCACCGAGGACTACGGCGTGGGCGTGCGCAAGGACGACACCGAGCTGCTGGCCCGGCTCGACCAGACCCTCGCCGCCATGAAAAAGGATGGCTCCGCCGCCCGCATCGCCCAGCAATGGTTTGGCGCCGACATCATCAAATAGGCGCGGGCGCCGGCCCGCTGAGCGCCTAGGATAGCCGCATGGATTACGTCATTTCCCTGCTGGGGCCCATGGCGCAGGGGGCCAGGACCACCCTGACGCTGTTCTTCGTCACCTTCGCGCTGGCAGTGCCCCTGGGGCTGCTGCTGGCGCTGGCGCGCATCTCGCACTGGCGGCTGCTCAGCCAATTGGTCAACGGCTACATCTGGCTGATGCGCGGGACGCCGCTCATGCTGCAGATGCTGTTCATCTACTTCGCGCTGCCGTTCGTGCCGGTGGTGGGGGTGCGCCTGCCCGATTTCCCGGCCGCGGTGGTGGCGTTCACGCTGAACTACGCCGCCTATTTCGCCGAGATCTTCCGCGCCGGCATCCAGTCGGTGGACCGTGGCCAGTACGAGGGCAGCAAGGTGCTGGGCATGAGCTACCTGCAGACCCTGCGGCGCATCGTGCTGCCGCAGATGGTGCAGCGCGTGCTGCCGCCGATGAGTAACGAGACCATCACCCTGGTCAAGGACACCTCGCTCATCTACGTGCTGGCGCTCAACGACATCCTGCGCACCGCGCGCGGCATCGTGCAGCGCGACTTCACCACCACGCCGTTCCTGGTCGCGGCGGCCTTCTACCTGATCATGACGCTGGTGCTGACCTGGCTGTTCCAGCACATGGAAAAACGCTATGCCAAGTACGACCAATAGCCCCGTCGCCGCCGATCCGCGTCCGGTGATGATCGCGGCGCGCGAGGTCGGCAAATCGTTCGGCGCCGCGCGCGTGCTGGACCAGGTGTCGCTGACGCTGCGCAAGGGCGAGGTGGTCGCGGTGATCGGCCCGTCGGGGTCGGGCAAGAGCACCTTCCTGCGCTGCCTGATCCACCTCGAGACCATCGACGAAGGTAGCATAGAGATCGAGGGCGAGGCCCTGGCGACGGCCGTGCCGGGCGGCCCGAGCCGCTATGTGCGCGATGCGGAGGTGCGGCGCATCTGCCGCAAGATGGGCATGGTGTTCCAGTCGTTCAACCTGTTCCCCCACATGACCGTGCTCGAGAACATCATCGAGGCGCCGGTGACCGTGCAGGGCGTGCCGCGCGACCAGGCCATCCCGAAGGCCGAGGCGCTGCTGCGCAAGGTGGGGCTGCTGAACAAGCGCGACAACTATCCGGCGCGCCTGTCGGGCGGGCAGAAGCAGCGCGTGGCGATCGCCCGGGCGCTGGCCATGGAGCCGGACATCATGCTGTTCGACGAGCCGACCTCGGCGCTCGACCCCGAACTCACCGGCGAGGTCCTGCGCACCATGCGGCAACTGGCCGACGAGCACATGACCATGCTGGTGGTCACCCACGAGATGGGCTTTGCCCGCGAAGCCGCGCATCGCGTGGTGTTCATGGACGAAGGCCGCATCGTCGAAGAAGCGCCGGCCGAGACTTTCTTCCGGGCCCCGCAGCAGCCGCGCGCCCGCGCGTTCCTGGGGAAGATGCTGTAGGCGCCGCGCTTCCATGGCGGCGTCATAGTGTTACACCCAATGAAAGAATTAATAAAATAAAACAGCATTTCTCCACCATTTGATTATCTTGGTAAACATTGCGTGCCCGCCCAGCGAGCGCGCCATCCAGGAGACAAAGGAGGAGGGGAGATGCGTATGTTCCAACGCAGGATCGCCGCATGGCTGGCGTGCGGCGCGCTGGCGCTGCTGGCGGGGTGCGCCGCGCCGGGCGGCGGCAAGCAGTCGACCATCGATATGCCGGGGTTGTCGCAGCCGGTGGAAATTCTGCGCGACCAGCATGGCGTTTCGCACATCTACGCCCAGAACCAGCACGACCTGTTCTTCGCCCAGGGTTTCAACGCCGCGCGCGACCGCATGTGGCAGCTCGACCTGTGGCGCCGCCAGGGCGAAGGCAAGATGGCCGAACAATTCGGCCCGCGCTTCATCGAGCAGGACCGCGCGGCGCGCCTGTTCCTGTACCGGGGCGACATGCAGGCCGAGTTCGCCAGCTACCATCCCGAGGGGCGCGCCATCCTGACCGCGTTCGCCGAGGGCATCAATGCCTACGTCGACTGGGTCAAGGCCAACCCCGAGCACATGCCGCCCGAGTTCAAGCTCACCGGCACGGAGCCGGGCTACTGGAGCCCGGAAACCTCGCTGATCCGCATCTACGGCCTGACCCGCAATGTGGCCAGCGAGGTCAAGCTGGCCCGCCAGGTGGCCGCCCTGGGCCTGAACGTGGTGCAGGACCTGGGCGTGTATGAACCGCCGATTGCGCTGCAGGTGCCGGCTGGCCTGAATGTGAACCAGATCGACGAGAACATCCTGGCCGACTACAACCTGGCGCGCAAGGGGCAGAAGTTCGTCGCCGCCGATTTCCCGCGCAGCCCGCTGGCGGCGGACGGGCGCGAGAAGCTGGCCGAGAGTCTCTCGGCCAGCCTGGAAGCCTCGCTGGACCCCGCCTTCGATCCGCTGGCGCCGCGCTATGAAAGCAATAACTGGACCCTGTCCGGCCAGCGCACGGCGACCGGGCGGCCCATGTTGGTGGGCGATCCGCACCGCACCATCGCCATGCCGTCGCTGCGCTACATGGTGCACTTGAACGCGCCGGGCTGGAACGTGATCGGCGCCGGCGAGCCGGCGCTGCCCGGCGTGTCCATGGGGCACAACGAGCGCATCGCCTTCGGCCTGACCATCTTCGCGTTCGCGGACGAGGAAGACCTGTACGTCTACGACCTCAACCCTGCCAATGCCAGCCAGTATCGCTATCGCGGCGGCTGGGAAACCATGCGCATCATCGACGAGACCATCGAGGTGCGCGGGCAGGCGCCGGTGCGGCGGCAACTGAAGTTCACCCGGCACGGTCCCGTCATCCATGTCGATCCCGTGCGCCACAAGGCCTATGCGCTGCGCGCGGCCTACCTGGAGTTTCCCGGCACGGCGGCCTACCTGGCCAGCCTGCGGCTGAACCAGGCGCAGAACTGGCAGGAGTTCGTGGCCGGCATGGAACGCCACTACACACCCAGCGAAAACATGGTCTATGCGGACGTGGACGGCAACATCGGCTGGTTCGGCGGCAGCATCGCGCCGATCCGCCCGCGCAAGGACTGGAGCGGCATGCTGCCGGTGCCGGGCAATGGCGATTTCGAATGGAACGGCTTCCTGCCGACCAGCTCGCTGCCCAAGGCGCTGAATCCGCCCGAGGGCTACGTAGCGACCGCCAACGAATACAACTTGCCCGCCGACTATGCGTATAAGGACATGTCGAACCGCACCTGGGCCGAACCGTACCGCATCCAGCGCATCCGCGAAGTGCTGGCGGACGCGCGCGGCCTGAGCCTGGAGGATTCGCAGCGCCTGCAATTCGACAATCTGTCGATTCCGGCCCGCACGCTGACCAAGTACGCCGAGTCGTTGCATTCGACCGATCCGGGCGTGGCCGAGGCGTTGCGGCTGTTGAAGGACTGGGACTATCGCACCGAGGTCGATTCGAAGGCCGCCACGGTGTACGAGTTCTGGCTGCCGGAAGTGGTCAAGCGCGTGTCCGACCTGTATGTGCCCGCCAACGGCCGCGAGGTGTTCGGCAACCTGTCCACCCGCAAGACCCTGGAGAAGCTGGCCACGCCCGATGCCGTGTTCGGGCCGCGGCCGGAACAGGGCCGCGACGCGCTGCTGCTGGCGGCGCTGGCCGACGGCGTGCGCAAACTGACCGCCATGCAGGGGTCCGACTCGCGGCAATGGGAATGGGGCAAGCTGCACCATATCCAGTTCGAGCACAGCCTGGCCGAGCTGCTGCCGCCCGACACCGCCAAAGCGTACGGCACGCCGCGCTACCCGGTCAGCGGCGACAACGATACGGTGCACCGCGCCACGTTCCGCAAATCGGATTTCCGCCAGATCAGCGGCGCCTCGTACCGCCAGGTCATCGACGTAGGCAACTGGGACAACTCGCGCATGCAGAACATGCCGGGCCAGTCGGCCGACCCGCGCAGCCCGCACTACCGCGACCTGCTCGAAGGCTGGGCCACCGGGAAGTACATTCCCATGGCGTTCAGCCGCGAGAAGGTGGAAAGCGAGCTCGGCGATACGCTGGTGCTGCAGCCGGCGCAACGTTGAGCGGGTCGGCGCGGCGCCGGGCGATCGAGCCTCCGGCGCCGCGCCGTCTTAGCGTGGCGGGCCGAGCGGCGGCGCCACGGCTTCCAGCGGCTTGCGCTCGGCGTCGACCGCCAGGCGCCAGGCCAGGATGCCGGCGCCGGCCATCAGCGCCGCCGCCAGCAGATAGCCCAGGGTCAGCGCGCCGCGCTGGCCGCCGCCGATGAGCCAGCCGTACAGGGCCGGCCCGGCGAAGCCGCCGGCGCCGGTGCCGGCCGCGTAGAACAACGAAATGGCCAGCCCGCGCATCTCCAGCGGGAATACCTCGCTGACCGTCAGGTAGGCCGAACTGGCCGCCGCCGAGGCCACGAAGAAGACCGCCGACCAACACCATGCCTGCGAGCGGGCGTCCAGCCAGCCGGCCTGGAATGCCAGCGCGGAGGCGGCCAGTCCGAGACCCGACAGCAGGTAGGTGAGGGCGATCATCCTGCGCCGCCCCACGCGGTCGAACAACGGTCCCAGCACCAGCGGCCCCAGGACATTGCCCAGCGCGAATGGCAGCACGTACCAGCCCACGTCCTGCGCCGGTACGCTGTAGAAGCGGGTAAGGACCAGGGCATAGGTGAAAAAGATGGCGTTATAGAAGAATGCCTGCGCCAGCATCAACGCCAGGCACACCGCCGACCGGTCCGGATAGCGGCGCAGCAGCACGGCCGCCGCCTCGCGCAGTGTGGGCGTGCCGGCCGCATGGCTGGGCAGCGCCGGCGCGGCCGCGGGCAAGGGGCCGTGGCGCCGCCGCACCCGCGCCTCGATATCGCGCACGATGGCCAGCGCCTGCGCCTGGCGGCCGTGCGCCAACAGCCAGCGCGGGCTTTCCGGCACGTCGCGGCGCACCAGCAGGATGGCGATCGCCAGCAGCCCTCCCAGCGCGAAGGCCAGGCGCCAGCCCAGGTCGGCCGGCACCAGGGCCGGGTCGAGCAGAGGCAGGCTGAGGCCGGCGCCGAGCGCCGCCCCGATCCAGAAACAGCCGTTGATGGCCAGATTGACCCGGCCGCGCACGCGCGCCGGGATCAGTTCGTCGATGGCGGAGTTGATGGCGGCATACTCGCCGCCGATGCCCACGCCGGTCAGGCAGCGGCATGCCGCGAAGAACGCGTAGTTCGGTGCGCAGGCCGTGGCGAGCGTGGCCGCCATGTACAGCCCGAGCGTGGCCAGGAACAGCCGCTTGCGGCCGAGCCGGTCGGCCAGCCGCCCGAACAGCAGGGCGCCGGCCACCGCTCCGGCCACGTACAGCGAACCGGCGGCGCCCACTTGCGCGGCGCTCAGGCCCAGGGTGCCGGGCTGGGTCAGTACGCCGCCCAACGACCCGGCCAGCGTGACCTCCAGGCCGTCGAGCACCCAGGCCGTCGAGCACCCAGGCCACGCCCAGCGCGATCACCACGCGCCAGTGCCAGGCCGACCAGGGCAGGCGGTCCAGGCGGGCGGGGATATCGCTGCAGCATGGGGGCATGGCAGTGCGCAGGTCTGTAACGCGACACCAGACAGTACATGAGACCGGCGGCCATGCGTCAAGCGCGCGGCGCGGGTATGCGTCTTGCTGCGTCCGCCGCGCATTGCAGGGAGGACGCGATGAGCCTGACAGCTATTCCGCGCGGCGACCCCGCGACGCTGGCCCACCGCCTGGGCCGCGCCGTGCGGCCGGCCTGCGAGCCGCTGCCGCCGGTGGAGGACGGCGCGGCCTTTGGCGCCTGTTTCGACCGCTATGCCGACGCCCGCATCGTGCTGCTGGGCGAGGCCAGCCATGGCAGCGCCGAGTTCTACCGGGCGCGCGCCGCGATCACCCGACGGCTGATCGCACAGTACGGCTACGACATCGTCGCGGTGGAGGCGGACTGGCCGGACGCGGCGCGCATCGACCGCTACGTCCGCCACCGGCCCGCCGACCCGCACGACGAGCCCGCGTTCACGCGCTTTCCTGCCTGGATGTGGCGCAACGAAGACGTGGCGGCCTTCGTGCAATGGCTGCACCGCCACAATCGCGGCCTGCCGCCCGAGCGGCGCACCGAGTTCCGCGGACTGGACGTCTATTCGCTGCGCGCCTCGATCGCCAGCGTGCTCGCCTACCTGGAGCGCGTCGATCCCGAGGCGGCGGCACAGGCGCGCCGCCGCTACGGCTGCCTGACGCCGTGGCAGACCGAGCCGGCCTGGTACGGTCGCGCGGTGCTGCGCGGCGAGCGCGACCCCTGCGAGGATGAGGTGCATGCCCAGCTGCGCGATATCCTGGCCCGGCGGCTCGAGTACGCGGCGCAAGACGGCGACGACTGGTTCGACGCGGCCCAGAACGCGCGCACTATCCTGGCCGCCGAACAGTACTACCGCAGCATGTTTCGCGGCGCCACCGAATCGTGGAACTTGCGCGACCGCCACATGTTCGAGACGCTGCAGCAGGTGCTGCGCGCCCGCGGCCCGGATGCCCGGGCGGTGGTGTGGGCGCACAACTCGCATATCGGCCATGCGCCGGCCACGGCCATGGGCTGGCAGGGCCAGTTCAATATCGGGGAGCTGTGCCGCACGGCCTACGGCGAGGCCGCCGTGCTCATCGGTTTCGGCACCGACCGCGGCACCGTGGCGGCCGCCGACGACTGGGACGAACCCATGCGGGTCAAGGACGTGCTGCCATCGCGCGCGGATTCGTATGAGCAGGTGTTCCTGCAAGCCGGCGTGCCGTGCGCGCTGGCCGACCTGCGCAAGCCGGCCAACCGGGCGGCGCGCCAGGCCTTGCTGCCGCCCAGGCTCGAACGCGCCATCGGGGTGGTCTACCGTCCCGACACGGAATTCCACAGCCATTACTTCCAGGCGGTGCTGCCGGATCAATTCGATGGCTACGTCTGGTACGAGCAGACCCGCGCGGTCACGCCGCTGGCGGCGCCGGCGCCGCACGGCATGCCCGATACGTATCCGTTCGCCGTCTAGGGCCGCATGACAGGGAGATCGCCATGAACGCTCAAGCCCTTTTCGCCGACAGGGCGGACGCCGGCCGGCAACTGGCGCGGGCGCTGGCCGGACGTGCGGACCGCGACGCCGTCGTCATGGCCCTGCCGCGCGGCGGCGTGCCGGTGGCTTCCGAAGTGGCGCGCGCACTGGGCGCCGCGCTGGACGTGCTGATCGTCCGCAAGCTGGGCGCGCCCGGCCAGCCGGAATTCGGCATCGGCGCGGTGGCCGATGGCGCCGCGCCGCGGGTGGTGCTCAACGACGAGGCGCTGGGCCTCCTGCGGCCGCCGCCCGCCTATGTGGAGGGCGAGATCCGGCGCCAGCTCGACGAGATCGAGCGGCGGCGGGCCGCCTATGCCGCGGGCCGCGAGCCCGCCGAAGTGCGCGGACGGACAGTGGTGGTGGTCGACGACGGCGCGGCGACCGGCGGCACCGCGAAGGCGGCCCTGCGCGCCCTGCGGCAGGCGGGTGCGGCGCGGCTGTTGCTGGCGGTGCCGGTAGCCTCGCCGCATGCCCTGGCGACGCTGCGTCCGGACGCCGATGAGGTGGTGTGCCTGCACGCTCCCGCCGATTTCCGGGCGGTCGGCATGTACTACGCCGATTTCCGCCAGACCTCCGACGCGGAAGTGGTGCGCCTGCTGGCCGGCGCGATGCGCTGAGGCATATTCCGGGGTCAGCGTCCCTGTGCTATGAGCCGCGCGTCCAGGCGTGGGTAGACGCGCCTGGCATTGCCTTCGAAGATCAGGTGCCGGACTTCGGCGCCCAGGCCGCTGGCGTCGATATAGCGGCGCGTGTCGTCGAAATGGTGGCCGGTGTCGGGATCGATGCCGCGCACGGCGCCGATCATCTCGCTGGCGAACAGCAGGTTCTCGACAGGAATCACGCGCGTCAGCAGGTCGATGCCGGGCTGGTGATACACGCAGGTGTCGAAGAAGATATTGTTCAGCAGATGTTCCTGCAGCCGCGGCTTGCGCAACGCCTGGGCCAGGCCGCGGAAGCGACCCCAGTGATAGGGCACGGCGCCGCCGCCGTGCGGGATGACGAACCGCAGTGTCGGGAAATCGCGAAACAGGTCGGAGTCCAGGCATTGCATGAAGGCGGTCGTGTCGCCATTCAGGTAATGTGCGCCGGTCGTGTGAAAACAGGCATTGCAGCTCTGGCTCACGTGAATCATGGCCGGCACGTCATATTCCACCAGCTTTTCGTACAGGGGATACCAATAGCGATCGCTGAGCGGCGGGCTGGTCCAGTGGCCGCCCGACGGATCGGGATTCAGGTTGACGGCGACGTTGCCGTATTCCTCGACGCAGCGCCGCAATTCCGCGATGCAGGTGGCCGGATCGACGCCGGGGCTTTGCGGCAGCATGGCGGCCGGTACGAAATGCTCGGGAAACAGGGTGGCCACCCGGAAGCACAGCTCATTGCAGATACCCGCCCAGGTCGACGACACGCCAAAATCGCCTATGTGATGCGCCATGAAGATGGCGCGCGGGCTGAAGATGGTCATGTCGTGGCCGCGCTCGCGCATCATGCGCAACTGGTTGGCCTCGATGGCGGCGCGTATTTCGTCGTCGCTGATGCGCAATTCGGCGGTCCGCGGTTGCGGCGTGCCGTCCGCCACCGCGGCGATCTGGCGCGCGCGCCACTGCTCGAGCGCCGGCGGCGCGGTGGTGAAATGCCCGTGGCAGTCGATGATCATGTGATCGATTCCGTAGTCAGTTGTTGCTGATGCCCGCGCTCGCGATCAGCTCGCCCCAGCGTCGCGTCTCGGTCTCCAGGAAGGCTTGGAAGCGCGCCGGCGGTTGCGGATCGACGATCGCGCCGACCGCCGCCAACCGCTGCTGGACCTGCTTGTCGTCGAGCACCGCCAGCAGGTTTTCGCTGAGCGTGGCAATGGCCGGGCCGGGCGTTCCCGCCGGCACCAGGAAACCCCACCATACGGTCGCCTCGAAGCCCGGAACGCCGGCTTCGTCGAAGGTCGGCACCTCGGGCAGGGTGGCGATGCGCTGCCGCGACGCCACGGCCAAGGCCCGGATATTGCCGGCCGCCACCCGCGGCGCGGCTTCCAGCGGGTTGACCATCATGAAGTCGAGGCGCCCGCCGATCAGGTCGGTCAGGGCGGGCGCGCCGCCCTTGTAGCCGATGTGCATGGCCTGGATATCGGTCGTGCGCTTGAGCATCTCGACCGCCAGGTGGCCGGATCCTCCCACGCCGGAAGATCCATAATTCATCTTGCCCTGCTTGTCGCGCGCCGCCTGCAGCAGGCCCTGCAGGGTTTGATAGGGCGACTCGGCGTCCACCACGAGCACCAGCGGCGCATAGCCGACGCGCGCCACCGGCGCCAGGTCCTTGAGCGGATCGAAGGGTAGATTGCGGTCCAGCCACGGGTTGGTCGCCAGGCCATTGGCGCCCAACAGCAGCGTGTAGCCGTCGGCAGGCGCGCGCACCACCTCGTGGGCGCCGATATTGGCGTGGTTGCCCGGCTTGTTCTCGACGATCACGGGCTGCCCCAGGCGGCCCGACAGCGGGTCGCCGATGATGCGGGCGACGCTGTCGACCGCGCCGCCCGCCGCGAACGGGACCACGATGCGCAACGGGCGGGATGGGAACGTGTCGGCATTGGCCAGCGCGGGGCCGACCAGCGTCGCGCCGGCCAATGCCAGGCAGGCGGCCCAGCGTCTGCGTACTCGGGAGGTCTGTGCTGTGCCCATGCTTGTCTCCTGATTGTCTGTTTGCCGGAACGGAGGGCGCCCGTGCCGTTGCGCAAACTATGGTGCTAGACTGCATGTGGCGGGTCAAATATATATTTTTATGGGTTTTCCATACGAAAAACGAATAGATGGATCTACGCCAACTACGCTATTTCGTGGCGGTTGCCGAAGAACTCAGCTTCACGGCCGCGGCGCGCCGGCTCAATATCAGCCAGCCACCCTTGAGCATGCAGATCCGCGCGCTCGAAGACGCCTTGGGCGCGCGCCTGTTCGAGCGCGCGCATCGCAGCATCGCGCTGACCGAGGCCGGGCGGGTGTTCCTGGAACAGGCCCGGCTGACGCTCAGCCAGATGGCCCATGCGGTACAGCTTGCCCAGCTGGCCGACCGCGGCGAAGCCGGCTTGCTGCGCATTGCGTTCACTGGATCGGTGCCACTGGTGCCCGGTTTTGCGCGGCTGATCAAGACTTTCCGCGCGGAGCGGCCATTGGCGCGCCTGGAGATCGCCCACATGCCTACCGGGCAGCAGTTGCAGGCGCTCGAAGAACGCCGCATCGATATCGGCCTGCTGCGGCCCGCGCCGCAGTTCCAGCCGCCTGGGCACCTGCATTTCACGCCGTTCTGGAAAGACGAACTGCGCGTGGCGATGTCCGGCGACCACCCGCTGGCCGCGCGCAAGGGCCGCATTTCCGTCAAGGAACTGGCCCGCTATCCGCTTATCCTGTTCCCGCGTGAAATCAGCTGCGGCCTGCACGACCAGATCATCCAGCTGTTCAATGCGGCGGGCCTGGTGCCCCAGGTGGCGCAGGAAGCGCGCGAAGGGACCACCATCGTCGGCCTGGTCGCCGCGGGGGTGGGCATTTCACTGCTGCCCGACACGTACGCGCGCCAGCAGGCCGAAGGTGTGCACTATGCCCAGTTGGAACCCGGCGTGGCCAATTGCCCGCTGTTGCTGGCCCACTGGAAAACCGGGCATTCCGATCTGGTCAGGCGTTTCGTGAAGCTGGCCCGCACGATCATTGCGGCCTGAGCCGCCGCGCGTACACGGTGCCCCAGGCCAGGCCCAGCAGCGCCGTCACCAGCGACCCCAGCAGCACGCCCAGCTTGGCGGCGCTAAGGAAGTTGGCGTCGCCGGCGAACGCCAGCATCGCAATGAAGATGGACATGGTGAAGCCCACGCCGGCCAGCAGCCCGATCAGGGCGATACCGCCCCAGGTGACGCCCGGCGGGAGGGCGCACCAGCCCAGGCGCACCATCAGCCAGCTCATGCTGATCACGCCCAGCGGCTTGCCGGCGATCAGGGCGATCGCCACGCCGGCCATCACCCAATGCGAGCCGCCCGCGGAGAGATCGATGCCGTCGAGGCTGACGCCGGCGTTGGCGAGCGCGAACAGGGGCATGATCGAATAGGCTACCCAGGGATGCAGCGCGCCCTGCACGCGCACCACGGGGGGCAGCACTTCGCGCTGGGCCAGCCGCAACTGGCGCAGCGGCTGCGCCAGGCTGCCGCCGCCGCGGTCCGGGTCGGCGTCGCGTCCCAGCAGGTCGTTCGTCACCCGCGAGACCATGTCCAGCGGGCGCTCGCGCATGGGCACCGACATTACCGGCGTCATCAGGCCCAGGACGACGCCGGCCAGCGTGGGATGGGCGCCGGTCATCAGCAGGCCCATCCAGACGATCGCGCCAGGTATGACATACGCATAGGCGGTACCGACGCCGATGCGTTGCAGGGCCAGCACCATCAGGATGCCCAGCCCGGCGACCAGGAAGCCGCTGTAGTCCAGCCCGCCCGAGTAGAAGAAGGCGATGATCAGCACCGCGATGATGTCGTCGATGATGGCCAGCGCCAGCAGGAAGACCCGCACGTTGCCGGGAATCGAGCGGCCCAGCAGCGCCAGCACGCCCACGGCGAAGGCGATGTCGGTGGCGGTGGGCACGGCCCAGCCGTCGGCGCGCCCGGCTTCGGCATTGAAGGTCAGGTAGATCAGCGCGGGCACGAGCACGCCGCCCAGCGCGGCCGCCAGGGGCAGCGCGGCCTGCCGCAGGTTGGAGAGCGCGCCTTCGTGGATCTCGCGCCGGATTTCCATGCCGACGACCAGGAAGAAGATGGTCATCAACCCGTCGTTGATCCAGAAATGCAGTGACTGCGAGAACTGCAAGCCGCCCACGCCGAAGGACAGCGGCGTGTGCCACAGCTCGTGGTAGGAATGGGACAGTGGGGAGTTCGCCCAGAGCAGGGCGATGGCGGCGGCCGCCAGCAACACGATGCCGCTGACGGCTTCGATGTGCAGGAAACGCTCGAGGGAGGCGAAGGCGCGCTCGGCCAGGAGTTGCGCGCGCGGCAGATCACGGGACGGGATGGGGCGTCGGTTCATGGGTCGCGTATACCTTGCGCGGCGGCCCGACCTGCGCATGAACCTGTCTCGCCGCAGTATGCGGCTGACACCCGGGCGCCATTGTACACACCTCTGGCGCCCCTGGCAGCAATACCGCTATTTCTTGTTGTTGCCGGCAAAAGCGGCCGTGATGCCCAGGCCGATCAGCAGCGCACCGCCCACGTAGCGCTCGAAGCTCAGGTAGCCGCGGCTTTGCCGCAGCCAGCGGCCCGCGGCGCTGGCCGCCAGCGCATAGCAGGCGTCGCTCGCGAGCCCCAGCACGGTGAACACCAGGCCCAGGAAAACGATCTGCATGGCCACATGGCCGCGGCTGACGTCGACGAACTGCGGCAGGAACGCCAGGAAGAACAGCGCGGTCTTGGGGTTGAGCAGGTTGACGATGAAACCGTCGCGGAACAGCCTGGCATAGCGGCGCTGGCGGGGAGGCAGGTCCGTCGCGCCGATGGGAGCGGGGCGGGTGCAGATCTTCTTCAGTCCCAGCCAGATCAGGTAGGCCGCGCCGGCGTACTTGACGATGCTGAAGGCCAGCGCCGACGAGGCCAGCAGGGCCGACAGCCCCAGCGCCGCGGCCACCACGTGCACCAGGGTGGCCGTGTGGATGCCCAGGTCGGACACCAGCCCGGCCTTGCGGCCCTGTTCCACCGACTGCGCGATGATGAACAACACCGCCGGACCGGGAATGACGAGCAACACCAGGGCGGCGCTGACGAACAGCGCCAGGTTTGCGGTACTGGGAATCACGAATTCCATGGCCAGGGCTCCGGTGGCGGACTTCGGGTGGAAGGGAGGAACCGCTACTTTACTGCAGCCCGGCCGCGGCATGGCAATTGCTGGCTGCCTCCTGAACCGTTCCATCGGGAGACCCATATGTCCAATGAGTCGCCGCGGCACGGCGTGCCCCCGCAGTCCGCCGACCACAGCCATACCGAGCGCCAATACGAATCGCCCCTGTCGGAAGGGGCGCAGATCCCGCACAGCAGTTGGGACAGCAGCGGCCATTCAGGCGAGGCGGCCGGCGAGCCCATGCCGGCCGGGACAGGCCATGGCGTTGCCGGCGACCGCTGGCGTGGCCGCGCCGCCGCCCATGACAGGGGTGGCGGCAGCGGTCCGCCGCCTGGCGATGCCGCACACGGCGGTTATCATGCCCACGATGATCCGGACAGCGGCGGCGCGCATGCGTTTCCTCCCCAGCCGGCCGGCAATAGCGGCGGCTACGAAGGCACCGGCTTCAACCGGGGCTATGGCATCGAGGCGCGCGGCTATCGGCGCAGCGAACACCATGCAGACATCGGCACTCAGTTCGGCGATATCGGCGACTTCGACGACCTGTACGGAGAAGGGCGCCATGGCGGGCTGGGCCACGGCAGGCCGCACACCCTGCCGCGCGGCTACCGGCGCGCCGACGAGCGCGTGCTGGACGATGTCTGCGAACGGCTCAGCCGCAGCGGACTGGACGTATCGGAAGTCTCGGTGCGGGTGGTCGACGGCGAGGTGGTCCTGGAGGGCAGCGTCCGCGAACGCGGCGCGAAGTACGCCATCGAGAACATCGCGGATGGCTGCCTGGGCGTCAAGGACGTGGACAATCGCCTGCGCGTCGCGCAGGACGTGCCCGCGCGGCCACATCCGCCGGGCCGTTGAATGCGGCAGCGGCACCGGGCCGTCGCGAGGCCGGCCATGAGCGCGCCGTTTCTGCGCATGCCGCCCAATACCGCGGGCCGGGACCTAGCGGTGGGCGACATACACGGGCATTTCGGCCGGCTGAGACGGGCCTTGGATCGATTCGGCTTCGACCCGCGGCGCGACCGGCTGTTCTCGGTAGGCGACCTGATCGACCGCGGCGCGGAATGCGAGGCCTGCCTGGATTGGCTGGCGGAACCCTGGTTCCACGCCGTACAGGGCAACCACGAGGATTACGCGATCCGGCATGTGCACACCGGCAAGGTCGACACCGCCAACTGGCGGCACTATGGCGGCGGCTGGTTCCTCGACCTGCCTCCGGCGCGCCAGCAGGTTTATGCGCGGGCGCTGGCCGAGCTGCCGGTGGCGATCGAAGTGCCGACGGCCGCCGGGCCAGTGGGCCTGGTGCACGCCGATTGCCCGGTGCGCGACTGGCGGCGGCTGGAGGCGGCGCTGCGCGAGCATTACAAGCGCACCCGCTCGCATTGCCAGTGGTCGCGCGAGCGGCTGGCGCGGCAGGATGCCTCCGGCGTGGCCGGGGTGCGGGCGGTGGTGGCCGGGCATACGCCGGTGACGCGCCCCGTGGCGCTGGGCAATGTGTTCCACATCGATACCGGGGGCTGGCAGGCAGCGGGCTACTTCACGCTGCTGGACCTCGCCACGCTGCAGGCCTGGCCCGGGCCGATGACCCGGCCAGCCGCGCAGCAGGGCGCGGCCGAGGCGGGCGGGCGCTGAGCGTTTCTGCCAATGGCGTTGACCGCCCGCGCCATTGTGGCGCCGAGCCGCCGCAGCCTAGACTTCGGCACACTCCCGCTATTCGTCCTGGACAGCATGCCCGATCCGCACCTCATGCCTGCCGGCCCCGCGCCGTCAGTCCCGAATCGCCCGCCGCTTGCAGGCGTCACCGTACTGGACCTGACCCGGCTACTGCCCGGCCCGGTCGCCGGCATGCACCTGGCCGATCTGGGTGCCGACGTGATCAAGGTCGAGGACACTGGCGCAGGCGATTACGCCGCAGCGCCGGTGCGCGAGCTGGTCAACCGGAACAAGCGCGGCATCCGGCTGGATCTGAAGACGCCCGATGGCGTACAGGCACTGCTTGATTTGTGCGCCACGGCGGACATCCTCATCGAAGGCTTTCGTCCGGGCGTGATGGCGCGTCTGGGCGTGAGCTACGAGGCTGCGCGGGCGCGCAATCCGGCCATCGTCTATTGCAGCATCAGCGGGTACGGCCAGACCGGACCGCTGCGCGACGAGCCCGGCCACGACCTGAACTACTGCAGCCTGACGGGCGTGGCCGAGCAGATGGGCCTGCCCGGCGGGCCGCCGGCATTGTCCAACGTGCCGCTGGCGGACTTGTTGGGCGGATCCATGGTGGCGGTGATGGGCGTGCTGTCGGCCCTGTTCGACGCTGGCCGCACGGGGCGCGGGCGCCACGTAGACATCGCGATCGCCGACGGCGTCCTGGCGCATGCGATATTGCCACTGGCCGCCGTGAACTCCGGTGGGGCGGCGCCGCCGAGGGGCGGCGCGAAGCTGACCGGCGCGTTGCCGTGCTACGGCCTATATCCGACGCGCGACGACCGCTATCTGGCGGTCGCCGCGTTGGAGAAAAAATTCTGGGTCGCCTTCTGCGCGGCGATCGGCCGGCCCGACCTGGCCGACCTGCACAGCACGCAGCAAGATCCGCGCAATGATTGGGTCCGCCTCCAGCTCGAGCAGGTCATCGCCAGCCAGGACCTGGTTTGGTGGCGCGCCAGGCTGCGCGGCACGCAATGCTGCGTTACGCCGGTCATGCGCCTGGAAGAAGTCATGCAGGACCCGCACTTCGCGGCGCGCGGCATGCTGGTGGCCGGCGCGGCCGGGCGGGAGGCGCCGCCCGGCGGGCAACCTGCCAGGCAGTTGGGCTGCCCGGTACAGATGAGCGATTTCTGCTTCGGTATCCGTCGGCCGGCGCCGGCTCCCGGGCAGCACACGGACGAAGTACTGGCCGGCCTGGGTTACGCGCCGGAGCAGGTGGAGCGGTTGCGCGCGACGGGTGCGGCGGCCTGAAGCTGCGGCCGACGGTATACTGGGCGACGCTGCACGCCGCTCATGGCATATCCCCGTATCGCCATACCGATGCCCGCCTCGATCGACTCTTACGGCCCCATCGCCCAGCACACCGTAGCCATCACGCAGGTCATACAAATCCTCCAGGGTGCGCGCAGGCAGGGCCTGGACATTGACACCGCACTGTGGCGGGCGGGCATTTCCCCGGGTCTGCTCGAATCGCCGCTGTCGCGCGTGACGCAAATGCAGTACGCGCAGTTGATGCGGGTGCTGGCGCGCACGATGCGCGACGAGCTGTGGGGCCTGACGCCTCACAGGATGCGGCCAGGCAGCTTCATCCGGATCTGCAGCCAATTGATCCATTGTCGTACGCTGGGCGAGGCGGTCCGCACCGGGCTGGGGCTGTACCGGCTGCTGCCGCAGGTCTTTACGCCGCGACTGCTGGTCGCGGGCGACGTGGCCCGGATCCAGGTGACCCATCGCGAAAACCAGGTGGACGCACCGGAAAGCTACGCCATGCGCACCTTCTGCTTCATGTCGTACGGCGTCATGTCATGGCTGACCGCCCGGCGCATTCCCGTGCTGTGCGTAGGCGTGCCCAGCGGCAAGGGCTACCGCAGCGAGGCCGAGCGGTTGATGCGTACACGCATCCGCTACACGAGCAACTGTGCGTCGCTGGAGTTCGAGGCGCACTGGCTGGCGCTGCCGGTGGTGCAGACCGCCGAAAGCCTGCAGGCGTTCATTCGCGAAGTGCCAGGCAACCTCGTCATCAAGTATCGGGACCGCAGCCGGCTGTCCGAGCGCATTCGCCGCCTGCTCAGGCAGCAGGCGCTGGTAGACGGCGTCACCCTGGAGGAAGTCGGCCGGCACCTCGGCATGACGCCGCAGACGGTGCGCCGGCATCTGAAGGCGGAAGGGCAGAGCTTCCAGGGCATCAAGGACAACCTGCGCCGCGACGCGGCCATCCAGCTGCTGGCGCGGCCCGACCTGACACTGAACGACATCGCGGCGCAGCTGGGCTATTCCGAGGCCAGTACCTTTCATCGGGCGTTCAAATCCTGGACCGGGCTGGCGCCCGGCATGTACCGGGATGCCAATCTGAAACCGGCCGCCGTGCGCTGATCGTTTTTGCCAATGGCATTGGCCGCTGCCGCCATTGTCCGCGCTTGTTCTCCCTGCCTACACTGCTTGCGCAGTCGTTGGATCCATTCCTACATAAGCAACCGCCGGCCTGCCGGACGGAGGGCAAAGGGAGACATGAGCATGAATGCTGCGCGCCGTACGTCGTGGGCCCTGGCATGCGGGGCTGCCTGGTTCAGTTGCGCCATTGGCCTGGCGGCCGCTGCGCCCGGGGCGGCGCTGCCGTATCCGGCCAAACCCATCAGCCTCATCGTGCCATATCCGGCCGGTGGAGGCACCGATACCATCGCCCGGCTGGTGGGCAAGCACCTTGGTGACCGGTTCGGCGTGCCCGTGGTGGTGGAGAACAAGCCCGGCGCGAGCGGAATCCTAGGAAACGACCAGGTCGCCAAGGCGACGCCGGACGGTTATACCCTGCTGCTGGGGATCACCGCGCTGATCCAGACGCCGGCGCTGTACCAGAATGTGCCCTACGACGTGCGCAAGGACCTGGTCCCGGTCAGCGAAGTGGCGCGCTCATCCGATCTGTTCGTGGTGCACCGGGATGTTCCGGCCCATACGGTCGAGCAATTCGTCGAACTGGCCAAGCGCAAGCCGGGCGCGTACCACTACGGCAATTACGGTAACGGCACGTCCTCGCACATGCACGGCGAACTGTTCAAGCTGGTGACCGGCGCGCAAATCGAGGCCGTGCCTTTCAAAGGCGCTGCGCCGTTGACTACCGCCATCCTGGGCGGCCAGATTGCCTCGGCGTTCGTCGATGTGTCGTCCTTCAATGCCAACTTGGAGTCGGACCGGATCAGGATCCTGGCGATTACAGGCACCAAGCGGCACCCCAAGCTGCCATCCGTGCCGACCTTCCAGGAGATCGGCATGGCGGGGTTCGAGCCCAACGGCTGGTTCGGCCTGTTTGCGCCGGCGGGCACGCCTCGGCCGATCGTCGACAAGTTGGCCGCGGCGGTCCGGGAAATCGTCCGTACGGAAGACGTGGACGGCCGCCTGCGGAGCATGGGCCTGACCCCGGTCGGCAACACCCCGGACGAATTCGCCGACGTGATCGATACCGACACGCCGTACTGGGCCGGTATCGTCAAGGACGCGCACATCGTCATGGAATGAGGCGCCCGGGACGGGCGGCCAATGACTCTACAAGGAAACAGGATGGCTCGACAGCAACGGCCGGTATTCGTCATCGGCGTGGGCATGATCCCCTTTACCAAGCCCGGCGCCAGCGCGCCATATACCGTGATGGGCGCCGAGGCGGCCGCCCTGGCCCTGGAGGATGCCGGACTCGATTACGCGGCGGTCGAGCAGGCGTATGTGGGATACGTCTATGGTGATTCGACTGCCGGCCAGGCAGCAATATATGGCGCCGGCCTGACTGGCATCCCGGTATTCAACGTCAACAACAATTGCGCCACAGGCTCCAGCGCGCTGTTTCTGGCTCGCCAGGCGGTGGAGAGCGGGGTCGCCGAATGCGCGCTGGCCCTGGGCTTCGAGCAAATGACACCCGGCGCCCTGAAGAGCAAGTATGAGGACCGGCCGTCACCCATGGCGCGCTTCGTCGACGCGATGGCCAGCCAGCAGGGGTACGATGCCGAGGCTCCGCGGGCCGCGCAGTTCTTCGGCGGCGCCGGCCGCGCCTACATGCGGGAGCATGGCATCCGGCCCGACACGTTCGGCCGGATAGCGGTGAAGGCGCGCCAGCATGCTGCGCGCAACCCGCTGGCGGTATTCCGCAATGTGCTGTCGCTGCAGGAAGTCATGTCCTCGCCCGCCATTTTCGATCCGCTGACGCGCTATCAATGCTGCCCGCCGACCTGCGGCGCCGCGGCGGCGCTGGTCTGCTCGGATGATTTTGCGCGCCGCAACAAGCTGGCCCGGCGGGTGCGGATCGCCGCACAGGCGATGACCACCGACACGCCCAGCAGCTTCGAAAGTAGCGACATGCGCAAGCTGGTGGGTTACGACATGACCGCCACGGCGGCCCGGCAGGTATACGAGCAGGCGGGCATCGGCCCGGGCGACGTGGACGTGGTCGAGTTGCACGACTGCTTCACCACCAATGAGCTCATCACCTATGAAGGACTGGGCCTGACGGCAGAGGGCACGGCCGAGCGTTTCATCCTGGAGGGCGACAACACCTATGGCGGGCGTGTGGTCACCAACCCGTCGGGCGGCCTGTTGTCCAAGGGACACCCGCTGGGCGCCACAGGCCTGGCGCAATGCGCGGAGTTGTACTGGCAACTGACGGGCCGGGCGGAACAGCGCCAGGTGGAGGGCGCACGCATCGCCCTGCAGCACAACCTCGGGCTGGGCGGCGCCTGCGTCGTCACGCTGTATCAGGCAGTCTGACACGCACCGCATCGGGAGGCGGACAACATGCAGAAGAAGCTGGAAGGAAAAGTCGCGCTGGTATCGGGCTCGGGCCGCGGAATCGGCCGCGAGATCGCACTCAAGCTCGCCGCCGAAGGCGCCAGTGTAGTGATCAACGACCTGGATTCCGGCCCGGCCGAGCAGACTGCTCGCGACGTGCGCGCCGCAGGCGGGCAAGCCTGCGTCTGCGCGGGCAGCGTCGCCGCGCCGGACTTCGGCGAGCGCTTCGTCGGGCAGGCGCTGGAGCAGTTCGGCGCTATCGACATCATCGTCAACAACGCCGGCTACACCTGGGACAATGTCATCCAGAAGATGAGCGACGAGCAATGGGAGGCCATGCTGGCCGTGCACCTGACCGCGCCATTCCGCATCCTGCGCGCCGCCTCCGGCTTCTTGCGCGAAACCGCGAAACGCGAAATAGCCGCCGGTATGCGCAACCACCGCAAGGTGGTGAATATCTCGTCGACCTCCGGCGTATACGGCAATGCCGGCCAGGTCAACTATGCCGCGGCCAAGGCTGGCATCGCCGGTTTGACCAAGGCGCTGGCCAAGGAATGGGGACGCTACAACGTCAATGTCAACAGCGTGGCGTTCGGTTTGATCAAGACCCGCCTGACTGAGGCGCCGGCAGATGCCGACGCGAGCATCGACGTGGAAGGACGCAAGATCCACGTGGGCGTCAATCCGGACAATCTGCGCAACGCCGAAGCGACGATTCCGCTGGGGCGCGCCGGCACGCCTGCCGAGGCAGCGGGAGCGGTGTATCTGTTCTGCATTCCCGAGTCCGATTATGTCAGCGGCCAGGTGCTGGTGTGTGGGGGAGGCCGGCCATGACCCCGACGCGGCCCTGGGTGAATGCGGAGATCGAGCAGGTCCGCGACACCGCTCTGCGCTTTTTCGAGCGCGAATGCCTGCCTCACGAGGAACGGTGGGCGGCCCAGCGGCACGCCGATCGCGAGATATGGCGTCGCGCCGGCCAGGCAGGGCTGCTGTGCGCCAGCATTCCAGCGGCCTATGGCGGTGGCGACGGGACTTTCCTGCACGATGCGGCCATCTGCGAAGCCCAGGCCACGGCGCTGGCGGGGGGACTCAGCATCAATGTCCACAGCGGCATCGTGGCCCACTATATCCTGGCCTATGGCACCGAGGCGCAAAAGCAGCGCTGGCTGCCCCGCATGGCGACCGGCGAGTGGGTGGGCGCCATTGCCATGAGCGAGCCCAATGCCGGCACCGACCTGCAGCGCATCCGCACAACCGCCACCCGCCAGGGCGACGAGTATCTGATCAACGGCGCCAAGACCTTCATCACTAACGGCTACCACGCGGATTTGGTGGTCCTGGCGGTCAAGACCGACAGCGGCGCAGGCGCCAGGGGTATTTCGCTGGTGGTGGTCGAGACCGGCGGACTGAGCGGTTTCCGGCGCGGCCAGCCGCTGGGCAAACTGGGGCAGAAAACCATCGACGCGGTCGAGTTGTTCTTCGATGACGTGCGCGTGCCACGGGCGAATCTGCTGGGCGCGGACGAAGGACGAGGATTCGCCCAGCTGATGCAGCAGCTCCCCCAGGAGCGCCTGCTGATCGCGGTGGCGGCAGTCGCCGCCATGCATCGCGCGATCGCGGACACGACTGCCCATGCTCAGCAGCGCCAGCTGTTCGGCGATCGCCTGATGGCCATGCAGAATACCCGCTACGTCCTGGCCAAATGTCAGACGCAGGCCACCATCGCCAGGACTTTCGTGGACGATTGCATCGTGCGCCTGCAGCGCGGCGAGCTGGACGTGCCAACTGCCGCCATGGCCAAGTGGTGGACCACCGAAACCAACTGCCAGATCATCGACGATTGCCTGCAGCTGCACGGCGGATATGGCTACATGACTGAATACCCGATCGCCCGCATGTACGCCGACGCGCGGGTCGGGAAGATATACGGCGGCGCCAATGAGGTCATGAAGGAGATCATCGCGCGCGCCATGGAATCACCCCGCTGAAGTGGTGGCGCAGGCCGGCGCATATCGGGCGGCGACATTACAAGAACACAAGGAGACAAGCATGGCCAGGTTGCAGGGAAGAAGTCTCGCGCTGCGATCCCGTGGCGCCGCGCTGATGCTGGCATGGGCGGCCACCGGCGCGGCATGGGGCGCCGACGAGTATCCGGCGCGGCCCATCACGATTGTCGTGCCGTCCGCGGCGGGCAACGTCAACGACGCGGTGGCGCGCCTGGTCGGTGCCGAACTGACGGCCCGGTGGGATCAGCCCGTCATCGTGTTGAACAAGCCCGGCGCCGGCACCGAGATCGGCACGCGCTTCGTTGCCAACGCGGAGAAGGACGGCTATACGGCGCTGCTTACCTATACCGCGCATGTGCAGAACCCGGCGCTGTACAAGAGCCTGTCGTATGACCCGATCGCCGATTTCGCGCCGGTCAGCCAGGTGGCGTATTCATCGACCATCCTCGCCGCGCACCCGGGTTTCGAGGCACAGACGTTTGCCGACCTGGTGGCGCTGGTCAAGGCCAATCCGGGCAAATACTTCTACGGATCATATGGTGCGGGCACCACGGGTCACATCCTGGGCGAACTGCTCAAGAAGGAAGCGGGCCTGCAGATGGACCACGTTGCCTACAAGGGCGGCGCGCCGCTGGCCACGGACATGATCGCTGGGCATGTCAAGTTCGGCTTCATTGCGGTAGGCACCGCCATGCCCTATCTGAAGGCGGGCACGCTCAAGCCTCTGGCAATCACCGGGAGCGTACGCTCGCCGCTGCTTCCCGCTGTGCCGACCTTCCTCGAAGCGGGCTACCGGGGTTTCGAACCGGATGCCTGGATGGGCTTGCTGTTTCCGGCCGGCGTGCCCACGCAGCGAGTCGACGCCTTCGCCCGGGCAGTGGCCGAGATCGTCAGGCGGCCCGAAATGCAGAGACGCTTCGCGGAACTGAACTTGGTCGCCATCGGCAGCACGCCCGCGCAATTCGCCGCAGTGCTGTCCGCCGACCTGCAAAAATGGGCAACGGTCATCGAGCAGGTCGGCATGGTGCGGAACTGAAATGCGGGAGCCAGGTTACCAGGCCCTGGTGTGCACCCACTGGGGCGATTGGCGGGACTTGTCCATGCGTCGGGTGGAACGGGTCGCCTTGCGGCCGGGGCAGGTCAGGATACGGGTTTGCCACGCCGGCGTAGGTTACGCCGTCCGCCTGTTCGTCTCAGGCAAGTACCAGCGCAAGCCTCCTTTGCCGTTCACTCCCGGCACCGAAGTATCGGGCGTGGTCATCGAGGTAGCCGAGGGCGCCGGCCACTTGCGCGTCGGCCAGCGCGTCATGGCGGCGCTGGACTGGGGGGCGTTTGCCGAAGAAGCGGTCGCCAGCGCGACGACAGTCTATCCCGTGCCGGACGGGATCGCGCTGGGTAGCGCCGCGGCGCTGCCCATCACTTATGCCACGGCCTGGGCCGCGCTCGAATGGCGCGCCGGCCTGCGGCCGGGCGAGACACTGCTGGTGCATGGCGCCAGCGGTTCGCTGGGCATGGCGGCGGTGCAGATCGGCCGTCACATGGGTGCCTCGGTGATTGCCACCGCCAGCACGCCGGAGAAACGCCAGGCCGCGCTGGCGCACGGCGCCTCTCATGCGCTGGGCAGCGATGCAGACCGGCTCGCCGCCGACGTCAAGGCCCTCACGGGGCGGCAAGGGGTAGACGTGGTGTTCGACCCTGTGGGCGGCGACCTGTTCGACGCATCGCTGCGCTGTGTGCGGCCGCAGGCACGGGTACTGGCCATCGGGTTCGCGGCGGGGCGCATACCAACGGTGCCGGTCAACCTGCTGTTGGTGAAGAATATTGCGCTGATCGGTTTCAACTATGGCCTGTATATCGGCTGGGGCCTGACGGACGAGCGCGAGCAGCATGCCATGGCGGTGCAGGGGATGGTCGCCAAGTGCACCGGGGCGATCGCCGCGCGCGCCATGCCGCCGCCCCTGACCCGACACTTTGCCTTCACGGACTGGGAAGAAGCGATCGGCACCACCATGTCGCGCCGCTCGGTCGGCAAGGTCATCATCGACATCGGAGGGACTTGACATGAACCACGAGGCGCCCCTGGAGGGAGTCACGGTCCTGGACGCAAGCCAGGGCATCGCCGGGCCGTACTGCGGCTTGATCCTGCGGCAGCAAGGGGCGCGCGTCATCAAGGTGGAGCCGCCCGCGGGGGACTGGGGCCGCAACATGGGGCGCCAGCGGGGCGGGCATACGGCCATCTCGATCGCGTTCAACGCCGGCAAGGAAAGCGTCGTGCTGGACGCCCGCGAGCCCAGGCAACGGGCGGCGCTGCGCCAGTTGGCGGCACAGGCTGACGTGGTGGTCCAGAATTTCCGGCCCGGGGTGGCCGCGCGCATGGGGATAGGGTACGAGGAGCTGGCGCGGCTGCGGCCCCGCCTGGTGTATGCGTCGATTTCCGGCTATGGCGCGGACGGCCCGCAGTCGACGCGGCCGGCGCTGGACACGACGATGCAGGCCGAGAGCGGACTTATGCATACCAACCGGGATGGGGCGGGGCAGCCGCAGCGCATCGGGCTGTACTTGGTAGACCTGAGCGCCGGCCTGTACGCGGCGCAGGCGGTCGGCGCGGCGCTGTACCGCGCGGCGGTAGCGGGGCAGGGCAGGCATGTCGAGATTTCCATGCTGCAGGTCGCGGCGGCGCTGCAATCGTATTTGATCATCGACAAGGCCTTGTTCCCGGATGCCGGTGCGGCGGCTTTCAACGCGCCCACCGGCCTGTTCCCCACTCGGGACGGGCATATTTATGTCAGCATGCTCGATGACGCCATGTTCCGCCGCCTGTCCGACGCGCTTGGCATGGCCGAGTGGCGTACCGCGGAAGATCTGCAGAGCAGCGCCGGCCGCATCGCCAGGGCCGCGGAACTGAACGCGCAGCTGGCGGCCCGGATGCGGGAGCGCACGACAGACGAATGGATGGATCTGCTGCAGGCGCGCGACATCCTGTGCGGCCGGGTCAGGACGCCGCACGCGTTGCTGGATGACCCGCAAGCGCGCCACCTGGGCCTGTTCGCCATGGCGGCGCAGCCTGGCGCCGGCTCGGTGCCGCTGGTGCGCCTGCCGGGGCAACCGCCGATTAGCGCCGGCGCGGGGGTTTCGCCGCTGCAGGGCGAACATACCGAGGCGGTGTTGCGGCAGTTCGGTATAGCGATCTGACGCGATTCGTTGCACAGCAAGAGGACTAGAGGAGACCACACGATGGACGCAGCGCATAGCCCATTCTGGCCCCGTGGCGTGCCCCGCATGCTGCGGGTCCCCCAGGTGCCGTTGGGACATTTCCTGGACGTGGCGGCGCAGCGGTATCCCGACAAGACCGCCATCGTGTACTGCGACGCCAGGATCCGCTACGGCGACTTGAAAGCGCGCGTCGACCGCCTGGCGGCTTTCATGTTCCACCGCCTGGGCGTGCGGCACGGCGACAGGATCCTGCTGTTCAGCCAGAACTGCCCGCAGTTCGTCATGGCTTTTTATGCCATCGTCCGGTTGGGCGCGGTGGTTGTGCCGATCAATGCCATGTGCACGAGCGCCGAGCTGGAGCATTACCTTGCGGATACTGACGCGCAACTGGCGTTCGTCGCTCAGGACTTGCTGCCGCAGGTGCAGCCGCATCTGGGCGGACGGCTGCGGCATGCCGTGATCCATGCCTATAGTGATGGCCTGCCCGAGCAGGATCCTGCCAATGAGACCCCAGAGTGGGTACTGGCGCCGCGGCGGGCCCTGGCCGGCGACAACCTGACCGGCTTCGAGGATGCCGTGGCGCGCGGCGCGGGGGAACTGCCGCCTGCGCCATCGCCGGACAGCCTGTGCGTGTTGCCGTACACCTCTGGCACGACCGGGCAACCCAAGGGCTGCAAGCATACGCACCAGACGATACTGGCAGCCAATATCGCCTCCTCGCTCTGGCGCGGCCTGCATGCGGAGTCGGTGTTCCTGGCGGTGGCGCCGCTGTTCCACATGCTTGGCATGCAGGGCATGATGAACCAGCCCATCGTGCTCGGCGCCACCATCGTGATGATGCCGCGCTGGAACCCGCGCGCGGCAGCACATATCATGGAAAAGCACCGGGTTTCGGCCTGGTCGGCGCCGCCCGCCATGGTGATCGATTTCTTCAGCCAGCCCGGCATCGGCGAGCGCCGGCTGGACAGCCTGGCGACGCTGTGCGGCGGCGGCGCCGCCATGCCGGAGGCGATCGCCACCATGCTCCAGCAGCGCTTCGGGATCCAGTACAACGAAGCCTACGGTCTGTCGGAGACGGCGTCCTTCCTGCATGCCAACCCACCCCAACGGGGCAAGCGGCAATGCCTGGGGTTGCCGGGGCCGGGCGTCGAATCGCGCATCGTCGATCCTGTCACCCTGCAAGAACTGCCGCGCGGCGAGGTCGGCGAACTCGTCACCCGCGGCCCGCAGGTCATGCTGGGCTATTGGCGCAATGAGCAGGCCGACCAGCAGGCTTTCTGCGAGCTGGACGGCAAGCGCTTCCTGCGCACCGGCGACTTGGCCAGCATCGATGAAGACGGATACTTCTTCATGCGCGAGCGGCTCAAGCGGATGATCAACGCATCCGGCTACAAGGTCTGGCCGGCCGAAGTCGAAAACATGATGTACGAACACGAGGCAGTGCGCGAAGCCTGCGTCGTGGGCTTGCCGGATCAGCGGCGCGGCGAGACCGTCAAGGCGATTGTGGTGCTCAAGCCGGACTGCCAGGGCATGGTGAGCGAGCAGGAGCTGATCGCCTGGTGCCGCACGCGCATGGCGGCATACAAGGTGCCGCGCTTCATTGAGTTCACCGACAGTTTGCCGAAATCCAACACCGGCAAGGTTCTGTGGCGCATGTTGCAGGATGCCCAGCGGCAGGCGCACGAGGCCCGCGAGCGCCGCACGCAGCCGGTGTAGATGCCGGGCCGGCGGCTGCCGGCCCATGAAGGATCAGACCAGGCTGAGTCCGACCCCGATGATGATGCCGGACACGAACAACTGGATGAGGCAGAACCCCATGATGTCCTTGGCTTTGAGGCCGGCGATGGCGAGCACCGGCAGGGCCCAGAACGGCTGCAGCATGTTGGTCCAGGCGTCGCCCCAGGCCACGGCCATGGCCACGCGGGGGATGTCGGCGCCCAGCGCCTGCGCCGAGGCGATGACGATCGGGCTTTGCACCGCCCACTGGCCGCCGCCGGAGGGGATGAAGATATTCACGATGCCGGCGCTGATGAAGGTCCACAGCGGCAGGGTGGCGGCGGTCGAGATCGATACGAACCACTCCGACAGGGACGCCGCCAGGCCGGAATCCATCATGATGGCCATGATGCCCGCATAGAACGGGAACTGGATGACGATGCCGGCGCCGCCGCGGATCGCCTCGTCCAGGCTGGCCAGCAGGCGCCGCGGCGTGCGGTGCAGCACGATGGCCAGGAACAGGAACGTGAAGTTGATGACGTTCAGGTTCAAGCTGGCGCCGCGGATCACGTAATAGTCGAACAGGTAGGCCAGGCCGGCGAAGCCGATCAGCATGGCCAGCACCGTGCTGTTCTCCAGCCGGGCGGCCGGGCGGCGGTCGTCGCTGTCGGCGCGCTCGGGTTCGGCCGTGGCCAGTTTGGCGGGATCGACGTAGATGCTGTCTTTCTCGTCGGGCAGCATCAGGCGGTTGACCAGCGGCACCGCGATGAACAGGGCGACCACGATGGCCAGGTTGAAGGCCGCGAATATCGTGTCCGAAGTCGGCACGATGCCGATCTGGTCGGCCGAGAAATGGCCCTCCGTGGCGATGGTCAGCGGAATCGAGCCGGCCAGGCCGCCGTGCCAGATGATGAAACCCGAGTAGGCGCTGGCCACCAGCAGGCGGTAGTCGACGCGGATCTGGCGCGCGATTTCCTTGGCGAACAAGGCGCCCACCACCAGGCCGAAGCCCCAGTTGATCCAGCTGGCCGCCAGCGATACCACCGATACCAGCACGATGGCGCCGCCGGCGCTGCCGGACAGCCCGGCCAGGCGCGACAGCAGCTTCTTGACGAGCGGCGTGCTGGCCAGCATGTAGCCCGTCAGCAGGACCAGCAGCATCTGCATGGCGAAGGTGAGCAGGCCCCAGAAACCGTTGCCCCACCAGCGGACCACGTCCATGGGCGCGCGGCCCTCGAATACGATGGCCGCGGCCGCGGCGACCAGGGTCAGCAACACGACAAAGATGTAGGGATCGGGCAAATAGCGCTCGACGAGCTTCACCGATCCGCGCGACAGTAGTTTGAACACACAACCTCCTCTGACTGTAGGCGCGCCGGACATGGCCGGCGGACGGCGCGAATCCTAGCACGGCCGCGTGCCGTCCCGCGTGGCAACGCCGCCGCGCTCAGGCCGGCAGGGCGTCGGGCACGCCCAGGTCGTGCGCCAGCCTGGCCATGCCCTCCCAGATGGCGTCGTCGAACTGCAGGGAGTCGGCGTTGCGCTGGCGGTTGCGCGCTTCGTACTCGCCCGGATACTCGACTCGCTCGACGCCCGGTTGCGGCGGGCAAGCGTGCAGATAGTCGATGAAGGCGCCGACTTCCTGGCTCCGCCAGTCGGTATTGAAGTCGACCTGGGGATCCAGCAGGATGGCGAACATATTGTTGGTGGCCACGCCATGGCGCGGATGCTCCGGCTGGATGGTGCCGCCGCCCGACAGGACGCCGGCCAGCAGTTCGGCCACCAGGCCCATGGCGTAGCCCTTGTGCCCGCCGAACGGCAGCAGGGCGCCGGGCGGGTCGGTGAACAGGGCGCCCGGGTCGGTGGTGGGCCGGCCCGCGGCATCGATGAGCGCGCCGGGCGGCGCCGGTTCGCCCTGGGCCGCCAGCACCCGCGCCTTGTTCACGGCGATCGAGCTGGTGGCCATGTCCACCAGCAGCGGCGGGCGGCCGCCCGGCAACGGGCCGGCGAAACACAGCGGGTTGGTGGTGAGGCAGGCGCTCGCGCCGCCGAAGGGCGCCACGGTCGGTGCGCGGTTGATCACATTGGTAAAGGCCAGCAGGATCAGCCCGCGCGCCGCCACCATTTCGCCGTAATGCCCCATGCGCCCCAGGTGATGGCTGTGGCGCAGGGTGACGATGCACTGCCCATGCGCGCGGGTGCGCTCGATGGCCTCTTCGATGACCTGCTTGCCGACATACTGGCCAAGCCCGTGGTGGCCGTCGAACGCCACCATGGCGCCACGGTCGCTGACCAGCTCGGGCCGGCCGTCGGCGCGCGCCAGGCCGTCGGCCAGCACGCGCCGGTAGTTGGCCAGGATGGACAGGCCATGGCTGGTGTAGCCGACCCGGTCGGACTCGACCAGGTGCTGGGCCACGGCCTCGGCGATGTCGTCGGGCACGTCCATGGCGGTGAGGACGCGCTGGCCATACGCCAGCGCCTGCGTAAGCGAGATCTTCATGTCCGGCTCCTCATAGCCAGCCCAGCCAGCGCCAGTAGGTCAGGCCCATGCCCAGCATCAGCACGTAGCCGACCAGCGAAATCACGATCCCGACCTTGGCGAACTGCTTGGCCGTGAAGGTTTCGGTGCCCAGGCACACCATGTTCTGCGGCGCGTTGATCGGCAGGATGAAGCCATAGCTGACCACGAAGCCCAGCAGCATGGTCATGCCCAGCCGGTTGAAATCGCCGGGCAGGGTGGCCAGCACGGCAATCAGGATGGGCAGCATGGCCGACGTCAGCGCGGTCGCGCTGGCAAAGCCCAGGTGGATCAGGATCAGGAACGCCGCGAGAACCGCGAAGATGCCCAGCGGGCCGAGGTGGTCGAGCCCGGTGCGCGCCACGACCTGGGCCCCCAGCCACTGGCCGGCCTGGGTCGTCAGCAGCGCGGTGCCCAGGCTGATGCCCACCCCGAACACAATGACCGTGCCCCACGGGATGCGCGACTGCACGTCCTTCCACGTCATGACGCCGATACGGGGCAGCATCAGCAGCACCAGCCCGAAATACGTGGTCGACGTGGTGTCGAAGCGGTGCAGCTTGCCCTCGGTGGCCCAGCACAGCAGCAACAGCAGGGAGACCGCCATCAGGCGCTTCTGCGGCGCGGTCATGGGGCCGAGTTCCTGGAGCGATTTCTCCACGGCTTCTTTGCCGCCCGCGATGTTGTCGCTTTCCGGCGGCAACATCTTCAGGACCAGGAAAATCAGCACGGCCGACATGATCAGGGCCCACGGCGTGCCCGCGACCAGCCAGTCCGCCCAGGTGACCCGTTCGCCCAGCATCTTTTCCATGAAGCCGACCGTCAGCAGGTTCTGCGCGGCCGCGGTCTGGATGCCGACGTTCCAGATGCTGGTGGCCTGCGCCACGATGATCATGATGCCGGCCGCGATGTTGGAGCGTTTCTCGACTCCGAATGCCGCGATGACGCCCATCATGATGGGCACCACGGCGGCGCTGCGCGCGGTGGCGCTGGGCACGACCAGGCTGAGCACGATGGTGACGGCGATGCAGCCGATCAGGATGCGGCGCGTGCTGGTGCCGATGCGCGCCAGCGTCACCAGGGCGATGCGCCGGTCCAGCCCGGTGTAGGTCATCGCCGCGGCGATGAACAGGGCGCCCGCCACCAGGGCGAGCGCCGAGTTCGAGAAACCGGCCAGCGCCATGCTGATCGCGGCCGACGTGCCGTAGACCACCGATGGGTCCTTGATGGTGGGGGCGGTGCCCAGCAGGAAGGCCATCAGCGTGGTGATCATGATGGCGCTGGCTTCATAGGACACCGCTTCGGTGATCCACACCACCACCGCGAATACCAGGATGGCCAGCATGCGGTGGCCGGCAGGGGCCAGGTCGGCCGGCAGCGGCGCAAGCAGTACGAGGATCAGGGCCAGGAAGCCGGCGAACAGGCCGACGGGTATCTTGGCTTTCTTGGGGGGAACTGCCGCGGGGGCGGTTGCCGAGCTAGTCATGTCAATCTCCGGGCACGCGATTCAGGGGACGGGACGGGCCTGCGTAAATGCAAATATCGGAGTAAAAACAATAACTTATCTGTATTTTTTTAGGTTGTTTGTTTAAAGAAAAACCTCAAATCATGTCGGCGTAGATCAAGGTGGAGTGGTGCGGAATATTCCGTTTATAACGGATGATGCAACGTTATGATTATTTATGACAAATGCTGCAGAAGGGCGCGCGGGTGCTAATTGATACATTTGCACGCGAAGGGCGGCGGTCCAGCGGTCGCCGCGCGCGCCTTGGCAAACCCTGAAAGTGCGGTAGTATTCAGGTTCCCGTAAGTCTGGAGACCCGCCCGGGCTGGCGACCACGCGGCGCCCGGCACGCTTCCCTTTTCATGTCCAGCGAACCTCTCAGTACGATCGCGCCGCGCACGATTCATGCGCGGCGCCTCCCCCGCAAGCCCGCTGCTGCCCGCACGGCCCGCCATCCCGCCCCCCGGACCGATCATGCTGTTTGACTGGATGGCCGACCCCACCGCCTGGCTGGGCCTGGCGACGCTGATCATTCTCGAAATTGTCCTGGGCATCGACAACCTGGTGTTCATCGCGATCCTGGCGGACAAGCTGCCGCCGGAACAGCGCAATCGCGCCCGCATCATCGGCCTGACCCTGGCCATGCTGATGCGCCTGGGCCTGCTGGCCAGCATTGCCTGGGTGGTGACCCTGACCGAACCGCTGTTCACCGTGCTGGGCGCCGAGATCTCCGGCCGCGACCTGATCCTGATCTTCGGCGGCGTGTTCCTGTTGTTCAAGGGGACCATGGAACTGCATGAGCGTGTCGAGGGCAGGGCGCACGGCGACACGGGCGCGCGGCCGCAGCACGCGGTGTTCTGGCAGGTGATCTTGCAAATCGTCGTGCTCGATGCGGTGTTCTCGCTCGACTCGGTCATCACGGCCGTGGGCATGGTGCAGGAACTGAGCATCATGATGATCGCGGTGGTGGCCGCCATGGCGGTCATGATGCTGGCCAGCCGCCCGCTGATGGCCTTCGTCGGCCGCCACCCGACCGTGGTCATCCTGTGCCTGGGCCTGCTGCTGATGATCGGTTTCAGCCTGGTGGCCGAGGGCCTGGGTTTTCATGTGCCCAAGGGCTACCTGTACGCCGCCATCGGCTTCTCGATCGTCATCGAGCTGTGCAACCAGCTGGCGCGCCGCAACCGCAGCCGGCGCAGCCTCGGCCTCAGCGGTCGGCAGCGCACGGCGCAAGCGGTGCTGCGGCTGCTGCGCGGCAACCGGGGGGAGGCCGGCGGCGTGCAGAACCCGGTGGAAGAGGTGGCCGCCCTGGTCGATGGCGTCGACGGCGAGCCCGTTTTCGCGCCGGAGGAAAGCAGCCTGATCGAGCGCGTCCTGGCCATGGGCAACCGCGATGTGCGCTCGATCATGGTGCCGCGCGGCGAGATGGTCTGGCTCGACGTCAAGGACAGCGCCGACGCGATCACCAGGAAATTCGCGTCCGGCCATGCGCGGCTGCCGCTGTGCGACGGCGACGCCGCCAACGTGATCGGGGTGGTCCACTTCAAGGACCTGCTGCCCCGCCTGCAGGTGCCAGGCGCCATCGACGTCATCGAACTGGCGCGCTCGCCGCATTACGTCATGGAGACCACGCCCGTCTTCAAGGTGCTGGAAGTCCTGCGTCAGTCGCGCGAGCACATGTTGATCGTGGTCGACGAGCACGGCAGTTGCGAGGGCCTGGTGACGCCGCTGGACGTGTTGACGGCGGTAGGGGGCGAACTCCCCGAGAACGCCGACGACGCGACGGCCGCGACGCCGGTCGGCGACGGGTCCTGGCTGCTGGACGCCAGCATGCCGATCGACGAGGCGCGGCTGTTCCTGTCCGGCGCCGCGCTGGGCGCGGAAACTCCCGACGCCACGCTGGCCGGCGCGCTGCTGCGGGTCGAAGGGCGCTTGCCGGAAGTGGGCGAAGTGATCCAATGGGGCGACTGGTCGTTCGAGATCACGCGGCGCGACGGGCTGCGGATCGACCAGGTGCGGGCGCGGCAACGCCTTGCGGCCGAGGAAAAGGGCTTGCACGACGGCGGACCGCTACGTACAGTGGCATGACGCTGCGGGCGTGCGCCATGGCCGGGCCGGACTACGCGGCGCCCGCTTCTTTCCGGCGGGCGCCGCGCGGCCGGCTTACTTGCCGGCGTCCAGGCGCTGCTGCATGCGCGCGGCGCGATCCGGCGAGGAGGGGTGCGAGCTGAACATGCTGCTCTGGCCGCCGTCCAGCTCGGCCAGCTTCTGGAACGCCGTCACCAGGCCCTTGCGGTTCATCTTCTTCTGCGTCAGCAGGTCGAACGAGTAATCGTCGGCCGCGGTTTCCTGCGATTGCGAGAACTGCGCATTGATGAACTTCTCGGTCAGGTCGCCCAGTTGCGAGGCGCTCAGCGAGGCGACGACGCTGTTGCCGGCCGCGCCGGCGGCCTGGCGGGCGGCGCTCACGGCATAAGCGGTCTGCATGGCCTTCTTGGTGTGGCCCAGCGCCACGTGGCCCATTTCGTGGCCGATCACGCCGCGCAGCTCGTCGTCATTCATCAGGTCCATCAGGCCGCTGTAGACGCGCACGCAGCCGTTGCCCATGGCCCAGGCATTGACGTCTTCGGTCAGGTAGACCTTGTAGTTGACCTTCTGGCCGTTCAGCGTCATGTTGCCGAAGCCGCGCATCAGCTTGGTCAGGCGCTTGCTGTACTTGTTGCCGGCCGGGGCGATCTTCGATTCCTGGTCGCTCTGCTTGCAGGCGGCGTCCGACAATTGGACGATATCGGCATCCGAGAGGTTGGCCGCCTTCGCCATGTCGGCGCCGGCCGACAGCAGGCCATTGGCGTCCATCCCGCCCATGTTGCTGCAGCCGGCCAGGAACAGGCTGGCGGTCAGCGCGGTGCACATGAATTTCATCTTGTTGTTCATTGAATTCCTCTTTCGCTACACGTCGTGTTTGAGACGGGTCCATTCCCGTGCGCCGGCCCCGCCGTGCTGGTTGGGCAGGCGGGCAGAACTGTAAAGACAAGTGACAGGAATTAGGTGTTATTGCTTGTCGAACTGAAATCAAATGTTATGGATACGTGCAAAACGGGGGCGCCATCGGCGACGCGCCGGGCCGCCGGAACGCGAGGGCGGGGCACGGCGATTGCGACCGCCGGGGCGAAGGCCGCGCGGCCGGCAACCGGGAGCCTTGCCGATGAGAATGATCCACCTGAACTGCATATCCACTTGCCCGGCAGGCGGGCGGCTGATGGACGGCCGGTCCTCGTGGCTGGCGGCGCGCGGCAGGCTGTGTTGCCATTGCGTGCTGGTCGAACTGGACGACGGCTCGCTGGCGCTGATCGACACCGGGCTGGGGCTGCGGGACGTGCGCCATCCGCGCTCGCGGCTGAGCGCCTTCTTTCTGGCGCTGGTCAAGCCGGAATGGCGCGAGGCCATGACCGCGGTGCGGCAGATCGAGGCGCTGGGCCATGCGGCGCGGGATGTGCGCCACATCGTGCTGACGCACCTGGACTTCGATCACGCCGGCGGGCTCGACGATTTTCCTCAGGCCACCGTGCATTTGTTGCAGGCCGAGCAGGACGTGGCGCTGCGGCAGGGCAGCTGGATGGACCGCCAGCGCTTTCGCCCGCAGCAATGGTCGTCGCGCGCGCGATGGCGCGGCTACGCGCCGTCACAGGGCGAGGCCTGGTATGGATTCGAGCGAGTCCGCGCGCTGGACGGCCTGCCGCCGGAGATCGCCCTGGTTCCCCTGCCTGGCCATACGCTGGGCCATGCCGGTGTGGCCGTGCAAGGCGCCGACGGTTGGCTGTTGCTGGCCGGCGACGCGTACTTCCATGCGCGGGAAATGGACCTGGAGCGGCCGGGATGCCCGCCCGGTTTGCGGTTCTACCAATGGATGCTGGAGCACGACCGCGCCGCGCGCCTGGCCAACCAGCAGCGCCTGCGTCAATTGCGGCGCGACCATGGCAACGAGGTCCGCCTGTGCTGCGGCCATGACACCGCCGAATTCGAGCAACTGGCCCGGCGCAGTTTCGGGGTCCCTGTCGAGCCGGGCCTGCCGCGGCATGCCTAGGCGGGATCGGCTTGCGGATTCAGGAGGGCCGCCGCGCGCGCACCTCGGCGTGGCGGCGCGCGATCGCTTGCGCGGTGACCCGCATCCGCTCCACCACCCGGGCGAAGTTCTCCTGCGCCAGCCTTTCGGCCATGGCGGTGACGGTGACGGCACCCAGGGCCGACCCAGCGCTGTCCTCGGGGTCGGGGATGGGAATCGCCACGGCGCTGGTGCCCGGCATCAAACCGGCGGGCGCATGCGCGATGCCGCTCGCGCGCGCCTTGTCGACCCGTTGCAGGATGTCGGCCGGGCTCTCGCCCAGCACGGCGAGGCGGGCTGCATTCGCCGCGACGATGGCGGCGCTTTCTTCCCCGGGCAGGCAGGCAAGCAGCGCCACGCCGGACACGCCCACGCCCAGCGGCCGCCGTACGCCGACTTCGATCGACAGGACCTGGATCGGATGATGGCCGGTGCGCCGGCCTATGCATATGGAGTCGTGCCCGTGGCGTATGCTGAGGAACACGGTGTCGCCCACCTGGTCCGCAAGCTCGGCAAGGTAGGGGTCCGCCAAGGTCAGCAAAGGAAAGCGCCGCGTGCGGGCCAGCCCCAAGAGGCTGATTTCCGGGCCGATGAGATAGCGCCGCGTGGCGGGATCCTGCTCGATGGCGCCTTCCTGCAGCAGCGTCTTCAACAGCCGATGCACGGTGGGGCGGTTCAGCCCGGACATGCGTACCAGGTCGATCAGGCGCACGCCGCGTTCCTGCCCACAGGCCACCAGGCGCAGGATGGCGACTGCGCGCCGCACCGTTTGCGCGCCGGCGGGCGTTTCGTCGGTCATTGCCGCGAACGGCAGGCCTTCGTCGTCGGTGGTCATTGGCCGTCCGTCATGATGGACTTCGGCGTCTGCCGTATGGCCCGCTTGGTGACGATCGGGCCCAGGGACGCATAGTTGGGGCCGCCGATGCGGCACACCGGCCGCAATTGTTCCGTATCGATCTTGCCGTCGCGCGCCAGGCCGTCGCGGATGTGGAATACCAGCACTTCGCCGACGAAGAATTCCGCGCCTGTCTCCCCGTAGGGCGTGACACTGTGGAAACGGCATTCCAGGCTGATGGGCACGGCGGCCAGCCGGGGCGTCGCGACGGCGTCTCCCGCAATGACTTCCAGTCCCAGCAGCTCGGCCTCGCTGGTCTCGGGCGGATGCTCTTCCGCGCTGGCGTGCATGGCATCCAGCAGGCTCTCGTCGCCGATGTTCACCACGAAATGCCCGTGATCCAGGATGTTGCGCGCCGTGTCCTTGCGTAGTCCGGCCTTGCGCCCGATGTTCACCCCGACCATGGGCGGCGTGTTCGAGACGAAGGTATAGCAGCTGAAGGGCGCCAGGTTCACCTTGCCGCCGGGTCCCAGGCTGCTGATCCAGGCAATCGGACGGGGCACGACGATGCCGCTCATGAGCTTGTAGGTCTGTTCGGGCGTAAGTGCTGGCGCGGCGATACGCATGGCGGAATCTGTCTCTCTCTGATCGGCATGCCTGGACGCGCGGTTCTTCGCGTCCAGCTATTGAACTATAAGGCGGGACAAGAGGAGGGCGTTTCCTCCCAGCCCGCCGGGTCGCCGCCGTGCGACGGCCGTCCACGGAAGGCGCGCCCGGCCTGCACAACCACGCACGCCAGGCCCTTGTTCCGGTTTTGCATTTTCAGCCTTCTTGCATGCCGCCGCATCGGAGCCAGGCGGCCATTCTCCGGTTAAGTCCGTTATTTGGACTTTTTTCGCAAACTGGCGTTGTCGCAGCCGACGCAAATTCCTAGAGTCTGTCCTCACCAGATCGCCAACCCGACATCGGAGACAACCATCATGACCCGCCGCTTCCTGGCCGGGGCCTGCGCCGCCATGGCGCTGGCCAGCCTGGCTTCCATCGCTCATGCCGCCTGGCCGGACAAGCCGGTGCGCATCGTCGTGCCGTATCCGCCCGGCGGCAATGTGGACGTTGCCGCCCGCTTGATCACGCCGGGCCTGCAGGCCGCCCTGGGCCAGCCTTTCATCGTTGAAAACAAGCCGGGCGCCGGCGGCATGATCGCCGGCGAATACGTCGCGCGCGCCGAGCCGGACGGCTACACCCTGTTCATGGCGGCCAACGGCCCCTTGCTCTTCAGCCCGCTGATTTTCAAGCGCGACGCCTACAAGTGGGACCGCGACTTCGCGCCCATCAGCGCCATCTCATATACGCCCCTGGTCCTGGAGGTGAAGCCGTCGCTGCCCGTGAAAACGGTAGGTGAACTGATCGAGCTGGCCAAGCGCGAGCCCGGCACGCTGACCATGGCGTCGCCCGGCGCGGGCACCACCAATCACCTGGTCAGCGAACTGCTGCAGCGCGTCACCGGCGCACGCTGGACGACTGTCCAATACAAGGGCAACGCACCGGCCAATACCGACCTGCTGGGCGGGCACGTCGATTTCCAGTTCGACCAGATCTCCGTCGCGTCGCCGTTCATCAAGGAAGGCCGGCTGCGCGCCCTGGCGGTGACCACCGCCAAGCGCGTGCCGATGCTGCCCGACGTTCCCACTTTCGCCGAGGCGGGCATCAAGGACATGGAGGCGTCGACATTCACCGGCCTGTTGGCGCCCAAGGGGACGCCGCCTGCGATCCTGGCGAAATTGAGCCAGGCATTGGCCGGCATCCTGAAGCAGCCGGACATCATCACGCGCTTCAACGAGCTGGGCGCCGAGGCGCGGGGCAGCTCGCCCGAGGAATTCACGCGCTACCTCGCCGCCGAGGACGCCCGCTGGACGCCCATCATCGAACAGGCCCATATCACCGCCAAGTGACGCCAGGAAACTCCATGACCAGACGCAGTATCTACGCCGCAGGCTTCAGCCACAAGAATCCCATACCCGCCGCCTGCCGCATCGGCAGCCTGCTTTATTCGGGCAGCATCCAGGGCACGGACCCCGCCACGGGCGCCTACGGCGAGACGCTGGCGCGCCAGTGCGAACTGATGTTCGATCATGTGCGGCGCATTGTCGAAGCGGGCGGGGGATCGCTCGCCGACATCATCAAGATGACGGTCTGGATGCGCGACCGCGACCAGCGCGCCGCCCTGAACGCCGCCTGGCTGCAAGCCTTCCCGGACGCGCAGAACCGTCCTGCGCGCCACACCATGAAGGCGGACCTGGATGGCGGCAAGCTCGTCGAATGCGACTTCATCGCGGTCATCGCGCAGCAAGAGGCGGCAGGGGAGGCAAGGGGATGACCCAGTACCAGTCTTTCCAGCCCCATCCCACCGCTCCCCGCACCCGGCTGCCCGCCGGATCGTGCGACAGCCAGTTCCACGTATTCGGGCCGGCCGAACGCTATCCGGTGCGCCCGGGTGCCGCCTATGAAATGCCCGGCGCCACCATCGAAGTCGCCTTGAAACTGCACCGGCTGCTGGGCATCGAGCGCGGGGTGATCGTGCAGGCGACCACCTACGGCGCCGACCACCAGGTCGTCCTGGATGGCCTGGCCGCCGCGGGCCCCGACTATCGCGGCTGCGCCAACGCGGCCGTGCTGGCCGAACGCGACGATGCCTATATCGCCAGGCTGCACGACGCCGGCGTGCGCGGCGCGCGCTATACCCGGCAGGGCCTGGGCATCAGCATGGAGCCCGCCGCCTACCGGCGCTCCATCGCGAGGCTGCGCGAACTGGGCTGGTACGCCAAGTTCCAGCCCGAACCCGACGGCATCATGGCGCAGGTGTCGCAGTTCGAGGACCTGGACATTCCCGTGGTCATCGACCACATGGGGCGCGCCAACCCCGCGGCGGGGGAGAGCGATCCCAGCCGCCGCAAGCTGCTGGAGCTGCTCGAGCGCGGCAACTTCTGGGTGATGTTGTCGCTCTCGGAAAAACTGTCCCGCACCGGCGAACCCTGGGACGACGTCGTGCCGCTCGCGCAGGCGTTGATCCAGGCGAACCCGGACCGCGTGATCTGGGGCAGCGACTGGCCGCATCCCGTCTCGGTCAAGGCCACGCCCGATGAGGGCCGCCTGGTGGACCTGCTGGCCCGCTACGCCGGCGACGCGGCGACGCTCAAGAAAATCATGGTCGACAACCCGGCCCGCCTGTTTGGATACGATAAATGAAACTGCTTTCCTTCGAATACCAGGGCCGCGAACGCTTCGGACTGCTGCGCGGCGATGACGAGATCGTCGATCTGAGCGGCCTGGGCTGCGCCAGCCTGCGCGCGGCGCTGGCGACCGGCGCGCTGCCGGAACTGCGGCAGCGCGCGGCGGGAGGAGGGCAGGTGTTGCGCCTGGCCGACGTCCGCCTGCTGCCGCCGATCCCGGCGCCGGAAAAAATCATCTGCGTCGGCGTGAACTACGGCAATCGCAACGAGGAATACAAGGATGGCAGCGCGCCGCCCGCCTATCCCAGCGTCTTCCCGCGCTTTCCGGGGTCGTTCGTGGGCCACGGCCGGCCCTTGATACGCCCGCGCGTGTCGCGGCAGCTGGACTATGAAGGCGAAATCGCCCTCATCATCGGCAAACGCGGCCGGCATATCCCGGCCGCGCAAGCCTGGGATCATGTCGCCGGCCTGACGTGCGCCAACGAAGGCACGGTCCGCGACTGGGTGCGGCACGGGAAATTCAACGTGACGCAAGGCAAGAACTTCGACGGCAGCGGCGCCATGGGGCCCTGGATGGTGACGGCGGACGAGTTCGATCCCGCCGCGCCCCTGACCGTGACCACCCGCGTCAACGGCGAACAGCGGCAACACGACACCACCGCCAACCTCATGTTCCCCTTCGCCGAACTGATCCGCTACATCTCCACCTGGACCACCCTGGAGCCGGGCGACGTCATCTCCACCGGCACGCCGGTGGGAGCGGGCGTGCGCTTCGACCCGCCGCGCTATCTGGCGCCGGGCGACCTGGTCGAAGTGGAGGTGCCGGGCATCGGCACGCTGGCCAACACGGTGGCGGACGAGCCCGCCTGACAATCCGTCCTCTCATGAATCGCTGAACAACCCAAGGATTCCCCATGCTCAACGAACAGGACCGCGCCCGCGCCGCCGAATTGCTCCTGGAGGCGGAGCGCACCGGCGTGCCGGCCAGGCAATTGGCCCAGACCTTCCCGGCAATGGAGATCGCCGATTCCTACGATATCCAGAAACGCATCATCGACCGGAAGATCGCCGAGGGCGCGCGGCTGCGCGGCCACAAGATCGGCCTGACATCCAAGGCCATGCAGAGCACCGTGGGCATCGACGAGCCCGACTACGGCCATCTGCTCGACACGATGTTCTTCCAGGACGGGCAGACCATTGTCACGCAAAAGCTGATCGTGCCGCGCGTGGAGGTCGAACTGGCCTTCGTGCTCGGCAAGCCCTTGCGCGGCCCGGATGTTTCACTGTTCGACGTCCTCGACGCCACCGATTACGTGGTGCCCGCGCTGGAAATCATCGACGGCCGCAGCCAGTATCCGCGCACCATCGTCGACAACATCGCCGACAACGCGGCGTGCGCCGGCATCGTCCTGGGCGGCAGGCCGGTGCGGCCGATGGACATCGACCTGCGCTGGGTCGGCGCCATCCTGCTGAAGAACGGCGTCATCGAGGAATCCGGCGTGTCCGCGGCGGTGCTGGGGCATCCCGCGCTCGGCATCGCCTGGCTGGCCAACAAGCTGGCGCAGCACGATGCCGGGCTGGAGGCCGGGCACATCGTCCTGGCCGGCTCGTTCACCCGCACCGTCGCGGTCGGCCCCGGCGACACGCTGCACGCGGATTACGGCAAGCTGGGCGGCATCTCCGTCCATTTCTCCTGAGGAGCGCGGGCGTGGATCTTCCCATCAATGGATTCAAGCGCGCGCTGCGCGAGCAGCGCCACCAGACCGGCCTGTGGGTGACGCTGGGGCAGGCCAACAGCGCGGAACTGGTGGCGGCCAGCGGCTTCGACTGGTTGCTGCTGGATACCGAGCACACCCCGGCGACGCTGCCCACGGTCATGGCGCAGTTGCAGGCGGTGGCCGCGTATCCCTCTCATCCGGTCGTGCGGCCGTCCTGGAACGACAAGGTGCAGATCAAGCAGTACCTGGACATCGGCGCGCAGACGCTGTTGCTGCCCTATGTGCAGAACGCGGCCGAGGCCCGTGGGGCTGTCGCGGGCATGCGCTACGCGCCCCATGGCATGAGAGGCGTCGGCAGCACCGTGCGCGCCACCCGCTATGGCCGCGTGGCCGACTACATGCGGCGCTGCGAGGAGGAGCTGTGCCTGCTGGTCCAGGTAGAGACGGGCGAGGCGCTGGAAAACCTCGACGCGATCCTCGCCGTCGATGGCGTCGACGGGATCTTCATCGGGCCGGCCGATCTTTCCGCCAGCCTGGGCCATCCCGGCGAGCCGGGGCATCCCAGGATAGTGGGCGAGGTGGAGCAAGCCATTGCGCGCGTGCGCGCCGCCGGCAAGGCGCCGGGCGTGCTGACCACCGATGAAGCCCTGGCACGGCGCTACATGGCCGCCGGCAGTCTCTATACCGCGGTCGGCGTGGACGCGGCGATCCTGGCGCGCCATTGCGACCAGTTGGCGCAACGTTTCCGCTGAAATGCGCCGCCGAGGCCCGGCACTGGCAGGCCGGGCCTGGCAGGCGGCGGGATGAGGGCGAGGGGCCGGGTCGGCTCCTCGAATCCATTACTTTACATAATATACATTATGCGTATATGAGATTGCCAAGCCGCCAGGCCTGGCCCCGCCTTACATCGGCTTCAAATCGATTTCCTTGGCGATCTTGCCGAAGGTCTGCAGGTCCGCCTTTACCCGCGCCGTGGTTTCCGCCGGCGTCGAGGCTTTCGGGATCATGCCCAGGTCCTGCAGGCGCCGCTGCATCTCCGGCTTGGCGAACGCCCGCGCGATGGTTTGCTGCACTTTTTCCACCACCGCGTCGGGCGTGCCGTGCGGCGCGGCCAGGCCGAACCAGGCCACGGCCGAAAAGCCCGGCAGCCCCGCCTCCGGCGCGGTCGGCACGTCCGGCAAGGCGGCCACGCGCTGCGGATTGGTGACGAACAGCGCCCGCACCTTGCCGGCCTGGATGAACGGCGTCTGCACCCCGGTATTGTCGAGGACCGCGTTGATATGCCCGCCCAGCAGATCCGTCATGGCCGGGCTGCTGCCCTTGTACGGCACCACGTTGACCTCGATGCCGGCGGCGCGCGCGAACATCAGCTGGGTCAGGTGCTGCTGCGTTCCCATGCCGGCATTGCCGAACGTGATGGCGCCGGGATGCTGGCGGCCGTAATCGATGAATTCCCGCAGGTTCTTGGCCGGGAACTGGTTGTTGGTCACCACGACGAACGGCAGGTCCACCAGCACCGTGACCTGCTTGAAGTCTTCCAGCGGCTTGTAGCGCAGCTTGTAGACGTACGGATTGACGGCCATCGTGCCGCTGGCCGTCAGCACCAGCGTATAGCCGTCCGGTTCGGCGCGCGCCACGTGTTCGGTGCCCAGCACGCCGCCGGCGCCCGGCCGGGCTTCCACGATGGCCGGCTGGCCCAGTTCGCTCTGCAAGGCGTCGGCCGCATAGCGCGCCAGCATATCGGCGGTGCCGCCGGTCGCATAAGGCAGGATGATGGTGATCGGCTTGCTGGGATAGCTGTCGGCGGCCACCGCCGCCGAGGCGCTCATGACCGTCGCTACACACGCGGCGGCCAGTAACTTCAGGTTCTTTGCCATCGATGGATTCCCCGGGTATTTGTCACACTGCGCTAAAACCCGGACAAGATTAAGTGCTGGCGCGTTATATGACCAATCAACATTTATAATGGAATATCATCATTCCTGCTGATAATGGACGGGCTTCATGCTAGGCGCCATCGACCTGAACCTGCTGCGCATCTTCGATGCCGTCATGACCGAACGCAACGTCACGCGGGCGGCGGCCGCGCTGCACATGACGCAGCCCGCGGTCAGCAACGCCATCAACCGCCTGCGGCTGACCTTGCAAGATCCCCTGTTCATCAAGGTGCAAGGCGGCGTGCTGCCGACCCAGCGCGCCGAGTTGCTGTGGCCGCCGATCCGCGATGCGCTGACCCGCATTGCCGATACCCTGGAACGCAGCGACTTCGACCCGGCCCGCTCCGAGGCGGTGTTCCGGCTGGCGATGTCGGACTACGTCGCCGACCAGGTGATCCGGCCGCTTTTCGTCGAACAGCAGACGGTGGCGCCGAATATCCGCATTCACCTGCACCCCTACTCGCTCGACAATGCCTCGGTGCTGCTGGAAAAAGGCGAGGTCGACATGGCGGCCGGCGTGTATTCGAATTTCGGCTCGTCGCTGCGCACCTTGCCGCTGGAAACCCTCACCTATGTGTGCGCCATGCGCAAGGGCCATCCCCTGCTGGCGCAGCCGCGCTTCACGCTGGACGACTTCCTGCGCGCCCGGCACTTGATGGTCAGCCTGCTGGGCACCCCTGCCCTGATCGACCACGAACTGGCCGCGCACGGCTACAAGCGCAACGTGGTGCTGACCATCAACCAATTCGCCCTGGCCCCGCGCCTGCTGGCCGAGACCGACCTCATCTGCGTGGTCCCGGTCAACACGGTGCGCAACAGCCCGCACAGCCACCAGCTCGAGGCGGTCGAGGCGCCCTTCCCCTTCGCGCCGCGCACGGTCAACCTGGTCTGGCACGAGCGCTCGGACAATGTGCCGGCGCACCGCTGGCTGCGCGAGGAAATCCTGAAAGTCTGCAAGGCCCAGGGCATGGTGTTCGACCAGGCGCAGCCGGCCGAATCGCATGGCTACTGAGCCTTCATCATTCGTTTTAATGATAATCACTAATGCAAAACTTTGATTGGATCGAATAATCGACGGCCGATAAGATTTCCGGGTCCTACATCCGGCGCCCCGCGCGCCCGTCTCCCGGAGATCCCGCGTGACCCAGACCGCACCAGCCCCCGCCCGGCGTTTTCGCGTCGGCTTTGACGTGGGCGGCACGTTCACTGATTTCACATTGCTGGCCGAACACACCGGCGCGCTGCATTACTTCAAAGTCCCTTCCACCCCGCACGATCCCGCCGAGGCGATCCAGGCCGGCCTGTCGCACTTGATGCGCGAACACGGCATCGCCGGGCCCGAGCTGGCGCACGTGGGCCACGGCACGACGGTGGCGACCAACATGGTGATCGAGCGGCGCGGCTCGCGGTGCGCGCTGGTGACCACGCGCGGCTTTCGCGACGTGCTGGAAATCGGCCGGCAAACGCGCCCGCACCTGTATGACTACAACGTCACCAAGCCGGCGCCGCTGGCGCCGCGCGCCTGGCGCTTCGAGATATCCGAGCGCATCGCGGCCGACGGTTCGGTGCTGGCGCCGCTCGACGAGGACGAGGTCGTCGCCGTGGCGCGCCAGCTGGCGGCGGCGCAGGTGGAATCGGTGGCCATCTGCTTCATGCACAGCTACCGCAATGATGCCCACGAGCGGCGGGCGCGCGACATCCTGGCCGAATACCTGCCCGGCGCATACTTGAGCGTGTCCAGCGAGATCCTGCCGGAGTTCCGCGAGTACGAGCGTATGTCCACCACGGCGCTCAATGCCTATGTGGGCCCGCGCATGGCCGCCTACATGCGCAACCTGGTCGATTCGGTGCGCGGCATGGGCGTGAGCGCCCCGCCCGCCACCGTGCATTCCAATGGCGGCCTCATGTCGGTGGAATCGGTGCTGACCGCGCCGGTGCGGACCTGCGTGTCGGGGCCGGCGGCTGGAGTCATCGGCGCAGCCGAACTGGGCCGCGCGGCCGGCTTTCCCAATCTGATCACCTTCGACGTGGGCGGCACCAGCACCGATGTTTCGCTGGTCGCCGACTTGCAGCCGCTGTTTACCTCCAGCCGGCTGGTCGCGGATTATCCGGTCAAGACGCAGATGGTCGACGTGCACGTGATCGGCGCCGGCGGCGGCAGCATCGCCCGCATCGACGACGCCGGCGCGCTGAAGGTGGGGCCGCAAAGCGCCGGCGCCGTGCCGGGCCCCATCGCCTACAACCGCGGCGGCACGGTGGCGACCCTGACCGACGCGCACGTCGTGCTGGGCCGCCTCAACCCGGTCGCCTTGCTGGAAGGCCGCATGGCGGTCCACGCCGAGCAGGCCCGCGCGGCGTTGCAGGCGCAGATCGCCGGGCCGCTGGGCCTGAGCGTCGAAGAAGCCGCCTACGGCATCCTGCGCATCGCCAATTCCAACATGGCCCGCGCGGTCCGGGCCGTATCCACGGAGCGCGGCCACGACGTGCGCAAGTTCGCGCTGTGCGCCTTCGGCGGCGCCGGCGGCCTGCACGCGGCCGAACTGGCGCGCGATTGCGGCATCGGCAAGGTGCTGATCCCGCAGGAGCCCGGCACCATGTGCGCGCGCGGCATCCTGCTGTCCGACATCTCCATGGATTTCGTGCAGACGCTGATGGCGCATGCGCACGCCGACGGCTGGCTGGCGGTGCAGCAGTCGCTCGATACACTGGCGGACAAGGCGGGCGCCTGGCTCGCCGAGGAAGGCGTGCCAGGCGCGGCGCAGCGCCTGTCGGCCATGATCGACGCGCGCTACCAGGGCCAGAACTTCGAGATCCCGGTGCCCCTGGACGGGATGCGCCTGATGCCGCTGGCGGATTTCATCGCCGCGTTCAGCGCGGCCCATATCCGCGAATACGGCTATGACGCCGCCGAACGCGCGATCGAGATCGTCAATTGCCGGGTGCGCGCGGTCGGCCTGGTGCCGCGCGCGCCGCTGGCCCGCGTGGCGGGCGGCCGGACGCTGGACGAGGCGCTCAAGGAACGGCGTCGCGTCTATTTCGAGGCCGCTGGCTGGCTCGATACCCCCGTCTATCGCCGCGCCCTGCTGCCGCCCGACACGCCTGTCGAAGGTCCGGCCGTGATCGAGGAAATGAGCTCGACCACGGTCGTCCTGCCCGGCCAGCAGGCGCGCGCCGATGAATACGGCAACCTGATCGTCAACCTCCACCCCTGAGACGCCTCGCCATGAGTATCCGATCGACCACCGCCCCCGGCGCGGACCCGTTCGACCCCATCGAGATGGAGGTCTTCAGCAATCGCCTGCTGTCCATCACCGAGGAAATGGGCAATACCCTGATCCGTTCGTCCTTCTCGAGCAACATCAAGGAGCGCAAGGACTGCTCGGTGGCGCTGTTCGACGCGGCCGGACGCCTGGTGGCGCAGGCCGCCCACGTGCCGGTGCACCTGGGCTCCCTGTCGGGCGGCATCGACGCCGTGCTGCGGCGCTACGGGACGGCCGGCATCCGTCCCGGCGACGTGTTCCTGTGCAACGACGCCTATCTGGCCGGCGGCACCCACGCGCCCGATATCACCGTGGTCTCGCCGATTTTCTGCGAGGGCGCGCTGCGCTTCTTCGCGGCCAATATCGGCCACCATACCGACGTGGGCGGCGCGGTGCCGGGCTCGACTTCGCACCACCTGAAAACGGTGTGGGAGGAAGGCATACGCCTGCCCGCCATGCGCATCGTGCGGCAGGGCGAGCTGGACCAGGACCTGCTGGAAATGATCGCCCACAACACGCGCGAGCCCGATAACCGGATGCACGACATCCGCGCGCAGATCGCCACTAACGACAAGGGCGCGCGGCTGGTGCTGGACCTGGTGCAGCAGTCCGGGCTGACGGCCGTGCTGTCGGCCATCGACGGCATCCTGCTGTACACCGAGCGGCGGTTGCGCAACCGTATCGCCCAGCTGCCCGCCGGCACCGTATCGTTCGTCGAGCGCATGGACGACGACGGCATGGGCGGCGATCCGGTCGCCATCCAGGCCAACGTGCACGCCCGCGACGGCCAGCTCTATGTGGATTTCACCGGCACCGGCAAACAGGCGCGCGGCGCGTTCAACCTGCCGGCCAGCGCCCTGAACGCCAGCGTGTACTTCGCGGTAAAAGCCATGCTGGACCCGGAGCTCATGCCCAACAATGGCCTGTTCCAGCCTATCAGCATCAGCGCGCCCGAAAACACCATCACCAACCCCAGCTTCCCGGCCGCCGTGGGCGCGCGGGTGACGACGGCGCAGCGCGTGGCCGGCACGGTGATCGGCGCGCTGGGCCAGTTGCTGCCGCCCGAGCGCGCCATGGCGTCGTGCAACGACGTGATGCCGTCCATGCTGTTCGCCGGCCCGCAGCGCGACGGCAAGGGCACCTTCGTGTACCTCGAGACCCTGGGTGGCGGCGCCGGCGGCCGCGCGCAGGGCGACGGCATGGACGGCATCCAGGTGCATGTGACCAACACCTCCAACCTGCCCGCCGAGGCCCTGGAGATCGAGTATCCCCTGCTGGTCGAGGAATATGCCCTGGTCGACGATAGCGGCGGCGCGGGCCGTTACCGCGGCGGCATGGGCATCGCGCGCCAGATCCGCTCGCTGCACGACCAGCTGACCTGCTCGATCCGCTGCGATGCCGCCCTGTTTGGCGCCGCCGGCCTGAACGGCGGGCTGCCGGGCGGCACCTCGCGGGTGGTGCAGAATCCCGGCCGCGCCAACCAACAGCGCCTGCCCAACAAGATATCCGGCCATGCGCTGCCGGCGGGCCAGTCGGTGCGGCTGGAGACGCCCGGCGGCGGCGGCTACGGCGCGCCGACCGGGCGCGACCTGGCGGCGTTGCGCCGCGACCTGCTGGACGGCAAGGTGAGCCGGGCGGCGGCCGAACGCGACTACGGCCGCGAGCGCGTGGCGCAGGCCCTGGCAAAGGAACCGGCATGACCGGCGCCATCGGCGGCGCTACCGGTACGACGGCGTCCCGGCCGTTGCTGCGTCGTGTTGCCGTCCCGGCCGCGCCCGTCCTGCGCCTGAGCTGGAATGGCCAGCCGCTCGAAGCGCGCCAGGGCGATACCGTGCTGACCGCGCTGCTGCTGGCGGCCGGTCATTTGCGCGTCACGCTGGGCGAAGGCGCGCCGCGCGCCGGATTCTGCCTGATGGGCGCCTGCCAGGACTGCTGGGTGCAGACCGGCACGGGCCGGCGCCTGCGGGCCTGCACCACCCTGGCCGAAGACGGCATGGAGCTGGTCAGCGCATTGCCGGGAGATCCGCCATGCCCATGACAGGCACCGCCGGCGGCGGCCGGGACGCGCCGGGGATGGTGGTGGTGGGCGCCGGGCCGGCCGGCGTGCGGGCCGCGCACACCCTGCTGGCGCACGGCGTACGCCCGGTGGTCGTGGACGAAGCGCCGCTGCCCGGCGGGCAGATCTACCGCCAGGCGGCCGTGCCGCGCGCCGGCGCGCGCGAGCGCTACGGCTTCGAATGGAAACGCGCGGCGGCCATCCATGCCGCCGGCGCCGAACTGCGTCGATGCGCGGACTACCGCGCCGCCACCACGGTGTGGAACGCCGCGCCGGGCTGCCTGGACCTGGCGGGAGCGGCCGGCATCGAATCCCTGCCCTATGCCCGCCTGTTGCTGGCGACCGGGGCCACCGACCGCGTCCTGCCATTCGCGGGCTGGACCTTGCCCGGCGTGTACTCGCTGGGCGGCGCGCAGATCGCCCTCAAGAGCCAGCATTGCCTGGTGGGGCCGCGCATCGTCTTCGCCGGCACGGGCCCCCTGCTCTACCTGGTGGCCTACCAGTACGCGCGCGCCGGCGCGCAGGTGCAAGCCGTGCTCGACTGCGCCTCCCCGGCCAGCCGGGCGCGCGCCCTGCCGGCCTTGCTGAATCAGCCCGCCACGCTGGCCAAGGGCTTGTATTACCTGGGCTGGCTGCGCGCCCGCGGCGTGCCGGTGCATCGCGGCGCGCAGCTCGAGGGCGCGCTGGGCACGGCCCGGGTCGAGGCGGTGCGCGCGCGGATCGACGGCGCGGCGCGCACCCTGGCTTGCGACGCGCTGGCCGTCGGCCATGGCCTGCGGGCCGAAACCCAGCTTGCCGATCTGCTCGATTGCGCCTTCGATTTCGATGGGGCGCAGCGGGCCTGGCTGCCCCGGCGCGACGCCGATGGCCGCAGTTCAGTCCCGGGGGTTTATCTGGCGGGCGACGGCGCCGGCATCGGCGGCGCCCATCTGGCGGAAATCGCCGGCGAACGGGCCGCGCTCGCCATGCTGGCCGACAGCGGCGTGCCGGTCGATGCGGCGCGGCTGCGGCGGCTGGCCCGGAGCCAGGAACGGCTGGCGCGTTTCCGGCGCGGGCTGGACCAGGCGTTCGCGCTGCCGGCCGCGGCCGGCGCCGGCTGCGACGATGCCGTGATGGTATGCCGCTGCGAAGAGGTGCGTGCCGGCGTCCTGCGTTCGGCCGCGCAGCAATACGCGATCGACGACCTGAACCGCCTCAAGGCGCTGACGCGCATCGGCATGGGCTTGTGCCAGGGCCGCATGTGCCAGGCCGGCGCCGCCGAGCTGCTGGCCGATTGCCGCCGCATTCCGGTGGCGCAGGTCGGCCGGCTGCGCGGCCAGGCGCCCGTCAAGCCGCTGGACATGGCCAGCCTGGGCAAGGTGCAGCCGTGAGCCTGGTGCACACCGAAGTGGCCATCATCGGGGCCGGGCTGGTGGGCGCCGCCACGGCGCTGGCGCTGCGGCGGGCCGGCGTCGCAGCGGTACTGGTCGAGAGCGGCCTGTGCGGGGCGCGCGCCAGCGGCGTGAATTTCGGCGGCGTGCGCCGCCAGGGCCGCTCCGTCGAACAGTTGTACCTCGCGCAGCGGGCCCACGACATCTGGGCGCGGCTGCCCGAACTCATCGGCACCGACGCGGAATATGTGCGCTCGGGCCACCTGAAGCTGGCGCGTTCCCAGGCCGACCTGGAACGGCTGGCGGCCTACCGCGAGCAGGTGCGCGATTTCGACCTCGACTTGCAGATCATCGAGGGCGCGGCGCTGCGCCGCCGCTTCCCGGCGTTGGGGCCGGACGTCGCGGGGGGCTCGCTGTGCCCCGCGGACGGCCAGGCCAACCCTCGCCTGGTGGCGCCCGCCTATGCGCACGCCGCGCTGCGGCACGGCGCGCGGCTGCTCGAACATTGCGCCATCGTCCAGGCGGACGCGCACGGTGACGACTTCCTGCTGTGCGCCGCGGACGGCCGCCGCATCCGCGCGGCGTGGGTGGTCAACGCCGCCGGCGCCTGGGGCGCCGAGGTGGCCAGCTGGTTTGGCGACGTGCTGCCCTTGCAGATCAAATATCCGACCATGCTGGTCACCGAGCCGCTGACGCCGCAGATCGGCGTATCGCTGGGTGTCGAAGGCGGCGGCTTCTATGCGCGGCAAGTGGCCCGGGGCAACGTGGTGATGGGCGGCGGCTATGGCGCCGCCCTGCCCGGCAACCGCAGCCGGCCGGGCCGCGCGGCGCTGGCCGCGCTGGGCCGCACGGCCCCTGCCATCCTGCCCGCGCTGGCGCACGCCAGCGTGATCCGTTGCTGGTCGGGCATCGAAGGCTATTTCAGCGACAAGAATCCCGTCATCGGCGCCAGCCCGGCTGTCCCGCGCCTGTTGCATGCTTTCGGTTTTTCCGGCGGCGGCTTCCAGATCGCCCCGGCGGTCGGCGAAGTGGTGGCGGAAATGATCATGGGCCGCAACACCTTGATGATGCCCGAGCGCTTCGCGCCGGCCCGGTGGGCGGACGCGGCCGGTGCGTCCTGAGCGGGCCGCGGCGCCAACGGGCGCGGCCCGGATGGCGCGGGACGGCCAGGAGCGGCGTCAGCCGGGCGCCTGCCCCGCCTCATGTCCCAGCATGGCGCTTACCGCATGGGCTTCGGCCCGCACGGCGGCGGCGGCGCGCCCATCGACCGATGCGTCGAAGCCGCCCGTCGCGCCGAGCGCCGTCAGCACGGCGCGGGGCCGGCCGGTGTAGTCGAAGATCGGCGCGGCGACCGCGCTGATGCCCTTCAGATTGGTGTCGCGCACGCAGGCGCAGCCGGCCGCCCGGACTTCGCGGCGCAATGCGCCTATGGGGTCGGCGCGTTCCAGCAAGGCGCGCTGGTCGGCGCTGGCGGCGTCGAGTTCGGCCCGCGCCTGCGCGCTGACCGCCGCCTCGTCCAAGGTGGCCAGGAATGCCCGTCCGGTGGCCGACCACAGCAACGGCAGCACCGAGCCCACCCGCACGTTCACCGTCACGGGCAGCCCCGGCTCTTCGAAACGCACGATGGTCGGCCCCTTGTTGCCCATGACCGCGATGAAGCAAGTGACTTCCAGCGTTTCGCGCAGGCGCACCAGGGCGGGCTCGGCCAGCCGGACCGGCTCGGCCTGCCGCATCGCCGCCACGCCCAGCAGCAAGGCCTGCAGTCCCAGGTAGTACTGCTGCGACCCCGCGTCCTGCTGCACCAGCCCTTCTTCGATCAGGCTTGCCAGGTAGCGGTGCACCTTGGCGGGGCTTTCGGCCACGTGGGCCGCCAGCGCGGTCAGGCTGGCGCGCCCGCCCAGGCGCGCCAGTCCCTTGAGCACCGCCATGCCGGTCTCCGCCGCCTGCACCCGCTGGCGGCGCTGGCGCGCGGGTGGCGGGTCATCGATGCGGGCCGTCTCGGAGTTCTTGCTGGTCATACGCGCGCCTGCCGGGTTCGCTAAGGGAAAGTACGCACAGCTTAGCGGGTTTATTCATTTACGCATAGCGTATATTATTTACGCAAATAACAAACGCGGCAGTGCCGCCCAACGACCTGGAGACAAGCAATGCACTTCCTCAAGCCCCTCATCACCCTGGGCCTGGCCGCCCTGCCCCTGCTGGCGCCGGCCGGCGCCACGGCACAGGACTATCCCGACAAGCCGCTGCGCTGGATCGTGCCGTATGCGGCGGGCGGCGGCTCCGACTTCCTGGCCCGCACCATCGGCCAGGGCTTGTCGGCCCGCATCGGCCAGCCGGTGGTGGTGGACAACAAGCCGGGCGGCAATACCGCGATCGGCGCTTCCGAAACCGCGCGCGCCGCGCCGGACGGCTACACCATGCTGTCGGCCGACAACGGCACGCTGGTGTTCAACCCGGTGCTGTACAAAGAGCTCTCGTACGATGCGGGCAAGGACCTGGCGCCCGTCACGCTGATGGGCCGCTTTCCGATGATCCTGGTCGTCGGCCCCGGCATGCAGGCCGGCAATGTGCAGGAGTTCATCGAGGCCGCCCGCAAGCAGTCGGCCGGGCTGGACTTCGCCTCGGCGGGCGCCGGCAGCCCGCACCACCTTGCGATGGAATTGTTCAAGGTCGAGACCGGCCTGAAGATGGTGCATGTGCCGTACCGCGGCGCGGCCCCGGCGCTGGCCGACGTGGCGGCCGGCCAGGTGCCCGCCATGATGGTCGACCTGGCCGCCGGCGCGGGCTTCATCAAGGCGGGCAAAGTGCGGGCCCTGGCGGTCGCCAACCCGACCCGGCTGCCGCAGCTGCCCGATGTTCCCACCTTCGCCGAGGCCGGCTACAAGAATGTCGAGGCGGCCGCGCTGGTTGGCCTGGTGGTGCCCGCCCGGACGCCGCCGGCGGTGATCGACGCGCTCAACAAGCAGGTCGTCGCCGCCATCGACGCGCCCGACGTCAACAAGCGCCTGGTCGATTTCGGCATCGAGCCGGTCGGCGATACGCCGGCCGAATTCAGCGCGCTGCTGCAGAACGAGCGGACGCGCTGGCACAAGCTGATCAAGGACCTGGACATCAAGCTGGACTGAGCAATACCGCCCTGCCCGCGCCGCGTCGGCGGCCGGGCAAGGCTTGTTTCACGCGGAGCCTCCCATGACCCCTACTTCCCCTGCCCGTCCTTCCGGCTGCCCGGTGGACCATTCGGCGCTCGCTGCCGCGGCGGGCTGCCCGGTGAGCCCCCGGGCGGCCGAGTTCGATCCGTTCGGCGACGGCTACCAGCAGGACCCGCCCGAATACGTGCGTTGGGCGCGCGAACAGGAGCCGGTGTTCTACAGTCCCAAGCTCGGCTATTGGGTGGTGACGCGCTACGACGATATCAAGGCGATTTTCCGCGACAACATCACGTTCAGCCCGTCGATCGCCCTGGAGAAGATCACCCCGACCGGTCCGGAAGCGAATGCCGTGCTCGAGTCGTACGGCTACGCCATGAACCGCACCCTGGTCAACGAGGACGAGCCGGCCCACATGCCGCGGCGGCGCCTGCTGATGGACCCGTTCACGCCGGCCGAGCTCAAGCACCACGAGCCGATGGTGCGGCGGCTGACGCGCGAATATGTCGACCGCTTCATCGACGCCGGCAAGGCGGATCTGGTCGACCAGATATTGTGGGAAGTCCCGCTGACCGTGGCGCTGCATTTCCTGGGCGTGCCGGAAGAGGACATGGACATGCTACGCAAGTATTCGATTGCGCACACCGTCAATACCTGGGGCCGCCCCAAGCCGGAAGAACAGGTGGCCGTGGCGCATGCGGTGGGCAATTTCTGGCAGTTCGCCGGCAAGGTGCTCGAGAAAATGCGCCGCGACCCGTCCGGCCCGGGCTGGATGCAATACGGCATCCGCAAGCAGCGGGAGCACCCGGATATCGTCACGGATTCCTATCTGCACTCCATGATGATGGCGGGCATCGTGGCCGCCCACGAGACCACCGCCAATGCCTCGGCCAATGCGATGAAGCTGCTGCTGCAGCATCCCCAGGCGTGGCGCGACATCTGCGAAGACCCGGCGCTGATCCCGAACGCCGTGGAGGAATGCCTGCGCCACAATGGCTCGGTGGCCGCGTGGCGGCGCCTGGCCACCCGGGACGTGGAGATCGCCGGGGTGAAGATTCCGGCCGGCGCCAAGCTGCTGATCGTGTCGTCCTCCGCCAACCACGACGAGCGGCATTTCGCCGATGCCGACCTGTTCGATATCCGGCGCGAGAACGCCAGCGACCAGCTGACCTTCGGCTATGGCTCGCACCAGTGCATGGGCAAGAACCTGGCCCGCATGGAAATGCAGATCTTCCTGGAAGAGTTCACGCGCCGGCTGCCGCACATGAAGCTGTCCGAACAGCGCTTCACCTACGTGCCCAATACGTCGTTCCGCGGACCGGAGCATCTGTGGGTGGAATGGGACCCGCGCCTGAACCCGGAGCGCCGGCGCCCCGAGCTGCTGCAGGTCCGCCAGCCGGTGCGCATCGGCGAGCCCTCCGCGCACGCCATCAGCCGCACGGTAGTGGTCGAGCAGGTCGCGCCGGCCGGCGACGGCATCGTCAGGCTGCGGCTGGCTTCGTGCGACGGCCGGCCCCTGCCCCGCTGGGCGCCCGGCGCGCATATCGATGTCGAATGCGGCGACACCGGCATCTCGCGCCAATATTCATTGTGCGGCGATCCCGCCGACACGCGCAGTTTCGAGATCGCGGTGCTGCATGAGCGCGCGGGCCGCGGCGGGTCGGCCTGGATCCACGCCCGCGTCAAGCCGGGCGACCGCTTGCGCATCCGCGGGCCGCGCAACCACTTCCGGCTCGACCCGGCCGCGCGCAAGGCCATTTTCATCGCCGGCGGCATCGGCATCACGCCTATCAGCGCGATGGCCCGCCACGCGCGCCAGGCGGGCATGGACTACGAACTGCACTACAGCGGCCGCTCGCGCGCCGGCATGGCGCTGCTGGACGAACTGGCCGCCCTGCACGGCGAACGCCTGCGCACGCACGTATCGGATGAAGGGCGCCGCAACGACTTCGCCGCCCTGCTGGCCCGGCCCGAGCCCGGCACGCAGATCTATGCGTGCGGCCCGCAACGCATGCTCGATGCGCTGGCCGCCGCCTGCGCCGCCTGGCCGGAAGACGCCCTGCGCGTCGAGCATTTCCATACGACCGCCACGGTGCTGGACCCGTCAAAGGAGCATGCCTTCGAGGCCGAGCTCAAGGATTCGGGCCTGGTCATCAACGTGGCCGCCGACCAGACGCTGCTGGCGGCGCTGCGCGCCGCCAATGTCGATGTGCAGAGCGATTGCGAGGAAGGCCTGTGCGGCTCGTGCGAGGTGCGGGTGCTGCAGGGCGCCATCGACCACCGCGACGTGGTGCTGACGCGGTCCGAGCGCGACGCGAACGGCAAGATGATGGCGTGCTGCTCGCGCGCGGCGGGCACGCGGATCGTGCTGGAACTGTAGCAACCCGCGCGCCGCCGCCGGGATGACGGTGGCTGGGGCGTGCACTGCCGCTGGTTCGTTTTGGAAGATAATAATTATTAAATATCAATAATTTATATCTATTTTTAAAAGTAGTTCATTATATTTTGGCAGGCCGGCCATGCCCGCCTGCCGGCGCTTGTCTTGGCCCAACCTGATGCGCGCATTTGGCTCTAGCGTTATGGCGGCATCCAGGCAAACTTGATCGCGGGCCGCAACGCAGCAGTCCAGTCGTACCGGGGCGCGGCTTACTCTCTTCAGGAGATCACCATGCAAGCGATCAATCGCCTCATTCGCCGCTGCGTCCTGGCTGGCGGCTTCACCCTGCTGGCCGCCGCGCAGGCCCACGGGCAAACCAAGCTGGTCGTCGGCTACCAGCTCATTGTCGGGCCGTTTCTATCGGCCATTGCCGACGGCAGCTTCGACAAGGCGCTGGCGCAGGCCGGCTACCAGGTCGACTGGCGCCAGTTCACGTCGGCCGGTGATATCTCCACGGCGCTGGCATCCGGCAAGGTGCCGGTGGGCGTGCTGGGATCCACCGGCATCACCGCCGCGGCCACGCGCGGCGTGGACATGGAGCTGTTCTGGATCCTGGACAACATTGGCAAATCCGAGGCGCTGGTGGCCCGCGAAGGCTCCGGCATCAACAGCCCGCAAGACCTCAAGGGCAAGCGCGTGGCCACCCCGTTCGTGTCGACGGCGCACTTCCACCTGCTGGTGGGGCTGGAGAAAGTCTGGAAGATCAATCCCCGCGACGTGCGCATCCTGAACATGCAGCCGCCGCAGATCGTGGCGGCCTGGCAGCGCGGCGATATCGACGCGGCCTATGTCTGGCCCCCTGCCCTGGCGGAAATCCAGAAATCCGGCAAGACCATCGCCGATTCCGAGGAGATCGGCAAGGCCAGCGTGCCGACCTTCGACGGGCTGGTGGCCGACAAGGCCTGGGCGCAGAAGCATCCCAAGTTCATGGCCGCGTTCACGCAAGTATTGGCCAAGGCGTATGCCGACTACCGCGCCAATGGCGCCGGCTGGACCGCCGACTCGCCGCAGGTGCAAGGCATGGTCAAGCTGATCGGCGGCAAGCCGGACGACGTGGTCGGCGCGCTCAAGCTGCTGGGCTTTCCCACGGCCCAGGAGCAGGCTTCGCCACAATGGCTGGGCGGCGGCAAGGAGTCCGGCGCGGCCCGCGCATTCGCCGCCAGCGCGCAGTTCCTGAAGGAACAAAAGCAGATCGACAAGGCATTGCAGGATTACAGCCCGCACGTGAACGCCAGCTATGCCCAGCAGGCCGCCACGCAGTAGTGGCCGGCCGCAACGTCATCCGGACGGCCGCCGCGCAGCGCGGGCCGTCCGCATTCCCGGAGGTAACCGCATGACCGTGCCGCCCTCGGACGCGCAAACTCTCAGGGCCGAAAACGTGAGCGTCACGTATCCCGGCCTGCACGACGGCGAGCCCGTCGTTGCCCTGCATGGCGTCGACCTCACCATCGAACCGGGCGAGTTCATCGTCGCGCTGGGGGCCTCCGGCTGCGGCAAGACGACGCTGCTCAGCCTGCTGGCGGGCTTCCTGTCGCCTACGGAGGGCCGCATTACGCTGGCCGGGGCGCCGATCGTCGGGCCGGGCGCGGACCGTGGCGTGGTGTTCCAGAAGCATGCCCTGCTGCCCTGGCTGAATGTGCTGGACAACACCGAGTTCGGGCTCAAGCTGCAGGGCGTGCCGCGCGCCGTGCGCCGCGAGCGGGCCGCCCAGAACCTCGAGCTGGTGGGCTTGCAGGATTTCCACCAGCACATGATCTACCAATTGTCGGGCGGCATGCAGCAGCGTGTCGGCATCGCGCGCGCGCTGACCTGCGATCCGGCCATGCTGCTGATGGACGAGCCCATGGCCGCGCTGGACGCCCTGACCCGCGAAACGATCCAGGAGCTGTTGCTGCGCATCTGGGAACGCACCGGCAAGATGTTCTTCTTCATCACGCACAGCGTCGAGGAAGCCCTGTTCCTGGGGTCGCGCCTGATCGTCATGTCGCCGCGCCCCGGCCGTATCACCCATACGTTCGCGCTGGACTTCAACCGGCGCTACCTGGAGGATGGCGATGGCCGCCGCATCAAATCCAGCCCCGAGTTCATCGCCATGCGCGAACAGGTCCTGGGCATCATCTACGGGGACGAACGCGCCGCCGGAGCGGCCGGGAGCCCGCATGCATAGGCGGGCCTCCTTCTTCGGCGCCAGGCCCGCCGCGCCAGGCAAAGTCTATGGCGCGCCGGGCGCCGGCCACAGCAGCCACATCAGCCTGATCACCAGCGCGGTCTTGATCGGCCTGTGGTTCCTGGTGACGTCCATGGAATGGGTCAAGCCGCTGTTCCTGCCATCGCCCCAGGCGGTCTATGCCAAGTTCATCGCCGCCATGACCGACGGCGTGGCCGGCTCGACGCTGGCCGAGCACGCGGCCGCCAGCCTGTCGCGGGTATTCGGCGCGTTCTTCCTGGCCTGCGCCACCGCCATACCGGTGGGCATCCTGATGGGCGTGAACCGCTACGCGCGCGGCATCTTCGATCCTCCCATCGAGTTCTACCGGCCCCTGCCCCCACTGGCCTACCTGCCGCTGGTGATCATCTGGTTCGGCATCGGCGAATTTCCCAAGATTTTCCTGATCTACCTGGCGATCTTCGCGCCCATGGCCATCGCGGCGCGCGCCGGCGTCCGGTCGGTATCGATCGAGCAGATCCACGCCGCCTACGCCATGGGCGGCACGCCCACCCAGGTCATCCTGCACGTCATCCTGAAGGCCGCCCTGCCCGAGATATTCACCGGCATGCGCATCGGCATCGGGGTGGGCTGGACGACCCTGGTGGCGGCCGAAATGGTCGCGGCCGACCGCGGGCTGGGCTTCATGGTGCTCAACGCCGCGCAGTTCCTGGCCAGCGACACGGTCATCATGGGCATCGTGGTCATCGGCATATTCGCCTTCGCCTTCGACTTGCTGGTGCGCTACCTGGAACGCCTGGCGATCCCCTGGAAGGGACGCATATAGCGGGGCGGCGCCGGCCGGGCAATCCCCCATGGCCGGGCGCCCGCTTATCTTCTATGCTGGGTTGCAGACGGCGCGCCGACGCGCCTTCGCCTTTCCGGGAGGCTTCATGTTCCAGGCCGCGATGCTCAAGCCCGTATTGTGGGAAAGCCTGTTCCAACGGGAGAGCGCCACTCACCTCAGCCTGCAAGGCCGGCTGCGGCAAATGCTGGTGTCGGCGATTCTCAGCGGCCACCTGCCGCCGGGCGCGCCCGTGCCGTCCAGCCGCTACCTGGCCGACCAGCTCGGCATCGCCCGCAACACCGTGGTATTTGCGTACCAGCAACTGGTCAGCGAAGGCTACCTGGTTTCGCGCGAGCGCAGCGGCCATTTCGTCAGCGACGACGTGCTCAGCGGCCGGCTCGGCCAGGCCCCCGCCAGCGCCGGCCTGCCGCCGCGCACGGCGGTGCGCTGGGACGAGCGGCTGCGGTTCCGCCCCACGCGCCAGCGCAACATCGTCAAGCCGCGCGACTGGCAGACGGCCCCCTACCCCTTCGTGTACGGCCAGTTCGACCAGGAACTGTTTCCCACCGCGGAATGGCGCGAATGCTGTATCAAGGCGCTGTCGGTGCTGGACATCCGCAGCTGGGCGCCCGACCTCATCACCCATGACGACCCGGCCCTGATCGAACAGATCCGCACCCAGGTGCTGCCGCGCCGCGGCGTGTGGGCCGATGCCGACGAGATCGTCATTACCGTGGGCGCCCAGCATGCGCTGTACCTGCTGGCGGACCTGCTGATCAATGCCGACACGGTCGTCGGCATGGAAGACCCCGGCTACCCCGATGCGCGCAATATCTTCGCCAGCCGCACCCGCAACCTGGTGCCGCTGCCCATCGACGCCGAGGGCCTCTGCCTGGGCACCAACCTGCTCGACTGCGAATATGTATTCGTCACGCCCAGCCACCAGTGTCCCACCACCGCCACCATGCCGCTGGCGCGCCGGCAGCAGCTGCTGCGGCTGGCCGCCGAGGCCGACTGCATGCTCATCGAGGACGATTTCGAAAGCGAGAACCGCTACGGCGAGACGCCCATCGCGGCCCTCAAGAGCCTGGACCAGGACGGCCGGGTGATCTATGTAGGCAGCCTGGCCAAGGCGTTCGCGCCCGGATTGCGCATCGGCTATATCGTCGCCGCGCGCGAACTGACCGCCGAGCTGCGCGCGCTGCGGCGCCTGATGCTGCGCCACCCGTCCGCCTATATCCAGCGGGCCTTTTCGCTGTTTATTTCGCTGGGCCATCATCACGCGCTGCTGCGCAAGCAATCGCATGCCTACCAGCTGCGCGCGGCCGAACTGGCCAATGCGCTGGCGCGCCACCTGCCCGGCTGGCAGGCGACGCCCCTGACGGGCGGCTCGTCGTGCTGGCTGCATGGCCCGCCCTGGCTGGATGCGGGCCGGCTGGCGCAAGCAGCCCTGGAAGAAGGAATCGTGATCGAACCTGGCGGCGTATTCTTCATGAACGAAGCCAACGCGCCGCGCAATACCTTGCGGCTGGGCTACACCTCCATCAGCGCCGACCGCATCGAGCCGGGCATCGCGCGCCTGGCGCAGATCGCGCAGCGCATGGAGTTGCGCGGGGCCGCCTGAGCGCGCCCCGAGCCGCGTGCTAGAAAATCTCGTCGCGCAAGTAGTACCAGCGGTACAGCAAGGCCTGGCCCAACCGCCGCCACGGCGCGAAGGCGTGGCCAGGCAGCGGCGTATCGTAGATGGGCAGGTCCCACCGCACGCCGTCCTTGCCGACGATGCGCTGGGCCAGCCGCCGGCCGGCCTGGGCCGAGAACGATACGCCATTGCCGCCGTATCCGAGCGCGTAGTACACCCGCTGGGCGGGGTCGGGCTGGGTGACCCGGGGCATCATGTCGTGGCTCACATCCACCCAGCCCCACCAGGAATAATCAATCTCGATGTCGCGCAGCGCGGGAAACTTGCGCGCCAGGCCGTGGCGCAGGAGCTCCAGGTGGCGCGGCTGCCCGGCATCGGCGCCGTGGATGGCGCTGCGGCTGCCGATCTGCATGCGGCCGTCCGGCAGCAGGCGGTAATAGAACCGCAAGGTGCGCGTATCGGTGATGAACACCGTGCTGTGCAGCCCCGCCGCGCGCCGCTCCGTTTCGCTGAGCGGACGGGTAACCATGGAATTGGACAGGACCGGCATGATGCGGTTGTCCAGCAGCCGATTGACGCCCTGGGCCGTATAGCCGCCCGTGGCGAACGCCACGCGCCGCGCTCGCACGATGCCGCCGGGCGTGCGCAGCCGGAAGGTGCTGCCGTCGTTGTCCCAGCCCAGCACCGGGCTGCACGGGTGTACGCGCGCGCCCAGCGCGCGCGCCTGCCGCAGATAGCCGAACGCCAGCTTCAGCGGATGTACGCCCGTGCCGTCGGGCTCCAGCAAGGCGCCCGCGGCCTCTTGATCGTGAGCGTAGCGCTCGTGCAGCTCGGCGCGGCTGAGCATGCGGGTGTCGTAGCCGAAGACCTCGCGCATGACGCGCGCCTCATTGTCCAGGAACGCCAGCTTCTTGGGCCGGTGGGCCGTATACAGGTGGCCGCCGGGTTGCGCGTCGCAGTCGATCTCGGCAACCAGGCTTTTCCAGTACTCGAAGCCATCGCGGATCTCGGCATCCAGCCGCCGGGCGACCTCCATGCCCCAGCGCTGGATCCATTGCGAACGGTACAGGCGGCCCGACGCGTTCTGTCCCTGGCCGCCATTGCGGCTGGTGCAGCCCCATACCGCCCGATTGGCCTCCAGCACCGTCGCGCGGATGCCGAAATCGCGCGCCAGGGCCAGCGCCGCCGAAAGCCCGGTGAAGCCGGAGCCGACGATCACCACGTCGGCGTCGACGTCGCTGGTGATCGGGCCGTCATCCGGCGGCGGCTCGCCGGCGGTCGCCACCCAGTAGGTGGGAGCGTAGTCCTGGCCTTGTCCAGGCGGCTTGACCAGGGGGTCGTAGAGCGGGTCGTACGGCGCCGCGGCGGCACCGGCGGCGCCGGCCGCGCGGGCGCCGCCATTGAGGAAATTCGCTTGAGCATCCATGGCGATCCGGCGGAAGGCGTGGTCGGCTGGCGGGAATTAGCGGCGGTCCGCGGGCAAAGGGGGACGTTGCTTGCGGAAGGCGTTCTTGATGTGGATCTTGCCGGCGCGGAAGGTGAAGACATCGACCATGTCGGCCTCGACGCGCGAACCATCGGGCGCCGTGCCGGTGAAAGTCGATTCGGACACGCCGCGGTCGCCCGCCACCCAGTGGCGGCCATCGCGCCATTGGGCATCGGGGAAATTCTGCCAGGCCGCCGCGAACGCCGCCCGTACTGCCGCCGTGCCGACATGGCGCGCGCCGTATTGCTCCGGGCCGGCCACGGTCTCGAAGACGCAATCGTCGGTCATGAAGCTCATCAGCGCGTCTATGTCGTGGCGATTCCAGGCGGCCGCGAATTCGGCCAGCGTCTGCGGGGTGACTGCATCGGACATGATGGCGGTTCTCCAGTCTGACAGGGATGCGATCAAGTTACGCGGCGCCGGGGGACCGGTCTAGAACCAGACCAGGGCATTCGCTTGCACCAGCGGCGCGGCCCAGGCAGCCTTCGACGGCGCCGCGGTCGAGGCCGCGCGCGCCGATCAGCACCAGCCCGGCCGGCACCGCCGCGCCAGGCGCCACGCGCGCATAGCGCACGCGCCCGCCGGCGTACTGCACCAGGACCTGGCCATGGCGGTCGGTCGTCAGCCAGCCTTTGGCGCGCACCACGCTGCGCGGCAGCTGCTTGAGCGCGCTCGTCAGCCGGTCGGCATCGAGCGGACCGCCGGCCGGCCAGAACCAGCTCTCGAAGGGATGGTCAGCGGCGTGCTCATGCTGCGCATGGCCGTGCCCCCTCTCGCGGCCGGCCCGCGCGCCGGCCTGGCCGGCGGCCGGTTCCGCTGCGGGAACGGCCAGCAAGGCGGCCAGGTCGGCGTCGGCGGACAGGATGGGCACGTCGGCGGCGCGCCGGGCCAGCCAGGCGCGGGCCGCGGCAGTTTCCTGCGGGCCGGCCAGGTCGGCCTTGCCCAGCAGCAGCACGCCGGCCGCATCCAGCTGGCGTCCGACGGTATCGGCCAGCAGCGGATCGGCCGCCTGTTCGCGGATGCGGCTGGCATCGACCACCACCAGGACGCTTTCCAATTCCAGCATCGGGTCGGCCATGCCGACCTGGGCGATGCGCGCCGGGTCGGACACGCCGCTGGCCTCGATGACGATCCACTCGGGCGCCGGGTCGCGCGCCATGACCCGCGCCAGCGCGTCGTCCAGTCCGCCGCCGATGCTGCAGCACACGCAGCCATTGGCCAGGCTGATGGTGTCGCCGTCGCGGCTGGCGACCAGCGCGGCGTCGATGTTCACTGGCCCGAAATCGTTGACCAGCACCGCCGCCCGGCGCTGGCTGCGCGCCAGGATGCGGTTCAGCAGCGAACTCTTGCCGGCGCCCAGGAAACCGCCGACCACCGTCAGCGCGATACGCGGCGGCGCGGCCATATCAGGCTCCCGGGGCCGCCAGCGGCCGGCCGCCCACCACGGTCCCGATGACGCCCGCGTCCTTCAGGTTCTCGGCGCCCAGGGCGCGCGGGTCGTCGCGCAGCACGCAGAAGTCGGCCCGCTTGCCGATCTCGATCGAGCCGATCTCGTGGTCCAGGTGCAAGGTGTAGGCCGCGCCCAGCGTGATGGCATGCAGCGCGGCGTCCACGCCGATCCGTTCGGATTCTCCCAGCACGCGGCCGCCGGCCGTGCGGCGGTTGACCGCGCACCAGGCGGTGAACAACGGTCCCAGCGGAGTGATGGGCGCGTCCGAGTGGATCGCGTACGGCACGCCCAGCCGGGCCGCGCTGGCGCAGGCGTCCATGCGGTTGGCGCGGTCGGGCCCCATGGTCTGCGCATAGTGCGCGTCGCCCCAGTAGTAGATGTGATTGGCGAACAGGTTGGCGCACATGCCCAGCCGGGCCATGCGCCGGAACTGGGCGGCGTCGGCCATCTGGCAGTGTTGCAGGGTATGGCGGTGGTCGGCGCGCGGATACCGCTGCAGCGCGCGCTCGACCGCGCGGATGGCTACTTCGGTGGCCTCGTCGCCGTTGGTGTGGATGTGCAGCTGCACCCCCGCCGCGTGGTAGGCCAGGACGATCTCGTCCAGCACGTCGGGCGGGGTCACCCAGATGCCGTTGGGCGCGCCGTTGTAGTAGCCCGGCCAGCGCAGCCGCGCGGTGAAGCCCTGGATGGAGCCGTCGACCACCAGCTTGACCATGCCCAGGCGCAGCTTGTCGTGGTTGCGCTGCTTGAGCTGCTCCAGCCGCCGCAGGCAGGCGGCGGGGTCGCCCGCGAAGGCCATGGCCGACGCGGCCGGGACGATCCGCACGGGGTAGTCCGCTTCCGCGCTGACCCGCGCCAGGGTATCGATGCCCTCTTCGTTCAACTCGTTGACCAGGTCGGTGGCCGTGGTGACGCCGGCCAGTTGCGCCACTTGCCCGAACAGCCGCAGGCCCCGCTCCGTCAGCCCGATGGTGCGGAACGGATTGCCGATCAGGCGCATGACCGGGAACATGGCGGCGAACTCGCACAATTCCCCCGTCGGCTCGCCGTTGTCAAAGCGGGTGATGCCTTCGATGTCGGTATCCCGGTCGATGCCCGCCCGCGCCAGCATGGCGCTGTTGGCGTTCATCAGGTGCATGCTGGCGTGCATCACCACTACGGGACGGGCGGCCGACACGGTGTCGAGCTCGCGCACGGTCATGCGCCCGCTGTCGAAATAGATGGGATCGAAGCCCCAGCCGATTAGCGGCTGGCCGTCCGGCAACCCCGCCTCGGCCTCGCGCAGGCGCGCGCATACCGCCTCGAAGCTGGTCAGCCCCTGCCACAGGCGGCCATCCGGCCCGCGCCGGTCGTAGTAGCCGACGTAGACGAAGGTCCACATGCCGCCCTCCGGCAAGTGGCAATGGCCTTCCACCAGCCCCGGCATGAGCACCTGGTCCGCATAGCGTTCGTCCACGATGGCGGCGCCCCACCCTTGCAGGCTCTCGGCGTCGCCCACGCCCAGGATGCGCCCATCGCGCACGGCCACGTGAGTGGCCTCGGGCTGGGCCGGGTTCATGGTGAGGATGGCGCGGGCCCGGAAGATCGTCGTGGCGGGCGATGGCGAAGTCATGCGGCGCTCCTTTGCGGCTGGGGTTGGGTGGAATGCGTGGCGCCCGGCACCAGCGGCGGATGCGCCACACCGTCTTGCACGACCACCCGGTGACAGGCCACCAGGTGGCCGGCGGCGGTCTCGCGCAGCGCGGGCGCCTCGGTATGGCAGCGCGCCTGCGCCACTGGGCAGCGGCCGGCAAAGCCGCAGCCCGGCGGCGGCTGCAGCGGGCTGGGCGGGTCGCCCGCCAGCCGGATGCGCTGGCGCGCCCGCTCGCGGCCGCCGTGCACGGTCGGCACGGCCGACATCAGCGCCACGCTGTACGGATGCAGCGGCCGGCCGAAGAACGCCTGGCGCGGCGCGCGCTCGACGATGCGGCCCAAATACATGACGGCGATGTCGTCGCAGATGTGCTGGACCACCGCCATGTCGTGCGAGATGAACAGGAACGACTGCCCCTGCTCGCGCTGGATGCGGCGCAGCAGGTTCAATATCTGGGCGCGGATCGCGATGTCCAGCGCCGACACCGGCTCGTCGCAGACGATCAGGTCCGGCGCGCTGGCCAGCGCCCGGGCAATGTTCAGGCGCTGGCGCTGGCCGCCCGAGAACTGGTGCGGGAACGCCTGCCGCTGTTCCGGGCGCAGGCCCACCTGGGCGAATAGTTCCGCCACGCGCGCCTCGCGCTGCGCCGGCTGGCCGATTTCCAGCAGGTCGAGCGGCGCGCGCACGATCTCGCCGGCGCGCTGGCGCGGATTGAGCGAGGAATACGGGTCCTGGAAGATCAATTGGAATCGCCGCCGCAGCGCGCGCAATGCGGCTCCCCGCAAGGTCGTCACGTCGACGCCGTCGAAATGAATCGACCCCGCCGTGGGCTCCGCCAGCCGCATGACCGACAGCGCGGTGGTGGTCTTGCCCGAGCCGGACTCGCCGACAATCGCGAGCGTGCGGCCGCGCTCCAGGTCGAACGACACGCCGTCCACCGCCCGCACCACTGCGGCGCCGCCGCGCCAATGGCCGCGCCGGACGGGAAAATGGACCTGCAGGTCGCGCACCGACAACAGCGGCGTCGCGGTGGCTGTGCTCATGGTGCGGCTCCTTCGTGCAGCCAGCAGGCCACGCGGTGCTGCGGCCCGGCCGCGAACATGGGGGGGAACTCCTGGGTGCAGCGCGGCATGGCGTGGCCGCAGCGGTCATGGAACGGGCAGCCGGCGCCGCGCTCCCACACGGGCGGCACCATGCCCGGAATCTCCGCCAGGTCGGGCCGCGCATCGCCGGGCGCGGGATCCAGCTCGGGCAGGCAGGCGATCAGGCCGCGCGTGTAGGGATGCGCGGGCCGGGCCAGGATGTCGGCCACCGGCCCCTCCTCCGCCACTCTCCCGCCGTACATCACCACCACGCGATCGGCCATTTCCGCTACCGCGCCCATGTCGTGGGTGATCAACAACACGGCGGTGCCGCGCCGCTGCTGTTGCTCGCGCAGCAGATCGAATATCTGGGCCTGCACCGTGACGTCCAGCGCGGTGGTCGGCTCGTCGGCGATCAGCACGTGCGGGTCGCAGGCCAGCGCGATGGCGATCATGACGCGCTGCCGCATGCCGCCCGACAATTGGTGGGGATACTCGTCGACCCGCCGCTCGGGCGCTGGGATGCCCACCGAGCGCAGCATCTCGATGGCCTTGGCGCGCGCGGCGGCCTTGTCGAGCTGCTGGTGCAGGCGCAGCGACTCGCCGATCTGGTCGCCGACGGTATAGACCGGGTTCAGCGCGGTCATCGGCTCCTGGAAGATCATCGAGATCTGGTTGCCGCGGATGCGCCGCAGCGCCGGTTCGTCGCACGCGGCGAGGTCCGCGCCGCGCAGGCAGATCGAGCCGCCCTCGATGCGGCCGGCCGGCGGCACCAGCCGCATGATCGCCAGGGCGGTCATGCTCTTGCCGCAGCCGGATTCGCCTACCAGGCACAGCGTCTCGCCGGGCATCAGCGCAAAGCTGATCTCGTTGAGCACCGCGGCGCTGCGGCCGCGCGCGTGGAACGCCACGGTCAGGCGCTCGACCTCGAGTACAGGCGTGGCGGCATTCATTCGCGGCCTCGCAGTGTGGGGTTGAGCGCGTCATTCAGGCCGTCGCCGATCAGGCTGACGGCCAGCACCGTCAGGAAGATGGCCGCGCCGGGCAGCGTGACCGCCCACCAGGCCGTCAGGATGTACGGGCGGTTGCTGCCTATCATCAGGCCCCAGCTCATGATGTTCGGGTCGCCCAGCCCCAGGAACGACAGGCCCGCCTCGAACAGGATGGCGGTGCCGATCGCCAGCGTCGCGGACACAATCAGCGGCGCCATGGCGTTGGGCAGTATCACCCGCCAGATGATGCGGCCGTTGCCGGCGCCGATGACGCGTTCGGCCAGCACGTACTCGCGCCGCTTCAGGCGCAGGAACTCGGCGCGCGCCAGGCGCGCGGTGCCGGTCCAGCTGACCACGCCGATGGCAATGGCGATGGTCGCCAGCGTGGGGCTGAACAGGGTCACCAGCACCATGGCGAACAACAAGGTGGGCAGCACCTGGAAGAACTCGGTGATGCGCATCAGCAGGTCGTCGACCCAGCCGCCGTAGTATCCCGCCAGCGCGCCGACCACCACCCCGATCAGCACCGACAGCACGGCCGCCACCACGCCCACCAGCAGCGTGGCCCGCCCGCCGTGCACCAGGCCCATCAGGACGTCGCGGCCCAGGTAGTCGCTGCCCAGCAGGGCGTACTCCGAGCCGGGCGGCTCCATGGGCGCCGCGGCGATCTCGAACGGGTCGCCCGGCATCAGCCAGGGCCCGGCCAGCGTGACGGCCAGGATCAGCAGCAACAGCAGCAGTCCGAACACCGCCGTGCGGTTGCGCAGGAACACGCGCAGGGCCTCGCGCGCCTGCCCGGGCGGCCGCACGGCCGGCGCGGCCGCCACGGGCGACAGGATCTGGGCTCGGTTCATGTCGTCTTGATCCTCGGGTCGATGAGACGATAGGCCAGGTCGGTGAGCTGGTTCATGACCACCACCAGCAGCGACGCGAACAGCAGGATGCCCAGCATGGAGGGATAGTCGCGCCGCAGCACCGAGTCGAAAGCCAGGCGCCCGAGGCCCGGCCAGTTGAATACCGTCTCCACCAGGATGGCTCCCGCCAGCACATTGCCGAACTGCAGTCCCAGCATGGTGACTACCGGCAGCACGCCATTGCGCAGCGCATGCTTGTAGAGCACCCGGGACTCGGACAAGCCTTTGGCGCGGGCGGTGCGGATATAGTCGGCCGACAGCGCATCCATGACGCTGGCGCGCGCCAGCCGGCTGTACTGGGCCAGGTAGACGAACGCCAGCGTAAAGGCCGGCAGCACCAGGTGGTGCAGCACGTCCAGCGCGCCCGCCCAGCCCGATTCGTCGGCACCGGCCGAACGCATGTCGGACACCGGGAAGATCGGCAGCACGGAGGCGAACAGGATGATCAACACAATCCCCATCCAGAACACGGGCGCCGAATAGCCGACGATCGACAGCAGGGTCACTGCCTGCGACAGCGGGCCGTTCGGCTTGCGCGCCGCCAGGGTCCCCAGGAAGGTCCCTACCAGGAAGGCGGCCAGCACGGCGGTGATCACCAGCAGCAGCGTGGCCGGCACGCGCTGCCAGATCAGGTCCGCCACTGGCAAGTTGAAGAAGTACGAATAGCCCAGGTCGCCTCGCAGCACCTGGCCCAGGTAGATGCCGAGCTGCACCAGGAATGGCTTGTCCAGGCCGTACTGCGCCCGCAGCTGCGCGCGCAATTCTTCGCTCAGGCCGCCCATTGAGCCGGCGATGGTTTCCACCGGGTCGCCGGGCGAGATATGGATCAGCAGGAAATTCAGCGACACCACGGCCAGCAGCAGCACGGCCGCATATACCAGGCGACGCAGCAGGAAGCGCAGCATGGGGCTCCTCCTACTGCGCGACCCAGGTTTCGTCCAGCGGCGACAGCAGGCCCCAGATGCCGTCGGGCAAGGCATGCACGCGCTTGGTGGCGAGGGTATGGTACGGAATCACCGTCAGGAACATGATGGGCAGGTCGGTCATGACCAGCTTCTGGAATTCCGCGTACAGCGCCTTGCGCTTGGCGGCGTCGGTCTCGCGGCCGGCCTGTTCGAGCAGCTCGTCGACCCGGGCATTGCGGTACGACTGGGTATTGGTCCAGATGATGTCGCGGATGTTGCTCGACAGATAGGTGCGGTGCACGCCGATCACCGGGTCGCCCCAGTTGAAGACGATGTCGGTGGTCATGTCGAAATCGTGGCTGGCGATGCGCTTGGCCCAGGTCGGGAAGTCCGGGGAAGCGCGCACCTGCACGGCGATGCCGATCTTCTTCAGCTGGCTGCGCAGGTACTCGGCGACGTTCTTGCCCTGCACATCGCTGCCCGGCATGTAGTCCATGGTCAGCGACAGCCGGGTGCCGTCGTCCTTCTCCTTGTAGCCGGCCTCTTCGAGCAGCTGCACCGCCTTCTTCAGGTCGAGCGGATAGCCCGGCAGGTCGGCGCTCGCGAAGGGGCTGGTGCCGATGATCGGGCCGTCGGCCGGCTTGGCGAAGCCGGCATTCAGGGCGCGCACGATGAACTTCTTGTCGGTCGCGTAGGCGATGGCCTGGCGCACGCGCGCGTCGTCGAGCGGCTTGCGGGCGGTGTTGAAGGCCACCCAGCTCAGCGCCCCGATGCCCTCATAGCCGCGGTCCGTCATGGTGATGGCCGGGTTGTCCTTGGCGCGGCGCAGGATGGTCGGGTCGGTCATGTACGGCAGCACATCGATGTCGCCGCGCTCGAGCCCGATCAGCAGGTTGGTGGCGTCGGGGTTGATCTTGATGACGATGCGGTCCAGGTACGGGCGCCCGGCCAGGAAGAATTTGTCGAAGCGCTCCAGCACGGCCTCCTGGCCCGGCTTGAACTCCTTCAGCTTGAACGGGCCGGAACCCACCACCCCGGTCGAATTGAGGCGATGGGATTTCAGGTCCTGGCCATCGTCGTACACGTGCTTGGGCAGGATCGGCATCAGCGCCGGCGACATGGCCAGCAGGATCGCCGGGTGCGGCTGGCTCATGTGCACCACCGCCGTGTGCGGGTCGGGCGCCTCCACCTTCTCGACCGGCGCCAGCATGGTCTGGAACGGATGGTTCTGCTTGATCGCCATGATCGAGAACGCCACGTCGGCGGAAGTCACCGGCTTGCCGTCGTGGAACAGCGCGTCCTTGCGCAGGTGCAGCGTCAGGGTCTTGCCGTCGGCGGACAGCTCCCAGGACTCGGCCAGGTAGGGATGCGGCTTCCAGTCGGCATCGAAGCGCACCGGACTGGCGAACAGCTGGGTACTGGGCATGGCGGTGGCGATGCCCGACTGCACCGCGCCATTGAGGTGGCGCGCCACCTGGGTCGAGCCCACCACCAGCGTGCCGCCCTTGACGGGCGTGTCGGCGGCGCCGGCCGCCGCGCTCCAGGCCAAGGCGGCGCTGATTGCCGCCGCGACCGCTACATGTCGTATGCCGCGCATGGTCCATCCCCTTCTGAATGTTTTTCCGGGCCCGTCAGGCGGGACGTACCGCTAGGGTATCGGCCCTGCCCCGCCGGGCTTAGTACCAGTGGCATGGACTCGTTGGGACCAGCGCCGGTCAGGCCGCGTCGGCGAGAATCAGGACGGCGGCTTTTTCCGCGATCATCATGACCGGGATATTGGTATTGCCCGACACCAGTGTCGGCATGATGGAGCAGTCCACCACTCGCAGTCCCTGCACGCCGCGCACCCGCAGGCGCGCGTCCACCACCGCCAGGGGATCTCCCTGCGGTCCCATGCGCGCCGTGCCGCTGGGGTGGAAGATGGTGGCGCCGTGCTCGCGGCAGAAATGCAGGATGTCCTCATCGCTGTCCGCCGGCGCGCCAGGCCGGTGCTCGCGCACCAGCAGGTCGGCCAGCGGCCGGGCGGCGGCGAGCCGGCGCGCATAGCGCACGCCCGCCACCGCGGTGCGCCGGTCGAGCTCGTCGGAAAGATAGTTCGGCTGGATGGCGGGCGCCTGGCGCGGATCGCTGCTGGTGATGCGCACGGTGCCGCGCGAGCGCGGCCGCAGCTGGCAGACCGACAGGGTACAACCCGGGAAATCGTGTACCGCGCCGCCCGCCATGTCGGCCGACAGGGTCGCCACATGGAACTGCACATCGGGCCGCGTCGACTCCGCCAGGGCGCGCCCGAACAGCGCGCCCTGGTTGATGCCCACCGCCAGCGGGCCGGAACGCGTCAATGCCCACTGCAGCCCGATGCGCGCCCGGCCCGCCAGCGTGCGCAACTGGTCATTGGTGGTGATGGGCCGCGCGACCTGCCACATCAGGCGGAACTGCAAATGGTCCTGCAAGTTCGCGCCCACTCCCGGCGCATCGACCCGCACCGGGATGTCGAACCCGCGCAGCAGCCCGGCCGGGCCGATGCCCGACAGCTGCAACAATTGCGGCGACTGGATGGCGCCCGCGCACAGCAACACTTCGCGGCGCGCGGCCAGGGTCTGGCGGCGTCCGTCCGCCAGTATCTCCACTGCCGCGGCGCGGCTGCCCTCGAAGACCACGCGGGTGGCGAGCACGCCGGTGCGGATATGCAGGTTGGCGCGCCCGCGCGCCGGCTTCAAGTAGGCGCGCGCCGCCGAACAGCGCAGCCCCCGGTGCGTGCTCAGCTGGTAGTAGCCCACACCCTCGTTGTCGCCGGTATTGAAATCGTCGCGGCGCGGCAGGCCGAACGTGCCCTGGGCCGCCTCGATGAAGGCTTCGATCAAGGGGTGGCGCGCCCGGATCGAACTGGCGTGCACCGGCCCCTCGGTGCCGCGCGTCGGGCCCGGCCCCAGGTCGTTGCACTCCAGCTTGCGGAAATAAGGCAGGCATTCCTCCCAGCTCCAGCCAGGGTTGCCCTGCCCGGCCCATTCGTCGTAGTCCTGGCGCTGGCCGCGCACATAGATCAGGCCGTTGATGCTGCTGCTGCCGCCCAGCGTGCGCCCGCGCGGCCAGTAGATGCGGCGTCCCAGCATGCCCGGGTCGGGGTCGGTATAGAACCCCCAGTTCAATACGGGGTGGAACATGGTCTTGCCATAGCCGATCGGCAGGTGGATCCACGGGCTGCGGTCGGGCGGACCCGCCTCCAGCAGGCACACCGTATGCCGTCCGCCGGCCGACAGGCGGTTGGCCAGCACACAGCCGGCCGACCCCGCGCCCACCACGATGTAGTCGTAAACCGCCATGGCGCGCCTGGTCATGCGGGTTGTGCGGTCGCCAGCCACCGCCCGTACAGGGCCGCCACCGCGCAGCTGTTGATGCGCGCGGCTGCCGAGTCGGCGCGGCTGGTCAGCAGCACCGGCACGCGCGTGCCCAGCACCAGGCCCGCCATGGAGGCCCCGGCCAGCCAGGTCAGTTCCTTGTAGATCATATTGCCGGCCTCGATGTCGGGCACCAGCAGGATGTCGGCATCGCCCGCCACGGCCGAGATAATTCCCTTGAGCTGGGCCGCCTGGGCCGAGATCGCGTTGTCGAACGCCAGCGGCCCATCGACCTGCCCGCCTTCGATCTGCCCCCGGTCGGCCATTTTCGAGAGCGCCGCGGCATCCAGCGTGGCCGGCATGGCAGGGTTCACCGACTCCGTGGCGCACAGCACCGCCACCTTCGGGCGCGCCACGCCCAGCGCGCGCGCCAGGTCGATGGCGTTCTGGGCGATATCGGCTTTCTCGGCCAGGCTGGGCGCGATATTGACCGCGGCGTCCGTCACCAGGAACAACTTGGGATACGCCGGCACCGCCATCACGAAGGCATGGCTGACGCGCCGCGCGGTGCGCAGGCCCGCGTCGCGGGCCACCACCGCGGCCATGAAATGGTCCGTATGCAGGCTGCCCTTCATCAGCATGTCGACCTGCCCGTCGCGCGCCAGCGCGGCGGCGGCGCAGGCGGCGGCGCGTTCGTCGTTGCCGGTATCGTGGATCTCCATGTCCGCGGCCGCGCCGTCCAGCGCGGCGAGCAGCTCGCGCAGGCGGCCGGCCGGACCGACCAGCACCGGCTCCATGTAGCCTTCGGCGCGCGCCTGCATCACGGCCTGCAGGCACTCGGCCGTCATCGGATAGGCCACCGCGGTACGCGGCCGCCCGTGTGACCGCGCGGCCGCGCGCAGGGGGTCGAACAATATTTCGCCATTCATGTGCCGCCCTACTCCCTCAACAAGTTGGGCAGCCACAGCGCCAGCTGCGGGAACCACAGTACCAGCAGCAGGCCGAGTACCTGCAGCCCCATGAACTGCAGCATGCCCAGGTAAATGTCCTTCAGGCTCCATTGCGGCGCGGCGCCCTTCAGGAAATACGCCGACAGCGCCACTGGCGGCGACATCCACGCCGTCTGCAGGCAGACCGCCACCAGCGTGCAGAACCAGATCGGATCGATGCCGAGCTGCCGCACCACGGGCAGGAAGATGGGCACCACGATCAGCACGATCGGCACCCACTCCAGCGGCCAGCCCAGCAGGAAAATCAGCGTCAGCATCAGCAGCAGGGTCAGCGTCGGCGACAGTTGCAGCGCCGTGAGCAGGCTGGCCAGATATTCGGCGCTGCCCAGCCGCGAGAACACGGCGCCAAAGTAGTTCGAGGCCGCCACCAGCAGCAGGATCATGCAGGAGATCTCCAGCGTGGCGAACAGCGCGCGCTTGAAGGACGGCCAGCTCATCTTGCGGTAGGCCAGCGTCAACAGCAGCGTAATGAAGGCCCCGCACGCGCCCGCGTCGGTCGGCGTGGCGATGCCGGCCAGGATCACCCCCAGCGTGGACAGGATCACCACCACCACGGGCGCCGACCCCAGCGCCAGCTCTTTCAGCGCGTAGCCCAGCGGCTGGCGCAGCGACGCGGGCAGCGTCGGCCCCAGCGCCGGGTTCAGGTAGCTGCGCACCAGGGTGTACAGGATGAACAGCACCGACAGCAGCAGGCCCGGGATGACCGCGGCGGCGAACAGCTCGGTGGCGGGCACGCCCACCACCGGCCCCATCACGATCAGCATGACCGAGGGCGGGATCAGGATGCCGAGCGTGCCGCCCGCCGTGATGGCGCCGGCGCTCATGCGGGCGTCGTAGCCGCTCTTGATCATGGTGGGCGCCGCCATCACGCCCAGCAGCGTCACCGACGAGCCGACGATGCCGGTGGCGGCGGCGAAGATCGTGGCCGTGATCAGCACCGCCAGGTAGAGCGAGCCGCGCACGCCCGCCAGCAGCAGTTGTACGCCGCGGAACAGGCGCTGCGCCAGCCCGGACTGTTCCAGCAGAAAGCCCATGAACAGGAAGAACGGCACCGCGGCCAGGGTCGGGTCGCGCATGACCGAGAAAAACTGCAGCGTCATCAAGTGCAGGGCCAGCTTGCCCAGCGCCAGCCAGCCCACGCCCAGGGCCACCGCGATCAAGGTGAACACGATGGGAAAGCCGGCGAAGATCGCGAGCACCAGCACCGCCAGCGAAGCCACGCCCAGCAATTCGGGGCTCATGGCCACTCTCCCCGCACGACGGCATGGATGCTCTTGAGCGTTTCCGACAGCCCCTGCAGCAGCAGCAAGGCGGTGGCCAGCGGAATGGCGGCCTTGAAAGGCCAGACGATCGGCATCCACGGGCTGGTGACGATCCGCTCATTGCGCTGGAAAGAAGCCCAGAAGTAGTCCCAGCCGACGACCAGGAACAGGGTCAGGGCCGGAAAGAACAGCAGCAGGTAGCAGGCCAGGTCGACCGCGCCCTGCACGCGTGGCGGCCACTGGCCGTAGAACAGGTCGGTGCGGATATGGGCCTTGCGCAGCAGCGTATAGGCCGACCCCAGCATGAAGAACGAGCCATACAACATATACGTCATGTCATAGGCCCACACGGTGGGAGCACTGAAAAAATAGCGGCCGATGACCTCGTAGACCAGCGAGCCGACCATCGGCAGGATCATCCAGGCGACGATCCAGCCCGACCAGCGCGTAATACTGTCCAGCACCCGCGTCACGCGCGTGACGGCGCCGGCTTGCCGCGAGTCCTCTTGCATGCGCGCCTCCGGTGTGCGGCGCCGGGCCGATGGCGGCCCGGCGCGCCTGGGGTGTCCCTAGGGGTTGTCCTGCATCGCCGCATGGCCCAGGCCCGCGTACAGGTCGAGGATCTTGGTCCAGTACGGCACCACGGTCTTGCCGAACTGGCGCTGCGAGTCCAGTACTTCCTTGAAGAACGGGTCCTTGGCGGCATAGCGGTCCAGCACCGTATTGGTGGCCTGCACGAAGGCGGGGTAGAAGTCCTTCGGCGTGTCGCGCACCGTCACGTTCTGCGCCTTGAGCTTTTCCAGCGCGCGGGCATTGCGCGCCACATTGAAGGTGTATGTCTCGCCGATGCTGGCCAGGGACGCCACCCGCACGATCTCCTTGAGGTCATCGGGCAGCTTGTTCCAGAAGGACCGGTTGATCAGCACCTCGCCCACGTCGGTGGACTGGTGCAGGCCTTGCAGGTAGTAGTTCTTCCAGATCGTCTGCAGGCCCAGGTTCACGTCGTCGGCCGGCCCGATCCATTCAGCCGCGTCGATCACGCCGCGCTGGGCGGCCGGCACGATCTCGCCGCCCGGCAGCGCCACCGCGGAAACGCCCATCTCCTTGAAGATCTCGCCCGTGATGCCCGGCGGCGAGCGGTACTTCAGCCGCTGGAAATCGGCCACGCTGTTGATCGGCGCCTTGAACCAGCCTAGCGGGTCGGGCCCCATGGGTTGCAGCATGAAGACCTCGACGTCGGCTTTCAGGACGTCGTGGTAGAAGCGATCGAGCAGTTGGTTGCCGCCGCCCTCATACAGCCACGCCACGTGCGATATCTGGTCCAGTCCGGCGCCTGCCCCGGCCATCGGGTTGCTGAACAGCCCTGCGGCCGGGTGCTTGCCCGACCAGTAGTGCGTCCAGGCATAGCCGCCCTCGACAATGCCCTTGTCCACGGCGTCGAGGATCTCGAATGCCGCCACCACCGCCCCGTCGGGCAGGATCTCGACCTTCAGGCGCTGGCCCGACATCTTCTCGATGCGCTGGCCCCAGCGCTGCATCAGCTCGAAGTACATACTGCTGTTGGGCACGGCGGTCTGGATGCGCATGACCTGCGGCGCCGCCTGGGTGGCGCCCGCGGCCGTCAGGGCGAGCGCGCCCAGTGCGCTGCCCAGCCATTTCTTCCAGTGCATCATGTCTGTGCCTCCTCCACGTCGAACGTGGTCTGGATTTATGGTTTTTGCATCGACACGCCCGCCGGATCCTGCGGCCCGGACGGGCCCTGCAAGATGCCGGATCAGGCTACCCCCGCGGCGCGCCGCGGACAATCGCGCCGGCGCCGCGATCCGGCCGGAAAATGCAGAAAATGGAACGGCGAGGCACGAGACCGTTCCACTATCCGCAGAATCAGTTGCGCACCGGCTCGATCGGCAGCGGCACCTCTCCAGGCCGGAACGCTTCGTTCACATAGGACTTGTATTTGTCGAGCAAGCGCACCGGCTGCTTGAGCGCATCGCGCCGGAACGGGTCGCCCAGTTCCTGGCTGACCATCATCTCCAGCACGGTGGTCTTGCCCTCGGACTGGGCCTGGCAGGCCGCGCGCAGCGCGTCGCCAACCTGGTCGGCATGCTCGACCCTTACGCCCTGCACGCCCATGGCGCGCGCCAGCTCGGCGAAGTCCGGGTTCTTCAGGTTGCTGCCGACGAAGCGCCGTCCATAGAAGTCGACCTGGTTCTTCTTCTCGGCGCCCCACTGGCCATTGTGGAACACCACCGCGGTGACCGGGATTTCCTCGCGCGCGCAGGTCAGCAGTTCCTGGAAACTCATGCACCAGGCGCCATCGCCCACGTAGGCGACCGCCGGCCGGTCGGGGCGGCCCAGCTTGGCGCCGATCAAGGCGGGCAGCGCATAGCCGCAGTTGCCGAAGCTCATGGCGGCCAGCATCGAATCCGGCTCCCGGAAGCGCAGATAGCTGTTGGATACCGAGCAGATATTGCCGATGTCGGTCGACACCATCACATGGTCCGGCATGGCGCGCTCCAGCTCGCGCAACATGCGGCGCGGATGCATGCGGCCGCCGCCGCGCGCGATGATGTCCAGGCTCCAGTCGTCGCGCTCGTGCGACCAGCTGTCCAGCTCCTGCTCCCACTGCTTCTTTTCCTCCGCGATGCGGGCGCCGCGCTGCTCGCGGTTGCCCAGGCAGGCCGGCTGCGCCGCGGCCAGGCGCGCCGTCAGGGCGGCCGCGGCCGGCTTGGCGTCGCCGCACACGGCCACCGATACCGGCCGCACCAGGCCCAGCATGCGGTGATCGGCATCGACCTGGATGATGCGGGCCTGCTGCGGCCAGTAATCCAGGCCATGCTGCGGCAAGGTGCCGAACGGCCCCAGGCGCGTGCCCAGCGCCAGCACGACGTCCGCCTGGGCCAGCAGCTTCATGCCCGCCTTCGAGCCCTGGTAGCCCAGCGGGCCGCACCACAGCGGATGGTCGGCCGGGAAGGCGTCGTTGTGCAGGTAGCTGGTGACGACCGGGGCGCCCAGCAGCTCGGCCAGCGCGATGCATTCCGGCTGCCCGCCGGAGAACAGCACGCCGCCGCCGGCCACGATCACCGGAAAACGCGCTTCGGCCAGCAGGCGCGCCGCCGCGTCCAGGTCCTCGTCGGCGCCCGGTCCGCGGCGCACCCGGCGCGGCGCCGGAATGGCGACGTCGATCTCCCCATAGAAATAGTCGCGCGGGATGTTCAACTGCGTCGGGCCGCGCTCGGCCATGGCATTGTCGAACGCCTTGCCGGTGAACTCGGCAATGCGGTCCGGCCGGTTGACGTGCGCCTGGTACTTGGTAATGCGCGAGAAAATCGGCAGCTGCTCGGTTTCCTGGAAGCCGCCCAGTCCCATGCCCGACGTGCCCGTCTCGGGCGTGATGGCCACCACCGGGCTGTGGGCCCAGTAGGCGGCCGCCACGCCGGTCACGAAGTTGGTGATGCCGGGGCCGTTCTGGGCGATACATACGCCATGCCGGCCGGTCACGCGCGAATAGCCGTCCGCCATGTGGGCGGCGCCCTGCTCGTGCACGGTGGGTACAAAGCGGATGCCGGCGGCCGGGAACAGGTCCAGGGCGTCCATGAAGGCCGACCCCACGATGCCGAAGACGTCTTTCACGCCCTGGGCGACCAGCGTTTCGACAAAGGCCTCGCTGGGCGTCATGTGTACCTTGCTCATGCTCCTCTCCTGGCAGATGCGCGGCCGCACGCCTGTCGCGCGGCACAATGGGATCGATTCTGCAGAAGCGTGGCCGGCCTTGCCATAGGCGGGCGTTTCATTTTTCGCGTGTTTTGTGCGACGATGCGCGAGACCGCCAGAAACTTCAATTTTTGAAAGATGAGCGAAGAACCCGGTTCCGCGGCGCTGCGCGCGCTGGCCTTGCTGGAGCACGTGGCGCAATCCGAGCAGCCGGTCAGCCTGGCTGCCCTGACCCAGGCCACCGGCCTGCCCAAGCCGACCGTGCTGCGCATCCTGTCGCGGCTGGTCGACGCCGGCATGTTGCTGCGCGAGCCCGCCGGCAAGTCCTATGTGTCGGGGCCGCGCCTGGCGGCGCTGGCGCGCGACACCCTGCTCAATTCGCCACTGCGCGCCGCGCGCCGGCGCATCCTCGACAGCCTGGTCGACCAGATCGGCGAAACCTGCAACTGCACCATGCTCGACGGCGACGAGGTCATGTACCTGGACCGCGTCGAAACCGCCTGGCCGCTGCGCCTGAACCTGCAGCCGGGCTCGCGCGTCCCGCTGCACTGCACCGCCAGCGGCAAGCTGTTCCTGGCCTACATGCGCAAGGAAGCGCGTACGCGCCTGCTGGCCGCCGCCCCCCTGCCCCGCTATACGCCCAACACGCTGTGCGACCCGGCCGCGCTGGAGCGCGAGTTGCGCACGGTGCGCAAGGAAGGCGCCAGTTTCGACCGCGAGGAATTCCTGGTCGGCATCGTCTGCATGGCGGTGCCCATCCTGCAGGGCCGGCGCGCCGTCGCCGCCGTGGCGCTGCATGCCCCGGTGGCGCGCCTGAACATCGAACAGGCGCGCGAATGGCTGCCCCTCATGCAGGAAGCGGCCGCGGCCCTGTCGGGCACCTATGCCCCGGACACCTGAGAGCGCGGCCCGCTTCTTGCTGGCGCCGCGGCTTTCCGGCTCCATTCCTTCATCATGACACGCCCAGCTACCGCCAGCGCGATCCGCATCGGCATCTCCGGCTGGCGCTACGCGCCCTGGCGCGGCAGCTTCTATCCCGAGGACCTGCCGCAGTCGCAAGAACTGGCCTACGCGTCGCACCAGGTGCCCACCATCGAGATCAACGGCACGTTCTACTCCCTGCAGCGGCCCGAATGGTTCGCGCGCTGGCGCGACGCCACGCCGCGCGGCTTCGTGTTCAGCGTCAAGGGCACGCGCTTTATCTCGCACCGGCTGCGGCTGCGCGAGGTCGAAACGCCGCTGGCCAACTTCCTGGCCTCGGGGCTGTTCGAGCTGCGCGAGAAACTGGGGCCGATCCTGTGGCAATTCCCGCCGTCGATGCGCTTCGACCCGGAGCGTTTCGAGCGTTTCCTGGACCTGCTGCCCCACGATACCGATGCCGCCGCGCGCCTGGCCCGCCGCCATGACGAACGCATGGCCGGGCGCGCGGCGCTGGATCCCGGGCCGCGGCGCCCGCTGCGGCACGCCGTGGAAATCCGCCACGAGAGCTTCGCCTGCCCGGAATTCGTGCAGATGCTGCGCGCCCGCGGCGTGGCCCTGGTCACCGCGGACACCGCGGGCAAATGGCCGTTGCTGGAAGACGCCACGGCCGATTTCGCCTACCTGCGGCTGCACGGCGACCGCGAACTGTACGCCAGCGGCTACACCGAGGCGGCGCTGCGGCGCTGGGCGGCCCGCATCCGCGCCTGGTCGCGCGGCCGCGAACCCGCCGATGCGCGGCGCGCCGGCCCGCGCGCCGCGCAGGCATGGCGCAGCCGCGACATCTACTGCTATTTCGACAACGATATCAAGGTCAAGGCGCCCGGCGACGCGCGCACGCTGGCGCGCCTGCTCGGCCTGCCGCTGGCGCCGGTCGATCCGCCGGCCGGGGACGCCGGCCCGCCCTGAGGCCGGCGCCGGCTCAGCGCCCGGCCGGCAGCAGGAAGCGGAACACCGCGCCGTGGCCCGGCTCGTCGAGCAGGCGGATCTCGCTGCGGTGCAGCTGCAGAATGCGTTGCACGATCACCAGGCCCAGACCGCCGCTGTCGCGGCGCTGCTGGGTCAGCACCGAGGCGCGCGTGAACAGGCCGGCGCGCAGCTCGGCCGGGATGCCGGGGCCGGTATCGCTGACCCGCACCTCGACGCCCTGCTCGGCGCTGCCCAGCCGGACCTCGATGCGGCTGCCGGGAGGACTGTGCCGGATGGCATTATCCAGCAGGTTGGTCAGGACCCGCTCGATCATGCCCAGGTCGGCGCGCACGGCGGGCAGGTCGCGCGAAAACTCGATGCCGAGCCGCTGGCTGCGCGCCTCGGCCGCCAGTTCGAATTTCTGGATCACGTCCTGCACCAGCTCCGGCAGCGAAAAAGTGTCCAGCTCGGGCTGCACCAGCCCGGATTCCAGGCGCGCCAGCTCGAACAGTTCTTGCGCCAGCCGGCCGACCTTGCGGCTCTGTCCCAGCGCCGTGTCCAGATAGCGTCGGCGCTCGTCCGGCGTCAGCGTTTCGTCCTTGAAGCGCAGCGTTTCCAGGTAGCCGTGCAGCGAGGTCAGCGGCGTGCGCAGGTCGTGCGAGATGTTGGCGACCAGGTCGCGCCGCTGCTGGTCCTGGCGCGTCAGTTCGCGCCACTGCTCGGCAATGCGCTGGCCCATCTGCGCGAAGGCGCGCCGCAACACGGTGATTTCGTCGGCCCGCTCGCCGGCCGCATCATCGTGGCTGCGGCGCAGCTCGGCCGCCGCGGCGCCGTCGCCATCGAAATTGCGCACTGCCTGGGTCAGCGCGCGCAACGGCCGGGTAATCAGGGAAAAAGCGACCAGCCCCGCGATCAGCCCCAGCAGCGCCACCAGCGCGATGGTCCATAGCGTCGTGCGCACCACCGCGCTGGCCGACACGGCCGAGGCCAGCGCGTCGTGGGCCTCGCCCTGCAGCACGACGTAGACATAGCCCCGGTCGCGGCCGTTCACTTGAATGGGCGCGGCGCTGAAGACCTTGTGCACGCCCGGATTGCGCGGGTCGTCGCCGCCGATCGGCAGCGGCTCGCCCGCCAGGAAGCGGCGCAGCGGCGCCAGGTCGACGTGCTCCAGCTTGACGCGGCCCGCCGGCGCGGCATCGGCGGCGATCCGTCCGGCGTTGTCCAGCAGGTAGACCTCCACTGCCGGGTTGACGGCCATCAGCTGGTCGAACAGCAGCCGCACAGCTTCGCGGTTCCAGCCGCCGGCGTCCATCAAGGGTCGGGTGCCGGCAATGTGGGCAGCCAGCCCGCTCGAGAGCCGCTGGATCACTTCCTGCTGGTACCGCTCGTTGGCCGCCATGTGCAGCCAGGCGGACGCGCCGCAGCAGGCCAGCAGCAGCAAGGCGAACACGGCCGACAGGCGCTGGGTGAGGGTCAACCGGTTCATGGAGCGTCTCCGGCGGCCGCCAGTTTATAGCCGCGGCCCCAGACGGTCAGGATGCGGCGCGGCTCGGATGGGTCGTTCTCGATCTTGGTGCGCAGGCGATTGATATGGGTATTGACCGTGTGCTCGTAGCCTTCGTGCTGGTAGCCCCAGACCTGGTTCAGCAGGTCCATGCGCGAGAAGACCTTGCCGGGATGCCGCGCGAAGAAATACAGCAGGTCGAATTCGCGCGGGGTGAGCTCGAGCGGCCGGCCATCCACGACCGCCTCGCGCGCCAGCGGGTCGATGGACAGGCCGGCCAGTTCGAGCCGGCCGGCCTCCAGGCGGACATTGCGCTCCAGCGCGTCGGCGCGGCGCAGCAGCGCCTTGATCCGCGCCACCAGCTCCAGCATGGAAAATGGCTTGGCCAGGTAGTCGTCCGCCCCGAGTTCGAGCCCCAGGATGCGGTGCACCTCGCTGGAGCGCGCGCTGGTGATGATGATGGGCGTGTAGCGGGCCATGGCGCGGGCCCGCTTGCAGATTTCCAGGCCGTCGATGCCGGGCAGCATCAGGTCCAGCACCAGTGCGTCCCAGCGCCCGGCCTCCAGCTGGCGCAGGCCGTCGTCGCCGTCGGCGGCATGGGCCACGGTATAACCCTCGTCGCGCAGGTGCAGGCGCAGGAGGTCCGCGATGTGGACATCGTCCTCGACGATCAGGATGCGTTTGGGCATGGCGTGGCGGGGCGTCTGGAGCCGGTTCAGTATCCGCTATTGTCGCCAATCGCGGCCGGCCAGTTATCACATTTAATTTAAGTTTGCGTGAGGACTTCGCCATGCGCGGCGGGCAAGAATCCCCGCATGGCTACTCCATCGACCCCGCTTCCCGGCGCCGCCGCGGCAAGCCGCAACCCCGCCGCGCATCCCGTCTGGGTGCGCGCCACCCACTGGGTGAATGCGCTGGCCGTGCTCATCATGACGGCCAGCGGCTGGCGCATCTACAACGCCGCGCCGCTGTTCGATTTCGTCTTCCCCGCCGGCATCACCCTGGGCGGCTGGCTGGGCGGCGCGCTGCAGTGGCATTTTGCCGGCATGTGGCTATTGGCCGGCAACGGCCTGCTCTACCTGGGATGCAGCCTGGCCAGCGGCCGGCTAGTCCGGCGCTTCTTCCCGCTGTCGGCGCGCGGCATCGCGGCCGACCTGGCCGCCGCGCTGCGCGGACGGCTGTCGCACGCCGATCCGCGCCGCTACAACCAGGTGCAGCGCGCGGCATACCTGTTCGCGGTCATCGATCTTGTCGTCCTGGTGCTGTCCGGCCTGGTGCTCTGGAAATCGGTGCAGTTCGAGACGCTGCGGACGCTGATGGGCGGCTATGAGGCGGCGCGCTACGTGCATTTCACCGCCATGGCCTTGCTGATGGGCTTCGTGGCCATGCACCTGGCCATGGCGGCGCTGGTGCCGCGCACGCTCATGACCATGATCCGTGGCCGCTGAGGAGCCATGCATGAAGATTCCCAAGCCTGTCGCGCTCTCCGCCCTGGACGGCCCGGCCATTCTGAAAGAAGCCCGCAAACTGCTGGCCCCGCGTATCCAGCAGCCCGCACGCAGGGCATTCCTGCAGCGCACGCTGACCCTGGGGGGGCTGGCCATGCTGACCGGCTGCAGTCTCAGCGACGACGACAGCGTTGAGCAGGCATTGACGGCCATCTCGCGCTTCAACGACCGCGTGCAGGCCGGGATCTTCGATCCGCACCAGCTGGCGCCCACCTATCCGGAATCGATGATCACCCGCCCCTTTCCCTTCAATGCCTACTACGGCATCGAGCACGTGCCGCAAGTGGACGAAGCCTCGTTCCGGCTCGAGGTGACCGGGCTGGTGGCCGACAGGCGCGCCTGGCGCCTGCAGGAACTGCGCGGCATGGCGCAGGTGGACCAGGTCACCCGCCACATTTGCGTGGAAGGCTGGAGCGCCATCGGCAAATGGGGCGGCGTGCGCTTCTCCGACTTCCTCGAGCGCGTGGGCGCCGACCGGCGGGCCAAGTATGTCGGGTTCAAGTGCGCCGACGACTACTACACCAGCATCGACATGGCCACGGCGCTGCATCCGCAGACCCTCCTGGCGCTGACCTACGACGGCCGGACCCTGCCCGCCGAGTACGGTTTTCCCATGAAGCTGCGCATGCCGACCAAGCTTGGCTACAAGAACCCCAAGCACATCCAGGCGATTTTCGTGACCAACACCTACCCGGGCGGCTACTGGGAAGACCAGGGCTACAACTGGTTCGGCGGGAGCTAGGGCCGGTGCCAATGATTTTTCACCCGCGGCGCGGCCGCGACAACCACGAGGACCTCACCATGAACAAGCTCTCCACCTGCGTTTTCTCGATGTGCCTGGCGCTGGCCGCGGGCAGCGCGTTCGCCGCCGACCAGATGGCCAGGGACGGCATGGCCAAGGACGGCATGTCGAAAAGCTCGATGTCCCGCGACGGCATGGGCAAGCATGAGGGCATGTCGAAGGACGGCATGGCCAAGAATGGCATGTCGAAGAGTTCGATGTCCCGCGACGGAATGGGCAAGCATGACAGCATGTCGAAGGACGGGATGTCGAAAAACGGGATGCAAAAGGACTCCGGCATGTCGAAAGACGGCATGAAGAAATAATCGCCACCTTGCCGGCGGGGTCGCTCCGGTACGGGAGCCCGCCGCCCCATGCGGAGCACACTATGAAACCGACCCGTAGATCATTCCTGGCCGCCGGCGGCGGCGCCGCGCTGGCGAGCCTGCTGGGCGTCCTGGCTGGCGCGCGCCACGGCGCGGCGCAAGCAGCGCCCGCCGACTTCCCTCTGGTCCGCAGCGACGCGCAATGGCGCGCCCTGCTCACGCCCGAGCAGTACCGCATCCTGCGCCAGGCAGGCACCGAACGGCCCTATTCCAGCCCGCTGGACCACGAGCACCGGGCCGGCACGTACGCCTGCGCCGGTTGCGGGCAGGCGCTGTTCTCGTCCGACACCAAGTTCGACAGCGGCACTGGCTGTCCCAGTTTCTGGCAAGCCCTGCCGCACGCCGTCGGCACGGCCGGCGACCGCAGCTACGGCATGGTCCGCACTTCGGTGCATTGCGCGCACTGCGGCGGCCACCTCGGCCACGTGTTCGACGACGGGCCGCCGCCAACCGGGCTGCGCTACTGCATGAACGGCGCGGCAATGCAGTTCGCGCCGTCGGCATCGCCGGCCGCCCCGACCAGGAGCCCGTCATGAAGAAAACCCGCAATTCGGCGCCGCCGGCCGCCCCGGGCCGCCGCACCGCCTGCCTGCGGCTGGCCGGCGCCGGGCTGCTGGCCATGGCCGGCTGGCTCGCCATCCAGCCAGCCGGGCGCGCGGCCGATGCCGTCTTCGAGATCCCGCCGCCGGCCCGCGACGTCCCCGCCGCGGGCGGCATGGCCACGGCCGTGCTTGCGGGCGGCTGCTTCTGGGGCGTGCAGGCGGTGTTCCAGCACGTCGAAGGAGTCCGCGAGGCACTCTCGGGCTACGCCGGCGGCAGCGCCGCCACCGCCGACTACGAGACGGTCAGCGGCGGGCGTTCGGGGCATGCCGAGGCGGTACGCATCACCTACGACCCGGCCCGCGTCAGCTATGGGAAGCTGCTGCAAATCTACTTCTCGGTGGTCCACGACCCGACCCAGCGCAACCGCCAGGGCCCCGACGTGGGGCCGCAGTACCGCTCGGCCATCTTCCCGGCCGACGCGGCGCAGCGCCAGGTCGCGGAAGCCTACATCGCGCAGCTCGACCGCTCCGGCGCCTATCCCGGCCCGCTGGCCACGACAATAGAGACGCTGCAAGGCTTTTATCCGGCGGAGGACTACCACCAGGATTACCTGGCGCGGCATCCGGACAGCCCATACATCATCGTCAACGATCAACCCAAGGTCGACAACCTGGCCCGCGCCTACAGCGCCTACTATCGCGCCCGACCGGCGCTGGTGCGCCCCTGACGCCGGCGCCGACCGCTTGACGCTGCCCGCCGGGCGGGCATAACCTCGGAGTCGGCTCCAGGTTATGGAAGGAAACTTGTCCACCACATCGGCGGTGCATCATTGGGTAGGCGTCCTGCTGGCGGCGGGCGAAGGCGCGCGCTACCTCGCCGCGCGGCGCGCCCTGCGCGGTGCCGCCAACAAGCTGCTGGCCTGCCTGCCCGACGGCCGCCCGGTGGCCGAGGCCAGCGCCAGCACGCTGCTGGGCGCCCTGCCCGACACGATCGCCGTGGTCGCCAATCGCCCGCCCGAGCTGCCGGCCCTGCTCGCGCGCCTGGGGTGCTCCATCCTGACGGCGCCGCCCGCGCCGCGCGGCATGGGCGTATCGCTCGCCGCCGCGGCCCGCCACCTGCTCGATCGCCCCGCTCCCGGCGGCCAGTTGCCCGGCTGCGTCGTGGCCCTGGCCGACATGCCATGGCTGCGCCCCGACACCCTGCGCCGGCTGCTGGACCACGCCGCCGGCGATCGCATCGTCGCGCCGTTGTACGACGGCCGGCGCGGCCACCCGGTGGTATTTGGCGGACAATACCTGGCCGAACTGGCCGAGCTCGACGGCGATGTCGGGGCCCGCGCCCTGCTGGCGCGCCACGGCGTACTGGAAATCGATTGCGACGATGCCGGCGTGCTGCGCGACATCGACGTTCCGCAAGATCTGCACAGAGGAAACCCAAGCTCATGAATCCGCTCGACATGGATGTACTGCGCCAGGCGCGCGACTGGGTCGCTGCCGGGCATACCGTGCACCTGGCCACCGTGGCCCAGACCTGGGGCTCGGCGCCGCGCCAGGCCGGCGCGTTGATGGCCCTGCGCGGCGACGGCCGCATGGTCGGCTCGGTGTCCGGCGGCTGTGTCGAGGACGACCTGATCGCGCGCGCCCGGGCCGGCTCCCTGCCCGCCCGCCCGGACCGCGTCACCTACGGCGTGACCGGCGACGAGGCGGCCCGCTTCGGCTTGCCCTGCGGGGGCACGCTGCGCCTGGTGGTCGAGCCGCTGCAAGGCACCCAATGGCTGGACGCCGTGCTGGCGGACATCGGCCAGCAGCGCCTGGTGGCGCGCACGCTCGACCTGCAATCCGGCGCCTGTACGCTGGCGCCGGCCAGCCCGGCGGACGGCCCGGACTTCGACGGCCGCGTGCTGCGCTCGGTATACGGCCCGCAGTGGCGGCTGCTGATCATCGGCGCCAACCAGACCGCCCGGGCGCTGTGCGGCATCGCCGCGATGCTCGATTTCCGCGTGCTGGTGTGCGACCCGCGCGAAGAGCTGTACGCGGGCTGGGACGCGCCCCATGGCACGCTGATCACCAGCATGCCGGACGATGCCGTGCTGGAGATCGGCGTGGACGAGCGCACGGCCATCGTCGCCCTCACCCACGATCCCAAGCTCGACGACATGGCGCTGCTGGAGGCCCTGAAGTCGCCCGCCTTCTACGTGGGCGCGCTGGGCTCGCGTCCCAACCAGGCCAAGCGGCGCGAGCGGCTGCGCCAGTTCGACCTGGACGATGCCCAGATAGCGCGACTGCACGGCCCGGTCGGCCTGCGCATCGCCAGCCGCACGCCGGCGGAAATCGCCGTGGCGGTGGCTGCCGAACTGATATGGGTGCGCAATTCGCTGGGCACCGGGCAGGCATCGACGCACCTGGATGTCGGCAGCCTGCCGCCGGCGGACGGCGTGCCGCGCCTGAAGGCCGACCCCGCGCCCTAGCCCGTTCCCCCAAGGAGCCCAGCCGCTCCTTGCCCATTGCGTTGTCCGGCGCCGCGCGCGCCGCATCCGTATGCCCTGAAAGGAACGCGCCATGAGACTTGCCAGTCCGTCCCGCCGCTCTTTCCTCAAGACCGCCGCGATCGGCGCGACCACAGTCTATATTGCGCCGCTGGGCAGCAAGGCGTATGCGGCGCTGTTCGAAGAACAGTTGCTGACGCCGGTCGAATGGAATCCCGCCAGCGGGCATGCGCGTTTCCGCATCGACGCCATTGCCAAGGTCACCGGCTCGAAGATCTTCGCGCGCGACATCCGTTCGCGCGACTTGCCGAACTGGCCGCGCGAGCAATCGCATGCCCTGATCCTGCGCACCACCCTGGCCGACCGCGTCTATGCCGGGCTGGACCTGGCCATCCTGGAGCCCGACCTGCGGCCGGACCGGCTGGTCACCGCCGCCGACCTGGCGCGCGACAAGCTGGCCTTTCCGGCTTTCTACGGCGAAGACATGCTGCTGCCGGAGGGCAAGACGCCCGCCTATCTGGGCCACGCGGTGGCCATCCTCATCTATCACGATTTCGCGCGTTTCCGCTACGCCAAGGACAAGCTGCAGTTCCGCCGCGACGTGGTGCGCTACGGCGCGCAGACCGGCCCGCTGCAGCGCGACCCATGGGGCACGTTCCGCTACGTGCGCGTGGGCGGCGCCGACGGCTATGCCGACGATGTCTATTCCAGCCTGAAGGACGCGCCCATCTTCCCCAGCACCATGCGCAAGCACCTGCCGGTGTGGCCGGACGGCGTGGACCACGGCCAGCTCGGCGAGCAGGGCATGTACCACGCCGGGCGCATCGCCGCCGAGCTCGACGCCCCGCCCGGTGACTGGCTGGTGCTGGAGCGCCGTTACCAGACGCAGTCCATCGACACGGCGGCGCTCGAGCCCGACAATGCCAACTGCTGGTACGACGCCGCCGCGCAGGCCCTGCACATGGTGGTGCCGACCCAGTCGCCCCAGGAAGTGGCCGACAGTACGGTGGAAATGACCTCGCCCGGCCGCTTCCCGGTGCGCAAGGTGTTCCTGCACCCCTGCTACACCGTCGGCTACGGCTCGAAGGACCACTGCAACATGCCGTTCTACGGCGTGGTCTGCGCCCTCTACGGCGACGGCCGGCCGGTGCGCATCGCCAACGACCGCTACGAGCAGTTCCAGACCTCGCTCAAGCGCCACGCCTTCGACATGCGCTACCGCATCGCCGTGGACCGCAAGACCGGCCTGATGCAGGCATTCCAGGCCCATCTCGAAGCCAACGGCGGCGGCCGCGCCAATTTCTCGCCGTCGGTCGCCATGGTGGGCGCCACCGCGGCGCAATCCATCTACTACATCCCCAAGAGCGACCTGACCGCCGTGGCGATCGCCAGCCGCGCCATCGACGCCGGCTCGGCGCGCGGCTACGGCACCTTGCAGAGCATGGCGGCCACCGAAATGATGGTCGACGAAATCGCCGCCGAACTTCGGCTCGACCCCATCGAGTTCCGCCTGCGCAATGTACTGAAGTCCGGCATGAAGAACACCCAGGGCGCGGTACCGGCTGGCGCCGTGCGGGCCGACGAGATCCTGCGCAAGGCGGCCGCCCACCCGATGTGGACCGGGCGCGCCGAGAAGAAGGCCCGCTACGAGGCCGAGCACCCCGGCCAGCGCTACGGCGTCGGCTTCGCCTGTGTGCAGAAAGATTTCGGGACGGGCGCCGAATCGTCCTTCGCGCGCGTCGAGATCGACCCGCAGGGCCGCGTCAGCCTGCACCATAGCGGTACCGAGATAGGCACCGGCATGAGCACCTCGCAGGCGCTGGTATGCGCGGAATGGCTCGGCGTGCCGGCCACCCGCGTACTGACGTCCGTCATAGACTGGCCCGACCTGCCGATGCAGACCAGCGGCGACCCCTACCTGATGCGCCAGGACGAGCAGGACACGCTGTCGCGCAACCCGCGCTGGACGCCCGCCTACGCTTCGCCGTCGAGCGCGACCAACTCGGCTTTCTATTTCAGCCACTCCACCCGCGAAGCCGCCCGCATTGTCTTCCTGCATGGCTTGTGGCCGGCCGCCCTGGATTTCTGGAGCCGCGGCCTGGGCGGCGGCCAGGCCGCGCCGCTGGTGGTGCGCGCCGAGGACGCCCGCTGGGTCGACGGCGCCCTCACCTGCGCCGGCATGCAGCCCCTGCCGCTGGCCCAGCTTGCCCGGCGCGCCCACGAAATGGGCCTGGTGACCGGCGCGGTCGTGCACGCGTTCAACCGCTGGCAATGGGCCGAGGCCGATTTCCCGATTGACGGCCAGACCCGGCGCCTGCCCCTGGACGGGCTGGCGCTGCGCCATGGCGCCGGCGCCACAGGCCGGCAACCGGCCTCCGCGGCCACGACGGCCAACGGCTACCGGGTGATCGACCGCGCGCAGGTGTACATCCCGCCGGTGCAGCGCAACAACGCCGCCGTCACCTATTACGCCGCGGTGGGCGCACTGGCCGAGCTGGCCGTGCACGAAGCCAGCGGCAAGGTCGAGCTGCTGGCGCACCACTCGCTGGTGGAATGCGGCAACATGATCTCGCCCGAGCTGGTGTCCAGCCAATTGCAGGGCGGCCTGGCAATGGGCATCGGCCATGCCCTGCATGAATACCTGCCGCTCTATGAAGACGGCCCCGGCGACGGCACCTGGAACTTCAACCGTTATCACTTGCCGCTGGCCAGCGAAGTCGCCCTCTGGACCCAGACGGCCGAGATCCTGCCGCCGCTGTCGGACACCGATCCGCCCAAGGGCATCGCTGAAGTGGTCATGATTCCGATCGTCGGGGCCATCGTCAACGGCATCGCCCACGCCATCGGGCACCGCTTCACCACATTGCCCGTCACCGCCGCGCAGATACAGGAGGCCCTGGCATGAGCATCGCCACCGAACCCCTCAGCCTGACGATCAACGGCAAGGCCGTCGGCCCGCTGCAAGTGCCGGCGAATCTGATGATGATCGATTTCCTGCACGAATACCTGGACCTGACCGGTGCGCGGCTGGGCTGCGGCCAGGGCATCTGCCATGCCTGCGTCGTGATCCTCGACAAGCCCGACGGCACCAGCGAGGAGATCCGCACCTGTATCACCGGCGCGCTGTTCTTCCAGGGCAAGCAGGTGCGCACCGTCGAAGCGCACGGCCGCCGCAATGCCGAGGGCGAGGCGGTCGACCTGTCGCCCATCCAGCAGAAGTTTCTGGAGCACTACAGCTTCCAGTGCGGCTACTGCACCCCCGGCTTCGTCAACGCCGCCACGGTGCTGGTCGAGCGGCTCGCGCGCCAGCCCGTGGCGCGCGAGCGCGTCGAACAGGAAGTGACCAGGGCGCTGGACCACCACATCTGCCGCTGCACGGGATACGTCCGCTATCACCAGGCGGTCAAGGATGTCGTGCTGAACACGCCTGGACTGACCACGGGAGACTGACCATGGCCGCCCTCTGCCCTTCGCTGCGCTCCGTGCTGGCGGCCGCCTGTCTGGCCGCGCTGGCTGCCTGTGGCAAGCAGGACGACGCGCCGGCGCCGCCCGCCCCGCCGATCGCCGCCGGCCAGGACCAGTTGTTGCGCGGCCGCTACCTGGTCCAGGCGGCCGATTGCGCCGCCTGCCACACCGCCGAAGGGGGTGCGCCGTTTGCCGGCGGCGTGCCGCTGGAATCGCCGTTCGGCAAGTTCTACGGCACCAACATCACGCCCGATGCCGAGCATGGCATCGGCGACTGGAGCGCCGACGATTTCTACGCGGCGCTGCACGATGGCATGACGCCCGATGGCCCGCTCTACCCGGCCATGCCGTACACCTCGTACCGCCAGCTCAGCCGCGCCGACAGCGACGCCATGTATGCCTACCTGCGCAGCATCGAGCCGGCGGCGGTGCCGAACCGCGAGCCGGAGCTGGATTTCCCCTACAACATGCGCTTCGGCGTACGGTTCTGGAACTGGCTGTTCCTGGAAGACAGCCTGCCGGATGCCTCGCAGGGCAGCTCGCAGGCCTGGCTGCGCGGCCGCTACCTGGCCGGCGCGCTGGGCCACTGCGCCGAGTGCCATACGCCGCGCGGCAAGCTCGGCCAGCTCGACGCCGACCGCCCGCTGCAGGGCGGCGCCCTGGGGCGCATCCTGGCGCCGGACATTTCGCCCGCCGGCCTGGCCGCGCGCGGCTGGACCATCGACGACCTGCACGCCCTGTTCGCTACCGGCATCGCCCCGCAGGGCGCCGCCTTCGACGAAATGTTCCCGGTGGTGCACCTGAGCACGCAATACCTCAGCCGCGAGGACGTGGCGGCGCTGTCCACCTACCTGCTGGGAGACCACCCGCCGGCGCCCGCCCGGGCCGCGCCGGCCACGCTCGAGCCGCGTGTGCGCGACAGCGGCAAGGGCCTCTACGTCGCCCTGTGCGCCGGCTGCCACGGCTTCGACGGCCAGGGCAAGCCCGGCGTGGCGGTGGCGATGCAAGGCAACACCGCCTTGCGCGACAGCAACCCGCACAACCTGGTGGCTGTCATGCTGGACGGCATCGAGGCGCAGGATTTTCCCGGCACGGCCGCCATGCAGGCGATGCCGGGTTTTGCCGGTACACTGACAGATGCGCAGCTGGCCGACCTGGCCAATTACTTGCGCGCCGAATGGGGCGGACAGGCCCCCACGGTGACCGCGGAATCGGTCCAAACGCTGCGCCGCTAGGCGTATGGGCTGAGATTGATCCAGGTCAATTCGTACCGGCCTCGATTAGCTATCCTGGAACGAAGGTGCTGATCGCACCCCAATTTATGGAGAGCACTCATGTACAAGATCCTCGTTCCCATCGATGGCTCCGAATGCGCGCTGCGGGCGCTCGACGCCGCCATCGCCATGGCCGGCCAGCACGGCGAGTCCGAACTGCACCTGCTGAATGTCCCGCTGCCGATCCTGTCGGGCCACGCCCGCATGTTTCTCGACAAGAACGAAGTGCAGGCTTATTACGACGAGGAAGGCGCCAAGGCGCTGGCCGACGCAAAGCGCGCCGCCGAGCAATCCGGCGTGCGGTTCGTCACCGCGGTGCGGCCGGGCCAGTCGGCCCAGACCATCGTCGACTACGCACGCGCGCAACAGTGCGCGCACATCGTCATGGGCACGCGCGGCCTGGGCGCCCTGCCCGGCATCCTGCTGGGCTCGGTGGCCAACAAGGTGATCCACCTGGCCGACCTGCCCATCACGCTGGTGAAATAAATAACCTTCTACAGGGTTTTCCAGAGCCGCAGCAGCGGCTCTGGCGCCTGCGTCTCCGGCACTTCGAAGCGCACGCTCGCGGGGGCGTCGATGAACCAGATCTCGATGCGGAAATAGCGCTGGTCGCCGCCCGCTGCGCCGTCGCTGCTGGCCTGGGGCGCCGCCTGGCGCAAGGCTTCGCAGACGTCGCGCCGCACCTCGTCGGGGCAGTTGCGCAGGTCGATATCGCGCGGCGCGGCGCGGCCCGGCAGGTAGGCCAGGCCGCCCTGGCGCGACAGCCGCACCAGCGTCGCCTGGGACAACGGCGGCAGGTCGATCATGCCAGCACTCCCACGGCGCGCCAGGCTTCGCGCACTGCGCGCTGCGTGGCCGCGTCGGCATGGGACGCCTCGATGGTCAACGCGGCGAACGTGGCGAAATCGGCGCTGGCCCCCAGCCGCTTGTCCCGCAGCGTGTCGTACCAGACGCGTCCGGCGCGTTCCCAGGCGGGCCCGCCCAGTTCCATGGCGGCCAGGTAGAACGCCCGGTTGGGAATGCCTGAATTGATATGCACGCCGCCGTTGTCGTCTTGCGTATCGACGTAGTTGTCCATATGCGCCGGCTGCGGGTCCTTGCCCAGCGCGGGATCGTCGTACGCCGACCCCGGCTGCGCCATGGACCGCAACGCGCGCGCGTTGACCGCCGCGGTGAACAGGCCGGCGCCCACCAGCCAGTCAGCCTGGTCGGCCATCTGGCCGGCCTGGTGCTGCTTGACCAGCGAGCCGAACACATCGCACAGCGATTCATTCAGCGCGCCGGACTGGCCCTGGTAGCGCAGCGCCGCCTCGTGGTCGATGACGCCATGGCTCAATTCGTGGCCCACGACATCGACCGCCAGGGTGAACCGGTTGAATATCTCGCCGTCGCCGTCGCCGAACACCATCTGCGCGCCGTTCCAGAACGCGTTGTCGTAGTCTTCGCCGTAGTGCACGGTGCCGACCAGCGGCAACCCGGCGTTGTCGATCGAGTGACGCCGGTATACCTGCCAGAACAACTGGTAGGTGGCTCCCAGGTGATCGTAGGCTTCGTCGACCGCGGCGTCGCCCGTGGCCGGCTGCCCTTCGGCCCGCGCCAGGATGCCGGGCAGTTGGGTGCCGTTGCCGGCATTGTGCACGGCGCGGCTCATCTGGCCGGGTGGCAGGGCCTGGACGCCGGGCGCGCCCGCCTTGGCGATGGCGGCCTGGCTGGCGCGTATACCGCGTTCCTGCTGGTCGATGTGCAGCGTGGCGATGGCTCTCTGGCGGACACGCGGGTTGGCATGGCGGGCCAGGTGGTCCAGCATATAAGGCGGAATCACGCCAGAGCACCAGGAGTCGGGCATGGGGCGGGACATGAGTAGCCTCCTTCGGGCCGGGATCGGCCGGCCATTGATGAAACCTTAGCAGAAAAGCATTGCGCGGGTCCTGCCCGAATCATCATGATCCGGCGCTCGGGGAATACCCTTGCTATTCACAAAGGATTTGCAATAATGTCTGCGCTTGCGGCGCAGGAACTCAACCGGTTCGGCGGGCTCTGATTGCAGGCCATGTTCAACTAACAAGAGAAAATACCATGATCAAATCCGACGATACCGGCAAGCTCATTCTGCGCCTCAGCCTGGGCATCCTCGTGCTGATGCACGGCCTGATGAAACTCTCCGGCGGGGTCGGCGGCATCTCCGGCATGCTGTCCTCGCATGGCCTGCCCGGCTTCCTCGCCTATTTCGTCTACGTGGGCGAAGTCATCGGCCCCCTGCTGGTCATCCTGGGCATCTACAGCCGCCTGGGCGCCCTGTTCATTTTCCTGAACATGATCGTGGCCATCCTGCTGGCGCATGCCGGGCAATTGTTCAGCACCAACCAGCAAGGCGGCTGGGCGCTGGAGCTGCAGGGCATGTTCCTGTTCGGCGCGCTGGCGGTGGCGTTCATGGGCGCGGGCCGCTTCAGCCTGGGCGGATCCGGCGGGCGCTGGAACTGAGCGACGCCGCATGTCCGGCGATACAGACGGGGCCGCTCCAGCGGCCCCGTTTGCATTGGTGCTAGCATGAACCTGCTTGCTTGCCGGACGAGCCGCCGACCGGCCGCGCCGGCCATTCACGGAGAGGCATCATGAAACATCCCCTGGCCATCATCGCATTCGCCGCCATGCTGGCAGCCCCGGCTGCAGCGCGCGCCGAACTGCCGGCCGGCGCGCCGGCGCCGGATTTCTCCACCCAGGCATCCCTGGGCGGCAATGTATTCACGTTCAAGCTGGCGCAGGCGCTGGCCCAGGGGCCGGTGGTGCTGTATTTCTACCCGGCCGCGTTCACCCAGGGCTGCACGATAGAGGCCCGCAACTTCGCCGAGGCCACCGACGACTACAAGGCGCTGGGCGCCACCGTCATCGGCGTGTCGGCCGACAATATCGAGACACTGAAGAAGTTCTCGGTCAGCGAGTGCCGCGGCAAGTTCGCCGTGGCGGCCGATGGCGACCAGGCCATCATGAAGGCCTACGACGCCGTGCATGACCGCCGGCCCGACTATGCCAAGCGCGTATCGTATGTGATCTCGCCGGACGGCAAGATCATTTATTCGTACACCGACATGAGCCCCGACCGCCATGTGGCCAACACGCTGCAGGCGCTGCGCGACTGGCGCGCCGGGCGCCCGCAGGCCCGGCGCTGACCCGGCCCTTGCCCGTCAGGCGGCGGACGGCAGGATCTCCAGCACGCGTTCGGCGGGCCGGCACAAGCGGGCGCCCTGCTCCGTCACCACGAACGGCCGGTTGATCAGGATGGGATTGTCGACCATGGCGTCGAGCAGGTCGTCGTCGCTCACGCCGGCCGCGTCCAGGCCCAGCTCTTGGTACAGCGACTCCTTGGTGCGCACGGCTTCGCGCACGCTCAGGCCCGACTGCTGGATCAGCCCGGCCAGCGTCTGGCGCGACGGCGGCGATTTCAGGTACTCGATGATGGTGGGCTCGATCCCGGCGTCGCGGATCATCTGCAGCACGTTTCGCGACGTGCTGCAGCGCGGGTTGTGATAGATGGTGGCAGACATGCGTACTCCTTTCCCAAACACCGACAGTCTACCCGCTGGCGCCCCCGCGCGGGGCCCCTCGGCGGCGGGTCTCAACTGAAAGGCCAGACCGTCGGGTGCGTGCCCGGCGGGACCGATGGCCGCACCCAGCGCGCCGGTGTCAGCGAGAACTGCGCGGCATGCCGCACGGCCGCCATTTGCCCGAAACCGGATGGGCCCGACTCCAGGAAAGGCTCGATGGGCGGCATGCGGCACTGCAGCCCGCCCGGTACCCGTCCCAGCGAGCGCAGCCAGCGCGCCGTCTGCGCCAGCGATACGCGCACGTGCCACGATCCGCCTTCGGTGGCCTGGCGCGCCAGCGCGACCTGCGCGCCGAAGGCCATCAGGTAGCCCGAGGCGTGGTCCAGTATCTGCACCGGCATGGGCTTGGGCGCCAGGCTGCCGGCGGCCCGCGCCTCGGCATGATTGAAGCCCGTGGCCGTCTGGACCAGCGAATCGAACCCGCGGCGCCGCGCCCAGGGTCCGCTGTCGCCATAGGCGGACAAGGATACGTAGACGATGCTTGGCCGCATGCGCGCCACTTCCTCGGGGCCGAATCCCAGCGCCGCGAGCGCGCCCGGCCGGTAGCCCTGCACGAAGAGATGGGCGCTGCGCAGCAGGTTGCTCAGCGCGATGCGCCCTTCGGCCGTTTCGAGGTCGGCGTGGACGGACAGCTTGCCGCGGCTGGTCTCGGCGATGGTCTCGATGTTCGGCAGGTGCGGCGAATTCACCAGCATGACATCGGCGCCGTAGGCGGCCAGGGCGCGGCCGCACACCGGCCCGGCAATGATGCGGGTCAGGTCCAGCACGCGGATGTCTTTCAACGGGCGCGCGTCGTGCCCGTACCGGGGCAGCGGCCGCGGATCGGCCTCGCCGATCCGTTCGACGCTCAACACGGGCTGGCCGGCCAGCGCCAACCCTTGCGGATGGCGGTCCCATTCGTCGAAGCTGCGCATTGCCGTCACCACCAGGCCGGCCTGGGCCGCCTGCTCTTCGAAATCGAGCGCGCGCCAGCGCGAGAGCGCCTGCTCGACCGCCTGGCGCGAGGTCTCCGGCCCGGTGGGGCAGCCCAGCAGCGCCAGCGCGCCGTCGCGATGATGGGCGAAATTGGCGTGGATGCGCACCCAGCCGCCGTCGCCGCACGGGTAGACGCCGGTGATCTTGTCGTGCACGTCGGGCGCCACGCCGTCGAGGGTGAAATAGCTGCGGCATTCTTGCGCCGCGTGCAGCATGTCGAGCGCCACGCGCTGGCGCGCGCCGCCGCGCAGGTGCCAGAGTTCGGCCGCCGCGAGCGCCGCCGCCGCCATGCTGGTCTGGGCCGCCGTGCCGACGGCGAACGACGACGGCAGCACCGGCTCCGCGCCGGACAGGTCGATGTAGTCCATCGACTCGTCCGGCATGTCGAGCGAGCGCCACAGGCTCTGCAGCGCATCGCGCGCGGTCTTGCTGTCGTGGGGTTGGCCGGCGGGGATGGCCGGGCGCGAGTCCGTCAGATTTTCCATATCGTCCAGGGTCGGTTTCGCCCAGATTACAGAGCCCCCGCGGCACTGCGTCAATATCCGGGTCGCGCCGGCATGCGCCGGCGTCACATCTACTTGTAGCTTTTACATCTGCGCGGCCCGGTCGAGCCGTTTCAGGAAGACCTGCAGCTCCTTGACGACCTGCTGGTCGCCGCGCGCCTGGGCGGCGTTGCTGCCCGCCTCCCACGCGGCCCGCGCGCCCGCCAGGTCGCCCTGCCCCTGCAAAGCCTTGCCCAGCCACTTCCAGGCCACCGAATAGCCCGGATCGAACGCCAGCGCCGCCCGCAGGTGGGGGACCGCGGTGGCATAGTCCTCCTGCTCGGCATAGGCCTTGCCCAGCGAAAAACGCAGCAGCAGATTGTCCTGGCCCTTGGCCAGCATGGCTTCCAGGCGCTCGGTGAGGCCATCCATGGCGTGCTCCCTCGGTCGGTGATCGTGTGTGGTGTCTTTCTCCATCATAGGCCAAGTCGCCGCCGCCCCGGCGCAGCGAGGGGCCGCGGCAAGGGAGCTAAACTCGATCCGACGGGCTGCCCGACGCCACCGCCGGCAGCCCCGCTACAGGAGGTGCGCGCCATGAACACGATCTACGATTTTTCCGCTCCCGACATCAATGGGGTCGAGCGTTCGCTCGACGAATTCCGCGGCCAGGTGCTGCTGGTGGTGAACGTCGCGTCGCAATGCGGTTTCACGCCGCAGTATGCGGGGCTGGAGGCGCTCTATCGCGACTACCATCCGGCTGGCCTGACCGTGCTGGGCTTCCCGTGCAACCAGTTCGGCCACCAGGAGCCCGGCGACGAGGCCGCGATCCGGGACTTCTGCAGCACGCAGTATGGCGTCACGTTTCCCATGTTCGCCAAGCTTGACGTCAACGGCCCGGAGGCCCACCCGCTGTACCGCTGGCTCAAGGGCGAAAAGCCCGGCGTGCTGGGCACCGAGGCCATCAAGTGGAACTTCACCAAGTTCCTGGTGGGCCGCGACGGCCAGGTGATCAAGCGCTATGCGCCCACCGACAAGCCGTCGGCCCTGAAGGACGACATTCTGCGCGCCTGCGAAACGCCCGCCTGAACCGCGTCAGGAGCGGGCCTGCAGCGGTGGCAGCCGGCGCCGCACGGGGCTGGATTTGACGATGGCGGTGTTGGTTTCGGCATATTCCGTGACGCGGTCCAGCACGCCGTCGAGTTGATCGATCGATTTCAGCAGCAGACGCGCAATGAAGCAGTCGTCGCCCGTGACCTTGTCGCATTCGACGAACTCGCCGATACCCGCGATCAGCTTCTCGACCTTGCGCAATTGTCCGGGCAGCGGACGAATGCGCACGATCGCCGTGAGCGTATACCCGAGCGCGGCCGGATCGATATCCAGCGTGTAGCCGCGCACCACCCCGGACTCTTCCAGGCGTCTTAGGCGATCGGCCACGCTTGGCGCCGACATGCCGACCTGGCGTGCCAGGTCGGCCGTGGTGGTACGCGCATTGGCGGTCAGCAGCTCGACCAGGCGGCGGTCGATGCCGTCCAGTGCGCCGTTTTCGTTTTTTAGGTTTTCTTCCATAAATACCACCTAAAGAAAGGCTAGATAGCAAAAACTAAGTCTAACATGCATATTATGCACCAGAATCGCCTGGGATAATTCTCTTCATCGACATCGCCATGTACGGCGAGGCAACCGCAAGGAGTTTTCGATGAAGACGACCAACGAACGGACCGGGCTGGCGCAGATGGCCGCGGCCATGGCCATTTCCGGAACGGTGGGCATATTCGTGCTGGAATCTGGCCAGAGCGCGTGGAACGTGGTGTTCTTCCGCTGTGTGTTCGGCGCGCTGGGCTTGCTGGCCTACTGCCTGGCGCGCGGACTGCTGCGGCCGGGAATCTTCACCCGCGCCACCCTGGCCTGGGCGCTGGCGGCCGGCGCCGCCATCGTGCTGAACTGGGTGTTGCTGTTCTCCGCTTACCGGCTGGCATCCATTTCATTGTCCACCGCCGTCTACAACTTCCAGCCGTTCTTCCTGATCGCGCTGGGCACCGTCTTTCTGGGCGAGCGGCCCACGCTGGGCAAGCTGGCTTGGTCGCTCATCGCGTTCGGCGGCCTGCTGCTGGTGCTGCGCATCGAGCCGGCCGAATTGGCGCAGGCCGGCGGCTATCTGCATGGCCTGGCGCTGGCCCTGGGCGCCGGCGCGCTGTACGCCGTGACCTCCATCATCGTCAAGCGCCTCAAGCACATCGCACCCCACGTGCTGGCGCTGGTGCAGGTCAGCCTGGGCGCGGTGCTGCTGCTGCCCATGGTGGACTTCGACGCCCTGCCGGCGGCTCCGTCGCAATGGGGCTACCTGGTGGCCATCGGCCTGCTGCATACCAGCCTGACCTATATCCTGCTGTACTCGGCCATCCAGAAACTGCCGACCACGTCGGTCGCGGCCCTGGCCTTCATCTACCCCGCGGTCGCCATCGTGCTCGACTTCGTGGTGTACGGCCAGCGCCTGGCCTTGTCGCAGGTGGCCGGGGTCAGCCTGATCCTGCTGGCGGCCGCCGGGGTCAGCCTGAACTGGCGCCTGCCGGCGCGCGGCGGCCGCCGTGCACGGCCGGATGCGGGAGCGGGCGCCGCCTGACGGCCGGCAAAGCCCCCCTCGCCCGGCGGGGCTTGCACCGGCCGGGTGCGGGGAACCGCTATCATGGCCGCTTGAACCGCCGTCCGCCGCGGACGGCCCACTCAAGGACTTGCGCCATGATCGATCTCTACTACTGGACCACCCCCAACGGCCACAAGATCACGATGTTCCTCGAAGAAGCCGGCCTGCCGTACCGGATCCATCCGGTCAACATCAGCAAGGGCGACCAGTTCAAGCCCGAGTTCCTCGCCATCGCGCCGAACAACCGCATTCCGGCCATCGTCGACCAGGAGCCCGCCGACGGCGGCGCGCCGGTGCCCTTGTTCGAGTCCGGCGCCATCCTGCTGTACCTGGCCGAAAAAACCGGCCGCTTCATCGCGCAGGACCTGCGCGGCCGGGCCGAGACGCTGCAGTGGCTGTTCTGGCAGATGGGCGGCCTCGGCCCCATGGCAGGGCAGAACCACCATTTCTCGGCCTACGCGCCCGAGCGCATTCCCTACGCCATCGACCGCTACGTCAATGAAACCAACCGCCTGTACGGGGTGCTGAACAAGCGCCTGGCCGACCGCGAGTTCGTCGCCGGCGAATATTCCATCGCCGACATGGCCGCCTACCCGTGGATCGTCCCGCATGAGCGCCAGGGCCAGGACCTCGACGATTTCCCGCACCTGCAGCGCTGGTTCCAGGCCATCGCGGCCCGGCCCGCCACGCAGCGTGCCTATGAGAAGGCCGCGGCGATCAACACCGCACCCTCGGTGCAGACGGAAGAATCGCGCCGCGTCCTGTTCGGCCAGACTGCCAAGAACGTAGGCTGACGACATGCCCCAGGAAGCTTCGATGTCCTCCGCTCCCCTGCACTTCCGGCGGGCCCGCGCCGCCGACCTGGACGCCATTGTGGGATTGCTGGCCGACGACATCCTGGGCAGCGGCCGCGAAGACCCGTCCGTGCCGGCCAGTCCCTGCTATGTCGCCGCGTTCGAGGCCATCGAGCGCGACGCCAACCAGTTGCTTGCGGTGGCCGAGCGCGACGGCGCCGTGGTCGGCTGCCTGCAGTTGAGCTTTATCCCGGGGCTCTCACGCCGCGGCCTGTGGCGCGGCCAGATCGAAAGCGTGCGGATAGCGGCCGCCGAGCGCGGCGCCGGCGCCGGCCGCGCGCTGTTCGAATGGGCCATCGCGCAATGCCGCGAACGGGGCTGCGGCCTGGTTCAACTGACCACCGACAAGGCCCGCGCCGATGCGCGGCGCTTCTACGAGTCGCTCGGCTTCGCTGCCACGCACGAGGGCATGAAGCTGGAACTCGGCGCCTGAACCGGAGTCCCATTGCCATGCATGGTGAATACAAAGTACCTGGCGGCAAGCTGGTGGTCGTGGATCTCGACGTCGCCGGCGGCCGGCTGGCGGATGTCCGGTTGAGCGGCGATTTCTTCCTCGAACCGCCCGAGGCGCTCGACGCCATCAACCAGGCCCTGTGCGGGCTGCCCGCCGATGCCGACGAAATGCGCCTGGCCCAGGCCGTGCAACAGGCCTTGCCGCAAGGCGCCGAATTGTTCGGCTTTTCGCCGCAGGCGGTGGCGGTGGTGGTCCGGAGAGCCCTCGCATGAGCCGCACCCACTGGAACGACTACGCCTGGCAGCTCATCCACGAGGGCCCGCAGCCGCCCGCGCTGCACATGGCCCTGGACGCGGTCATCACCGACGAGGTCGGCGCGGGCCTGCGTCCGCCCACGCTGCGCATCTGGGAGTGGTCGGCCCCCGCGGTGGTCATCGGCCGCTTCCAATCCCTGAAGAACGAGGTCGATCCGGACGGCGCGCGCCGCCACGGCGTGCAGGTCGTGCGGCGCGTCAGCGGCGGCGGCGCCATGTTCGTGGAGCCCGGCAACACCATTACGTATTCGCTCAGCGTGCCGCAGGCCCTGGTGGAAGGCATGAGCTTCCAGCAATCGTACGAATTCCTGGACGGCTGGGTCATCCGCGCCCTGCACGACCTCGGCATCAAGGCCTGGTACCAGCCGCTGAACGACATCGCCTCGGAAAGCGGCAAGATCGGCGGCGCCGCGCAGGCGCGCCGTGCCGGCGCGGTCCTGCACCACGTCACGATGTCCTACGACATCGACGCCGAGAAAATGGTGCAGGTGCTGCGTATCGGCCGCGAGAAGCTGTCCGACAAGGGCACCACCAGCGCCAAGAAGCGCGTCGATCCGCTCCGCAGCCAGACCGGCCTGGCGCGCGACACCATCATCGAACGCATGCTGCAGACCTTCCAGAGCCTGGCGCCGCTGGCGCCTGTCCAGCTGGCCGAGGCCACGCTGGAGCAGGCCCGGCGCCAGGCCCGTGAAAAATTCTCCACCCCGGAATGGACCGCCCAGGTGCCCTGATGCCGATCCCGAATCCCCTGGCCGGCGCGCCGCGCCGCACCCGCACATTGGCCGCCGGCGCCGCGCTGGCCCTGCTGGCAGGGTGCGCCAGCTCGCCCTCCGACACCATCAGCTTGCCCTCCTCCACGCCACAGCCCACCGCCACCGAAGCCCAGGTGGCGGGCGTGGCGGTCGAGCGCATCCAATGGCAGGGAAGCAAGCCCGGCTGCGAAGGCCAATGTCCGCGCATCGAGATCGACAGCGTGGCCTTCCCCGAAATACCGAAGCTGACCGAACTGGTCGACCATGTGCTGGCCTACATGACGGGCGTGGATCCGCAGCGGCCGCGTCCGTACGACACGCTGTCGCAGTACACCCAGTATTTCTGGCAGACGGCCCAGCCGCGCGACGCCACGATCTTCAAGGCCAGCGTCAAGGCCGTGGTGGGCAATGTGGTAGCGGTCGAGTTGCACACCGACCAATACTTGACCGGCGCGGCGCACGGCATTCCCGCCACCCAGTACCTGAACTGGCAGCGCGACCGGGCGCGCGTGCTGGCGCTGGACGAGGCGCTGCAGCCCGGGGCCCGCCCGGCGTTCGTGGCGGCCCTGCGCCGCGCGCATGGCGCCTGGCTGGCGCGCAATGAAGATGCGCAGCGCGACCCGCAGGCCTACGACCGCATGTGGCCGTTCCAGGAAAGCAATAATTTCGCGCTGACGCGCGAAGGCGTGGTGGTGAAATACGACGCCTATTCGATCGCGCCGTATTCGCACGGGCAGCCGGAGCTGCTGATCCCGTACAGCGAACTGCGCAACGTGCTGCGGCCGGAATTCCTTCCGGCCGCCTGATGTCCCGCGGGCCGGGCGTCGCCCGGCCTGCCGCGCCTGTCAGGGATACAGGCCGCGCACCTGGCGCGCCTGCAGGATACGCGTGCAGGCGACGATGAACGCCGCCGTGCGCAACGTCACCTTGTGCTCCTTGGCCATTTGCGACACCGCGGCATAGGCCTCGCGCATCAGGCGCTCGAGGCGGTGGTTGATCTCCTCCTCGCTCCAGAAGAAGCTGGAGAAGTCCTGCACCCACTCGAAGTAGCTGACCGTCACGCCGCCGGCGTTGGCCAGCACGTCGGGCACCACGTACACGCCGTTTTCGCGCAGCACGTCATCGGCCTCGGGAGTGGTCGGGCCGTTGGCGCCTTCCACGACGATCTTGGCGCGCACTTTGTGGGCGTTGGACTGGTTGATCTGGCCTTCCAGGGCGGCCGGGATCAGGAATTCGGTCTCGAGCTCCCAGAACTGCGCGTTGTCGAGCACCTCGGCGCCGCTGAAACCGGCCACGCCACCCTTTTGCGAGACGTGCGAAAGCAGCTTGTGCACATCCAGGCCGGCCGGGTTGTAGACCGTGCCGGTGTGGTCCTGCACGGCGATGACCCGCGCGCCGGTCTCGTGGAACAGGCGCGCCGCCGTGCCGCCCACGTTGCCGAAACCCTGCACCGTGACGCGGGCCTGCGAGACGTCGATGTTGCAATCGCGCGCGGCTTCGCAGGCGGTCACGAAGACCCCGCGCCCGGTCGCCTCGACCCGCCCCAGGCTGCCGCCCAGCGCGATCGGCTTGCCGGTGACCACGCCGGTGGCGGTGGCCCCCTCGTTCATCGAGTACGTGTCCATCATCCACGCCATGGTCTGGGCGTTGGTGTTCACGTCCGGCGCGGGGATGTCTTTCGACGGCCCGATGATCACCCCGATCTCGGAGGTGTAGCGGCGCGTCATGCGTTCGATCTCGGCTTGCGAGAGCGTGCGCGGATCGACCCGGATACCGCCCTTGGCGCCGCCATACGGCAGGTTGACGGCGGCGTTCTTCACCGACATCCAGGCCGCCAGGGCCATGACCTCGGACAGGGTGACATCCTGGTGGAAGCGCACTCCGCCCTTGCCCGGCCCGCGCGAGGTGTTGTGCTGCACCCGATAGCCTTCGAAGTGGGCGATGCTGCCGTTGTCCAGCTCGATCGGCACGTCCACGATCAGGGCGCGCTTGGGCCGCTTGAGCGTTTCCACCCAGCGCGCCAGCGGTCCCAGGTAAGGCGTGACGCGGTCGACTTGCTGCAGGTAGATGCCCCAGGGGCCGAGGTGTTCGGCATCCAGGTACGACGGCAAAGCATGGGAAGGCTTATCGGACATGAGTGAAATCTCCAGGCTGGACTGGCGTCATTGTAGCCAGCAAAATTTATGTCGTCCCCATTAAAACTGAAAAAATTTAAATGGGGACTTAACATGGAGAACCGGCTCTGCGTGGCCCTGCCCTGCCATCTTACGGCGACAGCAATTGCCAAGCCAATCTGGCAGCCACGCGCGCCGTGCGCTGGTCGATATCGAACGCCGGGTTGCATTCCGCCAGGTCGGCCAGCCGCAGCTTGCCGCTCTGCTTGACCCGCAGCACGATCTCTTCCACCACCGGCAGCGGGACGCCATAGGCGGCTGGCGCCGACACGCCGGGCGCCACCGCCGCGGGCAGCACGTCGATATCGACCGTCAGGTAGACGTGGCCGGCGGCCGCCAGCAGGCGGTCCAGGTCGGCCAGGCGGGCGTCCAGGAAGCGTTCCTGCAGGTCGCGGTCCTCGACCCAGGCCGCGCCGATCTCGGCCGCGCGCGCGTACAGGGCCGCGGTGTTGCCCAGCCGCGAGACGCCGTAGCAGGCGTATTGCCAGGCATGGCCGTGCGCGGCGCAGTGCTCGGCGATCTGGTCGAACGGCGTGCCGGAACTGGCGGGCCGCCCGGTGCGCAGGTCGAAATGGGCATCCAGGTTGAGCACCAGCACCGGCTGCCGGTCGCCGCGCCGGTCCAGCCACCGGCGCAACCCCTGGAAGCTGCCCCATGCCACTTCATGGCCGCCCCCCAGCACCAGCGGGCGCGCACCGGCCGCGAGCACCTCGGCGACCCGTGCGGCCAGCCTGTCCTGGGCGGCCTCGAGGTCGCCGTCGTCGCACACGACGTCGCCCGCGTCGACCAGCCGCTCGCAGCGGTGCGCCGGCAGCCCGGCCAGCGCGCGGCGAATCGCCGCCGGCGCCTGGGCCGCGCCGGTGCGCCCCTGGTTGCGCGCCACGCCGGCATCGCAGGCGAAACCTATCAGCGCGGGGTCGGCCGGCGCGATTCCCTGGCTGGCGGCCGCGACAACGTGCGCCAGGCGGCGGGTATCGCCGCGCTCGCCGCTGTCGTCGCGGGCGCGCCAGACGGTCCGATCGAGGCCGGCGCTCATGCGGCCCCCTGCGCCGCAGGGCTCAGCACGGCCTGCAAGAAGGCGCGCGTGCGCGCCTCGCGCGGCGCGGTGAAGATCACGTCGGGCGGGCCGGACTCCACAATGGTGCCGCCGTCCATCACCGCCACCACGTCGGCCACTTCACGCGCGAAGCCCATTTCATGCGTCACGACCATCATGGTCATGCCTTCCTTGGCCAATACCTTCATGACCTGCAGCACTTCGCCCACCAGTTCGGGATCCAGGGCCGAGGTCGGCTCGTCGAACAGCATGACCTCGGGCTCCATCGCCAGCGCGCGGGCAATCGCCACGCGCTGCTTCTGGCCGCCCGACAGGCTGGCCGGCATCGCCTGCATCTTCTGCGCCAGGCCGACCTTGGCCAGCAGTTGTCCGGCCAGCTCCTCGGCCGCCGCGCGTCCCATGCCGCGCAGCGTGCGCGGCCCGACCGTGACGTTGTCCAGCACCGACAGGTGCGGGAACAGATTGAACGACTGGAACACCATGCCGACACGCGTGCGCAGGCGGTTGAGCCGGGCCTCGGGCATGGGCTTGCCATGGTCCAGCAACGCCTCGCCGCAGATATCGATCGTCCCGCCCTGCGCCACTTCCAGTCCGTTGCAGCAGCGCAGCAAGGTGCTCTTGCCCGAGCCGCTGGGGCCGATCACCACCACGACCTGCGAACGCTGCACATCGAAGTCGATGCCGCGCAGCACCTCCACGGCGCCGAACGATTTGCGCAACCCGCGGATGCGGATCATTTCCTCTTGCTGGTTCATTGCACCATTCCTCCAGCGCGCAGGCGGTGCTCGACCCGGCGCAGAACCGTCGTGGTCGCCGTGGTCAGCACCAGGTAGATCAAGGCGATCACCAGGTACGTCTCCAGCGAGCGGTACGACACGCTGATGATCTTCTGCCCTTCGTGCATCAGGTCGTGGATCGTCAGCAACGACACCAGCGCCGAGTTCTTGATGAGGGCAATGAATTCATTGCCCAGCGGCGGGATCATGCGCACCACCGCCTGCGGCAGGATGATGATGCGCATGGCCTGGCCGCTGGACATGCCGAGCGAACGCGCCGCCTCGGTCTGGCCGCGGTCGACCGACTGGATCGCCCCGCGCACGATCTCGGACACATAGGCGCCCGAATACATGCCCAGGCCGAGCACGCCACAGGCGAAAGCCGGCAGCATGATGCCGAACTGAGGCAGGCCGAAGAACCAGATGAACAGCTGCACCAGCAGCGGCGTGCCGCGGAAGCACAACAGGTACAGGCTGCACAGTCCGTACAGCGTGCGCCGCTGAGGATTGAGCCGGCCGACGCCGACCAGCAGGCCGATCAGGCAGCCCAGCAGCAGCGCGCAGGCGGTGACTTCGACGGTCACCGCCGCGCCGCGCAGCAAGGCGTCGAAGTCGGCGAAAACAGGGGAAAAATCGAGGTTCATTTGGCGCCGGCCTCGAACCACTTGGTGACGATGCGGTCATACGTGCCGTCGGCCTTGAGCTGCTTGAGCGCCGCATTCAGCGCGGCGGTCAGCTCCGGCTGGTTCTTCGCCACCGCGATCCCGTACTGCTCGGTGGTGATCTGTTCGTCCAGCACGGTCAGCCCGGGCGCGCTTTGCGCGAACAGCTTGGCGGCCGGCTTGCCGGTCACGGCCGCGTCGGCGCGGCCGACCTGCACCAGGTTGAACATTTCCTGGTTCTTCTCGACTTCCACGCGCTGCACCTTCGGATAATGCTCCTTCAGGTAATTGACCGACTTGGTGCCCACCTGCACCGACACCTTGCGCCCGTCCAGATCCTTCAAGGTCTTCACCGGGCCGTCCTTGCGCGTCAGCACCACCAGGCCGCCGGCGTAGTACGGGTCGGTGAAATCCACCACGTTGCGGCGCGCATCGGTGATGTAGATGGCCGAGACCGCCATGTCGGCGCGTCCGGCCTGCAGCGCCGGGATCAGGCCTTTGAAGTCGATGTCGATCCACTCGACCTTGCGGTTCATGGCCTTGCCCAGCGCCTCGATCAATTCGATGTCGAAGCCGGTGCGCTGCCCGTCCTTGACGAACTCCATGGGCGGGAAGGTGGCGTCGGTGACCACGCGCAGCGGGTCCTGGGCGTGGGCGGGGGTGCTGCCCCAGGCCAGTCCCAGCACCAGGGCGGCGGTCAGCAATTGGCGGCGAGTTTTCATGTGGTTTCCTCTTGGATAGTAAGAATGTGAAACGTGGAACGGCGGTTGGACTACGGCGGGATGCAATCAGCGGCTTTGCAATCGGCCCGAAATGCGCCGGGCCGCGGCGATTGTCATGTCGATGAGCGCGCTGGCGCGCAGCGCGGCGCGGGTCGAAGGCGCCATCAGCGTGATGGAACCGACGGCCTGGTGCGGGCGCTGGAATACCGGCACGCTCACGCCCCAGACACCCGCGTCCACTTCGCCGTCCGTGACGGCGTAGCCGGCGGCGCGGATCGACTCGAGGCTGGCCGCCAGCGCGGCGACATCAGCACCGGAGCGCTGCAAGTCGTCCAGCAGCGCGTGCAGCCGCGCCGCCGGCATGAAAGCCATCAGCGAACGCGCCGAGGCGCCGCGCACCAGCGGCAGCCCCCGGCCTTTCACGAACGAGCAGCGCAGCGGGTGCTGGCTTTCGACCATGTCCAGGCACACGGCCTGGTCGCGCATGGCCACCAGCAGCCCGACCGTCTCGCCGGATTCGGCCGCCAACCGCGCCATGTCGGGCTGCGATTCCTGCACCAGGAAGGACGATTGGTCGAACCCCCAGGCCAGCTGGACGCACAGCGGACCCGGGCCATACTCGCCGCCCTGCTCCGCGACGAAGCCCCAGCGCTTGAGCAAGGCCACCTGCCGGTACAGCGTGCTTTGCGCCAGGCCGGTCTTGTCGGCGAGCGCCGCGATCGACAGCGGCCCGTCATGGCGCGCCAAGGTGGCCAGCACGAAAAGCACCCGGTCGGCGCCGCCGGCGATGGCCTGCTCCTGCATGGTGGGACTCCGAATGACGAGTAGGGAGACGCAGCTTAGTCTCTTTTTCTCAATTTTCTATGCCTACATTCCCGATTTATGAGAATCATCCGGGAAAACACGGATGCCGACGTCCTGCGCCGGCATCCCGACCGCTTACATCGTGTTGCCACCCGAGGCCGCGCTGTAATACACCGTCGATAGAATGAAGTCCCTGCCCTGAATGTCCTCATTTCCCGCTTCTTACGAGGCTCCACATGGCTACTGGCTTTCATTCCGCGTCCGTCATATTGCGACGGTCGAACGACACCCTGACGCTCACGCCCTGGCAAGCCACTGGCACACGCCGCGCCAGCCGGCGCGCCGACCGGGCCGGCGCCGAATCCCTGCTGCGGCTGTTCATGCACGACGACAGCAATCGCCTGGCGGTCATGCGCCTGTGCCACGAGGTCGAGCCGGGCTATACGCTGGCCGGCTCGCAGACGCCCGCCGGCGCCGCCCAGCACATGGCGGCACTGATCGCCAACGGCAAGGTGCTGGCCGCTCGCACCGGCGAGACGGCCCAGTACGCGGAAGGCCAGTTCCCCTACACCATCAGGCAGCTGGCATTCCTGCCCGCGCAAGGCACGGGGGTCAACGGCTCGTATTTCCTGCGCGGCCACTACACCGTGCAAGGCAATGTCATCACCGTCTCGGCCATGGGCTATACCGCCGCCATGCATAAAGGCACGGCCAGCTTCTTTGCGTCGGCCCGCCTCGACATCGACGGCGCGCCAGGCGAACCGCATTCCCTGACGCTCGACGAGCCCGGCTACTGGCCGTCGGATGAGTACGTGCCGGTCGGCTCGGCCAGCTGGCAGTTGCCCGAGGTCCGCCATGGCCAATCGGTGACGCTGGTGATTTCCGGCGGCTATGTATTCAGCGCCGCCGCCGGCCGGGCCGCGCCCATGCCGGCCACTACCGAGCGCGACTTTCCGCTGGCCCTGAACTGATGCCCATGCTTCGGCGCGGCCTCCCGCTCGGCTGGCTGCTCGTCGCCGCGGCATTGGCGCCCGTCCATGGCACGCTGGCGGCGGCAGACTCGCTGCCCGAGGCGCGCGCCGCATACCACGCCGCCCAGGGAGATCCGGGCCGGCTGCAGGCGGCGCTGGCGCTCGCAAGCGATGCCGTGCGGCAAGCGCCCGGCGACGCCGCAGCCCGGCTGCTGCGCGCCGACATCCGCACGGCCTTGCACGACTACCCGCAGGCGCTGGCCGACTACCAACAGGTAGCGGACGCCGATCTGCCGGCGTCCCGCAAGATGATGCAGTGTCTGTTGCGCGAGCGCGTGCAACCCGTGCCGCCGCCGCTGGACTGCTATGCCGATGCCGGCCGGCGCTATGCCGCGGGCGGGGCGCGGCCCGCCGGCGACCCCAACTACGTCATGGCACAGTTGCTGGCCGACACCCCGGAGGCCGGCCGCCTGGCCGACGCGCTGCTGGAGGCGACGCCGCCCGGCCCGGAGCGCGAGATCCGCGAGATGCTGTTCAAGGATTTCGACCGTGCGCGCTACCTGCGCTCGGTCTTGCCATGACTGCGTTCACCCGCTATTCGTAGGTATCGAGGCGCACGCCCGAGACGCCTGAAACCGAGGGTTGCGCCGGCTCGACCGGTGCGGGCGACGCCGGCTCGGGCGCAGGCGCGGGAGCCGCGGCGGCGGGTCCGGCGGACGGCGCCGTCCCGCTCCGCTGGGCCTCGCGCCGCGCCTGCGCCTCGCCGATCAGCGTGGCCAACTCGCGCGCCAGCTTGCGCTGCTTGCCCTCTTCGGCCCAGTCGGCCGCGTTCTTGCCCTTCAGGTCGCGCGTGGTGACGTCGGCGCCGGCGTCCAGCAGCAATTGCACCATGTCGCGGCTGCCCGAGAAGCCGGCCATCATGAAAGGCGTCGTGCCGTCCGGCGACGGCGCATTGACCATCGCCTCGTGCGCCAGCAGCAACTTCGCCGTCTCCACGTGGCCCTTCGAGGCCGCATAGTGCAGTGGGGTCCAGCCGAGCCGGTTGACCTTGGCGCCCCGCGCGATCAGTTGCCGGGCGCGCTCCGTCTGGCCCGCCACCGCCAGGTACATCAGCGCCGTCTCGTTGGCGGGGTTCGTCGCTTCCAGGTCGGTGCGCGGATCGGCCGCCAGCACATCGAAGACTTTCCAGGCGCCGTCCACCACCGCGCGCATCAACGCCGGCTGCCCGTTCTTGTAGCGCACGTTGGGGTCAGCCCCCGCGGCCAGCAGCTCGCGGATCTCGGGGGCGTGGTCATTGTGCACGTACACCCACCAGTTCTGCTGCGACGCCGCCGCCAGGGAGGGCGTCGCCCAGGCAGCGGCGCAGGCCAGCCCGGCGGCGGCCAGGGTCAATCGCAGAGTCTTGGTGGCAGGACGCTTCATAGAAATCACATTAAAAGTAGAATTTTAAACAATCAACTTTAACTATTCGACTTTAATTTATCTTTCTATCTTGTTGAAAAGTCTGAAGAAATTTTCCGTCGACGCCTCGGCCACCTGCTCGACCGGCATGCCCTTCAGGGTAGCGATCTTCTCGGCCACGTGGATCACCTTGGAGGGGTCGTTGCGCTTGCCGCGATACGGCACCGGCGCCAGGTAGGGCGAGTCGGTCTCGATCAGCAGGCGGTCCAGCGGCATCTTGGTTGCCACCTCGTGCACGATGCCGGCGTTCTTGAACGTCACGATGCCCGACAGCGAAATATGGAAGTTCAGGTCCATGGCGGCCTGCGCCATTTCCCAGGACTCCGTGAAACAATGCATCACGCCCCCGACTTCGGCGGCGTTCTCCTCGCGCAGGATGCGCAGGGTATCCGCCACCGACTCGCGGGTATGGATGATGAGCGGCAGGCCGGCCTGTCGCGCGACGCGGATATGGCGGCGGAAACGCTCGCGCTGCCAGTCCAGCGGCTCGCTGAGCCGGTAGTAGTCCAGCCCGGTCTCGCCGATGGCGACGACCTTCGGATGGCGCGACAACTGCAGCAATTCCGATTCGGTGGGGTCCGAACTCGCCTCGTAGTCGGGATGCACTCCCACCGACGCCCACAGGTTGCGGTGCGGCTCGACCAGTTCGATCAGGCGCGGCCAGTCCGGCAAGTCGACGCTGACCACCAGCGCGTGTGTGACCCGGTTGGCGGCCATACTCTGCAGAATGGCGGGCAGGTCCTGGGCGAGATCGGGAAAATCCAGATGGCAATGCGAATCGACGTACATGGAATATTAAGGAAGAACGGCGTCCCGCTCGATGCCCGCCAGGCGCGCCGGCGGGCGAACAGGGACTATGACTGGCAGGATAGCACCATGCGCTGCAGGGTCGCATGGGCGAACAATTTGGCGTTGAGGGGGTGCGTGGCCAGGCGGCGCTGCTGCGTCAGCCAGCGCGCCGCCTCCGCCAGGCGCACTGCGTCGGCGCGCGCCGCGGCTTGCCCCACCGGCTTGGCCAGGGACGGGAAATAGCGCACCGGGGCGCCGGCCCCGGCCAGCATCAGGTCGGTGGACAGGCGCTGCAGCGCATCGATCCACTCCAGCGGCGCGCTTTTTTCCAGGCTGTCGGCCAGCGTGCCGATATCCGGCGCCTGCCCCTGGGCCAGCGGATTGACCAGCTGCGCCAGCCAGGCCGGACAGGCCTGGTCGCCACTCTGGGCCAGGCGCAATGCGGCCAGCGGCGCGCCGCCGGCCGCCGCCAGCCATTCTTCGGCGGCATCGACGCCCTGCCCGCGCAGCCATTGCAGGGCCTCGTCCGCGTCCGGCGCCGGCAGCGGCAGGCGCCGGCAGCGCGATACCAGCGTGGGCAACAGGCGGTCCGGCGCATCGGCCACCAGCAGGAACACCGTATGCGCGGGCGGCTCTTCCAGCACTTTGAGCAAGGCGTTGGCCGAGATGACATTCAAGGCCTGGGCCGGGTACAGCAGCGCCACGCGCCAGCCGCCCCGGTGAGTCGCGGTGTTGAACCAGGATTCCAGCGCGCGGATCTGGTCGACGCGGATTTCCTTGGAGGGCGCCCGCTTGGCGGCGCCGGTGGCCGCCGGCTCGGCCTCGTCGGCGCCGTCGGCCGCCTCGGCGCCTTCCTGCAACGCCACCGCCTCGGGACGGATGCGCCGCAAATCGGGGTGGTTGCCGCTGGCCACCCAGGTGCAGGCGGGACACTGCCCGCACGCCAAGTGGTCGCGCGGCGCTTCGCACAGCAGGCTGGCCGCCGCGGCGGCGGCGAAATCCAGCTTGCCGATGCCGGCCAGGCCGTGCACCAGCCAGGCGTGCGCGAAGCGCTCGCGCCCCGCCAGCCAGGCCCGGGCCGTTTCGTGCTGCCAGGGCAGGAAAGCGGCCACGCTCATGCGCCCCCTCCGGCCAGCGCGCGCAGTTCGGCATCCAGCTGGGCGCGCACCTGCTCCATGGGCCGGCTCGAGTCGACGATGCGGATGCGCTCCGGATGCGCCGCCGCGCGGGCATGATAGGCGGCGCGCGTGCGCTCGAAGAACGCGGCTTCCTCGCGCTCGAAGCGGTCCGGCTGGCGGGCATCGGCCAGGCGCGCGCGCGCCAATTCAAGGGGCACATCGAACAGCCAGGTGCGGTCCGGCTGCAGCGCCGGCCGCAGCCATTGTTCCAGCGTCGCCACGCGCTCGGCGCCCAGTTGGCGGCCCCCGCCCTGGTAGGCATAGGTGGCGTCGGTATAGCGATCGCACACGACCCAGTCGCCGCGCGCCAGCGCCGGCTCGATGACCTGGCTGAGGTGCTCGCAGCGGGCCGCGAACATGAGCAGGGTTTCGGTGTCGAGGGTCATGGATTCGGACAGGACCAGCGTGCGCAGGGCCTCGCCCAGCGGCGTGCCGCCCGGCTCGCGGGTCGCCACGACTGTGAACCCCATGGCGCGCAGCGTATCGGCGATCCAGGCCGCGTGCGTGCTCTTGCCGGCGCCGTCCACGCCTTCGAGGGTGATGAAGCGTCCGCGTGCGGTCATTGGTCCCGGCCCAGAATGTAGCGCGCCACGTTGCGATTGTGTTCGGACAGGTTAGCCGAAAATTCGCTGGTGCCGTTGCCGCGCGAAACGAAGTACAGGTATTTGTGCCGCTCCGGCTGGACGGCGGCCAGCAGCGCCGCGCGCCCGGCGGCGGCGATCGGCGTGGGGGGCAGCCCGGCCCGTGTATAGGTGTTCCACGGGGTGTCGGCGCGCAGGTCGCTGCGCCGGATGCGGCCCTGGTAGCGCTCGCGCATGCCGTAGATCACGGTAGGGTCGGTCTGCAGCATCATGCCCAGCCGCAGGCGATTGATGAACACGCCGGCCACGCGGGTGCGGTCGGGCCCGTGGCCCGTCTCTTTTTCGATGATGGACGCCAGCACCAGCGCCTCGTAGGGGCTGTCCAGCGGCAGGTCGGGCTGGCGCTCGGCCCATGCCTTGGCCAACACCTGCTGCTGCTGCTGATAAGCCTGCCGCAACAGGTCGAAATCGGTCGTGCCGGGCGTGAATACATAGGTATCGGGAAAAAACAGCCCCTCGGGCTCTTTGATGGGCGAGCCCAGGCGGGTCATCAGCGCTTCGTCGCTGATGTCGCCCAGCGTCTGCTTGACGTCGGGATTGGCGCGCAGCGCCTGGCGGATCTGGGCGTAGGTCCAGCCTTCGACGAAAGTGATCTGGCGCTGCACCATTTCACCGCGCGCCAGCCGCTCCAGCAATTGCCATGGCGAATCGCCGGCGCGGGCCTCGTAGCCGCCCGCCTTGATCAGCTTGTCGCGCTCGGACAGCCGCGCCATCCAGGCAAAACCCTCTTCCCAGATGGGAATGCCCGCCGACTTCATGGCGCGCGCCACCGCGCGCGGGGTGCTGCCCGGGGCGACGATGAACTCGACTTTATCGGCGGGCAAGGTCATGGCGCGGTTCATCCAGGTCCATGCCCCGCCCGCGGCGAGCGCCGCCAGCAGCACCAGCGACAAGCACGCCAGCAGAAAATAGAAACGAAGCTTTTTCATAAGAGTGCGCAGTTTAATGGATGATGGCGGACGAGGCGGCGGCTGCGTCCCTGTTGCGGACGGGGCTTTGGCGCGCCCGGCCCGCCGCCGCGGGTATCATGGCCATGTCCGGGCGCCAGCGCGGCGCCCGCCTCTCGCATTCCATACGCCATGCACGCTTTCTTTGATTCGATTCCCGCCCAGGCCGATGGTTCGGCGCACCTGGCCCCCCTGCCCGACTACGCGGTCATCGCCGCCTCCGGCGCCGATGCCCTGTCGTTCCTGCACGGCCAATTGACGCAGGACATCACGGGCTTGCCGCCCGACGCCGCCCGGCTGGGCGGCTATTGCACGGCCAAGGGGCGCCTGCTGGCCACGCTGGTGCTGTGGCGCGCCGCGCCCGACCCGCAGGCCGGGTCCGATGGCCCCCAGCTGTACGCCCTGGTGCGGCGCGACGTGGCCGACGCCCTGGCCAGGCGCCTGTCGATGTTCGTGTTGCGCGCCAAGGCCAAACTCGCACCCGCGCCGGTGCAGGCAGCAGGCGTCTGGTGCGAGCCGGAGCGCCTGGCGGCCCTGCAGGCCGCCGCCGGCGGCCCCCTGCCGACCGCGCCCTGGCAGCGCGTCGACCTGCCCACCGGCACCTGGATCGCCGCGCCCTCGGCCGGCACGGCCTTGCGCTGGTGGTGGCTCGCCACGGACGCCCAACTGGACCAGGCCGCCGCGCTGGCGCAGCTGTTGGCGCGCGGCGACGCCGAGCAATGGCGCTCCGACGACCTGGCGGCCGGCCTGCCCTGGGTCGGCGCCGCGACCCAGGATCTGTTCATTCCGCAAACCGTCAACCTGGACCTGCTGGGCGGTGTCAGCTTCACCAAGGGGTGCTACCCGGGCCAGGAGGTGGTGGCGCGCAGCCACTACCGCGGCACGATCAAGCGCCGCACCGCCTACGGCCGCCTGGACGGCAGGGGCGAGGCCCCCGCCGCCGGCACCGATATCTACGACGCCACGCAGCCGCAGGAGCCCTGTGGCCGTGTCATCGAGGCTTCGCGCACGGCGGTGTTGTTCGAGGTGGCGCTGTCCGCCCTGGCCGCCGGCGAGCTGCGGGTGGCGGCCCCGGACGGCCCGCACATCGCCGTGGCGCCGCTGCCCTACGCGCTGGAAGAAGGCGCCGGCCGGCCCTAGACCGCGACGCCGAACAGCGCGCCCACCCCGGCCGTCAACAGCATGGCCAGGCCTCCCAGCACCGTGACGCGCAGGGCCGCCGGCGCGACCGGGGCGCCGCCGGCCTGCGCGGCGATTGCCCCCAGCACCGCCAGCCAGACCATGGACGAGGCCGTGACGACCGCCACGATGTGCTCGACCGGCACCAGGGCCGCGGTCAGCAATGGCAGGGCGGCCCCGCTGGCAAACGACAGCGCGGAGGCCACGGCGGCCTGCACCGGCCGCGCCCGGTTGTGCACCGAAATGCCGAGTTCGTCGCGGGCGTGCGCATCCAGGGCGTCGTGGCGGGTCAGCTGCTCGGCCACCTGGCGCGCCAGGCCGGGCGACACGCCGCGTCCGACGTAGATATCGGTGAGTTCCTGCAGCTCCTGGGCGGAATTGCCCGTCAGGGCCCGCTGCTCGAGCCGCAGGTCGGCGGCCTCGGTGTCGGCCTGCGACCGCACCGAGACGTATTCGCCCGCCGCCATCGATAGCGAGCCCGCCACCAGGCCCGCCAGGCCGGAGGTCAGCACGGCCTCGTGGGCGGCGCTGGCCGCGGCCACCCCGGCGATCAGGCTGGCGGTGGAAACGATGCCGTCATTGGCGCCCAGCACGGCGGCGCGCAGCCAGCCGGCGCGGAAAATACGGTGATGTTCCTTGGCGGGCATACGTCGGCTAGCGCGGCGTCACCCGCACGGCGGTCATCAGGCCCGCCACGCACTGGGTGGCCTGCCCGCCGCGGTACGCGATGACCTCGACCTGGCAGACCGCGAGCCGCCGGCCGGCCTTGAGCACCCGGCCCGTGGCCAGGAAGCGCTCGCCGTCGGCGGGCGCCAGGAAATTCATCTTGAACTCGGACGTGAGCACGTCCTCGCCCGGCTCGAACAGCGACAGCGCCGCGTAGCCGCCGGCGCTGTCGGCAATCGTGGTGCCGATGCCGGCATGCAGGTAGCCGTTCTGCTGGCACAGGTCGGGCCGGAACGGCAGCTCGATGTCGACCTGTCCCGGCTCGACGCGGCACAGGCGCGCGCCGAACGCGGCCATGACCGTCTGTTTGCCAAAGCTGTCGTATACCCGCTGCCGCGCGGCTTGCGCGGCAGCGGCCGGGTCGATGTGGCCGTTCATTCCTGTTTGCGTGCGTACAGGTTGACGATGCTGGAGAAGTCCAGTTTGCCGCTACCGGCGGTGCTGTGCAGCGAATACAGGTTGCGCGCCAGTTCGCCCAGCGGGATCGAGGAACGCGTCGACAGCGCCGCCTCGGCGGCCAGGCCCAGGTCTTTCAGCATGAGATCGACGCCGAAGCCGCCGGCGTAGCCCTTGGAGGCCGGCGCGTGTTCCATGACGCCGGGCCAAGGATTGTAGAGCTCGGTAGCCCAGTTGCGCCCGGAGCTCTTGGCGATGATGTCCGACAGGACCTGCGGGTCCAGGCCGTTGGCCACGCCCAGCGCCAGCGCCTCGGAGGTGCCGGCCATCAGGATGCCCAGCAGCATGTTGTTGCAGATCTTGGCCACCTGGCCCGCGCCGGCCGCGCCGGCATGGAAGATGTTCTTACCCATGTTCTGCAGCACCGGCATGGCGCGCTGCAGGGCGGCGGCCTCGCCGCCGACGATGAAGGTGAGCGTGCCGGCCGCGGCGCCGCCCGTGCCGCCCGACACCGGCGCGTCGATCATGGCCAGGCCGCGCGCCTGGGCGGCGGCGGCCACCTTGCGGGCCGAGTCGGGGGAAATGGTGCTGCATTCGATCACCAGCGCGCTGGGGTCGATGCTGGCCAGCAGGTCGTCGCCCAGGTACAGGGCCTCGACATGCTTGCTGGCGGGCAGCATGGAAATGACGATCTCGGCGCCTTGCACGGCTTCGGCCGCCGAGCCGGCGGCGCGCGCGCCGGCGTCCGCCAGGCTCTTGACCGCCGCGGGCACCAGGTCGAATACCGCCAGGCTGTGGCCGGCCTTGATCAGGTTGTGCGCCATGGGCGCGCCCATATTGCCCAGGCCGATAAACGCGATGCTGCTCATGTGGGGTCTCCTCGTGGGTGGATGGAATGTGCCGGTAGGCGCCGCTCAGTCTTGCGCCGGGTCCAGGTCGGCCAGCGGATGGGGCTGCCCCGCGGGCCATGGCGGCTCGAAATAGCGCCTTACCCAGTCTTCCGAGGCCTGCTCGAGCGTGGCCGGATTCCACTTGGGTTGCTTGTCCTTGTCGATCAGTAGCGCGCGTATGCCTTCGGCGAAATCGCCCTGCACGGTGCAGGCCAGCGCGGCGATGTATTCGATGCGGAACACGTCGGCCAGCGACCGCAGGCGCGTGTGCTGCTGCAGCGCGAAGGCCAGCCGCGCCGAGCCCGGCGAGCCGGCCAGCATGGTGGCGGCCGCCCGCGCCAGCCAGGGGTCGGCGTGGTCCTTCAGGGCGGCGATGGCCTGGTAGATGTCGGCCAGGTCATTGCCGCTGCACAGGCTGTTGATCTGGAAGGCGTGCTGCCGCAGCGGGCCGGGCTCGAGCGCCGCGGCCGGCTCGTGGGCCAGCAGGACGCGGCGCAGCAGCCCGTCGTTGATGGCGCGCGGCGGCGGCGCGCCGTTGCCCGGGCCGCCCGCCTGGCCGGCCCACGGGGCCTGCAGCAAGGCGTCGACCACCCGCGGCCACTCGGCCGAATCGACGCGGAAGTCGGCCACCCCGGCGTAGAAGGCGTCCGAGGCGTTCAAATGGGCGCCGGTCAGGGCCAGGAACAGCCCGGTGCGGCCCGGCATGCGATTGAGCAGCCAGCTGCCGCCGACATCGGGGAACAGGCCGATGGAGATTTCCGGCATGGCGATGCGCGTGGTTTCGCTCACCACGCGGTGGCTGGCGCCCATCATCAGGCCCACCCCGCCGCCCATGACAATGCCGTGCCCCCAGCAGAGGATCGGCTTGGGATAGGTATGGATGCGGTAGTCCAGGCGGTACTCGCGCTCGAAGAAGGCGCGCGCATGGGTATTGGCCCAGGCGCCCTGCCCCTGGTGCTCCTGCATGCTGCGGTACAGGCCGTGCAGGTCGCCGCCGGCGCTGAAAGCCTTGCCGCCTGCGCCCTGCAGCACCACGGCGGCCAGCCCCGCGTCGCGCGCCCAGGCATCGAGCTGGCCGGCCAGCAGGTCGACCATCTCGAGCGACAGGCCGTTGAGCGTCTGCGGCGCGTTCAGCGTGGCAAAACCCAGCCGCATGCCATTGGCGGCGGTTTTCTCTTCGAACAGCACGGGGGCGTTCATCGGATGTCGGCTCCTTTGTCGAGCAATTGGCGGGCCACGATCACGCGCATGATTTCGTTGGTGCCTTCCAGGATCTGGTGTACGCGAGTATCGCGCACCAGGCGCTCCAGCGGGTAGTCGCGCAAGTACCCGTAGCCGCCGTGGATCTGCTGCGCGTCAAGGCAGACCTGGAAGCCCATGTCGGTGGCGAAGCGCTTGGCCATGGCGCAATAAGTGGCAGCGTCGGGCGAGCCGGCGTCGAGCTTGCTGGCGGCCAGCCGGACCATCTGGCGCGCCGCCACCAAATGGGTGGCCATGTCGGCCAGCTTGAACTGCAGGGCCTGGAATTCCGCCAGGCGGCGCCCGAACTGGCGCCGTTCGTCCATATAGCGCCGCGCCGCGTCCAGCGCGCCCTGCCCGGCGCCCACCGAGCAGGTGCCGATGTTGATGCGGCCGCCGTCCAGGCCCTTCATGGCGATCTTGAAGCCCTCGCCCTCGTTGCCCAGCATGTTGGCGGCCGGCACGCGCACGTTCTCGAACGAGATGGGCCGGGTGGACTGGCTGTTCCAGCCCATCTTTTCTTCCTTGCGCCCATAGCTGATGCCGGCGCTGTCGGCCGGCACCGCGAAGGCGCTGACCCCGCCCGGGCCCGCGCCGCCGGTGCGCGCCATCACGACCAGCAGGTCGGTGTCGCCGCCGCCCGAGATGAATGCCTTGGCGCCGTTCAGGACGAAGGCGTCGCCGTCGCGCTCGGCCCGGGTGGCCAGCGAACCGGCGTCGGAGCCGGCGCCCGGCTCGGTCAGGCAGTAGGAGGCAAGCTTCTGGCCGCTGGCCAGCAACGGGCCCCATTGCTCGCGCAGGGCCGGCTGCCCCCACTGTCCCACCATCCAGGTGGCCATGTTGTGGATGGTCAGGAAGGCGGTGGTCGAGGGGTCGACCGCCGCCATTTCCTCGAACACCAGGGTGGCGTCGAGGCGCGGCAGGCCCAGCCCGCCGATGTCTTCGGCGGCATAGATGGCGCAGAAGCCCAGCTCGCCCGCGCGGGCGAAGGCTTCTTTGGGGAAGATGCCCTCGGCGTCCCAGCGGGCGGCGTGCGGCGCCAGCTCGCCCTGGGCGAAGTCACGAGCGGCCTGGGCAAAGGCGCGCTGCTCGTCGGTCAATTCCAGATCCACGGCTTTGTCTCCTGGTGGTCGGCATCGACGGTGCCGCGGCCGTCTCGTGAACCGCCGCGTCCGCCATGGGCCGATTTTGCATGACGTTAACGTAAACGTAAATCTATCATGGCCATCTTACGCCCGATCGACGCCGGAATTTGTCCTGATCGTGACAATGGGCGCGGGACCCGCTACAACAGGCCGGGCGGACGCTCGCGGCCCAGCCGGGCGGCCGCCTTGGCGCGGCGGTGCTCGGCGCGGCGCCGGCGCGACACCATGGGATCGTAGGTCAGGGGACGGTAGATTTCGACGCGATCGCCGTCGGCCAACGGCGTGTCGGCACGGCATTGCCGGCCGAAAATGCCCACGCCGCAGGCCCAGGGATCCAGGCCGGGAAACGCCGCGGCCAGGCCGCTGGCCTGCAAGGCCTGGGCCACCGTGGCGCCGGCCGGGAGCGCGAGCGTGCGCTGCCACACCGCCGACGGCATGGCGTGGCACACGCTGACCCGCAGCACCCCCGCCTCACTCGCCATACAAGGCCTGCGCGCGCTTGGTGAACGAATCGATGAAACTGGTGGCGATCCGGTTGAACACCGGGCCCACCACCATTTCGAGCGCCCGGTTGGAAAAGGCGTATTCCATCGTGAACAGCACCTTGCAGGCGTCCTCGGCCAGCGCCTGGAACTGCCAGTGGCCCGCCAGCATCGAGAACGGCCCGTCGACCAGTTCGAGGTCGATGCGCTCGGGGTAGTCGTGCGTATTGCGGGTGGTGAAGCGCTGCTTGAGGCCGGCGAAGCTGATCAGGATGGATGCCTGCATGCCGTGCTCGCTGCGCGCCTGGACCTCGGCGCCGCCGCACCACGGCATGAACTCCGGATACTTCTCCACGTCGGCCACCAGATCGAACATCTGCGCGGCGCTGTAGGGAACCAGGACGGATCGCTGTACTTTGTGCATCGGCTATCGCAAATGGCTAGAATGATAGGATTTTACCGGTAGAAGCGCTGCTAGCCGGTTTCCCGCCCCATTTGCGCCTTTATGAGCATCATCGACAACCGCAAGGCCACGCACGACTATTTCATCGAAGACCGCTACGAAGCCGGCCTGGTCCTGCAAGGCTGGGAGGTCAAGGCGATCCGCGAAAACCGCGTGCAGCTCAAGGAAAGCTACGTCATCGTGCGCGACGGCGAGCTGTTCCTGCTGGGCATGCACGTCAGCCCCCTGCCCACGGCCTCGACCCATATCCATCCCGACGCCATGCGCACCCGCAAGTTGCTGCTCAAGGCCGAGGAAATCAGCAAGCTGATCGGCAAGGTCGAGCAACGCGGCTACACCCTGGTGCCGCTCAACCTGCACTACAAGAACGGCCGCATCAAGCTCGACTTCGCGCTGGGCCGCGGCAAGAAGCTGTACGACAAGCGCGACACCGCCCGCGAAAAAGACTGGCAGCGCGAGAAAGAGCGCATGATGAAGCACGACACGCGCAATTCCCGCAAGGACAGCTGATTGACCCGGCGCCGCGACGGCGGCGCCCAGGCGGGCGGAATGCACCGCCGGTGTCTGACACCCGCAGAGTGCCAGGCGCCCCGCCCCTTGGCGCAGTTGCGCGTCAGCCGGCCTTGCCGGTCTTGACGATGGCCATCGCCGACGCGATCAGCCCGCCCACGTCGGACAGGTTCGACGGCAGGATCAGCGTATTGCCTTCCTTGGCCACGTTGCCGAAGGCCTCGACGTAGCGCTCGGCCACTTTCAGGTTGACGGCTTCCATGCCGCCGGGCTGGCGCACCGCGTCGCCCACCTGCGCGATGGCCTTGGCGGTGGCTTCGGCAATGGCCAGCACCGCCGCCGCCTCGCCCTGCGCCTGGTTGATCTGCGCCTGCTTTTCGCCTTCCGAACGGGCGATGGCGGCCTCGCGCTCGCCGGTGGCGATGTTGATCTGCTCCTGGCGCCGGCCTTCCGAGGCGGCGATCAGGGCGCGCTTCTCGCGCTCGGCGGTAATCTGCGCCTGCATGGCGCGCAGGATCTCGTTGGGCGGGGTCAGGTCTTTGATCTCGTAGCGCAAGACCTTGACGCCCCAGTTGAGCGCGGCCTCGTCCAGCGAAGCCACGATGGTGCTGTTGATGAACTCGCGCTCTTCGAAGGTGCGGTCCAGTTCGAGCTTGCCGATGACCGAGCGCAGCGTGGTCTGCGCCAGCTGGGTGATGGCCGAGATGTAGTTCGACGACCCATACGACGCCCGCATGGGATCGGTGACCTGGAAATACAGCACGCCATCGACCTGCAGCTGCGTGTTGTCGCGCGTGATGCAGACCTGGCTGGGCACGTCCAGCGGGATTTCCTTCAACGAATGCTTGTACGCGACCCGCTCGATGAACGGGATCACGAAGCCCGCGCCGGGCGACAGCACGCGGTCGAACTTGCCCAGGCGCTCGACCACCCAGGCATGCTGCTGGGGGACGATGGCGATGGCCTTGACGATGATCAGCAGCGCCAGGACGACCAGTACGATCAGGACGATGGTGGAGGTATCGAGCATGGTGGAGATATCCTGCGTGAGGGAGTGAGGGGCCGGCTCAGGCCGGGCCGGCGGTTTCCTTGCGGGCCAGTACCAGGCGCGTGCCGCGCACTTCCGCGATGATGTGCGTGCCGGCCGCGCGCGGCTGCCCGGCGGCCAGCTCGGCCTGCCAGTGGGCGCCGCGGTACCAGACCCGCGCCAGGCCGGCGTCGGACCAGGCTTCGACTTCGACGGCCTGGCCAATGTCCATGTTGACATCGGCGTTGCGGCCGGCGTCGATCTCGCGTTTTTTCAGCACCCCGGTGCGGCGCAATACCAGCAGCCCCAGCAGCGCCACTGCGGCGCAGGCCACCAGTTGCCATTCGAACCCCGCCGCCAGCCATGCGGCAATGCCCCCGGCCGCCAGGCCCAGGGCGACCAGCAGCAGGTAAAACGTGCCGCTGGCAACCTCGCCTATCAGTGCGGCCGCCGCCAACCCGAACCAGATCCACATATCCCACGCCTCGTCCAAGTTGAGTACGGCGTCGATTGTACGGATTTCCGCCTGGGGCGGTGCGAAAACCCGTCGCGACGACTATCATGATGCCCATGAACGCTCCCGCCGCCTCCGCATTGCCGGTCCTCATCCTGCATACCGGCGACCCCGACGACGTCCTGCGCCGGTCGCACGGCGACTATGCGCAGATGCTGCGCCACGCCGCCGGCCTGGAACCCTCCGCCGCCCGCATCGTGCGGGCCGACGCGGGCGAGCAGCCGCTGGCCCCGTCGTCCTATCGGGCCGCGCTGATCACCGGCTCGCCGGCCATGGTGACCGACCGCGCGCCCTGGAGCGAACAAGCCGCCGCCTGGCTGCGGCAGGCAGCGGCGGCCGGCCTGCCGATCTTCGGCGTCTGCTACGGGCACCAATTGCTGGCCCACGCCCTGGGGGGCGCGGTCGACTACAACCCGCGGGGGCGCGAGCTGGGCACGCAAACCATTGAATGCCTGCCGGCGGCCGCCGGCGACCCGCTGATGGCCGGGCTGCCGGTCAGCTTTCCGGCGCAACTGCTGCACGCGCAGACCGTCACCCGCCTGCCCCCCGGCGCCGTCGCGCTGGCGCGCTCGGCGCTCGACGATCATCAGCTGGTGCGGCTGGCGCCCAGCATTTACTCGGCCCAGTTCCATCCCGAATTCGGCCCCGAGTTCATGCACGACCACCTGCTGCGCTACCAGCCGGACTACGCCCGCGAAGGCCTGGACGCCCGCGCCCTGGCCGCCGGCCTGAAGCCGACGCCCACCGCCGCCAGCCTGCTGCGGCGGTTCCTGGGCCTGCGGCAGCCCGCGACCACGCAACCCTGAGGCCCGGTCCCGCACTTTTGCGGGGTGCTCGCCAGGTGCCTGACACCCCCAGGGTGTCAGGCACCTTTGACGACCACGCCACCCTTCAAAGGTGTCAGACACCCGCCGGGTGTCTGACACCTGGCCCGCGCCGGGCCCCTCCGACCGCCGCTTGCGGATCAAAAAAAGCCCCTGCCTCTCGCGAGACAGGGGCTTTTGCCATGTCCGCCCGGCGTGCCGGACGGGCATGGATCATTTAGCCAGGCGCTGCCAGGTATCGACCACCGTATCCGGGTTCAGCGACATGGACAGGATGCCCTCGTCCTTGAGCCACTGGGCGAAATCGGGGTGGTCGCTGGGGCCCTGGCCGCAAATGCCCACGTACTTGTTGGCCGCCAGGCAAGCCTTGATGGCCCGGCGCAGCATGAACTTGACGGCATCGTCGCGCTCGTCGAAGTCGGCCGCCAGCAGTTCCATGCCTGAATCGCGGTCCAGTCCGAGCGTGAGCTGGGTCATGTCGTTCGAGCCGATCGAGAAGCCGTCGAAATACTGCAGGAACTCCTCGGCCAGGATGGCGTTGGACGGCACTTCGCACATCATGATGAGCTTCAGGCCGTTCTCGCCGCGCGCCAGGCCGTGGGCGGCCAGCAGGTCGACGACGCGCGCGGCCTGGCCCAGCGTACGCACGAACGGCACCATGATTTCGACGTTGGTCAGGCCCATCTCGTCGCGCACCTTCTTCAGCGCCTCGCACTCCATGCGGAAGCATTCGGCGAAGTCGGCCGCGATATAGCGCGACGCGCCGCGGAAGCCCAGCATGGGGTTTTCTTCTTCCGGCTCGTAGCGCGAGCCGCCCACCAGCTTGCGGTACTCGTTCGACTTGAAGTCGGACATGCGCACGATGACCGACTTGGGCCAGAACGCGGCGGCGATGGTGGCGATGCCCTCGGCCAGCTTCTCCACGAAGAAAGCGCGCGGGCTGGCATAGCCGCGCGCGGCCGACTCGACCGCCTTCTTCAGTTCGCCGTCGACGTTCGGGTAGTCGAGCACGGCCTTGGGATGGATGCCGATGTTGTTGTTGATGATGAACTCGAGCCGCGCCAGGCCCACCCCGGCGTTCGGGATCTGCGCGAAATCGAAGGCCAGCTGCGGGTTGCCGACGTTCATCATGATCTTCACGTCGATCGGCGGCATCTCGCCGCGCCGCACTTCCTCGACCTCGGTCTCGATCAGGCCGTCATAGATGCGGCCCTCGTCGCCCTCGGCGCACGACACGGTGACCGCCTGGCCTTCCTTCAGGACGTCGGTGGCCTCGCCGCAGCCCACCACGGCCGGGATGCCCAGCTCGCGGGCGATGATGGCGGCGTGGCAGGTGCGACCGCCGCGGTTGGTGACGATGGCCGAGGCACGCTTCATGACCGGCTCCCAGTTGGGGTCGGTCATGTCGGTGACCAGCACGTCGCCGGCCTGCACCTTGTCCATTTCGGAAATGTCGGCCACCACCCGCACCGGGCCGGAGCCGATCTTCTGGCCGATTGCACGGCCGGTCACCAGCACCTGGCCGGTGGCCTTCAGGCGGTAGCGCTGCTGCACGTCGTTGCCGTTCTGCTGCGACTTGACCGTCTCGGGGCGCGCCTGCAGGATGTAGATCTTGCCGTCGATGCCGTCGCGGCCCCATTCGATATCCATCGGGCGGCCGTAGTGCTTCTCGATGATGACCGCGTAGCGCGCCAGCTCGGTCACCTCATCGTCGGTCAGCGAATAGCGGTTGCGCTCGGATACCGGCACGTCCACCGTGCGCACGGCCCGCCCTTCGGGCCGCTCGGGGTCGAATTCCATCTTGATCAGCTTGGAGCCGATGCGGCGGCTGACGATCGGATAATGCCCCTGCTCGAGCGTCGGCTTGAAGACGTAGAACTCGTCGGGGTTGACGGCGCCCTGCACCACCGTTTCGCCCAGCCCGTACGACGAGGTGATGAACACCACGTCCTGGAAACCCGACTCGGTGTCGATGGTGAACATCACGCCGGCGCTGCCCTTGTCCGAGCGCACCATGCGCTGCACGCCGGCCGACAGGGCGACCTCGGCATGCGCGTAGCCCTTGTGGACGCGGTACGAAATGGCGCGGTCGTTGTACAGCGAGGCGAACACGTGGCGGATCTTGTCCAGCACGTCGTCGATGCCGACCACGTTCAGGAAGGTTTCCTGCTGGCCGGCGAACGAGGCGTCGGGCAGGTCCTCGGCGGTGGCCGACGAGCGCACGGCGAACGAGCCCTTGCCGTCCGCGTCGAGGGCGGCGAAGGCGGTGCGGATCTGCTGCTCGAATTCCGGCGAGAATGGCGCCTCGATGATCCACTGGCGGATCTCGGCGCCGGCCGTGGCCAGTTCGCGGACGTCTTCGGGGTTGAGGGTGCTGAGGCGGGTGGCGATGCGCTGGTCCAGGCCGGAGGCCTTGAGGAAGTCGCGGAAGGCTTCGGCGGTCGTGGCGAAGCCGCCCGGCACGCGGACTCCCGCGCCGGACAGCTGGCTGATCATCTCACCTAGCGATGCGTTTTTGCCTCCTACCGAGTCCACATCCGACATGCGGAGCTGCTCGAACGAAACGACGTACGACATTGAAGTCACCTTTTACAATGGAGAGAAAGCGAGTTTGGTCAATGCATCCGGATGCGCTGACCAAACTGGCCTTGGACCGCTCTTGGGGTGACTTATTTCGGGGTCAGATTGTACCCGGTCGGGCACCTTGGCTTTCCCCTCTGGTTGGAATATTTTACATATGGCTTCGACCCCTATCGAACGCACTGTCTACATTGTTTCGGACAGTACCGGCATCACCGCCGAGACCTTCAGCCACTCCGTGCTGTCGCAGTTCGAGCAAGTGCGCTTCCGCCCGGTGCGCCTGCCTTTCATCGACACCCTGGACAAGGCGCGCGAAGTCGCCGCGCGCATCGACCGCAACGCCCTCGAGACGGGGGTGCCGCCGATCGTCTTCAGCACCCTGGTGGACCCGCGCAGCATGGAATGCGTGCGCAGCGCCAACGGCATTTTCCTGGACTTGTTCGGCACTTTCGTGGGGCATATCGAACAGGCGCTCGGCCTGAAGTCGAGCCATTCGATCGGCCGTTCGCACATGGCGGCCAACTCCGAGCAATACCGCAACCGGATCGACGCCATCAACTTCAGCCTGGCCCACGACGACGGCCAGTTCATCACTCAGCTGGACCAGGCCGATGTCATCCTGGTGGGGGTGTCGCGCTGCGGCAAGACCCCCACCAGCCTGTACCTGGCGATGCAGTACGCCATCAAGGCGGCCAATTTCCCGCTCACCCCCGACGACTTCGAGCGCGGTACCCTGCCCTCCACCGTCGCGCCGCACCGCGCCAAGCTGTTCGGCCTGTCGATCCAGCCCGAGCGCCTGGCCGAAGTGCGCAACGAGCGGCGCCCGAACAGCAAATACGCCACCCTGGAACAGTGCCGCTACGAAGTGGCGGAGGCCGAGCGCATGATGCGGCGCGAGGGCATCTCCTGGCTGTCCACCACCACCAAGTCGATCGAGGAAATCGCCACCACCGTCATGCAGGAAGTGGGGCTGGACCGCTCGAACTGACGCCGCCCGGGGCGGGCGGGCCGCCGCGCCCGGGATGCGGCAGGCTCAGGCCGAGCCGTACGGGATGCTGACGCCGGCGTGCCTGGCGACCTCGCCCCAGCGTTTCAGCTCGGCCTGGTTGAAGGCGGTGAATTCCGCCGCATTGCGCAGGCGCGGCTCGAAACCGGCCGCGATGAACTTCTCGCGGTATTCCGGCGTGTCGAAGCCCTTGACCAGCGTATCCGAGAGCAAGGCGACGATATCGGGCGGGATGCCGGCCGGGCCGTAGACGCCCAGCCAGCTCGTCACGTCGAAATCGGCCATGCCCTGTTCCTGCATGGTCGGCACGTCGGGCAACTGGCGGGCCCGGTAGCCGCTGGTCACAGCCAGGGCCTTGAGCTTGCCGGACTGGATCATCGGCAAGGTGGGCGGCAGGTTCATGAACAGCAGGTCCAGGTCGCCATTGGCGACCCCGACCAGCGCGTCGCTGGCGCCCTTGTAGGGCACGTGCTGGACCTTGAGACCGGTGCGCAGCCCGAACAGCTCGCTGGTCATGTGCGACGAACTGCCCACGCCGTTGCTGCCGTACAGCAGCGGCTTGCCGGTTTTCTGCTGGTAGGCGATGTACTCCTGCAGCGAATTGGCCGGGTGCCGGCTGCCGACCACCAGCACGTTGAGGAACTCCGCCGCCTGGGCGATGGGCATGATGCGCTTGGGAATGTCCAGCGGCATGCCGGTGCGCGTGACCGGCGGAATCACATTGTGGCCCAGGCCGCCCAGCTGCAGCACGTAGCCGTCCGGAGGCGACGCCGCCACTGCCAGCATGCAGATGACGCCGCCGGCGCCGGCGCGGTTCTCGACCACTACGCTCTGCTTGAATCTTTCCTGCATGACCTGCGCCGCCATGCGGGCCGCCAGGTCGGTGGCGCTGCCCGGCGTGGAGCCGACCATCATCGTCACCTGCCGCGCTGGATAACCCTGCGCCTGCGCCGCCGACCACGCCGGCATCGCCAGCGGCGCGCTGCCCAACAGTTTCAATACGGTACGCCGTTTCATCATTTTCCCCTGTCGATTTTGTGTGGATATGACCCGGTACAACGTCCCTGCGTCCGGCGCCTAGTCGCGCGGCGCCAGATCCTGCCAATCGAGGCCCTTCATGAACTGCGCCCAGCGCCGGTAATAGGCCCGCGCGTTTTCCTCGGTGAACTCATTGCTGACGACGGCGCCGCGCAGCTCCGGCACGGGCTGCGCGTGGCCGATGCCCATCTGGTAATTGAAGTACAGGCCGCGCGCGACCGCGCCCTTGCTGGCGTCCGTGGCGCAGGTCCAGTTCTCCATGTCGTCCGATTCGGTCATGCCGCCGGGCCCCGAGTAGCGCAAGTAGTAATGCCGCGCTGCTTCCTTCACCTCCTCGGGCGCATCCTTGTCGACGAGATACATGCGCCACATTTCCATTTCAGTGGGGCTGACCGGGTGGTAGACGGTGATGGTCCGGGGCTGCCAGCCGTGAAACGACATGTTGGGGAAAATGGTGCCGACCCGGTGCCGCACCCGCATCCGGTCGCCCAGGTTGGCCACCCGCTTTTCGTGGATTTCGCGGTAATAGCGCTCGAGTTCGGGGTGCTGCTGGTAGGTGGGGTTGTAGTCCGGCTCTGCGAAATGCGGCAGGTTGCCCAGCAGGCCATGCCCCAGGTCCTTGAAGGCGATGGCCACCCGCCCCTTCATCGCGTCGCGCCGCCCTTTCCCTCCGCTGGGCCCGATGCCGACGATATCGACCGAGCGATGGCTGATGTCGTGATAAAGATCGCCGATGAAGTTCTCGGCCGGCATCTTCCAGTTGCAGGGCACGCGCCACTTCTGCACGCCGCCGATCACCTCCGAACCGCCGGGGCTACCGTCGCGGTGGTCCAGCGCCGAGTCCAGGTAATACTTCATGTCGCCCAGGTAGTCCAGGAACGGCACGGCGTGCTCGTCCCAGGTCGCCCAGATCGCGCCCTTGTAGTTATAGACCTGGGCCACCG
>Ga0180223_1000056_pt1 | contig 279828 bp, 263 predicted proteins | sample eDN5th30CKraftOP_FD_151337 | JGI IMG/M metagenome (GOLD analysis project Ga0180223, IMG submission 151337) | Enriched Organic Plus compost microbial communities from Emeryville, California, USA - eDNA 5th pass 30_C Kraft OP (version 2) (version 2) ...
GGGGGGATCGTCAATCGCCTGCTTTCCCTGCCGCCCTTCGTCTGGGTCGGCCTGATCTCCTATTCGCTCTATCTGTGGCATTGGCCGGTGCTGGTGTTCTGGCGCATCTGGGCCAACGGCGTAAGGCCGGTCGGACACGAGATCGCTGTCCTGATCGCGGTGTCGTTCGTCCTCGCCATCCTCTCCTATTTCGTGATCGAACAGCCGTTCCGGCAGCGAAGATCGTGGAGGCCAAGGATCACGGTTCCGGTCGGCATTGGCGCGGCGGCGGTGCTGGCCGCAGTCGGCGCTTTCATAGTGCAGCAAGGGGGCATTCCAGGGAGGTTGCCTGCGGAAGCCGTTCGTCTCGCATCGTTTGTGGACTACAGGCGCGAGTTTAGCCGCTATAATTGCTATTTTGCCGATGATCGAGGCGATCTGGACAAACTATCACCTGAATGTCTCGCGGGAGAAACCGGCAAGCCGAATGTGCTGGTCTATGGCGATAGCCATGCACACCATCTGCTGAAAGCTCTCCGCGACACCTATCCGAACATCCGTTTCTCCGAACTTTTCGGTTTCGCCTGCCGTCCGTTGCTGGGGACGATAGGCCACCCGAAGTGCGTGGAACTTTCACGACGCGCCTATACGGAACTGATTCCGGACGGTGGTTTCGACGCTGTTATCCTTTCGGGACAGTGGCGAACGGCGGACCTGTCCACGCTGCCGGCCAGCATCGAGCAGTTGAAACGCTATGTGCCTCGCGTGATCGTTCTTGGCCAGATCGTCGAATACAAGGACCCTCTGCCGATGATCCTTGCGAAAGAGTACCTGCCGAGACGGCATCAATCGCTGAATGCTCTCAGGCTCTACCAGCAAATGAAGAAGGTAGACACGGAACTGGCCGCACTCTCCGGTGGGGCCGAATACTATTCTGTCCTGGACGCCCTTTGCGAAGGCCCGCGCGATTGCGCCGTTCTTGCTGGCGATGTGCCGGTACAATACGACCAGTCGCATCTGACATATGAGGGTGCGCTGGTAGCCGTCCGCAACCTTCAGCGGGCAGGATTAGCCTTCGACCGGACACGCCTCACGACGATGCAGCAGGAGCCGCAGGCTTCCGACAGTCCCGCAAGCAGATAGCCGCGCGGTTGAAGGCGCGGCGCAAGAACGTCAAAGCCCGTCCGTAAACCGCTGCCGGAATTGGATTTCGCGATTTCCGCCTATTGCGGAATGGCGCACCCAGCCGGGGCGGCTTTTTGGCATCAGTCGCCTTCCGCCCGGGACACATGCCGCGCTATTCCGGGAGAGCCAGCGGGAGAGGCTGTTTCAGCCTGCCTGCCCTGAAAAGATTCCAGCAAAAGGCAACCGCCATGCAGGCGCCGCTCTCCCATCTAGACCGTCTCGAAGCCGAGGCGATCCATATCTTTCGTGAAGTGGCGGCGACGTTCTCGAACCCGGTCATGCTCTACTCCGTGGGCAAGGATTCGTCGGTTCTGATGCATCTGGCGATGAAGGCGTTCTACCCGGCGCGCCCGCCTTTCCCTTTCCTCCATGTCGATACGACCTGGAAGTTCCGCGAGATGATCGAGTTCCGCGACCGCATGGCGGCGGAGCAGGGCGTCGATCTGATCGTTCACGTGAACGAGGAGGGCGTGCGCGAGGGCATCGGGCCGTTCACGCATGGCTCGAACCTGCACACCCATGTGATGAAGACCGTGGCGCTGCGTCAGGCGCTCGACAAATACAAGTTCGACGCGGCCTTCGGCGGCGCGCGGCGCGACGAGGAGAAATCCCGCGCCAAGGAGCGCATCTTCTCCTTCCGCGACGCCAATCATGCCTGGGACCCGAAGAACCAGCGCCCGGAAATGTGGAAAATCTACAATACGCGTGTCGCGCCCGGTGAATCGATCCGCGTATTCCCGCTGTCCAACTGGACCGAGCTGGATATCTGGCAATATATCCGGCAGGAAAACATACCCATCGTGCCGCTCTATTTCGCCAGGCGCCGCCCCGTGGTCGAGCGCGACGGCATGTTGATTCTCGTCGATGACGACCGCCTGAAGTTGCAGCCGGGCGAGGTCGTGCAGCAGCGGCTGGTGCGCTTCCGCACGCTGGGCTGTTACCCGCTGACGGGCGCCATCGATTCCCCCGCCGACACCATCGACGCGATCATAGACGAGATGCTGGTGGCCACGACCTCCGAGCGGCAGGGACGCGCCATCGACCGCGACGAGGCCGGCTCGATGGAGAAGAAGAAACGCGAGGGCTATTTCTGATGCGGTACGGAACGAACCTCGCCCCTGCGCTCGATCCGGTGGAGGTTTCCATGTCCAAGCCGGCTCTTGTCGCCGCGCCCGGCAAGTCGCTGCTCCGCTTCCTCACCTGCGGCTCGGTGGACGACGGCAAATCGACGCTGATCGGCCGCCTGCTCTATGATACGAAGCTGATCTTCGAGGATCAGCTTGCCGCGCTGGAGCGCGATTCCCGCAAGCACGGCACGACCGGGGCCGATGTCGACCTTGCGCTGCTGGTGGACGGGCTGGAGGCCGAGCGCGAGCAGGGCATCACCATCGACGTCGCTTACCGTTTCTTCGCGACGGCGAAGCGCAAGTTCATCGTGGCCGACACGCCGGGCCATGAGCAATATACCCGCAACATGGCAACGGGCGCCTCGACGGCCGACCTTGCCGTGGTGCTGGTCGATGCGCGGCAGGGCGTATTGCGCCAGACGCGCCGGCATGCCTTCATCGCCTCGCTGCTCGGCATCCGGCATCTGGTGCTGGCGGTGAACAAGATCGACCTCGTTGCCTTCGACGAGGGCCGGTTCAACGAGATCGTCGACACCTTCGGACAGACGGCTGCCACGCTCGGTTTCGCCAGCATTCAGGCGATACCCATGTCCGCGCGCTATGGCGACAATGTCACGGCGCGGTCGGAGCGGCTGGGCTGGTACGTCGGCCCGACGCTTCTGGAGCATCTTGAGGAGATCGAGGTCGAGGTGGATCTGCGCCAGAAGCCGTTTCGCCTTCCAGTGCAATATGTGAATCGTCCGAACCTCGATTTCCGCGGCTTCTGCGGCACCATCGCGACCGGCATCGTCTCTGTCGGCGACGAGGTGGTCGCCGCCAAGTCGGGCAAGCGGTCCAGGGTCAAGCGCATCCTCACCCCGCGCGGCGAGAGCGAAAGCGCCGTCGCCGGGGAGGCCGCCACGGTCGTTCTCGAGGACGAGATCGAGCTGTCGCGCGGCAACATGCTGGTCGCGCCGTCGGCCCGTCCGCACGTGGCGGACCAGTTTGCCGCGCGCCTCGTATGGTTCGACGAGAAGGCGCTGGTGCCCGGCCGCTCCTACATATTGCGCACGGAGACGGATCAGGCGAACGCTACCGTCACCGATTTGAAGCACCGCATCGATGTCAACAGCTTCGCTGAGGAACCGGCAAAGACGCTGGAGATGAACGAGATCGGTTTCGTCAACATCTCGACGCAGTGGCCGGTGGTGTTCGACGGCTTCGCCGACAACCGGACGACCGGCTCCTTCATCCTGATCGACCGGCTGACCAATGCGACCGCTGGCGCGGGCCTCGTGTCGCACCCGCTGCGCCGCGCCGCCAATATCCATTGGCAGTCCGTGGACGTGAACAAGGCCGCGCGCGCGCTGCAGAAGTCGCAGAGGCCGCGCGTCATCTGGCTCACCGGCCTGTCCGGCTCCGGCAAATCGACCATTGCGAACCTGCTGGAAAAGAAGCTCCATGCGGCGGGTAGGCATACCTACCTGCTCGACGGCGACAATATCCGCCACGGCCTCAACCGCGATCTAGGCTTTACCGAGGCCGACCGGGTGGAGAACATCCGCCGGGTTGCCGAGGTCGCGCGCCTGATGGCCGATGCGGGGCTGATCGTCCTCGTTTCCTTCATCTCGCCTTTCCGCGCCGAGCGCGACATGGCCCGCTCTTTGCTGGCCGAGGGCGAGTTTGTGGAGGTCTTTGTCGATACGCCCTTCGAGGAATGCGCGCAGCGTGACCCCAAGGGCCTCTACGCCAAGGCGCTTTCCGGCGAGATCAAGAATTTCACCGGGCTCGACTCGCCCTATGAGGCGCCGGAAAAGCCCGAGATCCATCTCAGGACGAGCGGCCACACGCCCGAGGAAATGGCCGATCTCTTGCTCGCGGAATTGTCGCGCGAGGAACTGGGCGAAGAATTCCACGACGGCGCCGGAATCTGATTGCGGCAAACCCGCTTCGGTATGATATCCCCACTGGTATCAGGGTGCCGGCGGCGGACGCCGGGATTGCGCGGCACGACGGATGACGATGACCATCGACACGGAACTTCTGCAACGCCTCGAACGGCTTGCGCTCGATGCGGGGCGCGTGACGCTGGATGCCTTCCGCGAGGGTTGCGCGGTCGAATCCAAGCCGGACGATTCGCCCGTCACATGGGCTGACCGCGAATCCGAGCGTATCATCCTCAAAGAGCTGGCCGCGATCCGCCCGGAAATCCCTGTCGTGTCGGAGGAAGCGGCGAGCGCGGGCATCCTGCCTGACGCGCTTCCGGGAGAGTTCTTCCTTGTCGATCCGCTCGACGGCACGCGCGAATTCGTCAACGCACGCCCCGATTTCACGGTCAATATCGCGCTGGTGCGCGGCGGCGCGCCGGTGCTTGGCGTAGTCTACGCTCCGGCGCGCGGGGAGCTTTACAGCGGCCGTCCCGGCCATGCCTTCAGATATGCCGTCGCGGAGGATTTTTCCGTCGCGGCCCCTGTTTCCATTCACGTCCGCGATGCGGGAGAAACCCCGGCTGTCGTTGCGTCCTATTCGCACCGCACGGAGGAAACGGACCGTTTCATAGCCCGCTTTCCGCAGGCGGAATGCGTCTCGGTCGGCTCGTCGCTCAAATTCTGCATCATCGCCCGCGGCGGCGCGGACATCTATCCGCGCTTCGGCCGCACCATGCAGTGGGATACGGCGGCGGGCGATGCCGTGCTGCGCGCCGCAGGCGGCATGACCCTCACACCGGATGGTCGACCGCTGACCTATGGCTTGCGGGAGGGAAAGGGCACGGAGCGCATCGTCAATCCGTGGTTCATCGCCACCAGCGGACGCATCAACTATCCGCCGGTGGAGTAGCCGCGGCTATTCCGCTGCCAGCGCGCCCTTGCCGCCTTTGTGGAAGGTGCGGATCTCCTCTATGATCCGGTCCTGATCCGATGCGGAAAGATAGGGGTGCATCGGCAGGCACAGGATCGTGCGGGGCAGGGCCTCCGAGACAGGCAGGCCAGACGGCGTGCGCGGGAATCGCTCGTAAGCCGTCTGGAGATGCAGCGGCTTCACGTAATAGATGACGCTTGGGATGCCAGCTGCCTGGAGATGGGCCTTCAGCCCGTCGCGGGCTTCCGTCTCGATGGCATATTGCGCCCACGCGGAGCGATGGCCGGCGGGCACCCCGGCTGTCTTGACGATGCCTGCAAGTCCCTCGGCATAGCGCGCCGCAACGGCCTGCCGCGCCTCCATCTCGTCTTCGAGGATCGCCAGCTTCTCGATGAGGATCGCGGCCTGGATCGTGTCCAGGCGCGAGTTCAGGCCGATATGAACATTGTCGTATTGTGTCTCGCCCTTGCCGTGGAAGGCGAAGGAGCGCAGGCGTTCGGCAAGGTCGCCATCATTCGTGAACATCGCACCGCCGTCGCCGTAGCAGCCGAGCGGCTTGGCGGGATAGAAGCTGGTCGAGCCGACATGGCCGAACGAGCCGCATTTGCGGCCTCCGGCGGTCCCCCCGATGGCCTGCGCTGCGTCCTCGATGACATACAGCCCCTCGCGCTTCGCAATGGCCTCGATCGCTGCGTAGTCGGCGGACAGCCCGAAGAGGTCTACGGGGATGATCGCCTTGGGCTGGAGGCGGCCCTCCGCCTTCACCATAGCGATGGCGGCTTCGAGGCTGGCTATGTCGATATTGTAGGTGTCGGGATCGACGTCGACAAAGATTGGCTCGGCCCGGACGAGGGCTACGACCTCCGCGGTCGCCGCGAAGGTGAAGCTCGGGCAGAACACCGCATCGCCGGGACCGATGCCGAAGGCATGAAGCGGCAGCACCAGCGCGTCGGTGCCGTTGGCACAGGCAACGGCATGTTTGGTGCCTACATAGGCGGCGATCTGCTGCTCGAACTCCGTGACTTCCGGGCCGAGGATATAACGGCCGCTCTCGATCACCCGCGTGACCGCCGCGTTGATGCGGTCTTCGATGCGCTTGCGCTGCGCGCTAAGGTCTATGAATTGCATTTTGCTCGCTCCAGCGTCCCGGAAGGGCGCCTGTTGTTTGTTTCGCGGCTGGATAACAGGAATATGTGCGCCGCGAAAGCGCCGCAACTGTGGCTGCCCCTTCGCGGTGACGTTCAGCCGAGCTCGCCGCGCCAGGGCGGATTTGCGCCCGCCCGCGACACGGTGATTGCGGCTGTACCTGCTGCGAACGACATCGCGCCGTGAAGCTGGGCGGGTGTCAGCGCCGCAAGCGCCTCCTTGTCCAGCAATCCGTGCTCGCGCAACGCGGTGAGGAGCCCGGCATTGAACGTGTCGCCCGCGCCCACGCTGTCGATGACGGAGACGGGACATGCGGGCACGTTGGTGCTGAAATCCCGCACGTAGCCGCTCGCGCCGTTGGCTCCGTGCGTCACGATCACCACGCTTGGGCCGGCGGCCAGCCAGCGGGAAGCGATCTCGCTTTCCTCTCCCCGCTCGCCGAACCATGCGAGGTCCTGGTCCGACAGCTTGACGATATCGGCCAGTGCGATCATGCGGCGCATCCGTTCCAGATGGCGGGGCCTGTCGGCAATCAGCGCCGGCCGGATATTAGGGTCGAGCATTAGGACGCGCCCGCTGTTCTCGCGTGCCATTAAAGCCTCGAAGGTAGAACCGCTCGGCTCCGTCGCGAGAGCGAAACCGGAGAAGTGAAGCGCCTCGACCTCCGGGCCGAGCGCGGGCAGGTCCGTCTCCGCCAGCATCCTGCCTGCCGAATTCTCGTCGAAGAAGGCGTAGCGGGCCTCTCCGTCCCTGATCTGCACGAAGGCGAGGGTGGACGGCCTGTCGGAAGCGGGCGCATAGGCGAAGCTGACATTACTGGCGAGCAGGGCGGAGCGTATCTGCGTTCCGAACAGGTCCGTGGAAAGGCCGGAGAGGAAGCCGGCCGGTGCGCCCAGGCGGCCGAGCGCGATGGCTGTGTTCAGCGCGCCGCCGCCGCAATGCGGGGCGAAGACGGAGCCGCCATCCGCCGTCTCGCATTGCAGCATGTCGATCAGGGCCTCGCCGCAACAAAGGATCATGGTGTTTCCTCCCCGGCTTTCACGGAATCGCCCTCGTCCGGCTTGCCGCATCGTTGGCTCAATTCCGCCGTTGCGCGTTCGCTCGCGAACTCGTTATGCTGCAATGCAAACTGTGTGACGGATGCACTGGCTTCAAACATTTGTCGCACGGTCGAAGGGTCGAGAAAACGGGGTGCAACATGCCGGCCGAGCAGAAGATTGCCAAACCGATCAGCGCATTGAAGGCCGCGGAGCATAGTGGCGCGGCGCAGCTCGCCGCCGACATTCTCTCCGCCCTCACATACCGTGTCGGCAAGGAACCGACCGTCGCGACCCGCTATGACTGGCTTGCCGCCACCACCAAGGTCGTTCGCGACCGCCTTGTCGATACATGGATCGCATCCACCAAGAAAGCCTACGAAAATCAGGATAAGCGCGTCTATTACCTGTCGCTGGAGTTCCTCATCGGCCGCCTGATGCGCGATGCCGTGTCCAATCTCGGCCTGATGGACGATCTGCGCGAGGCGCTTGCGTCGCTGAGCGTCGATCTGGACCTGATCGCGGAACTGGAGCCGGACGCGGCGCTCGGCAATGGCGGCCTCGGCCGCCTGGCTGCCTGCTTCATGGAGAGCATGGCGAGCGTCGACATTCCGGCGCACGGATACGGTATCCGCTATGTGCACGGGCTTTTCCGACAGGAAATCTCGGATGGGTGGCAGGTGGAGCTGCCGGAAAACTGGCTCGACCACGGCAATCCGTGGGAGTTCGAGCGTCGGGAGCGGTCGATCGAGATCGGCTTCGGCGGCAAGGTCGAGGCCCTTCCGGGCAATGATTCGCGCTATGTATGGAAGCCGCAGGAGCGCCTGCTGGCCGTCGCCTACGATACGCCGGTGGCGGGCTGGCGGGGTACGCGCGTCAATACGCTGCGGCTCTGGTCGGCCATGCCCGTCGATCCGATCCTGCTCGATGCCTTCAACGCGGGCGACCATGTGGGCGCGCTGCGCGAAAGCAACAAGGCGGAGACGCTGGCGCGTGTGCTCTATCCGGCCGACACCACGCCCGCCGGGCAGGAATTGCGGCTGAGGCAGGAATATTTCTTCTCGGCGGCCTCGCTTCAGGACATCGTGCATCGCCATCTGCATCAATATGGCGAGCTGCTTTCCCTGCCCGACAAGGCGTCGATCCAGCTCAACGACACGCACCCGGCGGTCTCGGTGGCCGAGCTGGTGCGCATACTGACCGATCTGCACGACATAGATTTCGACAAGGCGTGGGACATCGCCCGCCGCACGTTCTCCTACACCAACCACACGCTTCTCCCGGAGGCGCTGGAAAGCTGGCCGGTGCCGTTGTTCGAGCGGCTTTTGCCGCGCCATATGCAGATCGTCTATGCCATCAATGCCCGTTTGCTGTTTGAGGCCAAGCGAGACCGCGGCTTCGGGGACGACCAGCTTCGCACCATCTCGCTGATCGACGAGAATGGCGAGCGCCGCGTACGTATGGGCAATCTGGCCTTTGCAGGCGCGCATTCCATCAACGGTGTCTCGGCGCTGCATACGCAGCTCATGAAGGAGACGGTGTTTGCCGACCTTCACAAGCTCTATCCCGAGCGGATCAACAACAAGACCAACGGCATCACGCCGCGCCGCTGGCTGTTCCAATGCAACCCCGACCTCACCAGCCTTTTGAAGGAGGCTATCGGGGACGGTTTCCTCGACAATATCGACCGCTTGCGCGATCTGGAGAAACTCGCCGGCGACACGGAGTTCCAGGCCCGGTTCGCCGCCGTGAAGCGCCGCAACAAGGAGCGGCTCGCCGCTGTGGTGCGGGAACGGATCGGCGTGCGCGTGGATCCCGCCGCCCTGTTCGACATTCAGGTGAAGCGTATCCACGAATACAAGCGCCAGCTTCTCAATATCGTGGAGACGGTGGCGCTCTACGACCAGATGCGTTCGCATCCCGAGCTGGACTGGGTGCCGCGCGTCAAGCTGTTTGCCGGCAAGGCCGCGCCGACCTACCACAACGCCAAGCTGATCGTGAAGCTGGCCAATGACGTGGCCCGCGTGGTCAACAGCGACCCCTCCGTGCGCGGCCTGCTCAAGGTGGTGTTCGTACCGAACTACAATGTCAGCCTAGCCGAAGTCATCGTGCCCGCGGCGGACTTGTCCGAGCAGATATCGACGGCGGGGATGGAAGCCTCGGGCACGGGCAACATGAAATTCGCGCTGAACGGCGCGATCACCATCGGCACGCTCGACGGCGCCAATGTCGAGATCCGTGAGCAGGTCGGCGAGGACAACATCGTCATATTCGGCCTGACGGCGGAGGAGGTTGCCGAGCGGCGGGCACAGCAGGCCAGCCCACGCTCCATCATCGACACCCTGCCGGAGCTGTCGCAGGCTCTTTCGGCCATCGCGTCGGGCGTGTTCTCGCCGGACGACCGCGACCGCTACAAGGGCCTGATGGGCGGCCTCTATGACAGCGACTGGTTCATGGTGACATCGGATTTCGATTCTTACGCGCAGGCACAGCGCCGCGTGGACAAGATATGGAGCAACCCCGCGGACTGGAATCGCATGGCCATACTGAACACGGCAGGCATGGGCTGGTTTTCATCGGATCGTACGATCCGCGAATATGCGAATGACATCTGGAACGTCCCCGCATGATCCTGCATTATCTGTCTCGGCTGGAGCACCACGCTCCGGCAATGGCGGGATAGCAGCATTCATGAAGGCAAGCCGTGCCGCCCGAAACGACAAGGTTCCGACCGCCGTGCCGGCGATGGACGCAATCGTTTCAGGACGTTACGCCGATCCGTTCGGCGTGCTCGGTGTCCATGAAGATAATGGCCGCCTCGTCGCGAGATGCTTCATTCCCGGCGCGGAGGAGGTGACCGCCTTCACGCTGGACGGCAAGGAAGCGGGAGAGCTTGCGCGTCTGCACCACGGCGGCTTCTTTTCCGGCAGGCTTCGCATCCGCAAGCGCCAGCCGCTGCGCTACCGCGCGCGCAACGCAGGCGGCGAATGGCGGATCACGGACCCGTATTCCTTCGGCCCGGTGCTTGGGCCGCTGGACGATTATTATATCGCCGAAGGGTCGCACCTGCGCCTTTTCGACAAGCTGGGCGCGCACCTTATCGACCATGAAGGCGCGTCCGGCACGCATTTCGCAGTCTGGGCGCCCAATGCGCGGCGCGTCTCGGTCGTGGGCGATTTCAACGATTGGGACGGCCGCCGCCATGTCATGAGGCTGCGCAAGGATACCGGCATCTGGGAGATATTCATTCCCGATGTGGGCGGCGGCCACCCGTATAAATACGAGATCGCCGGCCCCGACGGCAGGCTGCTGCCGCTCAAGGCCGATCCCTTCGCCTTCCGGTCTGAATTGCGCCCGGCGACGGCCTCCGTCACCTGCCCGACACCGGAACACGACTGGGGCGATGCGGAGCATCGCGAATTCTGGCGCAAGGCCGACCCGCGCAGGCAGCCCGTTTCGATTTACGAGGTACATGCCGGCTCTTGGCGGCGCGGCGAGGGCGATGGCTTCCTCACCTGGGACGAACTTGCCGATAGGCTGATCCCGTACGCGGTCGATATGGGCTTTACCCATATCGAGTTCCTGCCCGTTACAGAGCATCCCTACGACCCGTCATGGGGTTATCAGACGACTGGGCTGTTCGCACCAACGGCGCGTTTTGGCGAGCCGGAAGGCTTTGCCCGCTTCGTGGACGGGGCGCATCGCGCCGGGCTGGGTGTCCTGCTCGACTGGGTACCGGCGCATTTCCCGACCGACGCGCATGGGCTCGCCCGTTTCGACGGTACGGCGCTTTATGAGCATGCCGATCCGCGCAAGGGCTTCCACCCGGACTGGGGTACCGCGATCTTCAATTTCGGCCGCCGCGAGGTGATGGAGTACCTGCTCAACAACGCGCTGTTCTGGTCGGAGAAGTACCATATCGACGGACTGCGCGTGGATGCGGTCGCCTCCATGCTCTACCTGGATTATTCGCGCCGCGAGGGCGAGTGGATACCCAATGAGAGCGGCGGCCGCGAGAATATGGAAGCCGTCCGCTTTCTCCAGAAGCTGAACGCCACTCTCTACGGCACCAGCCCCGGCGTCATGACGGTGGCGGAAGAATCGACCTCCTGGCCGAAGGTTTCGCATCCTGTCCATGAAGGCGGCCTTGGCTTCGGCTTCAAATGGAACATGGGCTTCATGCACGACACGCTCGCCTATATGGCGCGCGAGCCTGTCCACCGGAAGCATCATCACGATGAGATCACCTTCGGCCTCGTCTACGCCTTCGCGGAGAATTTCGTGCTGCCGCTGAGCCATGACGAGGTAGTGCACGGCAAGCGCAGCCTGCTGGAGAAGATGTCCGGCGACGACTGGCAGAAATTCGCGAATCTGCGCGCCTATTACGCTTTCATGTGGGGTTATCCGGGCAAGAAACTCCTGTTCATGGGACAGGAATTCGCCCAGCGCCGCGAATGGAGCGAAGCGCGGCCGCTGGACTGGAACCTGCTCGACGCGCCGGCGCATGAGGGCGTGCGCCGTCTGGTGCGCGACCTGAACCGCACCTATCGTGGGAGGCCTGCGCTTCATGCGCGCGACTGCGAGGGAGAAGGGTTCCGCTGGCTGATCGTGGACGACCGGGAAAATTCCGTCTTTGCTTGGCTGCGGACGGCTCCCGGCGCGGCTCCGGTGGCCGTGGTCAGCAATATGACGCCGGTGGTACGCAGGAACTATCGCGTGAAGCTGCCGGCGGCAGGCGCATGGCGCGAGATCGTGAATACCGACGCACGCGATTACGGAGGCAGCGGCGTCGGCAATGGGGGGAATATCGTTGCCCATGAAAGCGCGGAGGGGCCGGTTGCCGAGCTCGTCCTGCCGCCGCTGGCGACGCTCTATTTCGAATTGCAGGCTCCATGACGGGAGGAAGGAGCGAATGGGGACGAGAGTGACAAGACCGCTTGCGCGCGAGGCGATGGCCTATGTTCTGGCCGGAGGGCGGGGAAGCCGCCTGAAGGAATTGACGGACCGCCGCGCCAAGCCTGCGGTCTATTTCGGCGGCAAGACGCGCATCATCGATTTCGCGCTTTCCAACGCGCTCAATTCGGGCATCCGCCGCATCGGCGTGGCGACCCAGTACAAGGCGCATTCGCTCATCCGGCATTTGCAGCATGGCTGGAACTTCTTCCGCCCGGAGCGGAACGAGAGCTTCGACATATTGCCGGCCAGCCAGCGCGTTTCCGAGACGCAATGGTACGAAGGCACCGCCGACGCGGTGTTTCAGAACGCCGACATCATCGAGAGCTATGGTCCCGAATACATGGTCATCCTGGCGGGGGATCACATCTACAAGATGGACTATGAGCTGATGCTGCGCGAGCATGAGGATAGCGGCGCCGACGTGACTGTCGGATGCCTGGAAGTGCCGCGCAGCGAGGCGAGCGGCTTCGGCGTCATGCATGTGGACGCTGCGAACCGTATCATCGATTTCGTAGAGAAGCCCGAAGCCCCGCCCTCCATGCCCGGCAAGCCGGATGTGTCCCTTGCCTCGATGGGCATCTATGTATTCAGGACGAAGTTCCTGATGGATCAGCTTCGCCGCGATTCCGGGCAGGAGGGGTCCAGCCGCGATTTCGGGAAGGACATCATCCCCCACATCGTTAGGCACGGGAAGGCGATGGCGCATCATTTCTCGAAATCCTGCGTGCGCTCCGACAATGAGCGCCAGCCCTATTGGCGAGACGTGGGCACGGTGGACGCCTATTGGGAAGCCAATATCGACCTGACCGACGTGACGCCGGAACTCGACATATACGACCGCGAATGGCCGGTCTGGTCCTATGCCGAGATCAAGCCGCCGGCGAAGTTCGTCCATGACGAGGATGGGCGCCGGGGTACGGCTGTTTCCTCGCTGATTGCCGGCGACTGCATCATTTCCGGGGCGGCGCTGCGGCAAAGCCTGCTGTTTACGGGCGTTCGCGTGAACTCCTTCTCCTCGCTGGAGGAGGCGGTCGTGCTGCCGGATTGCGTCATCGGCCGCAGCGCCACCTTGCGCAAGGTGGTGCTCGATCGTGGCGTGAGGATACCGGAGGGCCTGTCGGTGGGCTTCGATCCGCATCTGGACGCGCAGCGTTTCCGGCGTTCGACGGGCGGCGTGTGCCTCATCACCCAGGAAATGATCGACAGGATCGAGGGTTGATCGGATGAAGGTATTGTCGGTCGCTTCCGAGGCTGTGCCGCTGATCAAGACCGGCGGCCTCGCCGACGTGGTGGGTGCGCTGCCGCAGCCGCTCGCAAAGCACGGGATCGACATGCGCCCCTTTCTGCCCGGCTATCCGGCGGTTGTCGCGGGCACCGGGAAGGGGAAGCGGGTGCATTTCTATCCGTCCCTGTTCGGCGGTCCCGCTTCCATCGTCAGCGCCGAGGTGGACGACTACCGTCTTTTCTATCTGGATGCGCCGCATCTTTTCGACCGCGCGGGCGGGCCTTATGCCATGCAGGCGGGTGGCGACTGGAGCGACAATTGGCGGCGCTTTGCGGCTCTGGCCGCAGTGGGCGCGGATTTCGCTGCGGGACAGGTGGACGAGTGGCGTCCCGACATCGTTCATGCCCATGACTGGCAGGCCGCGATGACGCCGGCCTATATTCGCTATCGCGGCATTGCCGGCGTTCCCTCGGTGCTGACAGTCCACAACCTCGCCTTTCAGGGTCATTTCCCAAGGGAGATATTCCCTGAGCTTGGCCTGCCGCCCGAGGCGATGGCGCTCGACGGTATCGAGTATTATGGCGGCATCGGCTTTCTGAAAGCGGGGCTTCAGTCGGCATGGAAGATCACCACGGTAAGCCCGACCTATGCGCAGGAGATCAGGACGGAGGCGTTCGGCATGGGGCTCGAGGGCCTCATCAACGCCCGTGCGGACGATCTGGTCGGCATTCGCAACGGCGTCGATGTCGCAAGCTGGAATCCCGCTCAAGACGCTCATCTTTCCTCTTGCTTTTCCCCGAAATCGCTCAAGGGCCGTGAAGCGAACAAGCGCGCGGTCGAGAATCGCTTCGGCCTCGTGGAGGAGGACGGCCCGCTCATCTGCGTCATCAGCCGGCTGACATGGCAGAAGGGCATGGATCTGTTCGCGGCGCGTTTCGACGATCTGGTGGAGGCCGGCGCGCGCGTCGCCGTGCTCGGATCGGGCGATCAGGCGCTGGAGGGCGCACTGCTCGCCGCCGCCGCCCGCCATCGAGGCCGTGCCAGCGTCATTGTGGGCTATGACGAGCCGCTGTCGCACCTCATGCAGGGCGGCTGTGACGCTATCGTGGTACCGTCGCGCTTCGAGCCATGCGGGCTGACACAGCTTTACGGGCTGCGGTATGGCTGCGTGCCGCTGGTCGCCCGCACGGGCGGGCTGGCGGACACGGTGATCGACGCCAACGAGGCTGCGCTGGACGCGGGGGTGGCGACCGGGCTGCTGTTCGAGCCGGACAATGCCGACGCCCTTGCCGATGCCGTTCGCCGGATGATTCGTCTCTATGCGGATCGCGCCTTATGGTCGGGCATCCAGAAACGCGCCATGCGGTCGGACGTCTCATGGGACCGCAGCGCCGCCAGCTACGCCGCGCTCTATCGCTCACTTCTGTCCAGGGTCTGATCCATGCGCCCCCAAACCGTCTCCACCCAGCCTTACGACGACCAGAAGCCCGGCACGTCCGGCTTGCGCAAGAAGGTGCCAGTGTTCCAGCAGGAGAATTACGCGGAAAACTTCATCCAGTCGGTTTTCGACTCGCTGGACGGCTTTGCCGGCGAGACGCTGGTGATTGGCGGAGATGGCCGTTTCTACAATCGCGAGGTGATCGACAAGGCGATCCGCATGGCCGCCGCGAACGGCTTCGGCCGCGTGATAGTCGGAAAGGGCGGCATACTCTCCACGCCCGCCGCCTCGAACATCATCCGCAAGTATCGCGCCTTTGGCGGCCTCATCCTGTCGGCCAGCCACAATCCCGGCGGCCCGAACGAGGATTTCGGGATCAAGTACAATATCGGCAATGGCGGTCCCGCGCCCGAGCGGGTGACGGAAGCGATCTATCGCCGCAGCCGCGCCATCGACCGCTACCTGACGATAGGAGGCGGGACGGTCGATATCGACACGGCGGGCAGCAGCGACTTCGCCGGCATGGAGATTTCCGTCATCGACCCGGTGGCCGACTATGCCGAGCTGATGGAAAGCCTGTTCGATTTCGACGCGATCCGCGCCATGTTCGATGACGGATTCCGCATGGTATTCGATGCCATGCATGCCGTTACCGGGCCCTATGCCACGGAGATTCTGGAGCGGCGGCTGGGTGCGCCGGAGGGTACGGTGAGGAACGGCGTGCCGCTGCCCGATTTCGGCGGGCACCATCCCGATCCCAACCTCGTCCATGCCCGCGATCTCTACGAACTGATGATGTCCGACGACGCGCCGGACTTCGGCGCGGCCTCGGATGGCGACGGCGACCGCAACCTCATCATCGGTCGCGGCATATTCGTGACCCCTTCGGACTCGTTGGCCGTGCTCGCCGCCAACGCGCATCTGGCGCCAGGCTACAGGGAAGGGCTTGCGGGCATCGCCCGCTCCATGCCTACCAGCGCCGCAGCCGACCGTGTGGCCGCGAAGCTGGGCATCGGCATGTACGAGACGCCGACGGGATGGAAGTTCTTCGGCAATTTGCTCGATGCGGGCCGCGCCACCATTTGCGGCGAGGAGAGCGCCGGTACCGGCTCCAGCCATGTGCGCGAGAAGGACGGGTTGTGGGCCGTGCTTCTGTGGCTGAACATTCTTGCCGTGCGGCGCAGCAGCGTCATCGACATCGTGACGGACCATTGGGCCGAGTATGGCCGCAATTACTATTCACGGCACGACTATGAAGGCATCGAGACGGAGGCGGCCAACACCCTCATCGACGGCTTGCGCGCGCGGCTGTCGGTACTGCCCGGCCTCAAGTTCAGCGGGCTGGTCGTGGAAGCTGCGGACGATTTTTCCTATCATGATCCGGTGGATGGCTCGGTCAGCGCCAATCAGGGTGTAAGGGTGCTGTTCCAGGGCGGTTCGCGCGTCGTTTTCAGGCTTTCGGGAACCGGCACGACGGGCGCGACGTTGCGGGTCTATATCGAGCGGTATGAAGACGATCCCGGTCGCCATGATCTCGAAACCCAGTCGGCGCTGGCCGACCTGATACAGGCCGCGGACGAAATAGCGGGAGTCCGGCTGCATACCGGCCGGGAAGCCCCGACCGTCATTACCTGATGCGGCAATCCTCCCGTCCCGATCTGGACAGCACGGCTCTCGGCTCGGTTGTCGAGGAGGGAGGAGTACGGTTCTCTGTCTGGTCGTCTACGGCGGACGCCCTGTGGGTCTGCATCTTCGACAAGGATGGCAGGCGCGAGGTCGAGCGTCATCCGCTTGCCTGCGAAAACGAGGTGCATACCGTTTTCGTGCCCGGTCTGGCCGAGGGCGCGCGCTACGGCCTCCGCGCGGACGGCCCGTTCGATCCCGACTATGGCTATTGGTTCGATCCCGACAAGCTGCTGGTCGATCCTTACGCGCTCGCCATAGACCGGCCCTATGCCTACGACCCGGAGCTTGCTGCCTGGCGCGGCGCGGGCGGCGATACCGCCGGGCTGGTGCCTAAGGCGATCGTCTGCGATCCAGGCATCCCGATGGCGAAACAGCCGCCTTTGTGGGAACCGGGCGGGCTGATCTACGAGGTGCCGGTGCGCGCCTTTACCATGCATCATCCGGGCGTTCCGCGCGGACAGCGGGGCAGGCTGGTCGCGCTCTCCAGCAAGGAGGTGGTCGCGCACCTGAAAAAGCTCGGGGTGGCGGCGGTCGAGCTGATGCCGATTGCGGCCTGGATAGACGAGCGCCATTTGCCGCCGCTCGGGCTGCGCAACGGGTGGGGCTACAATCCCGTGACTATGATGGCGCTCGATCCGCGCCTCGCGCCGCGCGGGCTGGCGGAACTGCGGCAGGCCGTGGAGGTGCTGCACGACGCGGGCATCGGCGTCATCCTCGATGTGGTGTTCAACCATACGGGTGAGAGCGATCGCCACGGCCCGACGCTTTCCTTGCGCGGGCTGGATTCGCGCGCCTACTACCGCCACGCGGGCGGCGTTCTCGTCAACGATGCCGGCACGGGCAATACGCTTGCTTGCGACCATCCCGCCGTGCGCCGGTTGGTGCTCGATGCCATGCGCCATTTCGTACGCTATGCGGGCGTAGACGGCTTCCGCTTCGACCTCGCACCTATATTGGGGCGTGGCGAGGACGGCTTTCGCCCGGAAGCGGAATTGCTGACGGCGATGCGCGCGGACCCCGAACTGGCCGACCGCTTATTGATCGCGGAGCCTTGGGATATAGGGCCGGGCGGTTACCAGCTCGGAAGGTTCCCGTCGCCCTTTCTGGAGTGGAACGACCGCTACCGCGACGACGTTCGCCGCTTCTGGCGCGGCGATGCGTTCACGGCCGGTTCGCTGGCCACGCGGCTTGCCGGTTCCTCCGATGTGTTTTCCGGCGCGGCGACCCGTACGGTCAATTTCATCGCCGCCCATGACGGCATGACGCTGGCCGATCTGGCCGCGTACGCCCACAAGCACAACGAGGCCAATGGCGAGCAGAATCGCGACGGCCACGACGAGAATTTTTCCTGGAACAATGGCGTCGAAGGGCCGAGCACCGACCCGGAGACTATCGAAAGGCGGCGGCGGGATGTGGCGGCGCTGCTCTCCACCTTGTTCGTCTCGCGCGGTGCGATCATGCTGACGGCGGGCGACGAGTCCGGGCGCACACAGTATGGCAACAACAACGCTTATGCGCAGGATAACGAGACAACGTGGCTCGACTGGGAAGGCAGGGACACCGGGCTTGAGGAGTTTGTGGCGCAACTCTCGCGACTGCGCCGGGCGTCGCCCGCGCTGAGAGACGTGAATTTCCTGACTGGCCATCCTGGCCGGCACGCCTTCCCGGATGTTGAATGGCTTGCCGAGGACGGCAGCGCGCTCGACGAGGCGGCCTGGAACGAGGGCGGGCGTCGTTGCCTCGCCATGATCCTTTGCGATGCGGAGAGCGGGCGGCGAATCGCCGTTCTTGTGAACGGAAGCGAAGAGGAACGCGGCTTCACGCTCCCCGAAGGGTTCATGGGACGGATCGCGGCGGGCTGGGATGCGCGAATGGAAGGCGGCGGGGCCGTCGTCGGACGACGTTCGGTGGCGATCTTTCAGGAATACGAAACGCGGCAGGGAAACAGCGAATGAATGAGCCTGTGGTGCAGCCGAAAGCGGTCAGGGCCGGTGCCGACTGGTGGCGCGGCGCGATCATCTACCAAGTCTATCCCCGCTCCTATCAGGACAGCAATGGCGACGGCAGCGGCGACCTCAAGGGCGTGACCGCGCGGCTGGAGCACATCGCCATGCTGGGCGTGGATGCGGTGTGGCTGTCGCCGTTCTTCAAGTCTCCTATGGAGGATATGGGCTACGACGTATCGGATTATTGCGACGTCGATCCGATGTTCGGCACTATGAAGGATTTCGACGATTTGCTGGCAGAGGCGCACCGGCTGGGGCTGAAGGTCATCATCGACCAGGTGCTGTCGCATTCATCCGACCGGCACGAGTGGTTCATGGAAAGCCGCGCCGACCGCGAGAATCCCAAGGCCGACTGGTACATCTGGGCCGAGCCGAAGCCGGACGGCACGCCGCCCAATAACTGGCTCTCCGTCTTTGGCGGGCCGGCATGGGAATGGGATAGCGTTCGCCGGCAATACTACATGCACAATTTCCTGACTTCGCAGCCGGATTTGAATTTCCATAACCAGCAGGTGCAGGACGCGCTGCTGGGCACCGTGCGCTTCTGGCTCGACCGCGGCGTGGACGGCTTCCGCTTCGATACGGTGAATTACTATTTCCATGACGCGCAATTGCGCGACAATCCGCCTTTGCCGTCCGGTGCCGTCACCGACATCCCCGACACCAACCCCTACGGTTATCAGGATCATTTGTTCGACAAGACGCAGCCGGACAATATCGGCTTCCTCAGGCGTCTGCGGGCGCTGCTGGATTCCTACGGCGCGCGGACCTCGGTGGGCGAGGTAGGTGACGGCCCGCGTTCGCTGCAGACAGTCGCGGCCTACACGGGCGCGGGCGACAAGCTGCATATGAGCTATACATTCGACCTGTTGAGCGCCGAATTTTCCGCCGTTTATGTTCGCAAATGCATAGACGCTTTCGAGAATGCGGTCACGGATGGCTGGGTCTGCTGGGCCTTCTCGAACCATGACGTGATGCGCCATGTGAGCCGGTGGACGCCCGCCGGCGGCGACCCCGTCCGTACCGCCAAATTCGCCATCGCGCTGCTTATCTGCCTGCGCGGCTCGATCTGTCTGTATCAGGGCGAGGAACTGGGGCTGGAGGAAGCCGATCTGGCCTTCGAGGATCTGCGCGATCCCTACGGCATCCGCTTCTGGCCCGGCTTCAAGGGCCGCGACGGCTGCCGCACGCCGATGGTCTGGGACGACACGCAGCCCAATTCGGGCTTTTCCCTGTCGAAGCCGTGGCTTCCCGTGCCGGAAGAGCATCGCCGCAAGGCGGTTTCCGTGCAGGAGCGCGACCCGAACTCGGTGCTGAATGCCTATCGGTCCTTCATCGCCTTTCGCAAGGAGCATCCTGTGCTGGCGACCGGCTCGATCCGGTTCCTGTCGTCGGACGCGGACATGCTCGCCTTTCTTCGCCGCAACTCGGACGATCAGGTGCTGTGCGTGTTCAATTTCTCCGCCGAGGATGCGTCATGGACCCCGCCGGAGGGGCTTGGCCGGATCGAGCATGTATCCTTCGGCCAGTTCGGCACGGACTATGCGGGCGGCGAGGTCCACCTGCCGCCGCTTTCCGGGTTCTTCGCATATCTGCGCTGACCGGCGGCGCGGCTACTGGACGAGGAGCGAGCGGCCGCAATTGGCCCCGTGAACGCGGATGTCCGCCTCGCCGACGCTGATGCCCAGCGTGCCGAGAACGCTGTCCAGCAGCATGTCCACCGAGGGCGTTACCGCGCCGAGGGTGCGCGCCAGCGTGTCGCCCAGCACGCCGGGCAATCCGATGCCCAGCCCGGCCAGGTTGACGGTAAGGTCGAGATCCTGGAGCAGGGAGGAGGTCAGCGAACCGGCGATGCCGTGCGTCGAGACGCGCTTGAGAGCGCCGGCAGCGATGTCGGCTGCGTTGAAGCTCAGGGGTTGTTCGCTGCCGCTGGCGATGGCGACATGGGCTGCGCCGGTGATCGTGACCAGCGGCGCGGTGACGAGCCGTGCGGGGGCGACGGGCGCGGCGCTGGAAAAGTCGGACAAGCGATTGCCGCTGATGTCCGCTATGCGCAAATCCGCGAGTCCGGGCTTGACCTTCAGGCCGACCTTGACGCTTTCGGGCCTGCCGGACGGGCAGGATATGCTGTCGAGGCGCGCCTGCGATTGCGCAAGCTCCAGATAGATCGGCAGGCGTACCGACGTGCCGAGCAGGCCGCCGGGACCGCCGACCTCCGCCAGAACGAGGAGCCGGGTCTGCGCCGTGCGGACCACGCCGCCGCCGGAGCCGATCCGCAGCCAGCCGGATCCTTGCGGCGGCTCGCCCACCGCCAGCATGACGCGCGCGCCCAGAAGCCCTGGCAGGTTGAGCCCGATGCCGATTTCGACCTGCCGCTTGCCGTTGGCAAGTGAAACGAGGGCCGCCGTCGAGACGAGTTCCATCGCGTTGACGCTCGTGTTCATGCCAGGGCGCGAGCCGGGGGGCATCGAGCGAAAGGCGCCGGCATCCACGAGGCTGGCCAACTGGAACGGTTCGCCGCGCCCGCCGGCGCCTGCCGCGAGGCGTCGCAGAGAGGCGGCGGCCCCGAGTTCCAGTCCCTCGATGCGGGCGAGTGCCGTCGCGAAGCGGCCCAGCGTCAGGTTGGTGTCCAGCACCTCGGCATAGGTGCCGGCTTCGAGGCCGAGGCCGATATTGAGGGCGTCGAGCATGGCGAACAGGTCGATATCGGCCGAAAGCAGCGCATCGTAGTCCATCGCGGAGAGGCTGATGGTGCTGCCGGTCAACGCGCCGAGCAGGGCGTTGACGATGCCGCCGTCGAGGCGTGTCAGCCGCGAGCCGATGGAGAACGCCGCTTCCGGCGTGGCGCTCGCTGTCGCCGTGACGCCAAGGCGCGGTGCGGAAACGAGCGAAAAATAACGCTGGCCGGGCCGCGTGGCCTGAATGCGGATGGCGTTGGCGGGTTCGCCGCGCTGGAATCGCTGGCCGGGAGCAAGGGCCGCATTCGCATCGTAGCGGCCACGTATGACCACCAGCGTAGGCACGTCGACGCTGGTGGCTGCTATGGCCTCGCTGCCCATCTCTACGTTGTTGATGCCGTTTTCCCTGAAGAAGCTCAGGGCAATCTCGTCGGCCTTGCCGATGTCCTGCACCGCCGCAAGCGCGGCGAGATCGGCAATGCCCTGCAATTCGCGGCGCTCTACGGTAAGCGCGCCATAGTCCACCGCGACCGCCGCAAGCGCCAGGGCGACCGGAGCGGTGAGCGCGGTCAGCACGGCGATGTTACCGCTTTCGGATCGACGAAACCGCTGCGCCGCCTGACGCCAGGAGCCTGTCGCCATCGCCTCAAATCCCCCCATTCCTGATGGTTGCACGCCTCGCTATGGTCATTTCCGGCAGCGGCAATCCGTGAAAAAGGTTCCAGATCGGCAATTCGCTGGCGTCATACTCGACGGTCACGGTAAATTGCGATGGATTGTCCGGGTTGTCGCGCGCGGAGACGTCGATGCGGGAAACCTCTATGAAGGCGTATCCGCCGGCATTGCGCATCACGAATTCCGTGGCCAGCGCCTGCCGCTCGTCGGGGCCGAGGCCGGCAATCGAGATGCGGGCGGCGTCAGCGGCGATCTGCTGCACCGAATGGGTCGCGCCGATCAATATGCCGTAGGCCGCCATTCCGAGCAGGATCATGAGGAAAAGCGGGGAAAGCAGCGCGAACTCGACTGCCGAGGTGCCAGCGCGGTTGCGCAGCAGGTGGCGCGGGAAACGGAGCGGAAGGCGGCGTATGTCGAACATGGCCGCATTCAAGCTGCAACCCCTTCAGATTGCGTATGTCAGATATACAATCTAAGATTGTATCCGGTTGCAGCGTTCGGGGCCGCGGCGGGAACGGCAATGTTTTGCAATGATGATCGGGTTCAGGGAATTTCAGACTGGTCGGAGTGGCAGGATTTGAACCTGCGACCCCATCGTCCCGAACGATGTGCGCTACCAGGCTGCGCTACACTCCGTGACCAGACGCGGGCTTATAACGTTGGCCTCGCCATACCGCAAGCAGCAAGATGCGCCTTTTTGACCAACAGGGACACGCACATAGCAGGAGGTTCTAGTAAGGGCTGTCCACATCGCCCGTCTCGACATAGACGGACTTGATCTGGGAATAATGCGCCAGCGCGGCCAAGGCGTTTTCCCGGCCGATCCCCGATTGCTTGTAGCCGCCGAAAGGCAGCTCCACGGGCGCGAGATTATAGTGGTTGATCCAGCAGGTGCCGGCCTGCAACTGCGCGACAACGCGGTGCGCGCGGGCGAGGTCGCCGCTGAACACGCCCGCCGACAGGCCGAATTCCGTATCGTTCGCGCGTGCGATTACCTCGTCCTCGCCGCGAAAGCGCAGCACGCTCATGACAGGGCCGAATATCTCCTCGCGGGCGATGCGCATTTCGTCGGCGACCTCCGTAAAAATGGTCGGTTCGACGAAGAAGCCGCCCTCCAGCCCCTGCAGGCGCGGGATGCCGCCGCCGCAATGCAGGGTGGCGCCTTCAGCCTTGCCGATCCCGATATAGCCCGTGACCTTCTCGTGCTGCGCCTTGCTGATGAGCGGCCCCATCTGGGTTTCGGGATCGAGCGGGTCGCCGATGCGGATTTTCTTGGTGCGCTCGGTCAGCTTGTCGAGGAAGCGGTCGTAGATTCCCTCCTGCACGAAAACCCGCGTGCCATTGGAGCAGACCTGTCCGGTCGAATAGAAATTACCCAGCATCGCGCCGCCCACCGCGTTCTCCACATCGGCGTCGTCGAAGACGATCAGCGGCGACTTGCCACCAAGCTCCATCGTGGCGTGCTTCATCCGGGAGCCGGCCAGCGCCAGAACTTTCCTTCCGGTGGGCACCGAGCCGGTCAGCGACACCTTGGCGATGGCCGCATGGCCGGCGAGCGCCGCGCCGACATCGCCGAACCCCTGCACGACGTTGAAAAGCCCGTCCGGCAGCCCGGCCTCGGTATAGATTTCGGCAAGCGCGAGAGCCGAAAGCGGCGTGTTCTCGGAGGGCTTGAACACCATTGCGTTTCCTGCGGCGAGCGCGGGGGCCGATTTCCATGCCGCGCCCTGGATCGGATAGTTCCACGCGCCAATGCCCGCGCAGACGCCCAGCGCCTCGCGCCGCGTGTAGCCGAACGGGCCGCCAAGGTCGATGTACTCGCCATTGAAGGCGACAACGGCGCCGCCGAAATATTCCAAGGCCTCGGCAGCGGAAGCCGGATCGGCGACCAGAGTTTCCTGCAGCGCCTTGCCGGTGTCCAGCGTTTCCAGCCGTGCCAGATCGGCGTTGCGCGCGCGCAGCAGATCGGCGGCGCGGCGCAGGATTCGCCCGCGCTCGACGGGCCGCAGCCGCGCCCATTCCGGCTGGGCCCCCCGCGCCGCCTCGACGGCAAGCTCGACGATGTTGCCGGTCGCGGCGCGCACCTGCGCGATCGTCTCGCCAGTGGCCGGGTAGATCACGTCGATGAGCATGCCCTGCTCGTCGTCCACGAAGCGGCCATTGATGTAGTGCGACGCTTTCGGCTGCGCTCTCATGCGTTTCCTTTCCGCGCCGGATGGCGGCGCGTCAGTTTCGCTCCACCGATATGCCGTTCTGGTCGAGCCGTATCTCGACGCCCTCCGGTCTGGACTCTTTCTGCCAGACATAGAAGCCGAGTGCGACCACGGCGATCGCAAGGACGCCGATAATGAGGTAGAGCGTGTTCTTGTTCATGCGGGCATTGCCTCCTGGAAACCGATCGCCAGTGTTACCTTTCCATCAACGCGGAGCAAAGTCATTGCTCTAACGGTCGCTCTCGCGCCAGCGCGGATTGATCCAGGGTTCCCGGTTCGAGGGCGCAAGCAGTGTGCGGCCCAGAATGTGGTCGGATGCCTTCTCGCCCACCATGATGGACGGTGCGTTGAGGTTTCCGTTGGTGATGCGCGGGAAGATCGAGGAATCCGCGACGCGCAGCCCCTCGACGCCGATGACGCGGCATTGCGGATCGACCACGCTCATGGGGTCATCGGCTCTCCCCATGCGGCAGGTCCCACACGGATGGTAGGCACTCTCGACATGCGCTTTTATGTGCTCGTCGAGCGCCTCGTCGCTGACGATCTCCGCGCCCGGCGAAATCTCCCGCCCGCGATAGAGATCGAAGGCCGGTTGCGCGAAGATCTCGCGCGTGAGCCGGATGCAATGGCGGAACTCGCTCCAGTCCTCGCTATGCGACATGTAGTTGAAGCGTATGACCGGCCTGTCACCCGGCTCCGGCGAGCGCAGGGTGACGCTGCCGCGCGACCGTGAGCGCATGGGGCCGACATGCGCCTGGTAGCCATGAGCCTTTGCCGCCGCCTTGCCGTCATAGCTGATCGCCAGAGGCAGGAAATGATACTGGATGTCGGGATATTCGACGCCGGGCGCGGAACGCAGGAAGGCGGCCGCCTCGAAATGGTTCGACGCGCCGAGGCCGGTCTTGAAGAGCAGCCATTGTGCGCCGATCAGCGCCTTTGAGAACAAATTGAGGCTGGAATAGAGCGTGACCGGCTGGAGCGACTCCTGCTGGATGTAAAGCTCCAGATGATCCTGCAGATTCCGCCCGACGCCCGGCCTGTCCGCCACGACCGGAATATCGTTTTCCCGCAGATGGGCTGCCGGACCGATTCCCGACAGCATGAGCAGCTTTGGGGAGTTGATGGACGATGCGGCGAGCACGACCTCGCGCCGCGCTTTAACGAGCTGAATCTGTTTGTGAGCTTCGATCTCGACCCCGACCGCGCGTTGATTCTCCATCACCACGCGCCGCGCGAAGCCCCTGACGAGACTCATGTTTTTCCGCTTGAGGGCAGGGCGCAGATAGGCGTTGGCGGTGGACCATCGGCGGCCATCGTGGATGGTCTGCTCCATATCGCCGAAGCCTTCCTGCTGCTCGCCATTGTAGTCGGCTGTCAGCTCGAAACCCGCCTGCCGCCCGGCTTCGATGAAGGCGGCATAGAGCGGATTGGCGCGCGGGCCGCGCTGGACATGCAGGGGACCGTCCGTGCCGCGCCAGCCGGATTGGCCACCGACGGAATTCTCCATCCGCCTGAAATAGGGAAGCACGTCGGCGAACGACCAGCCTGCCGCGCCTTCCTCCGCCCAATGATCGAAGTCGCGCGCATGGCCGCGCACATAGACCATGCCGTTGATCGAGGATGAGCCGCCCAGTACCTTGCCGCGCGGTACGGCGAATATGCGGTTGCCAAGGTTCGGCTCAGGCTCGCTGGCGAAACCCCAATCGTAGCGTTGCATGCCCATCGGATAGGAAAGCGCCGCCGGCATCTGGATGAGCGGCCCGGCATCGCTGCCGCCATATTCGATGACGATGACAGAGTGGCGGCCATCCTCGGAAAGGCGATAGGCAAGTGCTGCCCCGGCCGAACCCGCGCCGACGATCACGAAATCGGCTTCAGCCATAGCGGCATTGCACGAGCTTCTGGTCCGACATGCGTCGCTCCCCTTCCAGCAGGATGATTAAAATTCGCGTTCCGATCAACCGACGTTCGGCAGGCGGCATTCCATGTCGGAAATCGAACGCGCGGCAGACGCTTCGCGCCACCATGTGCTAAAGCATGTCTCCCGAAAGTGGGCACCGGTTTCGGGACAAAGACATGCGTAAAGTCAGGAAGCTGAAGCACGCGGCGCGAATTTGAAAGATCGCGCCGCGCTTCAGGGAATCCATGATGAGGGAGAGTAGGACGGATGAGCGATCCGGTTCTGGTCGATGTGCTGCGCGGGCAAGTGGTCGAGAGCGTCCATCGTGGCGCTGTCGCCGTGTGTGACGCAGACGGCGCGCTGGTGCTTTCCATCGGCGAGGTGGAGCGCCCGGTGTTCCCGCGTTCGGCAGTGAAGGCGATACAGGCGCTGCCGCTGGTGGAAACGGGCGCGGCGGATGCGCTGCAACTGACCGAGCGGGAGCTTGCGCTGGTCTGCGCCTCACATACGGGCGAGGCGCGGCATGTGGAGGCGGTGGCGGCGTTGCTGGCCAAAGCGGGGCTGACCGGCTCGGCGTTCGAATGCGGAAGCCATTGGCCGACGAGCCATAGCGCGACCGTCAAGCTCGCAGGAGCGGGAGCGACACCGACTGCTCTGCACAATAATTGCTCGGGCAAGCATTCAGGCTTTCTCTGCACCTGCGTTCACAATGGCATCGACCCTCGAGGCTATATCGGCCGCGCGCATCCGCTGCAGGAAATGGTGCGCGGGACGCTGGAGGAGGTGACCGGCGCTTCGCATGGCGAGGATATGTGCGGCACGGATGGCTGCTCCATCCCGACCTATGCCGTGCCGCTCAGGAATCTCGCATCGGGCTTCGCGCGCATGGCGACGGGACAAGGGCTTGGGCCGCGCCGGGCGGAAGCGGCAAAGCGGCTGATGGCCGCCTGCATGGCCGAGCCTTATTTCGTGTCCGGCACGGGCCGGGCGGATTTGCGCATGATGGAAGCCGGTGGCGGGCGCGTGTTCACCAAGACCGGGGCGGAGGGCGTATTCTGCGCGGCGCTGCCGCAAGCCGGGTTGGGCATCGCGATCAAGTGTAGCGACGGGGCAGGCCGCGCAGCGGAGGTGATCGTCGCGGCGGTTCTAGCACGGCTGCTGGCCAATGACGGCGCGGCTGCGGATTTCGCACAGATGAGCACGCCGGTGCTGACCAACTGGAACGGGATTGTCGTGGGCGGCTTGAGGCCGGCAGGTCCTCTGGCCGTTCAGCATAGCTGAAACCTGAGAGATCCACGCCGGCTGCCTGGTTCCGGTTGATGAGCGTAACCATCGAGGACGAGGGCGGTAGCCGGAGAGACTGGAAGGATCGTGGGCGAGGACGAAGCCCCTGTGGTACAAGCACAATTTCGCATGCCTCGCCTATGACCACGGAGCTGTTCGGAACAGAAGGCCAGCGATTTTGCCGAGGTCAATGGCCGGGAGTGGGAGACTGCGAAGATCGCCGTTTGAGAGACTTGGCTCCCGCTTCTATTTCGGATGAGAAGCGCGAAACGTTACCGTGTGTGGCGCCAGCTTTTCCGTAGCCGACTCGATCTTGGCACGCATCTCATCCGTCATGTGCGGAGAATGATCGCCATGTGAAAGGATGGACATCGCGGTCTCATGACGCTTCAGCACCTCTCGCGCTACGGCGAGCTGCCTTTCAGTCGAACTGTCCGATCTGGTCATGATGCAACCTGTTTCCAAGATGATTCTGACAGACATTCGATCTTTACGTCAGCAGCGTGTCCAACAGCCGCTCCGCCGCCTCGGGAATGACGGTGCCGGGTGGGAAGATTTCGCTCGCGCCGGCCTTGCGTACCGCCTCGAAATCGTCCGGCGGAATGACGCCGCCGGCGACGATGACGATATCGTTGCGGCCAAGGCGGGAAAGTGCGGCTTTCAGCTCGGGGATGAGGGTGAGGTGTCCCGCCGCGAGTGAGGATGCGCCGACGATGTGCACGTCGTTCTCGGCGGCGAGCTGGGCGATTTCCTCCGGCGTCTGGAACATCGAGCCCACGGTCACGTCGAAGCCGAGATCCGCGAAGGCGGTGGCAATCACCTTCTGCCCGCGATCATGTCCGTCCTGCCCCATCTTGGCGACGAGGATGCGTGGCTTTACGCCCGTCTTGCGCTCGAAAATCTGGGCCTTCTTTTGCACGCGGTCCACCGTCGGGTTCTCGCCGAGTTCCTTGCGGTAAACGCCGGAAATGGTCTGCACCTGTGCCACATGGCGGCCAAAAACCCGCTCCAGCGCGGTGGAAATCTCGCCCACCGTCGCGTTGGCGCGGGCGGCGCGAATGGCGAATTCAAGCAGATTGCCGCCAGTGCGGGCGGCGTCCGACAGGGCATCGAGCGCCGCCTCCACGGCAGCCACGTCGCGCGTGCCCTTGAGCTGCTGCAGCTTGGCGAGCTGGCGCGCACGCACCTCCGCATTGTCGATCTTCAGCACGTCGACGTCGATGTCCTTTTCCGGCCGGTAGGCATTGATCCCGACAAGAACCTGCTCGCCGGAATCGATGCGCGCCTGCGTCCGTGCGGCCGCTTCCTCGATGCGGAGCTTGGGTATGCCCTTTTCCGTGGCTGCCGCCATGCCGCCGAGCGCCTCGACTTCCTCGATGTGGGATAGGGCACGGGCGGCAAGCGCATGGGTGAGCCGCTCCACATAGGCTGATCCACCCCACGCGTCGATGATGCGGGTGGTGCCGGACTCCTTCTGGAGCAGTATCTGCGTGTTGCGGGCTATGCGGGCTGAATGGTCGGTCGGCAGCGCCAGCGCCTCGTCGAAGGAATTGGTGTGCAGGGATTGGGTGTGGCCCTGCGTGGCGGCCATCGCCTCGATCATCGTGCGGGCGATATTGTTGTAGGGGTCTTGCGCGGTGAGCGACCAGCCCGAGGTCTGGCAATGGGTGCGTAGCGACAGCGAGCGCGCATTCTTCGGCTCGAAATTCTTCTTCACAAGTGCCGCCCAGAGCAGGCGCGCGGCCCGCATCTTGGCGACCTCCATGAAGAAGTTCATGCCGATGGCCCAGAAGAAGGAGAGGCGGGGCGCAAAACGGTCCACGTCCAACCCTGCCGCCACGCCGGCCCGCACATATTCGATGCCGTCGGCGATGGTGTAGGCCAGTTCCAGGTCCGCCGTCGCCCCGGCCTCCTGCATATGGTAGCCCGAGATGGAGATGGAGTTGAATCTGGGCATGTGCTCCGACGTATAGGAAAATATGTCGGAGACGATCCGCATGGAGGGCTTGGGCGGATAGATGTAGGTGTTGCGGACCATGAATTCCTTGAGGATGTCGTTCTGGATGGTCCCCGAAAGCTCGGCCTGCGCGACGCCCTGTTCCTCGCCCGCGACGATGTAGAGCGCCATGATCGGCAGTACCGCGCCGTTCATGGTCATCGACACGCTCATTTCGCCGAGCGGTATGCCGTCGAAAAGCTGGCGCATGTCGAGGATGGAATCGATTGCCACGCCGGCCATGCCGACATCGCCGGCCACGCGCGGATGATCGCTGTCGTAGCCGCGATGCGTGGCGAGATCGAAGGCGACGGAAAGCCCTTTCTGCCCGGCGGCAAGGTTGCGGCGATAGAAGGCATTGGATTCTTCGGCGGTGGAAAAGCCCGCATATTGGCGGATCGTCCACGGCTGCCGGACATACATGGTGGGGTAGGGACCACGGATGAACGGCGCGAAACCGGGCCAGGTGTCCAGAAAGGGAAGGCCCGCGATATCCGCCGCGTCATAGGCGCGCTTGATTGCTATGCCTTCAGGCGTGTTCCAGCGCGTCTCATCGCGCGCCGCCGGCGCCGGTTTGGGTTCCGACCAGCCGATCTCCCGGAAATCGGGGATCATGCGTCGGCTGCTTCCGCAGCCTCGTCGAGGCGTGAAACCGGCAGTTTCTCGCAAAACACGGTGCCGATGCCCGTTTCGGGGCGCGGCTCCGCGTCGAGCGTTTCGACTGGCCGCTCGGACGGCGCGGGAAACAGCGTGGTGCCGACGATGCCGCGCGGCCCTTCCCGATAGTCGGCGAGGCGGGCCTCGCGCGCCGCGACGATGCGGGCCTGGAGGCGGCCCTCCTGAATGCTCCGCAATATCCCGCCTTCGCCCTCGATGGCCTGGAACTCGCGCCATGCCGTCTCGCATAGAGAGGAGGTCAGCGCCTCGATCGCGCCCGAGCCGGCGGCGGGATCGCTGACGAAGCCGAGCCTTGTTTCACCGGAGAATACAAGTTGGATATTGCGCGCCACGCGCCGGGCGAAGGCGTTGGGCAAGCCATGAGTGATCGTATGCGGCAGCACCGAGATCGTATCCGCCCCGCCGGCTGCTGCTGCGAAGCAGGCGATGGTGTTGCGCAATATGTTGGTTTCCGGGTCGCGGCGCGTCAGCATCCGGTAGGATGTCTCGGCATGGATGGTGGCCGGCATCGGCGCGACCGAGCAGGTTTCCAGCACGCGAGACCAGAGCTTGCGGACTGCGCGGACCTTGGCCAGCGACATGAACTGGTCCTGATCGACGCTGACGGCGAAGCCGATATGCGGCGCGGCATAGACGAGCGGCTGCCGTGCATCCTCGAACATGCGCAGATAGGAGACGGCTGAGGCGAGCATGGCGCCAAGCTCCTGCCCCTCCGTCGCGCCCGCATTGTGGAAGACGCGCCCGTCTGCTTCGAGAAGGATTCCCGGCAGGTTGAGGGCGAAATAATGGGCGAGCGACTGCGGCATGGATGCGTGCATCGCCTCGATGGACATGCGTAGCTGGCCGGTGCCGGCAAAGATCGCGGCCGGGTCGATGCCGAAGGAAATGTCCACCTTGGCGGGATCGACCTTGCGCAGCCTAAACAGCGCCACCAGCCAGTCCACGGATGCGCGGCTTTGCGGATGGAGGTCGATGCGCAGATGCGTGCGCGAGAGCGGTACGCCGTCGAGCGCCTTGGCAAGCGCGGACGTATTGCCGGGCAGGCCATAGCCGAACGCGTTCGGCGCGCCCTCGAACACAAGGGCCAGGCCGGTTGCGCCCTGCTCTATGTCTTCCAGCGCCTGCGCATTTGCCCGTTCCGGCCTCGGATCGTCAATGCGCTGGACGATGCTCCACGGGCGCGCCGGATCTGCCCGCGGCACGGGCGAGAATTCGGATGCGCGGTCGTACAAGGGTTCGATGAGGATGCCGTCGTCGCTGCGGGAAACCAGCGCCTCCTCGAAGGACGTTTCCCCCAGCGTCTTTGTCGCGAGCGAAAGCCAGCCGCGGCGATCCACCTTCGGGAAATCGCTTTCGTTGAGAACCGACGCCTGCATCCCGCCTCCCTCTACGGCTGTATCCATAGCGTTGCGCGTGTCCGCAAGCCCTGTATCGAGCCCGCGGAGCGCGGCCGAAAGCTTCCCTTTCCAGAACGCGGTCCGATCCGCCGAACGGCCGTAATGTAAATCATATGGGACTGGCGAACGCGCCGCAATGGCGAAGCGGAAAATAAGGGAGGTTCCGGCGGGACGGAGCCGCAGCCGGACAAGCGCATTGTCGCTGCCGCAGCGCATGACTATACGGTGAATATGGCCTTGAATCACGCCGAGCCGGAGCCTGAGCATGAGCGATAGCAAGAGCATCTTCCTTGGCGCGAGCCGCAAGCCGGATGACAGCTACCAGAAACCGGAGCAATTGCTTCTCGGCTATGGCAACCGCCACGGCATCGTGACGGGTGCGACCGGCACCGGCAAGACGGTGACGCTGCAATGCCTTGCCGAAGGGTTCTCCAATGCCGGCGTGCCGGTGTTCTGCGCCGATATAAAGGGCGACCTGTCGGGGCTCGCCATGATGGGCGAGGCGAAGGATTTCCTTCTGGAGCGTGCCGCGACGATCAGGCTCGATCCTTATGAGTTTCAGGAATTCCCGGTCATCTTCTGGGATTTGTTCGGCGAAAAGGGACATCCGATCCGTGCCACCATCTCCGAGATGGGGCCGTTGCTTCTGGCACGGCTGATGAACCTGACGGAAGCGCAGGAAGGCGTGCTGAACATCGCTTTCCGCATCGCCGACGAGGAAGGGCTGCTACTGCTCGACATGAAGGACTTGCAGGCGCTGCTGGCCAACCTCGCGGAGCGCGCCGACGAGATCAGCGCGCGCTACGGCAATGTGGGCAAGCAGTCCGTTGGCGCAATCCAACGCTCGCTGCTCATCCTCGAGCAGCAGGGTGGCAACTATTTCTTTGGCGAGCCGGCGCTGCGGATTTCCGACATCATGCGCACCACGCCGGACGGGCGTGGCGCGATCAGCGTGCTCGCAGCCGACAAGCTGATGATGAGTCCGCGCCTCTACTCGACCTTCCTGCTCTGGCTCCTGTCGGAACTGTTCGAGGAACTGCCCGAGGTGGGCGATCCCGAGCGCCCGCGCCTCGTGTTTTTCTTCGACGAAGCGCATCTGCTGTTCGACGAGGCGCCTAAGGCGCTGCTGGACCGCGTGGAGCAGGTGGTGCGGCTGATCCGTTCCAAGGGAGTGGGCGTCTATTTCGTGACACAGAACCCGCTCGACGTGCCGGAAACGGTGCTGGCGCAGCTTGGCAACCGCATACAGCATGCGCTTCGTGCCTATACTCCTCGCGAGCAGAAGGCGGTGAAAACGGCTGCCGATACGTTCCGGCCCAACCCCGATTTCAATTCCGCGACTGCGATCACACAACTTGGCGTAGGCGAGGCGCTGGTATCGCTGCTGGAGGCAAAGGGCATCCCGTCGGTCGTCCAGCGCACGCTGATCCGGCCGCCATCGGCGCGCATGGGAACGATCTCCGACGTCGAACGGAGCCAGGTGATGGCGGTGAGCCCGGTCGCCGGCCAATACGACAAGCCGCTCGACCGCGAATCCGCCTTCGAGATATTGAAGAAGCGCGCCGATGCGGCGGCCAGGGCGAAGGAAGAAGCGGCCACGCACGAGGTGGTCGAGCCGGAAAAGGACATGTCAGCCGGCGGGCGCTGGACCCTGCCGGACTTCGGCGGCGGCTCACGCGCGCCCAGGCAGACGACGCGGAGGCAGACCACGACGAGGACGCGCGCGCCGCGCGCCTCGAACCGTCAGTCGGTCACGGAGGCGGCGGTCAAGTCGGTGGTGCGCTCGGTGGGCACGTCGCTTGGCCGCGCTCTCGTGCGCGGCATTCTCGGCAGCCTCACGAAAGGCCGTTGACGCCGCCGAGGCCGGAGGTGACGATGATCGGGGTCTGGTTGGGCACCCGGTCGTAAAGGTCGATGATGTCCTGATTCATCAGGCGCACGCAGCCCGACGACACCGACTTTCCGATGGACCACCATTCGGGGGAGCCGTGCAGACGGTAGAGCGTGTCCTCGCCGTTCTGGAAGATATAAAGGGCGCGTGCGCCCAACGGGTTCGTAAGGCCCGGTTCCATCCCGCCATTTGCGGCACTGTATTGTGCAAGTTCCGGCTGGCGGGCGATCATCTCGTCCGGCGGGGTCCATTTCGGCCATTTGCGCTTCCACTGGATCACGGCCTTGCCCGACCACTCGAAGCCGGCGCGGCCAAGCCCGACACCGTAACGCAGCGCCTGCCCGTCCTCACGCACGAGATAAAGGTGATGGCTGGCCGTATCGACGACGACCGTTCCCGGACGTGCGCCCGTCGGATCGGGCACGACCTGCCTGAGGAACTGGCGGTCGATGCGCTCAACCGGGATCGCCGGGACTGCGTAACCTTCGTCCAACACCTCGCTATACATGGTGCGGTAGCTCGCGAGGCTCACATCCTCGCGCGGTGCTTGCGGCATATAGGCGGGATCGCGGGGCACGGTCGTGCAGGCCGATACGGCGAGCGAGGCGGTTCCCACGGCGGCGGCCGAGAGGAAATGGCGGCGCGTGATACTGGACGGTTTGTCGGCTGAGGCTGTCATGATTTCCCGTATGTTGCGCCATAATGGCTGGGCGGCCGCATGGGTTGCAGGCCACGGCATAAATTAGGCATCACCGTGGTTGATGGAGGCTCGATCTACACCAAAACTTGGTGAACGAATGCTGAAGGCAGCGCGCGTGGGTTGCATCAACGGGGGAGAATCGTAAACCGGCGCGGCATCAACTTGACGTGAGAAACGCTGCGGCGCCCCGCTTTCCAGGCGCAGGTGTGACTTTTCTGTCCAGCCGGAACCCCCAAACTGGCTCCATGCTTTCGGTCTTCGCCGGTTGACGCCAGGCGGCAAACTCCTTTCGATGTGCGTATCATGGGAGAGAAATGATGCTGCACGCTTCCGCCGCGGACTCGATCACATGGACCTTCGTTGACGGCGATTGGTATGAAGGGAACGTCCCGCTCCTCGGCCCGCGCAGCCACGCCATGTGGCTCGGCTCTACCGTATTCGACGGGGCGCGGTGGTTTGAGGGCGTCGCGCCCGATCTCGATCTTCATGCGGCGCGCGTCAACGCTTCCGCCGTGGCGCTCGGCCTACATCCTACCATGAGCGCGGAACAGATCGTCGGCCTTACGTGGGAGGGATTGAAGAAGTTCGACGGCAGGACCGCCGTCTACATCAGGCCGATGTATTGGGCGGAACAGGGCGGCTATATGGGCGTGCCGGCCGATCCTGAATCGACACGTTTCTGCCTCTGCCTTTACGAATCTCCGATGATCCCTGCCGAGGGGTTCTCGATCACCGTCTCGCCCTTCCGCCGCCCGACGCTGGAAACCATGCCGACCAACGCCAAGGCGGGCTGTCTCTATCCGAATAATGGCCGCGCCATTCTGGAAGCGCGCAACCGTGGTTTCGACAATGCCCTGGTGCCGGACATGCTGGGCAATGTTGCGGAGACGGGTTCGACCAATATCTTCATGGTGAAGGACGGCGCGGTGATGACGCCATCGCCCAACGGCACGTTCCTGGCCGGCATCACGCGCCTGCGCACGATCGGCCTGCTCGCGGAGAACGGTATCGCGGTGCAGGAGCGCACGCTCACCGTTCGCGACTTTCTGGAGGCGGACGAAATTTTCTCCACCGGCAACCATTCCAAGGTGGTTCCCGTTACACGAATCGAGCAGCGCGACCTTCAGCCCGGACCTGTGGCGAAGCGCGCCCGAAAGCTTTACTGGGACTGGGCTCTTTCGACTCCCACCGGTTGAGGCCCGCACCGGTAAGCATATATAAGACGGGCGAGTTGACGGGCAGGCCGCGCCGGCGGTCGCCGCTGACGATTGACCAAACCATTTTCAGGAGACCGCAATCATGGCCTTTGAACTTCCCGAACTGCCCTACGACTACGAAGCTCTCCAGCCCTATATGTCCAGGGAGACGCTGGAGTATCACCACGACAAGCATCACAAGGCCTATGTCGATAACGGCAACAAGCTCGCTGCCGAAGCCGGCATGGACGGGCTTTCGCTCGAGGAAATCGTCAAGCAGTCGTTCGGCAAGAATGCGGGCCTCTTCAACAATGCGGGACAGCACTACAACCACGTCCATTTCTGGAAGTGGATGAAGAAGGGCGGCGGCGGCAAGAACCTGCCGGCGAAGCTCCAGAAGGCTATCGACAGCGATCTGGGCGGCTACGACAAGTTCCGCGCCGATTTCATCGCCGCCGGTGTCGGCCAGTTCGGCTCGGGTTGGGCCTGGCTCGCCGTCAAGAACGGCAAGGTCGAGATTGCCAAGACCCCTAACGGCGAGAACCCGCTCGTGCACGGCGCTACGCCGATCCTCGGCGTCGACGTGTGGGAACACTCCTACTACATCGACTACCGCAACGCGCGTCCGAAATATCTCGAAGCCTTCGTGGATAACCTCATCAACTGGGACTACGTGCTCGAACTTTACGAAAAGGCTGGCGCGTAACTTTCTCCGAACCGAACGGGAAACCCCGGCTCCGCCGGGGTTTTTCTTTTATAGTTGATATATTTAGTCATCTTTTTCTCACGCAAGCGTGAAGCTCTTTGGTGGAGAGTTCATTTTACCGGAAAGGCGATTTCGGGATGATCGGGCTGACCCCGCGACGGGGCCTATCGTTATTTTCGGGAGCCAAACATGAGAATATTTGCCTTCGCAGGCGCCGCGCTCGTGCTCGCCACCGCAGCCCATGCGGACCCCATCGCGGATCGCAAGCAGAACATGCGCGACCGTGCAGCGCAGCTGCGCGTGCTGGGTCCTGTCGCCCAAGGCAACCAGCCTTTCGACGCGGCGGCGGTTCTGGCGGCACTGGAGCAACTGAACGCCGATGCGAACGCGACCGATGTCGCGGCGTTGTGGCCCGCCGGCTCCGACAGCGGCGATACCAAATCGTCGCCCAAAATCTGGGAAGACATGGCCGGTTTCACCGAGATAATGGATCGTTTCAAGGCGGCAGCGACCGCCGCCGCTGAAGCAAGGCCGCAGAGCGTGGAAGCGTTCCGCGACGTATTCCAGCCCATCGCCGCCACGTGCGGCGCCTGCCATCAGGCCTATCGTCTTTAGCCTCGGCTGACGGTCGCGGCATGGGCGCGTCGAGAACTCTGGTCGGCACCTTCGCCGCGCTCGCCGCCGTGGCGGGGGCGGCAGGTTGGTTTGTCTCCGCGCCGCAGGGTCTCGATGAGCCCGCGCTCGCGTCGCTCGGTCCGGGCGATGCAGGCAATGGCGAACGGCTGTTCTGGGCGGGCGGATGCTCGTCCTGCCATGCCGGGCCGGATGCGCAAGGCGAAGCGCGGCTGAGCCTTGGTGGCGGGGAAAGGCTTGAGACGCAGTTCGGCACCTTTGTCGCGCCCAATATCTCGCAGCATCCACGCGACGGCATCGGGAACTGGACGATGGCGGAGTTCGCCAACGCAATGCTGCGCGGCATATCCCCCGGCGGCGAGCATCTCTATCCGGCATTTCCCTATACCTCCTATGCGCGCATGACGAAGACCGACGTGTCGGACCTCTACGCGTTCATGAAGGGCCTGCCGGCCGTGGAGGGCAGAGCGCCGGGGCATGAAGTTTCCTTCCCCTTCAATATCCGGCGCGGCCTCGGCTTGTGGAAGCGCCTCTATCTGGACCCCACGCCGGTAGTTGCGCTCGCAAATCCCGACGAGAGGGTGACGCGGGGGCAATATCTGGTCGAAGGCCCCGGCCATTGCGGCGAATGCCACACGCCGCGCAACGCGCTGGGCGCGCCGGATAGGAGCCAATGGCTGGCCGGCGCGCCATCGCCGGAGGGCCGGGGCACGATTCCCAACATCACCTCGGGCGAGGGCGGCATCGGAGACTGGACCGAGGACGATATCGCCAACTATCTCGAAACCGGCTTCACGCCCGATTTCGATTCGGCAGGCGGCAGGATGGCCGATGTCGTTTCCAACATGGCCATGCTGCCTCCGGAGGATCGCGCCGCTATCGCAGCCTATCTCAAGGTGATCCCCGCGCAGCCCGGCGGTTCCTGAGAGCGTTCAGCCCGCCGCGCCGGTCACCTTGATAGCGAAAGAATAGGTGTAGGCGATTTCCTCCAGCCGCGAGAAGCGGCCGGATGCGCCGCCGTGGCCCGCATCGAGGTTGATCCGCAGGAGCACGGGGTTGCCGCCGGTCTTGCGGGCGCGCAGCCGCGCCACCCACTTCGCCGGTTCCCAATAGGTGACGCGCGGATCGGTCAATCCCGCCAACGCCAGGATCGGCGGATAGTCGCGGGCGCCGACATTGTCGTAGGGCGAGTAGGCCGCGATCATCCGGTAGTCGGCTTCCGAAAGGATTGGATTTCCCCATTCTGGCCATTCGGGCGGCGTCAGCGGCAAGGTCTCGTCGAGCATGGTGTTGAGCACGTCCACGAACGGGACTTCGGCGACCACCCCGCCGAATGCCTCCGGCGCGATATTGACGGATGCGCCCACCAGCAAGCCGCCGGCAGACCCGCCCTGCGCGACGATGCGGTCATGGCTCGTATATTTCTCGGCCACGAGGAAGCGGGCCGCCGCGATGAAGTCGTGGAACGTGTTCTGCTTGTGCTCGCGCCGGCCATTCTCGTACCATGCGAAGCCCTTGTCCTTACCGCCGCGTATGTGGGCGATGGCGTAAACGAAGCCGCGATCCACCAATGACAGGCAATTGGTATTGAAGGATGCCGGCACGGTGATACCGTACGCCCCGTAGCCGTAGAGGAGGCATGGCGCGCTGCTGTCGAGCCTGAGGCCGCGGCGATAGACGAGCGATACCGGCACCAGTTCGCCGTCCGGCGCGGGGGCCATCAGACGGCGCGTCACGTAATTGTCCGGGTCGTGGCCGGAGGGGACCTCCTGCGTCTTGAGCAGCGTCCGCTCGCGCGTGCGCATATTGTAGTCGAACTGCTGCGCCGGGGTCGTCATGGACGAATAGGTGAAACGGAACACATCCGTATCGTATTCCAGCGAGCCGGCCAGCCCGAGCGAATAGGCTTCCTCGTCGAAGAAGATCGCATGTTCTTCGCCTGTGGCGCGCTCCCTGACAACGATGCGCGGCAGCCCGTCCTTGCGCTCCAGCCTGACCAGATAGTCGCGGAAGCCAAGTATGGAGAGTATGAGCCGGCCCGGCTCATGGGCGACAAGCTCGCTCCAGTTTTCGCGGCGCGGGTCGGCGGCGGGCGCGGTCACGATCTTGAAATCCTTGGCGCCATCCGCATTGGTCAGGATGAAGAAGATATGGCCACCTTCCTCCATCTCGTACTCAAGGCCGGTTTCGCGCGGTGACACCACCACAGGTTCGACCTCCGGTGCGTTGGCTGGAAGCAGGCGGTATTCGGTCGTCTCGTGATCGTTGATGACGATGTAGATCCAGTCGTTCAGCCGTCCGCCGCCAACACTCATGAAGAAGCCGGGATCTGTCTCCTCATAGACGAGCCGGTCGGCCTCCTTGCTGCCGATCTCGTGGTAGAATACGCGCGACGGGCGGTGGTTTGCGTCGATCGCGGAATAGAAGAAGCCCTTGTCGGCCGCGTCCCAGACGCCTGAGCCGCCGCTGTCGGTCACGATGTCGGGAAGGTCGGCTCCCGTCGCGATATCCCTGACGCGCAGCGTGTAGAATTCCGAGCCCTTGTCATCATAGCCCCAGACGATCCTGTCGTGACGGCAGGAATGATCGACGCCGCCCAGATGGAAATAGGCTTTGCCTGCCGCCTCGGAATCGCCGTCCAGCAAAATTTCTTCCGGCCCGCCGTCGCGCGCCGTGCGGAAATAGCGCGGATGCTCTCCGCCCATGCGGTAGGCCGACCCATAGGCGAAGGGGCCGTCCTTCATCGGAACCGACGAATCGTCCTCCTTGATGCGCCCGCGCATCTCCGCGAACAATTGCTCGCGCAGGGCCGCGCCATCGGCCATCATTTCCGCCTGATAGGCGTTTTCCGCTTCGAGATGGGCACGAATCTCCGGCGCGAGCACGGACGGATCCTTGAAAACCTCCTGCCAGTTTTCGGCCCGCAGCCACGCATATTCGTCGGTTCGCGGGATGCCGTGGCGGATGTCCTCCACGGGATATGTCGCGGTAGCGGGCGGCGTCACGGCGGGAAATCTTGAATTGCGGGTCATTAGGCTCATCGTTTTCCTGGACAGGCCGTGAATGAACACGCAGCGCGGTGCAGGTTCAAGAGCAGGCGGGGAAATAGAGGCCGGCAGCGACGGGTTGCCGCTGCGCGATAACGCTATGGTTGCGAGACGGCGAAGCGCGTAGCTTCAAACAACTGATTCTGCCAAATCTAGCTGCTGCCGGACAAAAGTTAACAAATCTCGTGAAGGTATTTTGAGGAGAGTATTCACCAGTTTTTTCAGTAGAGCAGAATTGATGAATTGACTAGGATAGTGGCTGATTGCATCTATCGGTTGCGGCGGTGAATCAGGCGGGCATTAAAAACGCAGGGCCCGGCGCGCTCTATGCATTTCACGCGCATTTGAGCAGATTTAACTTAAGAAGAATAGAGGCCCGATAATGGAGACAATCGAGACAACTGCGCGCGGCGGCGAGATGTTGATCGAATTGACCGCAGAAGTTGTGGCGGCGTATGTCAGCAACAATCCCGTTCAAGTGGGCGACCTGCCGAACCTCATTGCCGACGTTCATGCAGCTCTTTCACGCGTTGGCACCAGTGCCGAGCCTGTTCAGCTCGACAAGCCAAAGCCGGCTATCAATCCGAAGAAATCCGTTCACGACGACTACATCATCTGCCTCGAAGACGGTAAGAAGTTCAAGTCGCTGAAACGGCACCTGATGACCCATTACGGCATGTCGCCGGACCAGTATCGCGAGAAATGGGGCCTCGATCCCAGCTATCCGATGGTCGCCCCGAACTATGCGGCGGCGCGTTCGCAGCTTGCCAAGGAAATGGGGTTGGGCCGGAAGCGCAAAACGCGCTGATTTCCGGCGACCAGGCAAGACAAGGCGGCGCGATTGCGCCGCTTTTTGCATTTACGGGCAGGGCGCCACATCCGCAGTTGCGGGACCCTCTCGCTTCAGCCGGTCAAGCACCTGCTTCAAGGCGATGTGCCGGTTGAGATCGTAGCTCCAGCTCCTGTTCAGGCCCTTGAGCCGCTCGCGGCGGAGCTGGCGGTCTACCCGCGCCATCAGCGTCATGCGCTCGGTGGGTGAGGCGGTCATCGCCGCGTCGATATCCAGTCCCAGGGCAAGCTGGAGCGCCGTGCGCTGGCGCGCATATTCCGTTGCGCGCTGTTTCGCGGCCTTGAAACGAGCCGCGTCCTCCATCGTCAGTGACATCTGCAAATTTCCCGATCCAGAGATAGGCTTGGACCACTATCGCCGCTGCCGGGACGATGTGGATATTCCGCCTTCTACAGTTCTCGCTGCGCTATATTTCATCGAGCAATTTCAAACGCATGGCGGAAAAGCCGGTGCATAATGTTCCTATTTTGTTCACAAATGGCGAGCGCGTGGGTATATGACGATATTCCTAGCGGGAGGACGCCTTGAACGCAGCGGCAGCAAGAAGCACGGAGATGACGGAGGCGCCGGCCATGCCGGAGTCGCGCAATGCGGGCACGGTTTCGCCGAAGGACCGGCGGGAGCGCATCATTGCTGCGTGCGACTGCGTGATCGACCTCGCATCCGCCTTGTTCAACGTCTCCGGCAAGGAACTGCGCAAGTCCGGCCGCTGTGTCGATGAAGTCTCCCGCGTGCGGCAGATCGCAATGTATGTCGCGCATGTGGTGCTGGAACTGAACATGACGGACATAGGAAAGGGCTTTGGCAGGGACCGCACGACGGTCATCCACGCATGCCACCTGATCGAGGACATGCGCGACGACGAGGAGTTCGACGCCATCGTCTGCAGGACCGAAAGGGTGGTGGAAGCGGCGTTTCGGAACCGGCCGATTTTCTGACGCGAGACGATGGAGGCCGCCTTCCGGCGGCGGGTGCGGAGCTATGGAGGCAAGGATGGCAGCGGATATCGAGACGAGGGTCGTTCGTTTTCTGGCCAGGGGACCGGCCATGATGCGCGAAAGCGCAACGGCCGGAAAGGTTCTGCTCGACGGCGGCGACAGGGGCGCGATAGCGGTTCCGGGCACAGTTCTGGAGGACGTGGCGCGCCGCGATCTGGTGAAGCTCAAGGATGATGCGGTGGAACTTACACCGTCCGGTATCGCGCATGGCCGGCGTTCGCTGGCGGCAACCGATCCGTTTCAGGAGCAGCACCGTGAACTCGCCGCGGTGACGGTCGATCTGGAAGCAGGCCGTGAAACGGCGATCTCCAACGACGCCGAATCGCCGCTGCGCCTGATCGCGCGGCGCAAGGACCGCACCGGGAAATGCTTTTTGTCAGTCCGCGAAGTGGAGGCCGGAGAGCGGCTGCGTTCGGACTATACGCGCGGGCAGCTCATGCCGCGCCTCGGCGCAAACTGGCAGGCTGCGGTTTCCAGCGGACGGCGCGCCGACGGTAACGGTATCGCCGATCTGACGGATGCGGCGCTGGCCGCGCGCCTTCGCGTTGAAAAGGCGATCGAAGCTGTCGGCCCGGAACTGTCGGGCGTGCTGGTCGACATATGCTGTTTCCTGAAGGGTCTCGAACAGGTCGAGATGGAACACGGTTGGCCGGCGCGGTCGGCCAAGGTGGTACTCAAAGCCGCACTCGCCGCGCTGGGCCGTCATTATGAGCCGCCCGCGAGAAAACCGCAGAATGGCAGACGGCCAATCCTGCATTGGGGCGCGGAAAACTATCGCCCGAGCCTGCCGGGCTGAATACGGTTTTCAGGCGGCCCGCCCCAGTGCAGCGGCAGCCTCCTGCCGGATACGCCGGATCATGGAGCGCAACCCGTTGGCGCGCTGCGGCGTCAGGTGCTCGTCGAGGCCGAGCGACTTGAGCGTCGCTTCGGCGTCGGTGGCGAGTATCCGGCTGGCGCGCTGTCCCGAATACAGCGCGAGCAGGATCGCCACGAGGCCCCGGACGATATGGGCATCGGAATCGCCGACGAAGCGCAGCACGGGGTCCGCTCCGTCTTCACGCTGCATATGCAGCCACACCTGGCTGACGCAGCCGGGAACCTTGTGGGCGTCGTCACGCAATTCGTCAGGATATCGCTCGAGGCCGGAGCCGAGCTCGATCACGTAGCGATAACGCTCCTCCCAATCGTCGAGGAAGGCGAAATCCTGCTGAATGGCGTCGATTGTCTGTGTCATCACAGCGCCGCATATAGGGTGCAGCGCGGCTGGTGTCACTCGAAATGCGGTGCGGCCACCGGTGTCGGTGCACGGTCGGGCGTCACGATGCTACCCGTCATTATCTCTTCGTTCGCCAGAGGCTCGGTCGGACGCTTGCCGGCCACGACCGTTTCCTGGCGCGCATCGCCATTGTCTTCCAGCGCCTCGAAAGCCATGCGCGCGCTTTCCTTCGCGCGATAGCCGATAGTGCTGAGCGCGGCGCGGCCCACGGCGCAGACGTCGGGCCGGCGTTCGCACATGCCGGATACGTCGTCCATCGCGCCGCGTACGGCGACGAATGCCTGGATCGGCCCGACCGCTTCGGCGCCTCCTCCCAGGCTGCCGCCGAACGGAATGATGAGCAGAACCAGCGAAAGCCAGAACGCGCAACGAATAATAAAACCCATGACAGTCCCCGTCTCCATCGCCTCGTCCCTATCGAGGCTATTGAGTTGGGACATCTTCTCACCAACCCGCAAAGGTCCGTTTGCCGGCAACAGGCGAAATTGAACCAAATTCGCTTCAAATTTTATCTATTCGGCTTTGCCATTCTTTCTAATCGTGTTGGCGCTCCGGCATTCACCATGAATTAACCCGTCAACATATTGAAGGAAAAAGAAATTTTCGCAAACAGTGGGTAGTGTGTAGCAGAATGGAACGCAGGGCGCGGGACGATTTGCAAACACCCTCTGTTTACCATGGAAGGAGAAGGGCCTTCGCGACGCTGATTTTGATGCCGTTTTGCGGTTGGAAAGGGGAGTGAAGGGGGCCGCCTTATCCTTTCCTTAAAGGCTGGATGAGAGTTTCGGACAAAGGAATCGACCCGTCGAAACGGGCAAGTGCGAGTGCGTTAGAGTTGATCGCTGCAACCACCCGATATGGTGTCTGGCTAGCCGGATTCTCCGATGCCTGCGACCGTCTGGTGCATGGCGGCGTGGTGGATGAAGATGCGCGCGCGCGCCATCGCCGGTTCATAGGAGCGGCACTCGCGGGGTCCTTCGCTTCGGCTGGCCTAATCGCATTCGCTTTTGCCGGCGCGTTGCCCGTCGCAATGTTGATGGCGGCGCTTTGCACGGTGCTGGCACTCGGCTGGATGACGGTGCTGGCCGCTACCCTGTCCGGCGAGACACGCATCCCGGAGATCGCCGCGCTGGCGTTTTGCTCGGCTGTGATCGCGGCCTCCGTCGCCGGTTCCGGCGGCGCGGCGTCTCCATTGATGCTGCTTGCGCTTGCGCCGGTTGTAGAAGCATTCGGCGTGGCGCGGTCCCGTCGCTCGCTGCTGGCGGGTGCGGTAGCGGGGTTCTGCGTGCTGCCGCTGCAGGCGCTGTTCGGCGCTTTCATACTGCCTGGCAATGTGATGTCTGGCGTAAGTGCGCTGGATTGGATGGCGCCCGCCCTATATGCGCTGATGGCTTGGCCGCGACTCGGCGCGCTTCTCCAGCGCGAAAGCAAATCGGTGGACGCCGTTTCCTTGCAGGCGGTTGCCACGGCGGCTGGCGCGGTGGTGCTCAGGCTATCGCCCTCGGGTGAGGTGATCGAGGCTGCGGAGAGCGAGGCAAACGCCATCGGCATCGAGTTCCAGCCGGGCGAATCCCTGCTCAGGCACGTTCATGTCGCCGATCGTGTCGCTTGCATCTCGGCGCTCGCGGGACTCGGGCAGGGCGAAGGCCGGCGCAACGTGCCGGCTCGGCTTCGTGTTGGCGCAGGCGCAGGCGCGAAGGAGCGTTTCGCGCCATGTTCGCTGGAAATCACGGCGGCGGAGGACGGCGAATTGCTGGCGGTGCTGCGCGACGAAACGCGCGTGGCGACGCTTGAAGCCATGCTTGACGAGGCGAGCGAGAAAGCGGAACGCGGCGAACTCGCCAAGAGCCGCTTCCTCGGCGCTGTCAGCCACGAACTGCGGACGCCGCTGAATGCGATCATCGGCTTTTCCGACATGATGCTGCACGGCATGGCGGGCGTCTTGGCCGACGAGCGGCAGAGCGAATATGTCGGGCTGATCAAGGCGTCGGGCGAGCATCTGCTGTCGGTGGTCAATTCGATTCTCGACGTCTCGCGCATCGAGGCGGGCGCATATGGCATCCGGCCTGAACCGTTCCCGGTGAAGGATGCCCTCGATCTCACCCGGTCCATGATGGCGCATCTTGCCGAGGTCAAGGGCGTGGCGCTGACGATGCGGGTTCGGCCGGACATAGGCGAGATCAATGGCGACCGCCGCGCGGTGCAGCAGATGATCATCAACCTACTGTCCAACGCCATCAAGTTTACTCCGGCTGGCGGCTCGGTGGAACTGGAAGCGGTGCGCTACGGCTCACGGATCAGCTTCTCCGTGGCCGATACGGGAATCGGGATTTCCCAGAACGACCTCTGCCGCATCGGCCAGCCCTTCGTGCAGGCCAGCAACGACGTGACGCGGGAGTTCGAAGGCACCGGCCTTGGCCTTTCCGTGGTGAAAGGGCTGGTCAGGCTGCACGATGGCGAGATGACCATAGAGAGCGATCCCGGCGAGGGCACCAGGGTTACGATTACGCTTCCCGTTGCCGGACCCGGGCAGGTAGAGGGAACTGAAGGAGATGCGCCGGGCGCCAAGCCTGCGCCGAAACTGCTGATCGATAACGGAGACCGCAATGAAGCGTTCCGCAAGAGAGCTTGAAGCGCCGTCCACCTTCGGCGGGCTCTTGCGTGAAGGGCTCGTGCTGACGGGGCAGGCGCTCCTTCGCAGCCCGATGCTCGTGGGCGGCACGACCGCCTTCCTCGTTGCCATGTCGTTCGTGACAGCGAACGCGCTCTGGTATCAGCCGCATTTCCACGATGGCGCGTTCTTCGAGACGCGGGCCATCGTTCGCGATGCGCCACCCGAAACGCCTCAAACTCCGACCCCCGGGATGCGCCCGCACACCGAGGCGAATGTGCCGGCGCCCCCCCGGCAGGAGGCTATGTCGACGTCCATATCGGAGCCGGCTTCGGTGGTGACACAGGCCGCGCTTGCGCCCAATGCCGACCCGAAGGTGCGCGACGTGCAGCAGATATTGCGCGGTCTCAACCTCTATGACGGCGCGGTGGACGGGCTGAGCGGTCCGAAAACCATGCGCGCCATCGAGAATTATCGGCGCATTGTCGGGCTGGAGCCGGGCTCCGCGATAGACGAGGCCCTGCTGCGGCAACTGGGCGTGGCGCAGCCCGCTTCCACCCAGCGCGCGCAACGACCGGCGGAGGCGGACCTCCAGACCGCATCCATCCAGCCGCCATTGCCGCAGATGCGCGATGCCGCGCTGTCGGGTCAGACCGCGACCGCCGTCGCGCAGCCTGCGCCCGATCCGCGCATCGTGCGCATACAGGCCGGCTTGCGGGCGTTCGGAAATGACGGCATCGAGCTGGACGGCGTTGTCGGCACGCGGACGAAGAACGCGATCAAGGAATTCCAGTCCCTGTTCGGCCTGCCTGTGACGGGTACGCCGGACGAGCAGGTCTATGCCAAGATGCGTGAGATCGGCCTGACCGAATAGGTCCGAAACCGGAGCCATCGGATGCGCCTGACTTCCGACTTCTGGGTCTCGGCTATCGTGAGGCGCGTGTTCGAAATGGGTGGCTTTGCCGCTATCGAAAAACGCGGCTCCGCTGAGGCAGGCGCTATCTATGTGATCGTGCGAACCCGTTCTGGCGAATTGATGCTCTACGGCCCGGCTCCGCAAACGAGCTACGATGAGGCCAAGCCGTCCGACCGGCTTTTCGCGGAGGTTGCACGGTCCACGGACGCAGCGGAGATATTGTCACGGCTCGAACGGGAAAAGAGATTCGATCCGGATCTTTGGGTGGTCGAAATCGAAGCCGAGGAGGCCGCCGCCCGAGAACTCCTGAACGTCAAAGTACCCTGAGATAGGGCGGCAGGCTGCGCGGCGGTTCCAGATCGGCGGCGCGGCCTGCGAGCTTGCGCATATCTTCAATGGCTTGCCGGGTGGAAGCCATATCCAGCGAGCGATATTGCTCCACGAAGCCGCGCACGGCCTCCATGTCGGCAAAGCTGCCCGGAGCATTGAGCGCCGACAGCAGGAACGCCTGCTCCACCGACAGGTCGAGCGCGCGCATCGCTTGTGCCAACATGTCCCCGCCGGAACTGTTCGCCATGCGCTGCGCCTGCTGGAACTCGACGCCGAGTGCATCGGCAAGCGCAGTGTGGAAAAGCGGCCTGATGCCGGTCATGCAGGCGGAGAGCAGGCGAGGATAGTGGGCGTCGCCCGCCTTCCATCCTGCTCCCGGATCGCGATCCTCGTGTTCCCGGTCTGGCGCGAAAGCGGGTTTCATCATGCGCCGCAGCCGCTGGCGGGCTTGCTCGGCGCGCTGGCCGGGAGCGGGCTCCGGGGCTGCTTCCGCAATTTCCGGCTCGGCCTCGATGACGTTCATGGCTTCTCTCGCGGCCTGCCCGATGCTCACCAGAGCGCCGATGACCTTCGCAATATTCGAATTGAGGCCGGGGCGCCGCGCGATGGCCATCGCATGAGGCAGGCCGTGACGACCGATGAGGCCGATCAAGTCGAGATCAGTCAGAACTTTCGAGCGCACGAGAAGGGGCGCGCTGATGGCCGGCGGTTCCTCTGCGAGCTGGCGCACGAGCCGCACGGGAGCCTGCCGGCACTCCGACAGGGCGGCGGATGCGAAGCGGCGCGCGGCGGCGGGAACGAGAGGCAGCAGCGGAAGGGCCAGATCGTCGAGCTGCGCAGCTTCCTTCCGGCTGGGACGCGTGAGCGCGCAATAGGCCGAGACGGCGGCGCGGAAAACCCTTTCGGCCCGATCGGCGGGGTGGCCATGCGCAATGTCTAGGAAATCTGATGAGGACACGGACAACCGACGCAGCAACACGATGAAGGAACACGATGCGCGCAACTGTTGCCGCGCTGCACCTGAACTCAAATTAGCCCGAATATGCTAACGCGTTGTTAACCCTGTGATGGCTTCATCCGTCCCAGAGAATTCCGTTCGATGCGTAGCGTACCGATCCTGCCGATAGGAGAGCGCGAGATCATGGCACGGATACTGACATTACCGCGGGAGCCGCGTAGCGGGCCTGCTCGCACGCTGCCTGAAGGGCATTCGGCCACCCTGTTTTTCTTCACCGGCGTGCGTTACGAGCGGCGGGAGGAGCCGGGTGAGGATGGTCCGGCTCGCCGGCCTTCAGGTTCGGTTGGAGGGAAGCGCCGGCGTCAGCGTTGACGTATCGCGCACCGCGCCTGTTGCCCCGGCTGCGCCGGGAACGGGCATGCAAGAGACATTCTTCAGGAAATCACCGACCGCCTCGCTCCAGCCTCGATCGGGAATGAAGGCGCGGATCATCACGATCCCCTCGTCAAGTTCAGCCTCCACGAAGATGGAATCGGTGAATTCCTCCGGCAAGGTCTTACGCACTTCGATCGTCTGTGCCGCTGTCAATACGACGAAATCCACTACGCCATCGGCTGCAGTGCGGTCGTTGAAGCTGTAGATATTCTGGCCGTTGCGGTCATAGACCGATACCGACCAGAACGGCACATGGCCCGGCGCGCGCACATGCAGCGGGCCGTCCTCCAGATTGAAGCGGCAGGCAGACGCACCGAACAGCGGGTCTATGGAACGGGAGAGAGCCGTGGTCGCCCCCGTGCCGACGGGTACGGTGTCATAGTAGCCGGAAGCGGCGGACAACACGGCCCACGCATCCCGATTCGTATAGTGGGGCAGCAGGAAAAGGATCGAGATGTGAACGATGCCCGCGCCGACGAGGCCGAGCACGAGCGCCAGCAGCAATCTAGCCATCGCAATTCCCCCGGACGACGGGCGGCAAGTCGATGTCCGACACGCGGGAAGCGTTGGCCGTCGGGGCGTCGTAAAGCGCCAGAACCAGCAGCATGGGGCCGCTACCGCTGACGGCGAGCCAGTTTCCGGGCAGGGGATGCCTTGCGATCCCGATGCGGACGGCACCGTTTCCGTCGCGCATCATGCCCAGGGAATGCAGGGCCGGCGCGCGCCGCGCCAATGGTGCAAGCACCGCGCGCTGCTGGTCGGCGGCGTGCAGCGTCCAGAAGCGGGCCGCCGGCATCTGCCCCTCGACCGCATATTCGCAAGCGCGCTGGAGCGGCCGGCCCATGCTGTCATTGGCCGCGACAAAAACCACGCCCTCCGACTGGCCGAGGCTGAGGCCGCCCTCGCGGGCGAATCGCGCCTTGGAATAGGTATCCGCGCCCGGCGTGCCGACCTCGGGGAAGGCGGTCCAGCCGTCGATCTCGACCGCGCCCACCCCATAATTGCCATGCAGCGCCAGCCAGACGCTGCCCGCACCGCCGCAAAGCGCGATTGCCAGCACAATCAGGGCAAAGGGAAGGGTTCTAAGCATGAGGGGCGGCGCGTGGGACGAAGGCGTTCAAGGACAGGATTGCAACTCGCCTCATGCCCGGATTGCTGTGCGAAATCAAAGCGCGCTGAGGGTTGCCGGCGCGGCAGGATGCGCCGCGGCGGCTTTTTTGCCGAACAGATCGGACATCTCGCGCATCAGCCGCGTGGTCGCGCCGGACAGGACGGGCGGGCGCTCGATATTGGCGACGCTTTCGTCCGACTTGCGGGCGGCGCTCGCAGCCGCGATCTCGTCGGCGCTGGGCAATGGATCCTCGATGCCGGGTATCGGCTTCAGCTCGATGTTCTGGTGGGCATAAACCATGAGCCGATGCCAGATCATAGCCGGAAGGGAACCGCCGGTCATGTTGCGGGTGGGCGAGAAATCGTCGTTGCCCAGCCAGACGGCGGCCGTGTAGTTGCCGGTGAAGCCGACATACCATGCGTCGCGGTAGGACTGCGACGTGCCGGTCTTGCCTGCGGAGCGGATGCCCGGAAGCGCGGCGCGGCGGCCGGTTCCCCATTCGGGAATCGTGACCAGCATGGTGTTCATGTAGGAGGCCGCTTTCTCCGACAGGACGCGATGCGGCGGCGGAGCGTCGCGGTCGAAATCATAAACGATGTCGCCCGAATGAGTGAGCAACTGCGTGATGCCGTGGCGCGTTCCCGCAATGCCGCCATTGGCGAGCGTCGTGTAGGCGGTCGCCTGGTCCATCACCGTCAGGCCAGAGGTGCCGAGCACCATCGTCTTGTGCAGGCTGACCTCGGACTCCACGCCCATAGCCTCCGCCATCGCCTTGACCCGCTCGGTGCCGAGCGTGTCCCTGGTGATCCGCACCGGCACGGTGTTGATGGAGCGCGCTATGGCTTCCGTCAGCGTGATCCGTCCGGCATAGCTGCGTCCGTAGTTCTTGGGCGCCCAGCCGCCCCAGTTGATCGGCCCGTCGGAAATAAGCGTATCGGGCGTCAGGCCGTACTCCATCGCGGCGGAGTAGACATAGGTCTTGAACGAGGAGCCGGTCTGCCGCAGCGCCTTCGTCGCACGGTTGAACTGGCTTGCGCCATAGTCGCGGCCGCCGACGACGGCGCGCACGGCACCGTTGCTCTCGATGACGACGACGCCCGCCTCGTGCACGCCATATTGCTTGCCGAACTGGCGCAGGTGGAACTCCACGGATTCCTCAGCGGCCTTCTGGATGCTCATGTCGAGTGTGGTGCGGGCGACCAGCGAATGGACGCCCGATTTCTGTGCAACGCGCTTCACTTCGTCGAAGGCCCAGTCAAGGAAATAGTCGGGGCTTTCACGCTCGCCGCGATCCACAGGCGTTGCGGGCCGCAGCCGGGCAGCCAGCACCTGTCCCTCGGACATGAATCCGCCTTCTACCATCGCATTGAGCACGGTGTTGGCGCGTTCGCGCGCGGCCGGAAGGTTGACGTGCGGCGCGTAGCGGGCAGGCGCCTTGAACAGGCCGGCCAGCATCGCGGCCTCGGCCAGCGTCAAGTCCTTCACGTCCTTGTCGAAGTAGAAATCCGCCGCCGCCGCGATGCCGAACGCGCCGCCGCCCATGTAGGCGCGGTCGAGATAGAGCTGGAGGATTTCCTTCTTGGTGAGGTTCATCTCCAGCCAGAGCGAGAGATAGGCTTCCTTGATCTTGCGCTCGACGGTCCGCTCGTTGGAGAGGAACAGGTTCTTCGCGAGCTGTTGCGTCAGCGTCGAGCCGCCCTGCACGACCGAATTTGCGCGCACATTTTCCGTCATGGCACGTGCAAGACCGATGAAGTCGATGCCGAAATGCTCGTAGAAACGCCGGTCCTCAATGGCGAGCACGGCCTTCACCACATGGTCGGGCATCTCGTCCACCGGCACAGAGTCGCGCTGGACAATGCCGCGCTGGCCAATCTCGTTTCCGTAGCGGTCGAGGAAAGTGACGGCGAACTCGCCCTGCGAGCGCCAGTCGCCCGCCGTTTCCTCGAAGGCGGGCAAGGCCAGCGCAAATAACGCGATAACGCCGACGGTGCCGAGCGTGAAGCACTCGCTTGCCAGCTCCACAACGCCGCGCCGCCACCCCTTGACGCGGAAGCGCCGGAAGAAATTGGTGATGCGGTCCCAGAGTTCGACTGCCTTGAAACCTGCATTGTAGAGCGAGGAATCGATCCACGCGTCCACCGCGAGCAATTTCGTGGCCCGCGGAATGCGTGTCTTTCTCTTTGCGAACGGATTCTCCATCGAGGCCCGCCAGGTTTCTGTTCGGCGTCTAGCTGGGATTGCAAACCGGCAATTTCAGGGCGCACAACCCACCACCGCGCGCCGCGGACTCTTTCCGATTTCGCAGGAGCTTACAAGCGGATTCGAAAGGAATGGTAATCCGCCGGGAAAAGAAATTAGGAAAATAGTCCTTGACACCGTGACGGTGGCCATGTAGGGTTTCGCTATCGTCCCACAATTGCGGGCGGCGGGGAAAACTCCCCGGATGATTCATCCGGCATATCACGCCGGAGCATGGAACGGCTTTCGGACATGGTTGCGAGACGGGCAGAGATAGGGGCTGCATGGCTTGCCATGCGCGCGCTTTACGAAGGCGCTCAGGCCGATTTCGGGCGTCTGGCGCAGGTGTCGGGAAAGGCCGAAACGACGATCCGCAAGCGGGCGGATGCGGAAGGCTGGTCTTCGCCCACGGACGATACCGGGCCGCTCGATCACGGTGCGCGCGTTGCCGCGCTGGCCGAAAAGCTGATGGACGAGATGGAAGCGATCGAAAGAGAGGGGCATGCAACAGGCTATGACAAGGCGCGCATCGACGCCGTGACAGCACTGACCCGGGCACTCGAAAAGCTCGGCGAATTCACCCAGAGCGGACACAACAGAAAAGAAGCCGCGATCAAGAACGATGCCGAACTGGCCGCAATCCTCAAACGCATCGACGAGCGCATCGTCGAACTCGCAACCGAATATGCGCGGGAGCTGGTCGCGCGCAGCCCTGACGCAGCGTGAGGCGGGGCTGATCGCCGGAGAATGGGTCGGCTTTGCCCGGCTCGCGCAATACCCGCTAGGTCAGGAAGATGCCTCCTGGCTGGTGATGGGTGGCCGCGGCGCGGGCAAGACGCGGCTGGGCGCTGAATGGGTCAACGGGCTCGTGCGCGGACTGCCGCCCTTCTCCCGCTGGAAATATGGCCGGCTGGCGCTGATCGGCGAGACGCTGGGCGATGTGCGCGAGGTGATGATCGACGGGCCGTCTGGCCTCGCCGCCATCGCCCGGCATGACCGCCCTCGTTTCGAGGCGAGCCGCCGGCGGCTGGTCTGGGACAATGGCGCGGTGGCGCAGATATTCTCGTCGGAAGATCCGGATAGTCTGCGCGGGCCGCAATTCGATGCCGCGTGGTGCGATGAGATCGCCAAATGGAAACATGCGGAGGAGTGCTTCGACATGCTGCAGTTCGGGCTGCGCCTCGGCGAGCGGCCCCGGCAGATACTGACCACGACGCCGCGCGCCGTGCCCTTGCTGAGACGGTTGCTGGCCGACCCGAGCGTGCGGGTGACGCGCATGAGCACGGCGGATAATTCCGGCAATCTGGCGGACGGCTTCCTTCGCGCCGTGAACGACCGCTATGGCGGGACGCGGCTCGGACGGCAGGAGCTCGACGGCGAAATGATCGAGGACCGCGAGGACGCGCTGTGGACGCGGGCGCAGCTCGAAGCCGTGGCGGAAGCGCCCAAGGCACTCCTGTCGCGGATCGTCGTCGCGGTCGATCCGTCGGCGACCGGCAATGCGGGATCGGCCGCGTGCGGCATCGTCGTCGCCGGGCTTGCCGAGGACGGCAGGGCGGTGGTGATCGAGGACGGCACGGTGCGCGCCGCGCGGCCTGCGGAATGGGCGCATCGCGCCGTATCGCTCTACCATCGCCATCAGGCCGACTGCATCGTGGCCGAGGTGAACCAGGGCGGCGACATGGTGGCGTCGGTGCTGCGCACGATCGACCCGGCGGTTCCGGTTCGCGCGGTGCGGGCGACGCGCGGCAAGTGGCTGCGCGCCGAGCCGGTCGCTGCTCTTTATGAGCAGGGCAGGGTGATGCACGCGGCGCGGTTTCCGGCGCTGGAGGACGAGATGTGCGATTTCGGCCCGGACGGACTGTCCGACGGGCGTTCTCCCGACCGTGTGGACGCACTGGTCTGGGCGATCACCGAACTGATGCTCTCGCGCGGCGGCACGCCCCGCGTCCGCACGATGAACTAGCAAGGATATGAATATGGCTTGGAAATGGCCCTGGGCTTCGGGTCCGGGAGGACGGCGCGCGCCTATCGAAAGCAAGGCCGCCGCTACGCCGGGTTTTGTCGCGCTGCACATGCAGGGCGAGGCGAACTGGACGCGGCGCGACTACGCGACGCTGGCGCGCGAAGGCTATATGCGCAACCCCGTCGCTTACCGCTCCGTGCGGCTGATCGCGGAAGCGGCCGGCGCTGTGCGATGGCTGCTCTACAACGGGCGGGCGGAACTCGACGCGCATCCGCTGCTCGACCTTCTTGCGCGGCCTAACCAGCGGCAGGCGGGAAGCAGCTTCATGGAGGCGCTGTACGGGCATTTGCTCATCTCGGGCAACGCCTATTGCGAACTGCTTGAAGCTGGAGAGGACGCGCGGGAACTGCATCTGCTGCGGCCCGACCGGGTTGCGGTGGTGGCCGACGCTGCAGGCTGGCCGGCTGCGCTCGAATACCGGGCGGGTGTGCGCAAGCGCAGCATACCGCTTTCGGCGGACGGCGGGCCGGGCGCGATGCAGCTTACCATGTTCCATCCCCTGGACGATCACTACGGCTTTCCGCCCATCGAGGCGGCGCTGACGGCGCTCGACCTGCACAATGCTGCGGGAAGCTGGAACAAGGCGCTGCTCGACAATTCAGCCCGTCCGTCCGGGGCGCTGGTCTACGCGCCCAAGGATGGCGGCAACCTTACCGACGAGCAGTTCGGCAGGCTGAAGGAGGAATTGGAGGAGGGCTATACCGGCTCGACGCGCGCCGGGCGGCCCATGCTACTCGAAGGCGGCCTCGACTGGAAAGCTATGGGCATGACGCCGAAGGACATGGACTTCGTGGAGGCGAGGAACGCCGCCAGCCGCGATATCGCGCTGGCCTTCGGCGTGCCGCCCATGATGCTCGGCATTCCGGGCGACAACACCTATTCGAACTATCAGGAAGCGAACCGGGCGTTCTATCGTCTCACCGTGCTGCCTCTGGTGGCGCGGGTGGCGGGCGAGCTTTCGGCATGGCTGGGCCGGACCTATGGCGAGGGCCTGCGGCTCTGGTTCGACAGCGACCAGATCGACGGTCTGGCCAGCGAGCGCGAGGCGCTGTGGTCGCGCATCAACGCCGCCACCTTCCTGACCGATGACGAGAAGCGTGAGGCTGTGGGCTATCAGCCGGCCTCTGCCTGATCGCGGAGGAACCCCCATGAACGAAACGGATACGGCCTGGCTGTGGCTGGCGAAGGGCGCGGGCGCGGTCGCCGGTTCGGCAATCTCGCTTGCCTATGTGCTGCCGACCGGACGTCGCGAGGCGGCGATCCGTTTCGCCGTCGGCGTGGCGTGCGGCCTCGTCTTTGGCGGAACGGCGGGCCTGAAGCTCGCGACCGAGCTTGGCCTGGCAGGCACGCTCGGCGCCAGCGAACTGATGCTGATGGGTTCGGCCGCCGCGAGCCTGAGCGCATGGTGGGCTTTGGGCCTCGTGCAGCGCGCGCTGTCGCAGGCGCGGACCAACAGGACCGAAAGAGAGGAAAATATTGAAACCGAATGACAGGGCGCTCGGCCCCGACGAACGCAAATTCGTGAGCCTCGCCATAGACGGCGTGGACAGCGCCGGCAGCTTCAGCGGTTATGCCAGCCTCTTCGGCAAGGTCGATCTGGGCCGCGACGTGGTGGAGCGTGGCGCTTTCGCCAGATCGCTCGAGCGGCGCGGCGCGGCTGGCATCCGCATGCTGTTCCAGCACGATCCGAACGAGCCGATCGGCGTGTGGACGGAAATATGCGAGGACCGGCGCGGGCTTTTCGTGCGCGGCCGGCTGGCGCTGGAAGCGAGCCGCGCCCGCGAGGTCCACGCGCTGATGCGCGGCAAGGCGCTGGACGGGCTGTCGATAGGCTTCCGCGCGGCGCGCGCGCGCACCGATCCGCGCACGGGCATCCGGCACATCCACGAAGCCGACCTCTGGGAAATCTCGGTCGTGACCTTTCCCATGCTGCCGCAGGCGCGCGTGGAACTCGTGAAGGGCGCGGCCACACCGAGGACGGCAGGCCGCCGCGCCGCCGCGATACTCGTCGGCAAGGACATTCATTTTCATTCGCACGGACGCCTGGCGGCGACGATCCGCCGGGCTGCACGGCTTTTCAGGGAAAGGAACCGCCGGAAATGACAGGATCGAACGACATGCTGAAGCTGGAAACCAAGAGCGCGACCGGCTCCGCCGAAATCGCCGGAGCTTTCGAGGAATTCATGACCTCGTTCGAGAGCTTCAAGGAAGCGAATGACGACCGCCTCGCGCAGCTCGAGACGCGCATGAGCGGAGATGTGGTGACGGTCGAGAAGGTGGACCGCATTTCCCGCGCGCTGGACGAGCAGAAGAAGGCGCTCGACCGCCTCGTGCTGAAACGGGCAAGGCCGGAACTCGGACGTGAAACCGGCCATTCCGCCGCCGGGCTGGAGCACAAGGAAGCCTTCGAGAGTTATATGCGCTCCGGCGACGAGCGCCTGCTGAAAACCGTCGAACGCAAGGCGATGTCCTATGGAACGGCGGCGGATGGCGGCTATCTGGTGCCGGACGAGACAGAGCGCGAGATCGGCCGCAGGCTGGCGCTGGTTTCTCCGATCCGCTCCATCGCCACGGTGCGGCAGGTCTCCTCGGCGGTGCTGAAGAAGCCCTTCGCGACGAGCGGCATGTCTACCGGCTGGGTCGCCGAAACCGGCAGCCGCACCCAGACGAACACCGCCTCGCTGGCCGAGCTGGAGTTCCCGACCGCCGAGCTTTACGCGATGCCGGCGGCGACGGGCGCGCTGCTGGAGGACAGCGTGGTCGATCTCGACCAGTGGATCGCGGCGGAAATCGAGACGGCCTTCGCGGAGCAGGAAGGAACCGCCTTCGTCAGCGGCAACGGCACAAACAAGCCCACCGGGTTCCTTGCCTACGACAAGGTAGCGGAAGCGAACTGGGCCTGGGGCAAGATCGGCTGCGTCATCACCGGCGAGGCCGGCGCCTTTCCCGATACAAGCCCTGCCGACATATTGATCGACACGATCTATGCGCTGAAGGCAGGTTATCGGCAAAATGCCAGCTGGGTGATGAACCGCAAGACGCAGGCGGCGGTGCGCAAGCTCAAGGACGGCGACGGCAATTATGTATGGCAGCCGCCGGCAACGCCCGGCGCGCGCGCCCTGCTGATGGGCTTTCCGGTCGTCGAGGCCGAGGACATGCCCGATGTCGGCGCCGATACGACGCCCATCGCCTTCGGCGATTTCGCCCGCGGCTATGTCGTCGTGGACCGGACCGGGGTGCGCGTGCTTCGTGATCCCTATTCCGCCAAGCCCTATGTCCTTTTCTATACGACCAAGCGCGTGGGCGGCGGCGTTCAGGATTTCGACGCCATCAAGCTGCTGAAATTCAGCGCGGCTTCCTGATGCCGGCAGGCGGCCGGCCACCCCTCCGGCCGCCTGTCGCTCCGGCGGCTCCGGCTCCTCTCGCCGGAGCCGTCATCCCCATCTTCCGCAACAGGACCAGCCAATGACATTATTCAGGACGTCCGGTCCCGAAGCCGAGCCGGTTTCGATATCCGAGGCGAAAACGCATCTGCGCATCGATCACGACAGCGAGGACGAGCTGATTGGCGGCCTGCTGCGCGCCGCGCGTGACGAGGTGGAGCGCAGCACGGGGCTCGCTCTGATTGACCAGACCTGGCGGCTGGCTCTGGACGATCTGCCGGCGAGCGGCACTGTGCCGCTGCGGCGCGGGCCGGTGAAGGAAATCCTTGCCGTGACGCTTTACGGCAAGGACGGCGAGGCTTCGCTGCTCGACCCGGCTGACTATCAGCTCGATGCTGTGTCAAATCCGGCGCGCCTGCATTTCACCAGGCGGCCGCCGGCCCTGCGGGCGATGAACGGCATCGAGATCGATTTCCGCGCGGGCTTCGGCGAGGCAGGCACGGATGTGCCGGACCTGCTTCGGCGCGCCATCCTCATGCTTGCCGGGCATTGGTTCGAGCTGCGCGCGAGCTTCGGGCCGGAGAGCCATCCGGCCTCCTTTCCCGAAGGCTATCGCAGGCTGATCGCTTCCTACACGCCAAGGAGGCTTGCATGAACATGCGCTTCATAGATCCGGGCGCGTTCCGCACCGAACTGGATGTGGAGGAGATGATCCCCGCGCCGGACGGGCTCGGCGGGCATACCGAAACATGGGAGACGGTGGCCACCGTCTTCGCGCAGGTCGAGCCGTTGCGGGCCGGGATGCGCTTCGGCGCGGACCAGACGCTGGAGACTGTAACGCACCGCATCACCATGCGTTTTCGCGAGACGGTGCGCAGCGGGATGCGGCTCAGACGGGACGCGCGATACTTCGGGATCGTGACCGTTCACGATCCCGACGAGACACGCCGTTATCTGGTCTGCTCGGCGCGGGAGGCGGGCCGATGAGGGTTTCCATGCGGGTCACCCTCGATGGACTGTTGCGCGCGATGCGGAGCCATGCGCACAGTATGGCCGACCGGCGGCAGGCCGAAAGGCCGTCGCGGCAAGCGTCTCGTGGCCGACCGCCTGCGCGCGGGGACGCCAGGACGATATTCGACGGGGAGGCAGCCGATGACCGCGCCGGCCGCTGAAGTGCAGAAGGCGATCTTCGGCGCACTTTCAGGTGACGCCGGCCTCGCGGCATTGCTTGGCGGCGTGCGCATCCACGACGTCGCGCCACCCAATGTAGAGTTTCCCTACATCACCTTCGGCCGTACCAGCATCTATGACTGGAGCACCGGCACGGAGAGCGGCACCGAGCAGATCCTGACCCTGCATGTGTGGTCGAAGGGGCGCGGCAAGAAGGAGGTCCATGAGTTGATGGATGCGGTGACGCGGCTCCTCCACGATTCCGGGCTGGCGCTCGACGGGCATCACCTCGTCAACCTGCACGCCGAATTCTCGGACGTTCTCTACGACGAGGACCTGTCGGTCCATCATGGGCTGCTGCGTTTCCGTGCCGTGACCGAGCCTGCTGCCTGAGCGGCGGCTTTCCATTTTCACACTCCGATGATGCATTGAAAGGAGGCCATTCGTGGTCGCTCAAAAGGGCAAGGATATTCTGCTCAAGATACATGACGGAGGCACGGCCAGCTTCGTCACGGTGGCCGGGCTTCGCACGAAGCGTCTCGCCTTCAACAGTGAGACGGTCGATGTCACCAACGCGGATTCCGCGGGCCGATGGCGCGAATTGCTGGCCGGCAGCGGCGTCCAGCGCGCATCCCTCTCCGGGGCCGGAATCTTCAAGGACGCGGCATCGGATGCACTGATGCGCATGACCTTCTTCGGTGGCGAGATCGTGAACTGGCAACTCGCCATACCGGATTTCGGCGTGGTGGCGGGTCCGTTCCAGATCACGGCGCTGGAATATGCCGGCAACCACGACGGCGAAGTGACCTTTGAGGTCGCGCTGGAATCGGCCGGGCAACTTACCTTCGGAGCAGCCTGATGCACCCCAACAGACGACGCGGCGAGATCGCCGCCACGCTGGACGGGCGCGAGCACATATTGTGCCTGACGCTTGGCGCGCTTGCCGAGCTGGAATCGGCCTTCGCCTCCGACGACCTCGGCGCGCTGGTGGCCCGTTTCTCCTCCGGCAGGCTTTCGGCGAACGACATCGTGCGCATCCTGGGTGCCGGCTTGCGCGGGGCAGGCACGGCGATTTCGGATGATGAGGTGCGCGCCATGCGTTGCGAGGGCGGTGCGGCGGGATTCGCGGCAATTGTCGCGGAACTGCTGACCCAGACCTTCGGTGCGAAGGACGCACCGGCAAACCCCTAGATGCCGCAGCAGGCCGGCCGGACGAATTTCCGTGGGACGCGGCGATGGCGTTCGGCCTTGGCCGGCTGCGGCTTTCTCCGCGCGACTTCTGGAATATGACGCCGCGAGAACTGTCGAGCGCGCTGGTTGCTTTGGCTGCACCGCGCGCTGCACCGCCTCGCAAGGGCGATCTGGCGCGGCTGATGGAAATTTTCCCCGACAAAGGGACGAGGACATAGGACATGGCAGCAGATGACGTAACCGTGCGGATCGAGGCCGACACGGCTCCATTCCTTTCGGCTATGGAGAACCTGACCGGCCTTTCGGAACGTTTCGGTTCGCAGCTTACCGGGGCACTGAAGGCGGCGGCCATCAGCGGACGCTCCCTCGACGACATATTGCGGCGGATTGGCCTGAACCTGGCGGGGATTGCGCTGGAACAGGGGCTGGCGCCCCTGCAAAGCCTCGCGGGCTCATTCTTCCGCAATCTGCTCGGCGGGATACTTCCCTTTGCAAAGGGGGGCGTCGTGCCGTTCGCGGCTGGAGGCGTGGTGTCCTCTCCGACCTATTTTCCCATGTCCAGCGGAACTGGACTGATGGGGGAGGCGGGAGCTGAAGCGATCCTGCCCTTGCAGCGTTCGTCCGACGGCAGGCTGGGCGTGGCAGCCGGAAGTTCGGCGAGCAGGACAATCCACGTGACGTTCAATGTCACGACGCCCGATCCGCCCGCCTTCCGCAAGTCGGAAGCGCAGATTTCCGGGATGCTGGCTCGTGCGGTGTCGCGCGGGACACGGACGCTCTGAGGCCGGACCATGCAGAGCTTTCATGAAGTCTTGTTTCCGTTGGCGATCTCGTTCGGCGCGACGGGCGGTCCCGAGCGGCGCAACGAGATCGTGGCGCTGAGTTCCGGGCGGGAGCAACGCAATGCGCGCTTCCAGTCGTCCCGCCGCCGTTACGACGCGGGCACCGGCCTGCGCTCCACTGACGACCTCTACAATGTTATAGCCTTCTTCGAGGCGCGGCGCGGCTCGCTTCACGGCTTCCGTTTCCGCGATCCGTTCGACATGAAGTCCTGTCCGCCGGGACAGGTGCCGTCGCCGCTGGACCAGAAACTCGGGACCGGCGACGGAACCGCGCCTGACTTCCAGCTTGCCAAGAGCTACGGAACCGGCGCGGACGCTTATCGCCGCGAGATCGCCAAGCCCAAGGCAGGCTCGGTGAGGATCGCGGTGAACGGCGCAGAGCTTTTTGAGCACATGCACTACGCTGTCGATGCGACGACCGGGATCGTCACCTTCGAGACAGGCGCGGTTCCGGCGGAAGGCGCGACCGTGACCGCCGGCTTCGAGTTCGATGTGCCGGTACGCTTCGACATCGACCATCTTGCAGTCGGGCTGGCCGCGTTCGAGGCGGGGCAGATCCCGTCCATACCGCTGGTGGAGATCAGGCCGTGAGCATTCCCGAAGAATATCTCAGGCAGACGGTGACTACGCTTTGCCATTGCTGGCGGGTTGTCCTGCGCAACGGCGTGGAAACAGGCTTTACCGATCACGACCGCACCGTTTTTGCCGACGGCAGCGCCTTCGAGCCGGAAGCGGGCTTTTCGGCCAGCGAAGCAAAGGCGACGCTTGGCCTCGGCATAGACAGCATGGAGGTGGAAGGTGCCATTTCTTCGGCGCGCATCACCGAAGCCGATATATTGGCGGGCCTCTATGATGGCGCGACAGTTGAGACGCTGCTGGTGGACTGGACCGACCCGATACGGTTCCAGTGCATTGGGCAGGCGACCATAGCCCGTATCCGGCGCTCCGACATGAATTTCGTGGCGGAGCTGGAGAGCGTGGGCCGTGCGCTCGATCTGGTTTCCGGCCGCTATGTGCGGCGCGGCTGCGACGCGGAACTGGGCGATGGGCGCTGCGGCGTCCCGCTTGCCGGAGCCGAGTTCACGGCTTCGGGCGAGGTTGTCGCCGTCCACGGTGACCGCCTGCTGGTCGGCGGCCTGGGCGGATATGCGCAGGGTTGGTTCGAGAACGGTCATCTCACATGGACCTTTGGCGCGCGGATGGGCCGCCGTGACCCTGTGACCGGTTTCCGCCACGACGCCGACGGCACCTCGCTGGTGCTGTGGACTGAGGGGGATTCGGCGGTCCGGGCGGGCGACACGTTCGACATAGCCGCCGGCTGCGACAAAAGTTTCGCCACCTGCAAGGCGAAGTTCCGCAACAGCCTGAACTTTCGCGGCTTTCCGCACCTGCCCGGAAACGACGACGCCTATGCCTATGTCACCGAGACGGGCGCATTCGACGGAGGACCGCTCGTTCCATGACAACACAAGGCGTTGATGCGCAGCGCGTCGTCGCGGAGGCGCGCCGCTGGATCGGCACGCCCTATCGCCACCAGGGATCGCGCAAAGGCGTGGGCTGCGACTGCCTCGGCCTCGTGCGCGGTGTCTGGCGCGCGCTCTATGGAGAGGAGCCGGAGGCGCCTGGCCCCTATTCGGCGGACTGGGCGGAAGCGGGCGGCGAGGACAGCCTTCTGGATGCAGCGCGGCGGCATATGGCGGATATGGGCGACGGCGAACCTGTGGCGGGACGATTGCTCGTTTTCCGCTGGAGGCCGCGTGTGCCGGCCAAGCATGTCGGTATCGCGGTGACGGCGGATGAGTTCATCCATGCCTATCAGGGGCACGGCGTGCTGGTTTCCCCCCTTGTGCCGCAATGGCGCAGGCGCATCGCGGGCATATTCGCTTTCCCGCGGCGCGAGGTCGAGAGGAGCTGACGGACATGGCGACGATATTGCTTCAGGCCGCCGGCGCTTTTGTCGGTGGCGCGCTGGGACCATTGGGCGCTGCGCTCGGCTCCGCGGCAGGCGCGATGCTGGGCTATCGGCTCGACCGCATGGTGATCGACGGGACGCGCCGGATCGAGGGGCCGCGCCTTTCCGGTGCGCGGCCTTTCTCCGCGGAGGAGGGCGCGTCCCTCCCGCGCGTCTACGGGACCATGCGCGTCGGCGGGACGATGATCTGGGCGACCCGCTTCGAGGAAGAGGGGCGCTCCGAACGGCAAGGCGGCAAAGGCGGCCCGCGCACGACGACCTATAGCTACTATGCAAACGTCGCGTTCGCGTTGTGCGAGGGCGAGATCGCGGGCGTGCGGCGCATCTGGGCGGATGGCCGCGAACTGGATTTGAGCCTGCTGGAATTCCGGGTGCATCGCGGCGCAGGCGATCAGCAGGCCGATCCGCTGATTCTCGCCAAGCAGGGCGCGGGCAACGCACCGGCCTACCGCGGCACCGCTTATGTCGTTTTCGAGCGATTGCCGCTCGGCGAGTTCGGCAACCGCGTTCCGCAGCTTCAGTTCGAGGTAATGCGGCCGGTCGGCGGGCTGAACGAGCGGATACGGGCGGTGTGCATGATACCCGGCGCGACCGAATACGGGCTGTCGCCCGCGCCCGTGACGCGCGAGCCGGAACCGGGCGAGACAGTTTCGGAGAACCGGCATGTGCTGCATGCCGGATCGGACATCGTGGCCGCGCTTGACGAGTTGCAGGCGCTTTGTCCGGCGCTGAAACATGTGGCGCTGGTGACGACATGGTTTGGTGACGATCTCCGTGCGGGCCATTGCACGATCCGTCCGAAGGTGACGGTCAACGATCCCGGCGAATATTCGCTGCCCTGGATCGTCTCCGGCCTGACACGCGAAGCGGCGCAGGAAGTCTCCAGATCCGGCCCCGGTCCTGCTTATGGCGGAACGCCGGCGGACAAAAGCGTGATGGACGCTATCGTCGAGATCAGGTCGCGCGGCCTCAAGGTCACGCTCTATCCCTTCGTCATGATGGATATACCGGCAGGAAACGCGCTAGGCAGCCCATATGCAGGCGAGGAGATGCAGCCTGCCTATCCGTGGAGAGGCCGCATTACCTCGAATCCGGCGCCGGGCGCGCCCGGCAGCGCCGACAAGACGGCCTCTGCCCGCGGGCAGATCGGCGCGTTCAGCGGCACTGCCACGGCGGCGAACTTCGCGGCCACCGGCGATACGGTGGTCTTTTCCGGTATGGCCGGCGATTGGGGCTACCGCAGGCTGGTGCTGCATTACGCTCGGCTGGCGGAAGCGGCGGGCGGGGTTGATGCCTTCCTGCTCGGCTCGGAACTGCGCGGCCTGACGACATTGCGTGACGGCGCGGGGGCTTTCCCCTTCGTCGAGCAGCTCTGCGATCTCGCATCCGAAGTACGCTCCATCCTCGGGCCGGCAGCGAAGATCACCTATGGCGCGGACTGGAGCGAATATTTCGGCTATCAGCCTGCGGATGGAAGCGGCGACGTGTTTTTTCACCTCGACCCGCTCTGGGCGCATCCCGACGTGGATGCGGTGGGGATCGATTGTTACATGCCGCTGTCGGACTGGCGCGACGCCGACCTGACCGACGGCAACCCGGACGGCTTTGCCGGGCCTTACGATCCCGCCGGGCTGCGCGCCGGCATCGCTTCTGGAGAGGGCTTCGACTGGTACTATGCCGGCGAGGATGACAGGCGCGACCGGGTGCGGTCGCCGATCAGCGACGGAGCCTACGGCAAGCACTGGACATTCCGCTACAAGGATATGCTCGGATGGTGGTCCAATGCGCACCACAACCGGCCGGGCGGTGTGGAAAGCTCGACGTCGACTGCCTGGGTGCCACGGTCGAAGCCTCTGTGGTTGACCGAACTGGGTTGTCCTGCGATCGACAAGGGGCCGAACCAGCCTAACGTGTTTCCCGATCCGAAATCCTACGAGAACGCGATTCCCTATTTCTCGGACGGAAGCCGGTCGGATACGGCGCAGAAGGCGCTGCTGGTCGCGCATTTCGATCATTGGGATGGCGCGGCGCAGGACTTTTCGCCCGCCGCCAATCCCGTCTCGTCGGAATATGGCGGGCGCATGCTCGACGCCGAGCGGATCTATTGCTGGGCATGGGATGCGCGGCCCTTTCCGGCTTTCCCGTTGCGCTCGGACGTGTGGAGCGACGGGGAGAACTGGTTGCGCGGCCACTGGCTCGGCGGCCGGCTGAACACCGCGGAATTACCCGATCTGGTGAACGCCATCCTCGCCGACCACGGGCTGCCTCCTGCATCCTTCACCAGTGTCGCAGGCTCGCTCACCGGATATATCGTCACCGATCCATTTACCGCCCGCGCCTCGCTGGAGCCGTTGATCGACTTGTTCGGCCTGTCGGTCGGGCAGGATAAGGACAGGCTTTCCATAACGGGGCTGGGCGGTGCATCGCCGCTCGAGATAGAGGAGCTCGCGGTATTCGACGGCGAGCCGGCGGTGAGCCGGACCCGCCAGCCCGACCACGATCTTCCGGCGGAAGCGGGCTTGTCTTTCACCGATCCGATGCGGGCCTACCAAACCGCGACGGCAAGAAGCCGGCGGCCTGATGCGCCGCACAGCGGCATGGAGCTGTTGAGCATTCCGGCAGCGATGGAGCCGGAACAGGCTGAGGCGCTGCTGGCCGGCTGGACGCGGCGGCGCTGGGTAGGGCGCGAGCAGGTGGAGTTCGCTGTTTCTCCTACCCGCGTGGACATCACGCCAGGAAAACGCGTGAGGCTGCCGCTTGACGGTGGCACGAGCGATTTTCTGGTGACAGCCGTGGAAAGCGGGCTGGCGCGCCGGGTTTCGGGTCGCCGCTTTTCCATGACGCCGGCGGTAGGCTGGCAGCCTGGCCTGCCGGATGCGCCGCTTGCTCCCTCCCTTTCGCGTGGCGCGCCGCTGGCTCTGCTTCTCGATCTGCCGATGCCGCCCGGCGGTGGTGCGACGGAGGACCAGTTCCGGCTCGCGGTTCGCGCAAAGCCCTGGACGCCGCAGGCCGTGTTCGCCTCGTCGGGAACCACCGGTTTCGAGCGGCGGGGGACGGCCAATCGCGAGGCGATCATCGGCAGGCTTGCACAGCCCTTGCCGCCGGGTTTCGAGGGGCGCATCGACCGCGCTGCCTCTATCGAGGTGAAGCTTTACAGCGGAGAACTGTCGAGCATCTCGGAGGGGCAATTGCTGATGGGCGTCAACGCCGCCGCGATCATGGCCGTGAACGGCGCATGGGAGGTGCTGAGATTCCAGATGGCGGAGGAAATTGCCCCCGCGACCTGGCGGCTCTCGAACCTGTTGCGCGGGGAATTGGGAAGCTGGGCCGCGATGAAGGCGGGCGCCGCCGAAGGCAGCTATTTCGTGTTGCTGGACGAGGCGGTGGCGCCCGCTGGCCTTCGGGCGGCGGAACTCGGCCTGACGTTGAACTGGAAGATCGGACCCCTCGGAGGCGATTTCGGCAATCCGTCCTTTCGCGACCTCACCGCAACGGGCGGCTTGCGCTCCCGCCTGCCTTTGCCTCCCGTCCACATCAGGACGTGGCGGAACGGCGACGGTTCGCTGCGCATAGGCTGGCAGCGGCGTAGCCGGAGCCACGGCGCACAAAGCCTGTCCGCCATCCTGCCGCTCGGCGAGGAGACAGAATCCTATCAGCTGTCGATAGCGCCCGCCGGAAGCATCGCCCTGCGGACGGTGACTGTGACGGCGCCTGAATGGACTTATCCCGTGTCCCAGATTGCGGCGGACTTCCCGGATTTGCCGACGGCGATCGACATCGCTGTGAGACAGGTCAGCGCCTCGGTGGGTGCCGGCGATGCCCTTTCCGTGCGGCGGACATTACTCTGACCGCAACTGACGATTGCTACAACCCAAGGAGAAGAAGATGGAAGACATAAAACCCTGGTACCTGTCCCGCACCATCTGGGCATCGGCAGTCACGGTGATAACGGCCGCCGCGACCGTGCTGGGCTTGCCGATCGCCGGCATCGACAGCGCCGCGCTGACCGATACGTTATTGCAGGCCGTCACCGCTCTTTCCGGCCTTGTCGCCATATTCGGCCGGATGCGGGCGACATCGCGCATCGGCTAGGCCGGAATTGTTCATTTCGTATTCAGCACGCTTGCGTTAGAAATCGTGCCATGAAAACTCTTCGCTCCATCATATGCGCGATAGCGATGGCCGGTTCCGCGATCCCGACCGGGGTCGCGGCATTGCCGCTTGCGCCCCTGCAGCCGCCATCTCTCGTGATGCAGGTTCAGGCGAACTGCAACGCCGTAGGCCAGCAGATCGCCTCGCAGAATGGCGGCACGCTGGCCAAGGCTTCCAGCGAACAGCGGGGCGGACAGGCGGTCTGCGTGATCGTCGTGCTGATACCTGCCCGTGACGGCGCGCGTCCGCGCCGCGAGGAATTCGTGGTTCCGCAATAGGACCACGGATACGGACAGCAAACGGGGAATGCGATGCGCGTCTTGGTTGTCGAGGATGACAAGGAACTGAACCGCCAAATTTCAGAGGCGCTGGTCGATGCCGGCTATGCGGTGGATCGCGCCTTCGATGGCGAGGAAGGGCATTTCCTCGGCGATACGGAGCCATATGACGCGGTTGTTCTCGACATTGGCCTACCGCAGATGGATGGCATTAGCGTGGTAGAACGCTGGCGGCGCGACAACCGCAAGATGCCGGTGCTGATGCTGACAGCGCGCGACCGCTGGAGCGACAAGGTATCCGGCATAGACGCGGGTGCTGACGACTACGTAACCAAGCCTTTCCATATCGAGGAGGTTCTTGCCCGCCTGCGCGCGCTGATCCGCCGCGCTGCGGGCCATGCCTCGTCGGAATTGAGCTGCGGGCCGCTGCGGCTCGACACGAAATCCTCCAAGGCGGATATCGATGGCGTTCCGCTGAAGCTGACGTCGCACGAGTTCCGCCTGCTCGCTTATCTGATCCATCACATGGGCGAGGTCGTATCGCGGACCGAACTGGTAGAGCATCTGTACGATCAGGATTTCGACCGTGATTCCAATACGATAGAAGTATTTGTGGGCCGGCTGCGAAAGAAGATGGGTGTCGATCTCATCGAGACGGTGCGCGGCATGGGCTACCGGATGCGCGAGCCGCAGGATTGACGGACGAAGCCGGGGTGCGAACAGGCTGGGGCCTGCTCGGGCGGGCATCGAAACTTCTGCCGCGCTCGCTGACTCTCCGCGTCATCGCGCTTTCGACCGTCTGGGCCGTCCTGGTGTTGCTCGTCATCGCCACTTTCATCTCCACATTATTTCGGCAGGCGAGCGAGCGCGGCTTTGAAAGCCTTCTGTCGGCGCACCTGTTCAACCTGATCAGTTCGGTCAGCCTGTCCGAGCAGGGCATGCTGCTGGGAAACCCCAATCTCGGCGATTTGCGTTTCACTGAAGCCAATTCGGGCTGGTACTGGGCCGTGGAGCCCGTCAGCGAGAGCGTAATCGGGGAATTGCGGTCCGTGTCCATGACCGCTCCGATTGCGTCTCCCCCGGCGGAGCAGGAACCTTTCGACGCCGATTTCCAACGCAGCTACGTGGTGACGGGCCTCGTCGGCGAGGAACTGGAGGTGATCGAGGCGGAATTCGTCCTCGACAACCAGAACCGCGTTGCGCGCTTTCGTATGATGGGCAACCGCACCGAGCTAGAAGAGGAAATCGAGGCTTTCGAGCGTTCTCTCTACACCTATCTGGCGATCTTCGGCGCCGGCATGATCGCGATCAACGTCTTCGCCATCCTGCTCGGACTGAAGCCATTGGGAAGGGTGCGAAAGGCGCTGTCGGACATACGCGAGGGGAACGCACAACAACTCGATGGTGAGTTTCCGGCAGAGATCGCGCCGCTGGCGGAGGAGACCAACGCGCTGATCGACAGCAACAGGAGAATTGTCGAGCGCGCGCGCACCCAGGTCGGGAATCTTGCGCATTCGCTGAAAACGCCGCTCGCGATCATGCTGAACGAAGGGCGCGCCATCGGCGGCGAAAAGGGCGCCTTGCTGGTCGAGCAGGCCGGCAGCATGCAGCAGCAGCTCGACCACTATCTCCAGCGTGCGCGGATAGCCGCGCAGCGGGACAGCGTGGTGTTCCGCACGCCGGTGGTCGAGACGCTCGACCGGCTGGTGCGGGTTGTCCGCAAGATCAATCCGGGTATCGACCTTCGTTTCGAGCGCCCGGCGGAGGAAATCATCTTCTCCGGCGAACGGGAGGATCTTGAGGAAATTGTGGGCAACCTCCTCGAGAATGCGGTGAAATGGGCGAACGGCAAGGTTCGCGTGTCGGTGAGGCCGGCCCCGGAAAGACCGGATGGGCCGTCATTCGACATACTGATCGAGGACGATGGACCGGGCATACCGGAGGAGAAGGCGCGTGACGCCCTGAAGCGGGGGCGCAGGCTTGACGAGACGAAGCCCGGCACGGGCCTCGGGCTTTCCATTGTGTCCGACCTCGTGAAGGAATATGGCGGGCAGTTGCAGCTCGGTCAGTCGGAAATAGGCGGGCTTCGCGTGGCTGTGACGCTGCGCCGCTCGGCTCTGTAGCTTTCGGCACACGCGACCGTGTTGCCATCGCCCGACAAATTTAGGACAAAGATGAACCTTAGTTCCACGGCCGGTTCGACAGGTATTGGCATGTCTCGTTTATCGGCAGGATCATTGGCAGGGCTGATCGCGGCGATGCTGGCGCTTGGCGGCTGCGCTTCCTCAGGCGAAGCAGGAGCTTCAGGCCGTTCCCTGATCGGCTTCGCAAGCGGGGATTCCGGCGCGGGCAACAGGGCTTCCGCGACGATCATCTCCGCTATGGGCAGCGGATTGCTGGGCGGTTCCATCGGTTCGGGCCTGAACGAAAGCGACAAGAGGCGGGCGCTGGAAGCCGAATATCAGGCGCTCGAATATGCGCCGGGCGGGCAGCCGGTGACGTGGGAAAGCGGCAATCTGCGCGGTGAGGTGATCGCCTATCAGCCCTATCGGGTCGGCTCGCAGGATTGCCGGCAATATGTCCATACGGTGCAATCGGGCGGCGTGCCGCAATCGGTGCGGGGAACGGCGTGCCGAAACACCGACGGCAGCTGGATGCCTGTGTGACGGCAGGCCGCATGGCCGGGTAATTGGCAGGCCATCCGTCCCGAACTATTGAGATCGTCATGTTTTTCTGGCTCTGCGCCGCATTCCTGACGATAGCTGCGTGTCTCGCGGTCCTGTTGCCGTTCCTTCGGCGAGACAATCCGGCTGCCGATCCGCTCGCTCATGACATGGAAGTCTATCGTGACCAGCTTTCCGAACTGGAGCGCGACGCGGCGCGCGGCCTGATCGCGCCCGCTGAAGCCGAGCAGGCGCGCGCCGAAATCGGCAGGCGCATTCTGCAACTCGACAGATCGGAAGGGGCCCGGCCCCGCCAATCTTTCGACCGTGCTGCGAAGCTCGTGGCGTCCGCAGCCGTTCTCGCGGTGCCGGTGCTGAGCTGGGGTATCTACGTGGCGGTCGGGTCGCCGGCCGAGCCTGACCGGCGGCTTGCCGTCCGCCTTTCCGGCAACCCGGAGCAGAATTCGGTCGCGGAGCTTGTTGCGCGCGCCGAGCAGCACCTGACGCAGAATCCTGACGACGGGCGTGGCTGGGATGTGCTCGCGCCGATCTATCTCAGATCCGGCCGGGCGCAGGATGCGGTGACAGCCTTTACCAATTCGATCCGCATCAATGGCGCTACGGCTGCGCGTGAGGCGGGTCTTGGCGAGGCGCGGGTCGCCGTCTCGGGAGGCATCGTGACCGCGGACGCGCAATCCGCCTTTTCACGGGCGCTCGCGATAGATCCTGCGGATGGCAAGGCGCGATACTATATGGCGCTTGGCCATTCACAGGAGGGCGACGGCGAAAAGAGCATGGCGCTATGGCAGGCGATGACGATGGATCTGCCGGAAGGTTCGCCCTGGCGCCGCGCCGCTGCCGACGCGCTTCGCCAGACTGCGGCTGCCGTGACGGAGCGCGGCCCGACAGACGGTGACATTGCGGCCGCCGCGCAGATGTCGGCGCAGGAGCGCATGGTGATGGTCGAGGGAATGGTAGCGCAGCTCGATGGCAGGTTGAGGGAAAACCCCGACGATCTGGATGGGTGGCGGCGCCTGATGCGCTCTTATCAGGCGCTTGGCCGGCCCGAGGAGGCGCGTAAGGCGCTGGAGCGTGGTGCAGGGCAAGTGGGCGTGGACACGCCGCTGGGCCGCGACCTGCTGGCGCTGGCGGCCAGCCTCGGCGAGGGTGGAGTGCAGCCGCAATGACCCGCAAGCAGAAACGACTTTCGGTGATTCTGGGCGGTCTTGCCTTTCTGGGTGCGGCTTCCGGGCTGACCTTCTACGCGCTTGGCCAGCGTACCTCCTATTTCTACATGCCGTCCGATCTGGCCGCTGCAAACGTAGCGCCGGGCCAGCGCATCCGGCTCGGAGGGCTTGTCGAGGGAGGCACCATCCGGCGCGGGCAAGGGCTTGAAATCGCGTTCTCCGTCACGGACAACGAGAATTCAGTAAGAGTTGCCTATACCGGCATCCTGCCCGACCTGTTCCGGGAGGAACAAGGCGTCATCACGGAGGGCAGCTTCGGTCCTGACGGGGTGTTCGTGGCGGATAGCGTCCTTGCCAAGCACGATGAGACATACATGCCCAAGGAGGTCGCTGACGGCCTCAAGGAAAGGGGCGTCTGGCAGGACGAATCTTCGGCGGGCGGCTCATGACCGTCGAGATTGGTCATTTCGCGCTGGTTCTGGCGCTGGCGCTTTCGCTGGTACAGATGAGCGTGCCGCTGATCGGCGCGCGGATCGGCAATGCGAGGCTGATGGAGATGGGCGCGCCGGTCACGCTGGCCGGGCTGGTCATGGTGGCCGTCGCCTTCGCCTCGCTGGTGATGGCGTATGTCGGCTCCGACTTCTCCGTGGCGAATGTCTGGGAGAACTCCCATTCCGCCAAGCCGCTACTCTACAAGATCACCGGCACCTGGGGGAATCACGAAGGCTCCATGCTGCTATGGGTGCTGATCCTGACTCTTTTCGGCGGGCTGGTGGCGTGGTTCGGACGCAACCTGCCGGCGACATTGCGGGCCAATGTCCTCGCTGTGCAGGGCATGATCGGCAGCGCGTTCCTGCTCTTCATCCTGACCACATCCAATCCTTTCGCGAGGCTCGTGCCGGCGCCGATGGAAGGACGCGACCTCAACCCGGTCCTGCAGGACATCGGCCTCGCCATTCATCCGCCGCTGCTCTATCTCGGCTATGTCGGCTTCTCGATCAGCTTTTCGTTTGCCGTCGCCGCGCTGATGGAAGGGCGGCTCGATGCGGCGTGGGCGCGCTGGGTGAGACCGTGGACGCTGGCTGCCTGGATATTCCTCACGGGTGGCATCGCGATGGGTTCCTACTGGGCCTACTACGAGTTGGGCTGGGGGGGCTTCTGGTTCTGGGACCCGGTTGAAAACGCCTCGCTTCTACCGTGGCTTGCAGGCACCGCGCTCTTGCATTCGGCCATCGTCATGGAGAAGCGGTCCGCGTTGAAGATATGGACCGTTCTGCTGGCGATCCTGACCTTCTCCATGTCGCTGCTCGGCACCTTCCTCGTCCGCTCAGGCGTGCTGACCTCGGTGCATGCATTCGCCACCGATCCGGCGCGGGGCGTCTTTATTCTCGCGATCCTGACGATATTCATCGGTGGTGCGTTCGTGCTTTTCGCCCTGCGAGCCTCGCACCTGGCGGCGGGTGGCCTGTTCCAGCCCGTTTCGCGCGAGGGTGCGCTGGTGCTCAACAACCTATTCTTGTCCACCGCGACGGCGACGGTATTGATCGGGACGCTCTATCCGCTGCTGGTGGAGGCCGTGTCGGGCGACAAGATCTCGGTCGGTGCCCCTTTCTTCAACATGACTTTCGGACCGCTGATCGTGCCGCTGCTGCTGGCTGTTCCCTTCGGTCCGCTGCTGGCGTGGAAGCGGGGCGATCTCTATGCCGTCTCGCAACGGCTTTTCGCGGCATTCGCTATTTCGCTCGGCGTGGTCGTAATCATCTATCTGTTCAGCGACAGGAAGTCGGTCGTGGCGGCGCTGGGCTTCGGGCTGGCCGCGTGGCTTGTCCTCGGAGCCTTGACCGATCTGGCGCTGAAGGCGGGCCTGCCGGGCACGCCGTGGAATGTTGCCGCTCGCCGGCTTGCCGGGCTGCCGCGTTCCGTCTTTGGCACGGCGCTGGCCCATGCCGGCCTCGGCCTGACCACGCTCGGCATCGTGGCAGTGACGGCCCTCCCGGCGGAGCATTTCGCCGTGATGAAGCCGGGCGATACGCTGGAGATTGCCGGTTACACCATTCGTTTCGAGGATATGCGGCCCTTTCGGGGACCGAATTATACCGAGGATCAGGGCCGCTTCGCGCTGCTTCAAGGTGGGCGCGTGGTGGCGGATGTGGTGTCCTCCAAGCGTATCTATCCCGCACGCCAGATGCCGACGACGGAGGCCGGCATTCTGACTCGCGGCTTTAGCCAGATCTACATTTCGCTGGGGGACGCATCCGAGACCGGCGGGATCGTCGTTCGCGTCTGGTGGAAGCCGATGGTCACGCTCATATGGCTGGGCGCGCTGGTCATGATGGCCGGCGGCACCGTATCGCTCCTCGACCGTCGCTTGCGCGTGGGAGCGCCCGCCGGGAGAAAGATGTCCAGGCCGATCGTGGCGCGTGCGCAGACATGAGGATGCTGCGGCTCGTCGCGCTTCTGGTTGCCGTCATCTGCGTGGCCTCGTTGGCGCGCGCGGTCGAGCCGGACGAAATACTGGCGGACGCCGCCCTTGAGCAGCGTGCCCGCGCGATCTCTGCGGAATTGCGCTGCATGGTCTGCCAGAACCAGTCGATAGACGATTCCGATGCCGATCTTGCCAAGGACTTGCGCATCCTTGTTCGCGAACGGCTGGTTGCGGGAGACACGGACCGGCAGGTCATAGACTTTGTCGTGGCCCGCTACGGCGAGTTTGTCCTTCTTCGCCCCCGTTTCAGCGCACGCAACGCACTTCTCTGGGCAGCGCCGCTCCTGCTCCTTCTGGCTGGGGGAGCGTTCATTCTTTTCCGTGGCCGGGGCCCGGCGCGGGAAGCTGCCACACTTACCGAAGACGAACGACGCCGCATCGAGGAACTGTTGCGCGACAAGCCGTGACGATCGTTGATGTCCGTATGTGCGATCATTACCAAAGTTTCATGTTCAGGAAATGGCGGCGTAATGTGAGCGCGCCTACTTTCCACGCCATGACAACGCGCTGTCGCGCATTCCATTGTCATTTGACGGAAAGAAGGACATGTCACACATGGAAAACAACAGCAGACCCCGGTCCGCGACAAAGACGCGCCTGCTCGCGGCAGCGGCTTCCATAGCGATCGCCGGCGCGGTCGGCCTGGGCGCGGTTACCAGCGGCACGGCGCCCGTTTTCGCACAAGCCGTCCGGGTCGATCAGGTTCAGGCTCCCAGCTTCGCCGATGTGGTGGAGAAAGTGTCCCCGGCCGTTGTCAGCGTCCGGGTTTCGGCTCGCGTCGCGCAGGTCAACGATGGCGGCCGCCCCGGCGGATTCCAGTTCAATCTTCCGGGCTTCGACGAATTGCCGCCGGACCACCCGCTGAACCGCTTCTTCCGCGAATTCCGCGGCGACGGGAACCGGAATCAGGAGCGTGGCCGTCGTTTCGGTAACCGCAGCCGGCCTGACGCGGTGCGTCCGGTTTCGCAGGGCTCCGGCTTCTTCATTTCCGAGGACGGCTACCTTGTCACCAACAATCACGTTGTCGATGGCGGTGCCGAGTTCACTGTGGTGCTCGATGACGGCACGGAGCTTCCCGCAACCCTTGTCGGGCGGGATGAGCGCACCGATCTGGCCGTTCTCAAGGTCGATGACGACCGCAAGTTCACCTACGTCGCCTTTGCTGACGATACCAAGGTGCGCGTCGGCGATTGGGTGGTGGCCGTCGGCAACCCGTTCGGTCTTGGCGGAACCGTCACGGCGGGCATTGTCTCCGCTCGCGGTCGCGATATCGGTGCCGGTCCTTACGACGACTTCATCCAGATCGACGCGGCGGTCAACCGCGGCAATTCGGGTGGCCCGGCCTTCAACCTGAATGGCGAAGTGGTCGGTATCAACACCGCCATCTTCTCGCCCTCCGGCGGCAATGTGGGCATCGCCTTTGCAATTCCGGCTTCGACTGCGAACGACGTAGTGAATAGCCTGATCAAGAACGGCTCCATCGAGCGCGGCTGGCTCGGCGTGCAGATTCAGCCGGTGACGGCGGATATCGCGGAATCGATCGGTCTGGAAAAGGCCCAGGGCGCCATAGTCGCGGATTCCGGCACGGACAGCCCGGCAACGAAGGCAGGTATCGTCGCCGGTGATGTGATCACGTCGGTGGATGGCCATGCCGTGGCGTCTCCGCGCGAACTGGCCCGCCTGATCGGCAACATGAACCCTGGCAAGGCGGTCGACGTCGTGCTGTGGCGCAATGGCAAGTCGGAAACGGTGAAGGTCACGCTGGGCGAGTTGCCTGGCACCGACAAGCAGGCTGCTGCCTCGTCGGGTGAAACGGCCCCCGCCGACCACGACGCCCTTGAGCAGTTCGGCCTCACGGTCACGCCGGCCGAGGACGGCAAAGGTCTGGTCGTGACGGATGTCGATGCCAGCAGCGACGCTGCCGAGCGCGGCATCCAGGCCGGCGACGTGATCGTCGCGGTCAATTCCAGGGAAGTCCGCACCGCGGCCGATCTTGAAAAGGCCGTCGCCGAAGCGTCTTCCAATGGCCGCAAGGCGGTTCTCGTTCAGGTGAGCCGGGACGACACCAGCCGCTTCGTTGCGCTGCCGGTGGCGCGCGGCTGATCGGATAATTCCGCTTCGGGCTGGTTTCAAGGACCCCCGGATCACCTGGAGCGGAATCGGAGCCGGTTCTCTGTATCCTCGTGCACCGGCTTCGGCGGCAGCGGGCCCCATCACCCGCTGCCGCATTATGTTCACCGGGCCTCTGTCCGTCTCAGCACGAAAATCGCTTATACTTGGCGTCCATGAAGATTCTTGTGATCGAAGACGACCGCGAAGCGGCGCAATATATCGAGAAAGCCTTCCACGAGGCCGGACATTCCGCGCATATTGTCGGCGACGGCGAAACGGGCTTCAGCGTGGCGGAGAGCGGCGACTACGATGTAATGGTCGTTGACCGTATGTTGCCTCGCCGTGACGGTCTTTCCGTGGTGGCAGGGCTTCGGGCACGCGGCAATCGAACCCCGGTGCTGATCCTTTCCGCCTTGGGCGAAGTGGACGACCGCGTAACCGGCTTGCGCGCCGGCGGGGACGATTATCTTACCAAGCCCTATGCCTTCACCGAATTGCTTGCCCGCGTCGAGGCGCTGAACCGGCGCGGCGGCGCGAAAGAGGTCGAGACGGTCTACAAGGTGGGCGATCTGGAACTCGACCGCCTTTCGCACACCGTGAAGCGCGCGGGCCGTGAAATCCCTCTGCAACCCCGCGAGTTCAGGCTGCTCGAATATCTGATGCGCCATGCGGGGCAGGTGGTGACGCGCACCATGCTCCTCGAAAATGTGTGGGACTATCATTTCGATCCACAGACCAACGTCATCGACGTTCATGTCTCTCGCCTGCGCGCCAAGATCGAGAAGGAATTCGACACGCCGGTCCTGCATACGATCCGCGGGGCGGGTTACATGCTCAAAGCAGGCTGATGTCGCTGCCGTCGCTTTTCAAGACCACGGCTGCGCGCCTGTCCGCGCTTTACCTGATCCTGTTCGCGATCTGCGCCGTCATACTCGTGTTCTACATGACCTCCCTGTCCGTGCGGATGCTGACCGCGCAGACGCAGGAAACGATCAACGAGGAGGTTCAGAGCCTCAGTCGCGCATACCAGCGCGGCAGCCTTCCGGCGCTTGTACGCACGGTCGAGATACGCAGCCGGCAGCCCGGCGCGAACCTTTATCTCATCGCCGATCCGAACGGCCGCATCCTGTCCGGCAATGTCGAGAGCCTCGAAGGGGGCGTGCTGGATGCCGAAGGCTGGACGACCCGTCCTTTCGCATATACCCGCTTCGGGGAAACGTCGGAGACGGCGGGAGCCCAAGGTGCGGAAAGGAGACATAGCGCGATAGCACTCGTGTTCCGCCTGCCCAACGGCATGATCGTGCTGGTCGGGCGCGACCTTGGCGAGCCTGAAGCGTTCCGCGATGTCGTTCGGCGCTCGCTTTTTGCTGCGTTCGGTATGATGGGCCTTGGCGCCTTCATCATATGGTATGTTGTCGGAAGACGCGCGCTCAAGCGCATCGACAATATTTCCGAGGCTGGCCGCCGTATCATGGGCGGTGATCTCGCGGGCCGCCTGCCCGTGACGGGTGCGGGCGACGAGTTCGACCGGCTGGCCGAAAACCTCAACCAGATGCTCGCCCGCATTGCCGCCCTCAACGAGGGGCTGAAGCTCGTTTCGGACAACATAGCCCACGACCTCAAGACGCCGCTGACCCGGTTGCGTAACCGCGCGGAATCCGTGTTGTCGGGAGATGCCGGTCCGGCCGCCTATCGAGCGGCGCTGGAGGCGACCATCGCCGAATCCGACCAGCTTATCCGCACCTTCAACGCCATCCTGATGATCTCGCGGCTGGAGGCGGGCAATTCGCCGGAGGGCGCCGCGCGGGTCGAGCTTGGCGAGATCGTGCAGGACGTGGTGGAGCTATACGACCCGGTCGCGGAGGAGCGCGCCGTCAGCCTGACCTGCGAGGTCGCAACCGTGCCGCCCGTGTCGGGGAACAGGGAGCTGATCGGCCAGGCATTGTCCAATATCGTCGATAATGCCATCAAATACAGCGCCGGTTCGGGCGGCAAGGCGGCGGTGACCGTATCGCTCGCACGGCAGGGAGGCGAGATCATATTACAGGTGACCGACAATGGGCCGGGCGTGCCGCCCCAGGATCGCGACCGCGTTACGGAGCGTTTCGTGCGGCTTGAACAGAGTCGGCATGAGCCCGGCTCTGGATTGGGGCTGAGCATCGCGAAGGCGGTGATGAGCTTCCACGGAGGGCGGCTCGAATTTACCGATGCGGAGCCGGGCCTGAATGTGCGCATGGTGTTTCCCGTCGACGAGGCGTCGGCATGAGCGCGGCCACGAAGCCTGACCTGCCCGCAGGCTGGTTCGGACGGGAGCCGCGGCCCCTTGCGCCCCTGCACCGCAAGGCGGCGGATGCAGTCCTTACCGATTTGAGGCAGGACGCGTTCGAAGCGGATGCGAAACGGCTTGTCCGTTTGCTTGAGCGGGATGGTCCCCTGCCGCGCTTCCTTGCCGCAGCTTTCGATCTGTCGCCATTCCTGCGGGATTGCGCGCTGCGCGATCCGCTCGTTCTTGAGCGCCTGTTCGACGCGGATGTTTCGGAACGGATCGCAGCGGTTACGGCCCGGCTTGCCGCGCTCGACGAAGTTTCGGAGGCGGATCTGATGAAGACGCTGCGCCTGTTGAAGGGCGAGGCGCATTTCCTGATCGCGCTGGCCGATCTGGCGGGCGAAGCGGCGACGCAGACGACGGTTCGCCGCTTGAGCGATCTTGCCGACGCGGCGGTCCGCGCTACCACCGCCTTCCTGCTGGGCGAGGCGCACAGGGCGGGCAAGCTTTCCTTGCCTGATCCGTCAAATCCGGCGCTTGGCTCCGGCTGGATCGTCCTCGGCATGGGCAAGCTCGGCGCCCATGAGCTGAATTTCTCGTCCGACATCGATCTTGTGGTTTTCTACGATCCCGATGTGGCGGCTGTAACCGATCCTCTCGAAGCTGCCGACCTGTTTGCACGGCTGACACGCCGCCTCGTGCGCATCCTGCAGGACCGCACCGAGCACGGCTATGTATTCCGCACCGATCTGCGCCTTCGTCCCGATCCAGGATCCACTCCGCTCGCCATACCTGTCGAGGCAGCCCTGAACTACTATGAGGGCAGGGGCCAGAACTGGGAGCGCGCCGCCATGATAAAGGCGCGGCCCGTGGCCGGCGATGTCGAGGCGGGAGCGGCCTTTCTCGAGGAATTGCAGCCTTATGTCTGGCGCAAATATATGGACTATGCGGCCATTGCCGATGTCCATTCGATCAAGCGCCAGATTCATGCGCACAAGGGGCATGGCGAGATCGCCGTACACGGCCACAATGTGAAGCTCGGGCGCGGCGGCATCCGCGAGATCGAGTTCTTCGTCCAGACCCAGCAGCTGATCGCCGGCGGGCGCTTTCCCGAACTGCGCGGCCGCCAGACCGTGCCGATGCTTGCGGAGCTTGCGGAAAGGAACTGGATCACCGACGAGGCGTGCGACGCTCTGACGGCCCAATACTGGTTCCTGCGCGATGTCGAGCATGCCATCCAAATGGTTGCGGACGAACAGACGCATGTTCTGCCAGAGGATGACGAGGGGCTGGAGCGCATCGCCCATATGCGTGGCTTCGAGACGGCTGCCGCCTTCGCAGATGCTTTCCGTGCCTCGCTCAAAACGGTCGAGAGCCACTACGCGGCCTTGTTCGAGACGGCGCCGCAGCTTACCGGCGAGCTTGGCAATCTGGTGTTCACGGGGGACGTGGATGACCCGGATACGCTCAAGACGCTGCACGGTATCGGCTTTGAACGGCCGAGCGACATTTCCCGCATCATTCGCACATGGCATTTCGGCCGCTATCGCGCCACGCGCTCCGCCGAGGCGCGCGAGCGGCTGACCGAGCTGACGCCTGCGCTGCTGCGGGCTTTCGGCGAGACGCGCCGGGCCGACGAGGCGCTGCTGCGCTTCGATCAGTTTCTTGCGGGCCTGCCGGCCGGCATTCAGCTTTTCTCGCTTTTGCAGTCCAATCCTCGCCTGCTCAAGCTTCTGGCGGATATCATGGGTGCAGCCCCGCGCCTGGCCTCGATCATCACTCGCCGGCCGCATGTGTTCGACGGGCTGCTCGATCCGGCCCTGCTGGCGGAGCTGCCTCGCCGAGCCTATCTTGCCGACAGGCTGGCCGCATTCGTGGGGGGAGCCGCCACGCATGAGGAAATACTCGATCGCCTCCGCATCTTCGCGGCGGAGCAGAAGTTTCTCATCGGCGTGCGCCTGCTGACGGGCTCGATAGATGCCCAGCGCGCCGGCAAGGCTTTTTCCGATCTGGCCGACCTGACGATAGGCGCGGCGCTGGATGCCGTCGTCTCCGAGTTCGAGCTGCGTCACGGCAGGGTTGCCGGCGGGCGCATCGCCATTCTCGGCATGGGCAAGCTCGGAAGCCGGGAGCTGACCGCCGGTTCCGACGTGGACCTGATCCTGCTCTACGATCACGACCCCGACGCGGAGGAATCGGACGGAGAGAAGGGGCTGGCGCCGTCCCATTATTTCGCGCGGCTCACGCAGAGGCTGATTGCGGCAGTCTCCGCGCCGACCGCCGAAGGCGTGCTCTACGAGCTGGATCTGCGGCTACGCCCCTCCGGCAATAAAGGGCCGGTCGCGACGCATATCGAGGCTTTCTCCAAGTATCAGCGCGGCCAGGCATGGACGTGGGAGCACATGGCTCTGACCCGCGCCCGCGTCGTCGCGGGGGATGCGGCATTCGGCGCCGATGTCGCGGCCGTGGTGGACGGCATTCTCGGCTCGCCACGCGACATGAAGAAGATTCGCCGCGAGGCGGTGGAAATGCGCGACCTGATCGCGAAGGAAAAGCCGGCTTCGAGCATCTGGGATCTCAAGCTGATCCGCGGCGGCCTGATCGATTTGGAGTTCATCGCTCAGGTGGAGACACTGGCCTCCGGCGGAGCGGGGCGCTCGAGCGGCACCGTCGAGACGCTGGCTGCCTTGCCGGCGGAATGCGTGGACCCGCAGGCGCGGCGGGAGCTTGTGGAGGCGCACGCGCTCTATTCCGCGCTGACGCAGATAACCCGGCTTTGCCTCGAAGGCCCCCTCGACCCTGACGATATTCCGCCGGGTTTGGCTGATCTGCTGCTTGCAAGGACCGACTTGCCGGACATGGGCGTTCTGGAAGCCCATGTCCGGGAAACGTCGCGAACGGTCGTCGGACATTTCGACCGTTTGCTTCGGGGGAAACGGGTTTGAGGTGATGGAAAACCTGTCCGTTTCCAGTGTGCATCGGGGGTTTCGATGCAAGGAGTGAATGAATGAAGAAAGCAAGTCTGGCACTGGCCTTCCTGGCGCTCGCAAGCTCGGCGGCCTTCGCGCAGGACGATAAGCCGGCTCGCGGAGAGATGCGCGGACCCGGCAGCGATCATCTCCAGCGAGCCGATACCGATTCGAGCGGCGATATTTCTTTCGAGGAGTTTGCCGCCGCCATCGACAGGCGTTCCGCGCTTGTCGATGCGGATGGCGATGGCCGTCTTACCGTTGAGGAGATCGCTGCCGAGATCGAGCGCATGCGCAACCGTCGGATGGCGGAGCGCATCATCGCCCGCTTCGATGGCGATGGAGACAAGGTATTGACGAAAGAGGAGATCGAGTCGCGTCAGCGCAAGATGTTTGCGCTGATGGATCGCAACGACGACGGCAAGATCGAGCGGAGCGAAATGCCGCGCCGCATGACGCGCGACCGGCGCCACCGCTAGCCTCCTCCCGCTATGCGCGCCGTCCGGTCTTTGCCGGGCGGCGCTTGCCACGGGTCAGGCTGCCTTCGCGAACCTGCGCCGCGCCACGCCCGCCTTGCTGTCCGGTAGCCTCACGGAGACGATTGTCCCGACACCCTCGGTGGACCTGATCTTCAGCGCGCCGCCGTGCAGTTCGGCCAGCGACCGCGAGATGGCGAGGCCGAGTCCCGAGCCGGTGTGGTTCTTCGAGAACTGGTTCTGCACCTGCTCGAATGGTCGCCCGAGCTTGCCGAGAGCCTCACGCGGGATGCCGCAGCCCGTATCCTCCATCGTAAGCACCACCGCGCCGGAAACCTTGCGGGCGCGTAGCGCCACGCGCCCGCCTTCGCCGGTGAATTTCACGGCGTTGGACAGCAGGTTGATGACGATCTGCTTGATAGCGCGGCGGTCGGCATAGAGCGTCAGCTGGTCGGGGATGTGCTTTTCCAGCCTGATCGACTTCTCCGCCGCCTGAAGCGCGACCACGCGCACCGTTTCCTCGATCAGCGGGCACAGGTCGATCTTCTCGCGGTCGATGGAGAATTGCCCGGCCTCGATCTTGGACATGTCGAGTATGTCGTTGATGACGCCGAGCAGATAGCTGCCGCTGGCGTGAATGTCGCTGACATATTCGCTATACTTCTCCGAGCCGAGCGGCCCGAACAGCGAGGATTGCATCACTTCCGAGAAGCCGATGATAGCGTTGAGCGGCGTCCTCAACTCATGCGACATGTTGGCGAGGAATTCCGATTTTGCCCGGTTGGCGGCCTCGGCGCGTTCCGTCTCGCGCATATATTTGCGGTTGAGATCGACGAGCTCATGTGTGCGCTCCTCTTCCGCCTTGCGCGCCACGCTCAGGTCGTGGATCGTTGCCATCAGCCGCCGCTCGCTGTCCGTGAGCTTTTCCTGATTGAGCTTGAGCTGGGTGATGTCCGTGCCCACGGAGACGGTGCTGCCGTCGCGGGTGGTGAGTTCGTTTACCTGAAGCCAGCGTCCGTCCGCCAATTGCCGCTCGAATATCATCCCGCCATTGGCGCTGGGCAGCCGCCGCTCCGTGCGGAAGGCGGTCATGCGCTTCTCGATGCTCTCGCGCAGCACGCCGGGCACCACCTGCCGGGCGGATAGGCCAGTGTCCTGCTGGAACTTGGTGTTGCACATCACCAGCCGCCTGTTGGAGTCCCACAGGACGAAGGATTCGGTGATTGTCTCGATAGCGGTCCTGAGCCGCATGTCGGCGGTCTCGGAACGCTGCGCGAGATGCTGCTGCTCGGTCACGTCCACGGCGATACCGATCAGATGGATTTCCGGCGCATCCGGCTCGACCACCTGCGCGCGGGCGCGCATCCACACCCATTGCCCGTCCGCATGCTGCATGCGGAACCTGTGGTCGATATGGTCTGTCTCTCCGGCGACGATGCGGTTGGCCAGCTCGAACAGGTCGCCATCTTCGGGATGGATGATCTTTGCCACCTCGCCAAAGGAAAGCATGGCGTCACAGGGTTCGTAGCCGAGCATCTCGAACATGGACCGCGACCAGTACATGCGCCCGCGCGACATATCCCAGTCCCATAGCCCGCAGCGTCCGCGCACCAGCGCAAGGTCGATGCGCTGGTGCGCCTTGAGGTAGAGCCCGTCCGCCGCCTGCGCTCGTGATACCTGGCTAAAATAGGCGTAGAGGATGACGATCAGGATCGTCGCCATCAGCACGAACAGCGTCACGTTGAGCGATACGGTCCTGCGCCACTCGGCCATGACGGCTTCCTGCGGCGTCATGGCCAGCGCGGCCGCGCTCTTCTCCGCGGTGAAATCGAGCGCCGCGTACCACACGCGTCCCGACACGGTGACTTCCATTACTCCGGCGCGCGCGCCGAACAGGAAAAGCGGCTGTCCGCCTTCGATCAGTGTTTCCAGCGAGCGGCCGACGAGGCTATCTAGCCGTGGCGCGGTGGCCACGATCCCAAGCGCGCTGTCGGTAATGGCGAGCACGTGGCCCGGCGCCAATACGCCGCTGCGGCTCATCTCGTCCAGCAGAAGGCGGGCCTTGCCAGCGTCGGGAGTATCGCCTGCAACGAATTGTTGGGAGGATGCGGCAAGCTGGCCGGCGGCAAGTGTCAGCAGCGCCTTGGCGCTTCTTTCGACATCCTCGCGCATTGTCATCAGCGACATCGCGCGGGAGGCCGCCACCACAATGAGGAAAAGCACGATGAGGGCCGGAATCGCGCGCCGCAGATAGGGCTCCGCCGCCAGCAGCCGCCGGTAGGCGGGCGCGGCGATCACCTTGACATTGCCGGTGAGCAGGCTGCTCGTCCGGCGCCAGGCAAAAAAATCCCGTTCGGGCGCGCGCAACGCGTCCGTCTCGGCCATACCGAGGCTCCCCTGTTTATCCTGCTTGCTTGGCGATCCGGCAACGCCGTACTTCCGAATCGTCTATAAGGAATCAGAGGTGATTCGCCGTGTCCAGAGCGCGAATGAAAAAAGTGTAAGCGCGCGGAAAGTTTCGGCTCTCAGGCCAGCGTGCGGTCCAGTATGTCGGCGAGATCGCGTGACAGCCCGCTGGTGGACGACATGGCCGCCAGCGCCTGCCGGGCCGCGTCGCGCCGCACCGGCTCCAGCGAGCGCCATGAGCGGAAGGCCGTTGCCAGGCGGGCAGCTATCTGCGGGTTCCGCTTCTCGACTTCCAGGACCACTTCGGCGAACAGCCGGTATCCGCTGCCATCCGCGCTGTGGAAGCCGGTCTGGTTCGAGCTTGCGAACGTGCCTACGAGGGAGCGCACGCGGTTGGGGTTGGAAATGGAGAAGTGCCTGTGTTCCATCAGCCGCCGCACGCGCAGCACCGTGCCGCTGCCCGGCACGGTCGCCTGTATGAGAAACCATTTGTCCATCACTAGCGGATCGCCGGCATATCTGGCCTCGAATTCCTCAAGTGCCTGAACGGCTTCGCCGCTTTCGCTGAATCTGTGCGCGAGCACGGTCAGCGCCGCCGCGCGATCCGTCATGTTGGTCGCGGCCGTGAACTGGCGAAGCGCCGTCGAAGGTTCTCCGCCAGCCGCGCATATATAGTCGAGCAGGACGTTGCGCAGCGCGCGACGCCCCGCGCTGGCCGCGTCGGGGCTGTACGGCCCGTTATCCGCTAGGCTGGAGCGCAGCCGGGTGAACTCCGCGGCGTTGGCTTCCGCAATGGCGAGGACCAGCGCCTGCCGCGCGGCGAAGATGGCATCCGGGTCGATGTTGGAACCGATCTCGCGCGCGATGTCGGCCTCTCCGGGCAGGGTCAGCGTCAGCCCGCGATAGGCTTCCTCCAAGCCGCTGTCCGCCGCGATCTCTCCCACTATGGCGACCAGGTCGGCGCGGAAGTCGGGAGCCTTGCCGCCACGTATGCACTTCACGCCGTCGATCAACGCTTGCGTGAAAAGCGTGTTGAGCGCCTGCCAGCGCGAGAACTGGTCGCTGTCATGGCGGGCGAGGAACATGAGTTCGCGGTCGTCCTGTTCCACCGCCATCGTCACCGGGGCGGAAAACTCGCGGTTTATAGAAAGGCGAGGGCGTTCCGGGATGCCCGTGAAGCGGAACGCGTGCTTGCGCTTCTTGAGATGGAGCGTTCCGTCCGCGACCTGCCCGCCTTCCGCCCCGGCATAGGCCAGGTCATGCCCGTCCTTGCCGATCAGTCCGAAGCGCAGCGGAATGTGCATCAGCCGCTTGCGGCTTTCCGAGGGGGTGGGCGGCACCGATTGCTCGGCCTCGATGACGTAAACGGCAGCGTCCGGATCGTAGGACGCGCTGATCGCCACGTTCGGCGTGCCGGCCTGATGATACCAGAGCGAGAACTGCGTCAGGTCCATGCCCGACACGTCCTCGAACACCTTGATGAAATCCTCGATGGTGGCGGCCTGCCCGTCATGTCGTGTGAAATAAAGGTCCATGCCTTTGCGGAAATTCTCCGCGCCGACAACGGTGCGGATCATGCGCACCACCTCCGAACCCTTCTCGTAGACGGTCGCCGTGTAGAAATTGTTGATTTCGCGGTAGCGGCGCGGACGCACCGGATGGGCGAGCGGCCCCTGGTCCTCGGGGAATTGCAGCGACCTCAGCGCGCGGACCTCGGCGATGCGCTTCACCGCCCGCGACCGCTGGTCGGCGGAGAACTCATGGTCGCGGTAGACGGTCAGCCCTTCCTTCAGGCACAGCTGGAACCAGTCGCGGCAAGTGATTCTGTTTCCGGTCCAATTGTGGAAATACTCATGCGCGATGATCGCCTCGATATTGGCGTAGTCGGCGTCGGTCGCCGTCTCCTCGTCTGCCAGCACATATTTATCGTTGAAGACGTTGAGGCCCTTGTTCTCCATCGCTCCCATGTTGAAATCCGACACGGCGACGATGTTGAACACGTCGAGATCGTATTCGCGCCCGAATACCTCCTCGTCCCAGCGCATTGCGCGCTTCAGCGCATCCATCGCGTAGACTGCGCGGGCCTCCTTGCCGTGCTCGACATAGACGCCCAGCTCGACCTCACGGCCTGAAGCCGTTGTGAAGCGGTCCTTCACCACGCCGAGATCGCCCGCCACCAGCGCGAACAGGTAGGAGGGCTTGGGGAAGGGGTCGTGCCAGACGGCGAAATGCCTGCCGCCCTCCAGTTCGCCATGCTCGACGGGGTTGCCGTTTGAAAGAAGCAGCGGCGCTTCCTCCGCCTCAGCCTCGATCCGCACCGTGTAGACGGAAAGAACGTCCGGGCGATCGAGGAAATAGGTGATGCGCCGGAAGCCCTCCGCCTCGCATTGCGTGCAATAGACACCGTTCGAGCGGTAAAGCCCCATCAGCGCCTGATTGGCGGCGGGCGACAATTCCGTTTCGATCCTGAGCCTGAAGCGCCGGGTGGCGGGCGGGCGGTGAATCGTCAGACGGTCCGGCGTAGCCTCCACCTCTTCGAGGTTGGTCCGCCGTCCGTCGATCTCGATTGAGATCAGGTTGAGGCTGTCTCCGTCCAGCACCAGTGGCGCAAGCGTGGCCACGCCGTCGCGCCGCTCGACGGTAAGTTCTGCGGTGACGCGGGTACGCTCCGGCGAGAGCCGGAAGGTCATCCGCGTTTCGGGAATGAGATAGTCGCTCGGACGGTAATCCTCGATACGGAAAACCTGGCCGGAATCGGAAACCATAAGCCACCTGTCATTGTCGCGCCGTATGGAAGAAGGCCGCCGCGGAAGGGATCGGGCGCATTACCCTTTGCTGGCTTTACATGAAAGGGCCTCTCGACAAAACCGCGCAATATCGTATGTCGGGATGGCCGATCCACCCGCAACGATTGTCCCGATGCCATCTGTTCCCGAACCTGCCAGACCGTGGTTCGCCGCGGATGCCTGACGAAGGACACAGGCAGGGAAGAATTGAGCCGCGCCCGCTGCTTGCGATCGGGCTCAAGATCGCCTCGGTCGCCATCTTCGTCGGCATGTCCACCTGCATCAAGGCAGTCGGCCAGATCCCCTCCGGGCAGGTGGTATTCTACCGCTCCCTCATCGCCGTCGTTCCCATCCTGATCTTTCTGGCATGGCGTGGAGAACTGCGGACAGCCTTCCACACCGAGCGCCCGGTCAGCCATGTGGTGCGCGGGCTTGTCGGTGTGACCTCGATGTGGTTCAGCTTTCTCGGCATCATGCTCCTGCCTCTGCCTGAGGCGATCACGATCAGCTATGCGCAACCGCTTCTCGTCGTGGTCCTGGGGGCAGTCCTGCTCGGCGAGACGGTGCGCTTCTATCGCTGGTCGGCGGTCGTCGTGGGGCTGGTCGGGGTCGTCATCGTTGCATGGCCGAATTTGACGCTGTTCACCTCCGGCGAAGGTCTGGCGGCCTCACAGTCGCTTGGCGTGATGGCCATGTTGCTCAGCGCCGCGATCTCGGCCGTAGTCGTGCTGCTGGTGCGGCGGCTCGTGCTGACCGAGAAATCCTCCACCATCGTGCTCTGGTTCTCGCTCACCGCAAGCGCGCTGGCGCTTTTCACCATCCCGTTCGGCTGGGCCTCGCTCACGCCGCAGCAATATATGCTGCTCGTCGGCGCGGGCCTGTGCGGCGGCATCGCGCAGATAATGATGACGGAGAGCTATCGCTATGCCGACGTGTCGGTCATCGCACCGTTTGAATATACGTCGATGCTGCTCGGTATCGCCGCCGGCTATCTATTCTTCGCGGAGGTGCCGACAATCTACATGATCGTCGGCGGGCTGATCGTCGTGGCGTCGGGCATCTTCATCGTCTGGCGCGAGCGCCGGCTCGGCCTGGAGCGCGGCAAGGCACGCAAGGTTATCCCGCCGCAATAGGTCAGCGCGGCGGGCGTTGTGGCGAACGCAATCGCACTACGACTACGCTACGCCGGCAGGTCGTTCAGCCGCGCCCTTATTTCCATGAAATCGCGCCATGCCAGCTTCTTGTGGGCGGGGTTGCGCAACAGGTATGCCGGGTGCAGCGTGGGCATGGTCGGGATTTCGGCGCCCGAAGGCGTGACATGCACCTGCCAATTGCCACGCAGGCGCATGATGCCGGTGGTCGTCCTCAGCAGCAGCTTGGTGGACGGATTGCCCAGCGTCACCAGCACTTTCGGGTTCACCAGTTCTATGTGCCGTTCGATGAATGGCCGGCAGATCTCAGTCTCGAGCGGTGAGGGGTCGCGGTTGCCCGGCGGCCGCCACGGAATGACGTTCGAGATATAGGCCGATGTCCGGTCGAGGCCGATGGCAGCCATCATCATGTCGAGCAGCCGGCCGGAGCGCCCGACGAAGGGCAGGCCCTCTATGTCCTCGTCCCGCCCCGGCGCTTCGCCGACGAACATGATCGGCGCTTCCGGGTTGCCGTCGGCAAAGACGAGGTTCTTGGCGGTGAATTTGAGGTTACAGCCGTCGAAGCCTTGCAACTGGCTGCGAAGCTCCTCTAGCGTCCGCGCCTCGCGCGCGAGCTGGCGCGCAAGCGCGGCCTGCTGTTCGTCGGGCACGGCTGCCTGTGCGGGCGCGGCGGGCCGAGGACGTTCAGCGGCGGTAGCCGATGGTGCGGCACGTTGTGTGCTCGGGACCGGTGCCGGCTGTGTCAGCCGGTCTATGGGCTGCTCGTCCAGAGCTTCGTTATAGCCCGCCTCCGCATAGAATCGCAGAAGCTCCGCCATTTCTTGAGGCGATATGGGCGCGGATTTGATCATCGCGCCATTTTCTGCCTGTGGGCTGACGAACGCAAGCGCGATGGCAGCGCCGATTGGCCGCGCATTTGATATTCCCTGCGGGCGCCCGCCGTGGTTCCTCGCCGTAAAGCTTTAGGTTATAGCCCATGTGACAGGCTGATGAATGGGCCGCCGGCGGTGATGGCGGCTATGGGAGCATGGAATGAGTGAAGTCGAGCGTGAAAGCATGGAGTTCGATGTTGTGATTGTCGGCGCTGGCCCCGCTGGCCTTGCCGCCGCGATCCGGCTCAAGCAGCTCGATCCCGAGCTTTCCGTCGTCGTGCTCGAAAAGGGCGGCGAGGTGGGCGCGCATATCCTCTCCGGCGCGGTGGTCGATCCGGTCGGAGTGGATCGCCTCCTGCCGGAATGGCGCGACGACCCGGATCATCCTTTCAGGACGCCGGTGACGGATGACCGCTTCCTCATACTGGGGCCTGCCGGCTCGCTGCGCCTGCCCAATTTCATCATGCCGCCGCTGATGAGCAATCACGGCAATTACATCGTTTCGCTTGGCAATGTCTGCCGCTGGCTGGCGGGAAAGGCAGAGGCGCTCGGCGTCGAGATTTATCCGGGCTTCGCCGCCGCCGATCTGGTCTACAATGACGAAGGTGCGGTAACGGGCGTGATCACCGGCGACATGGGTGTCGAGCGCGACGGCACGCCGGGGCCGAACTACGCGCCCGGCATGGCGCTGCTCGGCAAATACGTGATGATCGGGGAGGGCGCGCGCGGCTCGCTGGCCAAGCAGCTTATCGCGCGATTCAACCTATCAGAGGGGCGCGAGCCGCAGAAATACGGCATCGGCCTCAAGGAATTGTGGCAGGTGCGCCCCGAGGTGCACAAGCAGGGCCTCGTGCAGCATTCCTTCGGCTGGCCGCTCGGTATGGGCGGCGGCGCGGCGGGCGGCTCTTTCCTCTACCATCTGGAGGACAACGTGGTCGCGGTCGGCTTCGTGCTGCACCTCAACTACGCCAACCCCTACATTTCGCCCTTCGAGGAATTTCAGCGATTCAAGACGCATCCGGCGATCCGAGATACGTTCGAGGGCGGCAAGCGCATAGGCTATGGCGCGCGCGCCATCACGGAGGGCGGCTGGCAGTCGGTGCCGAAGCTCTCCTTCCCCGGCGGCGTGCTGATCGGCTGCTCGGCGGGCTTCGTCAACGTGCCGCGCATCAAAGGGTCGCATAACGCCGTCCTGTCGGGAATGCTGGCGGCGGAACACGCCGCCGCCGCACTTGCCGAAGGCCGCGCGAATGACGAACTGGCTGACTACGAGGACGCGTGGCGCGGCTCCGATATAGGCCGCGATCTCAGGAAGGTGCGCAACGTCAAGCCGCTGTGGACTCGCTTCGGCACGGCTCTGGGCATCGGCATCGGCGGCCTCGACATGTGGCTGAATACGCTGTTCGGTTTCTCGCCTTTCGGCACTCTGGGTCACGGCAAGCCGGATCATGCCGCGCTGGAGCCAGCCTCGAAGCACTCCCCGATCCTCTATCCCAAGCCCGACGGTGTGCTGACCTTCGACCGGCTGTCATCGGTGTTCCTGTCCAACACCAATCATGAGGAGGACCAGCCGGTCCATCTTCATGTGAAGGACATGGCCCTGCAGAAAAGCTCCGAATACATGGTCTATTCCGGTCCCTCCACCCGCTATTGCCCGGCGGGCGTCTACGAGTGGGTCGATGCGGAAGGCAATGGCCTCACCGGTGGTCCCGCTTCACCGACCAAGGGCGGCGAGGTTTCGCGTGCGGAGCCGGATGCGCGCTTCGTCATCAACGCGCAGAACTGCGTCCACTGCAAGACCTGCGACATCAAGGACCCCAACCAGAATATCAACTGGGTGCCGCCCCAAGGCGGCGAGGGACCGGTCTACATGAACATGTGACGGTGTCCCGTCCACGGCCGCCGCTCTGGAGAGACGGCGAGGGACCGGTCTACATGAACATGTGACCGTGTCCCGGCCTAAAGCCCGGCACGCATGGTTTGCGGCGCGGGCGCCTTGACGGAGAATTCCGTGAGCACCGGGAAATGGTCCGAACCGGCATAGCCCAGCCGTACCGGCGGCGAAGCCGTTATACCGTCCTTGACCAGCACATGGTCGATCGGCAGGCCGATCCATCCCTTCAGCGCCACCGGCAAGCGCCGGTCGAGCCACGTCGGTCCTACCCAGCGCGTGAAATGGAAACCCGAATCCGTCGCCAGCCGCCGCGCCATGACGCTCCACGGCGTCGCGTTGAAATCGCCGGCCATGATGGCGGTATCGGACATCCCGGAGAGATAGGGCGTGACCTGGCCGACCTGCCAGTCCTGCCCGAACGGCCAGGGCCATGCGAGGTGCAGCGACGCGACATCCACCGCGCGGCCGCCAAAATCGAACGTGCCGATGGCAAGCGATCCCCGGTCGCGGCATTCCTGCTTGCCACCTTCCGCGAAAGGACGGCGCGACAGCAGCATCACCCCGCCATTGCGCGTGTTAGCCGGGCAGCGTACGCGATAGGGATAGGCTGCCGCGAGCGGCTCCAGCCGGGGTTCGAGCCGCCGCGAAACCTCGACGAGGGAAATGACGTCCGGCTTTTCCCGGCCTATCAGCGAGAGCACGGCTTCCGGCTCGGGATTGTCGTAGCGCAAATTGAGGTGCAGGAACCTGTAATGCGCGACGTTGCCGGGCAGATCGCCGGCCTGCGCGCCTGCCGCGAATTGCGGCACGCCCAGCGTCATGGCCACCGGGGCGGCGGCGATGAGCAGGAGGAGGGGAACGCCCAGCCTCCATCCGCGCACGAAAAGCAGGCATGCCGCCAGCAGCGCGATACCGGCGGCAAGATGCATCCTGAAATGCGAGATCGAATCGAAGCCGGGATGGACTTCGCCCAGAAAGCCCGCATAGAGCGGCACGGCAATCCCGAGCGCCGCGAGGCATATCGCCAGCCCGAGCCACCATATCAAAGGCTTTCCGTACATCGCTTTCCCGGCTTTATCGAAGTCGCGACGCCAATGACGCGCGAATGAGGCATGGTCAAGACGCCGCGCGCGGGCGCGAGTCTATTGGAAGGCGGTTTCCGAAAAGCTTCTGAGCTTGCGCGAATGCAGCCTTTCGGGCGGCATTTCGGCAAGTTTCTCCACGGCGCGTATGCCGATCTTCAGATGTTGCGCCACCTGCCGCTTGTAGAACTCCGTCGCCATGCCGGGCAGCTTCAACTCACCGTGCAGGGGCTTGTCGGATACGCACAGCAGCGTCCCGTATGGAACGCGGAAACGGAAACCGTTGGCGGCTATGGTGGCCGATTCCATGTCGAGCGCGATGGCCCTGGATTGCGAAAGCCGCTGCACTGGCCCGCGCTGCTCGCGCAGTTCCCAATTGCGGTTGTCGATGGTCGCCACCGTGCCGGTACGCATGATGCGCTTGAGGTCGTAGCCGTCGAGCCCCGTCACTTCGGCCACCGCCTCCTGCAAGGCCACCTGTATTTCCGCTAACGCCGGTATCGGTACCCAGACCGGCAGGTCGTCGTCCAGCACATGGTCCTCGCGCACATAGGCGTGTGCCAGCACATAGTCGCCCAGCTCCTGCGTATTGCGCAGTCCGGCGCAATGACCGAGCATCAGCCATGCGTGCGGCCTCAGTACCGCGATATGGTCCGTGATCGTCTTGGCGTTGGAGGGGCCGACACCGATGTTCACCATAGTGATGCCGCCATGCCGTGGCGTAACCAGATGGTAGGCCGGCATTTGCGGCAGGCGGCCGGGTGTCGTTCCCTCCCGCGGAGCTTTCTCCCCGGCCAGCGTCACTACATTGCCCGGCTCCACGAAGGAGGCGTAGCCCCCGCCGCCTTGCGCCATCAGCTCGCGCGCATAGGCGCAGAACTCGTCGATATAAAACTGGTAGTTGGTGAACAGCACGAAATTCTGGAAATGGTTCGGGCTGGTCGCAGTGTAGTGCGACAGGCGGTGCAGCGAATAGTCGATGCGCTGGGCGGTGAAAGGTGCGAGCGGCATCGGCTCTCCCGGCACAGGCTCGTAGGTGCCGTTGGCGATCAGGTCGTCGGTCGCGTTGAGGTCGGGCACGTCGAACAGGTCGCGCAGCGGACGCTGTATCCGGTCGGCCACGGAACCGTCCACATAGGTGCCCTCCAGGAAGGCGAAATGCAGCGGGATCGGTGTTTCCGATTCCGACACCGTGATGGGCACACCGTGGTTGCGCATGATCTGGCCGAGTTGTTCGACGAGGTAGCTGTCGAACAGGTCGGGCCGCGTGATCGTCGTCGAGTAATAGCCCGGCTGCGGCATGTGGCCATAGGCGAGCCGTGAATCGAGCCGGGTATAGGAAGAGACGGAAACGCCGATTTCCGGGTAGAACGCACGGAAGCGCACACGGTTGTCTCCGCCGGCTGCAAGCGTTTCGAAAGATTGGCGCAGGAAGGCGGTGTTCCGCTCGTAAAGGCGCTTCAGTTCCTCCACGGCCTCCACGGGATCGGTGAAATTCCGGCGCTCATAAGCATCCGGGTAGGAGATCGAGGCGATAGGCTGAGGGTAGATGCGCTTTTCCATAGCCCAGTATAGATGCCTCGTCTTGCGATTTCGAGACATCTCCAATGACGCCGGGCCGAATCCGCAGGGGCGCTCAGTAACGCTGAAGGCTGACGAGTAGAACGAGGCCGGCCCCGCTCGACATGCGCGGAAGCTCGCCGATGGTTTGCTCCGAGCCGGCGTTGACCGCCTTCACCGCCATAAGCGGACCGGCCAGCGCAGCGAGGATAAGGCAGGCCTTCAGCGTGACGCTCAGGAGAATGCCTGCGTTGCGGATAGCCTGTCTCATGTCCGGTCCTTTCTTCCTAGCGCCGCAGGCTGCGCACGCAGCTTGGGCCTTCGTCGAAGGGGCAGGCCACGACGGTTCCTATCTCCCACGAGCGTACCGGGCGCCCGGCTTGCGAGACGACGATCGACAGCAGCATCGCGAACAGCGTGATCAGCAGGCAAACTATGGTGAAGCGTCTTGCGAGCATGTCCGTATCCCTTTCTCGATACGCACATTGCAGCCGCCGCGCTGAACTCGGTCTGAGCCACGCATTCATTGGACGTTCAGCTTCATGAAAGCGCGTTAAGCTTCTGGTCACGCGTATGTTTTCGCTAAGGAGAGCCGCTCTGTTGGCGCCGATGCCGGCTTGTGCTTAGCTGCCGCCAGCGATTCAGGGAGAAATCCGATGACGACCCAGACCAAACCCATCGAGCTTTATTATTGGCCGACCCCCAATGGCTGGAAGATTTCAGTCGCACTGGAGGAGATGGGCGTTCCCTACGAGGTCAAGTTCGTCAATATCGGGAAGGGTGAGCAGTTCGAGCCGTCTTTCCTGAAGATTTCGCCCAATAATCGCATGCCTGCGATCATCGACCCGGAAGGGCCTGGCGGCGAGCCGATCTCCGTATTCGAGTCCGGCGCGATCCTGCAATATCTCGGACGCAAGTTCGGCAAGTTCTATCCGCAGGAGGAGCGTGCGCGCGTCGAGGTCGAGCAATGGCTGTTCTGGCAAATGGGCGGGCTCGGTCCGATGGCCGGCCAGACGCATCATTTCCGGCAATACGCGCCGGAGAAGATACCTTACGCCATCGACCGTTACACCAACGAGGTCAACCGGCTCTACGGCGTCATGAACAAGCGCCTTGCAGACCGCGCATTCCTCGCCGGCGACTATTCCATCGCGGACATGGCCTGCATCGGCTGGGTGCGCCCCCATCAGAACCAGGGGCAGGACCTGAACGACTTCCCTAATCTCAGGCGCTGGTTCGAGGCCATCATGTCGCGGCCCGCCGTGGAGCGCGGCATGGCCATCGGCGCGGAACATCGCCGCAATCTCGGTGAGGACAAGGAAGCCCAAAAGGTACTGTTCGGTCAGCGCGCCCGCGACTGACCGTTGCGGTCACGTCGATGCGGCGCGCCTCAAAACCGCGCGCCGCTGGTCAGTGTGATACAAAAGCTGCCGCTACAGCCTGATATCTGCGCCGTCGCGCCGGATTTCGTGCGCCATTTTCCTTCAATGGGATCGGCGAAGGCCGGAACTGCCGCCATCAGTACAGCGGCTATGAGTGCGGTACGGAGCATCGGATTTCTTCCTGCGGATCGGCCTTACGCCATCATTTCGCGCCCTGTCCGGGAAGCGAAATCGCATCGAGTGTAACCGAACTTTCGCTCGAAAGCATTTCCCGTGGTGAATCGTCCGTTTATTCGGGTGCGGCGGATTCCGTATATTTCGGGTAAACAGCCGCAGAGTTCCGGGATTCCTATCCTTAACGAAATCCTTGATTTACTTATCATTTGAACTTTGTTTTCGTTGAATTAAGCAAGTCGTTTAACGGCGAATTCAAGGCCCTGCGCCATTCTTCGGGCATCGGATCAACGCATCCGGGTGACAGGCGAAAACGCCGCTCTCGGGAGACGACAGGGGACTGGAAAATGGCACGTTTTGAAATGCTTGAGGCCGGCATCGGCAACAGCGCGCAGGCGGATATACTCTTCGAGCTGGGCATGATGTACGCGACAGGCCGCGACTGCGAGGCCGACGTGGTGGCCGCCCATAAATGGTTCAACATCGCTGCCATCAAGGGCTCGGAGCGTGCCGCCGAACTGCGCGCCGAACTGGCCGCTTCGATGAGCAAGGCCGACATTGCCAGGGCGCTGCGCGAAGCGCGCGAATGGATGACGATGCACTGAAATTGAGTGTTTCGCGGCACCGGGCGCAGATCCGGGCCGCAGGCGCAAGAGCGCGAAAAGCGCCGGCGCCGACAGGGAAAGGCGGGGCTGGGCTGCGTTCGTGCGGGGGCGGAACGCGGCCGCCGGAAGCCGCGCTGGCCGGAAGATCGGCCGGCGCGGCTTTTGCGCATATGGAGCCTAGTTCTCTCCGGCGAAGCGCGCCAGAATCGTACCGTCGCTGACCTGAGCGCCTTCAGCTGCGATCTCGGCAATGGTGCCGGTCTGCGGCGCAGCGATGACGTGCTCCATCTTCATGGCTTCGAGCACCAGAAGCGGCTGCCCTTTTGAGACATGTTCGCCGGCAGCGGCCCGCACGAGCTTGACGAGGCCCGGCATGGGCGCGCGCAGGCTGCCGATGCCGTCCGTTGCCGACGCGGCGCTCTCCAGCGGATGCGGCACGTCAAAATCGTAGCTTTTTGCCCCCTCGAACAGGGTCACATGGCCGGGCCAGCGGGCAAAGCGGCCCGGCTTCGAGACGGTGACGGTCTCGCCGCCGACATCCGCGTCGATCTCGCGGTTACGTATCGTTAGCGCGACGGTCACGCTCTCCCCGCCATGCCGAAGGTGCACTTTTTGCGTCAGCGGGGTGAAATGGGTGTAACCCGCAAGCGTCACCCACGGATCGGCGCAACGCGGCGTGTCCGAAATTCCGCTTGCCGCAACGGCCGCGCGGGCGATGACAGCTGTGTCGGGTAGGGTGGCTCGTGTCAATTGTGCCTGCTTTCGCCCGATCAGGCCGGTATCGGCACGGCCTGCCGTAAAGTCGGGGTCATTCGCCACCGCGGCGAGGAATGCGATATTGACCGTCGAGCCGGCGATCTCCGTTGCGGCCAGCGCGGAACAGAGTGCGTCGAGCGCCACCGCCCGGCTTTTCCCCTGGACCGCGAGCTTGGCGATCATGGGGTCGTAGTGGGGGGAAATCGTATCGCCCGCGCGAACGCCGCTCTCGACGCGCAAACAAGGCGTTTCGGCAGGAAATTTGAGATGATGCAGCGTTCCCGCCGCAGGCAGGAAACCGCGTGCGGGGTCTTCCGCATAGATGCGCGCCTCGAAGGCATGGCCGTCGAGTTCGATCTCGTGCTGTGATCTTGGCAGGCTTTCGCCCGCCGCCACCCGTAGCTGCCATTCCACGAGGTCGATGCCGGTCACGAGTTCCGTCACCGGATGCTCCACCTGAAGGCGGGTGTTCATTTCCATGAACCAGAAGCGGTCGGCGCGCAGACCATCCGAAGCGTCTGCGATGAACTCGACCGTTCCCGCGCCGCTATAGCCGATGGCCTTGGCGGCCTTCAGGGCCGCGCCGGTCATGGCGGCCCGCATCGCTTCGGTCATGCCGGGGGCGGGGGCCTCCTCGATGACCTTCTGGTGCCTGCGCTGCGCGGAGCAATCCCGCTCATAGAGGTGGACGACATTGCCGGAATTGTCGCCGAACACCTGCACCTCGATGTGGCGCGGCCTTTCGATATATTTCTCGACCAGCACCCGGTCGTCGCGAAATGTTGCCTTTGCCTCGCGCTTCGCGGACGCCAGCGTTTCCGCGAATTCGTCGGGGTGGTTGACGCGGCGCATGCCCTTGCCGCCTCCGCCCGCGCGGGCCTTGATCAGGACCGGGTAGCCGATCTCCCGCGCCTTTGCTGCGAGTATGACGATCTCCTGCCCGTCGCCATGATAGCCCGGCACGACCGGCACGCCAGCCTTCTCCATCAGCCGCTTGGCCATGTCCTTCAGCCCCATTGCGCGGATTGCGGCGGGCGAAGGGCCTATGAAGACAAGGCCAGCTGCCACGACCTGCTCGGCGAAGTCGGGATTCTCGGACAGGAAGCCATAGCCGGGATGGATCGCCTTCGCGCCGGTGCTGAGGGCGGCCTCTATGATGCGGCTGCCGTCGAGATAGCTTTCGGCTGCGGGCGAGGGGCCGATATGAACCGCCTCGCCGGCCATTTCGACATGCGGCGCCCCTGCATCAGCGTCGGAATAGACTGCGACGGTGGCAATGCCCATGCGGTGCGCCGTGCGGATGATCCTGCACGCGATCTCGCCGCGATTGGCGATCAGGATTTTCGCGAACATGGCGTCTCCCCGCAGCCTCGGCCTTTGGGGCAATGTAGCGCGATGTCGGCCCGCGATGCGACAGGCTTTACCGCTCGCGGGTGCCGGCCAGCGCGAACATCGCGCCCTGCGGGTCCATGCATTGAAGCACCCATCCGTCCGGCACCTCCATCGGGCCGTTCAGCACCTGCCCCCCGCCGTCGGTCACGCGCTTTGCCGCCGCGTCTATGTCGCCGACGATGAAATAGAACAGCCACATGGGCACGGGAATTTCCTGCGGCCTCGTCATCATGCCGCCAGTCATCTGTCCGTTTACGTTGAACAACTGATAGACGAAGCCCTCGTCGGTATTCATCGTATCGCCCTTGGTCCAGCCGAACTGCCGGGCATAAAAGGCGAAATCGGTCTCCAGGTCGCCGGCATAAAGCTCATGCCAGCCTATGTTGCCGGGTGTCATCGAGGTGACGGGCTGCCCCTCGTCCAGCGGCGTCATCAGCATGAAAGCCGCGCCATGCGGATCGGTGACGACGGAGAAGCGGCCCACCGTGGGGATGTCATCCGGCTCGCGCAGCACCGTCCCACCTGCAGCTTTCACGCTATCGGTCGCTGCGTCCGTATCCCTGGCGTGGATGTACCCCATCCAGCCTGGCCGCGCGCCCTGTTCGCAGGCTTCCGGCGAAAGCTCCATGATGCCGCCAACGCCCGTGTCGCCGGCCTTCACGACCGTGTAGTCCATGCCGGAGCCTTCATGGGGCTGAAGGCCCCAGCCTACGACCTCGGCGTAGAAATCCCTCGCCGCCTTCGCGTCGGTCGTCATCAGCTCGTACCAGAAGAAGCTGCTCGGGCTTTCGGTCATTCGACCCTCCTCTCGGTCCTGTGCCGATAGTAGCACCGCTCGAGGACGAATCGATGACGATTATGCCGACAGAGCCGGAAATATGTATGAAACGCTGTCGTCACGTTGCGGAGAGCGCGGCGCCCGCTTTCTGGACGGTATTCCCGGCCTTGTTCATATTCCGCGCGCCTGGGACTGATGACGTAGCGTCAACTTGACGATAATCTGCTTTGCCGACGCGCGACAATGGCGGGAATGCGCGATGTCCAAGGCAATCGAGCCGCAGCGGGACGCGAATATTGTAATACAAAAAAATTACCGATATTGTCATACAATAAATGTGATCGTTGCAGGCTGTCGCCAGCGTGATTGAAACGCTTCGAAGGCAGCCGGCATTGGAGGAAATCGTTTCAGCTTCGGAGGCCGTTCGCCCTTTCAGGGCCTGTCCGTAGCCGTTCCGTATCAATGCAGTCCGCAGGCGGCTCCTTTCGACGGAGCCGCAGGCACCCGCCACATGGCAAAAAGGAGGAGTTAATGTTCAATCGACTGACAAGATATATCGGGGCCGTTTCGGCTCTGGTGTTTTCCCTGTCCGCCTTCGGTGCGCACGCGGCCGAAATGACACCTGTGGAGGCCAAGCTCTACGAAGCCGCCAAGCCGGAAGGGAAGGTGGTCTGGTATGTTTCGCAGTTCAACACCGAAGCTGCCGACAATGTCTGCCGCCTCTTTCGCGAGCGCTACCCGGATCTCGGCTGCGATGCCGTGCGCGCTTCCGCGCAGGTGCTGCTCCAGCGCCTGATGCAGGAGCTTTCCGCCGGAGTTCCGCAGGCCGACGTGGTCAGCACGACGGATTCGGCCCAGCTTGTCGAACTCAAGGGCAAGAACGCCCTCGTCCCCTACAAGCCGGACAACCTCCAGTTCGTCTCGCCATCGCTGATGCAATTCAACGAGCCGGATGGCTACTGGTTCATCACAGGTGTGTCTCCGCTGATCATCGGCTACAACACCGACCGCATAAAGCCGGAGGATGCTCCGAAGAAGTGGAGCGACCTGCTCGACCCGCGCTGGAAGAACCAGGTTGCTATCGCGCATCCGGGCTTCTCGGGCGGCGCGGGCATATGGGCCATCGCCATGCGCGACCTCTATGGCTGGGAGTTCTTCGAGAAGCTGGAGGAGAACAGCCCCCAGATCACCCGGTCGGCGGGCGAGAACATCAACACCGTCTCCTCGGGTGAGCGATCGATCTCCATTGTGACCGCCAACAGCGCGGCGACCGAGGCGTTGAAGGGCGCGGCGGTTGCGTCCGTATTCCCCGAAGATGGCGCGGTCCTGCCTCCCGGCGCGACGGCGGTTCTCGACAAGGCGCCGCATACGAACGCGGCTCGGCTTTTCGCGGAGTTCCTGCTCTCGCCGGAAGTGTCCGAATATTATGTCTCTGAGGAGCGTTTCTCGCTGCGCCCGGACGTGGCACAGCCCAAGGATATGCCCGCTCTGGAGGACATCAAGCTGATCCTCGTGCCCGATTCGAAGGTGGTCGACGAGGTGCCGGAAATTCGCAGCCTGTTCCGCGATACGTTCGGCATCTGAAAACACGCAGGGCGGCGGGCGCAATCGATCGCCGCCCTGCGCGCTGAAGTTGTGGATAGCTTATAAGTCTCTGAAACCCTTAACCTGCCTTTCAGCTTGCTGTCCTATAGATCGCGCTCGACATGAGCTCCGCGATGCAAGACAGCCACCCCGCCGCAGGGGAAAACGACAGCCTTGAAGCCGGGATTCTCGAGGATCAGCTCGCTGATCTGAGAACCGGCCTTTTCATTTCCATGCCGATCAGCACTGCCCTGTCCGTGCTGATCCTGTTGGTGGAGCTGTTGGCGGGTGGCGGCCTCGGCGTCGTCTCGTGGTTCGTGGCGGTCAATGTCATAAATGGCGCGCGCATCGCGTATGCGCTCAAGCATCGCAGGCCCAAGGGCGCGAGAAGGGTGGACGTGGCGGCTGCGAGGCGGCGGCTGCGTCCATACAAGGTGCTCGCGTTGATCTCCGGCATTGCATGGGCATGCCTTGCCATTTTGACGGACGGCTACACCGTACCGCAATCGGGACTGCATCTCATAATCCTTGCGGGTATTTCCGCAGGCGCTGTCACCTATAGCGGCGCCTATGCGGCGCTTCCTATCAACTTCATCACGCCGCCGCTGCTCGTGGGGGCAGCGTGCCTTGCGGCGAATGGCGGCTTCGAGAATTGCATCCTCGCATTCGCCGTCCTGCTTTTCCTGGGTGGTTTGGTCCGAAGCTCCTTCATCGGGGAGGCTCGCTTCCGGGAAGCCAGCCGCCTCAAGCATGAGGCGGAACAGGTGGCCGCGGAAATGGAGCGCCGTTCGAGAGAGGACCCGCTCACCTCGCTGCTCAACAGGCGGGGTCTGGAACACGCCATCGACCAGCTCGATGCGACCGACAGCCCCTTCGTCACCATGCTCATCGACCTCGATGGCTTCAAATCCGTGAACGATACCTATGGGCACAAGGTCGGCGACGATCTGCTCGTGAAGATAGCCCACCGGATCATGGAAAAAGCCCCGGAAGGAGCAACGCTTGCCCGCATCGGCGGCGATGAGTTCGTGCTGCTTTTTCCCACTTTCGCCGATCCCCGCGCGCCGGAGGCGCTGGCCGCCGAAATCATAACTCGGATCGCAAGCTCCTATCCGACGGTCGCGTCGGTACGGGTCGGTGCCTCGATGGGAATCTATCTGGCCGAGCGTCCGAGACTTACGGATATTCTTTTGCGGGCGGATATTGCGCTCTACACGGCGAAGAACCGGGGCCGCAACGAGTTCTGCCTGTTCGATGCCGAGCTCGAGCAGGTGCTCGAACGCCGCCAATGCATCGAGCGGGATATTCGCTCGGCCATCGAAACGGGCAGCCTTGGCACATGGTACCAGCCCATCGTCAGGCTCGATACCGGAAGCGTGGTAGGGTTCGAGGCGTTGCTGCGCTGGTCGCACGCGCTTCATGGACCGATAACCCCGCCCGAGATCGTGACGGCCGCGCGCGAGACGGGGATGCTTCAGATGCTGACAGAGATGGTGTTTGCGAATTGCTGCACGATGATAGGCTGTCTGCTAAAGGCTGGCCACCACGAGATGCGGGTCGCGATGAACCTTTCTCCCCGCGAGCTGGAGGCGGGCAATATCGACGACATGATATTGAGCGGCCTTGAAGAAAAGGGCCTTCCGGCAACCATGTTCGAGATAGAGATTACCGAGGAAGCGCCGGTCGACCCCGATCGGGTGGACGAGAAGCTCGGCCGTCTGTGCCATGCCGGCATTTCCGTGGCATTGGACGATTTTGGTACGGGCTTTTCGACGCTGGCCTCGCTCAAGGATGGCCGCATTAGCAAAGTGAAGATCGACAAGGTATTCATCCGAGGTCTCGGCCGGTCCCCGAAGGACCAACATCTCGTTAAGGCGGTGGTCGATCTTGGCCGTGGCCTCGGTATCGAAGTAATGGCGGAAGGTGTGGAAACGGAGTCGGACCGCAAGACGCTTCAGGCGCTCGGCTGCATGACCGCTCAGGGCTATCTGTTCTCGAAGGCGCTCCCCCTGCAGGAAGCCCTTGCGCTCGCGGAAGGACAATCCGTCAGGCCGCGGTGAGAGGGCTCCTACATCCGCCACACGCCCGGCTTCGTCTCTCCGATTTCCGCATTGAGCGCCGCCGACAAGCTCAGCGCCAGAACCTCGCGTGTCCTGGCCGGGTCGATGATGCCGTCGTCCCAGAGGCGTGCGGAGGAATAGAGCGGATGGCCCTCGCGCTCGTATTTTTCGAGGATAGGCGCGCGGAAGGCTGCTTCCTCCTCTGCGGTCCATGCGCCGCCGCGGCGCTCCACGCCCTCGCGCCGGACCATAGCCAGCACGGTCGCCGCCTGCTCGCCGCCCATCACGGAAATGCGGGCGTTTGGCCACATCCAAAGGAAGCGCGGGGAGAAGGCGCGGCCGCACATACCGTAATTGCCCGCGCCGAATGAGCCGCCGACGATCACCGTCAGCTTCGGCACCTGTGCGGTCGCGACTGCATTCACCAGCTTGGCGCCGTCCTTGGCGATGCCGCCCGCCTCATATTTCGCGCCGACCATGAAGCCGGTGATGTTCTGGAGGAACACCAGCGGGATTTTCCGCTGGCAGCACAGCTCGATGAAATGCGCGCCTTTGAGCGCGCTTTCCGCGAACAGCACGCCATTATTGGCGAGAATGCCCACCGGCATCCCGTGGAGATGCGCGAAGCCGGTGACGAGTGTGGTCCCGTAGTTGGCCTTGAACTCGTCGAATACCGATCCGTCCACGATACGCGCCACGATCTCGCGCGCGTCATAAGGAGTACGCGTGTCGCCGGGCACGATGCCGTAGATCTCGTCCGCCGCATGAAGTGGCGGAATCGGTGTGCGAAGCTGAAGCCCTATATTCTTCTTTCGATTCAGGTTTCTGACGATGCGCCGCACGATGGCGAGCGCATGTGCGTCATCCATCGCATAGTGATCCGCCACGCCGGACAGCCGCGTATGCACCTCCGCGCCACCCAGCTCTTCCGCGCTGACGTCCTCGCCGGTGGCGGCCTTCACCAGCGGCGGCCCGCCAAGAAAGATGGTCGCCTGGTTGCGAACCATCACCGTCTCGTCCGACATGGCCGGAACATAGGCGCCGCCTGCGGTGCAGGAACCCATCACGCAGGCGATCTGGGGAATGCCCGCCGCGCTCATATTTGCCTGGTTGAAGAAGATGCGGCCGAAATGGTCGCGGTCGGGGAAAACCTCGTCCTGATTGGGCAGGTTCGCCCCGCCGGAATCGACGAGGTAGACGCAGGGCAGGCTATTCTGCATCGCGATTTCCTGCGCGCGCAGATGCTTCTTCACCGTCAGAGGATAATAGGTACCTCCCTTTATCGTGGCGTCGTTGACGACGACCATGACCTCGCGGCCTTCGACGTGGCCTATCCCGGCAATCAACCCGGCGGACGCAATCTCGCCGCCATACATGTCCCATGCCGCGAACTGCCCTATTTCGAGAAAGGGCGAACCGGCGTCGAGCAACTGCGCCAGCCTCTCGCGGGGCAGCAGCTTGCCCCGCGCCACATGCCGCTCGCGCGCTTCCGCCGGGCCGCCGGACTCGATAGCGCGGGCCTTCTCCGCGATTTCAGCAACCAGCGCCCGCATGCGGTCGGCATTGGCGCGGAAATTCTCGGAACCTGGGGAAATCTGGGACTGGATGACAGGCATTGCTCTCTCATGGTCGGGCGGTTGTGCTGTGGAAGAAGCGTCAGCCCGTTTCCTCCATCATCTCCCGTCCGATCAGCCAGCGGCGGATTTCGCTGGTTCCCGCGCCGATCTCGTACAGCTTGGCGTCACGCAGCAGCCGGCCGGTCGGATAGTGGTTGATATATCCGTTGCCGCCGAGGAGCTGGATGGCGTCGAGCGCCATCTGCGTGGCCCGCTCGGCCGCGAAAAGGATGCAGCCGGCGGCGTCCTTGTGGGTGGTTTCGCCCCGGTCACAGGCAGCGGCGACCGCATAGACATAGGACCGTGCCGCATTGAACGAAACATACATGTCCGCCAGCTTACCCTGAACGAGCTGGAACGAGCCGACGGGCCGCCCGAACTGCCTGCGCTCCGCGACATAGGGCAGGGCGATGTCGATGCAGGCGGCCATGATCCCCAGCGGCCCGCCCGCCAGCACGACCCGTTCGTAGTCGAGGCCCGACATCAGCACCTCGATACCCTTGCCTTCCTCATGCAGCACATTGGCGAACGGCACGAACACATCCTCGAATACCAGCTCGCCCGTATTGGAACCGCGCATTCCGAGCTTGTCGAGCTTTTGCGCAACCGAGAAGCCGGGCATGCCGCGTTCGATGATGAAGGCCGTGATGCCTTTCGAGCCGAGAGTGCGCCCCGTCTTGGCATAGACGACCAGCGTGGACGCGTCCGGCCCGTTGGTGATCCACATCTTGGAGCCGTTGAGCACGAATCCGTCATTGCGCTTCTCGGCATGGAGCCGCATCGAAACCACGTCCGAACCGGCGCCTGTTTCCGACATGGCGAGCGCGCCCACCGCCTCGCCGGCGCAAAGCGGTGGCAGGTAGCGCGCTTTCTGTTGCTGCGTACCCCAGCGCCTGATCTGGTTGGCGCAGAGATTGGAATGTGCGCCATAGGAAAGCCCGACAGAGGCGGAAGCACGGCTGATCTCCTCCATCGCGACCGCGTGGGCGAGATAGCCCATGTCGCTGCCGCCGAATTCCGGCTCGATAGTGATACCGAGCAGGCCGATTTCACCCAACCGTGACCATAGTTCCGCCGGGAAATCGTTGGCGCGGTCGATCTCCGCCGCCCGTGGAGCTATCTCGTCCCGCGCGAAGCGGCGCACGAGGTCGCGCAACGCGTCGATCTCCTCGCCGAGGCCGAAATTCATCGAACCCTCATACATGCCCGCCTCCGATGCGGCACGCCGCTTCAGGTCTGCACGTCCTGCCGGATATACTCCAGAATTGAAGATGAAGTGGCCGGCTCCCTATTTCAACTCGTATCGGGAATTGCCAGTAAGGCGGATGGCAGAAACGACATGCGTACCCCTTGACCTTCCAGTGACTGGAAGCACTACACATGGCAGCATCGACACGTACGAGGCCCGCCATGTCCCATGACCACAGCCATCACCATGAGCACGACCACGCTGCAGGCGGCTCCTGCTGCGGCGGGGGGCATGGCAAGCAGGAACAGGCGCATGTGCTGCGCGATCCCGTCTGCGGCATGACTGTCGATCCTGCAGCGGGCAAGCCGACCGCCGGGTACAAGGGCCGCACCTTCCATTTCTGCTCGCAGTCCTGCCACGACAAGTTCGGCAAGGACCCGGAAGCCTTCCTCATCGCGACCGATCCGGTCTGCGGGATGGCTGTGGACCGGGCCAGCGCCCAGCATTTCCATCGTCATGAGAGCAAGGGCTTTTATTTCTGTTCCGCCGGCTGCAAGACGAAGTTCGAGGCCGATCCGCAAAAATATCTCGCGGGGCAAAAGGCTCCCGAGCCGATGCCGAAGGGCACTCAATATACCTGCCCGATGCATCCCGAAATCATACGCGACAAGCCGGGAGCCTGCCCGATCTGCGGCATGGCGCTGGAGCCGATGGGCGTGCCGTCCGCCGACGACGGGCCGAACCCCGAGCTGGTCGATTTCACGCGCCGCCTGTGGGTGAGTGCCCTCCTGTCGATCCCGCTGCTGGTGTTGACGATGGGGCCGATGCTCGGCCTGCCTGTGCGCCAATGGATCGGCGAATCCGCCGCGCCTTGGATCGAGCTGGTGCTGGCGACGCCCGTTGTCCTGTGGGCGGCGTTTCCGTTCTTCGAGCGCGGCTGGCATTCCATCGTCAATCGCAGCCCGAACATGTGGACGCTGATCTCCATCGGTGTGGGGGCCGCCTATCTCTACAGCCTGATCGCGACGCTGTTCCCCGATCTGTTCCCCCATCAGTTCCGCGGCCACGGCGGCTCGGTGCCCGTCTATTTCGAGGCGGCGGCAGTCATCGTCGCGCTGGTCTTTCTGGGGCAGGTGCTGGAATTGCAGGCTCGTGCGCGCACCGGCTCCGCAATCCGCGCTCTCCTCGACCTCGCGCCCAGGACGGCGCGGCGCATCGGCGGCGATGGGTCGGAGGCCGACGTGCCACTGGAGGACGTGCGGACCGGAGACAGGCTGCGCATCCGGCCGGGCGATAGCGTCCCGGTCGATGGCATCGTGCTTGAAGGGCGCTCGGCCATCGACGAATCTATGGTGACGGGCGAGCCGCTGCCGGTGGAAAAGGTGGAGGGCGCTCCCGTCACCGCCGGGACGATCAACAGGAACGGCTCGCTGGTGATCCGCGCCGAGCGCGTCGGTTCCGACACAATGCTGTCGCGTATCGTCGAACTTGTCGCGAAGGCGCAACGCTCCCGTGCGCCCATTCAGGGGCTCGCGGATCGCGTGTCCTTCTATTTCGTGCCGGCGGTGGTTCTGGTTGCCGCGCTCGCCTTTGCCGCATGGCTGGCTTTCGGCCCCGAGCCGAGCCTTGTCTACGCGATCGTATCCGCGGTGTCGGTGCTCATCATCGCCTGTCCCTGCGCGCTCGGGCTTGCCACGCCCATGTCGATCATGACTGCCACCGGGCGCGGCGCGCAGGCTGGCGTGCTTATCCGCGATGCCGAGGCGCTCGAGCGTTTCGCCAGGGTGGATACGCTGATCGTCGACAAGACCGGCACGCTGACGGAAGGCCGCCCGGCTTTGACGGATCTTGTCGCTGCCGCCGGCTATGAGGAAAACGAGCTTCTAATGCTTGCCGCCAGCCTTGAGCGCGGGTCGGAACATTCGCTGGCCGAAGCTGTCGTGGCCGGCGCGGAAGCGCGGGGCACGGCGCTTTCGCCAGCATCGGACTTCGAAGCGATCACCGGAAAGGGCGTTTCGGGCGTGGTTGCCGGTCGTTCCGTCGCGTTGGGCAACCGGATCATGATGGCCGATCTCAAGATCGACATCGCCGCGCTGCAGGGCAGGGCGGACGAGCTGCGCGCGCAAGGAAAATCCGCCGTGTTCGTCGCCGTGGATGGCAAGGCGGCGGGCATCGTAGCTGTGGCCGATCCTATCAAGGCGACGACGGCAGCGGCGATCCGCGCGCTGCACGAACGCGGCCTGCGGATTATCATGGCAACCGGCGATAATGAGCGCACGGCAAAGGCCGTGGCCGCGCAGCTTGGCATCGACGAGGTTCGCGCCGAGATGCTGCCCGAGTCCAAGCAGGCGCTGATCGAGGAGCTTCAGGCCAAAGGTGCGCGCGTCGCAATGGCGGGCGATGGTGTCAACGACGCGCCCGCGCTTGCCGCTGCCGATGTCGGCATCGCAATGGGTACGGGCGCGGATGTGGCGGTCGAGAGTGCCGGCATCACGCTGGTGAAGGGTGATCTCAACGGCATCGTGCGCGCCCGCACGCTGGCACAGGGCACGATCCGCAACATCAGGGAGAACCTGTTCTTTGCCTTCATCTACAATGTGCTCGGTGTGCCGGTCGCGGCAGGCGTCCTCTATCCGCTTTTGGGCACGCTTCTGTCGCCCATGATCGCTGCGGCAGCCATGAGCCTGTCGTCGGTATCGGTTATCGGCAACGCGCTGCGGCTGCGCAGCCTGAAGCTGGACTAGCAGGCGCTGGAAATCGGGCTTGCCGCTTTCGCTCGCGACGACATGGCCGGAAATGTCGCCGGCCATATTAGGGTGTAAAAACAGTCGGATAAAGCGGGAACCCGAATCTATCCCTGAAGACGCACTACGCTTGGCTTCGCACCGATGCTAGCGCGCCGGGAAGCTCTTGCTCGAAAATATCTATATCCGCATGCGGGCCGGTGCTGACGCGTATGCAGCGGTCCAGGACCGGCGCCATCGGCTTGCGCACGAAAACGTCGCGATCAATCAGGGCTTGCAGAAGCCGTTGCGCGAACGCGCCGTCGCTGCCGGCGTCGATGGTAACGAAATTCGTGGCAGAGGGGATGGGCACAAGGCCGTTCGCGCGCGCGATGCCGGCAATCCGCTCCCGGCATGCGGAAACCTTTCCAATCACCTCGCCCAGATAGGTCTGGTCGGCAAGTGCGGTCAGCCCGGCGACCTGCGCCATCTTGTTCACGCCGTAATGGGTGCGGATCTTCTCGAATGTGCGGATGACCTCCGCCGCGCCTATCGCGTAGCCGCATCTTAGCCCGGCCAGTCCGTAAGCCTTGGAGAAGGTGCGCAGGCGCAGCACGTTGGGGCGTGCGGTATCGAGCGGCGGCAGCGCCGTGGCCGGCGCCGTCTCGCCATAGGCTTCGTCAAGCACGAGCATTGTCGTTTCCGGCAATGCCTCGATAAAGCGCGTCACGTCCGCTGCTTCCCACCATGTACCCATCGGGTTGTCCGGGTTGGAGAGATAGACGAGAGGCGCTTGCTCCCGCTTCACCGCCTCCAGCAGCCCTTCCAGATGCTCGCGGTCGTCGACATAGGGTATGGTGACGAGCCGCCCGCCAAAGCCCGCGACGTGGAAATTGAAGGTGGGATAGGCGCCGAGCGAGGTTATGACCGGGGAGCCATGCTCGACGAACAGCCTCACGATGAGGTTGAGAAGGCCGTCAATACCTTCGCCGATCACGATATTGTCGACCGCGACGCCAAGATGACGTGCAAGGGCGTTTCGCAACTCGTAGCTCTCCGGGTCGCAATACTTCCACATGTCGCCAGCGGCATCGGCAACCGCCCGTACAACGGCGGGCGAGGGACCGAAGCCACTTTCATTGGCGCCGATCCGCGCGCGGAAAAGCCTGCCTCTGCTTCGCTCCTGCGCTTCCGGCCCGACAAACGGCACCGTGGCCGGCAAAGCCTGAACGAGCGGTGTGAAGCGAAGGCTCATGTGCATGTCCTGCCGAAAGAAGCGATCCGCAGCGATCTACGACGAAACGGGAAAAGCAGCAAACTGCCCGGATGAAGCCCGATCCCGAAAGAAGCCGGTATCAATGGACGGAGCGTAGCGAGACGCAAGAAAGCCGATGCCCGGCAGAACCTTGGCGCCGGGAAAATCCTTCGCTGGAATGGCGGATAAAGAAAAAGCCCGGCGATTTCCCGCCGGGCTTTCTGATCTGGAGATCGAAATCTTGCCTTAGAAGTCGCGCTGGAAGCGAACCACACCGGCCCAGATGTCGTCAGCACCATCGGTGGTCGCATAGCGGATCGACGGAACGATCTTGAAGTTCTCGACCGGGGTGTAGGCAACTTCGCCCTGTACCATCCAGGTGTCGTTGGTGAACACGCCTTCATTGAACCACTGAACGGTCAACGCCGCCGATGCCTTCTCCGAGAACTGCGCCGAGACGCTACCGTAGACCGACCAATCGACAACGTCACCATAAGGCGTCGGCGTCGCGTAGTAGCCGTCCAGGGAGTCCGAATAGTAGGCGCCGATCTTCGCGGAGAAAGTCTCGCCGAAATTGCCGACTACGGCACCCTGGAGGCCCCAGGTCTCGTAGACGCCGTCATAGCCGGCGATAAGGCCAACCGAACCCCAGCCCTGCGAGAACTGGAAGCCGCCTTCCACGTTCGTGCCCCAGCTGTCGTCATCGGGATTGTCGAGAACCGCGATGATCGCCGAGAAGCCGTTGCTTGCGGTGAAGGTGTACGAAATCTCGTTCGAGGCTAGGTAGGGGTAGAACTCGGTGTCGATCACGTTCAGGCCGGCGAAGCCCAGATAGCGGGAGTAGGGGTTCTCACCCTTGCCGATCCGCAGAGCGCCGTTGGCGGTCGTCAGCTCGATGAAGCCATAGAGCAGGTTAGTCTCGGTGCCGCCGCCGGAGCTAGCCCAGTCGAGCTCAAGCTCGGCATAGCCGCGCAGCGTGCCCCACTCGGTCTCGGAACGGACATCGAAGTTCGGCGCGAAACGCGCGAGGCTGGCGTAACCGCTCGGCTCGCTGATCGCGAAGCCGACGTCGAAGCGGAAGTAGCCGCCGATCTTCAGGCAGGTTTCGGTGCCCGGAATGTAAAAGAAGCCCGCGCCGTATACGTCGCAGATGCGAACATATTCCATAGGCTCCGGCTCTGCGTAGACGACCGCGTCGGCAGCCTGGGCGCCGCTGGTGATGACCACCGCGGCGGCGGAGCCGATGAGAAGGCTCTTGAGGTTCATAAGGTATCTCCGAACTTCTGTTTATCCCCTGACCCGCCGCTGCCTCGATGCCGATACCGCCGCCCGTCAGTTGAGACACTTATTTGCCCTTTCCTTTGCCGTTTCAACAAAAAAGGCAGCATGCTGTCGGAACCTTGGCGCTTGTATGCCGAGGGTGTTGCAGAAAAGCTTCAGCAGGTTGCATGCCATATGTGCAATTGCACAGCACTGTGCGGACTGCCTGCCTCGCCAGCCTGATGCGCCGAAATTTTGTGCAGGCGCGAAAAAGCGGAATATCAGCGGAAACCTGTCACCCGGATGACTTCCGCCGGTGAAGTGAGGCCGATTCGCGCTTTATCCACAGCGTCGTCGGACATGGTGGTCATGCCGGAGGCGATGGCCGCTGCTTCGATCAGATTGTTGTCGGCTCCTGCGGAAGCAAGTTGCATCACCTCGTCGCCCATCGTCATGATCTCGAAAACGGCGACGCGTCCGCGGTAGCCGGAGCCGTTGCATCTCGCGCAGCCGACGGCTTCATGAAGTTCTTCGCCGGCCTTGAAGCCGACCGCGGCGAAGCGGGGCTCCTTTTCAAGCAGAGGCGCGGTCATGCGCATAGGCTGCTTGCAATGGTCGCAAAGCCGGCGGACGAGCCGCTGCGCCACGACGCCGCGTACCGCACCCACCAGCAGGTAGTTTTCGACGCCGAGGTCCCGCAGGCGGGTAAACGCTGCCGCGGCGGTGTTCGCATGCACCGTCGTCAGCACCAGGTGGCCTGTGAGCGCGGCCTGTATGGCCACATGGGCGGTTTCGCCGTCGCGAATTTCGCCGACGAGGATGATGTCGGGGTCCTGCCGCACGAAGGAGCGTATGGCGGCGGAGAAGGTGAAGCCGATGGCCGGCTGTATCTGCGCCTGGACGATGCCAGGTATCTGGTATTCGACCGGGTCTTCGATGGTGACGATCTTGCGGCCGGGATCGTTGAGTCGCGAAAGCGCGGCCGCCAGCGTGGTCGTCTTGCCGCTTCCCGTAGGACCGGCGACGGCGATCATGCCGTGCGTGTGATCGAGCAGGCGCGTGAGGGAGATGCGGTCCCGTTCGTTCAGGCCCACGCTGGTCAGGTCGAGCAGCGTTCCTTCGCGTTGCAGGATGCGCATGACGAGCGTTTCTCCGTGGATGGAGGTCAGCGTGGCCACACGCAGCTCGATGTCTCGCTCGCCCACGCGCAGGCGCATGCCCCCGTCCTGCGGCTTGCGCCGCTCGGCGATGTCGAGCCCCGCCAGCACCTTGATGCGCGACACGATGGCCTCGCCCATCTCGTGCGGCGGCGGCGGCATGACGCGAAGCACGCCGTCGATGCGGAAGCGGAGCACCAGCCGGCCGCGCATCGGCTCGATATGGATGTCGGTGGCACGCAGCTCCAGCGCGCGCCGCATCATGTCGTCGACGGCAACGACCACCGGGGCGCCGCTTGCAAGGTCGCGCAGGCCCGCAAGATCGTCGCCGCCGCGCTCGAAGGCGGGGTCCACGTTCTCGGATGTTGCGGAAAGCCGTTGCAGGCACGCCTCCAGGTCGGGGGCGGACATGGCGCAAACCTCGGTTTCGCGGTCAAGCACCATAAGCAGCGCGTCGATGGGTTCCCGGTCGCCCGGATGCAGCGCGCCGATGAACGCCCCGCCCTCGCTGTCGGTCAACGGAACCAGCCAATTGTCCATGAGGAAGCGAAGCGAAAGGCCCTCGCTGCCCGGCTGCATGCCGGCGAGCATGTCGCGATCGAGCAGCGGGACGCCGTAAAGGCGCGCCATGAAGCCGGCCACCTCGTCGGCGTCCACGAGCTGTGCTTCGATCAGCCGGTGAATCTCGCCGGCCCGCGCGCGCGGCGCGTCGCCCAGCAGGCCGCGCATGGCGTCCATGCTGGCAAGGCCGGCCTCCGCCATGCCCGCAATGACCGAATATCCGCCGACAGGCAGGTTGCTGTTCATGGCTTTTTCCGCTGTTGCGGGTGCATATTGCTTGCCACCACAAGCGCACGCAAGCGCCCGCGCCGTGTGGCCAATGCGCAACCGCCCATCCACTTGTTAATGAAGGATGAAGAGAAACGGCAGCCGGTGGTTGTCAACCACCAGTTGGCTGTCTACGGTTCAGGCTGGCGGTCGACGCCGTTCCGGGGGTGAGGTGTTTTGTGAGTTTGAGGGGGCTGCGCAATCGGGGTCCGTTTCTCCCTGTGCCCATGCGCTGGAGCGTGCTCCTGTGCGCCTCGCTTATGCTCGCTTCCTGCAACAGCACCTACCTTGAGGATACGGCAGCCCGGCAGGATCCGCTATCGTCGGTCACCAACGCCGATCTCCGGGCGCGCCCGTCGAAGGGAGGCGGTTTCCTGTCCGCGTTCGGCCTAGGCCGCTCCTCCGGCCGTTCCGGCCAGATTTATTATGGTAGCGACGTCAAGCTGACGACCGGCGAGAAGCGCGCGCTCGACAGGCTGAATGGCGAGCAGTTCGAGATCAATCTCGACAATGCGGACATAGCAGTCGCGGCCCGCTCGATATTGGGTGAGGTGCTGCGCATCAGCTACACGCTCGATCCCCGCGCTTCGGGGCAGGTTTCCATCGTCACCGCAGGTCCGACTTCCGCCGAGGAAATCCTGCAGATGCTGGAGAACGCCCTGCAGAGCAATGGCGTCGTCATGGTGCGCGACAATGACAGGCTCCGCCTCATGCCCGCGACCGAGGCGCTCGGCGTGGCCCAGCTCGACCAGAATGTCGAGATACAGCCGGGCTACGGCGTGACCGTGCTGCCCCTGCGCTTCGTCTCCGCCAATACGGTGCTTCCCCTGTTGGAGAATTTCGTTGCCCGCTCGGGCATGGTGCGCGAGGATCCGGGCCGCAATGCACTGATCTTCCAGGGAACGGCGGCCGAGCGGCGGGCTGCCATTGAGGCAGCCAGATCCTTCGATCAGGATTGGCTGGCCAACGAATCCGTGGGCATCTTCCCTGTACAGAACTCCAGCGCGATGGCGATGATCCCCGAGCTGAACCGGGTTCTCGATCTGGGCGAGGGCGGGCGTGGCCGCAACACCATCCGCGTGCAGCCCATAGAGCGCAGCAACGCTATTCTCGTGGTGGCGAAATCGCGCACCTTGCTTCAACGCACGGCCAGTTGGATCGAGCGTCTGGACAAGGCCGATGCCGCGTCCTCCAACCTGCGCGTCTATCGGGTGCAGCATGTCGATGCCCGTCGTCTGGCGTCGATGGTCAACGAGATATTCGTCGGCACGTCCTCGGTGACGGAAGATCCCGCCGCGCAATTCCCGCCGGATTCGCTGCCGGCCGAAGGCATGGCACGCGCCGCATCTTCCGAACCGGCCAATATGGGCAATCTGGCTCAGCGCATGGCGGAGACGTTTCCGCAGCAGCCGGAGCAAGGCAATGTTCCGGCTCCCGGCGGAAGCGGCAGCGGGAATGCGATGCTCGCCAATGTCCGCATTACAGCCAATCCGGACAACAATTCCCTGCTCATCTATGCGCGCGCGGACCAGCAGAAGCTGATCGAACAGGCCATTCAGGCGCTTGACCGGCCTTCGGCGCAGGTGTCCATCGAGGCGACCATAGCCGAAGTGGCGCTGACCAACGATCTTCGCTACGGTGTGCAGTTCTTCCTGAATTCGAGCGACCTCGGCCTTGGCCGCAACAATGGCTCGATGGGCCTGTTCCGTGAGGCCGGCAGGCAGACGATCGGCCGGGTGCTGCCCGGCTACAACCTGCTGCTTGGGCCGGAAACCGACCCGCGCCTGGTGCTGGACGCGCTTCGCGGCATCACGGAAGTCAAGGTGCTGTCCTCCCCATCCGTCGTGGTCATGGACAACAAGACCGCGAGCTTGCAGGTCGGCGACGAGGTGCCCATCGTGACGCGCACGGCGCAATCCGTGACCGACCCCGATGCGCCGGTCGTTAACAATGTCGAGTTCCGCAATACGGGCGTCATCCTCAACGTGCTGCCGCGTATCACCGCGAACGGCACGATCAACCTGTTGATCGAGCAGGAGATAAGTTCCGTGCTCGGCAATCAGGGCAATACGCTGACGCCCACCATCGCGCAGCGCAAGGTAAGCTCCACTGTAGCCGTTTCCAGCGGACAGACCGTGCTGCTGGGCGGCCTCATCAGCGAGCGCCAGCAGAAGGGGCGTGACGGCTTGCCGGTTCTGGGTGACATCCCGGTCATCGGCGGCGCGTTCCGCAAGACCACCAACTTTGCCACGCGCACGGAGCTGATCGTGCTCATCAAGGCGCAGGTGATCCGCGACAGTTACGATGCCCAGCAGGTCGCCGAGCAGATGCGGTCGCAATTGCGGCTGATGAACGAGCCGACGCGCCCGGTTTCGTTGCCGCGCCCGGTCAATACGCTGGTCCAATGACGCGCGCACGTGCGCGCCTGAAGCTGGTTTCCGTCGGCACGGTCATGCTGTTCGCCGCTACAATCCCCGTACTCGTTGGACAGCCGGTCTGGCTGATGGCCGGGGCTTTTTTGGTCTGCCTGCTGGCAGCGGCCATAGCCACCGAGGATCTGCTTACCATGCTGATCCCCGATCTCTACATCGCCCTGCTTGCGTTGCTGGCCGCTGCTCTCGTTTTCGCGACATCGCGCGACTGGCGCTTTCTCGCTATGCAGATCGGCGTGGCGCTGCTCTGCGCACTGGCCTTGTTTGCGTTCGCCGCCATCTATGGCCGGGTGCGCGGCCAGACGGCGCTCGGCTTCGGCGACGTCAAGCTGGTCGGGGCGGCGGCGATCCTCATCGGTCCCTGGGGCGTATGCCTCCAGCTCGTCCTGGCGTCCGTTGCGGGCATTCTTTTCGTGTTCATGCGGTCGGTCCGGCGCCGCCGGCCGCTGCGGCGCACGGCGCGGATACCGTTCGGCACATTCCTCGCGCCCGCGATGATCATCGTGTGGGCATGGTTTCCGCTCCCATGACGTTGGCTGGCGGCGATATGTCCGTTGCTTCCCGGCGTGGGATGATCCTCGTCAGCGTGCTCTGGCTGCTCGTTTTCCTTGGCGGTCTGGCGATCGTGCTGCGGCTCCATATGAGCGGTGTCGTCGCCAGCGTTCGCGCCACGGAAGACAAGGCGGCTGTGCGCATTCTGGCGGAGGCCGGGATCGCCTATGGGGCGGCCCTCGTGAGGGCCGGTCCGCCCGGTGGGTTGGGGCAACTCGCCGATCAGTTGACCGACAGCGTCACCACGGCGACGGGCACCGTCTCGATCACCATCAGCAACGAGGCCCTGCGCGTGGATATCAACACCGCGCCGGAACCCTTGCTGATTGGTGTGCTGAGAGCCTCGGGCGCGGCGGACAATCTCGCCGAAACACTGGCCGAGCGCATCGTGGAGCGTCGCGGCAGGCAGGTCGGAAGCGAAGGCGGCGAACCGCCGGGCCAGAGCCAGCGCGTCGCGGCGCGGTTCCGGTCCACAGCGGAAATCGCCGGGATGAAGGAGATGCCGGAAGAGATTGCCATCGCGCTCGAACGCTATATGACCGTCTCGTCGGGATTGGAGGGCGTACGGCTTGTCGGGCTCGACGACAAGCTTTTGGCGAAGATACCCGGCCTGCCGCGTTCCGTTGCGACGGCGGTGGGCGATTATCGCAGCGGCCGCATCACCTACAGGCAGTTCGAGACGCTGCTTACGGGGGTCGAATACAACACGAATGAAAAGGCCCTGTCCTGGCGGGCAAGGTTGCAGGTCGACCTCGCCTCCGGCTACAGCGAGACGCTGGAGGCGTTGGTCATCATTTCGCCGGACGACGATGCGCCATATCGCATCATCGACTGGCGCAGGTTGAACGAAGTGGACTAGCTTCCTCCCCGAAGCAGTTCGGGGAGGCGGCCGGCAGGCATCGGCGGGAACGGCAGGCAACGCATGGCATCGACCTTCGCGGCGGCGGCGCGCAGCTTCGACGGCTGGATCGAGGGACCGGCTTCGCTGGTCAGCGAGTGCTGGCGCGCCATGCGGCGCGGCGGACGCATCGACGTGCATCTGGGCGCGGACGGCTCGCTGCGCATTCCTGCCGGGAGCAAGGATACCGCCGCGCTCATGATCGTGCCGACCGGCGCGCTGGACCCCGCCGCCGCCAATCGCCTGTCTGCGATGCTTGTAGGCCGTCAGGTCGGACTGCTGATGCCATCGGCCTGGGTGATCGAGCGCAGGCTGGAACTACCGCCTGAAGCGGCGGCGCATCTGGACGGCATCGTCGCATCGCGTATCGGCTCCCTTTCGCCATTGCCGCCGCAGGATGTGCTGTTCGGGCACAAGGTTCTCAACGTTGATCGTGCCGGCCGGAAGATGGAAGCCGGCATTGCGATCGTCCCACGGGCGCGGCTTGCCGCAGCCATCGAGGCCATAGAGGGAGCGGGCGTGCGCGAGGTGACGGTGGAAGCACCGCTCTCGGATGGCTCGCGGGTGCTCCTTCTGCCTGCCCGGTCGGGGCGGGGAAGGGGACACGGCCCCGCCAAGATCGCGCTCACCCTGCTGCTGCTTCTGGCCCTGATCGCCGGTTTGGGCGCGCTCGTTGCGCGGCCTCTGCTCGATGGCGCCGGTCAGGAGCGGCGGGCCGGCATCGAAGCGCGCGCCGAGGCCGCGCGCCGCATCATCAGCGCAGCCTCGGCCCCCGCCGATGCCGTGACAGGGCCTGAGCAGGGCGCGTTGCGGCTCAAGAGCGACGCGGTGAGCGCGCTGGGTGCGCTGGACGATCTCGCCGCCGCGCTGCCCTTGCACTCGCATGCGACGGAAATCCTGCTGGCCGACGGCAAGATCAGGCTTTCCGGTGTCACCTCGGACCTGCCGGATGTCCTGACCAAACTGGAATCGTCCGGCCGTTTTGCTGAAAGCCGCCTTGTCGGCTCCGCGATCACCAGCGAAGACGGCGTGACTTCGGAATTCGTGCTGGAGACACGCCCGCTCATCCGCACGGGAGGCGAGTTGAAATGAGCCGGCTTTCCTCCCTGCTGGACAAGCGGCTCGCCTCGCTCACCGTCATTGCCGTCTGCGTGCTCGCGGCACTTTTCCTCGTCCTGGAAACGTTGTCGTTCTGGCGGGCAGATGCCGCGTCGCTGGTCGAGCTGGAACGGCGGACGCTGATGCTGGAGGAACGCGCCTCCGCGATCTCCGCGCGCGGGCCGGATGGCCGCCCTGCCGATCCGCTTGAAGGCCGTGTTCTCATCTACGGAGAGACGCCCGGTCTGGCGAGCGCCGAGTTCCAGCGCATCGTGACCACGCTGGCCCAGAAAGCGGGAGCGGCTGTGCGCTCCCTCGACGTTCCCGAGGTGGAGGAAGTGGCCGACATCGTGGACGCCGATGGCGGCCGCCTCTACCGCATCAAGATCAATGCGGAGCTGGAAGTGATGGAGCAGGCTTTGCCCGATCTGCTCTACGCCATCGAGACGGACATGCCGGCCATGATCGTGGATAGCCTTTCGCTCAGGACGAACCGCAGCGTGGCCAATGTCGGCGGCGAGATGTGGTCGGCCGCCGCGCGGCCGCTGTCCCTGCGCCTCACCCTGTCCGCATTCCGAAGCGGCAAGGAGGGATGATGCGCGCGCTGGCCCCCTTGTTGCTTTCCACCCTGTTGGCCGCTCCAGTGTCTGCCCAGCAGGCGGCGCAGCCGCTTGCCATTCGCTCAAGGCTGGCAAGCGACTATGTGGCGCTGCGCGAACGGCCGCTTTTCGCGCCGGATCGCTCACCCCCTTTTCTTGAAATGACGGAACCCGAGCCGGAAATCGCGGCGGCTCCGGAGCCTGAACCGGAACCGCTGCCGGACGCCGCTCCGCCCTCCTGGGAACTGATGGGCGTGGTTCGTTCCACGCGCGTCAACAGCGCCATGTTCCGGGCTCACGGCGAGGAAAAGCCTTTCAGCCTGCGGCAAGGAGAGAGCCGCGAAGGCTGGACCCTCTCCGAGATCGGGCGGTTCTCCGTCTTTCTGGAAAATGGTGAAGGCCGGGCGTCGATAAGGTTCCCGGATCACCGGCCTTGAACCGGCAAGGTATAATGGCCGGGCCTTCCGCCGAAGCTGATGAGGCCGCATCCGGCTTGCATGGAATTGCTTTCCGACTATCGTGCGGAAGCCTCTCGAAAGGAGCCTGAAATGAAGCGCCTCGCCTTTGTTTCGATGATCGCCCTGTCGCCCTTTTGGCTGGTTCCGGCGAATGCCGCGCAACTGACGCTCGAAGGCGATCTGCAGGCCCTCACCATATCCGCGCAGGAGGCGAGCAGAGCCGACATCGTGGGGGAGATCGCTTCGCGCTTCGACCTGCCGGTGGAAGGCAGCGTGCCGGAAGGAACTGTCAGCGGCCGTTTTACGGGCAGCCTGAGCCAGATCCTGAAATCCATCCTGCCCGAAAATGGCTATGCCATCGCCTACCGGGAGGGGCGCCCCTCACGCATCAGCCTGTCGGGCATCTCCACGGAAATTGTACCTGCAACAGGGAACGCAGCCGCGGCGCCCGTTCCGCCTCCTTTGGCCGACGGCAAGCCGGCGCCCGAAAAGACACCGCAGCCGCCGACGATGGAACAGATAATGGAACGGCAGGCTTTCGATCAGTATGTGGTGATTGAAGCCGCACCGGCCCCCGATCCTGCGCGGGGAGAGGAGAGCATGCAAGACCAGATCGCCAAGGCGCAGCGGGAAGCCATCGAGCAGCTCAAGGCGCTGAAGCGTGCCATCGAGAATGTCAGGCCCGACACCGCAACCCCGTAGCGACAATGGACGGTCGCCGGCTTTTCCGAGGTTCAGTTCTGCGGTGAGTCCAACCCGTCCATGTGGACGGTAATGCCATCCAGACCGCGCAGGCGTCTCAGGCCACCGCGATCCACCCGCAGCACGATCATCCGCGATTCCGGCATACGGCGGCCAATGACATGGGGCAGGCCGTCGAGCGCGGCGAGAATGCGGCGTTCTTCGGCGCGGTGATTGCGCGAGCTGTATTGAACGATGACCTGTGTCAACCGCTGCTGCTCCTCCGGGCGCAGCCCTCCACCTTGAGCCTGCACGACGCTCTGCACGATGTCGAGGACGCCGATCACCGGCATGTCGCGCTCGGATATGCGAACCACCATCCGGCGTGACTGGCGATCCACCTCGACAATCTCGTGGGGGACGCGCCGCAACTCTCGCCTGATCTGGTCAACCGCGTCGTTGAAGCGGACATTCCCGGCGATGTTTACGTAAAATGTCTTGAACTCGGATGGACGCGGGGCGCCGGGGCGGTGTTGATCAGGTCCCGGCATGCCGGGAAAGCCCGGACCGGGGTGTTCGGGAATGGGGTCAGGGCGGTCCTGCTGAACGCCGGCCACCATGTCCAGTGTCCTCAGCCGCCGCATTGTCCGGTCGCTCACGTCCAGAATGAGCATGTTGGTGCCGACCGGCGCATCCACGAGGTTATATTCGTAGCCCTGGAGCGCGTTGAAGAAGTCGCGGACATCTGAGCCATATTCAAGGGTGACGATGACGCGCTGCATACCCCTTTCCTGTGCGTGGCTCCACGAAGCCAGCGCGAGCAGGAAAACGATCGCCGCAACGATGCGCCGCGCGAAAAGCCGGAGTCTCGATATGCCGCGGGACTGGTTGCGAGAATGCAAGCCCCCGCCGAAACCTCCGGTTCCCAACGCCATCATGCCTGACGTCGCATTCATCGCAGTCGCTCCTTTGCGGCCTTTCCGGCGAATTCGCGGGCTGGCCTATCTACCGCCGGGAATATATGCGTTACGGCTGAACCGAAACTGAACGGCCCGGAGTTCATAACTCCGGGCCGCTGAACAAGGTCGTTCCAGTCTCGCCTTCTATTTGGCGATGGATGCGGTTTCCGTCACGCTGGAACTGCCGGAACCCGTCGTCCGCACGGCCACGCTGGCGGAACCGACCGGCGTGCTACCCTGATAGAAGTGTATGAAAACGCGCCGGTTGGCAGGATCGAACGGGATGGTCGTTCCGTTGGAGGTGGAGAAGGCGGAGAAGGTAGCGATCCCGTTCACGCCGAGCGAGAAATTCACCGTGCTTGCCTGCGCCGTCGTGCATGCGCCGGCCGAGTTGGTGCGGCAGATCCGGTTTGTCAGCGGCAGTGTGACGGTGCTTCCGCCGATCGGCGTCGTCGAGATGCGAGCCTGCAACGAAGCGCCGGACCCGATATTCTGTGCGGCCAAAGCTGCGAAGCCCGTACCGCCAAGCGGCACGTTCATGATGCCGTCGCCCGTTGCCGTCACCGCGGTGCTGATCACGTCGGCAGGCGGAGTGCCCGTTGTCGCGGTGAACAAGAATGTGTTCAGGCCGCGCACGGACGGAGCCACCGCCGTGTTGGTGCAGTCGAACCTCAGCGCGATGTTGGAGGAGAGCGCCGAGGTGGCACGGAAAGTCAGCAGGAAACCCTGGCCTTGAGGCGCGCTCGACACGGGCGGGATGTTGACCGGAGTGTTCGCCGCACCGAGGACGCCGGATGCGCTGCGAGTGCGATAGGTGAACTGCACGGGCAGGCCCGACGGTAGGGCGATGGAACAGCCCGTCGCTGTCGCGCTGCCGGTGTTGAGGATGGTGGCAAAGGCCGTTACGTCGACGCCGACGCCTGCCGCGCGGGCCACCGGCGTCGTCGCCGCGACGATGGAGGTCGTCGAGGGGGGAGGGGTGGTGGACCCGCCACCGCCGGTCACGTTGAGCTGGATGCTTCCCGACGCGCCTCCATAACCCGCGACCGCTATCTGGTACTGCGTGCCGGCGGTCGCCGCGAAGGAAACACGGGATTGCAGCCCGGAATAGTCGTCATTCGAGGCAACCTCGGTCAGGGCGTTCACTGCCGAGCCGCGATAAACCGCCAGAACGGTATCGAAGCTGGAACCTTGGGTGGTAATTGTGACCGTGCCGGAGGAGGCTGGTGTATAACGCCACCATGCACTGGTGGTAGCTCCCGTCAACCCGTAGTGGTTCGGCTCGCCGCTTTGCTTGGTGTAGCCGACATTCGATCCTGTGACCGTGCGTGTCCCGCCTGCCGTCGTCGGCGGGGTAATGGCAATCCGGTTCGCGAAGGTATCGTTGTTAGCAGGCGGCGGGGGAGGCGGAGGCGGCGTTCCGCCGAGCAGGACGGCCAGCGCGTTGGCTACACGGATGCGAGGCTTGGTAATGCCCGCCCATGTAATGCCAAGTCCGGTGGACTCAAGCGCGTTTTCGATGGCCGTGACGGATGCGCCCGGCACTTTCGAGCGTAGCGCCGCAAATGCACCGGCCACATGCGGAGAGGCCATCGAGGTGCCCGTCAGGTAGGCGTAGCCATTGGTCCCGTTGGTATAAGATGCCAGAATGCTGCTTCCCGGCGCCACGACGTCGATCAGATTGCCCCAGTTTGAACTGGCAGCCAACCCGTCGGTCTTGGTCGAGTTGGCGACGGTAATTGCAGATGAAATGCAGCCGGGCGCACCAACCTGGAAATCGTAGCCGTCATTCCCGGCAGCGATCACCGTGGCGATATTCACGGCGCGTAGTGAGTCGATAATCGATTTGCGCGGGTCGGAATCGCATGCGGAGGAATAGGCGCCGCCGCCGAGGCTCATATTGATCGACGCGATATTGTACGAGGTCCGAAGCGCGTAGACGCGGTTCAGCCCTGCAATCTGGTCCGAAACGTAGGAAAGCATGCAGGGCTGCGTGGCACCCGAGCCGCAATTGGCGGCCGAGACGCGCGAGAAAACATTGATTGTAATGAGGCGTCCGTCGCGGGCTACGCCGTTTGCGGGTTCGCCGGAGCTCGGGCCTGTATTGAAACCCGCGGCGGTGCCAGACACGTGGGTGCCGTGGCCGCAGCCGTTCGCGGACCCCTGGTCGCAGTCGTTCGCCGAAGTCAGAGCGGTGGACGATGTTGCGCCGCCGGGACAGGTGCTTGTCGCGCCACCGCTGGAGTTGTTCGTTGAGTAGCATGCGGCGGAAACCACGCGGCTGCTCAGGAATTCGTGCGTGCGCCGAGCGCCCGTGTCGAGAATGGCAACTGCATATCCGTTGCCGGTCGCGCCTTGGGAATAGGCTGAAGGCATACCGATCAGCGGCAATGAGTCCGTCAGATAAGGCCTGTCAGTCTTGTCCTCGTAGATCGTCTCGACGTCGGGATTGGCGGCCAGCTTCTCGACTTCCTCGGCCGTCGCCAGCATCGCGAATTGCGGCGAGAACGGCATCAGCTTGAGGTTGACATCGGTCGATGCCTGCGCGGCGTCCAGTCCTGCGGGACCGGAAGCGACGATGCCGCCGAGGATCTTTTCCTGCATGGCGCGAACAGCGGCCATGTGCGCCTTGTCCGCGTCCCCCTCGGTAGCGAAGCTCGCCGCGTCGGGAAGCTCCGGCATCCTGAACTGGACGATGATCGGAACCTTCTTGCCACGCTCGGCAAACGCTCCGGTCCATCCCGTTTCCGCCTGATAGGCCTTGCTCAACACCTGTGCCGAAATCGAATCGGCGGACATGGCAGGTGCGATGAGGCCGCATGCAGCGACGGCGGCGATGAGGCCCGCCGCGACGGACCGGACGACGCGCGAGCGGTCGTGTTTGATGAATCTGGACATTTGAGCTTCCCCCGCGAGACTGCGTGTAGTGAATACGCATCAGACTGCACGAGTATGACAATATGGGCCGCCAGAATAAGGCAGCCGGAACCCGAACCCGTGCTTGATTCGACTATCCTCAAGGGCGCCTGCAAAGTCAATTCCGCAACGTAAGAGGCGCGTTGTGGGAAGGATGCAAACCCGCTTTGCTTTATTTGGCGTGTGGCCCGGAAGAGCGGAAAAAGCCGGAAGCGGCTATGCGGGTCTGGAGGCGGCGGCGAGCGACTGATGGTAATAGCCGAGCGCCGCTTCGAGTTGTCCGAGGAAAGCGATCCTTCCGGCGGACATGACGATGCCCTTGCTGCAATATCGCCGCAGAAGCCCGTCGTCGTGGCTGGCGAAGACCATGATCTTGGCCTTGGCCAGAAGCGGCTGGAGACGGGCCTCGACCTTCTCGTGGAAGCCGACATCGCCCGCCGCGATCACCTCGTCGATCAGCATGACGTCGTGCGGCACGGCGGTGTGGATGCCGAACGCCAGACGCGCCAGCATCCCGGCCGAATAGGTGCGCACCGGCAGGTCCATGAAGTCGCCCAGTCCGCAGAATTCGGCCACCTCCGGCACGATGGCTCTCCGCTCCGCGCGCGACAAGCCCAGCGAGGCGGCGATCAGTGTCGTGTTCTCCCGTCCGGTGAAATCCGGGTCGAGGCCGAGCTGCATGTGGAGCAGGGCGCCGATGTCGCCTTCCACCCGCACATGGCCGGAACTGGGCCGGTATATGCCGGCCATGAGGCGCAGCATCGTGGATTTGCCGGCTCCGTTGTGGCCGATCAGCGCCACGCGGTCGCCTGCGGTCAGCGTCAGGTTGATGTCGTCCAATGCGCGCACGGATGGCGTTCCGCTATCCTCGCCGACAATGGTTCCACCCGTCAGCGCCTTGCCGAAGGCGTTCTTCAACGAGCGGTTTCGCGAGGTGAAGATCGGTATATCGACGCAGGCATGGGAGATTTCGATGAGCGACATGGCGTGCCTCAGAGCCATTTCGTCAGGCGGTCATGGACGCGCTCATAGACCAGCGCGGTCACGATCCAGCCGATGATGCCGATGGCCGCAACCACCAGCCATGCATGTCCGGGCGGAAGCACGCCGCGCAGCGGGTCGCGGACGATCGTCACGAGATAGTAGAACGGGTTGAGGTCGAGCACGAAGCGGTTTCGTCCCAGATCGGCGGGGTTCCAGATGATCGGCGTCAGGAAGAACAGCACCTGCACGACATTCACCACGATCTGCGGCACGTCGCGGAAGCGGGCGGAGATGACCGCGACGAGCAGCCCCATCCACGATGCGGCGAAGAAGGTCAGCGCGAGGCCGCAGATGGAGAGGAGCGTGCCTGCGAGGCTGGCATGTCCCACAAGCAGGATGAGTGCGAAGCCGGGCAGTATGTTGTGCGCGTAGAAGATGAGATGCTGGAACTGCTGCCGGAACACATGCGCCGACAGGGGACCGGTCGTGTTCTTCACGACATGCGCGGCGTTGATCAGCGCGGTGGAGCCTTCCCCGATCATGCCGGTGAGCAGGCTCCACACCGCCATGCCGACCGCCAGATAAGGCACATAGTCCTGATAGTCGCGGTTCATAAGGGCAGCGAACACGAACGACATGCCGAATACGGTAGCCGTCATCGAAGCCGTGATCCAGAAGGGGCCGAGCGTGGAGCGGCGATAGCGGGCGCGGATGTCGCGCAGCGCGAGCATCCACAGCAGGCCGGCTTGCGCCAGCGCCGCCTTGAGATCGGCGATGCCGCGGTCGGTGCGGGAATCGTAAACGGCGGTCAATCGCGCCCTCTCCGGCCAGCCGCCGTCAAATTCGCCTTGCCGCTTTCGCGAATCGTCGTCGCCGCCATTTTCGTACGAGATTGAAGCATGCTAGAGCCTTGCCGCCCGGCGACGGACATAAGGGCGCCGGCGAGCGGGTCAACCGGATGACGATTGTCCGAAACCGCGCCGGCCAGCGCCGGACGTGTTCGTTTCGGATGCTACCTAGCCTAAAGGGGAATACGCAGCAATGGTGACGGGGTGGGTCGGGAAAGTCGCGCGAAGATATCGCAGGCGGGCGAATGAGTTGCTGGACCCCGTTATCGGCGCGGCGGGCCGTGTCCGGGCGATGGTTCCGGCCATACGCGAGGTGCACCGGGGCGAACGCACGGAGGGTGCGCGCCACGCAGTCTATGTGCATTACGACCGTTGGGGCGTGGTCCACGACTATATCCACCATGCCGTCCGCGAACTGGCCGACAATGGCTATCTCGTCACATTCGTCTCGAATGCGCCACGCCTTGAGCGCATTCAGATCGAACCCCTTCTGCCGATGGTGCGCGAGGTCGTGCACCGCCGCAATGTCGGCTATGACTTCGCCGCCTATCGCGACGGGATCGCGCGCTTGGGCGATCTGGACCGCGTCGAGCGCCTGATCCTCGTCAACGACAGCGTCTATGGTCCCGTATATCCGTTGTCCTCCATTCTTCACGCGGCCGAGGTGAAGGATGCGGATGCCGTCGGCATCACCGACAGCTGGGAGCATCACTACCATTTGCAATCTTATTTCATGATGTTCTTTCCCGGCGCGCTGCGGTCGAGGGCATTCCAGCGATTCTGGCGGAATTTCCCCACGGTCGGCGCGAAGAAATGGGTCATACGGAACGGGGAGCTGAAGCTTTCCAACGTGCTGGCCCGCTCGAAGCTCCGGCTCGCGGCGCTGTGTCCCTACAGGGAGGTTGCGCGGCAGGTTTTGCAGCGCCTGTCGGAAGCCGGTCTGTCAGCATCTGGCGACGGTTCATCCAATGTGAAATATGAAGCTGCGTATCAGGAGATATTGCGGAGCCGGATCGTCTCGGGCGCGGCGCTCAATCCCAGCCACTATTTCTGGGACACGCTTATCGTCGATTGGCAATGCCCGTTCCTCAAGCGCGAGTTGATAGCCTGGAATCCGGCGGGCGTCCCGCGCGCCTGGGACTGGGAGGAATTGTTGCGGGCGCGAACCTCCTACGATACCAATCTGATCGTACGGCATCTCCAGTCATTGTAGCGGCTGCGGATAGCCGTCGGGGGCGGAGCATCTGAACAAGCGATGACAGCGTTTGCCTACAAGGCGTTTACTGCCGAGGGTCAACTGGAGCATGGCGAGATCGACGCCGTGACGGTCGACGAGGCGTCGCGCCTGCTCAATCGTCGCGGACTGATACCCGTGAGCGTTGAGGAAAATGCCGGTCGCGGCGCGGCATCGTTCCGCCTCGGCTTCGGCATTCCCGCCGCGCAGGTGACGCGGATGCTCGCCGATCTGTCCATCATGCTCAATGCCGGAATCCGCATCGACGAGGCGCTTTCCATCATGGAGAAGGAGTTCGACAGCGGACGCTTGCAACCTGTGGTGAGCAAGCTGCGTGCCGAGCTTGCGGGAGGACGGTCATTCTCTCAGGCGCTGGAAAACTGGCCTTCTCTATTCCCGCCCTTCCAGGTAGCGATGGTGCGCGTAGCCGAAACCTCCGGCATGTTGCCCACGCTTCTGTCGCGCATCGCCGCCGAGCGGCAGCGATTCGAGCATCTCGCGGGAAAGGTCGGCGAGGCGCTGCGCTATCCGGCGGTGCTGCTACTGGGAACGATGGCGGTTCTCATATTCTTCCTGGTCGGCGTCATGCCGCAATTCGGCCCGTTGCTTGAAACGACAGGCAAGCCGGACGCCTTCGTTCGCACCATGCTCGACATCTCCGCCTTCGTGCGTACCGAGGGCGAGACGATCATGGCGGTGCTGGCCGTTCTCCTGCTTGCGCTTTTCCTGATGCTGCGCCGGCCGGCGCTGAGGGAAAGGCTGTGGTCGCTGGTCGTCCGCGCGCCTGTCGTCTCCGGCATAGCCGGCAGCTATCGTACCGCGCGCTTCTCGCGGCTTCTGGGCATCATGGTCGAGACGGGAATCACTGCACCGAGCGCGATCCGTCTTATCAGCGACACCATAGATTCCGGCGACCGGGCGAGGGCGCTTGCCGAACGCGCTTCCGATGCCGTCCGTCAGGGACAGCGCATCAGCCACGCCCTTGAGATACTGGAACTGCCGCCGCTCGCCGTGCGCATGCTGCGTATCGGTGAGCAGAGCGGCGAGCTTGCAAGCCTTGCCTACAAGGTGGCGGATTTTTACGAGGCGCGGCTCGAACGGTCATTGTCTCGTCTCGTAGGCATTTTAGGGCCTGCGGCGGTTGCCACCATCAGTATATTGATCGGCGGCATGATAGTATCGATCATGTCCACCCTCATGTCCGTCAACGATATGGTCCGTTAGAGCTGGAGTTTTCATGAGATCCGCCTCGTCGTTCTTTTTCGTGACCCGCAGCCCTTCGGCGCGCCGCCGCCGTCGCGCCGGCTTCACCCTTGTGGAGATGCTGGTGGTGCTGGCAATCATCGGCCTCATCTCTGCGCTTGTCGGGCCGCGGGTGCTCAGTCAGCTGACCGATTCGCGCGAGCGTGCCGCCCAGCTCCAGATCGAGGCTTTCTCCAGTGCGCTGGACATATTCTTCATCGACGTGGGCCGCTATCCGGTTCAGTCGGAGGGGCTTGGCGCGCTGATGCAGCGGCCTTCGAGCGTGCAGGTGTGGAATGGACCCTATCTGCGGGGCGACCGCGTGCCGCTCGATCCTTGGGGCAGGGAGTACCGCTACACCAGCGACGGCCGCACCTTCGAGATCGCGACACTCGGCCCCGACGGAACCGGAGCAGGTGCGTCCACATCCGCCCGCTAGGCTTCGCCGCCGGCGCGGAAGCCGAGGCGTCGTTCTGCTCGACGTGGTGCTGGCGGTCGCCGTCCTCTCGCTGGCGGCGCTCGTTCTGATGCCCGGGCCGCGTGCCGGTGTGTCGACCACCGATCTGCGCGCCGAGGCTGCGCGCATCGCTGCCACGTTCAGGCAAGGGCGCGCCGCCGCAATACAAAATCATGGGAGCGCGGACGTGCTTGTCGATCCAGCGGCGAGGACGGTCGCCCTCGACGGGGAGACGGCCACGCGCGTGCGCGACGGCATCGGCCTGGATTGGGTGACGTCGAATTTGTGCCCGATGGTGAGAGGAACGCGGGCCTTGCGCTTCCTGTCCGATGGCCGTTCGTGCGGCGGGGTTCTGACCCTCACCGCAGCACCGGGGCGAATGCAGCTGCGGGTGGACTGGCTGACGGGCCGCGTCGAGATGTCCGCGCTATGAACCGCCGTCTCCGTCGCGGCTTCACGCTCATCGAGGTGCTTGCCGCCTTCGTCGTTGCCCTTGTCCTGATCGCGCCGCTGGTCAACATGATCTCAGGCGTTGCCGGTTCGATGGCCGGGCTGGATCGTTCGACGCAGCGCCGGGCAGACCTGCAAATGGCGAGCGTCGTCGCCGCGTCGACCGATCTTGTGCCCGGCAGGCATGTGGCGGGCGAGTTCAGCGTCGAGGTTTCTCCCTATCCCTTCGCAGCGCGTGCCGATCTCGATTCTACCGGTTGGCGGCTTTACTCCGTAGCGGTCAGCAAAGCGGATGGCCACGCCGCAGGCTTGATACTTGAGACGGTCAGGATGGGCCGGCGGTGAGCAGGCGCAATCATCGTCAGCAAGGCTTTACTTTGCTTGAGGCGATCCTCGCGCTCGTCCTCGCCACCCTGCTTTTTGGCGGCATATCGCTCTATACCGGCACGTGGCTGCGGCATTGGGACGGGATTCTCGGCCGTGGCACCCGCGAAGATACCGTCGCCGTGGTTCTCGACCGCATTGTCGAGGATCTGGAGGCTGCGCAGTCTCTGCCGTCCGAAGGGATGGCGGACGGACAAATCGAGTTTGAGGGGGCCGCCGAAAGCGTGACGTTTATCCGGCGCGCCCTCGGCTTCGACGCCCGCGCGGGGCTGGACCGCATCACATATCTGACCGGGGGCATCAATGGAGAGCGGGCCATCATCCGGTCTCGCCGCAGCGAAGGCGATGCCGCAAGCGGCGGCGAGGATTTGCCGCTGATCCGCGGCCCTGTTTCGCTGCAATTCAGCTATGCGGACGCTGCCGGCAATTTCACCGGACAGTGGGACAATCCGGCCCGCTTGCCCGAACTGGTGCGAATCGAGCTTTCAGGAAACAATCCGAGACCGTGGCGGCAATCTGGATATGCGCGGCTGCGTATCCGGTTGCCCGCCGATTGTGGAACCGCGCAGGCATTCCCCACCTGCCTCAGGCAGCTCCGCGAGGATTGACGGCTCAGGCCTCGTCGCCGCCGGTCAGCGGCAGGTCGGGCTGCTGGACATTCATCATCTGGTACATGAAGCCGACCGCGAGCTTCTGCGTAAGCGCCGCGCTCTTCTCCGCTTCGCTCTCGGGTCCGGGCATTTCCGAGCGTTCCCGCTCATCGCCGATCGTCTCGAAAGGCAGCCGGTCGGGGACCGTCTTGCGAGCCGCATCTTTGCTTTCCGGCTCGAACGGCAAGCCATCCGCCTCTACGCCGGTTTCATAGGGCAGGTCGTCCAGAACGAGCTTCCCATCGTCGGCGGACTTGTCGATCAGCTTGCCGAAGGCATCGTCTTTCGCGGCTGCCTCCTTCCGTGAAGCGTAGTCTGGGGAGTGGGCGCGCGAAATATGGAATATGGTCGTCGTCACAGGAACAATTCCTCCGGCTGGCCGCTCGTGAATCGGATGCTTGTCTTTGGGGACGGTATATTTGATCAGGCAGGTGGACAATCGCCGCGCCTGCGGGCCGGCAAGCTTCGCGCAAGTCTTGCGCAGCCGACGGCTTTGCCGAGTTTGTCATTTCTGCACGGCTCACCGCGCGCCGTTTTCTTGCCAAGCGGATGGCCAATGGCTAGATGGACGGAACTGCAGGCTTCTGGCTGACCACAGGCTCTTATGGCCGCTACCCCCCATGCGGAAATTCTCGTCTCGACCTTCAACGGGGCGAAATTTCTGAATCCATTTCTGGACAGTATTCTAGCCCAGACCCACGGCAGCGTCTCGTTGCGCCTGCGCGACGACGGCTCCACCGATGACAGCCGCGAGATCGTGGCCGCGCGCATTCCAGGGGCTGTGATTGACGACACTTCCGGCGTCAACATCGGTCCGGCGCGTAGCTTCCTTTCATTGCTCGAACGTGCGGACGAAGACGCGGACGTTTTGCTGTTCGGAGATCAGGACGATGTCTGGATGCCGGAAAGGGTGGCGCGCGCGGTCCAGCATATCGATGCCGTGGGCGACGACACGGTGCCGATCCTCTACTGCTCGCAAGCCTGCGTGACGGATGAGGATCTGCGAATCGTCGGCATGATCCCGCCCGCCGACACGGCACCTTCATTCGGCAATGCTCTCATAGAAAATGTCGCCATTGGCTGCACCATCGCGATGAATCAGGCAGCGCGGCGATTGATCGCTTCGCGCCCGCCTGCCGGGCATATACTCATGCATGACTGGTGGTGCTATCTGGTCGTCGCTGCGCTGGGAAAAGTGGTGTTCGACCCCCATCCTACGCTTCTTTATCGCCGCCATCCGGGCACCTACACGAAGTTTGAGATCGGCTACATGCAGAACATCTTCCTGCGGCTTCTGCGCGGCAACGGGTTCGACAGGCTGGGCGACATCCGCGCGCAGGCGCATCTTTTCCGTGAAACCTTTGGTGATCTACTCGCCCCGTCGCAGTCGGCCCTCGTCGCGATGATCGAAGCCTTAGGCGATTTCCGCGCCTTGCCCGCACTGCTGAAGTCTCGGGACATCATCCGGCGGAACCGGCTGGACACGTTCATTTTCCGTATGGGAGCCGCGATGAGCGTGCTTCGTCCGCCCGAAGCGAAACGATAGTGAAACCGATCCGCCGCGCCGGTGTTGTCTGCGCGGAGCATCAGGAAGAATGCGAGGACGACGATGAACGCCACTGCGGGTTTGCTCAGGGACAATCTGAACTGGAAGGTTTCGGGGCAGTCGGATGCAGTTTGCCCCGCTTGCGGCGATACGCGCCCGAAACTGAAGCTGCTGGAAACGCGTAGCCTCATTGGTGCAAGGGAAATGCTTGCCTTCGTCACGTGCCCGACATGCCGCAGCCGCTTCGTGCCGGATTATGCAAGCCCCGACTACTCGGTGGACTGGCTGTCCAATTATGCGCGCGCCTTCTACGTCGAGCAGGGAGCCGGCGTGGACATTCTTGCCCGGCCAGCCTTCGCGCTTGCTGCGCGCGGCGAGGTGAACCGTTATCTGGAGGTCGGGTGCGGTTACGGTTTCGGCGTCGATATCGCGCATCGCGTTTTCGGTTGGGATTCGATGGGCATCGACCCGTCGGGAATCGCGCTGCAGGGGGGCCAGGATCTCGGCATACGCATCGACAGCGTTCATCTTGGGCCCGATACCGCGAAGGATGTAGGTCAGTTCGACGCCATCGTGGCGATGGAGGTGATCGAGCATATTTCCGACGCGGTGGGCTTTCTCGAAGTGCTGCGCGCCCACCTTACGCCGGGCGGCGCGGTCTATATGTCCACTCCCAATGCACGCGTGCTCGATAATCCCGAGCATCCTCACCTCGTGGCCGTGCTGTCGTCCGGCTTCCACGTGACGCTCTTCTCGCGCGAGGGGCTGGCGACGGTCATGAGGCGCGCCGGTTTCAACAATGTGGAGGTGGTGGAGAATGATTCCGGCCTGTTCGCGGCCGGTACGCTGGGCGGGGAGCCGGTACGGGTCCATCAGGATATCGACCGCGCTCGCTACGCGGAATATCTGCGCGGGCGCCTGCCGCTGCACAAGCCCGGCAGCACGCTTTGGACGGGTTTCGCCTACCGGCTCTACAAGGAAATGGTCAATCATGGCGACTATGCCGCCGCGAGCCAGCTGTTCGAGGAGATCGCCGGATCGCTTCGCGAGGCGAGGGGCATAGACCTTGACAATCCGCGCCAGCTTTTGGCCGAAGGCAACGACGCACGTGCCCATCTCGAAAGCGGCCGCTGGCCGTTCTGCCTCGCCGGATTGCTCTACCTGCGCGGTATAAACCTCATCAACACCGACTGGGCGCCCGAGCCGGCCCTTCCTTATTTTCTGGCCACCATAGATATCGGCAATCTCATCCGCGCTTCGCTGCTGCGGATTGGCGCGGATGACGGCGAGTTGCAGGCGCAGCTTGCCGAGGCAGCGAAGGCGATGACGCTCTGCACGGATCGCCTCAAGCAGCACTGAGCGTCTATTTCGCGTCCACTCGTAGTTCGATCCTGTCGGCGACGAACCGGGTCCGGGAATATTGGATGGGGCGGCCCTCGAGGTCGACATTGACGCCTTCCGCCACGATCACGATTGCGCCCGGCGCAAGCTCGAGGAAGCCGAGATCCGTGTCGTCGGCGTGACGCGCGGTGATCGTCGTTGAGCGCCGCGTGTAGTCGCTGATCCCGTGCGCCGCCAATGCGGCGGTAATCGAGCCTGTCCTTGCGAAGCTTGCGGCGATCCTGGCAAAGCGGTCCTGCGGGAACCAGCTCGTTGCGCGCGACAGTGGCCGCCCGTCCACGAGACTGAGCGTGTCGAGCCTCACGACCGGGGCTTCCAGCGCCAGCCCGAGCGCGACTGCCACGGGCTCGTCCGCCGGCTCCACACCTTCGTCCACCAGCGTCGATCTCAGCTCTTCGGCCTGCCCCTCCAGGCCGGCGGTGAAACGGGTACGTTGGGCGATGGGGTAGGACAGGCGCTTGCGCGTCTCGAAAAACGTGCCGCGTCCCTGCTCGGACCGCACGATGCCTTCGCGCGCGAGATGCGCGATCGCGCTGCGCACCGTGTGGCGGTTGACCCCGAAACGCGCCGCCAGCTCGCTTTCGGAAGGCAGCCTCTTGTCTGCGAGCGCGCCGGAACTGCCCAGACGCCGGATCTGGTCCGCGATCTGCCGCCACAGCGCGATGCCGCCCTTCCGGGCGATCTGCGCCACATTTTCCGGGGGTGGATTTTTTTCTGTCATGGCGATGTCACGCATTGATCCTACAAGCGAAACCGAGTTATATATTTGTATATACAAATAGACAAGTAGGCGACAGGCAGGAGTGGAAATGGTGTCGGGAGCCGAAGATGAAGCGATCGCCGGCCGCAGGCGCCTCATGGCGCTTCTCGCGCGCGCTTCGGCGGAAGAGCTGGAGCGTCTGCTGGGCGACGCCGGCATGGCAAGCGAGAAAGCGGTACTTCTGCGCGGCCCCGAGACCGGGCTTGTCACCGTTCGCGGCCGCATGGGCGGGGGCGGCACCCCGTTCAATGTTGGTGAGGCGACCGTGACGCGCGCGACCGTCCGGCTCGCCGGCGGCGAGGTGGGGCATGCCTATGCTCTCGGACGTGACCGGAAGAAAGCGCACATGGCCGCGACCATAGACGCGCTGTGGCAGAGACCCCAATTGCGCGCCGGCGTGGAGGCGCTGATCCTCGAGCCTCTGGCGGCGATGCTGGATGAAGCCGATGCGGTGCGGCGCGCCGAAACGGCGGCCACGCGCGTTGATTTCTTCACCATGATGCGCGGGGAGGATTGAGATGCAGGCCGCTATCATATCGGGCGCATTCTCCGATCCCGTTCTGGATGCGCAGGCTGCGTTCCGCGCGCTGATGGATGCAATGGCGGAGCCGGGAACGATCCGGCGTGTGCAGGCGCAGGCTGTTCCTCCGGCGCCCCTTTCGTCGGTGGCGGGCGCGGTGGCACTCACCCTCTGCGACCACGACACGCCCGTCTGGCTCGATGGCCGGTTGTCCGCTGCGCCGGACGTGGCTGCATGGTTCGGCTTCAACACGGGCGCTCCGGTCGTGAACGATCCGGCTGGGGCACAATTCGCCTTCGTCGCAGCACCATCCGGCCTCGCTTCCCTGCACGGTTTCGCGCAGGGCACGCAGGAATTCCCGGACCGTTCGGTGACGGTCGTTCTTCAGGTCGATACGCTGGAAGGCGGCGCGCCGCTGGTCCTGTCCGGGCCGGGCATTCGCGAGCGGGCGCGGTTTGCCCCCGATCCCATGCCCGCCGGGTTCGTCGAGCTATGGAACGCCAACCGTGCGCTGTTTCCGCGCGGCGTGGACCTGATTCTCGCCGCGCCCGGCGCGCTCGCCTGCCTGCCGCGCACCACTCGAATCTCCATAGGGGAGGGCTGAGCTATGTATGTTGCCGTGAAAGGCGGCGAAGCTGCCATCCGCAACGCGCACAGCCTGCTGGCTGACCGCCGTCGCGGCGACCGCTCGGTGCCCGCGCTGCGGCTGGACCAGATCGCCGGGCAGCTTGCCCTTGCCGTCGACCGGGCTATGGCGGAAGGCTCGCTGTACGATTGCGAGCTGGCTGCGCTGGCCATCATGCAGGCGCGAGGCGATCTCATCGAGGCGATCTTTCTCGTGCGCGCCTATCGCACGACATTGCCGCGCTTCGGCTATACGCGCCCGGTCGATACAGGTGCGATGCTGGTCGAGCGGCGCGTCTCTGCCACCTACAAGGACCTGCCGGGCGGCCAGCTGCTTGGACCTACTTTCGATTATACGCATAGGCTTCTGGAGCCGGCGCTTGCCGATGGCGATGCTCCCGCCGTGCCGGAACGCCGGCAGGCCGATGCGGAACCCATGCCCCGCGTATCGGACCTGCTCGGAGCCGACGGGCTGATCGAGCCGGATGGCGACATGCCGGAGGGAGCCGCTATTGCCGACATCACCCGCGAGCCGCTGGAATTCCCGCTGGCGCGCGATGGTCGCCTGCAGGCGCTGGCGCGCGGAGACGAGGGTTTCCTGCTGGCGTTGGCCTATTCCACGCAGCGCGGCTATGGCCGCACCCATCCCTTCGTCGGGGAGGTCCGCATCGGCGAGGTGGAACTGGAGCTGGACGTGCCGGAACTCCCGTTCCCGGTGCCGCTCGGTCGCGTCCGCGTGACCGAGTGCCAGATGGTCAACCAGTTCAAGGGGTCCGCGAAAGTCCCGCCGCAATTCACGCGCGGCTACGGGCTGGTTTTCGGACAGTCCGAGCGCAAGGCGATGGCGATGGCGCTGTGCGACCGCGCGTTGCGGGCCGATGAATTCGGCGAGGATCGGACCGCTCCCGCGCAGGACGAGGAGTTCGTGATTTCGCATGCCGACAATGTTCAGGCGACCGGCTTCGTGGAGCACCTGAAGCTGCCGCACTACGTGGATTTTCAGGCCGAGCTCGATCTTATCCGCCGCATGCGGGCGGAGGCGTCGCGCGGCTCCGAAGCCGACGAGAACCGGGAGGCGGCGGAATGAGCGCCGGTATAGCCACATATAATTTCGCGTATCTGGACGAGCAGACCAAGCGGATGATCCGCCGCGCCATCCTGAAGGCCATCGCCATTCCCGGCTATCAAGTGCCGTTTGCCTCGCGCGAGATGCCGATGCCCTATGGCTGGGGAACGGGCGGCGTGCAGGTGACTGCCTCCATCATCGGCCCCGACGATGTTCTGAAGGTGATAGATCAGGGGGCGGACGACACCACCAATGCCGTCTCCATCCGTGCTTTCTTCCAGAAGGTCACCAATGTCGCCGTGACCACCCATACGGGCGAGGCGACCATCATCCAGACGCGCCACCGCATACCCGAGCAGCCGCTCAGGCGGGGGCAGGTGCTCGTCTATCAGGTGCCGATACCGGAGCCGCTGCGCTTTCTGGAGCCGCGCGAGACGGAGACGCGCGCCATGCATGCATTGGAGGAATACGGCCTCATGCATGTGAAGCTCTATGAGGACATTGCCCGCCACGGCCGCATTGCCACCTCCTATGCCTATCCGGTCAAGGTCGAGGGCCGCTACGTCATGGACCCGTCGCCTACGCCGAAATTCGACAATCCGAAGATGAACATGTCGCCGGCGTTGCAATTGTTTGGCGCGGGCCGGGAAAAGCGCATCTACGCCGTGCCGCCCTGGACCGAGGTGGTGAGCCTCGATTTCGAGGATCACCCCTTCGAGGTGCAGAGCTTCGCAAAGCCCTGTGCGCTGTGCGGTGCGCAAGGGGTCTATCTGGACGAGGTGATCCTGGACGATCGCGGCGGGCGCATGTTCGTGTGCTCCGATACGGATTTCTGTGAGGACCGCCGCGCCGCCGGGCATGTCGGCGAGATGGCGGGGGAGGCGGTTCGATGAGCGACGAGCCTCTGCTGCGCGTCTCCGGCGTTTCGAAATATTACGGTTCCCGGCTCGGCTGCGCGGATATCTCGTTCGAGCTTTGGCCGGGCGAGGTGCTGGCGATTGTCGGTGAATCCGGTTCCGGCAAGACCACGCTGCTCAACTGCCTGTCCACGCGCCTGCTGCCGGACGAGGGCACCGTCGCCTATCGCATGCGCGACGATGTTTTTCGCGACATATACCGGATGAGCGAGGCGGAGCGCCGCCTGCTCATGCGTACCGACTGGGGCTTCGTGCATCAGAATCCAGCCGACGGGCTGCGCATGAATGTCTCGGCGGGCGCCAATGTCGGCGAGCGGCTGATGGCCGTGGGCGAGCGGCACTACGGCAATATCCGCTCGACCGCCATTGACTGGCTCGGCCGGGTCGAAATCGCGGAAGATCGCGTTGACGACCAGCCGCGCGCTTTCTCCGGCGGCATGCGGCAGCGCCTCCAGATCGCCCGCAACCTCGTCACGGCTCCGCGCCTCGTGTTCATGGACGAGCCGACCGGCGGGCTGGACGTGTCGGTGCAGGCGCGCCTGCTCGACCTCCTGCGCGGGCTGGTTGCCGATCTCGGCCTTGCGGCCATCGTCGTCACGCATGACCTCGCCGTGGCGCGCCTGCTGTCCCACCGCATGATGGTGATGAAGGAGGGCAGGACGGTCGAGCATGGCCTGACCGACCGCGTGCTGGACGATCCGCGCGCGCCCTACACCCAGCTTCTCGTGTCCTCGATCCTGCAGGTGTGACGATGATCCCGCCCCTCGTCGTTTCCGGCGTTGCCAAGAGCTTCACCATGCATTTGCGCGACGGGCTGCGGCTGCCCGTGGTGGAGGGCGTTTCATTCGAGCTGCGCGCCGGCGAGTGTGCCGTGCTCGGCGGTCCCTCCGGCGCCGGCAAGAGCTCGATCCTGAAGATGCTTTATGGCAACTACGCCGTGGATGCCGGCAGCATAGAAGTCGCGCACCGGGATGGCGTGATCGACATGGCCTTGGCCAGCCCGCGCGCGATCCTTGGCGTGCGCCGCGACACGATCGGCTATGTCAGCCAGTTCCTGCGCGCCGTGCCGCGTGTGTCGGCGGAGGACGTGGTGGCCGAACCCCTGACCGCGCGTGGGATGGACCATGAGGAAGCGCGGGAAAGGGCCCGCGCCTTGCTTGCCCGCCTCAACCTGCCGGAGCGCCTATGGACCCTGCCGCCGGCCACGTTTTCGGGCGGAGAGCAGCAGCGCGTCAACATCGCCCGTGGCTTCATCACCGGCCATCCGATCCTGCTGCTGGATGAGCCCACCGCATCGCTCGATGCCGCAAACCGGGAGGTTGTCATCGGCATGATCGCGGAAAAGAAGCGGGCCGGTGTCGCCATGCTGGGTATCTTCCACGATGCCGATGTGCGCGAGGCGGTGGCCGACCGTGTCATCGACGTCACGACCTTTGCGTCGGAGCGTGCCGCGTGAAGAAGCAGCTTTCCGAGACGCCTTTCGTGCATCCTTCCGCCGAGGTGTCGGACTCGACGCTTGGCCGGTGGACGGAGATCGCGGAGCGCAGCCGCGTTTCCGAAACGGTGCTGGGCGACTATTCCTACATCATGCAGGATTGCGCCGTCTGGTGCGCGAATATCGGCAAGTTCTCCAACATCGCCGCCGCCGTGCGCATCAACGCCACCAATCATCCGACATGGCGGCCGACGCTGCACCATTTCACCTATCGCGCCGGCGACTACTGGCCGGATGCCGGGCATGAAAGCGGGTTCTTCGATTGGCGTCGTACCAATGCCGTCACCATCGGCCACGATACCTGGCTCGGCCACGGCTCGACGGTGCTGCCCGGCGTCACGATTGGCGACGGGGCGGTGGTCGGCGCGGGCGCGGTGGTGTCGAAGGACGTGGCGCCTTACACCATCGTGGGTGGTGTTCCCGCGCGCCCCATCCGCGACAGGTTTGCGCGCGACGTGGCGGACCGCTACCGTGCCCTTGCGTGGTGGGACTGGGAGCATGCCCGTATTCGCGCTGCGCTCGACGATTTCCGCAGCCTTTCAGCCGAGGCATTTCTCGAGAAATACGAAGACTGATCCCGGCGAAGCGTGCGGCGTTGGATTGTAATATTTCCTGCACAGAACTGACATTCAGCCTTCATCAACCGCCGCTAAGCCGGACCCCACGTGAGATCGGTCGGGCGAGAGAGAATGAAATTCGAGCTAAGGGATGTGACCCGGCGCTTCGGCGACCGCATCGCGGTCGATGCCGTGAATCTCGATATCCCGCAGGGCCAGATGGTGGGCGTCATCGGCCGCTCGGGGGCGGGCAAGTCCACGCTCCTGCGCATGATAAACAGGCTTATCGATCCGTCCTCCGGCTCTATCCATTTCAACGGCGTCGAGGTTTCCGCGCTAAAGGGTGCGGCGCTGCGCAACTGGCAGTGCGAATGCGCCATGATCTTCCAGCAGTTCAATCTCGTGCCGCGGCTGGACGTCATCACCAACGTCATGCTCGGACGCCTCAACCGGCGCAGCACCATGCTGAACCTGCTCCAGGTATTCAGCGAGGACGAGCAACTGATGGCGCTCAAGGCGCTGGAGAAGCTCGACATAGCCCATACCGCGACGCAGTGGGCGCAGACCCTGTCCGGCGGCCAGCAGCAGCGTGTGGCCATCGCACGCGCCATGATGCAGGAGCCGCGCGTCATTCTCGCCGACGAGCCGATCGCCAGCCTTGATCCGCGCAACGCCAAGATCGTCATGGACTCGCTCCAGGCGATCAACCGCGAGCAGGGCATTACCATCATCACCAACCTGCACACGCTGGACACCGCGCGCACCTATTGCGAGCGCATCATCGGCATGTCGGCGGGCAAGGTGGTGTTCGACGGAACGCCGGACGATCTGACAACCGATGTCGCCCGGCAGATCTACGGTGCCGAAGGCATGGCCGAGGCTTTCTCCGAGGCGATGACCTCGACGAGCCTCGAACCGGCCAGGCCCGTGCCTCCCAAGACCCCGGTGCTGGCCGAAGCGGCCATGCACTGAACATGTCCCGCGCTTCCGGCCGGGGACAAGGGCCGGAGGACGCTGACGAACCCCTTATGACCAAAGGAGATTTCTTATGTCCGCGATCCGCAAGACCCTGATGGCCAGCCTTGCCATCTCCGCCATCGCCTCATCGGCTTTCGCACAGGACACCAAAGTCCTGCGCATCGGCCTCGACGGCGGTGAGAATGAAGCCGACCAGATCCGTCGCACCGAATGCGTCGTCGACAGCCTCAAGGCAGCGACGGGCGTTTCCGAAGTTCAGCTCTTTCCGTCGCCGGATTATAACGGCGTCATCCAGGGTCTGCTCGGCGGCACCATCGACATCGCCATCATGGGCGCCTCGTCCTATGCGTCGATCTATCTGAAGGACGCCAACGCCGTCGATCCGATCCTCACCACCAAGCAGTCGGACGGCTCTCTCGGCTACCATTCGATCATGGTGGCCCGCAAGGATTCGGGCATGGCCACGCTGGCCGACACCAAGGGCAAGAAGCTCGGCTTCGCCGATCCTGATTCGACCTCTGGCTACCTCGTTCCGAACGTCTCCCTGCCTGCCGATATCGGCGCGCCGATCAAGGAGTTCTACAGCGAGACCGGCTTCGGCGGCGGCCACGAGAACCTCGTTCTCGGCGTGCTGGACGGAACCTGGGATGTCGGCACCACCTTCGGTTCGGGCCAGGGCTCGTGGGAAGAAGGCTACAGCTCCGGCAACCTGCGCATCATGGTCGACAAGGGCATCCTCGACATGGACGATCTAGTCGAGCTGTGGAAGTCGCCGCTCATCCCGAATGGCCCGCTGATGGTTTCCAGCAAGCTGGCTCCGGAAATGAAGCAGAAGGTCACCGAGTATTTCGTCGGCCTGCCCAAGGCGGATTTCGCCTGCTTCGATTCCTTCACCGGCGGCGGTTATGTCGATTTCGCGCCGGTCGATCAGTCTTTCTACCAGACGATCATCGACGCGCGTAAGTCGGTTATCGGCGGCTGATAATCACGATCGAAACAATGGCGGCGCCTTCGGGCGCCGCCTTTTCCATGAGAAGGGCGCGGCATGGCGGATCTGGCTGCAAGCGACCGGGTAGACAATCTGAGCGAAGGCTCCCGGACGATCCTGGGGCATTATCGCCAGCAGATCCGGGTGCGGCGCATCTATTCGGTGCTCGCGCTGGCCGTGTTCCTCGTCGTGCTCGGCTTGTCTCTCGACTTCGCCAACGGCGCAAATTCGGGCAAGTTCTTTGAACGCCTGCCCTATCTGTTCGATTTCATCGTGAACTTCGTGCCGGACAGCCCGATGGAGGTGTTCCGTGCCATGTTCGACCTGCCGTCGCCCTATGCAGACGGCTCGCTGAAATATGATTACACCAGCGACCGGGTCTACATCACCGACAGCTTCTACATTCCGAATTTCTTCTATCAGCTCGCCATCACCGTCAATGTCGCCATCGTCTCTACGATCATCGGCGGCGGGCTCGCTTTCCTTCTCTGCTTCTTCGCGGCCACCAATCTGGTCGGGGCCGGCCTTGTCCGCTGGATCGTGCGGCGCTTCATGGAAATCTTGCGCGCCTTTCCCGAGATCGTCGTTGCGGGCCTGCTGACGGCGGTGCTGTCCATCGGCCCCATAGCGGCGATCATCGCCGTCTCGGTCCACACCATCGGCGCACTCGGCAAGCTCTTCTTCGAGGTGGTTGAGAACGCGGACATGAAGCCGGAGGAAGGGTTGCGCGCGGCGGGCGCCAACTGGGTCGAGCGGGTACGCTTCGCCATCGTGCCGCAGGTGCTGCCCAATTTCGTTTCCTATGCTTTGCTGAGGACCGAGATCAATGTGCGCGCCTCCACCATCATCGGGGCAGTGGGCGGTGGCGGCATAGGCGAGGTGTTCCGCCTCTCCATCGGCCGCGACCATGCCGCCAAGACCTACGCCATCATCATCCTGCTGCTCGTCACGATCATCATCGTGGACCAGTTCTCGGCGTGGCTGCGCCGCCGCCTCGTGGGCGCGCAATCCTTCGATCTCGGCAGGGGGGCGGCGTGATGTCGTCGATTCTTTCCGTGAGCGTCGAGGATCGCAGCCGTCTGGCCGCGGCCCATCCGCAGGTCTTTCATAAGAGCTTCTTTTCGCGCTGGGGCAAGGTGCTGATCGCGGCCATGACGCTGGTCTACCTCGCCTTCTGTTTTGTGTTCTTCAATGTCGGCCCCACTTTCATGCAGGGCAAATGGGACCGCGCGGCGATCTACGTGCAGGACTGGTATTCATGGCGCGCGCAGCCCCGCCTGCGTTTCCAGAACGGAGCGGTCGTGCCGCAATGGTCGAGCCGCCGGCAATATCCCGAAGGCGCGGAGATCGAATGGCTGATCCCGAATGCGGACGGCAGCTACACCGTCACCTTCGGCGGCAGCGACAGGCTGGAGGTCACGCCGGAGCGTGTCGACGTCCACCTGGGCGGTGAGGTCTGGCCAGTGCTCATCACGCCTGAGCAATCCATCCTGCCGGAAGGCGCTCCGGGCGTGATGGAGCAGGACGGAGCCAAGGTGAATGTCAATTTCGGTTTCGAGGGACAGGCCGAAATACGCTCCGGGCAGGTCTATATTCAGCGCCGCTTCCTCGGATGGGCCAATTTCCTGTTCGATATCCGCTCCCCCTTCTGGGGCAAGAGTTTCGGCGAACTCGCAAGCCTCGCCGTCTCGGGCGAACGGATCGATCCGGCCCGCTCCAATATCTCGCTGATGCTGGACAATTTCCTGGGCAATGCGAGTTGGCAGCATGCCGACATACTTTCCAAGCTGTTACAGACGCTGGTGATGGCCTTCGTGGGCACCCTGTTCGCCACCATCGTCGCATTCCCGCTATCCTTCGTTGCCGCGCGCAACATCACGCGCGGGCGCGTGGCCAACTGGGGAATGAAGCGGCTGTTCGATTTCTTCCGTTCCATCGACATGCTGATCTGGGCGCTGTTCTTCACCCGCGCCTTCGGTCCCGGCCCGATTCCGGGTATCGCGGCGATCTTCTTCACCGATACCGGCGCGCTGGGAAAGGTTTATGCCGAAGCGTTGGAGAACATTGACGACAAGCAGCGCGAGGGGGTCAAATCCGTTGGCGCAAGCCCGGTCGCGGTCAACCGCTACGGGGTGCTGCCGCAGGTCTTGCCGATCTTCATTTCGCAATCGCTCTATTTCTGGGAGTCGAACACGCGTTCGGCCACCATCATCGGCGCCGTCGGCGCGGGCGGCATCGGCCTCAAGCTGCTGGAGGCGATGAAGACCAATTCGGACTGGGACAAGGTCGCCTACATGGTGCTGCTGATCCTGTTCGTGGTATTCCTGTTCGACGGCGTTTCCAATGCGTTGCGCTCCCGCGTGATGGGTACGCACAAGCGCGCCTGAGCGGCGCGAAGCGAAATTCGATGACGGTTTTTCAGGCGCCGCACAATTATGTGTGGCGCTTGCCTGTCCGCGTACGGATTCGTCAAACTGTCATGCAAATCGCGTAGGTCGAACGCCCGATGCCCGTGGGGCGTTTTCCCGCCGAATCGTTTGCGGCCGCCGAGAGCACGATCATGCGTTATGCGATCTATTACACCCCGCCCAGAGACGCGGCGTTGACGCGAGCGGCGGCTGCCTGGCTCGGTCGCGATGTGTTCGCAGGCGAGGCCGTACCGCATCCGCAGGCGGGCAGGCTATCTCTTGCGGAACTGGCCTTCCATACCGCCGCCGCTCGCCGCTACGGATTCCATGCGACGTTGAAGGCGCCTTTCCAGCTTGCTCCGGGATGTGGCGAGGGCGAGCTGATCGCCGCCTTCCATCATTTCGCGTCGGGCATCGAGCCTCTTGTGCTGCCGCGGGTGGAAGCCAGGGTGCTGAGCGGCTTCATCGCCATCGTCCCCTCGGACCGGGATGCGGCGCTCGATCATCTGGCGGGCGAGGCGGTCAGGATTTTCGAGCCGTTCCGCGCGCCCATGACCGATGCGGATTTCCTGCGCCGGAACCCGGAAAACCTCACGCCCAACCAGATCAAGCATTTGCAGATGTGGGGCTATCCCTATGTATTCGACGAGTTTCGCTTCCACATGACGCTGACCGGACGCGTCGATGAGGGCGAGCGCGAGAAGCTGATGTCGGCTGCGCGGGGTTATTTCAGCGCCCATCTGGATCGCCCCCTTGAAATTGCCTCTATTGCCCTCTTTGTCGAGCCAGAGCCCGGCGCGCCTTTCGTCGTTCGCGCCTTTTCCGGGCTCGGCCGCCAATCCGCACGAAAGACCGCCTGAAATGTCGCCCGAACTTGTTCTCACCAATGCCCGTATCGTCACCGAGGACGAGGTGATCGCGGGGACGCTGCTGATCCGCGACGGGCGTATCGCCGACATCTCGACTGATGCCACGCTCACCGGCGAGGATATGGAAGGGGACTACCTCATTCCGGGCCTGATAGAGCTTCACACAGACCATCTGGAAGGCCATTACGCGCCGCGCCCGAAGGTGCGCTGGAACCCCATAGCCGCCGTTTTGGCCCATGACGCGCAGGTGGCGACCGCCGGTATCACGACCGTGTTCGACGCATTGCGTATCGGCCTCGACCATGACGGCGACATGCTGCCGCAGGACATGCGCAAGCTGGGCGACGCCATCGAGGACGGCGTACGCTCCGACCGCCTGCGCGCCGATCATTTCATCCATCTTCGCTGCGAGGTGTCGTCGCCGGATTGCCTGGAGGGCTTCGCCTTCTTCGAGAATGATGACCGCGTGAAGCTCGCTTCACTTATGGATCATGCGCCGGGGCAGCGCCAGTTCGCCAGCATCGACGCTTACAAGACATACTACATGGGCAAGCTGAAGATGACGGCGGAGCAATTTCGCCTTTTCTGCGACCGTCGGGTGGCGGAGTCGGAAGCCAATTCCGCGCCGAACCGAGCCGCCATCACCGAGGCATGCCATGCGCGCGGCATCGTTCTCGCCAGCCATGACGATGCCACCGCCGCGCATGTGGCCGAATCCGTCGCCCACGGCGTCCGTGTCGCGGAGTTCCCGACGACGACTGTGGCAGCGGAAGCCTCGAAGGCTGCCGGCCTCTCGGTTTTGATGGGCGCGCCGAACGTGGTGCGCGGCGGCTCCCATTCCGGCAATGTCTCGGCCCGGACACTTGCAGAAAGCGGCACGCTCGACATCCTGTCGTCGGACTACATACCCTTCAGCCTCATCCAGTCCGCCTTCATGCTGGGCGAGGCGGTGGACGGCTTTTCCTTGCCGCAGGCGGTGGCGATGGTGTCGCGCAATCCCGCAAGGGCGGTCGGTCTGGACGACCGCGGCGTGATCGAGCTTGGCCGGCGCGCCGATCTCGTGCGCGTACGCGTGGACGAGCATGTTCCTGTCGTCCGCACCGTCTGGCGTGAAGGGCGCCGGGTCGCATGAATGGCGAAGCTGTCACGGCCGAAACGGTCGCGCCGCCGATTGCCGGCGGCTGCTTCGTGGCGGTCGTCGGGCAGAGCGGGGCCGGCAAGGACAGCCTCATAGCCTATGCGCGGCAGCGCCTTTCGGACGACCCGGGCTTCTGCTTTCCCCGGCGCGTCATCACGCGCGATCCTCATGCCGTCGAGGACCACGACACGCTGACGGAGGATGAATTCGCCACCGCCGAGGCCGATGGCCGTTTCGCGCTCGCCTGGGCGGCGCATGGCCTGCGCTACGGTATTCCCGCTTTGGTTGACGATCACGTGCGGGCCGGGGGTGTGGTGGTCGCGAACCTGTCGCGCAGTGTGCTGGCGCAGGTATCGCGCCGCTACGCGCGCCCTCTCGTCGTGGAGGTCACGGCACGGCCCAATGTCATCGCCGCACGCCTTGCCGCGCGCGGGCGTGAAAGCGACGAGGACATCGCCGCCCGTATGCAGCGGCAGGTCGCCATCGACCGCATGCGCTGGACCGTCCACCGCATCGACAATAGCGGCAATCTCGATGCGGCGGGCGACGTGCTGCTGCGCGTGCTGAAGGCGCAACTGCGAGCCTGAGTGTTAGGCTCTGCCCGGTAGCGGCAGGCCGTAAACCCGGCTTGCCGTGCCGTTGAACAGTGCGGCCTTCTCCGCGTCCGAGTATCCGGCGGCCACCTGCTTGAACGCGTTCCACAGCGTCCGGTAGTCGATCGAGGGGCGGTCAACCGGAAAATTGCTCTCGAACATGCAGCGTTCGACGCCGAACAACTCGATGCAGGTTTCGATGAAGGGCCGCCAGGCCTCCGCGATTTCCCTGTAGCCGGGCTTCGGGTCCCGCTTCTCGAAATCGAACCCGAACAGGTGCATGCCGAAGCCGCCGACCTTGACCACGACGTTCGGACAGGCGGCGAGTTGGCTCATGTGCTGCGACCACTCGGCAAACACCTCCTCGCGCCGGCCCTCATAGGTGCCTGCCCGCAGCGGCGCGCCGATATGGTTGAGCACGACGGCGGTTTCGGGAAAGCTGCGGGCGAGGTCCAGCAGGTCGCCGAGCTGCGTGTGATAGAGCCAGCCTTCGAACAGAAGCCCATGCGCGGAAAGCCGCGAATAGCCTTCGCGGAAACCGGGTTCGAGCAGCAGGCCCGGCGCGGCGCGTACCGCGCCGAAGATGTTGTCCGGGTCGAAGCAGGCGATATGGCGTATGCCGCGAAGCCGTCCTTTCGCTGCCTCGGCCAGCGCCGCCAGCACGTCGTCCACGGCCTTGCCGCGCCGGAGATCGGCATAGCCGCTCATGGCCGCGCAGACCGCAGTCCTCCCGCCCGTGCGAAGGGCTGCTTCTTCTGCCATCGCCGCCACGAACTCGGCTTCGCCCACCGGCTTCAGATGATCCGGCCCGTCCGTGCGATACATCGTATCGCATTGGACGTAGACAGTGGAGCGCACGTCGTGACCGCATGCGAGGTCGTCGAGCAGGTCGTCGAGCCGATAGACAAGGCCGGGTCGGTCAAACAGATGGTGGTGCGGATCGACGATCGGCAGGTCCGGTTCGAGCACTGGCGCGTCGGATGTCATGGGCGGCTCCTCCTTCCGCTGGAATCGAACGGGCAGCGTACCGCGCCCGCCTTTGGCTGTCAGGATGGCTCTGCCAGCTCGTGCTCCCTGCCGTGACATGCCGCCGGTGGGCGATTTGCTGTTTCTCTGGTGCCCGCCACGCCCATCGAATAATGCTGTGGCAGGTTTGACTTGAGGGGCGGGGGGAAGCGGGATGGCATATGTGACATCTGACGGTTGCCGGCTTTACTATGAAGTGAAAGGCGAGGGCCCGTCTGTCGTCTTTGCGCATGAAAGTGCCGCCGACACGCGCCAGTGGCGCGGGCAGGTCGATGCGCTGTCGGCACGCTATCGCTGTATCGTCTACAATGCGCGCGGCTATTCACCCTCGGATGTGCCGGCAGAGGATGCCGCCTATGGTTATGTGCAGGCGTGGCGCGATCTGGCTGCGGTCGTTGAGGCTGTGGCAGGCGGCCCGGCCCATATTGTCGGGCTTAGCATGGGCGCCTATGCGGCGCTGATGCTGGGATTTCGCCGGCCTGATCTTGTCCGCTCGCTGATGCTGGCCGGGTGCGGTTCCGGTTCTTCCCGCAAGCCTGGTGGCGCCATGCAGGGCCGCATGGAAGCTCTGGCGCGCGTCTTTCTCGATCAGGGAAGCGCGGCGGGCGCGCAAACCATTGCCGCGGCCTCGAACCGCACCGGGTTTCGCCGTCGCGATCCGGCTGGATGGCAGACATGGTACGATGATCTTTGCGGCCATTCCGCCGAAGGAATGGCGCTGACATATCGGAACTATCAGGGCGCGCGGCCTTCGCTCTACGATTTCGAGGATGAGTTGAAGCGGCTCGAAAGGCCGGTCCTGCTCGCGGTCGGGGATGAGGATCCGCCCTGCCTTGAGGTCAATCTTTTCCTGAAGCAGATATTGCCCGACGCCGCTCTTTGGATGGTTCCCCATTGCGGCCATGCGGTGAATCTCGAAGCGCCCGATGCGTTCAACCGCGCTTTGGAAGCCTTGTTCGCCCGAGCTGGAGCATAGAAAGCCGTCAGCCGCAGGTTAGCGGCAGAGGTTCCCTGCAGAAAGCGGCAGCCGGTAACAACAAGCTCATGCGGGTACCGTAAACAGGAATTTGGAAGTACCGGCGGCACCGTAGTATTTCATCGCAGGGCGCCGCTCGACCAGGCTGACCGCTTCGCCTTCAGTCCATGCTTCACTTCGGCCTTTCGGCTCGGTGCCGAAAACGGCTGGAGACGGATACTTCTCCAGGCCGCAGTATATCAACGCGGCCATGATTTTCCAAAGAGCGCGCTACATCTTCAAGGTGCGATGCGTCTCACGCGAGCTGCGTCGTCCTCCCGGCATCCTCCATTGACCGCCTCACGGGCGCCGGTCGGCGGGCTTTTGTTTTGTCTGCGGGGAAAAGGTTTCAAACATTTTTTGTACGTCCCCTGGACCTTTCGCGGTTTTAATCATCGCAAACACAAACCACGGGGTTATCGATGACAGGATTTTCACGTCGAACGTTTCTGGTTGCGGCAGCATCTTTCGCTGTCCTTTCCAAGGCCAGCCTTGCCAAGGCATCGAGCGTCGGCCTTCTGCTGCCCGGTAAGCGAGACGACGGCGGCTTCATGCAGGCTGGATTCGAAGGCTTTGAGCGCGCAATTGCCAGCACCGGAGCGACACCCAAAATCGTCGACGGCGTGAAGCCTGAAGCCGATGCACTCCGTACCGCCTTGGAGACGCTTGCGAACGGAGGAGCGGAGATCATTGCCGCACATGGTGGTCAGTGCGACAGCGCGGTGCGAGACATTGCGCCGCGTTACCCCGGCATACAGTTTGTCGTTATCCAGGGCAGTGCCGCGGAGGGAAACACCACGAGCTACGAGGTGTTGCAGGAGCAATCAGCCTGGCTGGCGGGTGCGTATGCGGCTCTCACGACCAAGACGGGCGTGGTCGGGCATATTTCCGGCATTCGTGTCCCGCCGGGTCTGAAGGGCAGGGCGGGTTATGCCGCAGGTGTTGCGACCGCCAATCCCGACGTAAAACTGCTGACGACCTTCTGTGGCCAGCAGGATGACTCTGCGCTTGCACGCGATGTCACTCTCGCTCAGGCGGCTGCGGGTGCCGACATAATTTTCACCATGCTCAACGCCGGTCGGACGGGTGCGATCGACGGATGTCGCGAGGCTGGCATTTCGCAGATAGGCAATGTGAAGGACTGGTATCCGGTTGCTCCCGACGTGTTCGTTGCGAGCGCGATTGCCGATGTGTCCGTAGCTATGGAAACTGCAGTTGTCGACCTTTTGTCGGGGACGCCGGTGGCAGGCAGTCATCGGAGAATGGGCTTGGCAGATGGCGCCGCAGTAAGCCTTGCAATGTCGCCGGATACGCCGAGCGATGTGAGGAAGGCTATTGACGAATACGCCGAGAAGATCGCCAAGGGCGAAATAGAGGTCCCTGTGCAATATGACGGAGCAGAGTTCGACCCCACCTAGTTTTGCCGCTGATGTGACAAGCATTATGTGCTCCGCCACCGAAAGGTGGCGGGGTTTTTTCGTTTCAGGGACTGGTTGGTAGCCCTTCTTTCCCGCCTGCTTTTCTTTTTGCAGAAAGGAGCAACTGTCGTGCCTGAAAGGGGAGTGGAGGGGAAAGGCTCGGCGCGCACCTCCTCGATAAAGTACCATGCCGGGCTTTCCCGACCGATAGTCCAGCTCTTTGCAATGCCTCTTGCGGACGCCGGATAGCTACACAGAATAGCCGGCGGGCTTCCGAAAGTGGACAAGCTGCTTGCCGAGTCGGGATGGCGTCGGATGCGATTATTCGCCGATTACGATTCAGGGAGCCTTCAGAACGACGACATGGGAGCAGGGCGGCTGATTGTCGTCGCGGAATCATCGGAGAAGATGCGGTACAGGTGAGGGGCAGGGCCCGCTGTGTCCGCGGTGTTTTCCCAGGTGAAAGCGAAAGGCCGTGCGATGTCACGACACTCTGTTAATCGGGACGGCCCTTGTTTTGCCTTAGCGGGAATGTTGCGTCACCGCTCCCGTCCCCCGAGATCACGCGCGGCTCCGCGCTTACCGTGCCGTCGTTATCCTTACCGGCATTGGACCGGAAGAATTGCGCTTCGGCGTCGCGCTTTACCTGCCTTCCATCTGACTGGCGGGTTTTCTCGTTTGTGTGGTGGGTTTTGCCTGTAAGGCCGTAAGGCCGCTTGGGCTGGTCGGCCTTGTCTCCCGTGTGGATCGGCGACTGCGGCGCCATTCCGGGACGCTCCTTCAGGTCTCTCGCGCCTTCCTCCCGCTTGTTGGCATCCGTCATGGTATCTCTCCTTCGTTCGGAAACGGTCTGGCCTCCGGTGAGTTCCCTGCCATGCTTTCCGGGAGGCTGTCGGGATGGCCGCGCCCTCATAGTGGAGAGGTTATCTGAAGCTGTCCCTCGTGACGTGCACCGTCGCGACGTCTCCCGTCACGGCTGAGAACGGAAGTTCCCGCCGCATGCAGGTGATACCGTTTGCCACCGAATGCGATTTCTTAGGACGGAGCAGATGGGGCAAAGTTTGAATTGCCGATTTGGCGTTCAAACTTTCCGGGGATTGTAGAGGTGATAAGTCATTGAAAAATGGCGCGAGTGACGGGGCTCGAACCCGCGACCTCCGGCGTGACAGGCCGGCACTCTAACCGACTGAGCTACACCCGCGTGTGACGGCGAACCGAACCGGCCCGCGCATCGTGGCGCTGGATTAAGCGGTTAGCCGGAGAGTGTCAAGCGCCGCCGCATCTCGCGGAACAGCCTTTTTGCACAGTCCAAGGCGCAGGTGGTCCGGGGGCTTCGCTTGGCGGCTGCGGCTTTCTGTTTTGACTTGCAGCGAGCCTGCCGACCGCCTAAAGGAGACGCGGTTTGCGGGCGATTAGCTCAGTTGGTAGAGCGCTTCGTTTACACCGAAGATGTCGGGAGTTCGAGTCTCTCATCGCCCACCAAACAACCTGCATGATGGTCTGCTGCCAGTTTACTGGGTAGAGGGGCTCTTCCTCCCGGATGATCAGCCAATCTCACGGCTATTTCCTTTCGCGAAACTCTACCGGCCCGCCGGATTCCCGCCATTCCGTAAAGCCGCCGCCCAGATGCGCGACGTTTGGGAGGCCCATTTCCATTGCCGTCTTCGCAGACAGGGCGGAGCGCCATCCGCTCGCGCAGTAGAAGATGAAACGCCTGGGTTCCGCGAATACCGGCTTGTGGTAGGGGCTTTCGGGGTCGATCCAGAATTCGAGCATGCCGCGTGGACAGTGGAAGGCTGACGGTATCTTCCCGTCGCGTTCGATCTCGCGAGGATCCCGAAGGTCCACGAAAAGCACGTCCGGTGCGCCATGAAGATCGATTGCCGAGGTGGAGGCCACTGTCTCCACCACCGCGTTCGCTTCATCGAGCAGTTCGCGATAACCTTTTTTCATGTCACTACCCCCCCAATTCGTTCGTCGCTTGCCTATCTACGGGTTCCACGGCGCCTTATATGACGGGAGCGTACGAGCTTGGGCAAATGTCGTCGGCATGACATCGTCCCGTCATCCCCTTTTAACAGAGGCAGGGTTGGATTTCCGTAGCAATTCCCATTGTGAGGACGACATGGAATCTGATCGCGACGTAGAGAAAACCTATCTGGTCTCCGATTTCATCGCGGAACTGCGCCGGCTTGCCGACGCGCTCGAATCCGGTGAGCCTTTTGTCATCGAAATCGACGGCGAAGAAATATCCGTTCCCCTGTCCGCGGCCATTTCGGTCGAGCACGAGCGGGAAAACGGGAGCGAGGAACTCGAATTCCAGCTGAAATGGGGCGACGTTGAAGCGGGAGACGAGTTCGCTGAAAACGACGAGGTTTCCGAGGGAGACGATCTCGCTACGGCCTGAAGGACGCAGGCGGCTACCCCTTGACGGGAACGGCTTCCGCGACGCGCCTGCCGTTGCTGCCGACCGCGCGGGAGCCGGAACCGTTTGTGATCGGGGCGGCTCTTGACAAAGACCATCATCATCGACGGCAGAAATATCTGCGACATTCCTTCATTTTACGATGAGATCAATCGCGTGTTCATGGCCGGGGAAGAATGGAAGCTCGGTCATAGCCTCGATGCGCTGGACGATATGCTCTACGGAGCCTATGGCGTCCTGAAAGGAAACGAGCCCGTCGTGCTGGTCTGGCGGGGCATGGAAAAGAACAGGGCGCAACTGGGCTTCGACGCCACCCGCGAATTCTATCGCGACAAGCTGCGGCACCCCGAAATATTCGATCTGGAACGGATCGATAAAGACCTCGCCGCGCTGGAGGAGGGCACCGGGGCAACCTTCTTCGGGATCGTGCTGGAGATTATCGCGAGCCATCCCAATATCGAGCTGGTTCCCGGCTAGGACGAAGGCCGCTGCTGCAGGTTCTTCGGTTTCTGCGGCTTTCCGTACAGCCATCCCTGTCCGATCGCGTCGGGATGCAGCTTGAGGATGTAGGCAGCCTGTTCTCTCGTCTCCACGCCTTCAACGACGAGCTTGACACCCAGCGTGTCCGCTATGGAGCAGATGTTCTGGACGATGGCAGAGATCACTGCTTGGGTGCCGATCGCCTGGGTGAACATGCGGTCTATCTTGATGCCGTTGATCGGCAGCTTGGCCAGATAGGCGAGGCTGGAATAGCCGGTGCCGAAATCGTCGACATAGAACTGGTAGCCGCTCTTGCGGAAAACCTCCATTGCCTCGACCAGCTCGCCGTGATTGACGGTGGAACGTTCGGTTATCTCAAGGATGATCTGCTTCGGGGATATGCCGAGCCGTGCGACTTCCTCGTCCAGGAATGTGCACAAGCTCCGGTCGAGTATGTCGGACACGCAGAGGTTGAAGCTGAGATGGAAATCGCTTCGGCCCAGCAGCTTGCATTCCATGTCGGCAAGAGCGGTGCGGATCACGATGCGGGTGATTTTGCCGATCAGTCCGGTTTCCTCGGCCGTGCTGATGAATACCTCCGGCGGAATCGATTCGCCGTGTTCGTTCGTCAGCCGTGCCAGCGCCTCGAAGCCGACGGGGCTGCCGTCTTTCATGTTCACCAGAGGCTGGTAGACCACGGACAGGCGGCCATCGGCGACACCACGCGCTATGCGTTGCGGCAGCGACGAAAGGGTTCTGTCCCGCAGGACTGAGGCCACACCGAAGCTTGCGCCCGTTATGGCGCCGAGGAAGCCGATTCCCAGCAACGCCTGCGACGACAGGCGCAGGACGTTTATATTGGCAAGTGCTGCGGTGACGCAGATGTCCACTTCGCTGGAGCATTTCGAGGCGATCCGCCTCGGATTGAAATCGTACCAGGGTGTGCGCTGTGTCGCAGACGCATTCAGGCCCGCGGTTTCCCCGAAGCTGCGATAGATGTGCTGGCCGTCGCGCGTCAGAACATAGGCGCTGAAATTGTCGCCCCGCATTTCATATGCCTTGAATGCGACAGGTGAAGTGAAAACGATGGCCGTGCCGCGTGCGGCCATGTCCACCTTGAGCCGAAGTTCCCCGATCTCCGTGATATTTGTCCACAGCATGTCGTTTTCGTGCTGTATCCGTTGAGGAGGCGGAAGTTTTGCAGGAGGCGACAGGCGATCCCACAGCGCCGTGCATACGATGGCGCCATCCATGATCCGCCCCACATCCCGCAGATATTCGGAGCCGAAGGACAGGTGGCGCATTTCATTGAGGTCAGCATCCGAACACATCAATGCGTCGGAAGCGTTGACGGTGCTCAACGCGTTTCTGCTGCTTTGGGCCACTTCGACGGCGTGGTCCAGCAACTCGTCCTGATATTCCTCGAGGCGGGCATCGCCGGCCCAGGTCAGCACGATCTGGCTCAGCGCGAAAGCGGCCAATATGCCGAAAGCACCCGCAAGCATGACACGCAGCCATTCGTTCAATTTGGCTATGGTCGTCGCCAGGATAACCTCCCGAAGTCCCTCTCGCCGTAGACCGCGATGCTGACAGGCCACGCAACCTACAAGTAGCAGGTTAACAGGGTAACAAATGCCCTCGGGAACCGGATCGGCTCGATCGAGACGCGCCGCGCCGGGGGCAAGCGCGTGGAACGGACAAGCGAACGATATAAGTGCGAAGTTCCACCTTTTCGGCGGTGGGACAATCCAGCCGAAGAAACCCGGAATCGGTTGCTGGATAATACTTGACTCGAACAATCAGGAATTTTACGAGCGCATTTGCGGACATGCCGCACTCGCATCAGCAAGCCACGAAGCCAGCCGTGAGAGGTTCTTCAAATGGGGGCTTGCAATGCACGTTTCATTGTTTTCGACGTCGCAGCCGGGACGGCTGTTCAAGGGCGGAGCCTGGGTCCGGCTTCTTTCCGGGGTATCGTTGCTGGCGGGTTCCCTCGTCATGGCGCCGACTCTCGCCGGCGCGCAACAGCAGCAGACGGACGCTGAGGAGCAGCAGCAAGAGCCGCGCCTTTCGAATGAGGAGGCGACGGTCCTTGAAAGCATAACTGTCACCGCGACTCGCGGCGCGCGCAATGTGCTGGACGTTCCGCAGAACATAACCGTCATCGACGGAGAAACCCTGCAGAAGCAGGTCGTTCGCGACATTCAGGATCTTGTGCGCTACACGCCGGGCGTTAGTGTGGACCGGCAGACCTCCCTGACCAATCCATTCGGCCAACTCAACGCGTTCAACATTCGCGGCGTGGGCGCCAATCGTGTCCAGATACTGGTTGACGGATCGCGCATTCAGGAACGCGCCATCGACGGCAGCCGCGATTTCGTCGATCCGTTCAACATGCAGGCTGTGGAGATTGTCCGCGGCCCCAATTCGGTGTTGTGGGGATCCGATGCGCTTGGCGGCGTCGTCGCCTTCCGCACCCGCGACCCGCAGGATCTGCTGTCGCAGACCGACAAGCCCTGGGCAGCCGAGATAAAGGGCGCCTATGACAGCTTCGACAACAGCTTCCGCAAGCAATTCACCGCCGCTGCCCAGGCTGGCGATTTCCAGTTCCTCGCAAGCTTCGGTCATCTGTCGGCCAATGAGCCGGACCTTGTGAACGCGAGGGAGGACGGCGGCGACTGGGGCTGCACGCGGCCCGATTATTTCCGCTGCGACCAGCTTTTCCCTGCCGATACGGATGCGTGGAATGGCCTTGCCAAGCTGGTGTGGACGCCGACCGGCGACCATGAATTCAAGCTGACGGGCGAGGTGTTCAACCGTCACACGACGATCCAGCAGATATGGGATTCCAGCGCCGCGTTCGGCGGATATGAGAATACCAGCTATCCGCGCGAGCTCGACATGCAGCGATACCGGCTGGCATTGCAGCACACCTGGACCGTCGGCGCAGGCTTCATCGACGAGGTGAAGTGGAACATCTCCTATTCGCCGCAGAAGCGCGACATGAAGAGCTTCCAGACGCGCACATATCCGACCCGCATCGAGGAACGGCTGGCGGTACGCAATTATGGCGAGAGCTTCCTTGAGGGCGATCTCCAGTTCACCTCGCGCTTCGACACCGGGGCCGCGTCCCACACGGTGATCTGGGGCTTCGACGGCGACCTGACCAAGTCGCATTATGACGGCTACAATGAGAACTATCGCTCCGACACCGGCGTGCGGACCATCCTGATCAATCAGGGGTTCAACTTCCCTCAGGTCGATACGCAGCGCGCCGACTTCTATGTTCAGGACGAGATCAAGCTGCTGAACGACCGCCTGACCATCACGCCCGGCCTGCGGTATTCGACCTACAGCATCGACCCGACCGGCGATCCCGACTATGTGCCGCTGCCCGGCTATGAACCCCGCAAGATCAGCAAGAATGACCTGAGCGCCAAGCTCGGTGCGGTATTCGACATCAACGACAATTATTCGGTCTACGCATCCTATGGCGAAGGCTTCAAGATGCCGACGTCGCAGCAGCTTTTCGTGTCGACGTCAGATCCGTTCTCGGGCAGCCAGGTTATCCCGAACCCCAACCTTCGCCCGGAATCGGTGCGCAGCTACGAGATGGGCGTGCGCGGCCAGTTCGACCGTGGTTATTTCAGCCTCGGCGGTTTCTACGCGCAGTATCATGATTTCATCCGCAGCCTGATCCCGGTCGATCCTAGCAACCCCAACATCGTCACCTCCGACAATGTCGAGGATGTCCGCCTGTGGGGCATCGAGTTCGGCGGCGAGTATGAGTTCCACAACAACTGGTGGGCGAGCGCGGTGGTTTCCTACCAATACGGCACCCAGCGCATAACCGCCGATGCCGACGAGACCGCTTTCGACGGCGCCGTGCCGCTGACCGCCGTTCTCGGCCTGCGCCACTTCATCCCGGAATGGAACCTCGAGGCGCAGGTGCTTGGAACCTTCGGCGCCGGCGTCACCCGCCGTGCCGACCCGGACGCCTTCAAGCCGGAGGGCTATGCGGTGTTCGACGCCTTCGTAAGCTGGAAGCCGAGGAATAATTTCGAGCTGAATGCCGGCGTCCAGAACATCTTCAACACGCGCTACTTCCCCAACACGCTGACGGGTTATGCCCGGACGCCGGGGAGCACCTCCGTCGCCGACATCAATCCGCTTGAGCTTCAGGTCGCGCCTGGCCGCACCTTCAAGCTGGGAGCGACCGTGCGCTTCTGAGCGCCGCGCGTGAATGAAAACAGGGCCGCCCCTCGCAGGGCGGCTCTTTCGGAAAGGCTCCGCGCTTGATCCTGATTCTTCGCCAGATCGCCGGCCTGTTGCGGCTCTGCATAACCGGCCCCGGCGGCAAGCTCGGCATCGCATTCTATGTGGCGATACTGACCATCGAAATGGTCGACATCGTCGTATCTTTGCGGCTGATTGCCTGGAACAAGGATTTCTACGACGCTCTCCAGCAATTGAACGGAACCGAGGCGCTGCGGCAGATCGGTGTGTTCGGGCTGATCGTGGCGAGCATGGTCGTTCTCAGCCTTTCCTCCACCTATCTGCGCAAGCTTCTGGAAATGCGCTGGCGGCGCGCGCTGACCGCCCAGGTGCTGGACCGTTGGCTGGGCGGCAAGGCTTACCTGCGCACGGGCGGCACGGCTGACGGCGGCCCACTCGACAATCCCGATCAACGCATCGCGGAAGATTGCCGGATATTCCTCGCCGGTCCGGCAACCGGCCACGGCTCGGGGAGTGGCATTATCCCGATGTCGTTGGATCTCATCACTCGCATTGTCGCGCTCGTCTCTTATGTGGCGCTGCTGTGGAGCCTGTCGACTTTCGCTCTCGATCTCTCCTTCATCGGCATAGATGCGGAACTGCCGCGCTATATGGTGTGGGCAGCCTTCATATATGTGGCGCTGTCGAGCGGCCTGACGCATCTGCTTGGCCGGCCGCTGAAGCAGCTTTATGTCGCCCAGCAGCGCCGCGAGGCGGATTACCGCTTCGCGCTGATGCGGCTTCGCGAGAGCAGGGATGCAGTGGCGCTGTCGGGCGGCGAGCCAGCCGAGCGTCAGGAAATAGATCGCCGTTTTTCAGGCATTGTCGCCAACTGGAAACGGATGATCGACCGCGAACTGATCCTGTCGTTCTTCACCGTCCCGTATCAGCGCACCGTTCTGCGCATTCCCACATTCCTTGCTCTTCCGGCATATTTCGGCGGGAATGTAACCTTTGGCGGGATGATGCAGCTTGGCTCGGCTTTTTCAAACGTCGTCACCACGCTTTCCTGGGTCGTCTTCTCCTACCGGTCGCTGGCGGAACTGGCCGCGGCCACGACGCGCCTCGCCCGTTTCGTGGAGGCGCTCGAAGCGCCGCCCGCGGGGGAGGGGATCGTGGCGGAGCGCGCGCCCGGCGCCGCCTTGCATGTCCGCGATCTGGCGCCTGCGACGCCTGCGGGCCGGGCGCTGTTCCTGCTGCCCGAATTGAAGGTGCAGAAAGGCGAGGCGTTGTGGCTGCGAGGGCCTTCCGGCCTCGGCAAGACCACCTTCATGAAGGCGCTGGCCGGCGTGTGGAAGGACGGGGCAGGCCGCATCGGCATGCCGGGCGCATCGGCCCTGTTCCTGCCGCAGCAGCCTTACCTGCCCATCGGGGGTGTCGCGGCGGCGGTCGCCTATCCTTTGCCGGCCGATGCTTTCGCTCCATCTGCGATAGAGAGTGCGCTGGTCGAAGCCGGCTTCTCGCTCGCGCGCCTCAAGGAGATCGGCGACGAGGCCGTTGCGGGCCTTTCGGGCGGCGAGCGCCAGCGGTTGGCCCTGGCGCGTGTCTTTCTGCATGCGCCCGAATGGGTATTCCTCGACGAGGCGACGAGTGCCCTCGACCGGGAGGCCGAGATGACGCTGTTTGCCCGCATGCGCAAGGCGCTGCCCGATTCATCTTTCATTGTCGTCGCCCATCGTGAGCCGGCCGGGTTCGGCCATATGCGCGCCGTCGATCTTGCAGCCAATGCTCCGGGATTAAAGCCGGAAGCAGCCTAGCCACGGAGTTTGCACCATGACTGAACCCATATTGACGAAAGCCCGCGAGCGCCTGCGCGCCGACCCTGCAAGCGTGCTTGCGGTCTTGCCGGCTATGGGCAAGCTCATGATAACCGCGAGCCATCTTGGCGCGACCCATGAGCGGATCGGCGTGGTGCAATCCGTGGCCGTGGACAATGGCTGGATCGTCAACGGCGGAGCGGAGCACGAGTCCCGCGTCGATGGATCCGCAGTCGCGGAGATGATTGTCGATCGCACCGGCGGCATGGGTGACAAGATCTTCCCGCGCATCGACTTCCTCGCCAGGGACGGCGGGACGCTGTTCAGCGTCGTCGGCTTCGAGGGGCTGGAACCGTTCGACGCCGCGCTCGCGCCGCTTGGGGCAGGAGAGCCGGTCGAGCCGAAGCCGGATGAGCCGCGCGGCGAGCGGGCGGAGGTGGAGGCGGGCGATCCGGGCGGGGAGCCGTTCGAGGCCGCGCTGGCGTCTGGCACGGATGTCGTCGTGGCGTTTCGCCGGCCGGGTTTCGAGCAGGTCTGGCGGGGCAAGGTGGAAGCGATCAAGCCGGCTATGGGCTTCATCAACATCATGCGTCCCGATTTCCATCTCCATCTGAAAGCCGGAGCCGTGGCCCGCTGGCGGGGGCAGGGGACGGAACTGGCGGCGGAGAATGGCGACGGCGCCGATCTCGGCCTCGTCGTCATCGGCGCGAATTGATCGGGAAGGAGAAGAAGCCAATGGCACTCACAGCTCAACTCAGCCTTCCGACCGCATCCGCCGCGCGCTACGTCGATGCGCTTTGTGACGAGTTCAAGCAACTCGAGATCGAGGCCGTGCGCGCGGAGAATGGCGCGGAGATCGTCCTGCGGCGCGGTCTGGGCGTTGCCCGGCTGGCCGCCATGCCGGATCGCCTCAGCATTCATGCGGAGGCAGACACGGAGCAGGGCATCAACATATTGAAGTTCCTGCTCGGCATGCGGTTGGAGAAGGTCGCCGCCGCCGAAAGCCCCGATGTCGTGTGGACCGGCTACGGCGCCGACTTCGAGGTGCTTCCGAATTTCCGCGAGATCACCGTTGTCCGCAATGTGGAGGTCACGCCGCATATGCGCCGCGTGACATTCGCCGGACGCGACATGGCGCGCTTCTGCGGGAGGGAAATTCATGTGCGGCTGCTTTTCCCGCCACTGGGCGTGGAGCCGCCGGAATGGCCGAAGCCGGGCCGCAACGGCCGCCCCGCATGGCCGCCGCTGGAGCGCCGGCCCGCCGCGCGCGTCTACACGATCCGCTCCTTCGACGTTGCACGCAACGAGATCGACATCGACTTCGTGGTTCACGGGGATGAGGGCATCGCCGGGCCGTGGGCGATGAAGGCCGGGCCGGGCGAGACGATCGGTATTCTGGGGCCGGGCGGGGGAGAGCCGGATCCTGCGGCTTGGTATTTCTTCGGCGGAGATGAAACAGCGATCCCTGCGATAGCAAGGCATCTCCAGGAGCTTCCCGCCGAAGCGCGGGGCCTCGTGTTCATAGAGGTTGCCGATGCTGCCGAGGAACAGGCTATGGAGTCACCGGAGGGGATCGAGATTAACTGGCTGCACCGCAACGGCGTCGCCGCTGGCCGCAGCAATCTGCTGGAGGATGTGGTTCGCAGCGTGGCGTGGCCCGAGGACAAGGCCAACTGCCTCGTCTGGCTCGGAGCGGAAGCGGCGGCGGCTCGTGCCGTGCGGGCCTATCTGCGCAACGAGGTGGGTTTTGCCCGCGACAACACTTTCGTGATCGCCTATTGGCGGCACGAGGATACGCCCGAGGAAGAATAAGGCTCATTGCGAAAGGCGGTGGCCCCGCCGCCGTTCGCCGCCGGAACGCGTTTACGGCAACGCTTCCCGTATGCTTCGGATCAGCCCGAGATAGTCGTTGAGCGCGTCGATCCGGGCCTGCACTTCCGACGGAGTTTCCACGGCAGCCAGTTCCGGCAGATCGGGAAGCACCAGTCCCATCGAGCTGAATATGGGTGATGCGGCTGCCGTTAGCGCCCCCAGCGCACCGAATGCGGCAAGGCTCTCATTGATCTCTCCAAGGTCGGCTTCGCGCTGACGTTCGAGCCTTGCGACCAGAACAGCGGCCGCGCCGTCGCACAGCGTCAGCATATCGCGAAGGAAAGGCAGCGTATTGCGGGGCAGCGCGGCGCTGGCAAGTGGCAATAGCGGCTCAATCGCGCGGCGTCCGGCGTCGCTATCCTGCCCGATGTCGATAACTGAACGGGCCAGCGTCGCCGACCAATGGAATGCGATGCAGGCGGGGATGAGCTGCGTCATCACGCTGACGGCATCGTTCCATTCCGGCTCGCCCGCGAGGAGAGTGAACGGCGATATTCGCTCGCCTGTGGGAAGTGTGACGCTGGCAGCCAAAGCCGGATCCTCCACGCTGCGCCGCGGGCAGCTACCGCAGTCGGTTTATGTGCGGCTGTCCGCAGGCGGCTGGTCGTCGGAGCCGCCGGCTCCAAGTCCCATTCCGCCGCCGCCCATTCCTCCACCCATGCCGCCGCCACCGCCGCCTCTCCCTCCGCCGCGCGCGTTTTCGTTGCCGCCTTTTCGCCCGCCGGAGCCGGATGGCCGCGCCGGTCCCTGCATCGGGATTGCGAGATCGGCGGAAATGGGATCGAGATCGAGCGCCTCGCGGATGAAATTTCGCAGCGAAACGACCAGTTCGTCCGTGCGGACCGGATGCCCCGCAACAAGCTCGTTCACGGCGCGGCTGGCGAGCCGCACCTGTTCCTCGGTGCCGAGCAGGATGATATCCGACAGTGCAGCCTCCACGGCGTCGCGGATGCGGCGCGGGCGGTCGGATGCCGGAAGGCTGAACGTCTCATCCGATCCTTCCTCGCCCTCTGCCGCGGACTGGCTGCGCTGGCGCAAATCCTTCAGATGCGCCGGATTGACGGTCAGATTGCCCGTGAACGAGCCGCCGAGCGTCTTGTAAGCGGCAATGAGCGTACGCAGCCTCTCATTGATCTGGCGGTTCATGCGTTCACGGCGCTGCTGGATGGTGAACATCATCAGCAGGCGGATGCCGATGCTGATCAGCATGAAGAGGGCGAGGCCGATCAGCGTCAGGAGCAGGCTCTGCCATGAAGTGAAATCCAGACCGCGCAACGAATCTCCCCTTCAGTATGGCCAGAACGGTCAGGCGCACGCTACCCGAACTTGCCTCACCCGGTCCATTCTCGATGCCCGCGGGCTTCGGCCCGAACCGGCCCTCATATGCGGGATCGCAACGCCGAACGACAGCGCGCGGTTCACCCGGTAAGGGTGCTCTGCGCACTGTACGGATGGAAGCCCTGCCTGATGGGCGCTACAGCCCCCGTGCGGTGCGCACCCATTGCTCGATCTCCGCAAGGTTCGCCGGAACCGGGAGACCGCATTGGTTGAGTTCCCGGTCGAGCAGGAGCGTGATGCCTTCCTTGCCCTTGGCGAACGCGTCGGCAATAGGACCGCTCGCGACTGCCGTCGTGGCATTCTGGATATCGGAAGCGCCCTGGCACAGATGGACGACCTTGCCTCCGTCGGTCCACCAGACGAGGTCCTGGCCGACGAGACGCGTCACGACCTGGGATTCTACAGCCGCCTGTTCCTGGGAGAGCGGTTTGAAGTCGATGCCGAGCACGGTCGCCGCGATCGCGACAATGATGCCGGCGGCGCCGGCGATGTTCTTCTGCTTGGCGTCCATGTCCTTGTTGAGGAAGATCATGACGATCAGCGGCAGGAAGGCCAAAAGCGCGATGAAAGCGCCAAGCTGGTTCTGGACGAAGAACCTCACCGGCTCCTTGCGTGTCGCAGGGTCCTGATGATTGGCCTTCTTCCAGAGCAGTGAGCCGACAACCGCGAGAATGCCAATTACGGCGATGAAGCCGAGCAGCAGGTACCAGCGCCATTGTGGGAAGCCCTGATTGGCCGCCAGTTCGTCGAACGACGGACGCATCACCCAGAAAATCGCGACGAGTTCGAGAATGATCGCCGCTGCCCAGAGCACGAGCGCGATGATCCGCGAGCGGGTAGCCTGGGCCTTCGCTTCCGGCGTGGGAGTGAATATCGGGGCTTCCGCCCTGGCCGCCGCAGCTGCCGCCTTTGTGGAAACTTTCGCCATTGGCCTGAACCCCTCTTCTGTATCGCCAGAGCATCGCGTGAGCCGATGCGATAAAAAGCTTGCCGGATATTATCAGCTTTCGTGAGCCGAAAAGACTGTCACCGGAACATAATCCCCAGTCCTGATCGCCAATATGTCAATGAGCTTCTGTTTTCAGGTTTTGACAAGGGCATCGTCACCGGAAGGAAACGATGAAGGCGAGAACTACGTCTACGCCATCGAGGCGGGCGTCGCCGGCCTTGACGCCCTGGCACTCAAGGAGCGCATCGCCGGCCTCAAGGTTATCCGCGATCAGGCCAGGACCGATGCCGACAGGACGCAAGCGATACTCGGTAGCCCCGGCCACAGCGCCATCACGCCGACGACGATCCAGGGATCCGCGGCGCGCCCGCGAACGTATCCGGGGCACGGAGGGCGGCTATCGGCGGGATCACTCGCGCTCATTGGCGCAGCGTGTCGAGGTCGCGGATGACGCGATCTATCTCAAAGGGAGCAAAAGTGTCCTCTTGAGAACGCTGATAGCCACCAAGGGAGGGAAATCGGCGGGAACCGGCGTTCCCGGCTTTATACCAAGGTGGCGGAGAGGAAGGGATTCGAACCCTCGAGAAGCTTTTGACCTCTACTCCCTTAGCAGGGGAGCGCCTTCGACCACTCGGCCACCTCTCCGATGTTGCCCCACCTAACGTGCCGTACCTTGGAAAACAAGGGGCTTTCTGGCTTCTTACCCCGCCACGCTTTCCCAGTCGGGAAATGGGTCGGGCAAGTCGCGCCAGCGGCCGGGCATGAAATCGCGCTCGGTAACGAGGCAGGCGTCGAGCTCCGCACGGATCTGCGCCTCGTCCATCGGGTCGCAGCCGATGAAAACGATCTCCTGCCGCCGGTCGCCCCAGACAGGGTGGAGATAGGATCTCATCGCCGTGCGCCATTCCGGGTGGTCGGGCCAGCGATATTTGGGCACCGAGGCCCACCACAGCCCGCGCTTGCCGGTCCGTACCAGCGCGCCCGCCTGACTGATCTCGCCGACGTAATGCGGGCGGGTGGCCAGCCAGAAGAAGCCCTTTGTACGCACCACGCCGGGCCATGAGCGGTCGATGAAGGCTTTCAGCTTCATCGGGTCGAACGGGCGGCGCTCATTGTAGACGAAGGAGCGGATGCCGTATTCCTCCGTCTCGGGAATATGGTCCTTGAAGCCGTTCAGTTCCTTGAACCAGAGCGGGTGCTGCTCGGCCTTTTCGAAATCGAAGCGTCCGGTGTTCAGGACCTTGTCCAGTGGAACCTGCGCGAAGTCCGTCTCGATCAGTTCGGCGTCGGGGTTGAGCGAGCGGACGATCTTCCGCGCGAGGTCGAGGTCGCGCGCGCTCGTGTCCGACACCTTGTTGAGCACGATCACGTCCGCGAACTCGATCTGTTCGACCAGAAGATCGACAAGCGTGCGGTCGTCGCCGTCCCCGGCAATCTCGCCACGGTCGCTGAGAAAGTCTCGCGAGGAATAATCCTTGAGGAGGTTCGCCGCATCGACCACGGTCACCATCGTGTCGAGCCGCGCGATGTCGGAAAGGCTTTCGCCGTTTTCGTCGCGGAAATCGAAGGTGGTGGCGACGGGAAGGGGCTCCGCGATGCCGGTGCCCTCGATCAGCAGATAGTCGAAGCGTCTTTCTTCCGACAGCCGGCGCACTTCCAGCAGCAGGTCGTCGCGCAGCGTGCAGCAGATGCAGCCATTGGTCATCTCCACGAGCTTTTCGTCCGTGCGTGACAGGTTCGCGCCGCCGTCGCGCACGAGATTTGCGTCGATGTTCACCTCGCTCATGTCGTTGACGATGACGGCGACGCGCCTGCCTTCACGGTTGTTGAGGACATGGTTCAGCAGAGTGGTTTTTCCGGCTCCCAGGAAGCCGGAAAGCACGGTGACGGGGAGGCGGTTGGAGGATTTGGCTGTGTCGAGCATGGCAACCTCTCGATTGACGACGTTGAATGAGGACGCCCGGCCCTGGAGGCCGGGCGCGGACGAAGAGGAGCGCCGCGGTCAGTGCGCCATCATCTCTTCGACGATTTGCCGAGCGTTCAGGGAGGCCGGGTAGTAGGTCGGCCAGTTCGTCACTTCCTCCAGCAGGGCCGCACGATCGTTGCCCCAATAGAGGTGATAGTGGTCGGCCGCTTCCGGCGCGATTTTGTGGTCGCTGAACTGGATGAATTCAGGCGCCTCGGCATCACCTTCGGTCTTTTTGAAGATGAAGCGCACGCCACGATTGCCGGCCTCGTAGGTCAGGATCTCGTAGCCGTCGCTGGCATAGCGGCCCTTAAGCGGCTTTCCGTCCTTGAAGAACTTTACGACATCGCCGTTGATCTCGATCCGCTCGACATCGGTCCGATAGCCGATTTCGTAATAGGCTTTGTAGTCGTCGGCGCTCTTCTCACCGTTCTCCGCCTTGTAGGCCATGACCGGATCGAGCGTCCCGTCCCGCAGATAACCGTAGACCGACTGCCAATCGCCTTCCCAGTCCGAAAGCGCACGATCCTTGACCTGGCTGTCCTCGAAGTAGCCCTTGTATACCTGGTCGTCTCCGTGATCGTGGCTGTGTGCGTGCTCACTCTCCCCGTCGTGAACCTGACCGCTCCCGCCGACGGCGATGACATTATAGGGCTTGCCCTCGACGGCGATCTCGCCGGCCTTTGCAAAGGATGCCGCGTCCACGAGATGCAGCTTGCCTTGCAGCGGATCGGTCACGACGATCTTGTCGCCTGCGACGGCAATGCGCGGACGCGGATCGTTCCAGTGCCCGTCCATTGAATAGGGATCGGTCAGCCTGAGCGAATTGGCGATCTTGCCCGCCACTACGTCGAGTTGGTGAAGCTGCCCGTCCTCGGTAAAGACGTAGGCGAACTTTGCCCTGATCGGATCGACGGCGAAATGCACCCGCCGGGTCGGCAGTTCCACCAGCCTGAAGGAGTCGCTCTCCGCCGTCGGGTCGATCAGCACGACCTTATCGGGGCCGTAGTTGCCGAGGAAATATTGCAGGCCCCGTCCGCCGATCAACGTCGTCGACTTGCCGTCCGGAAGAGCGTCCGCATAGGGCAGATGCCGAATTTCCGGCGCAGCGTCGCCGTGCGTGACCACAAGCAGGCCGGTGGCGCAGGCGAAGGCCAGAATGTTGCCGGATGATGCCTCGCCATGAAGATCGGGGCATTGCGCGATGTCGCCGATCTGCGCGCCGCTCTCATCGACGGTCCTGATGCCGACCGGAAGCGCGTCCGGCTTTTCCTTGTTCGGCTCGGATAGCAGAACATGGGAGCCATAGGCGACTGCGACGCCGTGCTGCGGCGCGTCGGTCTTTACTTCCCTGAACTCGGACTTCCCCTCCAGTACCGCCTTCTCGGAAATGATGCGGGCGACACCTTCCCCGTCGAAAAAAGCCGCGAACTCGCCGTCATGCTCCACGAAATGCGAGGGCTTCTGACCGGCGATCTCGACACCGAGAAGCTTGGGCGCCTCGACACCGATGTCGCCGTGATCCCCATGATCCTCGAAGGAGATGCCGCTGCCGATCGCGGTGACGGCACCGGCTTCTCCTTGTACCGCGAAGACCGTGCGGCCACTCTCGCTGCGGAACAGCGATCCCGGCGCCTTGACCTGAAACGTGTCGATCGGCTCGCCCTTGATAGCGTCGATGACTGTCACCTTCGGTTGCTCGCGGTCCGACACAAACAGCCGCCATGCGGTGACCTCGTCGGCAAGCGCCGCACCTGCCGAGATTGACAGGACCAGTGCCAGTCCTGTTGCGCACGCAATGTTCGTCCTCACTATCGTCTCCTAATGTTATTACATTACATAAACAAAGCCGAGAAAAGGCGGATTGCTCCGCCTTTTCAAGTACATGCTATGGGCGATCAGCTGCCGAGAACGGCGGCTTTGATCGTCGTGATGTTGTGCTTCATCATGTCGATATAGGTCGAGGCCGGGCCGCTCTCGTCGGAAAGCGCGTCGGAATAGAGTTCACCGCCGACCTTGAGGCCCGTTTCGCCGGCGATCTGCTCGATCAGGCGCGGATTGGTGATGTTCTCCACGAAGATCGCCGAAGCCTTGTCTTCCCTGACCTGCCTGATGAGCGCGGCAACATCGGCTGCGGACGCCTCGGACTCGGTGGAAACGCCTTCCGGCGCGAGGAATTTCAGCCCGTATTCGTGCTCGAAATAGCCGAAGGCGTCATGCGAGGTGATGATGACCCGCTTGTCTTCCGGGATTTCGGCCACCGCCGCCTTGATCTCTTCTTCGAGGGCTTCCAGCTTCCCGCCATAGGCCGCCGCATTCGCCTTGTAGGTGTCGCAGCCGGCCGCGTCGGCGGCGCAGAATGCATCGGCGATATTCTTCACATAGACTTCGGCGTTATGGACCGACTGCCATGCATGGGGGTCGAACTCACCGTGATGGTGATGGCCTTCTTCGTGAGCATGCTCCTCGCCCTCTTCATGGTCATGTCCGGCTTCCGCGGCTTCATGATCATGCTCGCCTTCGGCGGCTTCGTCGTGATGATGCTCCTCCTCGGCATTGCGCAGCACCTCGCCGCCCTTGGTCAGTTCCACGACCGGGGCCTTGGTGCCGCTCGCTTCCACGAGGCGCTGGAGGAAGCCCTCGAATTGCAGGCCGTTCACCAGCACCACGTCAGCAGCGCCGACAGCGGCGGCGTCAGCAGGCTTCGGCTCGTAGACATGCGCGTCGCCGTTCGGGCCGACCAGCGTGGTGATATCCACCCGGTCGCCGCCGACGTTCCGGGCGAAATCGCCGATGATCGAGAAGCTGGCGACGACTTTCAGATTCTCCGCCGAGGCCGTGGCGAGCGCCATAGGGCATAATGTTATAACGCTCACAGCGGCGGCAAACTTTATCGTTCTGAACATCGATATCTCCTTCTGTTCAGTTCATGCGGTTCTGTGGGAGGCGTGCCGGACGCGCGTGGCGAGGATGCCGCGCGTGCCGGCGACGATGGAAACCAGGTAGATGACCCCCGCCGAAAGGATGATGGCGGGTCCGGAGGGCAGGGAGGCGTGGTAGGAAAGCAGCAGCCCCGCCACGCAGGAGGCGATGCCGATGACGACCGCCAGCAGGCACATCGGTTCCACGCGCGCGGTCCAGAAGCGTGCCGCCGCTGCCGGCAGCATCATCAGGCCGACCGAGAGCAGCGTGCCCAAAGCCTGGAAGCCGCCGACAAGGTTGAGCACGACCAGAGCGAGGAAGATGAAATGCACCGGCGGGCCGAGCCGGGATACCGAGCGCAGGAAAAGTGGGTCGAGGCATTCCGCGACGAGCGCGCGCCAGAAGATCGCGAGCGCACCCAGCGTGACTGCGGCGATCAGGCCGATCAACGCCAGCGCGTCGTTGTTCAATGCGAGAACGGTACCGAACAGCACATGCATCAGGTCCACGCTCGATCCGCGCAGCGACACGATCAGCACGCCCAGCGCCAGTGAAATCAGGTAGAAGGCCGCCATCGAGGCGTCTTCCTTCTGGATGGTCAGCCGGGAGACGGCGCCGGCCCCCAGCGCCACCACCACCCCGGCGGCCAGCCCGCCCAGCGTCATCGGCACGATCTGGAGCCCATAAAGCAGGAAGCCCGCCGCCGCGCCCGGCAGGATCGCATGCGCCATCGCGTCGCCGGTCAGGCTCATGCGCCGCAGCATGAGGAAAACGCCGACGGGGCAGGCGCTGACCGAAAGCATGAGCGAACCCAGCAGCGCGCGCTGCATGAAGGCGAATTCGGTGAATGGCGCAACGAGCCACTGATGAAAGCTTTCCATCACGCCGCCCCCCGCCTTTCATCGGCTGCGGCCCGGCCATGCTCATGATGGTGGCTATGGTCATGCGTGTGGCCGTGCCCGTGATGGCCGTGCCCCTCATCGCCATGATCGTTATGATCGTGCTCCGGCGCGCACCACGGCGCATCTTCGTCCCATGCCTCCTGGAACTGCCGCGCGCGCAGCAGGTTTTCCGGGGCGAGCGTGGTGCGGGCATCCCCCCACGCGATGGGCTGGCGCGCCAGCAGCAACGCTTCCGGGAAATGCTGGCGCACGAGTTCAAGGTCGTGCACGACGACCATTACCGTACGCCTCTCGCCGTGCCAGCGCAGAATGAGCGCGACCAGATCGGCGACCGTCCGGGCGTCGATGGCGTTGAACGGCTCGTCGAGCAGGATAAGTTCGGCGTCCTGCACCAGCACACGGGCAAACAGCGCCCGCTGAAGCTGGCCGCCCGACAGCGTGTCGATGGGCCGTGCCTCGAATCCCTCAAGCCCGACCGCCGAAAGCGCCTTCGCCACCGCCTCGCGGTCCTCCGCCCGGTAGCGGCCAAGCAGCCCGCGCCTTGGCCACAGGCCGAGCGAAACCAGATCGGAAACCCGCGCCGGAAAGGAGCGGTCCAGTTCCGATTGCTGCGGCAGATAGGCCATGCTGACGCCGGGCGTGACCGTGCAGGCGCCCGCCATCGGCTTCAGTACGCCCACAATGCCCTTCATCAGCGTCGACTTGCCGGAACCGTTTGCGCCGACCACGGCCGTCAGCGATCCCTTGCGAATCGCGCCATTCAGGTGGTGGATCGCGGGATGGCTGTTGTAGCCCAGCGTGAGATCGCTAAAAGTTACGCATGCATCGGGCATCGGCTGGCGCGAATCCATTGGGGGCGGCGCCCGGTCTTGAGCGCGAAGTCATGTGATGTTATTACATCATGCGTCGCGACTGCAAGAGGTCGGGGCGCGGTTGGAGCACGAAATGGCTGAAACGCACGAATTGACGAAGAATCAGGCGCTTGTGCTGGGGGTTCTTTCGCAGACCGAGGGGCCGCTGAGCGCCTATTCGCTGCTCGACCGCCTGCGGGGCGAGGGGTTCCGTGCGCCGCTTCAGGTCTATCGCGCGCTCGACAAGCTGGTCGAATACGGCTTGGTCCATCGGCTGGAAAGCCTCAACTCCTTCGTGGCCTGCGCGCATCCGCATGACCACGCCCATCGGCACGAGCACGGGGTGATCGCCTTCGCCATCTGCGAGAAATGCGGACAGGTGAATGAGTTTTCCGACGAGGTCGTCGAAAAGCGGCTGAAGGGATGGGCAAGGCAAAACGCCTTCAAGCTCGCCAAGACGACCATCGAGATGCGGGGAACCTGCGCCAGCTGCCTGCGGCCCGCTTAGGCCGGATCCCGGTCCGGCCCATCGCGCCGGACCTTATTTATATACATGCTCGTGGCGTGTCTTTTTCGAGCCGGGAAACAGGCTGCGAATCCTCGCCGTTTTCCGCGCTTCCAAAGTGGCCGTATCGAATCGTCACTTGCTCGATTTGCAGTCCCGGTGGCGCACGCAGGCCCTGCGCGCGCCTTTTTGGTTAATCAGAGCTTACCGCCGCCGCCTTAAACGTGTCTTTTGTGCAACAGGAATATGGCATAGCGATGTTTGGGCGTGGAGAGCCGGGCAATCGGTGTTGAACGTACCGGCCGCATAAGTAATGTCGGGAGGCGAAGAAGAGGTGCTTCGGCGCAGCTTGTTCGTTGATTTGGGGATGGGGCAGGGAACGCTGTCCTTCGGCAAAAAGTACCCATACCCGTATTTAAACTTTTGACTGGAGGTCAGAAATGAAAATCAAGAGCCTGCTGATCGGCTCGGCTGCGGCGATGGTCCTCTCGACCGGCGCTCGTGCTGCTGATGCGGTCGTCTACGCTGAACCGGAGCCGATGGAATATGTTCGCATCTGCGACGTCTACGGTTCGGGCTTCTTCTACATCCCGGGGACCGAGACCTGCCTGCGCATCGGCGGTTACTTCCGCGTTCAGGTCAACCTTGGCGAGCTGAACAACAACTTCATCGACGGCTACAACTCCTATGCTCGCTTCACGCCGACCTTCGACGTGCGTTCGCAGACCGAGTGGGGCACGCTGCGCGGCTACGCCGAAGTTGAGCTGACCTGGGCCTCCAACGGCTCCGGAACGGCTACCAACCTCGCGCACGCCTTCATCGATATCGGTGACGAGAACTTCCTGCGTATCGGTCGTTCGTGGGCCTGGACGTCCCTTTGGACCGGACCTGGCTTCAACGTCAATGACGGCTTCTACAATCGTCAGGGCGTGAACCAGATCACCTACTTCTTCAACGCGACCCGCAATGGCGGCAACGTTTCCGGTGGTGCTGGCTTCTCGGGCTTCGTGTCGGTTGTCGACAGCAACGTCGATGATACCTGGTCGACGGATGTTGAAGCCGGTCTCGGCTACAACTGGGGTTCGGGTTCCTTCCGTCTTGCTGCGGCCTATATGGACACCCCTTATGCCGGCGCTACCGAAGCTGCCTGGGCTGTCCGCGCTGGCGTGTCGCAGAAGTTCGGCTCCGTCACTGCCAACCTGTCCGCTCTCTACAATGACGGCCCGAAGGCCGGCGGTCTCGTTCAGGCGAACCGCTACCGCCTCGGCGGCGGTTCGACCTTCTCCGTGCTGGGTGGCCTGAGCGTCGCCTTCTCGCCGAAGGCTGCCGCGGTCCTGACCGCGCAGTGGTGGAACGAAGAGTCCAACAACAACATCGGCGCCAACTGGTACTTCGCTGCCGGTGTGGACCTCAAGCCGATCACCGGCTTCCGCATCCGTCCGGAAATCAACTACATCGACTACCACAATGGCGGTGGCGATTCTTGGGGCGGTGTCATCCGTCTGCAGCGCGACTTCTAATCGGATCATTCCGGTTTGACGAAACCCCGGCAGGCAACTGCCGGGGTTTTGCTTTTGGGGGTTTTAAGTCGGCTTGTGTGCGAAATGGCTTACAGCCTCTCGCCGTTCAGTGCATGCGGGCATCCGCCCTGCTGAGGAAGGCGGCGATCTTTCCGGGCAGGCCCGCTGTTTCCAGAAAGGGCGCGTGTCCCTGTCCAGCCACGGTTTCCGCCGCCATGTCGGGGCGTAGCGCCTGCATCTGCTCGAAGGTTTTGGCTGAAAGCAGGCCCGAATGTTCTCCCCGAATCGCCATCAGGGGAATGCCGGAAAGCGCATTGAATTGCGGCCACAACAGCGGCAACGGCTTGTCGAGGTCGAGGCTGGCCATCGCCTTCACAAGCGCCGGGTCGAAATCCGGCACAAGCCGCCCTGCATCCTCGCGGTAATAGGCGCGTGTCGCGCGCTCCCAATCCTCGTCCGTGAGCGCGGGAAAGCTCGCGCCGGTCGCGGTGCGCTGGACAGCTATCGCTTCGGCCAGATCGGCAGGCTTGGGCGCGCGCCGGAGATAGCCGCGAATCTGGGCAAGCCCGGCAGGTTCGATCATCGGCCCGATGTCGTTGAGAACGACGGCTCCCAGAAGTGAGGGGCGCATCGCCGACAGGACGAATATGATGAGGCCGCCGCGCGAGGTTCCGATGAAGGCGGCGCGCTCGACGCCGAGCGCGGCCAGGCCGGCCACCACGTCGCCCGCCTCCACGCCTACGTCGTAATTGCGCCACTCGGGATCCCAGGCGGAGCGCCCGCGCCCGCGATAGTCGAACGCGATGACTGTCCGGGGCGAGGGGGCGTCCTGTGACAGATGCAGCGCAAGCTCATGAAAATCGCGCGCGTTGCGCGTCAATCCCGCGAGGCAGACGACCGGCAGCGTGCCCGGCGAGCCGTCCCCGTAGATTCGCGCGCTGAGCCTGAGGCCGTCGCTCGCGCTGTAGGTGAATTCGGAAAATTCCCCCATCTCGGCACCGCCTTCCCTGATCAGTCGGCGCGAGGCTAGCGCAATCGTGGCTGATGCGGAACCGGCATTCCGGCCCGATATGCCCGCTTGCGTCGGTTCTGGCGGAGGCGGGCCCTCGCAGGCGCTCAGCGGCCGTTTATAAGGTCCGCCGTGATGTCGAAGCGGCCGGAAAGCCGCATCTTGTAGACTTGGTAATTCTCCATCACGCGCTGCACATAGTTGCGCGTTTCGGCGTAGGGAATCCGCTCGATCCAGTCGACGATGGTGTCGATATTCTTGCCGCGCGGATCGCCATAACGCTTCACCCATTCCGTCGCCCGGCTCGGCCCTGCGTTGTAGCCTGCGAAGGTCAGCACATATGAGCCGTCGAAACGAGCCAGCTGGTCGCTGAGATAGGCTGAGCCGAGTGTCGCATTGTAGGCTGCGTCGCTGGTCAGCTTCGACTGCGAATAGCCGAGGCCCGCGCGTTTCGCGAGAGACTGTGCGGTGCCGGGCATCAGTTGCAGCAGGCCGCGCGCGCCGGCCTTGGAAACGGCGGTAGGGTTGAACTCGCTTTCCTGCCGCGCGATGGCGTAGGCCAGCGCCATGCCCGCATCGGACAGCTTGGCGGAGGACGGGATAGCCCCGACCGGATGGGACAGCGCGCCGATGTCGAGCCCGCGCGCGGCGGCGATCTTGCCTATGCGCAATGCGAGGTAATGATCGCCGCGCTTTTCCGCCATGACGGCAAGCAGGGCGAGTTCGCCGGGGCTGGTCAATTCCCGCGCGAGGTCGCGATAAAGCAGGTCCGCCTTTTTGGGGTGCCCGGCGGCCTCGAGCCGCTGGATGGCCTGCACCGCGGCGCGGCGGGGAAAGGCGAGGCGATCCTGCGGCGAGGGCGCCGGATAGTCGGCTGAAATCCCGTTGCGCCCCAGTTTGGCCGCTGCGAGCTGACCGTAGAAGGCGGTGCCGTAGCGCGCGGCCTGTGCGTAGTAGTCACGCGCGCTGCCGGGACCACCGGCTTCCGCCGCGCGTCCCAGCCAGTAATAGGCCCGCGAACGGGAAATCGCCCCGTCCGCCACCGCCGCTATGCGGGAGAAGTGACGGGAAGCCGTGGCCGGGTCGTTCAACGCCCGTAGCGCATACCATCCGGCATGGAACTCCGCGTCGGCGGCCATCGCCGGGCTTTCGGCCGCATGCGCGGCTGCGAGCCGATATGCCGTTTTCGGATCGCCTATATCGAGCAATTCGCGCGACAGCACCCGCCGCTCGATCCACCACGCATCGGGATCGACCAGCGAGGCCGCGTCGGTCGGCGCCGCGAGCATGACCTTGGCTGCGTCGCGATATTTCTCCGCCCAGCGCAGGTGCTTGGCCTTCGCGTATATATATCCCGCTCCGCGCTGGCCCTTGGGCACGGCGTCGAGCAGCCTGGCCGCGTTCTTGTCGCGGCGGATCACCGCTCCCCATGCATTGGCGAGGCTTTCCGCCCCCGCCAGCTTTGCCACGCGTTGAGCGGAGTTCACGCGATCCTCGTAGAGCATCTGCTCCATGCGGCGGCGATGCTCGGCTGCGGGAATGATCCGGCCGAATTCCCGGATCGCAGCCACCTCGTCCTGGGCGTCGAGCTTCTCCTTGCGCCAGAACGGAACGATTGCCGCGCGGGCCGCGTCGCGATTGCCGAGCGCGAGATGCGCGCGGGCGAGGATCACCGCGCCTTTGTAGGTCTGCGGCTTGCTGTTGCCGAAAGCCTGCAACACCGCGCGGGGGGCGGGAGATTCCTCGTAAAGCGCGCGCTCGCTGTTGCGGCGCAGCGCAAGCATTCCCGGCCAGCCGGCCAGTTCCTGTCCCGCGGCGGCAATCTCGCCGCTCGGCACGCTGCGGTCGCCGCTGAGCGCGATGGCCCACGCCAGGATCTGCTCGTCCAGGGAGCCGGAGGGCATCGCCGCGCGCATCTTGCGGGCGCGGCCTATATCTCCGGCGGCAAGGGCATCCAGCCCGCCCTTCAATTGCGCGATGCTGCCGCCTGCGCGCGGCGCCTGCGTGGCCTGCGAGAATTGCCGCGCCACGGCGCCCGTTGCCGTATTGTCGATGCCCGCGCCGACGGCCGCATATGGGCGCGCAAACGGAACAGGCGCATTGCCGGGCAGGCCGGCATCGTTGGCGAGCGCCGGGAAGGAGGCGAGGGCAAGGCTCGTGGCGAGCAGGCGGACGCGTTTTCCGGACATGTATTACCCTTGTTCGGACACATTACACTTTGAACGGGTGGGAACGAAGCTACGCGTTCGAGGTGAAGAGTACGTAAACGAAAGGTTAGCGAAACCCGCTCGTTTGGACCGAATTCCCAGCCTTTGTGCCTCCTTGCCCGATTGTCATGTCAAGACTATGGTGCGCGGCTTCGCGGGGAAGCCCGCGCAGCGACGCCAGACATCCCCGGAGGAGTTCCACATCATGCTGAGAGGCTCGATCACCGCTCTCGTCACGCCTTTCGACCGTCAGGGCCGTTTCGACGAGAAAGCCTTTCGCGCCTTCGTGGACTGGCAGATCGAGGAGGGCACGAATGGCCTCGTCCCCGTCGGCACCACGGGCGAGTCGCCGACGCTGAGCCATGAGGAGCATGGCAAGGTGGTGGAAACCTGCATCGCGGCGGCGAGGGGCCGGGTGCCCGTCATCGCCGGCGCCGGGTCGAACAACACCGAGGAAGCGGTGGGTCTTGTGCGGCACGCCGAGAAGGCAGGCGCTGACGCCGTGCTCGTCGTGACGCCTTATTACAACAAGCCGACCCAGCGCGGCCTCTATGCGCATTTCGCGGCTGTGGCGAAGGCGACGAGCCTGCCGATCGTCATCTACAACATTCCGCCGCGCTCGGTCATCGACATGACCCCCGAGACGATGGGCAGGCTTGCCAATGATTTCAAGAACATCGTCGGCGTCAAGGATGCCACGGGCAAGGTCGAGCGCGTGTCGGAGCAACGCATGACCTGCGGCAAGGATTTCATCCAGCTTTCGGGCGAGGACGCATCGGCGCTGGGCTTCAACGCTCATGGCGGCGTCGGCTGCATCTCCGTGACATCGAATGTCGCGCCGCGCCTTTGCGCCGAGTTCCAGAAGGCCAGCCTCGACAATGACAAGGACAAGGCGCTGGAGTTGCAGGACCGGCTTATGCCCCTACATAAGGCCATCTTTATCGAACCCGGCGCGTCCGGCGCCAAATATGCGCTGTCGCGTCTCGGCAAGGTGGAGAATGTGCTGCGCTCGCCTCTGATCGCGATCGAGGCGGCGACTGCGGAACGTATCGACGCGGCGATGAAACACGCCGGCCTGATCAACTGACACGCCTGCGCGGCGTGTTTTGAAGCATGTCGCCCGAAAGTGGGTACCGGTTTCGGGATAACGACATGCGCGGAATGAAAGGTTACGGCACGGCGCTTGAATCCGTTCGGATGTGACGTGCCGTAGAATGCCATGAACAAGGATAATAGCGACAAGACGAAAACCGTTGCCGAGAACCGCAAGGCGCGCTTTTCCTATGAAATCGTCGATACCTACGAAGCTGGCCTCGCCCTGACCGGAACCGAGGTCAAGTCGCTGAGGCAGGGGCAGGCCAATATCCAGGAATCCTACGCCTCGGCGGAAGGCGGCGAAATCTGGCTGATCAATTCCTACCTGCCCGAATATTCGCAGGGGAACCGCTTCAACCATGAGCCGCGCCGCCGCCGCAAGCTGCTCCTGAAGAAGAAGGAGATGGCGCGGCTTTCGCAGGCTGTCCAGCGCGAAGGCATGACTATGGTTCCGCTGAAGATCTACTTCAACGAGCGTGGCCGGGCCAAGCTGCTGCTGGCCGTTGCGCGCGGCAAGAAGCTGCACGACAAGCGCGAAACCGAGAAGCAGCGAGACTGGGCGCGCGAAAAGGGCAGGCTGCTCAAGGAGCGCGGGTAGCCGGTCCCGCCTCAAGCGCCATCCAGAAACGCGCGGATATCCGCGAACACCGCCTCGAACATCGCCTCTGTCAGCACGCCGGTATTCGTGTTGTAGCGCGAGCAATGATAGCTGGTGAAAAGCGTCAGCTCGCCGGCTGTCGAACGCGCACCGTGGCGGAATGGATAGGCGGCGACGCGCAGCCCCAGCGCGCGCACGACGGATTGATGCGCGATGGTCCCGAGCGAAAGGACCGCCTTGAGATTGGGAAAGCGGGCGATCGTCGGCGTGAGGAATTGCCGGCAGGTGCTTATCTCCCCGCCGGTCGGCTTGTTCTCCGGCGGCACGCACCGTACTGCATTGGTAATCGCGGCGTTGATGAGTTCCAGCCCGTCGTCGGGACGGGCCTGAAAGGTCCCCCTCGTGAAGCCGAACTTGCCGAGCGTGCCGTAAAGCAGGTCGCCGGCATAGTCTCCGGTGAAGGGGCGCCCCGTCCGGTTGGCGCCGCGCAGGCCCGGCGCAAGGCCGACGATGAGCAGGCGGACGCTCTCCTCTCCTTCGAGCGGCATGAAGGTGCGGACGGGCGCATTGAACCATGCCGGCTCGCGTTCGCGCCACCCGGCGATGAAGTCATGCAGGCGAGGGCAGAGGGGGCAGTCGCTGTGTGGCTCGGCAGGCATGGCGAGGACGCTCAATAGTCGTCCTCGTCCCCCTCGGTTGTTTCCCCGCCCCCTGTCTCGGGACGCCGGGCGGGCCGTTCGCTCTGGTTCCGGCCGACATCATTCCTGAGCGACATCAGGTCGATGAAGTGATCCGACTGCCGGCGCAGATCGTCGGAGATCATGGGCGGCTGCGACGACATGGTGGAAACGATGCTGACCTTGCGGCCGCGCCGCTGCAACGCCTCCACCAGCGTGCGGAAATCGCCGTCGCCGGAGAAGATCACGTAGTGGTCCACCACATCGGCGAGTTCCAGCGCGTCGATGGTCAGCTCGATGTCCATATTGCCCTTGATCTTGCGGCGGCCTGCCGAGTCGGTGAATTCCTTGGCCGGCTTGGTCACGACCTTGTATCCATTGTAGTCGAGCCAGTCGATCAGCGGCCGAATCGAGGAATACTCCTGATCTTCCACCAGCGCCGTATAGTAATAGGCGCGCAGAAGGTAGCCTTTGCTCTGGAAATGTCCCAGAAGCTTCCGGTAATCTATGTCGAAGCCGAGCGCCCTCGATGTTGCGTAGAGATTGGCGCCGTCGATGAAGAGTGCGATCTTTTCGCGGGGATCGAACATTCGCTAATATCCTTCTTTAAAAATAAGGCGATGCGACAAAATCGAGTGGTGCCATGCCGGAATATGAAGCCGGAGTCTGGCGGGCATTTCATGGAAGTAGAGCCGGATATGCGACATTCCAAGAGCCTGTTGCGGCACTTCGACGAATTGTGAAGGTGCTGCAGGGGAAGCCCGTGCCACCGGTGTCCGGGTATGGCTTCCAGCAGCTCGCAACGCTTGAATTTCCTGCCGGATAACTATATGAGGCAGGAATCTCCGCACACCTACCGGAAATGAAAGGGGCACTATGGCCCGCGTTACCGTTGAAGATTGCATCGACAAGGTCGAAAATCGTTTCGAGCTCGTTCTTCTGGCCAGTCATCGCGCCCGTCAGATTTCGCAGGGCGCGTCGATCACCGTCGACCGGGACAATGACAAGAACCCGGTCGTGGCTCTGCGCGAGATCGCCGACGAGATGCTCTCGCCGGACGATCTCAAGGAAGATCTGATCCATTCCCTGCAGAAGCATGTCGAGGTGGACGAGCCGGAGGCGGAGGCTTCCGCCGCTGCCGGCCTGGGGCAGATTGCCGAGACTGCCGACGAGCCGGAGGAGAACATCACCTTCGACCGCATGTCGGAGGAAGATCTGCTCGCCGGCATCGAGGGCCTCGTGCCGCCCGAAAAGAGCGACGATTTCTGATTGTCTTGGCCGGACGGCCTTCCGTCCGCCTGTTTTCGCGACTATTTAAATTGACATGCGCCGCGCTCCAGCGCGGCGCATGTTTCTTTATGTCTTTGCCAGCCTGGGAAGCCGCCTATGATGCGTCAGTATGAGCTTGTCGAGCGCGTCCAGCGCTACAAGCCTGACGTGAACGAGGCGCTGCTCAACAAGGCATATGTCTACGCCATGCAGAAACATGGCGCGCAGAAGCGGGCATCTGGCGATCCCTTCTTCTCGCATCCGCTCGAAGTCGCGGCCATCCTGACCGACATGCATCTGGATGAAGCGACCATCGCGGTTGCCCTGCTGCACGATACCATCGAGGACACGAACGCCACCCGGCAGGAGATCGACGAGCTTTTCGGGTCGGAGATGGGCAGGCTGGTCGAGGGGCTGACCAAGCTCAAGAAGCTCGACCTTGTCTCCAAGAAAGCCGAGCAGGCCGAGAATTTGCGCAAGCTGCTGCTCGCCATCTCCGAGGATGTACGCGTGCTTCTGGTGAAGCTCGCCGACCGTCTCCATAACATGCGCACGCTCGACCATATGCCGGAGGCGAAGCGCCTGCGCATAGCCGAGGAGACGATGGAGATCTATGCGCCGCTGGCCGGCCGCATGGGTATGCAGGATATGCGCGAGGAGCTGGAAGAACTGGCCTTCCGCTACATAAACCCGGAAGCCTATGTCACCGTGACGGAGCGGCTGAGGGAGGTCTTTGACCGCAATCGCGGCGTCATCGGAGAGATCGAAAACGCGCTTTCGGCGCTGTTCGGGAAATACGACCTCAAGGCATCGGTAAAGAGCCGCCAGAAGAAGGCATGGTCGGTTTTCCGCAAGATGGAAACTAAGGCGCTTTCCTTCGAGCAATTGTCCGACCTGTTCGGCTTCCGCGTGATCGTGGACAGGGTGGAGGATTGCTACCGCGCGCTGGGCGCGATCCACACCACGTGGTCGATGGTGCCGGGACGGTTCAAGGACTACATCTCCACGCCCAAACAGAACGACTACCGCTCGATCCACACCACCATCGTCGGTCCTTCGCGCCAGCGCGTCGAATTGCAGATACGCACGCGCGAGATGGATCATATCGCCGAATATGGCGTCGCCGCCCATTCCATCTACAAGGACAAGGCAGGCGACGAGGACGATGATCATGCCATCTCGCGCGACACCAACGCCTATCAATGGCTGCGGCGCACCATCGAGGCGCTGGCGGAAGGCGACAACCCCGAGGAGTTCCTGGAGAACACCAAACTCGAGCTGTTCCAGGATCAGGTGTTCTGCTTCACGCCCAAGGGCCGGCTGATCGCGCTGCCGCGTGGCGCGACGCCCATCGATTTCGCCTATGCGGTGCATACCGATGTGGGCGACACCTGCGTCGGCGCCAAGATCAATGGCCGCATCATGCCGCTGATGACCGAGCTGAAGAACGGCGACGAGGTGGAGATCATCCGCTCCAAGGCACAGGTGCCGCCGGCTGCGTGGGAATCTGTCGTCGTCACCGGCAAGGCGCGCTCGGCCATCCGCCGTGCAACGCGCAACGCGATCCGCAAGCAATATTCTGGTCTGGGCGTTCGCATTCTGGAGCGTGCCTTCGAGCGCGCCGGCCGCAAATTCACCAGGGAAAGTGTCAAGCCTGTGCTGCATCGCCTCGCGCGCAAGGATGTCGAGGATGTACTGGCGGCGGTCGGGCGCGGCGAGCTTGCGTCGCCCGATGTGCTGAAGGCTGTTTTCCCCGACTACAAGGACGAGCGCGTCACCCCGCCCAAGGCGCGGGAGGAGGGCTGGACCAACCTGCGCAATGCGGCCGGCATGCTCTTCCAGCTTCCGCGCCGCTCCTCCCGCAAGGGGCGCAAGGGAGCCAAGCAGGTGGAAGAGAACGCGCTGCCCATCCGCGGCGTCACCGGCGACCTGCCTGTCCGTTTCGCGCCGGAGGGGGCGGTTCCCGGAGATCGCATCGTCGGCATCGTGCAGCCGGGGTCTGGCATTACCATCTATCCGATCCAGTCTCCCTCGCTGACGGCTTTCGACGACCAGCCCGAGCGTTGGATCGATGTGCGCTGGGACATAGAGGAAGGCAATCGCGAGCGGTTCCCCGCCCGCGTCTCTGTGACGGCGATCAACGAGCCGGGCTCGCTGGCGAATGTCACCCAGGTCATCGCAGCCAATGACGCGAATATCCACAATTTGTCGATGGTTCGGACTGCGCCGGACTTCACCGAGATGGTTTTCGATCTTGAGGTATGGGATTTGAAGCATCTGAACAGGCTTATCTCGCAGCTCAAGGAGAATACGAGCGTCAGCGAGGCGAAGCGCGTAAACGGCTGAACGGACGGAAGCAGGCATGACGACAGACGAGGTGATCGAGATTTTCCGGCAGACGGGCGCGGTGCTGGAAGGGCACTTCATCCTCACTTCGGGGCTGCGCAGTCCGGTATTCCTGCAGAAGGCGCGTGTGTTCATGCATGCCGACAAGACCGAGCTGTTGTGCCGGGCGTTGGCGGAGCGCATCCGCGCCGAGGTGCCGGGCCGTATCGACTATGTGGTGGGACCGGCCATCGGCGGCCTGATCCCCGCCTACGAAACCTCCCGCCATCTCGGGGTTCCGGCGATCTGGGTAGAGCGCGAGCAGGGAAAATTCCGTCTGCGCCGTTTCGAGGTCGAGAAGGGTGCGCGCGTGGTCGTGGTGGAGGATATCGTCACCACGGGCTTGTCGATCCGCGAGACGATCGAGTGCCTTGGCGAGCTTGGCGTGGAGGTCGTGGCTGCCGCCTGCATCGTGGACCGCTCCGCCGGAAAGGCCGATGTCGGCGCTCCGCTCGTCGCGCTGGCCGAGTATGAGGTGCCGGCCTATCCGGCCGACGATCTGCCGCCCGAACTTGCCGCAATTCCGCCCGTCAAGCCGGGTAGCCGGAACATATGATCATCGGTATCGGCAGCGACCTCATCGACATCCGGCGCGTCGAGAGGACGCTGGACCGGCATTCGGGGCGTTTTGTCGAGCGCGTGTTCACCGAGATCGAACGCGCGCGTTCCGAGCGCCGCAAGGAACGCGCCGCTTCCTACGCCAAGCGATTCGCGGCCAAGGAGGCCTGCTCGAAGGCGCTGGGAACGGGCCTGTCGCAGGGGGTCTACTGGCGCGACATGGGCGTGGTGAACCTGCCGGGCGGCAAGCCCACCATGCATTTGACGGGCGGGGCAGCCGAACGCCTGGCGCGCCTGACGCCGCCGGGTCACCGATCTGTGATCCATCTGACCATCACGGACGATTTCCCGCTGGCGCAGGCTTTCGTCATTATCGAGGCATTGCCGCTTGACGGCGAATGAACCGGCGGCCTGTATCGCAGCGCCAATCGCATTGCCCCTCCGGCCCGCAGCCGGTATGACGGGCACGAACCGGAATCGGGGACGATATGAGCGTGGCTGACAAGCAGCAGAAGAAATCGGGCGGTCTGGGCGAGACCATCAGCGTCATTGTGCAGGCTCTGCTTCTGGCGCTGGTCATTCGTACATTCCTGTTCCAGCCTTTTTCCATACCGTCCGGCTCGATGCGTCCGACTTTGCTTGAGGGCGACTATCTGTTCGTGACGAAGTGGGCCTACGGTTATTCGCGCCATTCGCTGCCCTTCTCCCCGCCGATCTTCTCCGGGCGCATCTGGGGCTCGGCGCCCGAGCGCGGCGACGTCGTGGTGTTCAAGTTCCCGCCCGATCCGTCGCTGGACTACATCAAGCGGGTGATCGGACTGCCGGGCGACCGCGTCCAGATGCGCGGCGGCCAGCTTTTCATCAATGGTGTCGGCGTGCCGCGCGTAAAGACGGGCGAGATCGACAATCCCGACATCACGGAGATGAACCGTCCGGTCGAGGTCTGGCGCGAGACGCTGCCAAACGGCGTCAGCTACGACACGCTGGACCTGACGCCGAACGGCATCGGCGACGACACGCGCGAGTTCGTCGTGCCGGCGGGACATTATTTCATGATGGGCGACAATCGCGACAACTCCGCCGACAGCCGCTTTTCGGTTGGCTATGTGCCGGAGGAGAATCTCGTCGGCCGTGCCAATATCATCTTCTTCTCCATAGCCGGCGGCGCCAGCCCGCTGGAAATCTGGAGATGGCCGAGCGAGCTGCGTCCGTCGCGGCTCTTCACCTCGGTCGAATGACGCCGGCGTCATGTCAGGCCGTCGGTTGAGCGGCAAGGATCTTGTCGAGGCGATAGCGCAGCGCATCGGCTATGTCTTTTCGGACGCGAGCCGCGTTGAAGCCGCGCTGACCCACGCCAGCGCGCGTGGCCGTTCCGGCTTCGACTATCAGCGCCTCGAATTTCTAGGCGACCGCGTGCTCGGCCTTGTCATCGCGGAAATACTCTACAAGGCTTTTCCCGACGCTTCCGAGGGTGAGCTTTCGGTGCGGCTGAACTCGCTGGTCAATGCCGAGGCGCTGGCCGGAATCGCGGACGGGCTCGACCTTGGCGAATTCATCCGCGCCGGTGCCGATGTGCGCTCGCTTTCGCCGCGCAAGCGCGTCAACGTGCGTGCCGACATCATGGAGGCATTGATAGCGGCGCTCTATCTCGATGGCGGGCTTGAGGCCGCGCGCCAGTTCATCTCCCGCTTCTGGGACACGCATTTGCGCTCCGTCCATGCCGCGCGGCGCGATCCCAAGACCGAATTGCAGGAATGGGCGCATCAGGTTTCGGGCGCGCCGCCGCAATATGAGATAGTGGGCCGCGAGGGGCCGGACCATGATCCGGTATTCACGGTGAAGGTGTCGATTGCCGGTTATGAGCCGGCAAGCGCCGCTGGCCGCTCCAAGCGCGAGGCCGAGCAGAACGCGGCGTCTGCCGTGCTGCTGCGGGAAGGTATCTGGAAGGAGGCGGGGCAATGACCGGCGACGTGCAGCCTGCCGCCACCCGTTCCGGCTTCGTCGCGCTGGTTGGCGCGACCAATGCCGGCAAGTCCACGCTGGTGAACCGGCTTGTGGGCGCCAAGGTTTCCATCGTCACGCACAAGGTCCAGACCACGCGCGCATTGGTGCGGGGCATTGCCACGCATGGCGCGGCGCAGATCGTTTTCGTGGATACGCCCGGCATCTTCAAACCGCGCCGGCGGCTCGATCAGGCAATGGTCACGACGGCTTGGGGCGGTGCGAAGGATGCGGACGTGATCATGGTCGTGATCGACGCGGAACGCGGGCTGCGTGGCGATTCTGAAACCATTCTGGAGAATCTGGAAGGCAACCGGCAACCGAAGCTGCTGGTGCTGAACAAGGTGGATCGCGTCAGGCCGGAAAAGCTGCTCTTGCTGGCGGATGACGCCAACAAGCGCGTCACCTTCGAGCGGACCTTCATGGTCTCGGCACTGACCGGCTCAGGCTGCGACGACCTGCTGGACTATCTCGCCGAAGCCCTGCCGGAAGGGCCTTGGTATTATCCCGAGGACCAGATTTCCGACCTGCCCATGCGCCAGCTCGCCGCTGAGATCACACGCGAGAAGCTGTATCTGAGGCTGCATCAGGAATTGCCCTATTCCTCCCACATCGAGACGGAGAAATGGGAGGAGAAGAAGGACGGCTCGGTGCGCATCGAGCAGGTCATCTATGTCGAGCGCGAAAGCCAGAAGAAGATCGTTCTCGGCCACAAGGGGGAGACGATCCGCGCCATAGGGCAGGCTGCCCGGCAGGAGCTTGCACAGATATTGGAGCAGCCCGTGCACCTTTTCCTGTTCGTGAAGGTGCGGGAAAGCTGGAGCGACGATCCCGAACGATACCGCGAGATGGGCCTGGAATTTCCTCACTGACGTATCGAGAATCGGAGCGGAGCCGTCCGGCTGGCGTCAGTTTCCGATGTCCTTCTCGAACCAGAGATGGGCGTAAGGATTGTCGTTGTAACGCTCGATCTCGTGATAGCCGGCCTTGCGGTAGAGCGATTGCGCCTCGACGAGCACGCGGTTCGTGTCGAGGCGCAGATGCGTCAGCCCCGCCTGTCGCGCTTCCTGTTCCAGCGTCTCCAGCAGCCGCCGGGCCAATCCCCTCCCTCTCGCATCGGGCGCGACCCACATGCGCTTGATCTCGCCGGTTCGCGCGTCGAGCTTCCTCAGCGCGCCGCATCCCACCGGCTGCCCGTCGAGCCGCGCGATCATGAAACAGATTGTACCGCCCTCAGCGGACGAGCTGCCCTTCGCCGGGTCGAAGCCCGTACCGAAGCGTGCGCCAAGCTCCCGAAAATAGGCGCCAAGGCAGCTCTGGGCATCCTCGCTATTCTCCGGCTCCGCCTCGATTCTGATCGAGGCTGCCCTTATCAATGCTTCCACTTCCGCCATCGCGGCAAGCAGCCGGGTGCGCTGCGCCGGGCCGAGCGGTTCAAGGATGGACCGGGCGAGCTCGTCCGAGAGCGCGTCGTAATCCGCATATTCCGCGCGGCCCTTGGCCGTCAGCGCCAACCGGCGGCGGCGCCGGTCGGACGGGTCTTCCTGCGCTTCGACAAGCCCCTGATCGGAGAGCGATCTCAGCAGGCGGCTCATATAACCGGAATCGAGGCCGAGCCGTTCGCGCAACCCTCGCAGGTCGCCGCCTTCCGGCCCGATCTCGAACAGAAGGCGCGCCTCGCCGAGCGGCCGCCCGCGTCCCAGATAGCTGTCGCCGAGCGCGCCCGTGCGCAAGGTCACGAGGCGATTGAAGCTGCGTACCCGGCGAATTTGCTCCACGACATTTATCTGACTTTAGTCAGATAAATGTCGTGGAGCAAGGGTGTCCATCGCATGTGCCTTGAATTGCGACCGTGCTTGGTGGAATGCTTGGCGCATGGAATGGCGCGACGAAGGAATCATCCTCGGCACACGCAAGCATGGCGAGACGAGCGTCATCCTTGAGACGATGACGCGCAGTCATGGCCGCCATCTGGGCCTTGTGCGCGGCGGGCGTTCGCGCCGCCTCCAGCCTGTCCTCCAGCCCGGCAACCGTGTCGATCTCGTCTGGTGGGCGCGGCTGGACGAGCATCTGGGAACCTATCAGGTCGAGCCGGTCGAGCTGAACGCCGCGCGCCTGTTCGACAGTGCCGCCGCCGTCCACGCGCTCCAGCTTCTCGCGGCGCATCTGCGGCTCCTGCCCGAGCGCGATCCGCACCAGCGCCTTTTCGATGCGCTGGGCCTGTTGATCTCACATTTCGACGCCCCGTCCTCCGTGGCCGAGTTGATGGTGCGCTTCGAGCTTCTGGTGCTCGACGAACTCGGTTTCGGGCTGGATCTGGGCGAATGCGCCGCCACCGGCAGCCGCGAGGATCTGGTCTATGTGTCGCCCAAGACGGGCAGGGCCGTTTCGCGTGTGGCAGGCGAGCCGTGGCACGACCGCATGCTGGCGCTGCCCGGTTTCCTTCGGCCCGGCGCTGAACGGCGCGGCGAATTGCCCGAGATCGAGCAGGCATTCAGGCTGACCGGCTATTTCTTCACCCGCCATGTCTACGAGCCGCGCGGCATAGCAGAGCCGGAGGCGCGCGGCGGCCTGCTGCTGGCCTTGCGCCGCTTCATGCTGGACGGCATGAGGGGAGACAGTGCCGCATGAGCGAAGAGCGGGCCTCCGCGATGTCCGGCTTCTGCACGGAAACTGCGCGCTTTTTCCCATCGAGAACCTGAACGGGCGGCGCTTGCCATGATCCCGAAAGATTGCGGACCTTTCGGACGAGATCATGCGGAATGCGGAGACAGCTATTCCGCCGCTGCGAGAACGGGCCGGTCCACCTGCCGCTCGCGGATCGGCCAATGCACGATGGCCGCGAACAGCCCGAGCGCCACGCCGAGCCACCACACCGTATCGTAGCTGCCCATGCGGTCATAGAGATAGCCGCCGAGCCAGACGCCGAGGAAGGAGCCGATCTGGTGCGACAGGAACACCAGGCCGCCCAGCATGCCGAGATAGCGCGTGCCGAACATGATGGCCACGAGCGAGTTGGTCGGCGGCACGGTGGAGAGCCAAAGCAGGCCCATCACGACGGCGAAGGCGATGACCGATGCTGGCGACTGGGGCAGCAGCAGGAACGCGGTGACCGCGACGGAACGGGCGAGATAGATCAGCGCGAGGAAGATCGGTTTCGAATAGCGTTGGCCGATATAGCCTGCGCCGAGCGAGCCGATCACGTTGAAGAAACCGATAAGCGCCAGCGCGATCACCGCGTAGCGCGCGTCGATACCGATATCGCCGATATAGGCGGGGAAATGCGCGGTGATGAAAGCTACCTGAAAGCCGCAGACGAAGAAGCCGGATACCAGCAGCAGGTAGCTCCGGTGGCCGAGCGCCTCCGCCAGCGCCTGCCGCATCGTCTGTTCATATTGCGCTTGCTGTACGCGTCCGGTCGCCGAGTTGCCCGCGAGCGGGATCGCCAGAACAGGAATGACAAGCATCATCGCGCTCATGATGAGCAGCGTGTCGGACCACCCATAGGCGTTGATCAGGCCCTGGCTGATCGGAGCGAACAGAAACATGCCTGCCGATCCCGCCGCCGTACCCAGCCCGAATGCGAAGGTGCGGCGCTCCGCCGGGACATTGCGCGCGAAAGCCGCCATGACGATGGTGAAGGAACCGGCCGCCACGCCGAGGCCGACCAGAACGCCGCCGCTGACATGCAGCATGCCGGGCGATGAGGCGGTCGCCATCAGGGCAAGACCCGCGGCATAGATGATGCCGGAGAGGGCCAGCACGCGCCACGTGCCGTATTTGTCGGAAATGGCGCCGAATATGGGCTGCCCGAGGCCCCAGAGCAGGTTCTGGATCGCCATTGCGAGGCCGAATGTGGTGCGGTCCCAGCCCTTCTCGGCCAGCATGGGAAGCTGGAAGAACCCCATCGCCGAGCGTGGCCCGAAGGTCAGCGCAGCGATCAGGCAGCCGCAGACGATGAGGAGCCAGGGCATTGCGATCTGGCGCTGCCTGCCTGCGGCCGTATCTGTCATGGGAGCGTTCCTTTAAACGGATCGCTCGATATTACAGCGGCAACCGATGCAAACCAATGAATTTGAACCGCGAAGCGTTCAATTGTTTTGATAGATGCGCGGCGGCTGATACCCTTCGTTCTGACGGAGAAGGTCGTTTCGCGGCGCGGTTCGCAGCGCCGGATTGCCGAATATCTCGCGTTGCGGCAGCGGCGAAATCGTGCGCGGGGCAGGCGGATTACTGCCCTGGAAGATTTCCGGCGGCTTGTATCCGTCGCGCCGGGCGATGAAATCCTCATGGGGCGAAACGCCGGAACCTGTGCCGCGCAAAGTCTGCCGCGGAGCGGGCTGAGGAATCTTCAGGAGAGTGCCGGTCCTGAGGCGGCTGGTGCCGAGGCCGGGATTGGCGGAGCGCAGCGCCTCGACAGGCACACCGCAGCGCAAGGCAATGTCGTGCGCCGACTCGCCATATCTTACCCCGGTGCGGCCGCCACAGGCCGCTTCGGCAGGCGCGGAAAACGCTGCGATGGCCGTCGCCGCGATCGCGGCTGCGAACAGATTGGTATGAAATCCGCGGCGGTTGTTCATCACTGGAATATAGTGGCGATTTCAGGCCAAGGAAGGCCGAAATCAACCGGCCGCTGCTGTCACAATTCAGCCTTAATTCGGGAGCCTTAGCACTGTCTGCTTGCGCGGGAGAAGGCGGGACGCAGGCACCCCTGCGAGGGGTGTATCGGCCTTCACGAGGCCCTCTCGAATGCCTGCCACGATCCGCCCGGCGCGGGCGACCGATGTCGAAACATTCGTCCTGATCGAGAACACGGTTTTCCAGACTGACCGCATGACGCGGCGCAGCTTCCTGCGGCTCATGAAAAGCCCGACCGCCGTGATGTTTGCGGCGGAAATCGGGGAGCATATCGCCGGCTATTGCGTCCTGCTGTTCCGGGCCGGCAGCCGCAAGGCGAGACTCTATTCCATCGCTTCGTATCCGTGCGAAGGCGTGGCGGGCATCGGGCGCTCGCTGCTGCATGCAGCCGAGCGCGCGGCGCTGGCGCATGGCCGTCACATCCTCAAGCTGGAGGTGCGCGAGAACAACTCTCGCGCAATCTCGCTCTATGAAAAGAATGGTTACCGCCGCATCGGCATGGAACCGAACTATTACGCGGACGGTTCTCCGGCGCTACGCTATGAAAAGCGCCTCGACGGCGCCGACAGGGACGGAGCGACCGCCGGAAATCACCGCATATCGGCCTCGGCTTAGGAGGGGTTCGGATTCTCAATGAGCTGGGTGATACTCACAGGCCGGCAGGGCGATCTCGATCAGGTCGCCACGCCTCACAAGGTCATCACGAACAAGGATTATCTGTCGCACCCGGCCTTGTTTCGCGGCCAGCGTCCCAAGGTCATCAATCTCTCCAACAATTTCGGCTATCAGTCGCGTGGCTACTACGCCTCCCTGCTGGCGTCCTCGCGAGGCCATCGCGTCATTCCCACGGTCGAGACGATGATCGACCTTTCGGAACGCAAGCTCTACGAGAACGCGCTGCCGGAGCTGGAGCAGGTGCTCAACAAAGGCCGCAAGGAGCTTGGCGGGGGCTTCCCCGCGACCGTCGCCATCTATTTCGGCATAGGCCCGTCGAAGGCCTGGGACCGCTTTGCGCGGCTGCTGTTCGACTGGTATCGCGCGCCGGCTCTGGAGGTCTCCATCGTCGATGGCGGCGAATGGGCGTCGATCCGCAAGATCGCGTTTCAGCCGCTTGCGCGCATGAACGCGGCCGACAAAACGCGTTTCGTCCAGTCGCTGGAGAAATACACCGCGCGCGAATGGCGCGATTCCAAGGCGAGGACGCCGGCGCGATACACGTTCGCAACGCTGGTCAATCCGCAGGAGCAATTGCCGCCATCCGAAATCGGCTCGCTGAAACACTGGTCGCGCATCGCCGAGAAGATGGGCGTCGAGGTGGAGCCGATCACGCGCAAGGATCTGGCGAAGCTCGCCAATTACGACGCGCTGTTCATACGCGAGACGACGGCCATCTCGAACCACACCTACCGTTTCGCGCGCCGCGCGCAACAGGAGGGCATGCCGGTCATCGACGACCCGCTGTCGATGATACGCTGCACCAACAAGGTCTATCTCAACGAGCTTATGACGGCCAACAGGGTGCCGGTGCCGCCAAGCGTGATGATCGCCGGGCCGGGCGATTTCCAGATCGCAGCCGATACGCTGGGTTTTCCGCTGGTGCTGAAGATACCCGACGGCTCCTTTTCACGCGGTGTGAAGAAGGCGTCCGGTTTCGAGGAGCTGAAGCGGCTCGCGACGACATGGCTGGAGGATTCCGACCTTCTCATCGCGCAGAAATTCGTTCCCACCGATTTCGACTGGCGCGTCGGCGTGCTGGGCGGCAAGCCGCTTTTCGCCGTCCAGTACCTGATGGCGAAGAGGCACTGGCAGATCGTCAACCATGACCGTCGCGGCAAGCCGGACCAGGGGGGCATCCGCACCTTCACGCTGGCGCAGACGCCCTCCATCGTCGTGGATACGGCGGTGAAGGCGGCCCGCTGCATCGGCGACGGGCTCTATGGTGTGGATCTCAAGGAGACGGCTGACGGCGTTTTCGTCATCGAGGTCAACGACAACCCCAATCTCGACCACGGCTATGAGGATTCAGGCGAGAAGGACGAGGTGTGGGTGCGCCTGACCCAATGGTTCCTCGACAGGCTCGAACGGCAGGGAAGATGATCAGCCCCGCGCTGCGTCTATCTCGGCGAATCGCTGGAGGAACAACGCCTGCACTTCGGATGCAGGCCGGGGCGAAAGATCCAGTTCGGCTACGGTAAAGCCTCGCGGCGTGCCGAAGAATTTGCGCGCCTCTGCCGGCGAAAAGCCTGCAAGCCCCGTCGCCTCGAAATAGGCGGCGATCTGGTCCGCGCGCTTGATTGCGGTGCGTATGTCGGCAGGCAGCGCCGCCGGGAGCGAGAAGCGCAGATGTACCGCCTCCTGAAGCCGCTGCTCGACCGCCTTGTAGGCGCCGCCCATCACCGATTTGAACGGTGAGATCATGTCGCCGATCACATATTCCGGCGCGTCATGCAGCAGCGCGGCCATGCGCCATTCGGGCGAGCTGTTCGTCTTGGCGAAAATGCGTTCCACGACCATCGAGTGTTGCGCGACGGAGAAGGCGTGATCGCCCTCTGTCTGGCCGTTCCAGCGGGCGACACGCGCCAGCCCGTGAGCGATGTCGGCAATTTCCACATCGAGCGGCGAGGGGTTGAGCAGGTCGAGACGCCGGCCCGACAACATGCGCTGCCAGGCGCGGGCAGGCGCGATTGCACGCTCGGCCATCAGTCAGCGTCCCCGCCAGCCGTCTCCGGGAAGGTGAAGCGCGCCCAGCCGGGGATTGACAGCGTTATCGGGATTTCGCCCGCGAGCAGCGGGGTGCCCGCATCCACCGCATCCTTCACGCGGTCGATCCGCGCGATTGCCAGCCCCTGCGAACCGCTAACGCTGCCCAACGCGCCGACCGTACGCCCGTTGGCCGTGATGTCGGCTCCGGCTGTGAGGTCATGCGATGCAGATGCAATCAGGACACGGCGTCTGGCAGTGCCCCTATGATGCATGCGCGAGACGACTTCCTGTCCGATATAGCAGCCTTTCTTGAAGCCGACGCCGTTTGTCTGGTCGAGAAGCACGTCATGCGGGAAGGCGTCGCCGAGCTCATAGTCCAGCCCGCTTTCGGCTATGCCGTAAGCGATGCGGAGCGCGTGCCACGCGCTTTCGGGCGCGTCCGAAATGGCGCTGCCATAGTATCGGAATAGTTTCACGTCCGCCGGGAAGCGGCTGTCGGCATATCCGCCCGTTGAATCGCTTTCTGAACCGCCGGAATCATTTTCCCATGCGACGGCGACAAGAGCCTGCTCCTGAACGGAAAAATCGGCTTTCGCCCGGAGCTTGTAAAGGGTGAGCCGCCGTACGAAATCCGCTGCCGTCCCGGCGCGCACGTCGAGCCGCAAGCCGCCGCCGGGAAGCCGCGAGACGAGAAAATCGAACAGGATCTTGCCCTGCGGCGAGAGCAGGGCGCCCGCGCGCAGCTCGTTTTGCCCCAGCGTGTCGAGATCGGTGGTGACGATGTTCTGGAGGAAATGCTCCGCCTCGGGACCGGTGATTTCGATCAGGGCGCGGTCCGGGAGCTGGACGATGGGCATGGTGTCTCGGCCGATATTGCAATTGCGAAGGCCATTACGTAAGCCCGGCGGATAGAGCGGGCAAGGGCCGCGCCGAGGCATGGTGACATGACGATGATCTTCGACCTTATCCTGAGCGGCGGCACGGTGGTGAACCATGACGGCATCGGCCAGCGCGATGTGGGCGTGCGCGCGGGCCGCATCGCGGCGATAGGCGATTTGTCACGTGCCAGCGCGGGGGAGACGATCGACTGCGCTGGCCTCCATATCCTGCCGGGCGTCATCGACAGCCAGGTCCATTTCCGTGAGCCGGGAGCCGAGCACAAGGAAGATCTGGAGACGGGCTCACGCGCTGCTGTTCTGGGCGGCGTCACCGCCGTTTTCGAGATGCCTAACACCAATCCGTTGACCACCAGCGAGGCCGCCCTCGCCGACAAGGTGCGCCGGGCGACCAATCGCATGCATTGCGACTTCGCGTTCTGGGTCGGCGGCACGCGCGAGAACGCATCCATAGCGGGCGAGCTGGAGCGGCTGCCGGGCGCTGCGGGTATCAAGGTTTTCATGGGCTCGTCCACCGGCGACCTGCTGGTCGAGGACGATGAGGGTGTATTCTCGATCCTCCGCAACACGCGCCGCCGCGCCGCCTTCCATTCGGAGGACGAGTTTCGCCTTCGCGAGCGGCTGGGCGAGCGTGTTCCGGGCGACCCGTCGAGCCACCCGGTCTGGCGCGACGAGATCGCTGCGCTGCAATGTACCGAACGACTGGTGCGTATCGCCCGAAAGGCGAGGGCGCGCATCCACGTGCTGCATATCTCGACCGCCGAGGAGATAGATTTCCTCGAACATCACAAGGATGTAGCCACTTGCGAGGCCACGCCTCATCATTTGACGCTTTCCTCCGAGGACTATCCGCGGCTCGGCAATCTGATCCAGATGAATCCGCCGGTTCGCGCCCCGCGCCATCGCGACGGCGTATGGAAGGGCATCGGGCAGGGCATTGTCGACGTGCTTGGCTCCGACCATGCGCCGCATACGCTTGAGGAGAAAGCGAAACCCTACCCGGCTTCGCCATCGGGCATGACCGGTGTGCAGACGCTGGTTCCCGTCATGCTCGATCACGTCAATGCCGGCAGGCTGACGCTGGAGCGTTTCGTGGACCTCTCCAGCCACGGTCCGGGCCGTATCTTCGGCATCGCCCGCAAGGGGCGCATCGCCGCCGGCTATGACGCGGACTTCACCATCGTGGACCTGAAGCGCACGGAAACCATCACTAATGCGCAGGTGGGATCGAGGGCAGGCTGGACGCCCTATGACGGAATGAAGGTCACGGGCTGGCCGATCGGCACAATCATCCGCGGCCGCCGCGTCATGTGGGATGGCGAGATCGTCGGGCCGGGGCAGGGTGCTCCCGTCGAGTTTTCGGAAGCCTTGCCCGCATCGTTGCAGGACTAGCCCGAGCGGTAGATTGAAGCGTTAGGTGCCGTCGCTTCCGTCCGAGCTCAGTCGCCCGCCACGAAGAAGGCCCAGCTTCCGTCCGGCCTGATGCCGACACGGTAGAAGATATAGGCGCCGAAATTCTTCATGTCTTCATAGTCGCCTGCGGTGACGAGGCGGAAAAGCTCGACCCGCTGCGCGCCGGTCAGTGAATCCAGCGGCACGGCGAAGAAATAGGGCCAGAGATAGATTTCATTCTCGGTGCCGGCGTCGAGATGGACGTATCCGGCCTCCAGCACCTCCTCGAGGATAGCCAATATCTCATGGCCTTCGTCGTCCCCCGATAGCTCCTTCAGGAATGCAACGGGGTCGCCCTCCACGCCGCCTAGCGAAAGCTGCGTGGTATTCTCGCCATCTGTGCGGATCAGGGGACGCAATTCCTCGATATTGCCTTCCTTCGCAGCCTTTATCATGAGGGCGCGCGCATTCCGCACCGGCTCCGGCAACAGGCTGATGTCGCGCAGGATTTCGGGCAGAGGCTCCTCCGCCTCGTCCGTGGCCGGTTCCTCGCTATCGGGTTCCGCCGGTTCGTCGGCAGCGGGCGCCGATGGCGCGCGGTTGGCCGGGTTCTCGATGGGATCGGGCAGGGGCACGGATTGCACCTGCGGCGGCGGCGCGACGTCCTCCTCCTTCAGCTCGCTCAGCGCGAAGGCGGATGTCGAGGCGATCGCCAGCAGCGAAGCCAGCGCCAGAATGTTGCGCAAAGGCCGGAAGCCACCGTGGCACGCGCGAAAAATCAGATGGTCCATCCGCATCCATCCCCGAGACGGCGGGGCACCGTCCGCACAACACCCCGCATCCGTCATGTATAGCGCAACAGGTTGCGGCTTTGGATGCAGCGTTGCAACAGTTATGATGCGAGACGACCTATAGCCGGCTTCCGCCCGGTCGCTATGACCTGAGCCTGACCCTAGTGGCAGACCCGGTGCGGCATGAAGTCGCCGGCGACCATGCGGTCGCGTACGCGGTCGAGAAGTTCCAGAGCCGCTTCCTCTCCGCAGTTGCGAAGCAGTTCCTCGCAGGCGGTGGAAAGCGCGGCCTCGGCCATGATTTCGGGTTCGATGCCGCAGGCTAGACCTTCCGCCCAGGCCTCGTTGTGGCTTTCAATCGCCGTGAGGCGCTTCTCCTCGCGGATGAGCGCATCGATTTCGCGATGTTGCATTCTCGTCCACCCTTGTCGCGCCGCGTCCCGCAGCGCGTGTCCCGTTTAATGTCCCATTAATAAGCTAGCACAGCTATCGCAAACCACAGCCGCGCTGTCCAGCGACAGTTAATCGCCGGTTAATTGCCGTATCTGGCAGCGATTTCCTTCGTCAGGTTTTCTCCTTCCCGCAGGTAGCGGCCAATGGCTTCGAGCGCGGAGGGCGTGCAGTTGGTGTAGGTGCTGCCGAAGGAGCGGTAGCCCTTGTTGAAGCTGGCTACGTAGCGCGCGCGGCGCGTTTCGTCCGGGTTTTCGGTCCCCAGCAGCTTTTCCATTTCCTCGCGCCAGACATTGCCGTCCTCGCCGCACAGATTGCGCAGATAGTGCAGCGATCCGAGCACCTCGGCGACGCGCAGCATGTCTTTCTCGTAAGGCGCATCGACCGCGCGTGCGGGGGCCGCAAGGCAAAGCAGAACGGCGAAGGCTGGCGCGGCGCGTCGAAGCATGGCGCCTTGTGAGCCATGATTTTGGCGGCGGCAAGGCGAATTGTGCACCGTCATGCACGCCTTTCGCCTTGTTCGAGCAGCTGGATCGCGATGGCGTGGGTACTGTCTGTGAGCGGCAGGGCGTCGATCTCGGCGCGGGAAAACCAGCCGGCGGCTTCCGCGTCGTCGCCGGCCATAACCGAGCCGCTTGCGCCTTCGGCGGTGAACACGGTCAGCTCGTAGCTCGGACCGTTCGCCCTGATCGCGCCGAGAAGCAGCGTGGTGAGCGGCTTGAGCCCATGCGCGACGAGCGCGGTTTCCTCCATCAATTCGCGGCTGGCGGCTTCCGCCAGCGTCTCGCCCGGCTCGACCCGGCCTCCGGGAAAGGCATAGCTGCCCTTGTTCGGTGGCTTGCCGCGCCGCACGAGCAGAATGCGTCCGCCTTCCGTGACCGCGACGGAGACGGCTGCGACCGGCCCGCTTTGCTGTTCGCCCATGTGCGTTGCTCCCGCAGTCACCTTGCACGCAGCCGCGGCGGCGGCAAGAATGGCGTTCCAGCGCAGCGGTCCGTCGCCGCTCATAATGCAATACCCGGAGGAAACCCATGAAAATCCGCGCTGCTGTCGCACGGCAGGTCAACGCCCCCTTGAGCCTGGAGGAGATCGAGATGGAGGAGCCGCGCGACAGCGAGATTCTCGTCAGGGTCGTAGCGGCGGGTATATGCCATACCGATCTCGTGGTGCGCGACGGGCAGATAGCCGTGCCTTTCCCCGTCGTGCTGGGGCATGAGGGCGCGGGCATCGTCGAGCGCGTCGGCAGCGCCGTCACCAAGGTCGCGCCCGGCGATCATGTCGTGATGACGTTCAATTCCTGCGGCTCGTGCCCGAGCTGCCGCGAGCACGCGACCACCTATTGCCACGAGAGCTTCGCGCGCAATTTCCTCTCCGCGCGGGCGGATGGCAGCAGCGCGCTTTCGGGAGAAGGCGGCCGCATCAACGGCAATTTCTTCGGCCAGTCGTCCTTCGCTACCTATGCGCTCTGCCATGAGGTCAACACGGTGAAGGTGCCGGCCGACGTGCCGCTGGAGCTGTTGGGGCCGCTCGCCTGCGGCGTGCAGACGGGCGCCGGCGCGGTGATGAACTCGATGAAGGTGGGCGCGGGCAAGACCTTCGCCGTTTTCGGCGCGGGATCGGTCGGCCTTTCCGCCATTATGGCCGCGCATGTGGCCTGCGCGCGCGTCATCGTCGCCGTGGATGTCAATGACGAGCGCCTTGCCGTAGCGCGGGAACTCGGCGCGACGCACACCATCAATCCGAAGACGGGGGACGCGACCGCGCTGATCGCGGAGATCACCGGCTACGGCATCGACTACGCTCTGGATACCACCGGCATCGAGCCTGTCATCCTGTCGGCGCTCAATTCGCTCGCGCCGCGCGGGGTGCTGGGCATTCTGGGCGCGTCCGAACGCGAATCCGTCATTCCGGTGAAGCAGGGTTTCCTGCGCAGTTCCGGTCGCCGCATCATGGGCATCGTCGAGGGCGACTCGAACCCCGATGTCTTTATTCCTTTGATGATCGAGCTTTACCGACAGGGCCGCTTCCCCTTCGACAAGCTCCTCCGCTTCTACAGTTTCGATGAGATCAACCAGGCGATCCACGATTCGGAGACGGGCAAGACGATCAAGCCCGTCGTGCGCATGAACTAGGAACCTGCCATGTGCGGCCGCTTTGCATTGACGGAGACACCCGAAGCGGTCGAGCTTTTCCTCGGCGCGGCGGGGATCGGTGATTTTCCGCCACGCTACAATATTGCGCCTACGCAACCCGTGCTGCTGGTCATGGCCGGGCCACGCCGGGAACCCGGCTCCAACCTGCCCGACCGTCAGGCGCTTCTGGTACGGTGGGGGCTGATTCCCGGCTGGGCGAAGAACCCGAACGATCTGCCGCTCCTCTTTAACGCCCGCTCGGAAAGCGCCGCGGAAAAGCCAAGTTTTCGCGCCGCGATGCGTCATCGCCGCGCACTCATTCCCGCTTCCGGCTTCTATGAATGGAAGCGGCTGGGCAAGAGCAAGACCCAGCCCTATTGGGTACGCCCGAAAGGTGGCGGCCTCGTCGCCTTCGGCGCGCTCATGGAGACATGGACGGAGCCGGGCGGCTCGGAGATCGACACCGGCGCCATTCTCACCACCGCGGCCAACAGCGCCATCGCCCACATTCATGACCGGATGCCGGTCGTCATACAGCCGCCGGATTTCGCCCGCTGGCTCGACTGCGTCAACAATGAGCCGCGTGACGTGGCTGACCTCCTGCGGCCTGTCGCGCCGGATTTCTTCGAGGCGATCCCGGTGTCGGACAAGGTCAACAAGGTGGCGAATACCGGGCCGGAAAACCAGGAGCGCGTGGACCCGTCGTCACCGCTGCCCGAAACGCCGAAGAAGCCGGACGACGGCCAGTTCAGCCTGTTCTGAACGTTCGCAGCCAAAGGCCGTTATGACCTGGCCCATTGCCAAACCCGCGCGATATGGGCACATCGCAGCCGATGTTCGCTCCCTTTTTCTCCGGTTTCCTGCTCGGCGGATCGCTGATCGTCGCCATCGGCGCACAGAATGCCTTTATCCTGCGGCAAGGGCTGCTCCGGCAACACGTCTTTTTGCTCTGCCTGATCTGCGCTCTTTCGGATGCGGTATTGATCGCGGCAGGCGTGGCTGGCCTCGGAGCATTGATCGCGCGCTCGCCGTCGCTGATCACGGTGGTCACTTTGGGGGGCGCGGCGTTCCTGCTGGCCTATGCCATGTTCGCCTTCCGCCGGGCCATGAAGCCCGATGCGCTGGTGGCAGCGAAAGGCGGGGGTGGCAGCCTGAAGGCAGCCATCGCCGCCTGTCTCGCCTTTACCTTCCTCAACCCGCATGTCTATCTGGACACGGTGCTGTTGGTCGGCTCGCTTTCGGGCCGCCATGAGGGTGCGGCCCGCATTGCCTTCGGCGTTGGGGCCGCCTCGGCATCTTTCGTGTGGTTCTTCGCACTGGGCTATGGAGCCCGGTTGCTTCAGCCTGTCTTTGCCCGGCCGGCAGCGTGGCGCGTGCTCGACGTGCTGATCGGCCTTGTCATGGCCGCGTTGGCGGCAAGCCTGCTAGGCAGCCTTTTTCGGCTTGGCTGAAGGCTCTCGCGGCTTGTCCGCGTTCCGCATCGCCATGACGGCGGCGAGCAGGTCGGCGGGGCCGATATCGCCATAATGCTCCGCGAGCGCCTCATATTGCTTGCGCGCGCGGTCGGCTTCGTTCTTGCGCTTTGTCATCTTGCTTGCTCACCTGCGTTTCACGAGCCCTATGAACTGGTGGCCGATTGGGACTGAATCTTGGCTCGAATCCTTCCATTTGAAGGCATTTTGGTTAATTTTCATTAAGAGGTGCAATAGGTTGGAACCCTGCGGCTTTTGCGTCACAGCGCGCCGGGCATCCCACGCTTGACGAAATGCCCTGCCGGCGCGATAAGGCGGACCATGAAAACGGCATTCGCCATTATCGGGATTTGCATTATCGGCTAGCTTTCGAGCTGGTCCGGCCGTTTTCGCCCTGTCGACAGATACGCAAAACGCCCCGGCCAGCCGGCCACGGGGATTTTTCGCATGTCAGACGCGCCGCTGCGCCTTTACAATACGCTCACTCGGTCGAAGGAAGATTTCCGCCCCCTCGATCCCGAGAATGTGCGCATGTATGTCTGCGGGCCAACCGTCTACGACTATGCACATATCGGCAATGCGCGCCCGGTCATCGTGTTCGATGTGCTGTTCCGGCTGCTGCGCCATGTCTACGGCGCGGAGCGCGTCACCTATGTACGCAACATCACGGATGTGGACGACAAGATCAATGCGCGCGCCGCGCGCGACTTTCCCGGGCTGCCGCTCAACGAGGCGATCCGCAAGGTCACGGAGGCGACCAACGCCCAGTTCCAGTCCGACGTGGCGGCACTAGGTTGCCTGGAACCGACCGCCCAGCCGCGCGCGACCGAGCATATCGCGGAGATGCGCGACATCATCGACCGGCTCGTGGCCGAAGGTGTCGCCTATGTCGCGGAAAACCATGTGCTGTTCTCGCCATCTGCGATGAATACGCGCCGGGGGCCACGCTATGGCGCGCTGTCGCGCCGCCCCTTCGACGAGATGCTGGCAGGCGCGCGCGTGGACGTGGCGTCCTACAAGCGTGACGAAATGGATTTCGTGCTGTGGAAGCCGTCGAATGATGGGGAACCGGGCTGGCCTTCGCCGGCTGGCATTGCCGTGCCCGGCCGTCCCGGCTGGCATATCGAATGCTCGGCCATGTCGATGGCGAAGCTGCTGGAGCCTTTCGGCGGGGGGCTTAGATGCGACGATCCCACGAAGAACATGTTCGACATACATGGCGGTGGCATCGACCTCGTTTTTCCGCATCACGAGAACGAGATCGCTCAGTCCTGCTGCGCGCTCGGCACCGAGCGCATGGCGAATATCTGGATGCACAACGGCTTCCTGCAGGTCGAAGGCCGCAAGATGTCGAAGTCGGAAGGCAATTTCGTCACCATCCACGAATTGCTGGCGACGGAAAAATTCGGCGGCCGCAAATGGCCGGGCGAGGTCCTGCGGCTGGCCATGCTGATGACGCACTATCGCGAGCCGATAGATTTCTCCGTGCGCAAGCTGGAGGAAGCGGAGAATACACTGCGGAAATGGAAGCGGCAGGCGGACAGGGCAAAGTATGAAATGCCGGCTCCGCAGGCATTCGTGGATGCGCTCTCGGATGATCTCTCGACGGCTCAGGCGTTTTTCGTGCTTTCTGAACTGGCCGCGGCGACGACCGCGCCCGAACTGACTGGAGCGGAGGCTGGCCTTTCGGATGCGGCCGCCGAAATTGTGATCGCTGAAACCGCGCTCAACGCTGCTGCGGAGTTGAAAGCCGCGCTGCTGCTGCTCGGTTTCACCTTTGCGGAAGCCGGCCTTTCTGACGACGAGATAGAAAGCACGATTGCGCACCGCTTGGCCTTCATCCGCGAAAAGAATTGGGCGGAAGCCGATCGCATCCGCGACGAGCTTCTGGCGCAGGGCGTCCAGCTCAAGGACGGCAAGGATCCAACCACCGGTGAGCGCATCACCACTTGGGAGGTGAAAAGATGATCGACCATACGGGCATTGCGGTATCCGACTATGGCCGCGCGAAGATTTTTTACGACGCCGCGTTCGCCGCATTGGGCGGCGGGCTGGTGATGCAGGTGCCGGTCGAGTTCACCGGCGGCGCCAACGTCGTCGGCTATGGGCGCGAGCGGCCTGTCTTTTGGCTTCATGAGGGCGGCGAGCCGGGGCCAGGCCGCCACGTCGCCTTCGCCGCGCGCAGCCGCGCCGAGGTCGATGCCTTCTACAGGGCGGCGATTGCCGCCGGCGGACGCGACAATGGCGCGCCGGGCCTGCGTCCGCACTACCACCCGGATTATTACGGCGCGTTCGTGTTCGACCCGGACGGCAACAATGTCGAGGCTGTGTGCCATGCGCCCGAATAGGCACCGGGGAGGGCGGCCATGAGCCTCGACAACAGGCCGGTCTATACCGGAGGCTGCCAGTGCGGGGCCGTGCGCTTTCGCGTCGAGGGTGCGCTGGTCAATGCCAGTGTTTGCCATTGCCGCATGTGCCAGAAGGCTTTCGGCAATTTCTATGCACCGCTGGCGACCGTCCCTGAGGGCGGACTGGAATGGACGCGCGGCGAACCGAAGAGCTTCCGCTCGTCGAACCATGTGCGGCGCGGCTTCTGCGCGGAATGCGGCACGCCGCTGACCTTCGAGGCGCCGGACGGCATCGCGCTTGCCATAGGCGCGTTCGATCACCCCGAGGAAGTGGCTCCGCTGATGCAATGGGGCATCGAGGCGAAGTTGCCCTATGTGGACACGATCCGCGACCTGCCGGCCGAGACGACAAAGGGAGATATGGAAGCAGCTCCCTATCTTGCGGAGCTGGAGAGCTTCCAGCATCCCGATCACGATACCGAACAATGGCCGCCGGCAGGCTGGAAGCCCGCGCATGAGTGATTTTTCTGGAGATTCGGCATGACCGGCAAGGAACGCATCTACCTGTTCGATACCACTTTAAGAGACGGCCAGCAGACGCCGGGCATCGACTTTTCGGTGGAGGACAAGATCGCCGTCGCCGCGATGCTGGACGAGTTCGGGCTGGATTACGTCGAGGGCGGTTATCCGGGCGCTAACCCGACGGACACAGCACTTTTCGAAAAGAAGCGTACGGCACGTTCGAGCTTCGTCGCCTTCGGCATGACCAAGCGCGCCGGCGTGTCCACGTCCAACGATCCGGGGCTGGCCACGCTCATCCAGGCCAGTTCCGACGCGATCTGCTTTGTCGCGAAAAGCTCGGAATATCAGGTCCGTGTCGCGCTTGGCTGCACCAACGAGGAAAATCTGGAATCCATCTCTGCTTCGGTCGAGGCTGCCCGTGCCGCGGGCAAGGAAGCCCTTGTCGATTGCGAGCATTTCTTCGACGGCTTCAAGGCCAACCCCGACTATACGCTGGCTTGCGCGAGGGCTGCCCATGATGCTGGCGCGCGCTGGATCGTGCTGTGCGACACCAATGGGGGCACGCAGCCGGCGGAGATCCGCGAGATCGTCGGCAAGGTGATCGCAGCTGGAATCCCCGGCGACAGGCTGGGCATCCATGCCCACAACGATACCGGGCAGGCGGTCGCCAACTCGCTTGCCGCCGTCGAGGCGGGCGTGCGGCAGGTACAGGGCACGCTGAACGGCATCGGCGAACGCTGCGGCAACGCCAATCTGACCACCATCATCCCGACCCTCGTGCTCAAGCCGGTCTATGCGGAGCGTTTCGAGACGGGCATATCGCGCGAGACGCTGGCTGGCCTCACTCGTCTTTCGCATGTGTTCGACGAGATGCTGAACCGCGCCCCCGAGGCACAGGCGCCCTATGTCGGCGCTTCGGCGTTCGCCACCAAGGCCGGAATCCATGCGTCGGCGCTGCTCAAGGAGCCGCAGACCTATGAGCATGTCGAGCCTGAATCGGTTGGCAACAGCCGCCGCGTCATGGTGTCGGACCAGGGGGGCAAGTCCAATTTCATTGCCGAGTTGAAACGCCGGGGTATCCCGGTCGCGAAGGACAATCCGCGCCTTGACACGCTGATCGCGCTGGTGAAGGAGCGGGAGGCTGTTGGCTACGCCTATGAGGGCGCGGATGCCAGCTTCGATCTTCTGGCGCGGCGGACGCTGGGCAGCGTGCCGGAGTTCTTCAAGGTGGATTCCTTCCGCTGCATGGTCGAGCGCCGCTTCGATGCGAATGGTCACCTCAAGACCGTCTCCGAAGCCATCGTGAAGGTAACGGTGGACGGCGAGCAGCGCATGTCGGTCGCGGAAGGGAATGGCCCCGTCAACGCGCTCGATGTCGCGCTGCGCAAGGATCTCGGTAAATTCCAGAGCGAGATAGAGGATCTCGAACTGGTGGACTTCAAGGTGCGGATCCTCAATGGCGGCACGGAAGCGATAACGCGCGTGCTGATCGAGTCCCGCGACTCCACGGATGCCCGCTGGTGGACCGTCGGCGTTTCCGAGAACATCATCGACGCGTCCTTCCAGGCGCTGATGGACTCCATCGTCTACAAGCTGGTGAAGAACCGCGAGCCGGAAGTTCTGGCAGCGGAATAGCACACGATACCAACATCTTGCGGCCGTCCGGTGAATCATTTTCTCCGCGCGGCCGCGGGCACGACACTCAACAGTTTTCGATGGTTGCATCACAAAAATGCGTTGGTCGGATGCGTTGGCCGGGGCTAGACCGACGCCTTCCGTTATAAAGGCATCGCCATGCTGGACAGGACCGCGGCTCAAATTCCGTCAGGCACAGCCGCCGCGGAGAGCGCCAGCGCGCGCCGCGGATTTTTCTCTGCACTGGCCGCCTATGTTTTCTGGGGATTCCTGCCGCTCTACATGAAGGCCGTCGGCCACATGCCGGCGCTGGAAGTGGTCGCGCATCGCGTGCTCTGGTCGGTGCCTCTGGCTGCCGCCTTTCTGCTCCTCCTTGGCCGGACTGGCGACATCGTTGCTGCGATGCGCTCGCCTCGCACATTGGCGATGGCGGGGCTGACGGCGCTGATCATATCCGTGAACTGGCTCGTCTATATTTGGGCGATCACCGCTGGCCGGGCGGTGGAAACGGCGCTCGGCTACTACATCAACCCGCTGGTTTCCGTTCTGCTCGGTGCTGTCCTGCTTGGCGAGCGCCTCAACCGCTACCAGATCGTGGCGGCCGCGCTGGCGGCCATAGCCGTCGCGATCCTCACGCTGGATGCCGGCGGGCTACCCTGGGTGTCGCTCGTGCTGGCGGTGAGTTTCGCGGCCTATGGATTCCTGAAAAAGACGCTGCCTATCGGCCCGAGCCAGGGCTTCTTTCTGGAGGTCGCGCTGCTTGCCGTGCCTGCGCTCGCTTATACGCTCTATCTGGAGGTGAGGGGCGTCGGCCATTTCGGCGCGAGCTGGGGTGACAGCGGCCTGCTGGTTCTGGGCGGTCCGCTCACCGCCGTGCCGTTGATCCTCTATGCCTTCGGTGCGAAGCTGCTGCGCATCTCCACGCTCGGCATCATGCAATATGTCGCGCCGACCATGATCGCGCTTTTGGCGGTATTCGTGTTCCACGAGCCTTTCGGCAGCGCGCGGGTGGTGGCCTTCGCCCTCATCTGGGTCGCACTGGCGATCTACACAGCACCCATGCTGATGCGCGGCCGAAGGGGAGGGCGCTGATGTACGGGCTGGTGATCGCCAACAAGAACTATTCGTCGTGGTCGCTCAGGCCGTGGGCGCTGATGCGGGCGCGGGAAATCCCGTTCACGGAAAGGCTGATCCCGTTTCCGGGCGGCGACAGCTACGCGCTTTACAAGGCTGCTTCCCCGAATGGCCGTGTGCCCTGCCTTCTAGACGGGAAATTGGCAGTCTGGGATTCTCTCGCCATTGTCGAATATCTGGCGGAACGCCATTCCGGCGTCTGGCCGTCCGACCCTAAGGCGCGGGCATGGTCGCGCTCCGCCAGCGCCGAAATGCACTCGTCCTTCGCCACCTTGCGTACCATGTGCCCCATGAGCTGCGGCATACGCGCGGTGCTTCACGAGCGCCCGCCGGCGCTGGAGCGTGACATCGCCCGGATAGGTGAATTGTGGCGCGAGGGTCTGGACCGCTTCGGCGGGCCGTATCTGGCGGGCCGGGATTTCACCGCCGTCGATGCCTTCTTCGCGCCGGTGGCTTTTCGCGCGCAAAGCTATTCGCTGGGTTTCGGGCCCAAGGCGGACGATTATGCGCGGCGCCTGCTGGAGCATCCCGCCCTTGTCGAATGGTATGCGGCAGCTCTGGCCGAGCCGTGGCGGGAGCCTGGGCACGAGGACGAGACACGCCGCTTCGGCACGTGGACTGCCGATCTGCGGACGGATTCACAGCCGCCCGCTACAACCTAGCGGCGCCCGATATGGCGCATGGCGAGGAATACGCCAGCCGCAACCAGCGCCGAGATGGCGGATATGCTCCAGAACCCGGCTGGATTGTCGGCAAATGGCATCCCGTCGACATTCATGCCGAAAAGACCGGATATGATCGTCATCGGCAGCAGCACGGCGGTCAGCATAGACAGGACGTAGAGAAGCCTGTTCGATTCCGCCGTCAGCCGCGCCATCATCTCGTCCTGTAGCAGCCGCGCGCGCGATTGCATCTGCTCGCTCTCGCGCAGCAGCGCCACGGAGCGGTTGGCCAGCCGCACGATCATGTCGGCCAGTTCCTGTGTCAATTCGTCCTGGTGCAGATGCTCGAGATGGCGGAACATGGCGCGGATTGCCGCGGCATGGCGGTGCAGGTGGATCAGTTTGCGGCGGGAGACCGCAAGCCTGTCTCCCTCCCGATGCCAGGAGCCGCCCACCACGTTGTCCTCGATGGCGTCAAGTTCCACAGACAGGTCCGCCATCTCGCGCGACAGCCTTTCGAGCGCGTGGACGATGATCGCCTCGACCAGTTCGGCCGGCCGCCGGAACGATTTGCGCCGGCTTTCCACCATCCGCCACACATCGTCCACCGATTGCAGCGGGTGACGCCGCGCGGTGACGAGCGACACTTCGTTGAAGGCGAAGCGGAAATAGCCAAATTCTCCGGCGCCGGCATAATGCTTGTGGCTCGCGTCGAGGATTGCCCCGTGCAGCCAGCCGTCATTGTAGTCGATATGGAGCGGGTCGTCGGGAGACAGCAGCGTGGCGCGCGCGGGCTCGGGCAGCGTCGGATGGGCCTCGATGCTGCGCCGGGCATGCGCGTTGGCGAGTGCATAGTTTTTCCACGTCCATACGGCTTCGGCCTGCGGGCAGCTGTGCCCCGCCGTTCCGAAAGCGCAGTCGATGACGAGGCCGTCATTCGCGCTGAGCATCAGCGAGGCCGCGCTTTCAGGCATGTCCAACGTCCGGGGCCGTCGAGAGAACGGAACCGCCTCCGGCCCGGCCAGCGGCCGGAATCCTCTATCGCGTATTTGTGACAGCCGTTTTTGCGCCGGCTTGGGAAAGCCGGCGGCGCAGGCTACATCTTGTCGATGATCGCTTCGTCGCCGGAAACGGCGTTTGCCCCGGAGGAGGCGTCGATGATGGCGGGCACGACATCCTCGACGCGATCCACGACAAGCGGATGCACGCGATGCGCCGTATGGATGAAGCCTTCCGCGGCCATATGCTCGAGCAGCGCCAGCATGGGCTGCCAGAAGCCGGCGACATTGGCAAAGACGATCGGCTTGCGGTGCTGCCCGAGCTGCGCCCAGGTCATGATCTCGATGATCTCCTCGACCGTGCCTATGCCGCCCGGCAGCGCCACAAAGGCGTCCGAATTCTCGAACATCTTGTGCTTGCGCGTGTGCATGTCTCCCGTGACGATCAGGTCGTCGATCTGGTCGAGAGAGGATTCCGAGGCTTCCTTGTTCACCAGAAAGGTCGGGATGATGCCGGTGATCTTGCCGCCTCCGTCGCGGGCACCCTTGGCAACGGCGCCCATGATGCCTTTCGTGCCCCCGCCATATACGAGCCGCAGCCCTGCCGAGGCTATGGACCGGCCAAGCGCGTGGCCAGCTTGAAGGTAGAGATCGCCTTTTCCTGGCGAGGAACCGCAATAGACGCAGATGGACCGAATCGTACTCATGTATACTATTGATGTAATCGCTGGCCGGGTGGTCAAGGCATGATCTGGCTTTTTCTTGTGAGGCTTCGGAAAACACGCTAGATCAAAACAGGGCTTAGGCATCGGCGCGGAAACCGGGGGCGGTTTCCGAGAAAAAGCGATGCATCTATTCAGGCAAGGCGGCACATCGCGTTCGATATGGCGACGCGTCATGCTCCGAAGGACGGGCGAGAATGAACAATAATGGAGTGAGGCGTCTCCTCATAGCCGGCGCGGCAGTCGTCATCCTGCTCGCCGGCGCATATGGCACCGGCATGATGGACAACTTCCTCCAGAAGAACCCGGAGATCGCAGCCCTTATCCAGCCGCCATCCTCCGCCGTCCCGCCGCCCGCAGCGCCATCCGAAAGCCAGGTGCCGCTACCGCAGGAGAAGGCAGCCGATGCCCAGCCGCAGCCGGAGGCCGAATCCGGCATCGTTATTCCCACCTTCGACGTGGTTCGGGTGGAAGCCAATGGCTCCGTGGTCGTCGCGGGCCGCGCGGCGTCCGGGGCGATCGTGGAACTCATCACGGGTTCCACCACCCTTGGCGCGGCCAATGCAACGCCGGAAGGCGCCTTCGCGGTCGTTCTCGACGATCCGCTCAAGCCCGGCGACTATACGGTGGTGCTGCGCGCGACCTCGCCGGGCGATGTGGTCGTCATGTCGAAGGAAACGGCCATCATCTCGATTCCCGAGAACGAGTCCGGTCAGGTGCTTGCGTTGGTCGAGGAGCCTGGCGTGCCGAGCCGCATCGTCACCGTTCCAGAGCCCGCGCCAGCCGGTGGTTCCGTCGCCGCGCCGTCGCCTGAAGCTGCGCCTCAGCAACCGGCGCCCGGTGTTCCCGCAGTTGCCGGACCGGTTATCACCGTCGATGCCGTCGAGATCGAGGGCAGGAATGTCTTTGTTGCCGGCCATGCGGATGCGGGAAAGCAGGTTCGCGTCTATGCCAATGCCTATCTGCTCGGCCAGACACGAGCGTCGGAGAGCGGACGCTTCCTCGTCGAGACACGCCGCGACCTCGCCGTCGGGGACTATATCGTCCGCGCGGACCTGCTTGCGCCGGATGGCGTGACCGTCATCGCGCGCGCCGCCGTCCCGTTTACCCGCGAGCCGGGCGAGCAGATTTCCGCCGTCGCTCCACAGCCTGATGCCGTGTCCCCGCCCGCCCAGTCCGGGGAGGGCGATGCTGCCGTTGCCACGCCTGGCCCTTCGGCGCCGGTGGAAGCAGGCCCGGAGCAGGCCGCCGGCGCTCCGGCGGAAGGTGGCGCGGAAATCACCGCACCCAGGCTGGAACCCGCAACCGGCTCGGTCATCATCCGCCGGGGCGACACGCTTTGGCGAATTTCACGCCGCGTCTATGGCCGTGGCGTGCGCTATTCCACGATCTATCTCGCCAACCAGCAGCAGATTTCCGATCCCGACAAGATCTGGCCCGGTCAGGTATTCGCCGTTCCCGACAAGACCGATGAGGGCGAGCCGGCCGACATGACCGCGATTTCGGAGCAGACCGCGCCTGCGACCGCGAACTGACCGGCACGCATCTCGACCGTCCTTGACCTGAGCGGCTTGTGTCCGGGGGTATCATCGTATATCGTCGATATACGATGAATATTCCGCTTGCACATGCTTCGGCGCCTTCGGACGAGGCCCGGCTGGCCGCGAGGCTGGCTGCGCTGTCACACCCGGCGCGTATTCACATAATGAGGCATCTGGGCGGCAGCGAAGCCTGCTGCTGCAAGGATGTGGTGGAGCAGTTCGACCTCGCGCAATCGACGGTTTCCCAGCATCTCAGGATGCTGGTGGAGGCAGGGTTGGTGAGGCTGGTCCGCTCCGGCCAGCGTTCGCTCTACATGGTGGATCGCGGGGCGATGGCCGCGCTCGCCGCGGAGATGGAAAGCCTTGCGGCGTGCTGCCGCCAGCCGCGGGAGGCAGGCCCGCTGTCATCTTCATGCGGTGCGCCGCGCGCATAGGATGATTCCAGCAAGGGCGTCCCGCCATTTGCTTGAAACAAGGAAACAGGGCGACCCCGCGATTCGGAAAAAGCGGAAGCGTTCTTGAATAATAATGTGGACCGGCCACGGTCCCGAATGGACGGAAACAGCCAATTGTCAGCCAAGACCGTATCCGCCGAATCCGGCTCGATGTTCGCTACCTTACGCAATCTGTGGCCCTATATGTGGCCCGCCGGCAGGCCGGACCTCAAGCGGCGCGTGGTGTGGGCGACCGTGCTTCTTGTGATCGCCAAGCTGATTCTCATGCTGGTGCCTTATTTCTTCAAATGGGCGACCGACGCTCTGAACAACGGCCTCGTGGCGCCGCCCTATATTCCGTCGCTGCTGGTCGCGCCGATCATGCTGGTGGTGGCGTATAATGTAGTGCGCGTGGTCCAACTCGGCTTCAACCAGTTGCGCGACGCCATGTTCGCCAGCGTGGGGCAGAATGCCGTCCGCCAGCTTGCGTTCCAGACTTTCGTGCATATGCACCGGCTCTCGCTGCGCTTCCATCTGGAGCGGCGCACGGGCGGCCTCTCCCGCATCATAGAACGCGGTGTGAAGGGTATAGAGGCCATCGTCCGCTTCACCATACTCAACACCGCGCCGACCGTTCTCGAATTTGCGCTCACCGCGATCATCTTCGCGGTGGCCTATGGCTGGATCTACGTCGCCATCATCGCGGTGACGGTGTGGCTCTATACATGGTTCACGGTCCGCGCGAGCGACTGGCGCATTGTCATCCGGCGCGAGATGAATGACAGCGATACCGATGCCAACACCAAGGCCATCGACTCCTTGCTCAATTTCGAGACGGTCAAATATTTCGGCAATGAGCGCATGGAAGCGGAGCGTTTCGACCGCTCAATGGCTCGCTACGAAAGCGCGGCGACCAAGACATGGACTTCGCTCGGCTGGCTCAATTTCGGGCAGGGCGTCATCCTCGGCGTCGGCATGGCGCTCTGCATGGGTCTGTCGGCGCGCCAGGTGATGCAGGGGACGCAATCGCTGGGCGATTTCGTCTTTATCAACGCCATGCTGATCCAGCTTTCCATTCCGCTGAATTTCATCGGCTTCATCTATCGCGAGATCAGGCAGGGCCTCACCGACATAGAGAACATGTTCGACCTGCTCGACGTGCCGGAGGAGGTTAGGGATGCGCCCGGCGCGGAACCGCTCAAGGTCGCGCAAGGCACTGTCCGCTTCGAGGATGTGCATTTCGCCTATGACGAGCAGCGGCCTATCCTCAAGGGCATTTCCTTCGAGGTGCCCGCCGGCAGGACAATCGCCATCGTCGGCCCGTCGGGCGCGGGCAAGTCCACCATCTCACGCCTCCTGTTCCGCTTCTACGATCTCCAGTCCGGGCGCATCACCATCGACGGACAGGACATCAGCCAGGTGACGCAAGAGAGCCTTCGGGCGGCGATAGGCATGGTCCCGCAGGACACGGTGCTGTTCAACGACACCATCTCCTACAATATCCGCTATGGCCGCCCGGATGCGACCGAGGACGAGGTGAAGGAGGCCGCCCGGCTCGCGCAGATTTCGGATTTCGTCGAGCGCCTGCCGGACGGCTATCACAGCATGGTGGGCGAGCGCGGCCTCAAGCTGTCGGGCGGTGAGAAGCAGCGTGTCGCCATCGCCCGCACCATCCTGAAGGCTCCGCCCATATTGATGCTGGACGAGGCGACCTCCGCTCTCGATACCCACACTGAGCAGGAAATCCAGAGCGCGCTCGATCTCGTCAGCCGTGGCCGTACCACCCTGGTCATCGCGCACCGGCTGTCCACAGTCATTTCCGCCGACGAGATCATCGTGCTGCGTGAGGGGAAGATCGCCGAGCGTGGCACGCATCGCGAGCTTCTGGCGCAAGGTGGTCTCTATCGTGCGATGTGGGATCGTCAGCGTGAGGCGACGGAGGCGGAGGAAAAACTGCGCCGCGCCCGAGCCGAGGACGATCTGGGCGTGGTCGTTCGCCGGCGCACGCCGGAGATCGCCCCAACCGCGGACGACGCTACCGAGCCGGCGGAATAGGCCGCCCGCCGCGTTGCGGCGAGGGGGGCTTTTCGGTAAGCAGTCCCGATTGCAAGGGAGTGCCGCGGCCGAATGGACTTTTTCGACAGCATCAGGAACGGGCTGGTTCCGATCCACCGTGAGGGGTATCCGTTCATTGCCGCTTTTGCCGGCGCGACGCTTGTGCTTGCCCTTCTCTGGTGGCCGCTTTTCTGGGTCGGTCTGATCCTCACCGCATGGTGTGTCTATTTCTACCGCGATCCGGTTCGCGTCACGCCGGTTGACGACCGTATAGCTGTCAGCCCGGCCGACGGCGTGGTGTCCTTCGTGGGCTCTTTCGTTCCGCCGCGCGAGCTGGGGCTTGGCACGACGGAGATGACGCGCATCTCCGTTTTCATGAATGTGTTTTCCTGCCACATAAACCGCGCACCGGTGCGGGGCCGCATCGTCCGCATCGAATACAGGCCGGGCAAATTCTTCAATGCCGAGCTGGACAAGGCGAGCACCGAGAACGAGCGCAACGGCCTCGTCATCGACGGCCCCAACGGCAAGCTGGGCGTGGTGCAGGTGGCGGGCCTGGTGGCGCGGCGCATCGTTTGCTGGAGCGAGGCAGGCGACGACATCGCGATAGGCGAACGTTTCGGTCTGATCCGCTTCGGCTCGCGGCTTGACGTCTATCTGCCGGCTGGCGCGGTGCCGCGCGTGGCGATCGGCCAGACGGCGGTTGGAGGTGAAACGATCATCGCCGAGTTCGGCGGCGATCCCTCCAGCCCTGTCGTGCGGGTGTCCTGACGGTGACGGAGCACGAGGCACCGACACCGGCGGGTCGAGCGGGGCCGAGCCTTCGGGAAATCCCGATCAGGCTCATCGTTCCGAACCTGATAACGGTCATCGCTATTTGCGCGGGTCTTTCCGGGGTGCGCTTCGCCTTCGAGCAACGCTACGAGCTGGCGGTGGCGATGGTCCTTGTCGCGGCGCTGCTTGACGCCATCGACGGTCGCGCCGCCCGCATGCTCAAGGCGTCGTCGAAATTCGGTGCCCAGATGGATTCGCTGGCCGACATCGTGAATTTCGGTGTCGCTCCGGCGCTCGTCCTTTATGCCTTCCTGCTCGACCGCGCTGGCTCGTTCGGCTGGATAGCGGCACTTCTGTTCGCCATAGCCTGCGCGCTGCGTCTCGCCCGCTTCAACGTCATGGCCGACGATCCTGACCGTCCTGCATGGCAGGCGGACTATTTTGTCGGCATTCCCGCCCCGGCGGGCGCGCTTCTCGTGCTCCTACCTGTCTATCTGGCCTTCGTGGGCGTGACGCCCACGCCGATATTCGCGCTGGTTTCCTGCGTCTACACCATGAGCATCGCCGTTCTCATGGTGAGCCGCCTGCGCATTTATTCCGGCAAAAGCCAGGGGGCGAAGATCAGGCGCGATCTTGTCCTGCCGGTTATGCTGCTCGTGGTGTTCTACCTGCTGCTGATGGCCAATTTCACATGGATAACCCTGTGCGGCTCGGCCATAGCCTATCTGCTGTTCCTTCCGCTCAGCATGCGCGCCTATGCCCGCCGCGAGGCGCTGGAGGCGAAGAAGGCGGAAGCCGAAACGAGCGCACCGGACGGTGAGGGCGCGCCGGAGGCGTAAGGGCAGGGGAGCGTCAGGCGGCGTCCGCTTCCAGCACCCTGCTCCATAGGGCCGTGGACGAAGCCGGCTGGCCGGAGAGGCTGACAAGCTCCGTCATCGTCAGCGCGGGCAAGATATTGACGGCCAGCCGGGGCAGCATCTTTCGCGGTGCATCGACAAGCGACAGACTCGTGTTCCGCGAGCCGCGCACCGAAATGGCGATAATGCGCGCTTCCGCCTTGAGCGCGATGCGCGCGACGGCCCGATAAAGCCGAAATCCCTTGCTGTCGGGCTGTACGCCATCGGGGAAATAGACCGCGAGCCGTCCATTGCCTTTCAGCACACGCACCAGCCGCCGGCTTACGAACACATGTCGTGCGTTGAAGGCGATTGTACGCGCCATCGCACGCCACGGTTCCAGCCATGCCGATTTTGCGGAAGCCTCGTCGAGGATGTGCAGCGTATCGGACGGCAGGAGCGCCAGCATCAGCGCCGGATCGAGCCGAGATTGGTGCAGGATCGCATAAATAACCGGAGGCTCGCCGCGGATATTGGCGGACGAGCCGTCACGGACGCGGTAGGCCAGCTTGACCGGCAGGTGGAAGAAGGACTGGCGGAACGTGAGGCCGCGCATCCCGGCGTGAAGCGCCGCCAGAACGAGCCAGAGCACCACCCAGCAGCCTATGACAATCAGCAGCACCGTCACCGTCACGTCCTCCCGAGGGCTGCCGGCAGCAGGCACCGCGTGTCCTCCCGGCCTCCTGCCTCATGCGAAGAAAGCCGTGGCTTCAGCGTGGCCGCCACTGATCCGGCACGGGATGGTAGTGTCCGTGGAATTGCTGCATTCCCGGTATCCCGAAATTGCTGGTGGAACCCATTGTGCCGATGGAGAAATTGCCGAAATTGCATTCCTGCATGGTGCGGCCAACCTCGCCCCATCCATATTGATAGGTCGTCACCGGCTTTTCCACGCATGTGGCCTGGGGCGCGCCGCCTTCCTCGGGACGGAGATTGAGATGCACGCCGGGAAGATCCTTGAAGGCAGGCACGTCTTTCAGCGCGCCGCCGCCGGGCAACGCCTTCAAATCCTGCGCTTGAGCCATGACAGCCGAAGCCGCGAGCGCAAGGCCGGCAAGGGCCGCAAGCCGTGCCATATGCGGAATCTGGTTCTTCATCGCTTCCTCGTGCCGTAAGGCAAACTACCGTCCAATATTTAAGTGCTGCGCGACCGTCTGAAAACCCCGTATATTTCTCAGCCGGACGGCGGCTTGCGGGAGAGAAGCACGCAGCCCGCGCGAAGCCGGCATAGCGTTGCGAGCAAAGGCTCCGCCGCGTTGCTCTTAGCCAGCGGCGCCAACCGTCCAAAGCGCGGATGGACGGCCAGCCGGTAGCGGATGTAGTCGGCCTCCAGCGAGGCGGGCGATGCGCCGAACGCGGCACGCCAGAGGCGGCCTATGTCGGCGCCGGTGCGAAAATAGCATTGCTGCCGAAGCGTCCTGCCCATTTTGTCCGCCCATGCGTCCGGCGTCGCCGTTCCCGGATAATATCCGAAACCCAGTTTGCGGGCGGCCGCCAGATAGCGTTTCTGCCGCACCGGATCGCGAATCCAATGGGCGAAATAAACACCGCTATGCCCCTCGAACCATGTTTCGGCAGTCGGGAAAAGTGCGAGGAAATAACCTCCCGGCCTGAGCAGGCGGGCGATCTCCGCCAGCACGGCGGCCGGCTCCTCGACATGCTCGAACACCTGATTGGCGATCACCACGTCGAAGCTGCCATCCTCGAAAGGCAGCTTGCCGTCCACGATGGGCCTGACGCGGGGCTTTATCGCTTCGGGAAGCTTCGCCTGCCATTGGGCATAGATACCCGCAAACGTATCCGCGCCCCAAAATTCGAGAGAGGGCGCGCGCGCCGCCGCGCGCACGAGGATCGTGCCGGTTCCACATCCGAAATCCAGCACGCGCCCGCCCGAGGGCAGCAGTCGGGCGGCGGTGTCGATGCAATAGTCGTAGTTGGGCGAAATATCGCTCATTCGTGGAGTTTCGCTGCCGCCGCCACGCGTGGCAAGCGGGCCTATTCCGGCATCCGGTAGGACAGGAAGCGCCCCTTTGGCACGTCGAAGATCAGGCCGGTTTCAGTCAGGGCAGGGCTGGCCAAAGGCGCGATCTTCGCCGCCACCTCGGACGGGTGCGGCAGGGTTTCGGGGTTCTCGCCCGGAACGGCCTGAGCCCGCATGGCGGTGCGTGTCGCGCCTGGATTCACCGCGTTGACCCGCAGCGGCATGCTTTTCGTCTCGTCCGCCCATGAGCGCACCATCGCCTCCACCGCCGCCTTCGATGCGGAATACGGACCCCAGAAGGCGCGGGCGGAATGGGCTGCGCTCGATGAAAGCACGATAGCCCGTCCCGCATCTGAATTGCGCAGCAGCGGATCGACCGAGCGGATCAGCCGCCATGTCGAGGTGACGTTCACCGTCATGACCTTCTCGAACACCTTCGCTTCGACATGACCGAGCGGCGAGATCGTGCCCAGCACGCCCGCATTCGCCACCAGCACGTCGAGCTTGCCCCAACGGTCGTTGATGGCCGATCCGATCCGGTCGATGCCGTTCATGTCGGCAAGGTCGAGCGGCACCAGCGTCGCGCTGCCGCCGACCGCCTTGATATCGTCGTCCAGATCCTCGAGCCCGCCCACCGTGCGCGCCACGGCGACGACATGCGCGCCGGCTGCGGCCAGTTCCCTCGCAAGGAAATATCCGATGCCGCGCGAGGCTCCGGTGATGAGGGCAACACGGCCGGACAGGTCAAGATTTGCGGGCATGGTCGATCCAGTTCTGATGCGCGGCAGGCTGCATCAGATAGGATGAAACGGCGGCGAACGAAACCCCGTTGGAGCATCCGCCCGAAAGTCCCGGAACAGGACTGCCGTGCCTTTGGACAGCATCCGGGGCCTCCGCAGTCAGTTCGCGATCGGCTAAGGTCTTGTCTGGAAGCGGCTGGCCCCGGAAGCGGGGGCCGCCTGATCGTCACTGGCCGCTTGCCGCCAGCAGCGAGAGTGTGCGGACATTGTCCGAGCCTTCAATGTCGGTGAGGCGCGTCGGATATTCGCCGGTGAAGCATGCGTCGCAGAATTGCGGCGCTTCACCATTGCGGGACGCTTCGCCTACCGCGCGATACAGCCCGTCGATGGAAAGGAAGCCGAGCGAATCGACCCGGATGAACTCGGCCATCTCCTCCACCGACATGCGAGAGGCAAGCAGCTTCGCCTTCTCGGGCGTATCGACCCCGTAGAAGCAGGAGGCGCGCGTCGGCGGGGAGGCGATGCGCATGTGCACTTCCCGTGCGCCGGCATCGCGCACCATCTGCACGATCTTCTGGCTGGTTGTGCCGCGAACGATCGAATCGTCCACCAGCACCACGCGCTTGCCCTCGATCATGCGGCGGTTGGCGTTATGCTTGAGCTTCACGCCCATGTGGCGGATGGAATCGCCGGGCTGGATGAAGGTGCGCCCGACATAGTGGTTGCGGATGATTCCGAGCTCGAAGGGAATGCCCGCCGCCTGACTGAAGCCGATCGCCGCCGGAGTGCCCGAATCGGGAACGGGCACCACGATGTCGGCTTCCACCGGGTTCTCGCGGGCCAGCTCGACGCCGATCTGCTTGCGCACGCCATAGACGTTACGGCCCTCGACGGACGAATCAGGCCGCGCGAAATAGACATACTCGAAGATGCAGAAGCGTGATGGGGCAGGCTCGAACGGGAAGATGCTTTCAATGCCCTTCGAGGTGATGACCACCATCTCGCCCGGCTTCAGGTCACGGACGAACCTTGCACCTATGATATCGAGCGCACAGGTTTCAGAAGCGAGTATCCACGCCCCGTCGAGGTCGCCGAGCACCAGTGGACGAATGCCGAGCGGGTCGCGGCAGCCGATCATCTTCTTGGCGGTCAGCGCCACGAGCGAGAACGCGCCTTCGATCTGCCGCACCGCCTCTATGAAGCGGGAATTGAGGTCGCGCTGCTTGCTCGTCGCGACAAGATGGAGGATCGTCTCCGTGTCGGAGGTGGAGGAGAAGATCGCGCCCTGCTTCTGCAAGGCGCGCTGCACCGTCATTGCGTTGGTCAAGTTGCCGTTATGCGCCACGGCGAAGCCGCCTTCGGCCAGTTCGGCGAAGAAGGGCTGGATGTTGCGCATGCCCGCGCCGCCCGTGGTGGCGTAGCGAGTATGGCCGATCGCGCGGTTGCCTTGCAGGCTGTCGATAACCGACTGGCGGGTGAAGGTGTCGCCGATCAGGCCCACATGCCGCTCGACGTGGAATTGCGCCCCGTCATAGGAGACGATGCCGGCTGCTTCCTGTCCGCGGTGCTGGAGGGCGTGAAGGCCCAGCGTGACGATGGCCGCCGCGTCCTGCCGGCCGAAAATGCCGAACACGCCGCATTCGTCGTGGAAATGGTCGTCGGCCTCGCCGGCGAGAGGATCATCCGATGCGTCGATCATGGCCTTCGCTCTGTCAACCTCGCGGCGCGGCGGTCCGCCTGCATGTGTTCCGCCGGTGCCGCATCCGGCGGTCATTCGTCTGCCGGCGCATCTTCGGGAGCCGGTTGCGTCGGCGCGGTGCCCGGTGCTCCCGGCGCGCCTTCCTCCTCGCCACGCAGGCGGTTGAGGATCGAATTCTCCGGGTCGTCGGGCAGCAGGCCCTGCACCCATGCGCCGATGCTTTCCAGCAACGGCTTCGACTTCGCGTTCGTCACCCACGCCGGGGGATTGGCGCCCACCAGCCAGTTGAAGAACAGCAGCGCCACCGCCAGCACCAACAACCCGCGCGCCGCGCCGTAGACAAACCCCAATGTGCGGTCGAGCGCGCCGATCTTCGAATCGATGATGAAGTCGGCAACCTTCATCGTGATGACCGTGACCACGATCAGCGCGATGATGAAAACGATTGCTGCCGCTACCGCCACCGCCACTGTCGCGTGGTCTATGTAGGGAGCGACATAAGGCAGCACAATCGGATAGAAGAAATAAGCAGCAGCCGCCGCCGCGACCCAGGACACGACCGACAGGATTTCACGCGAGAAGCCGCGCACCATGGCGAGCATGGCGGAAACGAGCGTGAAGCCGACGACGATCCCGTCAAGCAGCGTAATCGGCATGAATATCCCCGTCTCCATTGAGGCGCGAGCTGCGCCGTCCCGTTCCTGCCGGAAATACGCCGGCAACCCTCATCGTTCCGTCCGGCCGCTCCCCGATGCGGCAATGCGTGCCACCAGATCGGCCAGCGCCTCTGGCTGGAAGGTCCCGCCCGACATGACCGCTGAAAAATCTTCGGAAGATGCCGGCATCACTGCTTTGCCGAACCCCAGTTTCTCGGCCTCCTTGAGGCGCTGTTGCGCGTGGGCCACCGCCCGGACTGCGCCCGAAAGGCTGATTTCGCCGAAATAGACGCAATCTGCGGGAAGGGCAAGCCCGGTGAGCGAGGAAACCAGCGCCGCCGCCACGGCAAGGTCTGCCGCAGGCTCGCCGATACGGTAGCCGCCGGCTACGTTGAGATAGACGTCGTGCTGGGAAAAACGCACGCCGCAATGCGCTTCGAGGACGGCAAGCACCATGGAGAGCCGCGCCGAATCCCAGCCCACCACGGCCCGGCGCGGTGTGCCGAGCGGCGAGGGGGCGACGAGCGCCTGTATCTCCACCAGCACCGGCCGCGTTCCCTCCATGCCGGCGAAAACGGCGGCGCCGGGCGCCTTGGCGCTGCGCTCTCCAAGGAAAAGCTCCGACGGGTTGGCGACCTCGCGCAACCCCCGGTCGCCCATTTCGAAGACGCCGATCTCGTCGGTCGGGCCGAAGCGGTTCTTCACCGTGCGCAATATGCGATAGTGATGCCCGCCTTCGCCCTCGAAATAGAGCACGCCGTCCACCATGTGCTCGACCACGCGCGGCCCGGCGATCTGCCCTTCCTTCGTGACGTGGCCGACAAGCACCACCGCCGCGCCTGTGGATTTCGCGTAGCGGATCATCGCCTGCGCTGCCGCGCGCACCTGCGTGACCGTGCCGGGGGCCGAATCGGCGGCGTCTGTCCACAAGGTCTGGATCGAATCGAGGATGAGCAGGTCGGGCCGCCTGCCGTCGGCGATTGTCGCCAATATGTCCTCGACATTGGTTTCGGCGGCAAGCTCGACTGCGGAATTCGCCACGCCAAGCCGCTGTGCGCGCAGCCTGATCTGCGCCACCGCCTCTTCGCCGGAGACATAGATGATGCGATGCCCCTTGCCGGCGAGCGCGGCTGCTGCCTGGGTCAGCAGCGTCGACTTGCCGATACCGGGATCGCCGCCGACCAGCAGCGCCGAGCCGCGCACGAAGCCGCCTCCGGTGGCCCGGTCGAGTTCGCCGATCCCGGACGCGATGCGGGGCGCGTCCTCGATCTCGCCGGAAAGCGTGGTGAGCGCCACGGCGCGGCCCTTGCGCGGCGCGCGGCCCGTTTGCGGCCCGCTGCCGATGCCGCCGGACGTGCCTTCCTCGATCAGGGTGTTCCATTCGCCGCAGGCGTCGCACTTGCCCGCCCAGCGCGAATGCACCGTGCCGCAATTCTGGCAGATGAACTGGGTGCGCGTTCTAGCCACGGCGGACCTTTCCGCCGCCACCTTCCCGCGGAGCATCCCCCTCCGGCCTGCCGCGCGTCATGCCTCGCCTCCTACATAGACCCGGTGATACCGGTGCCCCAGCCCGGTCAGCAGCTCATAGGCTATGGTGCCGGCTGCTGCCGCGGCTTCGTCGATGGAAAGGTTGGGCCCGAACAGCTCGATGAAATGTCCGCGCGAGATCTCGTCCGTGCCGATTTCCGTCACGTCGAATGCGGTGAGATCCATGGAGATGCGGCCGATCAGAGGCACCCGGCGGCCCGCGACGAAACCATGCCCGCCTTGCGGCACGGCGCGTCGCAACGCGACGCCTGCCCCCGACGCCGAGCGGTGGTAGCCGTCGGCATAACCCACGCCGACCACGGCGAGGAGTGAGTCGCGCGAAAGCTGCGCGGAAGCGCCGTAACCCACCGGCGTTCCTGCCGGGACGCGGCGAAGCTGGATGATGCGCGCCTCTGCCGTCACCACCGGCAGCATCGGGTTGCGAATCGTCCCGATCGCGGAACCGCCATAGAGCGCGATCCCGGCGCGGGTAAGCTCGCAGCGGAATTCGCCATCGATCATGATGCCGGCTGAGTTCGCCAGGCTTGATTCGATACCTTGGAAAAGTGCCCGAACCTCCTGAAAGGATTCGAGTTGCCTTGCGTTCAGTTGATGGGCGGGATCGTCCGCGCAGGCGAGGTGACTCACGACCAGCACAACATTGACTGCCTGCGTCAGCGCGTTCTCCCTGGCGAAGCCGCGCGCCTCCTCGAGCGTCAGGCCGAGCCTGTTCATACCGGTATCGACATGGATCGCGCAGGGCAGCGGCGTGGAACCCGCCCAGCCGTCGGAGGACCATATGGCGATATCGAGCGGCGAATTGAGAACGGGGATGAGCCGGTGCTCGCGGAAGCTCGCCGCGCCTTCTGCGCTAAAGACACCGGAAAGCACGAAAATCTGCGCGTCCGGCGCGGCCTTGCGGACGCTTATGCCTTCGTCCGGCAGGGCGACGAAGAAGCGGGAGCAGCCTGCCTTCACAAGAGCCGGAACGACCTGTGCGATGCCGAGCCCATAAGCGTCGGCCTTGACCACGGCGGCGGTGGCGGCAGGCCGCGCGCGCCCGGCCAGCGCGCGATAGTTCGTGGCGAGTGCGCCGAGATCGACGGTCAGCACGCCGCCCGCCAGATGATGGTCCGGTCCTGAAGCGTGATGGCTGGCCGCGCTGGTCACGGCCTACTCGAAGCGTTCCGGCAGGTGGCTCTCCTCGGCGAGATCGAAGAAGCGTGTGAATTCGCCCTGGAAGCCGAGGCCAACCGTGCCCGTCGGGCCATGACGTTGCTTGGCAATGATGACTTCGGCCTTGCCGCGGGCCTCGTTCATCTCGTTTTCCCACTTGATGTACTCGTCAGTGCCGAGCTTCGGCTCACGGTTCTTGAGGTAATATTCCTCGCGGTACACAAAGAGCACCACGTCGGCATCCTGTTCGATGGAGCCGGATTCGCGAAGGTCGGAAAGCTGCGGCCGCTTGTCGTCGCGGCTTTCCACCTGACGGGAAAGCTGCGACAGCGCGATGATGGGGACGCCCAGTTCCTTGGCCAGCGCCTTGAGGCCCGTCGTGATCTCGGTGATTTCCTGCACGCGGCCCTGCGAGGCTTTGGCGCTCGAGCCCTGCATGAGCTGGATATAGTCGATGATCATCACGTCCAGCCCGCGCTGGCGCTTCAGCCGCCGTGCCCGCGCTGCGAGCTGCGCGATGGAGATGCCGCCGGTCTGGTCGATATAAAGCGGACGTTTCTGGTTCTCATGCATATAGGCGACCAGCTTGTCGAAATCCGCCGAGGAGATTTCACCGCGCCTGATCTTGGAGGAGGGGATTTCTGTCTGCTCGGAAATGATGCGGGTGGCGAGCTGTTCGGCCGACATTTCCAGCGAGAAGAAGCCGACCACGCCGCCGCTGGACGCCTCGAACGAGCCGTCCGCCTGCTGGACCGGCTGGTATGCGGCTGCGATGTTGTAGGCGATGTTGGTGGCAAGCGAGGTCTTGCCCATGCCGGGACGGCCGGCGATGATGATGAGGTCCGAACGTTGCAGGCCGCCCATGCGATGGTCGAGGTCGCGCAGCCCGGTCGCGATGCCCGACAGGCCGCCGTCGCGCATATAGGCGGCGTTGGCCATGTCGATCGCAGTTTTCAGCGCATCGTTGAAGCTCTCGAAACCGCCGTCGTAGCGCCCGTTCTCGGCCAGCTCGAACAGGCGGCGCTCGGCATCCTCGATCTGGTCGGAGGGAGACATGTCCACCGGCGCGTCATACGCGATGTTGACCATATCCTCGCCGACCGTGATGAGCGCGCGGCGCGTGGCCAGGTCGTAGATGGCGCGGCCATAGTCGGCGGCGTTGATGACAGTCACCGCCTCGGCGGCAAGGCGGCCGAGATATTGCGCCACCGTCATCTCGCCGACCTTCTCTTCGGCGGGAAGGAAGGTCTTGAGCGTCACCGGCGTGGCGATCTTGCCCATGCGCACCATCTCGCCCGCCACCTCATAGATGCGGCGATGCAGCGGCTCGTAGAAATGAGCAGGCTTGAGGAAATCGGAGACGCGGTAGAACGCGTCGTTGTTGATCAGGATCGCGCCCAGCAGTGCCTGCTCGGCTTCGATATTGTTTGGCGCCTCGCGATAAAGCGGCGTTTCCGCGACGCTCAGCTTGCGGACTGCTTCGGCCATTTCGTTTCCCGTTTCTACCCCGACCCGGAGCTACCAGAAGCGGCGAAGCCGTGGCGGAACAATCGGTGTCATATTCCTGCTATATCCCGCGATCCACACACATCCACAGCCGGCTTTCGGAATCTGAACAAATCGCCACGATTCCGATTGACCCGAATCGGAACATGGAATCTAGCCGATCAGGTTGGAACAAAACAGGAATATTTTCGGGGTTCACAAAGCCCCAGGCAGAGGAATGATGCCTCGTTGCTGCGACTGCGTGACGGCATCTGAGATCAGTTTCGCGTGGCGAAGAGCACGCAAGCGCGTGGGACGCTGCTTCAAAACGGAAGCCCGGCAGGCAGCCGGGTGCTCTCGGGGTGATTCGAACTCTTACTTGGGCTTCACCGAGCGTTTCCGCACCGCAGGCTTTCTGGGAGCGGCAGGCGGCGGCACGGAATCCACCTTGGCCAGCGCGGCTTCGGCTTCCGCGATGTAGCCACGCGTGATCGGCAGCGAATCGTTGACCTTCGTGATCTGGAGCTGGAATACTACCATGTCCTGGAAGCGGAAGGCGGCTTCCGAGCCGGCCAGATAGAACTCCCACATGCGTGCGAAACGCTCGTCATAGATGCGGACGGCGCGGTCCCTGTTTGCCATGAAACGCTCGCGCCAGTGGCGCAGCGTCTCGGCGTAATGGAGACGCAGCACCTCCACATCGGTCACGACCAGGCCGGAACGCTCGATGGCCGTCATCATTTCCGACAGGGCAGGGATATAGCCGCCGGGGAAGATATATTTGCGGATGAAGGCGTTCGTTGCCGAAGGCACCCCGCTGCGGCCGATGGTGTGGAGCAGCATGGTGCCGTCCGGCTTGAGCAGCGTCGCGCACTTGTCGAAGAAGGTGCGGTAGTGGTTGATGCCCACATGCTCGAACATGCCGACCGAGACGATGCGGTCGAAACGCTCCGAAAGATGGCGATAGTCGCGCAGCTCGAAATGCACGTGGTTGTCCAGCCCTTCCGACTGCGCGCGTTCCGTCGCCACGGCATGCTGCTCGGTGGAGAGCGTCACGCCCAGCACGTCGGAGTCGAAATGGCGGGCAAGATAAAGGCCGAGGCCGCCCCAGCCGGAGCCTATGTCGAGCACGTTCAGCCCCGGTCCCATCGCCAGCTTGGCCGCAATATGCCGTTTCTTGGCGAGTTGCGCTTCCTCCAGCGTCATGTCCGGCCGCTCGAAATAGGCGCAGGAATATTGCAGGTCCGAATCGAGGAACAGCCGGTACATCTCGCCGGAGAGGTCGTAGTGCCGGTGCACGTTGCGGCGCGAACGTGACGCAGTGTTGATCTGCTGCAGGCGCCGCGCGGCGTTGCGCATCCACTCAATCGGCTGCAGCACGAACGGCTTTGCGCCGACGCGATCCAGATTCTTGTAGGCCAGCTGGAGGAAATCGAGCACGTCGCCTTCCAGCACCTCGAACTCGCCGTCCATGAAAGCTTCGGGAAGCGCAAGATTCGGGTCCAGGGCGATAGCCCGCGCGGCGCGCCGGGTACGTATGGCAACGTGAACGTGCTTGCCGGTTCCGTCGCCATATTGGCGGCTGCTTCCGTCCGGATCGGTTATGGTGAGCGATCCCGTGCGGATCAGGTGGGACGCGACCTTGTTGAGAAGCCAATTCATCACAACGACCATTCAATGCGATAGATCAAACGTGAATTATTGTTCATCGGTCCGTCTTTGAAAAGCGCCAACATGCGCGTGCCGCTTGCGCCAAGCCATGCGCGATACGCATGGATTTCGCTTCAAGCGCAAAGAAAAAGCCCGGATCGCTGCGATCCGGGCTTTCTTTTTGCAAAGGTGCGAAGCCGGGAATGGCGCCCGCTGGCAAAAGCCTCAGGCGTTGTCGTCGCCTTCGTCCTCATCCGCATTCGGATCGAAGAAGGCTTCCGGACGGGCGTTTTCGTTAATGTCCTCGCCGTAGATGGCCTCGGCCGAATCGAGTTTCTCGCCTGCCGCCTGCCGCTCGGCTTCATCGGCCGTGCGCGCGATGTTGAGCGTGATCGTGATTTCCACCTCGGGGTGAAGCGCGATGGCGATGTTGGTGAGGCCGATGGCCTTGATCGGCTGGTTCAGTTCCACCTGGTTGCGGCTGACCGTGTAGCCCTCGGCGGTCAGCAGATCGGCGATGTCGCGCGTGGACACGGAGCCGTAGAGCTGGCCCGTTTCGCCCGCCGAACGGACGACCACGAAGCTCTGGCCGTCGAGACGGTCGGCGATGGCCTGCGCCTCGGACTTGCGCTCGAGGTTGCGGGCTTCGAGCTGGGCGCGCTGGCCTTCGAACTTCTTCTTGTTGGCCTCGTTGGCACGCAGCGCCTTGCCCTGCGGCAGCAGGAAATTGCGGGCGAAACCGTCCTTGACCTTGACGGTGTCGCCCATCTGGCCGAGGCGGGAAATGCGTTCGAGAAGAATAACTTCCATGTTTCTGTTCCTTCAAGCTCGCCCAAAGGCGATGGATTCGGAGACAGTCAGGAAGCGGCGCGCGGCGCGCGTGTCTGTTCGCTGTCCTGCCTGTCGCGGCAGTTAGGGGCCTTTGCCCCAACCCGGGATTTGGATACCGCCTCCGCGCCCGTCGCGGAGGGGAGCGGCCCGGACGGTTCGCCGTCCGGGCCTGATGCTTACTTCACCACGTAGGGCAGCAGGCCGAGGAAGCGCGCGCGCTTGATCGCCTTGGCGAGCTCGCGCTGCTTCTTCTGGCTGACGGCGGTGATGCGCGACGGTACGATCTTGCCGCGCTCGGAAATGTAACGCTGCAGCAGGCGCACGTCCTTATAGTCGATGCGCGGCGCATTGGCGCCCGAGAACGGGCAGGTCTTGCGGCGGCGATGGAACGGGCGCCGGGTCGGGATCTGGTTGATGTCGACCATTATTCGGCTCCTTCGGATACTTCTTCGCGCGGACGGCGCGGGCCGCGGTCGTCACGATCGCCGAACGAACGCGGGCCGCGATCGCCGCGGTCACGGTCGCCGAAGCGCGAACCCCTGTCGCCGCGATCGCCACGGTCACGGTCGTCGCGCTTCTGCATCATGGCGGACGCACCTTCCTCGTGTTTCTCGACCTTGATGGTCATAAAGCGCAGGATATCTTCCGACAGACCCATCTGGCGCTCCATCTCGTTGATGGCGGCGGCCGGAGCCGTCAGGTCCATCAGCGTGTAGTACGCCTTGCGGTTCTTCTTGATGCGGTAGGTGAGGGACTTCAATCCCCAGTTCTCGACCCGGCCGACGGAGCCTCCATTCGCCTCGATCACGCCCTTGTACTGCTCGACAAGTGCATCGACCTGCTGCGGCGAGAGATCCTGCCGGGCAAGAAACACATGCTCGTAAAGTGCCATATTTCCTTGCCTTTCTTCATCTTCCACCGGACCCGACGGCTAAAGCCTCTGCGACTTCTGGACCCCGATCGGGGGAGAAAGGCGCGTTCGAGACGGTCGAGAGCGGAGACACGGGAGGCAGAAGACCTTATGTCCTCGTGCGAAGGTTCTGGAAACCTACGGCCCTCCGTTCAGCCCCCAATCGGACCGGCAGATGCGGCGGCCTATACGCGCATTTCCCGCCAATGACAAGTCGCGCGGGCGGGGTAGGCTGGCGTGAAGGCGGAAACCTTCGCTTGACCTCTCGCGTTCCTTGCGCCACACGCGCGCAACAAAAAGGACATGCTGGAGAGGAAACAATATGTCGATCGCATTCACCTTTCCCGGCCAGGGCAGCCAGTCTGCCGGCATGGGAAAGGAACTCGCGGAGGCTTTTCCCGAGGCGCGCCGTGTTTTCGAGGAAGTGGACGATGCGCTGGCGCAGAACCTCTCGCGGCTGATGTGGGAAGGCCCCGAGGATGAACTGACGCTGACGGCGAACGCCCAGCCCGCTTTGATGGCCGTTTCGCTGGCTGCGGTTCGCGCGCTGGAGGCTCGCGGCTTCGCGCTGGCGGAGAAGGTTGCCTACGTCGCCGGTCACTCGCTGGGAGAATACACGGCGCTTTGCGCGGCCGGCATGTTCTCGGTGGCGGATACGGCACGCTTGCTGCGCATTCGCGGCAATGCGATGCAGGCCTCCGTACCTGTGGGCGATGGCGCGATGGCGGCGGTACTCGGGCTGGACCAGCACAGCATAGAGGCGGCCTGCGACGAAGCGGGCAGGGGTTCCGTCTGCCAGATCGCCAATGACAATGGCGCGGGGCAGATCGTGATTTCCGGCGCGAAGCCAGCCGTCGAGCATGCGGGCCGCATCTGCGTGGAGAAGGGCGCGAAACGCGTCCTCATGCTGCCCGTCTCGGCTCCGTTCCATTCCGCGCTGATGCAGCCTGCGGCGGAAGCGATGCGCGCTGCGCTGGACGAGGTGGCGAAGAAACCTCCTGTCGTGCCCGTCGTGTCGAATGTCACTGTGTCGCCCGCTTCCGATCCGCAGCAGATCGTGGACCGCCTCGTGGAGCAGGTCACCGGTCGCGTGCGCTGGCGCGAGACGGTGGAATGGTTCGGTGCTAACGGTGTCTCGACGCTGTACGAGGTCGGTTCCGGCAAGGTGCTGTCCGGTCTTGCCCGGCGCATCGACAGGAATGTCGCGACGGCCAATATCGGAACGCCCGCCGATGTCGAAGCGGCTCTGGCGGCTCTGGGCTAGTTGAAATTGTGGCGCCGCCCGTGTGAAGGGTGTGCACCGCGATCTTGTGATGAGGGGAATGAGCGATGTTCGATCTGACCGGCCGCAAGGCGCTGGTGACGGGTGCATCCGGCGGCATAGGCGAGGCGATTGCCCGTATGCTCCATGCGCAGGGCGCGACAGTCGGTCTGCACGGCACCCGCGTGGAGAAACTTGAGGCGCTGGCGGGTGAGCTGGGTGACCGGGTGACGATATTCCCGGCTGACCTCTCCGACCGCAACGAGGTGAAGGCGCTCGGCCAGAAGGCGGAGGCGGAACTCGGCGGCGTGGATATCCTTGTCAACAATGCCGGCATCACCAGGGACGGCCTGTTCGTGCGCATGTCCGATGCGGATTGGGACGCGGTGCTGGAGGTCAATCTGGGCTCCGTCTTTCGCCTTACCCGCGAGCTGACCCAGCCCATGATGCGCCGCCGTCATGGCCGCATCGTCAACATTACCTCCGTCGTCGGCGTCACCGGGAATCCGGGGCAGGCGAACTACAGTGCTTCCAAGTCGGGCATGATCGGCCTGTCCAAGTCTCTGGCGCAGGAGATCGCCTCCCGCAACATTACCGTGAATTGCGTCGCGCCCGGCTTCATCGAATCGGCCATGACCGACAAGCTCAACGACAAGCAGAAGGATGCGATCATGGGCGCCATCCCCATGAAGCGCATGGGCACCGGCGCCGAGGTGGCAGCCGCCGTGGCATGGCTCGCGTCCGACGAGGCGGGCTACGTCACCGGCCAGACCGTGCATGTCAATGGCGGCATGGCGATGATCTGACAGGCGCGGCGGCAGCTATTTTCACCTTTGCCCGGCCCTTCTTTTCGTGTAAGGCCGCGCGAACCCGGAGGCAGCCGCGTTTGGCGAAGTGCATGCGAGCCATGCCGCGCTCGCGCCGCAAGCCTCCGTCCATTGCCGTGAAAAGCGGCATTTTTCAGCTTGATCGGCGGCAATCGTGCCGCTAACGAAGACCGACTAACAGGAAGCCGAGGGTTCCCACATGAGCGATACCGCAGAGCGCGTGAAGAAAATCGTAGTCGAGCATCTCGGCGTTGAGGCTGACAAGGTCACGGAAGCGGCCAGCTTCATCGACGATCTGGGTGCCGACAGCCTCGACACCGTCGAGCTGGTCATGGCGTTCGAGGAAGAATTCGGCGTCGAGATTCCCGACGATGCGGCAGAGACGATCCTGACGGTCGGCGACGCCGTCAAGTATATCGACAAGGCTTCGGCTTGATTCCCCGTGCGCCGGCGTCCCGCCGGCGCAGCTTTCGCCGATTGTCAGCGGAGAACATGCGATGAGGCGGGTCGTCGTCACCGGCATGGGTCTGCTCTCGCCTTTCGGCGTTGGAGTAGAGCATAGCTGGAAACAGCTTCTTTCGGGAAAAAGCGCCGTCAGTCGAATCGGGACGTTCGAGATCGACGACCTCCCGTGCAAGATCGCGGCCTCCATACCGCGTGACGGTTCGGAGGGCGCTTTCAACCCCGACGATTTCCTTGAGCCGAAAGAGCAGCGGAAGATCGCGGATTTCATCACCTACGCGATTGCCGCAGCCGACATGGCGCTGGCCGATTCGGGCTGGGAGCCCAAAACCGAGGATGACCGCTACGCGACCGGCGTTCTGATCGGCTCCGGAATCGGCGGCATCGACGGCATCGCGGAAAACGCGATGATCCTGAAGGAGCGCGGCCCGCGCCGCATCAGCCCCTTCTTCATTCCCGGCAACATCATCAATCTCGCCTCGGGGCAGGTGTCGATACGGCATGGCCTCAAGGGACCGAACCACGCGGTCGTCACTGCCTGCTCCACCGGTGCGCATGCCATAGGCGACGCCTCGCGGCTGATCGCGCTTGGCGACGCGGACGTGATGCTGGCCGGCGGCGCGGAATCGCCGATCACGCGCCTGTCCATAGCAGGCTTCTCGGCCTGCCGTGCACTTTGCACCGCCTTCAACGACGAGCCGGAAAAGGGGTCGCGGCCCTATGACCGCGACCGCGACGGTTTCGTTATGGGCGAGGGCGCGGGCGTCGTCGTCCTGGAGGAGCTTGAGCACGCGAGGGCGCGTGGCGCGCGCATCTATGCGGAAGTCGTGGGGTATGGTCTCACCGGCGACGCCTATCATATCACCGCCCCGGCCGAGGACGGCGACGGCGCCTATCGCTGCATGAACGCGGCGATCAAGCGCGCCGGCATGGCGGCGTCCGACATCGACTACATCAACGCCCACGGCACATCGACAATGGCGGACGCCATCGAGTTGCGGGCGGTGGAACGTGTGGTCGGGGACGCTGCCTCGACCGTCTCCATGTCGTCCACCAAATCCTCCATCGGCCATCTTCTGGGCGCCGCAGGTGCGGCGGAGGCGATCTTTTCGGTGCTGGCGATCCGGGATAATATCGCGCCTCCGACGATCAACCTCGACAATCCCTCCGTGGAAACCGAGATCGACCTCGTTCCGCACAAGCCGCGTGAACGGCGGATCGACGTCGCCCTGTCCAATTCATTCGGTTTCGGCGGCACGAACGCGTCGCTGGTTTTCCGGCGCTACGCGGCATAGCCGGCCATGATGTTGGCGGGGCGCTCGCGCCGCCAATTTCGCCATATTCGCAATTAGGCTCCGCGGGGAGTTTCGTCGTCCATCAGGGAGCGCGCTGGGGCAACATGACCGATGGCACCGCAGGACAGAATGGATCGCCGAACGGCTCGGCTCAGCCGCGGCTGATCGTGCCCAAGACGGCCAGCGAGGCGCTGCGGCCCGAGGCCGGCACGCCGCCGCCCCGCCGCTCGCGGCGGTCGCGCAGCCAGTTTGTCGTGTTCCTGAATTTCGTGCTCTCGTCCATCGTGCTCCTCACGCTGGCCGCCGGCCTTGCCGTCTATCTCGGCAAGCAGGAATTCGAGGCCGCCGGCCCGCTCGAGACGACCGATACCGTGCTGATCCGCCCGAACAGCGGTGTGGGCGAGATCGCCACGATCCTCGAGCGGCAGGGTTTCATCAGCGACGCCCGCATATTCCGTCTCGGCCTGCGCGCCTACGGCAATGACGGCCAGCTCAAGGCGGGCGAATATGAGATCAAGGCCGGGGCTTCCATGCATGAAATCATGGAGTTGCTGAAAAGCGGCCGCTCGGTCCAGCATGCGGTGACGATCCCCGAGGGGCTTACGGTCCAGCAGGCTTTCGCGCGCATCGCCGCCACCGAGGAGCTTGCAGGGCCGATGCCGGCGGAGCTTCCCGCCGAGGGAAGCCTGTCGGCGGATACGCTCCGCTTTACGCGCGGAACCCCCCGCCAGGCCATCATCGACAAGCTGATGGCGGACCAGAAGCAACTGGTCCAGAGCATATGGGAGCGCCGCGCGCCGGACCTGCCGCTCAAGGATATCAACGAATTCGTCACCCTTGCTTCCATCGTGGAGAAGGAAACCGGCCGCGCCGACGAGCGTTCCCGCGTCGCGGCGGTTTTCATCAACCGCCTCAAGAAGAACATGCGCCTCCAGTCGGACCCGACGATCATCTACGGCTTGTTCGGCGGGGCGGGAAAGCCGGCCGATCGTCCTATCTACCGTTCCGATATCGAGAAGCCGACGCCGTACAACACTTACACGATTGACGGCCTGCCGCCCGGCCCGATCGCCAATCCGGGGCGCGCGGCGCTTGAGGCCGTCGCAAATCCGTCCGTGACGGGCGATCTCTACTTCGTTGCGGACGGCACGGGCGGCCACGTCTTTGCCTCGACGTTGGAGGAGCACAACGAGAACGTGGCTCGTTACCGCGCGATCCTGCGCCAGCAGGAGCGTGAAGCGGAACAGGCCGGCGCCGGAGAGGGCGATTCGTCGGGCAACTAGGCTGGCGGATCGACCGGGGCGAAGAGGGGAGCCGCACGCATGGGCTTGCAAAGCATGACGGGCTTCGCCCGCGCATCGGGCGACCATCTGGGAGCGGGTATTGCCTGGGAGGTGAAGTCGGTCAACGGCAAGAGCCTCGACGTCCGCATGCGGGTACCGCAGGGGTTCGAGAGGCTTGAGCCCGCCGTGCGGCAGGCCGTGCAGCGCAAGTTTTCGCGCGGTAACGTGCAGGCCGCGCTTACCGTCACGCGCCCGGCGGGGTTGGTCCAGCCCATTGTCAACGAGGCGTTCCTGAAAGATGTGGCCGGCCTCGCCATGCGGCTTCAGGAGCAGTTCGGCTGTACGCCCGCAACCGCGGACGGATTGCTGTCCTTGCGCGGCGTGCTCGAATTGCCGGAGCATGTGATGGGCGAGGAGGAGCAGAGCGCGCTCGACGATGCCATCCTTCAGATTCTGGCCGTCACGCTCGACGCGCTGGAGGAAGCGCGCCTTGCCGAGGGCGAGGCGCTCGGTGCCGTGCTCGCGGGTCATCTCGATACGATCGAGACATTGACGGCGCGAGCCGAGGCCGATCCCTCGCGCGAGCCTGCCTCGATCCGCGCGCGTCTGTCCGATCAGGTGAAGCTCCTGCTCGATACGGCTTCTGCACTGGACGAGCAGCGGCTGGCGATGGAGGCCGCCTTCCTCGCCACGAAGGCCGACATCCGCGAGGAGATCGACCGCCTCAAGACGCATGTCGCGTCAGGGCGTTCGCTGCTGGCGCAGGGCGGCGCCATCGGCCGCAAGCTCGACTTTCTCGCGCAGGAGTTCAACCGCGAATCGAATACGTTGTGCTCCAAATCGAACGCGGCTTCGGTGACTGCCATAGGGCTGGAATTGAAGGCCGTGGTCGATCAGTTTCGCGAGCAGATCCAGAATCTGGAGTAGGGAGAAGATGGACGCCACCACTTCAGCGCCGATCATCAGCCGGCGTGGCCTCATGCTGGTCCTGTCCTCCCCCTCCGGCGCAGGAAAATCGACCATCGCCCGCAACCTGCTGGAGCAGGACAAGTCCTTCGAGCTGTCGGTTTCGGTAACCACGCGTCCGCGTCGCGGCAGCGAGATCGATGGCGTACACTATCATTTTCGCTCGCCGCGCGAGTTCGAGATACTCCGCGACAATGGCGAGTTGCTGGAATGGGCGGAGGTTCATGGCAATTTCTACGCGACGCCGCGCGCGCCGGTGGAAACGGCCATGTCCGAAGGCCGGGACATGCTGTTCGATATCGACTATCAGGGCGCGCAGCAGCTTCGAGAGAAAATGCGCGCCGATATCGTGTCCATCTTCATCCTGCCGCCGTCGATGGCGGAGCTGAAGGCACGCCTCACACGCCGCGCCGAGGATCAGGAGGCGGCGATCGCCAAGCGCCTGATGAATGCACGCGACGAGCTGGAGCATTGGGACGAGTATGATTTCATCGTCGTCAACCGCGATCTGCAGTCCGCTTTTACCGAGGTGAAGGCCATTGTCACCGCCGAGCGCCTGCGCCGGGACCGACGGCCGGGATTGTTCAACTTCGTCGCCGGCCTGCTTGACGAGAAGATATGACGCCGCCTTGAAACGGCGGCAGACGCCGGGCAAGCTCCGTGCGCCCCGCAGCCGTCGTTATTGTCCATGACATCAGACAGTCCTGAAAGACAGCAGGCCGACGCCGGAACCGCCATCGCACGGGTGGCACTCAAGGTCGGCATTGTGGTGATCGGTGCCGGTCAGGCTGGGCTTTCCACCGCCTATCATCTGCGGCAGCTGGGGCTGGAGCCTGACAGGGATTTCATCGTCTTCGACCGCTCGCCCGAACCGGGCGGCGCATGGCAGTTCCGTTGGCCTTCGCTTACGCTGGCCATCGTGAACCGGGTCCATGACCTTCCCGGTATGAGGTTCGACGAGGTAGCGGACACGGACACCGGTCAGGTGAGGGCTTCGGAGGCTGTACCGCGATATTTCGCCGCCTATGAGAAGGCGTTCGACCTGCGGGTCCACCGGCCCGTTGCCGTGAATGTGGTCTGCGAAAGGGGCGGCCGTCTCCGTGTGGAAACGGATCGGGCGGCGTTTGCTGCGCGCGGCATCATCAACGCCACCGGCACGTGGGAATCGCCCTACATCCCCGAATATCCCGGCGCGGACATATTCAGGGGCAGGCAGCTTCACACGAGGGACTACCGAACCGCCAATGAGTTTGCCGGGCAGCATGTCATAGTGGTGGGTGCAGGCATATCCGCCGTGCAATTGCTGGACGAGGTTTCCCGTGTCACCACGACGACATGGGTGACGCGCCGCGAACCCTTGTTCCGCGAGGGGACGTTCACACCGGAGGACGGCAGGGCCGCCGTGGCGGTGGTGGAGGATCGCGTCCGGCGCGGCTTGCCGCCGGGCTCCGTCGTTTCCGTTACAGGCCTGCCCCGCACGCCTGCGATCAAGGCGATGCAGGAGCGAGGCGTGTTGAAACGCCTGCCTATGTTCTCCGAGATCACTGAAAACGGTGTGCGGTGGGCGGACGGATCGGAGCAGAGGGCCGACGTGATCTTATGGTGTACCGGCTTCCGCAGTTCGCTCGACCATCTGGCTCCGCTACAGTTGCGCGAAACCAATGGCGGCATCGTCATGTCGGGACGTCTGGCAACGCAGGTGGCCAAAGACCCGCGCATCCACCTGGTTGGCTATGGCCCCTCGGCGTCCACCATAGGGGCCAATCGCGCAGGCCGGGCCGCCGCCCGGGAGTTGATGGAGACCCTCGGCCTTCTTTCGGGGTGACGCGGTTATCCACCGCAAGGGCAGGGAGGCCGTCAGGTCAGAGCGAAGCCTTGCTTTCCAGCATATTGGCCAGGGCTGCGAACTCCGCAACGGAGAGCGTTTCGGCCCGCCGTGTGCCGTCTATGCCGGCAGCCGCAAGCAGTGTCTCCCCGCCAAGGCTCTTGAGGCTTTGCCGTAGCATCTTGCGCCGCTGTCCGAAGGCGGATTCCGTGATCCGCTCCAGAGCGGCCAGAGGCGCAGGCAGGGGGGACGGGCGCGGCGTAAGCTGCACGACGGAGGAAGTTACCTTCGGCGGCGGCGTGAAGGCCTGCGGCGGCAGGTCGAACAGGATGCGTGCCTCGCAGCGCCAGCCAGTGAGGACACCCAGCCGCCCATAAGCGTCATCCTCGCGCGTAGCGACGATGCGTTCCGCCACCTCCCGCTGGAACATCAGCGTCATGGAACGCCAGAAGGGTGGCCACTCCAGCGTCGCGATCCAGCCGATGAGCAACTGCGTACCGATATTGTAGGGCAGATTGGCGATGATCCGCACATCGTCATGCCCCGCGGCGAGCGCACCATAGTCGGCTTTCATCGCGTCGCCGGGGATGATGTCGAGCCGGCCCGGATAATGTGCGGCGATCTCCTCCAGCGCGCCGATGCAACGCGCATCGCGCTCGATCGCGACGACGTGGCCAGCGCCGTGAGCGAGCAGCGCACGGGTCAGCCCGCCGGGGCCGGGGCCGACCTCTATCACCAGCGCCTTGTCGAGCGGGCCGGCAGCGCGCGCGATCTTGCCCGTAAGATTGAGATCGAGCAGGAAATTCTGGCCGAGTTCCTTCTTCGCGCGCAGTCCATGTCGCTCGATCACCTCGCGCAGCGGCGGCAGGCCGTCCAGGCTCATGCGGAGTGCTCCGCCATTTCCGCCGCCATGCGTAATGCGGCGATGAGGCTGTCGGGCCGCGCGATTCCCCTGCCGGCGATGTCGAAGGCGGTGCCGTGGTCAGGCGAGGTCCGGATGAAGGGAAGCCCGAGCGTGACGTTGACCGCATCGTCGAAACCGAGCGTCTTGGCGGGGATCAGCGCCTGATCGTGGTACATGCAAATCGCCGCGTCATAGCCATGCCGGGCGCGGGCGTGGAACATGGTGTCGGCGGGAAGGGGGCCGCGTGCATCGATGCCCTCGGTGCGCAGGGCAGCGACGGCAGGCGCAACGATGTCGCGATCTTCCACTCCCATTGCGCCGTCCTCGCCGGCATGCGGGTTGAGGCCGGCGATGGCGAGCCGGGGAGACACGATGCCGAAGCGCGAAGTCAAATCCGCTGCGACGATCCGGCAGGTGGACTGGATCGTTTCCGTATCGAGCATGGCGGGCACCTGTGCGAGCGCGATATGGATCGTCACCGGCACCGTCCTCAGTTCGGGTCCGGCGATCATCATGACGGGCTGTGCCTGCCTGCCGAACAGGGTTTGTGACAGCTCGCCCAGATATTCCGTATGTCCCGGATGCTTGAAGCCCGCGTCGTAGAGCGGTTTCTTCGCGATGGGGCAGGTGACGATCGCGCCGGCCTCTCCGTCCCGTACAAGCGCCACGGCGCGGTCTATCGCTTCGACGATGCCTGCCGCGTTCTCCGTTGCCGGCTGGCCGGCCCTGTCGGTAAAGCGGCTCCGAAGCGGCAGCACGGGCAGGGCATCCGCGAATGTCTGCCGCGCAGCACCGGGTGTGCAGGCTGCAAGCGGCACGTTCAGCCCAATGGAAGCTGCGCGCGCTGCCAGAAGGTCCGGGTCGGCGAGCACGATGAATGGAGAAATCCCGGCTTCCATTCGCCGGGCCCATGCCAGAAGTGTGATTTCCGGCCCGATACCGGATGGATCGCCGGACGTCAGCGCGACAAGCGGCGGCACGGCGGCGTTCCAGCGGCGATCATCTATCGCGACAAACCCTTCGCAAGGATCAGCGTGCCGTGATGCGCGCCCTTTCGCGCAGCTCGGCGGTGTATTTCTTGCTCAGTTCCTCCGCTGCGTTTCCGCCCTTCTCGGCCTGCTCCTTCTGGTAGGCCAGTTCGGCTACGCGGTCGTCGGACACCTGCCGCGTGCTGCAAACAGCAAGAAACTCCACACCCATAGCGGTTTCGCGGATGGCGGTGGCGTTGCCGGCCGAGGTCGCCTTGACCTGCTTCTCCCAATCCGGGGGCAGCTCCTGCTCGATGACCCGACCGAGATCGCGCACGGTGACGTCGATCATGCCCCTGACCACCTGGCGGGTGGTGTCGCAGCTGGAGAACTTGGCGCGCAGCGATTGCGCCTCCTGCTTGCGCTTGCCGAGGATCGCCCGGCGGTCCCGCTCGGGAACGACCAGAATGACCTGCTGAAGGATGTATTCGGTAGCTGTCGGCTTGCTGCCGCCCTTCTTGATGATCTCGCGGATGGCATTCTGCTGCGCGCCGCCGTTCTCGGCCCGTCCACGTGCTGAAACCGCCTGGCCCCAGCCCATCTGGACGCGGATGAAGTCCTTGAAATGTTCCTTCGTCACCCCGGCCTGCGCAAGGATGCTGTCGAGCTGCTGCGGGCTCATCTTGTTCGACTTGGCGAAGCGGGCATAGGAATCGTCCACCGCCTGCTGCGTAATGCGGACATTCAGCCGCGCCATCTCCTGCGAGCGCAGGGTCTGGTCGATCATCTCTTCGGTCGCCACGCTCGTGCTTGCGCTGCGGCCCTGGAGCCGCAGGAACGCGGCCCGGTGCTGTATGTCGATATCGGTGATCGCCGTGCCGTTGACGACCTGCTTGATGTTGGCTGCCTGCGCAGGGACCGAAACGGCCAGCGGCGCAGCTGCCGCCAGCAGCAGGATGCCGGCCGAGACAAGCTGTTTTGCTATGGGTTTCATTGCCGTGGTTCCCGGTATCTCGATATCCTGATTATGGACGAAGATCGTCCATCTCTCAATTGTTGGGCGAAACGGTGACTTTCCGCGCGTCAATCCACCGTGGTGCCGAAATCGCCGATGGTGCGCATGGAGAAGCGGAAGCCGATCGAATTGGACACCTCGGAGGTGGTGGGCAGGCGGCTTTGCGAGGCCGTGAGCGCGAAGGAGAAGCATTCGTCGTCATAGGCGAAGCCGATGGAGTTGCGCAGCAGCTTGCTCGACTCGAAATCGTAAGTCGCCGAGCCGAAAACGCGCCAGTATTCCGCCACCTTCGCTGTTCCAGTGAGCGTGACCTCGTGCCGGTCCCGGGCGAAGCCGTAGAGCGGCTGGGCCTCGATATAGGAGTAACGGGCGGACACCGAGACACGCTTGCCGATGGGGCTTGCAACGCTGGCGTCGAGACGCCGCGTCTCCCACGTCTTTTCGTCGAAGCGTGCGCCGACCGCGAGCGAAAGCCCGCGCGGGCTGGTCAGTCCGATCTGGCCGACATAATCGGAAACGTCGGTTTCGAGGCCGGAATAGGCGCCCGCGTTGACGAGGTCCGGGCTGGCGAAGGAATTGACGCCGGCGAGGTGGTAGGATTGGCCGAACAGCCCGTGTGCCGACCAGCCATTGCCGAAAGCGCCGGTATAGCGGATGCCGAGATTGGCGCGGACGCCGCCCTCCATGCGGTCATAGCCGGAGAACTTGTCGCGTTCGAACAACGAACTCGCATCGAACACCATGCTCTGTGCGTCTTCGTTGGGAATGCCTATCGTGCCGGCAAAGGGCTCGTCCGGCCGCGCGAAAATCTGCCCGATTGGCTCGAGCACATGCGTGGCGCTGGCGGTCGAGAACAGCACCGGCCAGCGCACTTCGAGCCCGGCGGTCGCCATTGCCCGGTAATAGGCGGAGCGAATATCCGTATCGACGGGCGCTCCTTGCCATTGCTTGAGGTTGATCGCGGCTAATGAACTTGCCGACAAATCCGAGTAGATGGCATCGCCGCGGCCGTGCAGCGAGGGCGTCAGCACCAGCCCGCCGGGAGCGATGAAGCTGCGCTTCCATTCCGCTTCGGCGGTCAGCCGGGCCGAATTGCCCTGCAGGCCGGAAATGTTGCGGTCAGGCCCGAAATCGGGATCCGGCACGGCAGCCAGATTTGCCAGCCTGTCGCGATGAAGCCCCTGCACATTGACGTTGAAACTCAGTTCGCCGCCCAGCACCGGCTCGTCCGGCGTATAGGAATAGTCGAAACTCGGCAGCACCCAGGGCTGCACTTCATTGCTGCCGGTAAGCGCACGCTCCTGGATCTGGAAGCGGAAGGCGCGTAGGTCGAAATAGTTCCGGCCGCTCAGGCCGGTCAGATAAAGTTCCGACCGATGATAATAGTCGCGATAGCCGTTGATTTCATAGGTGTAAGAAAAATTCTTGTCGGACTGCGCGAGCACGTTCCAGCCGAATGTCCAGCGCGGATTGATCTGGAAGCGGCCCTTCGTGCCGATCATGCCGCGCCACGTAGCGGAACGGTCCACCGTATTCGCGGCGAAATTCTCCGGCTGCATCTGGTAGATGCCGGCGGCCTTGATGCTGTATTCGCCATTGTTGAATCGCTGCCGCCACTCGGCTTCACCGAGGAAACCCTGCCGCGTGAAGCCCGTCACCGTGGTCGTCAGGTCCATGCTTGGCGAAAAGACGTGGTAGTAAGGCACGCTGACGCCGAAGCCGAGCCCGCTGCCGGAGCGGAATTGCGGGAACAGGAAGCCCGATTTGCGCTTGACCGTGTGGTCGGGCACCGTCATCGCCGGAAAGAAGGCGATCGGCAGGCCGAAGAGTTCGAGGCGGGGGCGGATGAACCGGATCGTCTTGGCCTTGCCGTCCCAGATGATCGTCCTCGCCTTGATACGCCAGAGCGCGGGCGTCTCCGGCTCTTCCTCGCAGGGTTTGCAGGCTGTGTAGACGCCCGTGTGGAAGGTCGTCACATTGCCTTCGCGGCGCTCGGCGCTTTCCGAGGCGAAATAGGTTTCGTCGGTGGTTTCGATCCGCAGCGCATTGACGAAGCCGTCGCGGAAATCGTCCGAAATATCGACCTCGTCACCATAGGTGACGGTGCCGTCCACATCGACCATCTGCACTTCGCCGACAGCGAACAAACGGGATGTCTTGCGGTTGTAGATGACTCTGCGCGCCACGATCCGCTTGCCTTCATAGGCGATGCGGACATTGCCCGCCGCGGTGATCATGTTCGCGTCGTTGTCGTAGACCAGCGTGTCGGCTTCCAGCAGAAGCTGCCCCGGCAACGTAGCCTCGGGGGCGCTTGCCTGTGCGAAGGCGTGGGAGGAAGGCCACGCAACGCCAAGCGCAAGCACGCCCGCGAGCGCGGATGCGCAAGCCAGACGTCTCAGGAAGACGGAACTGCGGCATACGGCCGCCGAAACCCCCACTAACCGTCCTCCTTGTACAACAGGAACGTTACCCCGCAGAACATCGCCACGATAACTGGCACCCAAGCGGCGATCATCGGCGGAACGAGCCCCACGTTCCCGAAAGCCGTGACAACGACCAAGGTGACATAAAGCAGAAAGCCGGCGAGGATTCCACCCACAATCATGGTCCCGGATTGTCCCATCCGCGCAAAACGCAGGCAGACCGTCGCAGCGATGAGCGTCATGGCCACCAGCAGCATGGGAAGCGCCACAAGAGAATGAAAATGCATGGCGATTCGATTTCCGCTGATTCCCAGCGCACGGGAAATATCGATCTTCTGCGGCAGTTCGTAGATCGGGATCTCCTGAGGATCGGAGAGCCGCTGCTCGACATATTCCGGCTGTAGGGCCGATTCGATCCTGTAGGTGTCGAGCTGCTCCCGATTGCCGTTGAGGTCGGTGCGCGTCACGTTCTCAAGCCGCCATGCACCGGTCTCCAGCGTGGCGGAGCGCGCGTCGAAACGCTCCGTGAAATTCCCGTCGGCGTCGAATTGCAGGAATACGGCATCGCCCAGAACCGCGCCGCGCCGGGCGCTGCTGCCAGCTCCGATGACGGTTGCGCCATCGTCGGTTCTCTGCCGCAGCCACGGCACCTCCAGCTGGTCGGAGACTTCCTTCCTGTATCCGCGGAATGTTCCTTCCAGCTCCTGCACGGTGCTCAGCGAATATGCGGCCAGCGGATTGACGACCAGAATGGCAAAAAGACCCACGCTGAAGCTGGCGAGGCAAAGCGGCGACAGGAATTGCCAGGCCGAAAGGCCGGCGGAACGCGCGATGACCAGTTCGTAGCGGCGATTGAGGGAGATCAGCACACCCATCGATGCGAACAGCGCGACGAACGGCCAGACGAGCATGATGATCATCGGCATCCTCATCGCCGAGAGATACAGGCCGCGTGCGAAGGTATATTCCGGCCAGCCGCCGGCCCGGCGCGCGAACTCCGTGAAGTCGGCCATATAGGCGATGATGACGATCCCGCCGAGCACCATTCCGATCATTCGGATCTGGCGCAGGAAGAAATAGCGATAAAGGACGCCGCCGATCACGTGTGCCCGCCTTGCGCGCCCTGGCGCGGAAAGAAGCGTCCCGCCACACGCTCATAAAGCGCGGCGAAGGGTGCCGCGGCAGACGCCGCCAGCTCCGTGACGGCGCGCGGCATGCGGGTATTGGCGAGGATCAATGCCGCAAAGACGATGATGCCGCCAATGGGCACCGCGTAGGTTATCGCCGCGAAGAAAAAGCTGCTGCCGGCATTGCTCACGCTGATGAATCCCAAAGCACGCAATACCAGCGCAATCAGCCCGCCGGCCATGAGGTGCGCCGGCTGCTGCTGGCGCGTCGTGCGTGCGCTGCCGGCGAAGTAGACCGCGATCAGCCCGAACAGAAGGGGGTAAAGCCATTCGCTGAAGCGTCTGTGGATTTCGCGCCGCAGCTCATGTGGCGCCTTGAGGGCTACCTTGTCCGACGGATCGGGCGCGAACAAATAGGAGGTGGCCATTTCCTGCGGGCGGTTCACCGAACTCTGGACCCGGCCAAGGAACTGGGAGAAGTCCAGCGCCGTCGATGCGAAGTCGATGATCGACACATTGCCGTCCAGCTTGTTCTTGCGATGGACCTGACCGTCCACGAGCAGGAACAGCGCACCCTCGTCGCGCTCGATCAGCGCGCCGCGCTTGGCGTAGTAAAGAAGCTCGGTCTTGGGATCGCGCGTATCGACGATGACGACCTTGCCGAAATCGCCGCCCGGAAGCTGCTCCGCGATCTGGATATACGACCCCCTTCCGAACATCTGGAAGGTTCCGGCCTGCGCGGCTGTGCGGACGAGATCGGCCGTGGCCTCCGCGATCACCAGGCGCAGCGTACGGTTGGACCACGGTTCGAGCAGGTGGGCGTTGGCGAGGCTGAGCAGCGTGAACGCGATCGAAAGCGCCACGATGGGGCGCGCGGTCGCAGCAGGAGAACGGCCCGACGCCTCGAGCACGGCAAGCTCGGAATCGGCGTTCATGGCACTCATGGTCCGCATGATGCCGACCAGCAGCGCGAAGGGAATCACGAGCATGGCCATCGAAGGCGTGAGCAGGCCGGCCAGCTTCAGGAACGTGGTCATCGCTTCCTGCGTGCGCGTCAGCATGGCGACACGGTTGAGCAACTGCGTGGCCAGCACGATAACGGTCACGACGACGAGCGTGGAAACGGTCATCGTCAGGACACGCCGGAAAATGTATTGCTCGATCAACTGCATAGCGGCCTGAACGATCGTCTCGTGCGGAATGGCGACAACCGTCGTCCGGTTTGTCCCGGAACGCCGCTATCATACCTACCCGTCGGATTTATCACACCCGAGAATGGCTAATATTGGCCCAAGAAAGAGGGTTAATGAATTCTACACCGGGCCGAGTCGCGCAATGCGGCAATATGTGCCCTTTCGGTGACACATGAATCGGTTGGCGCTCCCCACAGTTTTACCGGTGGGAGGCTTGCATTCGCCGACGAATGAATGAGGATCACGAACTCCTCGACATGAAGCCATCCGGAGCATCCATGACAAGCAAGATCGATATCACTTTCGCGCGCACTGCGCGCGCCGGCGGGCTCTCCATCCTGCTCGCGACAGACGGCCTCATGTTCGGGGAAAGCGCGGCGCAGGTCGATCCGGGGAATGTCAGGGAAAAGGCGGCCGCGATTGCGGGCTTCAGCGGAAAAGCGGGCGGCAGCCTCGACATCATCGCACCTGCGGGCTCCGATGCGGAGCGCCTGGTCATTCTCAGCGTGGGCGATCCGCTCAAGCCGCAGCCCGACGCGTGGGCGAGGCTCGGCGGCTCGATTGCCGGGCAATTCGGCAAGGCGAAAAGCGTCACCGTCTGGCTCGAACTGCCGGGCGCCGAGATCGACGCGGAGGCGGCCTCCGCCGTCGCGCTCGGCATATTGCTGCGCGCGTACCGTTTCGACCGCTACAAGACGAAAGCCGCGGAAGGTGAAAACGGCAAGGCGCCGGAGCGCGTGAAGGTCACTATCGTTACGCCCGCCGCGACGGCGGCGAAGCGCGCTTTCGCTGACGCCCAGGCTGTCGCCGATGGCGTGCTGTTCGCCCGCGATCTGGTCAACGAGCCGGCCAATGCGCTCGGGCCGCTCGAGTTCGCGGCGGCGGTGAAGGAACTGGAATCCCTCGGCGTCAAGATCGAGATCCTGACCGAGAAGGAGATGAAAAAGCTCGGCATGGGCGCGCTACTCGGCGTCGCGCAAGGCTCCGTTCGCCCGCCACGCCTCGTCGTCATGCAGTGGAACGGCGGCAAGCCGAAGCAGAAGCCCGTCGCTTTCGTCGGCAAGGGGGTCGTGTTCGATACCGGCGGCGTATCCATCAAGCCCGCAGGCGGGATGGAGGACATGAAGGGGGACATGGCGGGCGCCGCCGCCGTCAGCGGCCTGATGCGCGCTCTGGCTGCGCGCAAGGCCAAGGCCAACGTCGTGGGCATCATCGGCGTCGTGGAGAATATGGTGGACGGCAACGCCCAGCGTCCGGGCGATATCGTTACGTCCATGTCCGGCCAGACGGTCGAGGTGCTGAACACCGACGCGGAAGGCCGCCTCGTGCTGGCGGACGCGCTCTGGTACTGCAACGACCGTTTCGCGCCGCAGTTCATGGTGAATCTCGCCACTCTGACCGGCGCGATCATCGTCGCGCTTGGCAACGCCCATGCGGGCCTCTTCTCCAACAATGACGAGCTGGCCGAACGCCTTCTGGCTGCCGGCCTCGTCACGCAGGAAAAGCTGTGGCGCATGCCGCTGGGCAAGGAATACGACAAGCTGCTGGATTCCAAGAATGCCGACATGAAGAATATCGGCGGCCGTGCGGCTGGCTCCATCACGGCGGCGCAGTTCCTCCAGCGTTTCGTCAAGGAAACGCCCTGGGCGCATCTCGACGTGGCCGGGACGGCTATGGGATCACCGTCGAGCGAAATCAATCAGGGCTGGGCATCGGGCTTCGGCGTCCGCCTGCTCGATCGTCTCGTGCGCGACCACTACGAGGGCTGACGCGGGCGGGAGATGACCGAGGTTCTGTTCTACCACCTGACGGAATCGGCGCTGGAGGAGGCGCTTCCGCCGCTTCTGGAGCGCAGCCTTTCGCGCGGCTGGCGGGCGGTGGTGCAGACGGGCAGCGACGAGCGCCGCGATGCGCTCGATACGCTGCTGTGGACCTTCCGCGACGATTCCTTCCTCGCGCACGGCACGGATAGGGAACCGCGCGCCGCCGAGCAGCCGGTTCTGCTCACCTCGGGGCACCAGAACCTCAACGAGGCCGCGATCCGTTTTCTCGTGGACGGCGCGGAGCCGCCGCCGCTGAACGGTTATCAGCGCGCTGTGTTCATGTTCGACGGCCATGACCAGCCGCAGCTTGAAGGCGCGCGCGCCAACTGGCGGCGTCTCAAGGCCGAAGGCCATGACCTGACCTATTGGCAGCAGACTCCCGACCGAAGGTGGGAGAAGAAGGCGTAGGCTCCGCCCGAAGGTGGCGTGGGCCTTGTTTTCGCGCGGCCAGTCGGCCATTAGAGCATGATCCCGAAAAGCGGATACCGATTTTCGGGATCATGCTGAAACAAGAAAATAGAGCGGGATGATAACTCCACCGGAAATCATCCTGACGTGACGCCGCGCCATGCTGACCATCAACGATCTTTCGCTCCGCATCGCCGGGCGCCTGTTGCTCGACCACGCTTCGCTCGCCCTGCCTGCCGGCGCGAAGGCGGGCCTCGTTGGCCGCAACGGCGCGGGCAAGACCACCTTGTTTCGTGCGATAACCGGCGAACTTGCCGCTGAAACGGGTTCCGTCTCCCTGCCCAGAGGTACGCGGATCGGGCAGGTCGCGCAGGAGGCGCCGGGCACGGAAGAACCGCTGATCGACATCGTGCTCAAGGCGGATGTCGAGCGCGCGGCGCTGCTGGCGGAGGCGGAACACGCCACCGATCCGCACCGCATAGCCGAAATCCAGATGCGGCTTGCCGACATAGACGCCCATTCGGCGGAGGCGAGGGCCTCCACCATCCTTGCCGGCCTCGGCTTCGACCAGGATGCGCAGAGACGCCCGGCCTCCAGCTTTTCCGGCGGCTGGCGGATGCGCGTGGCGCTGGCGTCCGTGCTGTTTGCCGAGCCGGATCTGCTGCTGCTGGACGAACCGACCAACTATCTCGACCTCGAAGGCACGCTCTGGCTGGAAACCTATCTTGCCCGCTATCCGCACACTGTGCTTCTCATCAGCCACGACCGCGACCTGCTCAATCGCGCGGTGAACTCGATCGTCCATTTCGACCAGAAGAAGCTCACCTTCTGGCGCGGCGGCTACGACCAGTTCGAGCGCCAGCGTGCCGAGAAAATGGAATTGATGCAGAAGAGCCGCGCAAAGCAGGAAGCGGCTCGCAAGCACATGGAGGATTTCGTCGCCCGCTTCCGCGCCAAGGCGTCGAAGGCACGGCAGGCGCAATCGCGCCTCAAGGCGCTTGAGAAGATGAAGCCGGTGGAGGCGATGGTGGACGATTCCGTCACGCCTTTCCGCTTTCCCGAGCCGGTAAAATCGGTTGCTTCGCCCATAATTGCCATCGAAGGCGGCGCTGTCGGCTACAAGCCCGGCGAACCTATCCTCTCGCGCATCGGCCTGCGCATCGACAATGATGACCGCATCGCCCTTTTGGGTGCGAACGGCAACGGCAAGTCCACTTTCGCCAAGCTGCTCGCGGGGCGTCTGAAGCTGGAGCGCGGCACGATCACCATCGCGCCGGGGCTGAAGGTGGCGATGTTCGCCCAGCACCAGCTGGACGATCTCCGGCCCGAGGAAAATGCCATCGAGCATGTACGCCGCATCATGCCGGACGCGCCCGAGGCCAAGGTGCGCGCCCGCGTCGCCCAGATGGGGCTGGTGACGGAAAAGATGAACACGCCGGCCAAGGATCTCTCCGGCGGCGAGAAGGCGCGGCTTCTTATGGGGCTCGCCTCGTTCGAGGGGCCGAACCTGTTCATCCTCGACGAGCCGACCAACCATCTCGACATCGACAGCCGCGAGGCGCTCGTCCACGCACTGAACGATTTTCCCGGCGCGGTCATCCTGATCTCCCACGACCGCCATCTGATCGAGGCGACGGTGGACCGTCTGTGGCTGGTTCGCGACGGTCATGTCGCGCCCTATGAGGGCGACCTTTCCGACTATCGCCAGCTTGTCACCGGGACGGTGGATCGGCGCGAGAAGCGCGAAGCCGACAAGGCGTCGAAGGCGGACCGACGCCGCGAGGCAGCCGCGCGCCGGGCGGCGCTGGAGCCGGTCGCCAAAGAGATCAAGGCGACCGAGGGTCTTATAGAGCGCACGCGGCAGCGCATCGAGAAGATCGAGATGGAACTTGCCGATCCTTCGCTCTACGAGAAGCGGCCGGACCGCATGACCGAATTGTCGAAGGAGCGGGCGCAACTCGCTGCCGCGCTCTCCGCTCATGAGGAGAAGTGGCTCGCCCTCTCGGCGGAATATGAGCAAGGCGTCGCCGAATAGCGGCTAGGCGTCGCGGCCCCAGCGGGGCGCAGGCGGGCTGGAGTTCGGGTTGGCGGGCGGTTTCCTGCGCAGGCTCATGAGAAAGCCGACCGCACCCACCGCCATCAGCACAAAGCCGGCCGGCACGGCGCGCGGATCGAGGTCGAAGCCTCCCGCATTGATGGTGAGCCTCGCTGTCGAGATGCGATCTGGCGAGGCCTCGCCTTCGCCGAAGATGAAGCTGTAGCGGCCACTGTCGATCTTGCTGAGTTCATGCGGCTGCATCCGGTCCAGACGATAGACCTGCTCGCCTGTCTGGGGATTGGCGGTTCGCGCGGTGGCGCTGCTGAAATCGAGAATGCGCGCGAATATGGTACGGCCTGCATTGTTGACGGTCAGGGTGAGCGGCGCGGATTTCTCCGCCGCTGTCAGCGGGCCGCTCGTCGCCAGCTCGATTGTCAGGAATAGCGGCGCGTCCGCCGGCGCCAGATTTTCCTCGGCGGGCGTGAAGCCGGCGAGCCGGTCGTAGACGATCCACGTACCGATTTCGTAGCCGGAGAGGTTGGCTGCGGCCCAAGGATAGCCGATGCCGGCAGCGCCGCCGGCAATGAAGATCAGAAGGAAAAGGATACGCAGCATTTGCCGGTTTCCGGCTCGTTGAGGTTGCAGCGTCTCTGCCATGATGGCGCGCGCTTGTCCACGAAGCAGCGCGTGTGAGATGTCAGGCGAACGGCAATCCCTCGGATGTCCTCTGGAAATAGATCAGGTCGAGGGCGAGGCTTGGCCGCCCCAATGCCGTCAGGATCGTATGAGCCTGTCCGCGGTGATGCGTCTGGTGGTTGAACAGATGCGCCAGCGCGGGCGCAAGCCGCTGCGAGACGGTGCGCATGTCGGTTACGGTCATGTAGGTGAAACGGCCGGCGAGGGCCTTTTCCGACAGCGAGCCGATCCATTCTACGATGCGCCTGTCCTCGGCCTCGCGAGCCAGCCGCAAGGCTTCCAGTCCGTCGTGGAGGATCGTGTCCAGCGTGGCCGGAGCCTCGCCTTCGCCGGTGAATCGCTTCATCCAGATACGGTCGGTGACGAGTATGTGGTTGAGCGTGCCCTTCATGGATTTGAAGAACGCCCCGGTGTCTCGATGGAAATCTTCTTCCGTGAGTTCCGCCGCCGCGGCATAGACGCGGGCATTCGCCCAGCGATTATAGGCGGCCATCATCTCGTAGTGCTGCTTCAAGTCCCTTGCCCCACGCAATTTCCCGAGAAGTACCAGATCGCGCGTGCTTGTCCATCCGGCTGGCCGGGCAGGGCATGAAGCGGGGACCTGCGGCGGCCTGCCCACTTCACATCGTGGAAAGGCGCGGCTATAGACCGCGCGACCCTTTCCCACATCCCAAGGATTTCCAATGGCGATCGAACGCACCTTCTCCATGATCAAGCCCGATGCGACCCGCCGCAACCTGACTGGCGCCATCACCAAGATGCTGGAGGATGCCGGCCTCCGCGTGGTCGCATCCCGCCGCGTATGGATGAGCCGCCGCGAGGCGGAAGGCTTCTATGCCGTTCACAAGGAACGCCCTTTCTTCGACGAGCTGTGCGATTTCATGTCCTCCGGCCCCACGGTCGTGCAGGTTCTGGAAGGCGAGAACGCCATCGCCAGGAACCGTGAAGTGATGGGCGCGACCAATCCGGCCAACGCCGACGAAGGCACCATCCGCAAGGTGCATGCCCTGTCCATCGGCGAGAACTCCGTTCACGGCTCCGACGCGCCGGAGACAGCCGCGCAGGAGATCAAGTACTGGTTCTCGGACACCGAGATCGTCGGCTGAACGGCGATCCCCGAATTGAAAGCCGGGCCGTTGTGCCCGGCTTTTTTGTATTCAGGCCGATGTGGTGAGCGTGACGATAGGCTGGCCGTCCTCGCCGGCCAGCACGAGTTTTCCGCCTTCCAGACTGTAGGAGGCCACCAGCGCCAGTGCTGCGAGGAAGGCGCTTTCCTGTGCCATCGCTTCCTCCCGGCAAGCCATGTGCGTGGTTGCCAGTTCCGAAAAGATGATCGTTTCGCCGTCGATCGTCGCATTGCCGAAATAGCGGTTGCAACCGCCGCTGCCGGCCACCTTGCCGTCGGACGAGATCGTCAGCGTGGAGGCGATCCTGTCCGCGACCTCGAAGTCCCGTATCGTCTCCGCGAGCCATTCCAGCCCGACGATCTCCTGCGCGGGCTGCGTATCTTGCGACCGCGCGGAGAAGGGGGCAAGCGATGCGGCGGCGACTGCAAATATTGCGCGGTTCACGGCGCGGCGGTCGATTTGAAAGCTCATTCGTTCCTCCCTGGGCGCTTGGCGATCTTGAAGCCATACGCTGCGATTGCGACCGTATTTAGCGGATGACGTCAGCGCGGCGAGGTTTCCCGCCACTTCTCCAGGGCGATCTCGTCCGTCTCGCGGGCGTCGACCCAGCCGCCTTCCGCGCCGTCTGCCGCATGTTCCTTCTTCCAGAAAGGAGCGTCGGACTTGAGGAAATCCATGATGAACGCCGCGCTCTCGAATGCGGCCTGCCTGTGGGTGGAGGCCGTGGCGACCAGCACGATGTTTTCGCCGGGCCCGATCCGGCCGCTGCGGTGAATGACAGTGATCCCGGCCAACGGCCAGCGCGCGGCGGCTTCCCGCGCTATGCGCGCCATCTCCGCTTCAGCCATGCCGGGATAATGTTCCAGTTCCAGCGCGCCCAGCCTGCCGCCCTCGTCGCGGCAAACGCCGGTGAAGGTGACGACCGCGCCGACATCTCCGCGACCCTCGCCGAGCGCCGCGATCTCGGCGGCTATGTCGAAATCGCCGGTCTGGACGCGGATCGTGGGCGCGATGGTCACGGTTCAGCCGCCCGTCATCGGGGGGAATATGCCGACTTCGCGCGCGCCGGCCAGCGGCGTGTCGTGGGCGACATGCTCCTGATCGACGGCGACGCGGATCGCCTCGGGATGGGTCAGCGCGGCCTCGTAGCCGTCTCCCCTGCCTTTCAGCCAGCCAAGCAGGTCGCCCACCGTCTCGACGTTGTCCGGAAGCTCGACATCCTCCTCGCGGCGGCCGATGCGCTCGCGCACCCAGGCGAAATAGAGGAGCTTCATGAACCGCCTTTCCCGTGATTGCCTTTTCGGCAGCTAGTTCTTCCGGCTGCCTTGTTCAAGTTGCCTCAATCGACGATGTGCTTCAGTCCGGCCCGGAAATAGTCGTAGCCCGTGTAAAGCGTGATGATGGCCGAAATCCATAGCAGAACGAGGCCGATTTCGGTCGCGTAGCCGATGACCTTGTCTCCGGCAGGGCCTGCCAGCAGGAAGCCGATAGCGATGAGCTGCAATGTCGTTTTCCACTTGGCGAGCTGCGTGACCGGAACCGAAACCTTCAGCCCCGCCAGATATTCGCGCAGGCCCGATACGAGGATTTCGCGGCACAATATGATGATTGCCGCCCACAGCGACCAGCCGGCGATGGTGCCGTCGGCAGCCATCAGCAGCAGCACGGATGAGACGAGCAGCTTGTCCGCGATCGGATCGAGCATCCGCCCGATATTGGAAGTCTGCTTCCATATCCGCGCCAGATAGCCGTCGAGGAAATCGGTCACGCTGGCGAGGATGAAGATTGTGAACGCCGCCCACCGCGCCGAGTCGCTGGATTTCAGCGTACCCTCCAGGAAAAAGCACAGCACCACCAGCGGTACGGCGAGAATCCGCGCATAGGTCAGCATGTTCGGTATGTTGAATGTCGGTCGCTGCATCCGGGCCGGTTCTGTTGTGGTCATAGTGAAATCAGATGCCTCCCGTTGCGGTCAACCTTCGCCCCGTCCGGGACGGGGCAAAGGGCATGCGGCGCGCTTTCCGCTTCAGCGCGCCGATTCATGGAAATGATTGTAGATCATGCGTGCGATGGATTCCGATATGCCATCGACGGCAAGCAGATCCTCCACGGCGGCGCGGCTTACGGCCTTTGCCGTGCCGAAATGGTGGAGAAGGGCGCGCTTGCGCGTCGGCCCGATGCCGGAAATCTCGTCGAGCGGGTTGCGGGTCATCTCTTTCTTGCGTCGTGCGCGGTGCGAGCCGATGGCGAAGCGGTGGGCCTCGTCGCGCAGCCTCTGGATGAAATAGAGCACCGGATCGCGTACCGGCAGGCTGAAAGGCTCCCGGCCCTGCATGAAGAATCGCTCCCGTCCCGCATCGCGGTCCACGCCCTTGGCGATGCCGATGGCCGTCACCTCGTCCGCGATGCCGAGTTCGCCGAGGATCGTCCGCACGGCCGTCATCTGCCCCTGTCCGCCGTCGATCAGGATGAGGTCGGGCCAGGCAGGCGGATCGCCTCGCTCCTCCGAATCACCATTCTTGTCCGGCCCGGTTCCGTGTTCCTTGATGAGACGCGAGAAGCGCCGCTGCATCACTTCCCGCATCATGCCGAAATCGTCGCCCGGCGTGATCTCCTGCGAGCGTATGTTGAACTTGCGGTACTGGTTCTTGATGAAGCCTTCCGGTCCCGCCACGATCATTGCACCTACCGCGTTGGTGCCCATGATGTGCGAATTGTCGTAGACCTCGATGCGGCGAGGCGCGCGCTCCAGCCCGAATGTCGCAGCGAGCCCTTCGAGCAGTCGTGCCTGGGAGGATGTCTCCGCCAGCCGCCGCCCCAGCGCCTCGCGCGCATTCTGTGTGGCGTGGTCTACCAGATCCTTCTTTTCACCGCGCCTCGGCACGCTGACCGAAACCTTGACGCCGGCGCGCGTGGACAGCGCCTCGGCGAGCAGGGTCTGGTCCTCGACCTCATGCGAAAGCAGGATCAGGCGAGGGCAGGGCTTGTCGTCGTAGAATTGCGCGAGGAACGCTCCGAGCACCTCGCCGGCTTCGAGCGCCGAATCCGCCTTAGGGAAATAGGCGCGGTTGCCCCAGTTTTGCCCGGTGCGGAAGAAGAACACCTCGATGCAGTTCTGCCCGCCCTCCTGATGGATGGCGAACACGTCGGCTTCCTCGACGGATTGCGGGTTGATGCCCTGATGGCTCTGGACATGCGACAAGGCGGCGAGGCGGTCGCGATAGATCGCTGCCCTCTCGAAATCCAGCTCCTCCGACGCCTCCTGCATCGCGGACGAGATCTGCGCCTTGATACGGTTTGATTTGCCCGACAGGAAGTCGCGCGCCTCGGAAACCAGCTCCATATATTCGCCGGGACTCACCTCGCCGGTGCAGGGACCGGAGCAACGCTTGATCTGAAAGAGCAGGCAGGGCCGCGTGCGGCTCTCGAACACCGAATCTGTGCAGGTGCGCAGCAGGAAGGCGCGTTGCAGCGAGTTGATGGTGCGGCCAACGGCGCCCGCCGACGCGAAAGGGCCGAAATAGTCGCCGTTGCGGCTGCGTGCGCCGCGATGCTTGAAGATACCGGGGGCCGGATGATCGCCGGTCAGCAATATGTAGGGGAAGGATTTGTCGTCCCGAAGCAGAACATTAAAACGCGGGCGCAACCTCTTGATGAGATTCGCCTCGAGCAACAGGGCTTCCGTCTCCGTCCGGGTGACGACGAATTCCATATTCGCCGTCTCGCGCACCATCCTCCCGATACGGTTGGTGTGGAACCGGCCCTGCGCGTAGTTCGTCACGCGCTTCTTCAAGCTGCGCGCCTTGCCGACATAAAGCACGTCGCCCGCCGCGTTCATCATGCGGTAGACACCGGGTGCGTTGGGCAGGCGTGCGACGATGCGTTGGATCACCTCGGCGCCGGTTCCGGCCGGCTGGTCGTCCGGAGAGCCCGCCCCGCTCCAGTCCATGCCCGCGAGCAGGTCCGTCGCGGCTGAACCGGATTCGAGGTCTTCGGCCTCGTCATCCTCCGTCTCGCTATTGGCCATGAAGCCGGCGACATCGTCCGTCGCGCGGCCCGACCGGCGGGGGATAGGCGGATTTTTGGCGGCAGGCACGCTCATTCGCGGATTCCCGCGATGTCGGGCGTTGCCCAGGCAAGATGCTGCCCGCCGTCGAGGGCGATCATCTGCCCGGTTATGGAGCGCGCCTCCCACAGATAGCGGATCGTCGCGCCGAATTCCGACAGCTCCGGCCCGCGCCCGAGCAGCAGCGCGTCGATCTGGGCGGAGAAATCCTCTTCCGATTGCCGGGCATTCTTCAGGGTCGGCCCCGGTCCTATCGCATTGACGCGTATGCGCGGCGCAAAGCTCTGCGCCATGGTCTGCGTCGCCGTCCAGAGCGCGCTTTTAGAAAGTGTGTAGGAGAAGAAGCGCGGCGTCAGTCGCCAGACCCGCTGGTCGATGATGTTGACGACAAGGCCCTCGGCGCCTTGCGGCAGGGCTTCCGCGAAACGCCGGGTCAGTTCGACGGGCGCCTTGAGATGCAGGGCGAAATGCTGGTCCCAGTTCGACCAGTCGAAATCGGCTGCCGTGTCATCCTCGAAGATGGAGGCATTGTTGACCAGCAGCCGTACCGGCCCCAGCGCCTCCGTGGCCCGGCGGATCAGCGTGCCGCAATCTTCCGTGGCGTTCAAATCGGCCGGGAGCAGCACGGCGCGCGCGCCGGCGGCCTCCAGCTCCGCGGCGAACGGCGCCACATCGGTGCCCGGACGGTGATGGATCGCAAGGTTGAAGCTGTGGCGCGCAAGGTCGAGCGCGATGGCGCGTCCGACGCGCTTCGCACCGCCTGTCACCAGAGCTACAGTCTTTTCCATCCGGTATCCGCTCGAATCGCTGCGCCGCAATTGCTCGCCTCCGGCGGCAAGGATATGGCCGCGAGTCGTTTCGTCAAAGGCCGCCGCGCGGGGGATTTTGCTAAGCGTATATATGCCTTGCGTAGCCGGCGTCCAAGCGGGGCGAGGTCGGCTCCTGACGCTTTTCGAGGTTGCCTCGTCCTTCCCTGCACCGGGATGTTGCGAAATTGCAACGTCATTTTTCTGCCGCATTGCGGCCAGCGAAAGACCGCTATTGCGGTGAGGTTCTGCCGCATTTCGCACGGAAAAGGGAACCCGATGGCACGACGGTCGTTACGAGGCGGTCCGGGGTGCTTTCCAAACTGGGGACGGGGCGTTTTTCCGCTCCCATGGGCCAAGGAGTTTAGAAATGAGAGCCAATACCACTATACGTTCGGTCGCCATCGCGGCAGGCTTTGCGGCGCTTTCCGTGCCCGCTTTCGCGGCTGACGTCGTCTACGAGGAGCCGCCGGCACCGGCTCCGATCATCAGCACGCCTGTGTCCACCTGGGCCGGCCCTTACGGCGGTCTTTCCTTCGGCTACGGTTTCGGCCAGACGGATACCGATGGCCCGGCGGGTGAGATCGACACGCGCGGCTTCCTGGTCAACGGCTTTGCCGGTTGGAATGGCCAGAGCAACAGCTTCGTGTATGGTGCTGAAGCCGATCTCGGCTACAACTTCATGCATGATCGCGACTCCGACTACGGTTCGCAGTTCGGCTGGGAAGGCTCGCTGCGCGCGCGTCTCGGCTATGCGGCCACCGACAATGTCCTGCTCTACACGACGGCCGGTCTGGCTGTCGGCCGCGGCAAGTTCATTGACGCTTCCGGCTCGGACAGCAACACCCATATCGGCTGGACGGCCGGCGCTGGCGTGGACACCAAGCTGAGCGAGCAGGTCTTTGGACGTCTCGAGTATCGTTACACCGACTACAACACGAAGGAATACGATACCGGTTCGGGTCCGCAGGACATCGACAGCAGCCATCACCGCATCGGTGTCGGTCTCGGTATCAAGTTCTGATCCCATCGCCTCCGAACGAAAAAAGCCGGCCCCCGTGGCCGGCTTTTTATTTGGCCGTCAGCCCTGTGGGACCAGCGCGGCAACCTCCGGGTATTTCTCGTCGAACTTCTTCACCCAACGCACGAGCTTGCTGCGTCCGCGCTCCCATTTGCCGTCAAAGCGCAGCGCCAGGTAGCCCAGGCAGGCGCGTAGCGCGATATGCCCGGCATTGAGCTTGCCGGTCAGCCGGGGCGGCGCGGCGTTGAGCGCGTCCAGCCCCCGCATTGCCTTGGCCCACTGCTTGTCCAGCCATTCCTGATGGACCTTTTCCTCCGGCCGGAAGCGGCGCTCATAGACATGGGCGATCACGCAATCGCAGATGCCGTCCGCGAGCGCCTCCAGCTTCTCCGCGTAGAGCCTCCTGGCCGCGTTTCGCGGGAAGAGGACTCCGCCGCCGATCCGGTTCAGATGTTGCGTTATCGCGCGGCTGTCGAAAACCGCTTCTCCATCCTCGGTGATCAGCACGGGAATCTTGCCGAGCGGATTTGCGGCCAGGAAGGCGGCGTCGGGCGTGTTGGTGTCGGTTTTGATGGACTCGAATTGCAGCTTCGCGTGCGCGGCCGACATGCGCACCTTGGCGCTATAGGGCGAGGACGGCGAATAGAGTATCTTGATCATGCGGAAATGCCCCGGCTGTTTGACGCCTGTTGGTAGAGCATTTCCCGGCGAAGTGGAATGATCGACGGGCCGGTGGCGCTTCCGTTCAGGGAGCGGCGGGCAGAGAGAGATTGGCCCGCCGGCACTCCCGGCTATCCAGATCGGGACAGGAACGAAATTCGAGATCGCGCGTGAGGCAGATGCGAACTTCGCTCAGCCGCCCGTCCGAGCAGGCGATCGTGATTCCGTCTTCAGCCATGCCGGGATTGGCGTCGAGGAACGCCCTTTCGGCATCGTCGGGATCGACGCGGCGCGCGCGCTCCGCCGATGCGAAGGCGCCGGGAATTTCGATCCGCTCGAACGCGGCGCGGGTCGCCTTCAGGTAACCGGCTTGCGAAAGTCCCGTGCAGCTTCCGTGCTTGCGCCATTGGTGACCGACCAGCCCCGCCGAGGGCATGATGTCGGCGACGGAGGCAACCAGCTCCCGCGAGACGCGTTCGGGCTCGCGGCTGGCGCAATATTCCGGGTAGCCATTCTCATATTGCGGCCAGAACCCGTGGACGATGAAGGCGTAATCCTTGCGTACGTCGCACTGTGAAGCACTGGCGTCCTCGCCTTCCGCCTCGCAATAGCTTGGCGACCACGCGAGCGAGAGCACGAAGAAATCGAAATTTCCGGCGGGGGCGCCTTTTCGCGCGGAGGCTTCAGGCTGTGAGACGCAATAGCTGAGGACCAATGCGACCGCGCCGGCGGCTGCAAGATATATCCAGCGTCTCACCGGAACCGTTCGCTGCGGTCTACTTCAGCACGCGGCAATTGCCGCTGTAGACGTGCCAGCGGTCGAAGCCCGCAACGCAGAATTCGACATTGCTGCCGACGCCGGCAAAGCCCATAGGCCGCTCGATGAGGAACCAGATGTTGCGGCTTTTGCCATCGGAGAGCCGGACCTTGCCACTGCAATAGCGGCGATCCACTGCCCACCATTCCGACGCCGGCTCATAGCGGCTCACGCCGATGCGCTCGAAATCCACGATGCTGACCTGCGGCAGGTTCGGCACGTGGCGCACCTGATAGTCGAAGCGCCCCGATATACGGCCAAGAACCCGGCTGTCTCCACACGCGCCCGGATCGCCTGCTGCGACGCCGACCACCAGATCGGCTGCCGAAGCCGGCGCGGAGAAAATCGCGGCGGCGGCGATGAGAACAGACGACAGAAACCGTTTCATAGGCTTTCCTTGCGAACGGGAGCGATTCCGCACGGTTGCACTCTGCTTGTTGCGCTGTTTTCGGTCAAGCGCCAGTGCATATGCTAAGCCTTGTTGCTTGAAGCATTGTGAATATGCGCTCAGCCTGCGTCCGAGGCGCTATTTTCCGCGGCCAGCCAGCCGAGCGAACTGTGCCCCGTCCTCTCGCCCTCCGCAAGCAGTCCGGCCAGCACCGGCAGGACGGTTCTCATTTCCTGCTCCAGCGCGTAGGGCGGGTTGACCACCGCCATGCCGCAGCCGTCAAGCCGCTGCTCGGCCGAGGGCGGGCGGATTTCGAGGCTGATGTCGAGAATGCGCGGTATGCCGGCCTGTGCCAGCGCGGCGCGGTAGCGGTTCACCGCCTGCCGGTCCTTGATCGGATACCAGAACGCATAGACGCCGTTCGGCCAGCGCCGGTACGCACGCATCAGCCCGTCCGCCATCCGCTCGAACTCGCCTTCCTCCTCGAAGGGCGGATCGGTCAGCACCAGCCCGCGCTTTTCCTTCGGCGGCACATGCGCGCCGAGCGCCAGCCATCCGTCCAGTTCGATAGTCCGCGTCTGGTAGTCGCCGTCGAAGCGCGTGCGCAGGGTGAAGTAGTCTTGCGGGTGCTTCTCGATCGCTGTCAGCCGGTCACGCGGGCGAAGCAGGTTGCGCGCTATCGCCGGCGAGCCTGGATAGAAACGGAACGGATGACCCTGATTGAACGACCGCACGATATCGAGATAGGGGGCCAGCAATCCGGCTGCCGGTTCCGGCAGCGACGCGTCAAGCAGCCGGCCTATGCCGCCGCGCCATTCGCCGGTCTTTTGCGCTTCCTCCGACGAGAGGTCGTAGAGCCCGATGCCCGCATGGGTGTCGATGACGCGGAAGGGCTTGTCCTTCCGCTTGAGGTATTCGATCACCCGCACCAGCACGATATGCTTCAACACATCGGCGAAGTTTCCGGCGTGGTAGATGTGGCGGTAGTTCATCGGGGCTGGCCGCGTCTCACGGCGTAAAGCGCGCCAGAGCCTCCAGATCGACCGCGTCCGGCATCGGTTCCGGCGAAAGGACGACAGCCTTGCGGCCGGCTTCGGTCGTGGCGAAGGGCGGATAGACCGTGCGCCCGCCTTCCATGCGCGCCTTGCCCTCGGCCACCATGCGCAACGCGAGCGGGTAGAGCCTGTGTTCGGCGGCCAGCACGCGTGCAGCCAGCGCGGATTCGTCGTCCTGCGGCTCCACCGGCACGGCGGCCTGCGCGATGATCGGTCCGCCATCCATGTCCGCAGTTACGAAATGAACCGTGCAGCCATGAACGCGCACGCCTGCGTCGAGCGCGGCCCTGTGCGTATCCAGCCCCTTGAACAAGGGAAGAAGGGAAGGGTGGATGTTGATGAGGCGCCCCTGCCACTTTTGCACGAAATCGGCGCCGAGCAGCCGCATATAGCCTGCAAGGCAGACGATCTCCGCGCCAAGCTCGCGCAGGGCTTCTTCGGTGGCCTCGTCGAGGGCGGCTTTGTCCGCGCGGTCCGTCTTTGCCACGACGCGGGTAGCTATGCCGGCCTTGGCGGCGAAAGTCAGCCCCGCCGCATCCGCCTTGTCGGAGATGACCCCCGCGATCTCCACCGGATAGGACGGGTCGCGCGCGGCTTCCACCAATGCGGCCATGTTGGAGCCGCGACCGGAGATGAGTATGACCGCACGGTTCCTCGCCATCAGCCGCCGAACTCCAGATGGCCGCGATAGATCACGCCGGCTTCGCGGCGCGGCACGATGCGGCCTATGGGCGCGACCGTCTCGCCTACCTCCTGCAGCACGGCCGCGACCTGCGCCGCCTGTCCAGCAGCCACCACGGCGATCATGCCGATGCCGCAATTGAAGGTGCGCAGCATCTCGTCATGGGCGACGCCGCCCTGCTTCGCCAGCCAGGAGAATACAGGCGGCACGTCGATGGCCTCGAGATCCAGTTCCGCCGCGAAGGCTTCCGGCAGCACGCGCGGGATATTCTCGGGAAATCCGCCGCCCGTGATGTGCGCCAGCGCCTTGATGCCATGCGTGTCGCGGATCGCGTGCAGCAGGGACTTCACATAGATTCGGGTCGGTTCCAGAAGGGCAGCCCCGAGCGAGCGGCCTGGCGCGAACGGCGCGTCGGCATCCCAGCCCAGCCGGCTCTGCTCGACGATGCGCCGCACCAGCGAGAAACCGTTGGAATGCACGCCCGACGAGGCGAGCCCCAGCAATATGTCGCCTTCCACGATGTCGTCCGTCGGCAGCAATTGCCCGCGCTCCGCCGCGCCGACGGCAAAGCCGGCCAGATCGTAGTCGTCGCCCTGATAAAGGCCGGGCATTTCCGCCGTTTCGCCGCCCACCAGCGCGCAGCCTGCCTGCCGGCAGCCCTCCGCGATGCCGGCGACGATGGACGCGCCCTGATCCGGGTCGAGCTTGCCGGTTGCGAAATAGTCGAGGAAGAACAGCGGCTCCGCGCCCTGAACCACGATGTCGTTGACGCACATCGCCACGAGGTCGATGCCGATCGTGTCGTGCAGCCCGGTGTCTATGGCGATCTTGACCTTGGTGCCGACGCCGTCATTCGCCGCTACCAGAACCGGATCGGTGAAGCCCGCCGCCTTCAGGTCGAACAGGCCGCCGAAGCCGCCGATCTCGCCATCTGCGCCCGGCCTGCGTGTCGAGCGGACATGAGGCTTGATCTTCTCGACCATAGCCGCGCCGGCGTCGATATCGACGCCCGCCTGCGCATAGGTCAGCCCGTTCTTGCCCTGGCTCATGCGGTTATCCTGCGAGTTGTAGACATGCCCGGCTATTGGCACGAAGCGCAAAAGCCCGCAAGGCGCAGGCGCGCCGCCGGCATGGTGCAACGGCATGGCGCATAAGCCGGCATCTTGAACAAATTTGCGGCAACGGCCACGTATTGCCGGAGGCGGACAATCTTTGCGCCGCGAGAGGTCGAGACGAGAGCCGAGTGACGATCCCGAACATCATTACATTGCTGCGTTTCCTGCTCGTGCCGGCGGTCATCTACGCCATTCTGGAAGAACGCATGGGCTGGGCGCTGGTCTGCTTCGTGATCGCGGGGGTGTCCGACGCGGTAGACGGCTTCATCGCCCGGAATTTCGACCAACGTTCCGAGCTTGGAGCCTATCTGGACCCTATGGCCGACAAGTTGCTTCTGGTCAGCGTCTTTGTCGTGCTGGGCTTCATGGCGGAGTTGCCGCTCTGGCTCGTGCTGGCCGTCGTCTCGCGCGACGCGCTGATCGTGGGCGGCGTGCTGCTTGCGAATCTCATGGGAAACCCCGTCGAGATGAGGCCGTTGATGGTCTCGAAGGCGAATACTGCGGTGCAGATCGTCCTCGCTGCCGTGGTGCTGTTCGATCTTGCCTCGGCAAGCAGCTTCGGCCTGCTTCGGCAGGGACTTGTCGCAGCCTGCGGCCTCTTGACCGTCGCTTCCGCTGCTGCCTATCTCGTTGCCTGGTTGAGGCATATGAACGGCTATGGCGAAAGCGAAAACTCCGGCAGGTAGGATGCAGCGCGCACCGGCGACACCCGCGTCGCCCGTCGCGGCGGAAAAGCCCGTCCACGTCTCTCCCTCGGAGCCTGATGCCGTTCCCGTGCCCGCGGCCTATGCCATGCCCGACGCGAGTGGCGCGGGCCTGCGCCGGCAAGCCTTCTTCTGGATGCTGACCGCGGTGTTCGTCATCGGCTTCCTCTATATATTCAGTTCGATCCTGCTGCCCTTCTTTGCCGGCATGATACTCGCCTATTTTCTCGATCCGGTCGCGGACTGGCTGGAACGGCGCGGCCTGTCGCGGCTGCTCGCCACCATAGTGATACTGATTTCCTTCGTGCTGGCGCTGATCGTCGGGCTGATGATCATCATCCCGATCCTCGCCACGCAATCGACCGATTTCATCGGCCGCATCCCGGATTATCTCGCGCGCCTCCAGAACTTCCTCACCAGTTTCGATCCCGGCTGGCTGGCGAACAATATCGGCGTCGATCCGGAGGCCCTGCGCAACGGCCTCAATGGGCTGATGACGCAGGGCGCAGGCTTCCTGTCGACGCTGTTCCAGTCGATCTGGAGTTCCGGCAAGACGCTGGTGGACCTCGCGGGCCTGTTCGTCGTCACTCCGGTGGTCGCCTTCTACATGCTGCTCGATTGGGACCGCATGGTCGAAAAGGTCGATAGCTGGATACCGCGCGACCATGTGCTGACCGTGCGCGCCATCTTCAACGACATCAACACGGCGACGGCGGGCTTCGTGCGCGGGCAAGGCACGCTCTGCCTCATCCTCGGCATCTTCTATGCCATCGGCCTCACGATGGTGGGATTGAATTTCGGACTGCTGATCGGCCTGATCGCCGGCCTCATCAGCTTCATCCCCTATGTCGGCTCGCTGGTCGGGCTGGTGCTGAGCGTCGGCGTCGCCGTGGTCCAGTTCTGGCCGGAATGGCAGTGGATCGTCGCCGTCGCTGTGGTGTTCTTTGCGGGCCAGTTCATCGAGGGCAACATTCTCCAGCCGAAGCTTGTCGGCGGAAGCGTGGGCCTGCACCCGGTCTGGCTGATGTTCTCGCTTTTCGCCTTCGGCTATCTGTTCGGCTTCGTGGGCCTGCTTGTCGCGGTGCCCGCCGCGGCGGCGGTGGCCGTGCTGGTCCGCTTCGCCATCGGGCGCTATCTGGCGTCGCCCATGTACAAGGGCCGGTCGGACCCGACGGCCCCCGGCAAGAGCGGGTAAGCCGCAGATGGGCACCACCTCCGCACCGCGCCAGATACCGCTCGATCTCGCGCACAGGCCCGGTTTTTCCCGTGACGATCTCGTCGTGAGCCCGGCAAACATGCAGGCAGTCGCGCTCATTGACGGCCTGCCGGCGCGGGGCGCGCAGCTTGCCGTGCTGGCGGGGCCGCCGGGTTCCGGCAAGTCGCATCTGCTTGCGATATGGCGCGATGGGGTCGGGGCGTTCGAGCTTGACCGCCGGAGCCTCGGTGCGGCGGCCGTCGATGCCGCGGAAGCGGGGCCGGTCGTTTTGGACGATGCGGACGCGGAGGGGCTGGACGAAAACGGCCTGTTCCATGTGCTGAACGCGGCGCGGGCGGCAGGCAATCCGGTCCTGCTGACCTCGCGCCGCTTTCCCGCCGCCTGGGGCGTGGCGCTTCCCGATCTGGCATCGCGTCTCAAGGCGGGCGCGCTGGTCGAACTCGGCGAGCCGGACGACCTGCTTCTGGCGGGCGTTATCACCAAACTTTTCGCCGATCGCCAGGTCGAGGTCGAGCAGGCGGTCGTGCAGTTCCTCGTTCGGCGCATCGAGCGATCCTTGTCCACCGCGATCGGCGTGGTGGAGCGGCTGGATCGGCGCGCGATGGAAACAAAAAGCCGCATCACGCGCCAACTGGCGGCCGGGGTGATGGAGAGTGTCGATGCCGGTCAGGGCAGGCTTGATCTGTAGCTTTTCGGCCTGTCACAGGACGTTAACCGAAAAGCCACCGAAACGCCCCGATTGAGCCGAATTGCCGACGTGCTCCCCGCCTAGCTTCCCCTTCCAGCATGAAGGGGACAATGATGAAAAACTGGGAAACGGACATCGCTTACTACCTGCTGGCGGGTTTTGTCCTCATTGCCCTTTTCGTGGTCGAGGCCGACAAGCTCGAGCAGGTGATGGCCGGGATGATGTGAGCCCGCGGCGGCGGTTCTCCACGCCTCGTCCGCCCTTTTTGTTGGCAGCCGTCTTGCGCTCCGCAAGCCCGAACCCTATACGCCACAGGCAGTTCCGCCGGAACGGAGTGTAGCGCAGCCTGGTAGCGCACCTGATTTGGGATCAGGGGGTCGCAGGTTCGAATCCTGCCACTCCGACCATCGCGAGCTTTCCGGCGCGGAAACAGGAGAGCGCACCATGTCCGCACGCATCTACAGCCCTGCCAAGACCGCCATGCAATCCGGCAAGGGCAAGACCGGCTACTGGGTTCTGGAGTTCGAGCCGGAAACCCGGCGCAAGATCGACCCGCTTATGGGCTACACCACATCTTCGGACATGAAGAGCCAGATTCGGCTTACCTTCGAGACACGCGCGGAAGCCGAAGCCTATGCGCAAAAGCATGGCATCGCGGCCAAGGTGGATGAGCCCAAGCCGGCGCGCCGGCGCCAGATTTCCTACGCGGACAATTTCCGCTATGACCGCAAGACGCCCTGGACGCACTGAGCCTTCTTCCGCGTTCCGGTCCCGTAGCTCAGCTGGATAGAGCACCGGCCTTCTAAGCCGATGGTCGCAGGTTCGAATCCTGCCGGGATCGCCACGATTCTTCGGCCCGGTCGAAAGCCGCCCGCGTAAAACCAGAACCGGACACGACACATGATCGTTCGGCCGCGCACAAACATACTGATGCTGTTCTTCGTGATGCGCGGTTCCGTCGTGCCGCGCATCCTCCCGCATATTATCGGTTTCGCCCTTTATGCGTTCGCTGTCGTCGTCACGCTGCGGCATTTCGGCGTGGACATGAGCGAATTCAGCATCGCGCCGTTCGGCCTCGTGTCCATCACCCTGTCGATCTATCTCGGCTTCCGCAACAACGCCGCCTATGACCGCTGGTGGGAGGCGCGCAAGCTATGGGGTCAGCTCGTCTACGATATACGCAATCTGGCGCGCGCGGCATCGACACTGATTGGCGAGCGTGACGCATACAGGCCGCTGCTGATGAACGCGGCGGCGTTCTGCCACATGCTACGCGGCGAGTTGCGCAATGTCGATGCGCTGCCGGAAGCAAGGCAGTTCATCGGAGCTGACGCCGACGGTCTTTCTAACTTCACGAACAAGCCCGACGAGATCGTGCGGCGCATGGGCGCTCAGGTGAAGGCCGCTCGCGACAGGGGGCTGATCGACGCCATCGGCTTCCGTATCCTGGACGAGCGGCTTTCCACCATTTCTGCTCTTCAGGCCGGTTGTGAGCGCATCGCCGGGACGCCTCTGCCTTTCGCCTATACGCTGCTTCTCCAGCGCACGGCCTATGTCGTGTGCCTTCTGCTGCCCTTCGGCATGTTTTCCTCCGCTGGCTGGGCAACCCCCCTGTTCACCGCACTGATCGCCTACACTTTCTTCGGGCTCGACGCCCTGTCGGAGGAATTGGAAGACCCCTTCGGCACGGAAGCCAATGACCTCGCGCTCGACAGCCTCTGCCGGGTCTGTGAAATCTCGATCATGGAGGCGCTCGGAGAGCCCGCGCCAGCGCCTCTGCCGCCCAGGCACTTCTATTTCTCCTGAGGGGAGCTGCCTGGACGCGCCTATTTCATGAGGTTTTGTTAACCTTGGTAAACAGCTGGATTCATTACATAAACGTAATTTTGACATTCATTTTCGGTTCAGGTGCCGGGCGATAGGTTGATCGCATCGACAACGAGGACCACAGACATGAAACCCATCTCCCGCATTATCCTGACCGCTGTTGCCCTGACTTTCGCCGCCGCTCCGATGGCACAGGCCAGGGACCGCTACGACGCCCCGACGCACCGGCAGGAGCGTTTCGAGCCGAAGCGGCCGCAATATCATGCGCCGAAGCAGACGAAGCACTTTGCGCCCAAGCAGCATCGCTGGAACCGGGGCGAGCGCCTCAACGACTGGAAGCGGCGTCAGGCTGTCCGCGACTACCATCGCTATGGTCTCAAGCGCCCGGCCAAGGGGCAGCAATGGGTAAAGGTCGATAACGAGTTCCTGCTGGTGACGCTGGCCACCGGGATCATCGCCGGCATCGCCGCCGCTCACTAAACTTTCGGATCGCGCCCCGGCCATTCCCGCCGGGGTGTTTCCCGTTCAGGCCGCTTTGGCGGCGGCAAGACCGGCGGCAATGTCGGCCATCAGGTCTTCCACATCCTCCAACCCGATCTGGAGCCGGATGACCGGCCCGCCATAATCCATCCGCGATACGGTACGGTCGCCGAGGAATACGGGAACCGCGAGGCTTTCATAGCCGCCCCAGGAATAGCCGAGTCCGAAGATGCGCAGCGCGTCGAGGAACGCGTGCGCCTGCACTTTTCCGCCGCCGTCGAGCACGATGGAGAAGATGCCGCTTGCCCCGGTGAAGTCACGCTTCCACAATGCATGTCCGGGAAAGCTCTCCAAAGCGGGGTGCAGCACCGTCGAAACGCCCGGTTCGTTCTCCAGCCAACGGGCGATTTTCAGGGCGCTTTCCCGATGACGGTCGAGCCGCACGCCCATCGTGCGGAGGCCCCGCAGCACCTGGTAGGAATCGTCGGGCGAAGCGCAGCATCCCATCGTCACATAGGTCTGGAACAATTGTTCCCATGTCGCCTCGTTGGCCGATACGGTACCCATGAGAATATCGGAATGTCCGGCCGGATATTTCGTCGCGGCATGCACTGTGATGTCGACGCCGTGGCCGAGCGCGTTGAAGTAGAGCGGCGTCGCCCAGGTATTGTCCATCATGACGATGGCGCCGCCCGCATGGGCCGCCTCCGCGATGGCCGGGATATCCTGCACCTCGAAGGTGTTCGATCCCGGCGATTCCGTGAACACCACCCTGGTGTTGGGCCGCATGAGCCGCGAAATGCCGCCTCCGATCTCGGGATGGTAATATTCCACGTCGACACCCAGCCGCTTCAGCATCGTGTCGGCGAAATGGCGTGTCGGCCCATAGACCGAATCCACGATCAGCGTGTGGTCGCCCTGCGACAGGAAGCCGAGCAGGGGGATGGTGATGGCCGCCAGCCCGGAGGGGACGATGATCGTGCCCGCGGATCCCTCCAGCGTGTTGATGGCTTCGGCCAGCGCGTCGGTGGTTGGGGTGCCGCGCGTGCCGTAGGTATATTTCTGGCCGCGCTCGGACATGGTGCGGGCATCGGGGAAAAGCACGGTCGAGGCGTGGACGACCGGTGGGTTGACGAAGCCGTGAAAGCTGCGCGGATCATAGCCTGAATGCGCGAGCACCGTGTTGATGCCGCGGCTGTCTGTCGTCTTTGCCATGAGATCCCTTCCGAATGCCTGCTATGCTGAAGGCATAGGCGTGACGGAGAGGCCGTGCAACTGCCTCGTGGCGTGAACCACCGTGAGAGGGGATTCGCAGGCGAAGCGAAACGAATGATCTCGCCAGCGCACAGCTTGCGGGCAATTCAAACGATTTTCTGCTGTATTGATAGGCTCTCTGCTGAAAGCCTCGTCGCTTTCCGGACAGGAAGCGTTGCGACTTGACCGGGGCGGAATAATGGCATTCGATACAATTTGTGAATGGGAGGTGGAGCCGGACCGCAAGGTTTCCAGGGCCGTGCGCCGGATGTTCGGACGGCGCGGCCAAGGCTGCCACACACCGGAGCTATGGGGTTAGTTTCCGGACAACTAAAGAAGGGTTTGTGGGTATGAAAACGACAATCAAGGGAATACTCGCCGCTTCTGTCGTCACCGTGAGCGCGTCGGTCGGTTCGGCCGCGACGCTGGATGACGTCAAGGCCAAGGGATTTGTCCAGTGCGGCGTCAACACCGGCCTGACCGGATTTGCCTCGCCGAACAATCAGGGTGAATGGACAGGCTTCGACGTGGATTTGTGCCGCGCGGTTGCCGCGGCCATCTTCGGCGATCCGACCAAGGTGAACTTCACGCCCACCAACGCGACCGAGCGTTTCACGGCTCTCCAGTCGGGCGAGATCGACCTGCTTTCCCGCAACACGACGTGGACGCTCAGCCGCGACAGCAAGCTCGGCTTCAACTTCGCCGGCGTGAACTATTATGACGGCCAGGGCTTCATGATCAACGCGCAGAAGCTGCCGGGCGTGAACTCCGCGCTCCAGCTGTCCGGCGCGACGGTCTGCGTGCAGAGCGGCACGACGACGGAACTGAACCTTGCCGACTACTTCCGCGCGAACAACATGGAATATAACCCGGTTGTGTTCGCCGCCATCGAAGAAGTCAACGCCGCCTATGATTCGGGCGCGTGCGACGTCTACACCACCGACCAATCCGGCCTCTATTCGATCCGCCTGACGCTCGCCGCCCCGGACGAGCATGTCGTTCTGCCCGAGATCATCTCCAAGGAGCCGCTTGGTCCCGCCGTCCGTCAGGGCGACGACCAGTGGTTCGACATCGTGAAATGGTCGCTCAATGCGATGATCATCGCGGAAGAACTGGGCATCACTCAGGCCAATGTCGAGGAGATGAAGAGCTCCGGCAACCCGGAGGTTAAGCGCGTGCTCGGCCAGGAGCAGGGAGCGACATTCGGTGCCGATCTCGGCCTCAGCGAAGATTGGGTCGCCAATATCGTCAAGGGCGTGGGAAACTACGGCGAGGTGTTCGAGCGCAACATCGGCGGCGGCAGCCCGCTGAAGATCGCTCGCGGCCTCAACCAGCTCTGGACCAAGGGCGGCATCCTCTACGCACCGCCTATCCGTTAACTCGCTCTCCCGATGCCGGAAGGCGGTTTTCCCGCCTTCCGGCCACAGGTTTGAAGGGAACTGGATATGGCGTCCGTGGAAACCCATCGGGCCGCGCCCGCGAGTTCGTTCCTAAACGATCCGCGGACACGGGGCCTGATCTATCAGGCTATCGTCTTCATCGCGCTCGCGGCGCTCGTCTACTGGATCGTCGGCAATACGGTCGACAATCTTCGCCGGGCCAATATCGCTTCGGGCTTCGGCTTCCTGAACTCGCGCAGCGGCTTCAACATCGCGCAGACGCTGATCGACTATAATTCCGACTCCACCTATGCGCGGGCCCTTATCGTCGGCCTGCTGAACACGATCCTCGTCGCCGTCGCAGGCATCGTCACGGCCTCCATCGTCGGCCTTCTGGTCGGCATCGGCCGGCTGTCGAGCAACTGGCTCGTGCGCAAGATTTGCATGGTCTATGTGGAGGTGTTCCGTAACATCCCACCGCTGCTGGTTATCTTCTTCTGGTATTTCGGGGTGATCTCGGTCCTGCCGCTGCCGCGGAATTCCATCGATCTGCCATTCGGCGCCTATGCCAACAATCGCGGCTTCTACATGCCGCGGGTCATATTCGAATCAGGCTCCTGGCTTATTTTCGCGGGGCTTGCCGTCGGGTTGGTCATCTCGTTCTTCGTGGCGCGCTGGGCGCGCCAGCGGCAGATGGCGACGGGCGAGCAATTTCCCGTACTGCTGACCTCCCTGGCGTTGGTCATCGGCATGCCGGTTCTGGGTGCGCTGGTTTCGGGCCTGCCGCTATCCCTCGAGTTTCCGCAGCTCTCGACGTTCAACATGAGCGGCGGCTGGCTGGTGAAGCCGGAATTCCTGTCGCTCTATCTCGCCTTGTCGTTCTACACGGCCTCGTTCATCGCGGAGATCGTGCGCGCGGGCATATTGGGCATCGGGAGGGGACAGACCGAGGCAGCGAACGCGCTCGGGTTGAGGCCGGGACCCACCATGCGCCTCGTCGTCATCCCGCAGGCGCTGCGCATCATCATCCCGCCGCTCACCAGCCAGTACCTGAACCTGACGAAGAACTCCTCGCTGGCCATCGCCATCGGCTATCCCGACCTTGTTGCGGTTGGCCAGACATCCATGAACCAGACGGGGCAGGCCATCGAGATCGTGATGATCTGGATGGTGGTCTATCTCGGCCTGAGCCTGTGCACGTCGCTTTTCATGAATTGGTTCAACGACCGCGTTGCGTTGGTGGAGAGGTAGGAGGCCATGCAGGAACACGACATGGCATTCGTGCGGACGGAGATGGCGGCGGTGGAGCCGCCGCCGCGCCGCATCTCCGGCGTCGGCCACTGGCTGCGCACCAACCTTTTCGCAACGCCGCGCGATACGGTGCTCACCGTGCTGGCTTTGCTTTTCGTCGGGTACACCCTGCCTTCCTTGATCGACTGGGCCTTCATCCAGGCGGCATGGACGGGGTCGGACCGCACGGCCTGTGCCACGACGGCGCAGGGCGGCGTGCAGCCCGAGGGATGGTCCGGCGCGTGCTGGGCGTTCGTCGGCGCCAAGTTCGAGCAGTTCATCTATGGCCGCTACACGTTCTCGGAGCGTTGGCGCGTCGATCTGGTCGCGCTGTTCTTCGTGCTGCTGATCGTGCCGCTGCTCATCCCGCGCGCGCCATACAAGGTGCTGAACGCGATCCTGTTCTTCGTGGTCCTGCCCGTCGTCGCCTTCTTCCTGCTGGTCGGCGGCTGGTTCGGCCTGCCTTACGTGCCGACCCAGCAATGGGGCGGCCTGCTGGTCACGATGGTGCTGTCCTTCGTCGGCATCGTCGTCTCGTTGCCGCTCGGCGTCGTGCTGGCTCTGGGGCGCCGCTCGCAGCTTCCCGTGGTCAAGCTGCTCTGCGTGATCTTCATCGAGGCGGTGCGCGGCGTGCCGCTGGTCACGGTGTTGTTCATGGCCAGCGTCATGCTGCCCCTTTTCCTGCCGGCGGGTATGACCTTCGACAGGTTGCTGAGGGCGCTGGTCGGCGTCGCGCTGTTCGCCTCGGCCTACATGGCGGAAGTCGTGCGGGGCGGCCTACAGGCGATCCCGAAGGGCCAGTACGAAGGCGCGGATTCGCTCGGCCTCGGTTATTGGCAGAAGATGAATCTCATCATCCTGCCGCAGGCGCTGAAGCTGGTCATACCCGGCATCGTCAACACCTTCATCGGGCTCTTCAAGGATACGAGCCTGGTCTACATCATCGGCATGTTCGATCTGCTCGGCATCGTCCGCCAGAACTTCGCGGATGCCGCATGGGCCTCGCCACAGACGCCGATGTCGGGCCTGATCTTTGCCGGTTTCGTATTCTGGCTCTTCTGCTTCGGCATGTCGCGCTATTCCATATACATGGAACGCCGGCTCGACACCGGACACAGACGGTAGACAACGAAAACGACAAAGCCACGAGACAAGGGGAACACGTCCATGTCGACCGAAAATGCAGTAACGGCGGAAGAGATCGAGGTCGACCGCTCGAAGATGAAGATTTCGGCGACCGACGTCGCCATCGAGATCCGTAACATGCACAAATGGTACGGCGAGTTCCATGTGCTGAAGGACATCAACCTCAAGGTCATGCGCGGCGAGCGCATCGTCGTCTGCGGCCCTTCCGGTTCCGGCAAGTCCACCATGATCCGCTGCATCAACAGGCTTGAGGAGCATCAGAAGGGCCAGATCATCGTCGATGGCATCGAACTGACCAACGATCTCAAGAAGATCGACGAGGTGCGCCGCGAGGTCGGCATGGTGTTCCAGCACTTCAACCTGTTCCCGCACCTGACCATCCTGGAGAACTGCACGCTGGCGCCGATCTGGGTGCGCAAGATTCCGAAGAAGCAGGCCGAGGAGACGGCCATGCACTTCCTGCGACGCGTGAAGATACCGGAGCAGGCCAACAAATATCCGGGCCAGCTTTCGGGCGGCCAGCAGCAGCGCGTGGCGATCGCGCGCTCGCTCTGCATGAACCCGCGCATCATGCTGTTCGACGAGCCGACATCGGCGCTCGACCCGGAGATGATCAAGGAAGTGCTGGAAACGATGGTCGGTCTCGCCGAGGAAGGCATGACCATGATCTGCGTCACTCACGAGATGGGTTTCGCCCGGCAGGTCGCAAACCGCGTCATCTTCATGGATCAGGGGCAGATCGTCGAGCAGAACACGCCGTCCGAGTTCTTCGACCATCCGCAGCATGAACGGACCAGGCTGTTCCTCAGCCAGATCCTGCATTGAGCCGTGATCGCGCCGCCTCGGCCATCGCATCGTAGCCGTAGAGCCAGTCGAGGTCGGCGGCGAGGCCAGCCGGTCCTTTCAGCCTCAGTACGGCGTCCCGCCCGAATGAGAGGGGCGGGGGCAGGTGCCAAGCGAAGCGGTTGAAGCGCCCGCGCGCCGCCACGCGCTCGACGCGCGGACGCCGTGCCCGTTCATAAGCGGCAAGCGCCGACCCAATATTCTCCTTCTGTTCGGAAACCAGAGCGGCAAGCGTGGCTGCATCTTCAATTGCCAAGGCTGCCCCTTGCGCGGCGAAGGGCGTCATGGCGTGGGCCGCGTCCCCGATCAGCGCAAAGCCCGGAGCCGTCCAGCGTGGAACCTCGACCTCGAAAATCGGCCACAGGCTCCATGAACCGGCCTCTTTGGCAAGCTGCTGGACCGGCTCCGCTGCGCCTTTCAGCGAATGTGCAAGAGAGGCGGGGGATGCCGTTTCGGTGGCAGTCGTGACAGCGACGAGGTTGAGCGCCTCGCCGCCGACGACCGGATAGGCGACGAAGTGGAAATCGGGGTGAATCAGCGTAGTGACGCGATCGGCGGGCATGATGCCGGCAAGTGTCGCGCCAAGGGCGCTGTCGCGCGCGATCGTCGTGCGCCAGGCCGCATAGCCCGTGGCGCGCGGGACGATTTTCTCGTCAACGAGACTGCGCGTGGCCGAGCGCACACCGTCGGCACCGATCAGCAAAGCACGTTCAACGATGGCGCCATCTTCAAGCGTGGCGCTGATGGCGCCGTCACGGGGCGCCACGCCGCGCACCGCTGAAGCCGTCGTGAGCCTGATGGCGGGCGATTGCCTGACCTGGGCAAGCAGCGCCGCCTGCAAATCGGCACGGTGGACGACCAGATAGGGCGCTTTCCATCGTGCCCGCGCCTGCCCGCCAAGCGGCACGCTGGCCAGTTCGCGCAGGCTGGACGCGCTGCGGATCGATACGGCTTCCGCTTCGACGGCGCTGGACGCCATGCGCTCCAGAACGCCGAGCGAATCGAGGATTCGCGTCGCGTTGGGGGAAAGCTGGATTCCGGCGCCGGTTTCTTCCAGACGCGCCGCCCGCTCATGAATATCCACGGAAAAGCCGCGCGCCGCGAAGGCGATCGCGGCAGTCAGCCCCGCTATGCCGGCCCCGGCTATCGCGATCCCCAATGGTCGGGCGGCGCTCATCCGCCGTCGGATTTCCGCGTCAGGCTGCTTCGGCGTGATACGCCGCACCCGCCGGAAGCGTCTCTTCGGCGGCCAGCGAGGGATTGTAGACGTAGAGCGTCGAGCAATAGGGGCAGACCTTCTCCGCGTCGTCGCCCATGTCGAGGAATACATGGGGATGATCCTGCGGCGGCCGCGCGCCAACGCACATGAATTCCTTGACGCCGATCTCGATGCGCGGATGGCCGGCATCGTTTTGGAAATGCGGAATCGAATGGCCCGCCATCTTTGTCCTCGCTATCTCCGGTCGGCCGTTTTTGCCGGCCCGCAAAGCGTTTGTATCATAAGGCGCAGCTTTGCAAGCGACTGATAAGGCCCTGTCACAAAACGGTGTCAAAAGCTACGATGAAGCGCCGCCTCCCGTGGCGCATTTTATGTGGGTCGGACTATGAGCGCATTGAAGCCGGTTGTAACGGAATTCTCCAGCGAGGCAGCGCCGCTTGGCGACGGGACGGAGAAGAACCCGGATCGTTTCGTCAACCGTGAGTTTTCCTGGCTGCAATTCAACAGGCGCGTGCTTGAGGAATCGCAGAACGGCAGCCATCCGTTGCTGGAACGCCTGCGCTTCCTTGCGATCTCTGCCGCAAATCTCGACGAGTTCTTCATGGTTCGGGTCGCGGGCCTTGCCGGGCAGGTACGCGAGGGGATCGCCACCCGCAGCGCCGACGGCCGCACGCCGCAGGAGCAGCTTGAGCAGGTTCTGGTCGAGGTCGGGCGTCTCCAGAACGAGCAGCAGGCCAGCCTGTCCGCGCTTCTCGATCTCCTGAGGTCGCAGAACATCGAGGTGGTCCGTGCCGATGGCCTGACCGCTGCCGACCGCGCATGGCTGGGGGAGCATTTCCAGGAAGCGATCTTCCCGGTGCTGACGCCGCTTTCCATCGACCCCGCGCATCCGTTCCCGTTCATTCCGAATCTCGGCTTCTCCATCGCGCTGGCGCTCAAGAACCGCGACAACGGCGAAGGGATGACGGCCCTGCTCAGGCTGCCGGTTGCGCTGCGCCGGTTCATTCCGCTGCCGGATGGCGGTAAGACGGCCCGCTTCATCACGCTGGAAGATGTGGTGAGCTTGTTCATAGACCGGCTCTTTCCCGGTTATGAGGTGAAGGGCTCCGGCACGTTCCGCATCATCCGCGACAGCGATATCGAAGTCGAGGAAGAGGCCGAGGATCTGGTGCGCCTGTTCGAGACGGCGCTGAAGCGCCGGCGGCGCGGGCAGGTGATCCGCATCGAGTTCGACGGCGACATGCCGGATGCGCTGCGCGAATTCGTCTCCGGCGAGCTGGGTGTCGCCGCAAACCGCGTCAGCGTGCTGACCGGCCCGCTGGCGATCAACCAGATTTCGGAGATTGTCTCCGTGCCGCGGGACGATCTCAAATTCGTGCCCTTCAACCCGCGTTTCCCGGAGCGTGTGCGCGACCATCGCGGCGATTGCTTCGCGGCGATCCGTGAGAAGGATTTCGTCGTCCACCATCCCTACGAATCCTTCGATGTCGTCGTGCAGTTCCTGCGGCAGGCCGCGCAGGACCCGGACGTGGTGGCCATCAAGCAGACGCTTTACCGCACCTCCAACGACAGCCCCATCGTGCGCGCCCTGATCGACGCGGCGGAGGCGGGCAAGTCGGTGACGGCGCTGGTAGAGCTGAAGGCCCGGTTCGACGAGGAGGCCAACATACGCTGGGCGCGCGATCTGGAGCGCGCCGGCGTGCAGGTCGTGTTCGGCTTCATCGAGCTGAAAACCCACGCCAAGATGTCGCTGGTCGTGCGCCGCGAGGATGGCAAGCTGCGCAATTACGTCCATCTCGGCACCGGCAACTATCATCCGATCACGGCGCGCATCTACACCGATCTCAGCTATTTCACCTGCAGCCCGGAGATTGCGCACGATGTGGCGCAGGTCTTCAATTTCATCACCGGCTATGCCGAGCCCACGGAAAAGATGCGACTCGGTGTGTCGCCCTTCACGCTGCGCAAGCGCATTCTCGCCCATATTGCGGCGGAGGTGGAACATGCGCAGGCGGGCCGCCCGGCGCAGATATGGATGAAAATGAACTCGCTGGTCGATCCGCTCGTGATCGACGCGCTCTACGACGCCAGCCGCGCCGGGGTCGAGATCGACCTCGTGGTTCGCGGCATATGCTGCCTGCGCCCGCAAGTGCCTGGCCTTTCTGAGAATATCCGCGTCAAGTCCATCGTTGGCCGCTTCCTGGAGCACAGCCGAATCTTCTGCTTCGGCAACGGCCACGGCCTGCCGTCCGACGAAGCCATCGTCTATATCGGCTCGGCCGACATGATGCCGCGCAATCTCGACCGCCGCGTCGAGTTGATCGTGCCGCTGACCAACGCAACTGTGCATGAACAGGTTCTGGGCCAGATCATGCTCGGAAACATCATGGACAACCAGCAGAGCTTCGAAGTATTGCCGGACGGAACCTCACGGCGCATCGTGCCGGACGAGGGCGAGGAGCTGTTCAACGCGCAGGAATATTTCATGACGAATCCGAGTCTGTCAGGACGGGGTGACGCCCTGAAATCCAGTGCTCCAAAGCGGATCGCGCAGCATCGCCGGCGCAAGAAAGCAACGGCAGCGCCGTCCGCATGATAGCTGCATCACAGGGCCGGCTTCAGGATCGCCAGCCACTGTCCATCATCGACATCGGATCGAACTCGATCCGGCTTGTCGTCTATGAGGGCATCGCGCGTTCGCCCACGGTGCTTTTCAACGAGAAGATGCTTGCCGGCCTTGGCCGGGGCATCGTCACGACCGGCAGGCTCGACCCGGAGGCTGTGCGGCGCGCGGTGGAGGAATTTCGCCGCTTCCGCGCGCTCTCCGAGCAGGCCGGCGCTCCCAGCCTGCATGTGATCGCGACCGCGGCGGCGCGTGAAGCCGAGAACGGCATGGATTTCATCCACCGCGCCGAAGAAATACTTGGCACTGAGATTCGCGTCCTCTCGGGCCGCGAGGAGGCTTACTATTCGGCGCTCGGCGTCATTTCCGGTTTCCATCCGGCGGATGGCATCGCTGGCGACCTCGGTGGCGGCAGCCTTGAACTCGTGGATGTGCGCGGCGAGGACATAGGCGAGGGGATCACCCTTCCGCTCGGCGGCCTTCGGTTGCAGGACATGGCCAAGGGATCGACCGCCGACGCGGCGAAAGTGGCACGCAAGGAGATTCAACGCGCCAAGCTCCTGAAGGCCGGCAAGGGCCGCATCTTCTATGCCGTTGGCGGCACCTGGCGAAACCTTGCCCGCCTGCACATGGGCGCGGTCGGCTATCCGCTCAACGTGATGCATCACTACGAGATGAGCGTTGCCGCTTCGGCTGACTTCCTCGCCCAAGTGGCGAAGGGGGATATAGAGAAGATCAAGGGCTACGAATACGTCTCGAAGAGCCGCCGTGCCCTGTTGCCCTACGGCGCTGTCGTTCTTCAGGAGATCGTCAAGGCGATGGAGCCGTCCTCCATCGTGGTCTCGGCGCTGGGTGTCCGTGAAGGCTATCTCTATTCGCTCCTGCCCGAGGCGCAACAGCAGTCCGACCCGCTGATTTCAGCCTCGGAGGAACTGGCGGTCCTGCGCGCCCGCTCCGTCACGCACTCACGCGAGCTGGCCGACTGGACCGGCGCTTCGCTCGCCGCTTTCGGCATCGCCGAGACGGTGCAGGAGGGGCGCTATCGCCGCGCCGCCTGTCTGCTTGCCGATATTGGCTGGCGGGCTCACCCGGATTATCGGGGTACGCAGTCGCTCAACATTATCGCCCACGCATCCTTCATCGGCATAGACCATCCCGGCAGGGCATTCATCGCGCTGACCAACATGTTCCGGCACGACGGCGTGTTTGAAAGCTCGGTCGCGCCAGAGATGCGCGCTCTGGCGGGGAGCGCCTATGTCGAGCGCGCGCGCCTTGTCGGCGCTCTGATGCGGGTAGCCTATCTGTTCTCGGCGGCTATGCCGGGCGTGATGCCGCATCTGGAGTGGGTGAGCCGGGGAGACAAAGCACTGACGCTGACAATCCCGAGGCGCTTCGCTGGCCTGGCGGGCGAGCGCCCGGAAGGCCGCGTCGCCCAGCTAGCCAGGGTAACCGGCCTGGACCTCAAGCTCGCTGTGGCGGAGGAGGACTGAAGGGACAATCGGGGCGGCCTACTCCGCCGCCTCCGGCATGTCGAACACCTCGATACGGCGCTTGCGGAAGCGGATGGCGATTTCGCCGCGGACCAGCCGCAGGGCCTTTTCACCAAAGACTTCGCGTCGCCAGCCTGCAAGCGCCGGCACGTTCGCAGCTTCCCCCTCGGATGCGATGCGGTCTATGTCGTCGCTGGAGGCGAGCACTTTGGGCGCGACGCCTTCGGCCTCGGCAACGATCTTCAGCAATACCTTCAGCAATTCCGCCGCTGCATTGGTGCCCTCGGCCGGCTGGGTGAATTTGGGCAGGCGTGGCAGTTCCTCCTTCGGCGTTTCCGCCGCTTCGTTGACCGCCTGCAACAATCCTGCTGCCGATGCCGACCGCTCCCAGCCTTTCGGTATGCTCCTCAGCCGGGCGAGGGCGGCGGCGTCGCGAGGCATCTGCTGCGCGACCTCGTAGATCGCGTCGTCCTTGATGACGCGCCCGCGCGGCACGTTGCGCTGGCGCGCCTCGCGGTCGCGCCATGCCGCCACCTTCTGGATGGCTGCAAGCTCGATAGGCTTGCGCACGCGCATCTTGAGCCGCTTCCAGGCGTCTTCGGGACGTGTGTCATAGGTTTCGCGCGCCGTCAGCACGTTCATTTCCTCATTGACCCAGTGCGAGCGGTTCTCACGCTCCAGCTCTGTCCTGAGGTGCTGGTAGACGTCGATCAGCCATGTCACGTCGGCGAGCGCATATTCGAGCTGCCTTTCCGAAAGGGGCCGGTGCCGCCAGTCGGTGAAGCGGGACGATTTGTCGAGATGCGTGCCGGTGATCTTCTGCACGAGCTGGTCATAGGATACGCTGTCGCCGAAGCCGCACACCATGGCGGCGATCTGCGTGTCGAAAACCGGATGCGGTATCAATCCACCGAGGTTGAACACGATCTCGATGTCCTGCCGGGCGGCATGGAAAACCTTCACCACTTTCTCATCGGCCATCAGCGCGAAGAAGGGGGAAAGGTTTATCTCCGCGGACAGCGGGTCGATCAGGGCTGTGACGCCCGGCGCTGCGAGCTGGATCAGGCAAAGCTCCGGCCAGAAAGTCGTTTCCCGGATGAATTCCGTATCGACCGTGACGAATTCGGATTTACTGAGTTCGGCGATTGCCGTTTCGAGGTCTTTTTGCTTGGTGATGAGTTGCATAAAGCCTCCATAATAATATTCGCGGCTTTATTGAAGCGTCTTGTTGGCTTCCTTGCCGTCGTGGCACCCGGCTGCCCGCGATTGCCTTGACAAAGCGCCCCTCCCATGCGCTTTTCGCGCGAATTTTCGGGGCGTCCCGCGCCTCGCTCACGACATATCGGACACCGCAATGCCAGAGATGCACCGCTATCGCAGCCACACCTGCGCCCAGTTGAGGAAAGCCGATGTCGGCGCGACAGTGCGCCTCTCCGGCTGGGTCCATCGCGTCCGCGATCATGGCGGCCTGCTGTTCATCGACCTGCGCGATCACTACGGCATCACGCAGATCGTCGCCGACCCGGATTCGCCCTGCTTCAAGACGGCCGAGAACGTGCGGGGCGAATGGGTGATCCGCGTGGACGGCGAGGTCAAGGCGCGTACCGGCGATACGGTCAACGCCAATCTTCCGACCGGTGAGATCGAGATTTTCGCGCGCGACATGGAAGTGCTGAGCCAGGCGAAGGAATTGCCGCTGCCGGTGTTCGGCGAGCCCGATTATCCCGAGGATATCCGCCTCAAATACCGCTTCCTCGACCTGCGCCGCGATACGCTGCACCGGAACATCGTGCAGCGCACGAAGATCATCGCCGAGATGCGCAAGCGCATGGCCGATGCCGGCTTCACCGAATATTCGACGCCGATCCTGACGGCTTCGTCGCCGGAGGGCGCGCGCGACTTCCTCGTTCCGTCCCGTATTCATCCGGGCAATTTCTACGCGCTGCCGCAGGCGCCGCAGCAATACAAGCAGCTCATCATGATGAGCGGTTTCGACCGCTATTTCCAGATCGCACCGTGCTTCCGCGACGAGGATCCGCGGGCCGACCGCCTGCCGGGCGAGTTCTACCAGCTCGACCTCGAAATGAGCTTCGTCACGCAGGAAGACGTGCTGGCCACGATGGAACCGGTGCTGCGCGGCGTGTTCGAGACATTCGCGGACGGCAAGCCGGTGACGCAGGATTTCCGGCGTATTCCCTACGATGAAGCGATCCGCAAATATGGCTCCGACAAGCCGGATCTGCGCAACCCGATCGAGATGCAGGACGTATCGGAGCATTTCCGCGGTTCGGGCTTCAAGGTATTCGCCAACATCCTCGCCAACGATCCGAAGGCGCAGGTCTGGGCGATCCCGGCAAAGACCGGCGGTTCCCGCGCCTTCTGTGACCGTATGAACAGCTGGGCGCAGGGCGAGGGCCAGCCGGGACTGGGTTACATCTTCTGGCGCAAGGAAGGCGACAAGCTCGAAGGCGCAGGGCCGATCGCCAAGAACATCGGTGACGAGCGCACCGAAGCTGTCAGGCAGCAACTTGGCCTTGGTGACGGCGACGCCGTATTCTTCGCGGCGGGGGACCCCGCGAAATTCTACTCTTTCGCCGGCGCTGCGCGCACGCGTGCCGGCGAGGAACTGAACCTCGTCGACCGTGACCGCTTCGAGCTGTGCTGGATCGTCGATTTCCCCTTCTACGAATGGAACGAGGACGAGAAGAGGATCGACTTCGGCCACAACCCGTTCTCCATGCCGCAGGGCGGCAAGGATGCGCTGGACAATAGCGATCCGCTGACGATCAAGGCGTTCCAGTACGATATGGTCTGCAACGGCTTCGAGATCGCCTCGGGCGGCATCCGCAATCATCTGCCCGATACGATGGTGAAGGCATTCGAGCTGGTCGGGCTTGATCGCGAGACGGTCGAGGAACGCTTCGGCGGCCTCTATCGCGCCTTCCAGTACGGTGCGCCGCCGCATGGCGGCATGGCGGCCGGCATCGACCGCATCGTCATGTTGCTGGTCGGCGCGAAGAACCTGCGCGAAGTCACCATGTTTCCGATGAATCAGCAGGCTTACGATTTGCTGATGAACGCGCCGTCGCCTGCGACATCGGCGCAGCTCAACGAGCTTGGCATCCGAGTGCTTCCGCAGAAGCAGAAGGAATAGATTAGCCTTTCCTCCGAGGCCGCGCAGCGAGAGCGGCCTGTGCCCGGTCGCGTGGACTTGGCGGCCGGGTTGCCGGCGGCTAACTTGCCTGCCGATAGCAGGGCCGATGCCATGACCGAACCGCCGCGCGTTCTGATTACCGGCTTTTCCGTCTTTCCCGGCGCGCCCGTGAATCCCACCGAGGCGCTGGTGGCGCGGCTGAAAAAGAAACCGCCCGCGCTGCCCGGCATGGCTGGTTTTCGCGCCGAATTGCTGGCCGTCGAATATGGCTCGGTCGGCGCGCGGCTGGAGGAGATTGCGGCGGCCTTTGCGCCGGATATCGCCATTCATTTCGGCCTGGCGCTGGAGTGCACGGGATTTCGGCTCGAGCGCCTTGCGAGGAACGGGATTTATGCGTCGCGCGCCGACAATGCCGGCGTTCTGCCCGAGCAGGGTTGCATCATGGATGGTGCAGGGGACTTGCCGTCCACCCTGCCGCTGGAGGCCATCGCCGCGCGGCTCGGTGCTGTGGGGCTGCCGGTAAGCTGGTCGGACGACGCGGGCGGCTACCTCTGCAACTATCTGTTCTACCTGTCATGCGGCCCGGCCTGCCCGTCATTTGCGCCGCGAATGAGCGGCTTCGTGCATGTGCCGCCGATGCGGGAGGGCGATGCCGATCCCTCCAACGCCATGTCGCTGGACGATATCGAGGCCGGCGCAGGGCTGATCGTGGAAAGCTGCGTGGCGGAATGGCTTGCGGCTTCCGCCGGCAACGCCGCGGCCTGAAAGGAAAAAGCCCGGCATTGCCGGGCCTTTCGTGGCGGATTCGATCCGCTTATTCGTTGGCCGTGACCTTCACGCCAAGCTGCTGCGGCAGCGATTGCGGCGCGCTCATGGCGCCCGCCATGATGAGCGCGAAGGGAACCGGCGCCGGCGGCTCGGCGGAAATCGAGATGTTCTGCGGATTGTCGAGGAAGGATCCGACCGCCGCCGTCGCCATCTGCATCAGTTCGGGGTTGTTGAGCTGCATCAGCATGAACGGCACCACCGCTTTCGCCTGATTGGCGATATTGGCCGGCTGCGTACCCTGCTGCTGCGCCACGAATTCCAGCACCTTGCCTGTCAGCGAATCGTCGCTGAACTGGATGCGGGCCGAATTGAGCGTAAGCTGCTGCAGCAGCCCGAGCATGGCCAGCCCCTGCGCGGAATTGTCGTCGTTCGGGTTCGCCGCCATCTGCTCCTGCATTTGCTGGAGGGCCTTCACGAACTCCGGCGTATAGCCGCCAATGTTGAGGCTGAGGCCGAACGTGCCGGCATCCACGCCCGTGATATCGAATTTGCCGACCGAGAGCTGGCCTGAGGCGGGGTCCCAGTTGCCCTTCATTTCGAGGTAGCCTTCGAGGTTCTCGTAACCCATCGCGGTTGCCGCAGCGCGGGTGGTCGGGTCTTCGAGCTTGCCCAAGGCAACGGTGAAGGCTTCGGCCGCGCCGTCGAAGGTCATGGGCTGGCCTTCTTCCGGCGGCGAGAGCGTCACATGGAAATCCGTCAGCGTGAACACATCCTCGCCGCCGACCTGCATCCTGGCCTCGCCGAGATTGGCGCGCTCATAGTAGAGCGCGCTGCCATAGACGTTCTGCGTCCCCTCTTTCGAGAGGATGACCCCTTCCAGGGCGATGTCGTTGGCGGATACGGAGAAGCTGTCCTCGTTGAAGTAGTAGCTCGGCAGCTTGACCGAACTGATCGTGTAGCCCGCGTCGGTTTCACCGATATCGCCCAGTTCCACGGTACCCACGTCCACCGGCGCGTCGTTGACGGTCATGGTAACGCCGTCAAGCGTCGTGATCTCGTCGCCGTTCGTGTTTGTGTAGTTGCCCACATCCTGCCAGTCGAGCGTGGTTCCCTGCTCGGCCATGACTGCCTTGAACCGCGCCAGCACCGCATCGAGATCCTGCGCGAAAGCGGGAGAAACGGCCGGAAAGGCGACCATGCCCGAAAGCGCAAGCGCGGTGGCAAAGCGTTGTAAAATCATTGGTAAAACCCCGATGCTGTTAAAAAGCAGCCTTTCCGCATATTCCATGAACCGGGAACTGGACCGGAAAGCGGCGCCCGCCGCACATTGACGGTAATTCCTGGAAAAACGCAAACCAAACTTGCCTTTGCTCCCGCTGCTGGTTAGCGCCGCGTTGCTCCGGCTTCCATCGGCGCTTGCACTTGCCGCGAATCACCCGCTCGGCTAACCGGAAACTATGGGAAAAAACCTCGTTCCGCCCGGAAACGGCGACGATAACAACGACAATATAGAGCCGGTCGATCTGAAGAAGGCGCTTGAGGAGCGATACCTCGCCTATGCGCTTTCGACCATCATGCACCGCGCCCTGCCGGACGTGCGCGACGGGCTGAAGCCGGTCCACCGCCGCATCATGCACGCCATGCGGCTCCTGCGCCTCAATCCCGAGCAGGGCTTCGCCAAATGCGCCCGCATCGTCGGCGAGGTGATGGGCAAGTTCCATCCGCACGGCGACCAGTCGATCTACGACGCGCTGGTCCGTCTCGCGCAGTCGTTCTCTGTACGCTACCCGCTCGTGGACGGGCAGGGGAACTTCGGAAATATCGACGGCGATAATGCGGCGGCGATGCGCTACACGGAGGCGCGGATGACCGAGGTGGCGACGCTGCTGCTGGAAGGCATCACGGAAGACGCCGTCGATTTCCGCCCCACCTACAATGAGGAGGACGAGGAGCCTGCCGTCCTCCCCGGCGCGTTCCCGAACCTGCTCGCCAACGGCTCGTCGGGTATCGCCGTCGGCATGGCGACCTCGATTCCGCCACATAACGCCGCCGAGCTGTGCGCCGCTGCGCTGCATCTGATCGACAATCCGCAGGCGCCGGTGGCCGAGCTGATGCAATTCGTGCAGGGGCCGGACTTCCCCACCGGCGGCATCGTCGTTGACGACCGCGCCTCCATCCTCGACGCTTACGAGACTGGACGTGGCGGCTTTCGCCTGCGCGCCCGCTGGCAGCAGGAGGATCAGGGCAGGGGCACCTATGTGGTGGTCGTCACCGAAATCCCCTATGGCGTGCAGAAATCGCGGCTGATCGAGAAGATCGCCGAGCTACTGATGGCGCGCAGGCTGCCTTTGCTTGAGGATGTGCGCGACGAGAGCGCCGAGGACATCCGCCTCGTCCTCGTTCCCAAAAGCCGCTCCGTCGATCCGGCGATCCTGATGGAATCGCTGTTCAAACTCACGGAGCTGGAAACGCGCTTCCCGCTCAACATGAATGTGCTGTCGCGCGGCAAGGTGCCGAACGTATTGTCGCTCAAGGGCGTGCTGCGCGAATGGCTCGACCATCGCCGTGATGTGCTCATCCGCCGCTCGAGGCACCGCCTCGCCGAGATCGAGCGCCGGCTGGAGGTGCTGGGCGGCCTGCTGATCGCCTATCTGAATATCGACGAGGTGATCCGCATCATCCGTGAAGAGGACGAGCCGAAGCCGGTGATGATGGCGCGCTGGGACCTCACCGACACTCAGGCCGAGGCAATCCTCAATATGCGGCTGCGCGCCCTGCGCAAGCTGGAGGAGATCGAAATCCGCAAGGAGTTCGATGCCCTTACCGTGGAGAAATCCCAGATCGACGCGTTGCTCGCCTCGGAGGCGAAGCAATGGCAGACGATCCGCTGGGAAGTGGAGAATGTGCTGAAGAAGTTCGGTCCCGAAACCGAGCTTGGCCGCCGCCGCACCACCTTTGCGGAAGCGCCGGAGCACGATCTGGGCGACATACAGCAGGCCATGATCGAGAAGGAGCCGGTGACGGTCGTCTTGTCCGAGAAGGGGTGGCTGCGCGCCATGCGCGGGCATCTCGCCGATTTCTCGACGCTTTCCTTCAAGGAGGGGGACAGCCTCAAGCTGGCGTTCCACGCGCAGACCACCGACAAGGTCCTGCTATTCACCACCGGCGGCAAGTTCTACACGCTTGGGGCGGACAAGCTGCCGGGCGGGCGCGGCCACGGCGAGCCGATCCGCATCATCGTGGACATGGAGAACGATCAGGCCGTCGTCACCGCCTTTGTCCACGATCCTGCCCGCAAGCTGCTGCTGGTCAGCCATGACGGTTACGGCTTCGTGGTGCCGGAGGCGGAAACCGTGGCCAACACCCGCAAGGGCAAGCAGGTGATGAACGTGAAATCGCCGGACGAGGCCAAGCTCTGCGTGCCGGTCGCGGGCGATCATCTGGCGATCATCGGCGAAAACCGCAAGCTGCTCGTTTTTCCGCTGGCGGAAATTCCCGAGATGACGCGCGGCAAGGGCGTGCGGCTCCAGCGATACAAGGATGGCGGCGTGTCAGACGTGCGGGCCTTCGATCTCTCGGCGGGCCTGTCGTGGACAGACAGCGCCGACCGGATACACAACCGCAACGCGGCCGAGCTTGCCGAATGGATGGGCGCCCGCGCCGCCGCTGGCCGGATGGCGCCGAAGGGCTTTCCCCGGACAGGCAAGTTCGGCTGAGGCCGCACCTTCGAGGAAGTCTGTAGCCTGACTTACTGGAGCCGTGCCCACGGCGTTACCGCGAGGCACTGTGCGAGATAATCGGTCAACGCGGTGACGCGCAGGGGCCGCAGCGTGCCCGGCGGTGTCACGAGATGCAGGCCGATCTCGGTTATGCGCCAGTCGGGCAGTACCTCTTCGAGCTTGCCTTCGATGATTTCTTCCCAGACCATGAATTCGGGCTGAAGCGCCAGCCCCTTTCCGGCAAGCAGGGCAGGGGCAATCGCGTCGGCATTGTTGATCTTGATCCGCCCGCTCACGGGAACCGTATAATCGCCTTCGGTCGCGTGGCTGAAGCGCCAATTTTCCGGCGAAGGCAGGTTGGTGTAGATCAGGCAAGCATGCCGCTCGAGATCGCGCGGGTGCTCGGGCCGCCCATGCTCTTCGAGATAGGCAGGCGACGCGACAAGCGGTCGCCGGACAGCGCAGAGTTTGCGGGCACGAAGGGATGAATCGCTGAGCGCAGCGATCCTGATTGCCAGATCGAACCCTTCCGATACCAGATCCACCAGATGGTCGCCCAGTGAAAGCTCCACGTCGATCTCCGGGTAGCGTTCGAGAAAGGCCGGGATAAGCGGCGCCAGATAGCGGATGCCGAACGACATGGGTGCCGCGACGCGCACGAGGCCGCGTGGCTTGAGCGCCTGCTCTGAAGCCTCCGCTTCGGCGGCTTCACCCTCAGCGAGCACGCGCATCGCATTGTCGCGCACGGCCTCGCCTGCGCGGGTAAGGCAGAGCCGGCGCGATGTCCGGTGGAGCAAGGCGGTTCCCACGCGCTGCTCGAGGCGGTTGATGGCCTTGGAAACGGTCGGTTGGGACATGCCGAGCAGTTCGGCGGCCCTTGCAAATGATCCCGTTTCCGCCACGCGCGCGAATACGGCCCATGCTTCGAGATCGGGAAGTCTGCTCATGCCATTTCCAGAATAGATGGCTTTCCATCATTGCAATTTCGATGCGTCGGATGGCGGCGTATTCTCCCCGGCATGTCAAGGGCAATTTCCGACGTGGCCGATCCTGTCGGCCCGGCGTCGGTGAATTGGCTTAACGAAGTATCTGCATTCCGGCCGAGATGGGAAAGCCGGCTTGCGTCGCGGGAGGTCCGTTTGCCACGATTTCAGGAATGGGAGAGGGAGCGGTGGAGCTGGAGCCGTTTCCGTCAGCTGCCCGCAGGGTTTCACGCGCTGGTAGCAGGGACGGCGCTTCTGTACCTCGCCGCTGCCGTGATGATCATATTCTTTGCCGTGCCGGACATATGATGAAAGCGCGCATCTGGCAGGTGAAGCCATGCTGTGGGTTTTGATCGGCGCGTTGGTGGGTGTCGGCATCGCGATCTGGCGCTGGAGGCGCGATACCATCCGGGTAGAGGGGCGGTTCTTTCCATACCAGGGGAGCGGGAAGTCGCTTCTGTTCCGGATGGCGATCTACGGAACGATCCTCGCGCTGGCATTTCTCGGTGCAGGCGCTGCGACCGAGCGGGCAGGTCGTCAGGATCATCGTTCCGCGAATGATGCGGTGCCAGAGGAAGCGATGCTGTCCAATGTCCGTGTGGTGTCGATTCAACGTTGAAGGCAGCGGTCAGCAGGGAGCACCAGGATGACCAAGCGAGACGAACTCATTGCGAAATATGCGGCGGACCTGAAGGAAAAGTGCGGAGTCGAGGCGGATATGGACCTTCTGGCGAAAGTCACGAAGGGATGCGGCCCAGCCATCTACAAGGCTGACGCCTCGACTGTATCCGCCTCCGACGAGCTGGAAATGGAGCGGGTGAAAAAGAACTTCCTGATAAAGAAGCTTGGACTCGGCGCGAGCAAGGATCTGGATTCGGGCATCGCGGCCGTTATCGACCAGTATGGCCGCTCCAACCGCAACAAATATCGCGCCGTTTTCTATTACCTGCTCGTGAAGCATTTCAATCGCGAGAGCGCGTACGCCTGACCTTCGCTACACGGCAGGTCGTGCATTTTCAGGGAGAGACGGGATGCTGAAGGAATTTCAGGAGTTCATTGCGAAGGGCAATGTGATGGACCTTGCTGTGGGCGTGATCATCGGCGGTGCGTTCGGCCTGATCGTGAACTCGCTGGTCAACGACATCATCATGCCGATCGTGGGTGCGATCTTCGGCGGCTTCGATTTCTCGAACTATT